>Ga0183098_10188_pt1 | contig 204587 bp, 202 predicted proteins | sample BioMet9_FD_128884 | JGI IMG/M metagenome (GOLD analysis project Ga0183098, IMG submission 128884) | Microbial communities from bioreactor (seeded with sewage sludge) at Lawrence Berkeley National Lab, California, USA - Biofuel... | ecosystem: Engineered > Bioreactor > Anaerobic > Unclassified ...
ATGAGATATGTTTTAACGACGTGAAGCTTAAACTCAGTAGAATAAATGTGAGGCATGGTGAATCACTCCTTTTAGATATTGTATCCGACTTATGGTGCCAGTGTCCAATATCTTGAAGCAGTGCAGTACTTTTGTCCCACTTTTTTTATAGACATTTCAAAATTCATTGTTGCCATTTATGTAGGTATGAAAGTGCAACGTATAATATATTTACACAATGAAAATAATATTATAGATTTGACGTTATTGCTTGCTAAAGTATATGAAATAGTATATTATTATATTGCGAACAAATGTTTGGAGGTGCGAGATGGTCAAAACACAAAATTTTGGTGGTGAATGGACAATAGATAAACTGGAAATTCTGACTGATTATGTTAATGCCTATCTGATAGCTTTACAACATCAAACATTTAAAAAAATTTATATTGATGCCTTTGCCGGCAGTGGCAATATTTCGTTGCCGGATGAGGAATCATCTAAAATCATCAAAGGATCTCCAAGACGTATTTTGGAGAGTAAGCTTAAGTTTGATAGATATATTTTTATTGATAAAAGTAAATCTAATATTAGGTCTTTATTTGATATGGTAAAGCATGATTTTCCTCAATTGTTAGATAAAATTGATTTTTTATATGCTGATGCTAACGAAGCACTGACAGATATTGTTCATCAATATGATTGGAAGGAAAATAGAGCAGTATTATTTATAGATCCATTTGCAACGCAGTTTAAATGGGAAACATTTAATTTGGTTGGTAATACCCATGCTTTTGATATTTGGTGGCTTTTTCCTTTTTTTCCTATTAATAGGATGTTGCCAAGAAAAGGCATTAAAGAGGAGTGGATAGATAAATTAAATGCTGTCTTTGGCGATGATGAGTGGCAGGAAAAGTTTTATGAAGAAAGTCCGGAAGTAAATATTTTTGACAATGAGCAGAAAGATTATGCTAAAATATGTAATGTTAAAAGTGTAAAGGAATATGTTTATGAAAGAATTGGCCAACTTGGATTTAAAGTAGCTAAAAATTCTAGAATTCTATATAATAGCAAAAATAGTCCGCTGTTTATATTTTTCTTTATTGTTACAAGTACAAGCAAAAACGCTCAGGTACTTGCAAAAAAGATTGCAGAACATATTTTAGGGAGATAGGAATGGAAATATCATATCAAGAAAGAAAATCTATGCTTTACAAGACTGGTGTGGAGTATGGTGATTATACCCTTAATCATGTTTTGGGTTGCTCGCATGGTTGCAAATATCCATGTTATGCTTTTTTACTTGCCAAACGTTTTGGCAAAGTGAAGACTTATGAAGATTGGATTAGGCCTTGTATGGCAACAAATGCCCTGGAAATACTGGATAAAGAAATACCGCGGCTAAAAGCAAAAATTAAGTCTGTTCATTTATGCTTTACTACAGATCCGTTTATGTATGGTTATGATGATATTTGTAATATGAGCATTAAAATCTTAACTAAGCTTAATGATGCGGGTATTAAATGTTCAGTTTTGACTAAAGGTATTTTGCCTGATGAATTGCTTCAGCTTTCCAAGAAAAATGAATATGGCATTACCTTAGTTTCCTTGAATGAAGTTTACCGGGGAAAAGTTGAACCTGGAGCAGCGCCATATACCAAGAGAATCAGAGCTTTGAGGAAAATGCATAATCATGGTTTTAAGACATGGGTTAGTATTGAACCATATCCAACACCTAATATAATAAAGCAAGATTTATTGCAAATATTAGATAGAATAAGCTTTGTTGATAAAATTATTTTTGGAAGGACGCATTATAGCAAAACAGTGTCTTCTTATAAGGAATATAAAAAGTTTTACAGAGAAGAAGCCAAGTTTGTTATTAAGTATTGCAGGGAACATAATATTAAGTATCATATAAAGAAAGGTACGATGTAATGTATAACTAAGTAATTGTTTTGGCAGACTAGAATTCTTTTTTACACAATTTGTTTCATATTGCTCTATAACTAATGATTAAACATAGTTGTAGAGTTTTTTTATAAAAATTTCGTTTTTTGCGAAAAATAATAGTGAAACTTTTTGGTATAATAACGAAAGTAATAATTTCGCTCAAGAAGCTAACGAAAAGGAGAACAACATGATTTGTCTAAAAGAATTTGAATTTGACGCAGCCCATTTCTTACCTCATTATCATGGCAAGTGCGAAAAGCTGCATGGTCATACCTATAAGCTGGTAGTCAGGGTAGATGGTACTCCTGATGCAGAAGGAATGGTCATGGATTTTTTAAAGCTGAAAAGTACTGTGCAGGAGCTGGTGCTTAGCAAGCTGGATCACTGCTGTCTCAATGATATTTTGCCTCAGCCTTCAGCAGAAAATATTGCTATCTGGGTTTGGCAACAATTGGTAAAGCCTTTGCAGGGACCAAACTATAAGCTGGAAGAAGTACAGGTTTGGGAAACAAAGACTAGTGGGATTATTTACAGGGGGTAGGCCATGCTAAAAGATGTGCAAGGTGAAAAAGACATCAGAAATATTCCTCTGCGCAAGGTGGGTATTAAGAACCTGCGCTGGCCTGTCATAGTGAGAAACATGGGCGAGGGAGTGCAGCATACTGTAGCTGACGTTTCTATGGCTGTAGATTTGCCTCATGACATGCGGGGCACTCATATGAGTCGCTTTGTAGAATGTCTGAAAGGTTTGGGGACAGTAAATCCGGCTGCTCTGGAGCAAATATTAGACGAGCTAAAGGGCAAGCTGCAAGCAGAGCGGGCCATGCTGGACCTGCAATTTCCCTATTTCATTAAGAAAAAAGCACCTGTTTCCGGAGCGGAAGCTTTGCTGGATATCCAATGCAACTATCGGGCGGAAAAGGGGCAAACCTTTGAGCTATATATTTGCGTGGAGGTACCTATTCAGACGCTGTGTCCTTGTTCTAAGGAAATTAGTAAATACGGTGCCCATAATCAGAGGGCTATTGCGAAAATTGAAATATGCTCCACAGAGCTGGTGTGGCTGGAGGAGTTGATAGATATTGCTGAGGCCAGTGGGTCAACACCTATTTATCCACTTTTGAAAAGGCCTGATGAAAAGGAAGTCACAGAGCACGCCTACGAAAATCCTCGTTTTGTGGAGGATGCCGTACGGGAAATTGCTGTGCGGCTAAGGGATGATAAGAGAATAAAATGGTACAGAGCTACAGTAGAAAGCATGGAGAGCATTCATAACCACAATGCTTTTGCCTGTGTGGAAAAAGCCTAAGGCTAAGGAGAAAATATGTTTAGAAAAATAGCTCTCAATTTAATACAAAAAGAAATGCAGACTATGGGCGTCCATCCGGACGGCATAGCTATTATGGGTAGGAAAGCCAGGATAGAGCCACTCAAGCTGTTGCAGGTAAGAGCTCCGGCGGCGAACATCATTAAGCAGGAAATGCTGGCCCTGCGAGGGGAATGTGCTACTCCGGCGGTGGCCATTACCTGTCAGGCTAAATATGTGGATATTTTGCTTCTAGGCACGACCCGTCAGTATAGTCTCCTGCTCAGCAAGCTGGTAACTATGGCAGGCTGGTTCGATTTGCAAAAGGTTATTGCTGATGTGCGGGCCTATCTACAGGCGAAGGAACAGCCCTTACTGACCAGGCTGGCAGATGGTCGGGAGCTGACCTATAAAAGGGTGCAGGTAATGGGTATTTTAAATGCCACACCGGATTCTTTTTATGGTGCATCAAGAGTTGATGCTGATGCCTTGTTGCTGAAAGCTGAGCAAATGCTGAGCGAGGGAGCGGCTGTACTGGACATAGGTGGTGAATCCACCAGACCTGGCGCTACGCCGGTGACGCAGGAAGAAGAGCAGCAGAGGGTAGTGCCGGCTATTAGAAAACTGCGGGAAGCATTTCCCCAGAGTATTCTTTCTATAGACACCTATCACAGTGCTACAGCTAGGGAAGCCTTGGAAGCAGGAGCTAATATTATTAATGATATTTCTGCCGGTGAGGCTGATGACAAGATGCTAGAGGTGGCCAAAGAATATCAGGCACCTATAATTCTGATGCATAAAAGAGGCACGCCACAGACCATGAAGCAGCTGGTAAAGTATGACCATGTGGTGGAAGAAGTGGCCGGCTATTTATTTACCAGAGCTGAGTATTGTTTACAACATGGGCTGGCGCGGGAGCAGGTCATTTTGGATCCTGGCCTGGGTTTTGCCAAAGAAGCCCAAGGCAATCTGGCTTTGCTACAGGGCATAGAGGGGTTGACAGGGCATGGCTTTCCTGTGCTGGTGGCAGCCTCACGGAAGGGCTTCATAGGCAAAGTATTAGGAGACTTACCGGCGGAAGAGCGCCTGACCGGAACCTTGGCTACCACCTGCCAAGCTATTTATGGCGGTGCCCAAATGGTGAGAGTACATGATGTGCTGCCTCATGTGCAGCTGATCAGGATGCTGGAGGCTATCTTACAATGTCAGTAGCATTTATTGGCTTGGGCAGTAATCTGGGCAATAGGCAGGCCAATTTGAAGCAGGCCTTGACTTTGCTCAAAGAGGCTGGTGCAGAGGTGACAGCAGTATCTGCCTGGCGTGCAACCAAACCCTACGGAGTGCTTGACCAACCGGACTTCTTAAATGGTGCAGTTGCGTTGAAGTGGGAAGGTACGGTTCAAGAATTGCTCCTGGTTTGTCAGAAAATTGAACAGCAGATGGGTAGAGTGCGCAAGAGGCATTGGGGTGAGCGCAACATTGATCTGGATATTTTGTTTTTTGATCAAGAGGTAATCTCCACACCTTCTTTGGTGGTGCCTCATCCGGATATAGCCAACAGAATGTTTGTGCTGGAGCCGTTAAACGATATCGCTCCCGACTGGTTCCATCCAGTTCTGCACAAAACCGTCCATCAGCTTTACGAAGCCTTAAAGTGAGACGTGGGAATGTTTGGTTTCTATATTAGCGCTTAAAGGGAATCTTCCACTTTTAGTTGACTTTTTTGCTATAATATAACAAGGATAAAGAAAAAGAGGATTTGTAGCAAAAGGGGGAGCAAAGAATGTGGAAAAGAAGGCATGGCAAACGCATCTTGGCTTTGGCAGTTATGAGTACTTTACTTACAGGTGGAACTGTTTTAGCTGCGCAGGTGGCAACAACTACAGTCTATCAGACTAACACAGATCCATATACTACTATTACCATAGATAACAGTAGTAGTGGTGCACATGCTTCGACCAATATTGACCATGAAAATACTATTTATAGACAGGGCATTTTGCAATTGGACGGTACTGATGCCATAACTGTTACCATGACTTCGCCATCTAGCATTTCTGTGACAGGCACAGGTGTAGATGCTTCTGTCGGTAATGCTGCCTGGGGTGCCGGTGCGGCTGGTATTCTCAATGTTAATACCAGCAAGACCTTAATTATTAATAGCGACAGTACTATTGTGATTAATGCGATAGCACAGGGAGCTACTTATACAGAAGGAACCGGTAAGGTACGCAAGGTTGCCGGTGCTGCCGGTGTATATAATCTTGAAGATGGCAGTATCACGATTAATGCTCCTTTGAATATTACGGCGAAGGCTACAGGTGGTACGGCCAAAAGTAGCTCTACCAGCGACTATTCTGTAGCCAAGAGTAAGGCCGGTGGCGTTTATAGCTACAGCGGTACGAGACTGACAGTAGGCGCAACCACTGTTGATGTGACGGCTTTGGGCGGGACGGCTAAAGGTAGGCTTGCCTACACCACAAGTGAGGCAAACGGTGTTTATAGTGCTATAGTGAAGGGTGATTTAACCATAAACAAAGTTTATGCCGAGGGTGGCACTTCTATATCCAATGGCTCTGCAGAAAGTGAATTGCAAGCAGATGCCCGTGCCAGTGGTGTAAATATTTCTGATGTGCAAGGTAATCTGGTGATTAAGGAAGTCATAGCCAAGGGTGGCAGTGCTCATGATGGTATTAACGGTAATGATGCTAGCGCAGCGGCAGAAGGAATGAGCGATGCAAGCGTATCCGGCAACATTACCATGGACAAGATTGCGGCTATAGGTGGCACGGCATCCGGGAAATCTAGTGATACAACTGCCTATGCTTATGGCAGCTATAATGAATCGGGAACTCAAAAGTATGGCAATATTACTATGTCTGATGTAGAGGCTACGGCCGGAGATTCTCTCTATGCATCGGCTTTTGCCTATGGTATTAATTCTAATGATGGGGCTTCGACTACCATTGCTGCTCTGACAGCTAATGTAAAGGCTACCGGAACTACTAATGCTAATGCTACGAGACACCAAACCTATGCCTATGGTCTTTCCAACACTGATAGCACAGTGAATATTACAGGGGCAGTAGATATTACTGCAGCAATTGTTACGACAGTTGGTCATCCGGATGTGGGTGCTTATGCGATATTAACCGCTAACCCTTATTATGGTGGGGCAGTGACCAATATTAATACTGCCGGTGGTAATACTGTGAAGCTGGTAGGTGATGTAGTGGCCTATAGCAATGGTATCAACAACATTGTTTTGGATACGGCAGATTCTTATTTAAGAGGTAATATCCTTAATACCACGGCGACGGATGCCAGTACAACGGGAATAAATAATATTACTTTTAGTAATGCTTCTACCTGGCAACCTGTATTTGACAACCGCAACGGTAGCTTTATTGTAAGAGGAGATACAAGTACTTATAGTTTGAGCAATAAGGTTAACGCTATTTCCACCACTGCGAATATTACCTTGCGTGATGCGGGCAAGATAGATTTGACCTGGGACAATACCACTCGTGATCCGCTTACAGATAAACGTACTATGACCATAGGCAACCTGGCCGGCAGTAATGGTGTGTTGGTGGTTAATACCAATGTAAAGAATAACATTGCCGATGAGTTTATTATTAAAAGTAACACGGCCACCGGTATTGGCATTGATGTGGCCTATGATCCTGCGCTAGCTGTTAGTGGCTTGACCACTGCTAGCGATATTAGTGGCAACGCCAAGGTGTTGACTGTTAGTGGGGAAGTAACGCCCGAGGTTACTGCTCAGCCTGATTCTTATAATGGCTACGACTATACGCCGACCATTGTGGCCAATGGAGATGGTACTTATTCTGTTACCAAGCTGACTATTACTAACGTAACACCGACACCCACGCCAACACCGATTGACCCCAAACATACGCTGACAGCGCCTTCACGCCCTATGCGCGAGGATCGTCACAGCCGTATGGCTATGCACAATCTCTGGGTTAACGGCGAATTGAACAACATGCAGAAGCGTATGGGCGATTTGCGGGCGGTGGAACCTGCAGAAGCAGGCCTTTGGACACGTTATGAGCATGACAAATTGGAAAAGGGCAATGATGCTTCCTTGAAATATAACTATTTCCAATTGGGGTATGATAAGGATTTTCAAGGCGATACTGGGACATTCTACCGCGGGGTTGCTTTTAGCTATGGTAAAGGTACCGGTAGCTATGAAATTGGTACCGGTGATTTGAAAGAGGGGGCATTGACGCTTTACCAAACCTGGATTGGCAAGAGTGGCACCTATTACGATATCATTGCCAAAGCCGGTAAACTGTTGAATGATTACAACGTTTCTGCCACAGCCACCTCCAACGCCTACACCTCGGATTACCATTCTTGGGGCTATAGCATTGGTGGTGAAGTAGGCAGGAGATTTAAGAAAGACAATGGCTTCTTCGTAGAGCCACAGCTGGAATTTACTTTGGGACGCATTAACGGTGCCAACTATCTCACTAGTACCGGCATGACTGTTAACGTGGATAAGCAAAATACTGCCATTGCCAGACTGGGAGTAGCGGTAGGCAAAGAAATAAAGAACGTAGGCAGCTACTATGCCCAAGCCAGTTACTATCATGATTTTGGCGGCGGAGTGAATCTAACCGCCTCTGACAGCACCTTCTATCCCTATTCCTATAGCGAAAGAAGTGCTAAGAACTGGTGCGTATTTACTTTAGGCGGAACTGTGCAAACTAGTAAAAACTGTAATATTTTCGGCGCACTGTCCAAATACACAGGTGAGCTTTCCAATGACGTACAAGTAAACGTTGGCGCTCGCTGGAACTTCTAGCACTCCCCAATTGGTAAATTGGACTAATCCATCTTTGGTAAATTTATTAACTTTGTGGTATCATAGTTTTCGATGTGTGAAGTGTTTCCTTGGCACCCACTTCTAAAAATAAAATCAAGAGGAGAAACAAAATTAATGCTAAAAACAAATGACCTAATCAGAAATGCCATCATTGCTGCCCTTTATGCTGCACTGACGTTAGCTTTAGCTCCTATAAGCTACGGTCCTATCCAGGTGCGTATCTCAGAATTTATGACGTTGCTGGCTTTTTCCAATCGCAAGTGTATGCCAGGTTTGGTGCTGGGCTGTTTTCTGGCCAATATCGGTAGTCCTTACGGACTTGTTGATATAGTGTTTGGAACCTTGGCTACTTTTTTGGCAGTGTACACCATGCGATTTTGCACTAATCTATTTACGGCGTCCTTGCTGCCTGTTATCTTTAATGGCGTTATTATTGGCGCTGAGCTGGCTTATTTGGCTGCCTTGCCAGAAGGTGTGTCTATGGTTGCAACCATGTTTTATATCGGTGCCGGAGAATTTGTGTCGGTGTCTGTGCTGGGCATCATAGTGGCGAAGCTGTTGCTGAGAAATAAAGCAGTGCGAGAGTATTTGCTTGAGTAAGAAGGCGTTACCAAACGGGGACGGTACCAACTGGTAAATTGAAAATTTACCAGTTGGTACCGTCCCCGTTTGGTAAATTTCGTCCTCCACTTTTAAAACCTTAAAAATAACATATACGAAATATTATGTGATTTATTGTCAGCGTCTAATCCCATATAATCAAAATATGACTACAACATTCAAACTCTAAAATTTGAAAAGAAGGCGACAATAATGATAAGCACAATAGGTAATAAAAAAGTGGGGGAGGTTTACCACGATTATGATTAAAGTAATAACCAGCATCAATTATCAAATTAACCAATTTGTCTGGGGACCGGTGACACTGGCTATTTTATTAGGCTTTGGTTTGTATATTACGGTGCGGACGGGTTTCTTTCAATTTACCAAAATAAAAGATATTGCGGATAATACCATCATCTCCATATTTAAGGGTAAGACCAAGTCTACTAACGTTAATGATGTTTCTCCCTATCAGGCCATGACGGCCGCCATAGCAAGTAGTGTAGGAGTGGGAAGTATTACCGGTGTGGCTACAGCCATTGTGTCGGGAGGGCCGGGGGCTGTCTTTTGGATGTGGGTTTCGGCACTGGTAGGCATGATGACTAAATATGCGGGGGTGGTTCTTGCTATTCACTTTCGCAAGAAGGGCGCGGATGGTATCCACTACGGTGGTCCTATGTACTATATTGAGCATGGTTTGGGGTCCAAGGCTCTGGTCATGACTTTTTCTATTTTTGCCGGGTTTGCTTGTTTTGGCATCGGCAATTTGACTCAGGCCAATTCGATTGCAGCCGCTATGCATAATGCTTTTAATATACCGCCCAGTTTTTCTGGCCTGATTTTGGCCAGCTTGGCAGCACTGGTTATTTTTGGTGGCGTTACCAGAATAACCAGAGTTTCTGAAAAGCTGGTGCCTATTATGGCAGTGTTTTATGTGGCCGGTGCTCTTATCGTGATTGGTCTCAATATTAAGGCAGTGCCAGGTGTTTTTGCTTCTATATTTACCCATGCTTTTTCCCTGACCTCAGCCGGTGGCGGCATGCTGGGCTATGGCATGTTTCTGGCCATGCGCTTTGGTGTAGCCCGTGGCGTATTTTCTAATGAGGCAGGACTGGGCTCAGCGCCTATGATGCACGCCACTGCCAATACGGATAGTCCGGTGCGGCAGGGCATGTGGGGTATTTTTGAGGTCTTTGTTACTACTATTTGCATTTGTACCATGACAGCCTTGGTGGTACTCAGCAGCGATGTGCTTAAAACAGGGCAAACCGGTGCGGTACTTGTTTCTACTGCTTTTCATCAGACCTTTGGTAAATTTGGTGGCGCTTTCGTAGCCATAGCTATCTTCTTTTTTGCTTTTTCTACCTTGCTGGGCTGGGCCTATTATGGTGAATGCAGTTGGTGCTATATTTTTAAGAATCACACCAATTTGGTTGCCAAAATTATTAGAACAATTTGGATCACCATTGCTTTTTTTGGCTCAATCATTGAATTAGAAATCGTTTGGGGGCTGGCAGATACTTTTAACGGATTGATGATGTTGCCCAATATTGTGGCGCTTTTTGCTTTGTCCGGCATTGTATACAAATTGACCAAGGAATATTTGCTTACCAAGGGATAAGACGTCAAGCGTTTATTATTTAAGCACGTTAACAAGTGATAAATTCCTATCTATGCTGAATATTCTTCAAAAATAACGGTTAGATTTTTTCTAACCGTTATTTTTATGTATTATATGGTATAATTAATCCCTCAGATGATATTGCCGGAGAGGTGATTGCCGTGAAAGTAGTGGTTTCGGCCTGTTTATTGGGCCATAATTGCAAATATAATGGAAAAAATAATAAAAACGCAACTTTACTGTCTTTTTTGTCGGATAAAGAGGTATTTCCTGTCTGTCCGGAGGCACCGCTCCCCAGACCTCGGCGGCCGGTAGAATGGCGCGCCGGTAGAGCAGTGACTGATGATGGAGTTGATGTTACTACAGAGTTTACCAAGGGAGCGTCCATCGCTTGGCAAACGGTGCTGAAGCAACAGCCGGATTTGGTTATTTTGCAGGCCAGAAGTCCCAGCTGTGGAGTAAATTATATATATGATGGTACTTTTACCAAGCATTTGATTCCGGGACAAGGTGATTTTGCAGCACTGGTTCTGGCAAATGGTTACATTGTTCAAGAGCAGCAGTTGGATAAGGAGTTTTTTATTCTAAAAAAAGTCTAGGATTAATATATTTACATAATATTAGGTCATATTGCCAATAAAGTCAGTTTATGCTACAATAAATTAAATAAAAAAAGCATGGACGGATTTTAGTAAATCATACAGAGAAATATTCAGTGAGTGGCAAGGGTGACGATATGCTAAAACGTAGACGTACTAATGGTTTTACTTTAATTGAACTAGTAATAGTAATTGCAATCCTAGGTATTTTGGCAGGGATTGCTATTATGTATTTCCTTGATGCTCAAACAGAGGCCAGACGTAATACCTGCCTTGCCAATAGGACCGAGCTGAGCCATGAGCTGGCCTATCAGGAGGCACAGGGAGTGGATCCGGCAACTTATTTTGCCCAGGTTTATTCTACGGCAGCTAATGCTGTTAACAGGTTTCATTGTCCTTCCGGTGGCACCTATACGCTGAATGCAACCACCTTGGAGGTCAGCTGTTCTGATGAGGATCATTCCGTTAGCAGTATTGGTGCGGTAGCATCGACTAACGGGGTAGATATTAGCAAGCTTAAGATAAGCAGTTGGGATGCGGTAGTAGCAGCTGCCAAGGGCACGTCCCATGGGGCAGATTTGACCTTTGGGGCAGTGTATACTGACAGGACCGGTACCTATTTTGTCTATGGTGGTGGTAGCAATTTAAAGCAGAATATAGCTGAAACGACGCCTACTTTGGCGGCGGCAGCTGCTGCCGGTGTAGATGTAGCAAAGATTAATCTTGATGAGTATCTTACTGCTGCCGACCAAGTAAAAAAGGGCTCATCTAAAAAATGGACTACTATACCAACGCGCGGTACAGTTTACTACAATGGTACAGATTATTATGTATTTCGCCTGAAAAATGGTAGCGATAGTACAGGTGTAAATGTTGAAACAAGTCCACAATGGCTTAAAATCAGCAAGTGACAAAAAACTCTGGAAAGGATGGCAATAGTGTGCTATGCTTAAACGCAGAAAAGCTAATGGCTTTACTTTAATTGAATTGGTTATAGTCATGGCAGTGCTGGGTATTTTAGCTGCTATTGCTATTATGTATTATATTGATATGACCGCTGAGGCCAATAAGAATGCCTGCTTGGCTACTAGGACTACTTTAAGTCATGAGCTGTCTTACGAAGAGGCTGCAGGTGTGGAACCGCAGACTTATTTCGATCAGGTTGTTACCAATGCGTTGACCAACAAGAGATTCCGTTGCCCTGAAAATGGCACATATACCTTGAATGCCGATACCTTAGCGGTAACTTGTTCTATCCCTGAGCATACTGGCAGCAGTATCGGTGGCAATGATACCGGTAGTGGCACCGGGGGTGGCACTGGTGGTGGCAGTGGTGGCGGGACAGGTGGTAGCAATACAGTTGCTTCAAAGTTAAATACGGGTAGCACTTGGGCAGAAGTTCTAGAATACGCAAAGAAAAATTACGGCTATAGTCTTGTCAGTGGAACAGTATATGCGGATAATAATGGAAATTATTATTTTGCCAATAATGCTATGTATGTTTCTGTGGCCATAGCTACACAAGGGGTTACGCTGGAGGAAGCTACTCAGATTCCATCGTTAGGAATTGTTAAGCTTGATTTAACTAATATTTATACTGCAGCTGATATTGTAAATGGAGCTTGGACTAAGACACCACCAACTTTAGGACAAGTATACTATGATAAGACAACAGATTCTTATTATGCTTGGGATATTACTACTAGTGGTCAATGGTCAGCAAGTGATAGCATCCCTAGTGATAATTGGACAAAGATTTCTAAATAACAACTAGCTTTGGAGATACTATGTTTTTCATTTTCGGTATAAATCAAAAAGAGGAACAACTAGCTTTTGATCAAGTAGTTGTCTGTGATAATTGTGGTCGATATGGACATATGACCGTCTGGATGACCTATTCTTATTTAATGCTTTTCTTCATTCCATTTTTAAAGTGGGGAAGAAGGTATTTCGTGAGAATGGGTTGTTGTGGTGCGTTCTGCGAAATCAGCAAGGAAATGGGCGAAAAAATAGCCGCCGGAGAGATAACGAGCTTGTCTTCCGACGACCTACCATTCAAAGAAATGTCTGAAACACGGCATAAATGCCCTTTCTGTGGTTATTCCACCGACGAGGATTTTCAGTTTTGTCCTAAATGCGGCACCAAGCTGGTGTACAAGGGTAGCGAAGCTGCAGAAGGCCCGGACAATAAAGAAACTCCGGAAGATAAATAAACCAAAGAATACAAAACAACTCAAGAATATAAATAAACCGGGAAGAACAGCCAAGCTGTTTTCCCGGTTTTTACATTCCTAAAAGAGCAGTAATAAGAAATGGTACAATCAAAGTGATAACCAATCCGTTGATAAAGCCAAGTACAGCAATTTGCGTGTTGGTACATTTTAAAATGACCGGCAAGGTAGAATCCATGGTGCTGGCACCACCAATGGACACACAGGGTAAATCTGTAAATTTGGCGGCTATTGGTACCAGCAGGAAGGAAAGCATTTCCCTCATTACATTGGCAATGAAGGACATGGTGCCTATTTCGGTGCTGTACATGGCACTGATTACTACTGAGGAGAAACTGTACCAGCCCATGCCGCCGCTGATTAGCAGGCAATCCTTGAAGCCCACGCCCAGCAGCATTCCCACTGCAACACCACCTAGCATACTGCCTGCAAAGTTGGCGGCGGGAACGGCCAGCATAAGACTGAGAGTTTTCGGGTTAATCATTTTTTTGATAATATTCTTGTTGCCACCGATTTCTATACCGGCGATTAAAGCGATTATGTTTAGGGCGTTTAGAAGGATGGTATCCAATATTTCCTTATGAGCCACTTCCAGACAAAAATATCCAAACATGGAACCTGTGGCGATGGCGGATAAAATCAACCAAATCATGACTTTTTATCCTCCTTCACCATAGTATCGATGGTACTGGCAAAGATGTGCCGGACAGCTGTTACTGCCAAAAATCCGCCACAAATGATGCCAATGGTCATCAGTATAGAATTCTTTCCTAGAGTAGAGAGGACCTTTAGCAGCTCTTTGTCGCAACCAATCTTGGCAGCCAGGCAGAAAATCATAATAAATAAAGCCAGCTTGGATAGCCAAGCTAGTTTTTGTTTGTGTTCATAATTAATTATATTGAGGCAGCCTATTATCATTCCCACTGCCATTGCACTAATAATAACAACCATCATATGCTCTTTTCTTCATTTATTCGCTGTTACCCATGCTATACCATTTAGCCGGCTTAGTCAATTATAATTAAGTAGGATATCAGCTGAAAAATGTTCCCTGATATATGATATAATAAAACAAAGCAAGATAATATTTTTTAAGGAGCTGAGACAATGAAAAAGATTGGTGCGTTATTATTACTTTTGATCTTTGTATTTGCCTTACCGGTGCAGGCGGAAAAAATTAGATTTAAAGATAAGGATTCTGATTTTAAAAATTATTCTCGGATTCAGTTCATGGGAATAGCTACAGTCCAGATAGACAATACAGATTTTGAAATTGACACTACCGCGGAAAGTAAAGTAAAAATGATGCTGCTGTCGGCTTTAAACAAGAAGAATCTTACCGTAGATTTAGAAAACAAGGCCGGGGAAGTTACTCCTAAATATGGTTTTGACGTAACGATTTATGTTTTTGGCAATGACAAGATTTGGCATGAGGCCTGGGTGGAGAATGTTTCTTCCTACAAGACCATTTATGTGGATGACTATGATAAGCATGGTCATCGTTATTCCAAGTCCATTTCTATTCCGTACACCGAGCAGCGTTATCATCCTGCCGGCTACTATTATACGGCTCGTGTAGATTTGGAAATCAACGTGAACGATTTGCGCAATAACAAGCTGATTTATTCTATCCGTGATACCAGAGCCAGAGGTGGCGAAACTGATACCGCCGGCATGCTGAAACAAATTTGTGAGGATTTCGCAGATGATATTACTCGTAATGGCTAATAATATTAGCCTAAAATAGCACAACGTGGTGCTAAAAATAGGAGGAGATTTAATGCAAGAAATCATTGACACACTAATCGCGCAAAACAAACTACTAACTGACAAAGGTGTGGTGGCCAGCTACATACCGGAGCTGGATAAGGCCAACAAAAATGCTTTGGGTGTCTATGTGTTGGACGAGGCTCGCAAGGCCTATTTTGCAGGGGATTATCAGACTAAGTTTACCATGCAAAGTATTTCCAAGCTGGTTAGCTTGATGCTGGCTATTTTGGATAATGGCGAGGATTATATTTTCCAAAAGGTTGGCATGGAGCCTACCGGCGATCCCTTCAACTCCATTATGAAGCTGGAAACTTCCCATACCAAGCGGCCCTACAATCCTATGATTAATGCAGGAGCCATCGCTATTTCTTCCTTTATCAAGGGGCATGACGAAAGAGAAAAATTTAACAGGCTGCTGGATTTCATGCGTCTCATCATGGAAGACAGCACTTTGGATGTGAACTACAAGATCTATGTAGGCGAGTCTGAGACAGGCAATAGAAATAGGTCTATGGGATATTTCCTCAAGAGCGAGGGTGTTATTGAGGGAAATGTAGAGGAAGCCTTGGATGTTTATTTCAAGCAGTGTTCTGTAGAGGTTGATGCCAAGAATTTGGCTACCCTGGGTTTATTTTTGGCTAACAATGGCACGCTTGCCAATGGTAAGAAAATCATCAGTACCAGAGAGGCTAAGATTGTTAAGACCTTGATGGTCACCTGTGGTATGTATGATGCTTCCGGTGCTTTTGCTATTCGGGTGGGGCTGCCTTCCAAGAGTGGCGTAGGTGGCGGCATAGTTTCTGTGGTGCCAGGCAGGATGGGAATAGGTGTGTACGGACCGGCCTTGGACAGCAAGGGCAACTCCCTGGCAGGCTGTTCTTTCCTGGAGGATTTTAGCCGTGAGCTGGGTCTTAGTATTTTCTAAAAAAAACATCTATCTTTTTGGTGGTACTGTGCTATAATACAGACGCTTGATAATAAAATACAGGGGGGATGTGCTAATGAAAAAAACTGTTGGCATATTTATGCTGGCTGCTATGCTGTTGGTAACAGGCTGTGGTGGCAGTAGCAGCAACAATGGCAAGGCTGAAAACAAGGGAGATAAACAAGTCCTCAATATTTATAGCTGGACGGACTATTATGCTCCGGAGGTTTTGGCGCAATTTGAGAAAGAAAACAACTGCAAAATTAATTATGATGTATTTTCCAATAATGAAGAGTTGCTAGCGAAGATGCAGGCCGGTGGTGCTCAGTATGATATTATTCAACCTTCCGATTACATGGTTTCTACCATGCTGAAGTTGGATATGCTGGAAAAACTGGATGTAGCTAAGATTCCCAACTGGGAGAAGATGGACCCGGCTTTACGTAAACCGGCTTTTGACCCACAGGGTGTTTATAGTCCTGTATTTACCTTCGGTATTACAGGTATCGCTTACAATAAAAAATATATAAAGAATCCTCCCAAGGATTGGAATGATTTGTGGAATTCTGAATACAAAGGCCATGTCATTCTTTTGAATGACTGCAGAGAAGTATTCAGCGTAGCCTTGAAGAAGAATGGCTATTCCAACAACAGTAAGAATCCTGCCGAGGTAGAGAAGGCTTTCAAGGATTTGAAAGAGCTGAACAAAAATGTTTTAGCTTATGATACTGAAAATATTAAGCAAAAGTTTATTTCTGAAGAAGGCTGGATTGGTATGATGTGGTCCGGAGATGCTGCTTTTACGCACAGAGAAAATCCGGATGTAGAGTTTATCGTACCGCCGCAAGGTTCCTTGATTTGGGCTGATACTATTGCTATTCCTAAAGGTTGCAAAAACAAGGAATTGGCTCAAAAGTTTATCAACTATATGATGGACCCGAAGGTAAGTGCTAAGAATTCTGAAACTATTTTCTTGCCCAATCCTATTCCTGAGGCAGTGAAGCTGATGAATGATAAGTATCGTAACGATCCTATCCTGAAGATAGGCGCTGCCAGCAGCAAGCTGGGCGAGTGGTTGGTAGATATTGGCGATTCCATTACTATGTATGATAAGTACTGGACTGAGCTAAAAGCTTCTAAGTAAAATTTAGTAAATAAAAAGTTGAAAGAAGACGCAGATGCTATTTGTAGACAGATTCTTTAGAGAAGTCCAACAGGATTTAAAAATCTTCATATTTTTCAATCTGTTGTTTACCATCTTTAGGATTATATTTTTAGCTTTTTTCAATGAGCAGCTGACTACGGTGGCACCCGGGGATATTCTGCTTTGCTTGTGGTATGGACTGCGCCTCAGCCTGAAATTATCAGGCGGTATCATGGCAATCGGTTTTCTGGTTTGTTCTTTACCCTATATTGTTTGGTCCAAGTGGCCTGAAAAGCTGCTCCATATTATTTGGGGCAGCTTTGCTATTTTAATTTTTACCTTTTTGTTTGTGGCCAGGCTGCCTTATTACCAGATTTTTAATTATGGCTACAATATGATGCTTTTAAATGGCGCCAAAGATGATTGGCACGCTATTTTCCAAACAGCGCAGGAGGAATATCACTTGTGGGCTAATTTGGGTATAGTGGTGGTAGCGGCACTGCTTTTTAGTTTTATTTTGTACAAGATTTTGCAGGCGCCGGTCTGTCAGCCCACGTCTCACAAGGGTGCCAAGGCTGTTGTGGTACTAGTGCTTACCCCGGTATTTTTCTTGTTTGTGCGCTTTGGTGGCGGCTATAGCTATGATACCGGTATTAACTGGGAACAAACTGCTTTGTTTAAATCTCATTTGCTTAACGAAGCTATTTTGGATGATGGACAAAGCTTGTATAGAACCTATATTTCCTGGCATCGCTTAAACAACATAGCGGTGAATTTAAATGAGAAGGATCTGCGAGAGAGCATTAAGGTGCTGGGAGGCAAGGCCGATGCTGCCACTATTGAGGATGCTTTTGTGAAAGAAAACAAATGGTGGGGTTCTCAGGCTGATGCCAGACAGGTAGTCGTGATTTTTGGCGAGAATCATGCCTTGTGGCCTTTTTTGGACAGGTACAAAGATTTGCACCTGGTGGATAAAGAAAAGGCGCGTTTTAAGGAAAATGCTGCGCAGCTGGGCCTGATGCTGGCAGGGGGCGATGGTACCATGCGCTCTCTAAACGTTCTGTTGGCTGGCTTGCCGGATAATGCTATGTATGAAAACTATGCACCGGAGTCCTATACCTCAAAGTACGCTACCGGTATTGCCAATGTTATGAATAAATTGGGCTTCAAATGCGTGTTTTGGTACGGCGGCATTGGCTCCTGGCAGGATGTGGCGAAATTTGCCAAGGCTCAGGGCTTTGCAGAATTCTATAGCGGTGCGGACAGCGACGTAAAGCAGGCGGGAGCCTGGGGTGTACCTGATGCGGAGCTTTTTACCATGGTGGACAGATATATGGCGCAGCACACGGAAGAAAAGCTGTTTCACTTTATTTTGACTACCAGCAACCATCCACCCTATGCCTTGGATGTGGATAGCATGGGCTACCCACGCCGGCAAGTAGCGGATAAATTGCCTAAAACCATTGCTAATACTAAAGCCAACTTAAATCAGTTGGGCCACATCTGGTATGCAGACATGACCATTGACGCTTTTATAGGCAAAACACAGGAAATTGACCCATCTGCTTTGTTTGTTGTTACCGGTGACCATGCGGAACGCTTCACCTTTGCCCAACAAGAAGAGATGGATGCTTTGTACGCCGTTCCCTGTATTTTGTATGGCAGAGACGTGAACCCTAAATGGCTCAAGCCTACCGGCGTAGGCTCCCATGGCCAAATCATGCCTACCCTGGTGGAACTACTTAGTCCCGAAGGCTATAAGTACAATAGTATTTATGCTAGCCTTTTAGAAACGGAAGATTATGCCTTCAATAGATTGTTATGGGCCTCCAAAGGTAACGAAATTGGTACTTTGGATACCTTGATAAATAAAAACCTCCTTCCCGGAGCTCAGGAAAAATTAAGAGAGCAAGCCAAAGCAGCAGAAATTGTCACAGCGTGGCGAGTAATTAAAGGCAACAAGATATAAACTTGCTAAGCGGGGACGGAGTTGCCAATCGGGGACGGTACTAACTGGTAAATCTTGATTTACCAGTTAGTACCGTCCCCGATTGGTAAGTAATGAACAAGTTGTCGCCAGTTGGTACCGTCCCCAATTGGTAACTCAAAGGGTAACCGGGGTAAGGCTATTGACAAAGTGAACTGTATCGTCTATAGTTACAGTAAGAACTGTTGTTAAAATATTTGCAGTTCGCAAAAGGAGAGATTATTATGGCATTTAAAATGATTAATCAAGACGAGTATACTAAAGAAGTAACGAAGAGCGAGAAACCAACCGTGATGATTTTCAGTGCTCCTTGGTGTGGATATTGCAAGAGACTAAGACCTGCTTTGATGCAATTGGCTCAAGAGGTAGATGGTCAGGTAGATTTTGCAGGAGTGGATATTGATCAAGAAGAGGAATTGGCTAAGAAGTATGGTATTGAAACTATTCCTACGCTTATTTTGAGAAACAAGGGTGAGGACAGTGAGCAATTGGTAAATCCTCCTTCCAAAGCTGAGATTAAGAAATGGTTGCAAGGGAAGGGCGTACTATGAGCCAACTCTACGATATCATCATAATTGGTGGTGGGCCGGCTGGTTATACAGCGGCTTTGTATGGTGCTAGAAGTGGTTTTAAGGTGGCTGTTTTGGAAAAGTTGTCTCCCGGCGGCCAAATGGCTACCACCAGCGAAGTAGATAATTATCCGGGTTTTCCTGATACCATAGATGGCTTTGAACTGGGCGAAAAAATGCAGCAGGGCGCAGAGCGTTTTGGGGCAGAGACTCTTTTTGCCGAAGTTGATAAAGTGGACTTGCAAGCTAATCCTAAAGTAATTTCTACTTCTGAGGGTGAATTTCAAGCTAAGACCGTAATTATTTGTACAGGTGCTCAGCCAAGACCGTTGGGCCTTGCCAAGGAGTCTGCTTTCCGTAGCAAGGGTGTGGCTTATTGCGCTACCTGTGATGGCAGGCAATATGCTGACAAGGTTGTTGTGGTAAACGGTGGTGGCAATAGTGCTGTAGAAGATGCTTTGTATCTTGCCAAGATTTGCAGCAAGGTTTATTTGGTGCACAGAAGAGATACTTTGCGGGCTACTCCTGTTTATTGGCAAAGGCTGGAAAAGAACCACGTAGAAATGGTTTGGAACAGTACCATTAAGGATATTTTGGGAGAAAAACGAGTAGAAGGTATACTGGTAGAAAATGTAAAAACCAAGGAAACTCGTGAGATAAAATGTGATGGTCTGTTCGTAGCTATTGGCAGACAGCCGGAAAGCAGCTTGTTTGCAGGACAGATTGAAATGGACAAAGCTGGTTACATTATAGCCGGTGAAGATACTAAGACTGCCATCCCGGGAGTTTTTGCAGCAGGTGATGTGAGAACTAAGGCACTCAGACAAATCGTTACTGCCGCAGCAGATGGTGCTATGGCGGCCCATTTCGCAGAAGAATTTCTATTAGGATAGGATGATGCTTAGTGAAAAGTGACTATATTGTAGCGATACATAGTTTGGTATATTTGTATCATCATGGTGGTTGCGTACTTTCCAGCGAAGAGCTGGCCACCAATGTTTGTACCAATGCTGCCAGAGTACGAAAGGTCATGGCCAAGCTCAAGAAAATGGGTGCGGTTACAACTCGTGAAGGACATGTAGGTGGCTATTGTGCCTGTCCACAGGTAGGCAAGCTTGATTTGGCTTCTATTGCTAAGGGGATGGATACCGTTTTCGTTGAAGTCCAGTGGCATAGTGGTTCGCAGGAATTGCATTGCATGATTAGCAATGGCATGGCGCAAATCTTCAATGATATTTATGCTAATTTGGATGCCAAGTGCAAGCAGGAATTGACCAAGCTGACTATCGCAGATTTGGATAAAAAGATTTTTAAGGGTAAAAAGAGTAAAAAATAAAATATGGAATGATCTACAAAACCAGTTGTGTTTTGCTAAGGCTTTGTCTTGAGAGCAGTGGCGGAGAAAGGTGTTTATTCTTTGCCAGCATACTTGCTACAGGAGCTTTAGTTAAAACGCAACTGGTCTTTTTTTCTGATGCTAAAGTATGGTATAATAAATTTCGTAAAAGGAAGAGGCAAGAGATAGTAGAGGAAAGGAATGTTTCCGTTGTGATTAAACAAGTACGCAAGGCAGTTATTCCGGCAGCTGGTTTGGGAACGCGTTTTTTGCCGGCCACCAAAGCAACACCCAAAGAAATGCTGCCTATCGTGGATAAACCCACAATTCAATATATCATAGAGGAAGCCGTAGCATCAGGCATCGAAGAATTTTTGATTATTACCGGACGTACCAAACGCTCCATTGAAGATCATTTTGATAGGAGCATGGAGCTGGAAATGGCACTGGAGGCTAAGGGCGAGAAAGAGTTGCTGGCCATGGTGCGAGAAATTGCCGATAAAAATGTTTATTATATTCGGCAGAAAGAGCCAAAGGGTTTGGGTCATGCTGTGCTATGTGCCAAGGATTTTATTGGCAACGAACCTTTTGCGGTACTTTTGGGCGATGATGTAGTTTACAATCCTCAAGATCCTGCTTTAAAACAACTTATGGATGTTTATGCTGCTACCGGTTCCGGAGTGCTGGGGTGCCAGGAAGTGCCGGCGGATAAGGTGTCCAGCTATGGCATTGTGGCTACGGAGCCTACCAAGGATAACAGGACCTTTAAGGTGCTGGATATGGTGGAAAAACCTAGTGCCGATAAAGCTCCGTCTCGTTTGGCGGTGCTAGGCAGGTATATTATAAATCCGGAAATTTTTGCCATTTTGGAGAATACAAAACCTGGCAAGGGTGGAGAGATTCAGTTAACGGATGCTTTGAAAGAATTGGCAACACAGCAGACTATGTATGCTTACAATTTTGTTGGGCGTCGCTATGATGTGGGTGACAAGGAGGGTTTCCTGGAGGCCACTGTGGAGTATGCTTTGCGCAGGCCTGAACTAAGGGATAGATTTAGAGCTTATTTGCAAGAGATTGTCAATAAAGAACAATAAGGAGCGGGTACAGTGCTAGGATTTATAATTGGGGATGTAGTTGGTTCTGTTTATGCCTTTAGGCCTATTAAAACTAAAAAATTTGAGTTTTTTGATATTAACGGACATTTTACTGATGATACTGTTTTGGCTGCCGGAGTGCAAAATGTGCTGAAGGCTTATTACGCTCAAGGCAAACAGCTGGATTTTAAGGCAGCTCTTACGGAAGAACTGTTGAGAATCAGCTGGGAATATCAGGATAAAGACAATATGGCTTACAGTCGTTTCTTTAATCAGTGGATGTTTGAGGACGAGCCAAAACCTTATGGCAGTGCGGGAATTATGGCTGCTTCCCGGTCTGTGCCGGTGGGGTTTATGGCTGAAAGTCTGGAAGAAGCCGAAAGTTTGGGACAACAGCAGGCAGAAATTACCCATAACCATGTGGAAGGACTGAAGGGTGCCAGATGTGCTGCCGGCTGCGTTTTCTTAGCTAAATCAGGGAAAAGCAAGGAAGAGGTTTTGGCCTATGCTAAAAAATATTATCCCTTCCAGTTTGATTTATTGGGACTGAGACAACAGTATAATTACATACCAACTTGTCCTATGGCATTGGAACCTGCAATTTTTTGCTACATAATTTCCAATAGCTTTGAGGATGCTGTTCGCAACGCTATTTATATCGGCGGTGCTGATTCTATGTCCGCTATTACCGGCGGTTTGGCTGAGGCTACTTATGGAGTACCTGAGGAGCTGGCTCAGCAGGTAGATAGCTACCTCGACGATGAAATCAGGGCAGCCTTTGACAAATGACGAAAAGATTTACCAATTGGGGACGGTACTAACTGGTAAATTTTATTTACCAGTTAGTACCGTCCCCAATTGGTAACTAGGGCAAAAAAAAAAAAGAATACCGCGACAAGAGTCGCGGTATTCTTTTTACGTTTCAGTTAATTACCGGCTAAGGTATTGTAGTAAGCTAAAGCGGATGCATAGGACTGGTTGCCATTAGCGGAGGAGCCGGTACTTGGCTTATAAGCCACCAGACCACTGGTGCCAAGAGCGTTGTAGTCAGCACCGTTATTAATGTTGCTGACATGTTGAGAGATTACCTTGGAAGTATATACTGTGTAGTTACCACTAGCAGGATTGTAGCAAATTACGGGAACTGGAGTACCAGGTGTCAACCCAGAAATACTTGCAGGTGTAAAGTACAAAAGGGGATTACCATTATTTTTGATATATACCCAGGTGTTAGCACCCAAGCTACTAAGATTTATACCTTGTTCTGCCAGAGCTTTTGTGATAGTAGCAACTCTTTGACTGCCGGGGGCATTGCTATCGATGGTTTTTGCAAAGGTAATAGCAGCTGCCATTTCCTTTGTGATAGTGGAGGCATAATCAGCAAAGGTAGCCGCGGAAGAAGCACCGTTTAAATAATATTCAACAGGGTGGCCGCAGTACCAAGCTCTTTGCGTGTCTGCATCCAGGGTATAGGTGGTAGCATTATAAGTGTCAGAATCATATTCCTTTTCTTTACCGGCAGTAGTAATAACCGTAAAGTTCCCTTCCGGAGGAGTGGGAATATTGGCAACCTGGGAATTCACCAGATCGTCCAAGGTGGTTAGGTTAGTGCCATTGGCAGTATCATACACAGTAATAGCGCTATCCAAGGTACGTAAATCAGCCACTACCTTCGCACCCCTGGCACTAGCCATGGAATCCAAAATACGCATAATGGCAAGGGAGGCCAGTATACCTAAAATAGCGATAACAATCACTAGCTCAATTAAGGTGAAACCATTTTTCTTTTTCATGATGTTACCCCGATGTCACAGGAACAAACAAAAGTTACATAATTAATAAAAGCAATTATTTTACTTACTAAAATACTACCACATTAAGCATATTTTGTCAAAATAGGTGCGAAAGATTCAACAATTAGGAAAAACTAGTTACCAATTGGGGACGGTACCAACTGGTAAATCAGCGTCGCGAACTGCTCAAGGGCAAACAGCAACTTAGTAAATTTGTTGTTGCATTTTACACATAGATGCTATATAATGCAATACGTCAACTAAATATGCTCATCAAGAGTGGCGGAGGGAATGGCCCTATGAAGCTACAGCAACCATTGGATAACCAAACGGTGCTAAGTCCTGCAATGAAAATTGTAAGATGAGAGATAATTAAAATTTTATGCTCTCATTGTGAGAGCATTTTTTATTTCTAACGAGCATATTTTTTCTATTACAAAAGGAGGAAAATATGAGAAAGCTTTTTACGTCTGAATCTGTTACTGAAGGGCATCCTGATAAGATTGCCGATCAAATCTCTGATGCTGTCCTGGATGCTATTTTAACTAATGATCCTATGGCTAGAGTTGCGTGCGAAACAATGGTAGCTACGGGACAAATCCACATTGTGGGTGAAATCAGTACTACTACCTACGTGGATATCCCCAAAATTGCCAGACAAACTGTTTTGGATATTGGCTATGATAGAGCCAAGTATGGTTTTGATGGTTCCACTTGCGGAGTTTTATTGTCTATTGATGAGCAGTCTTCCGATATCGCCATGGGTGTTGATAAGTCTGCTGAGGCTAAGAGGGGCGAGGTAGCCAGTGATGATCAAATTGGTGCCGGTGACCAAGGCATGATGTTTGGCTACGCTTCCGATGAGACCAAGGAATATATGCCTATGCCTATTGCTTTGGCCCACAATCTGACCAGACAGCTGACCCATGTCCGCAAGGATGGTACTTTACCTTATTTGCGTCCGGATGGCAAAAGCCAGGTTACGATTGAATATGAAAATGGTGTACCAAAGAGAATTGATACCGTAGTTGTGTCCACGCAACATAAAGACATGGACATTGAAGTGTTGAGAAAAGATATTAAAGAAAAAGTTATTCTGCCGGTATTGCCTTCTAAAATGCTGGATGAAAATACTAAATATTATATCAATCCTACCGGTCGTTTTGTTATTGGCGGTCCTCAAGGCGACTCTGGACTAACCGGTAGAAAGATTATTGTGGATACGTACGGTGGAATGGCTCGCCATGGCGGTGGAGCTTTCTCCGGAAAGGATCCCACCAAGGTGGATAGAAGTGCTTCCTACGCTGCTCGTTATGTTGCCAAGAACCTTGTAGCTGCAGGCATTGCCCATCGTTGCGAAATCCAGTTAGCTTATGCCATCGGTGTGGCTAAACCTATTTCCATTTCTGTGGATACCTTTGGTACAGGCACTTTGTCTGATGAGGATATCATTAAATTGATTAATAAGAACTTCGTCCTCACGCCAGCCGGTATTATCAAGGAATTAGATCTTCGTAGACCTATTTACAAGCAAACTGCCGTATATGGGCACTTTGGCAGAACTGATATTGACCTGCCTTGGGAACATCTGGACAAGGTAGAGGCTTTGAAAAAAGCAGCAAAAGAGTTGAAAAAGTAAAAGTTATGAGGAGCAAGTTTATTTGCCTAGGGGAGATATCAAATTAGCCGAAAGGCCAAGAACCCTATGCAATAAACCTGCTCTTTTTAATGAATTATTTTGACTGATATTATATAATAGCAATATGAAAGTTACCAAAAGGTCTGTTCCAATGGCACGAAAAATGTGCCAAAAGGTCTGTCCCAATGGCACGAAAAATGTGCCAAAAGGTCTGTTCCAATGGCACGAAAAATGTGCCAAAAGGTCTGTCCCCATGGCATGAAAAATGTGCCAGAAGGATTGTCCCCGTGGCACGTTTTTAGGAGTTTACCATGCAATTTGCACAAGTGGCAGTGAATCTGCCGGTCAAGAATATCTTCCAATTGTATACATATGTGGTACCGGACCAACTGGCTTTTTTAACGGCAGGCTGGCGGGTACTTGTGCCCTTTGGCAAGCAATTGCTGGAGGGTTTTGTTATCGAGGAAGTGGCTGCTCCTGAAACCAGGGCAGAGCTGAAGGAGATTGTGGATGTGCTGGGCACGGAGCCTTGGTTTGATGAGGAGATGCTTACTACTGCCAGGTGGTTGGCCAAGTATTATATGTGCTCTTTGGCAGAAGCGCTACGGCTTTTCATTCCCGGGAAGAAAACAGTGGCTACCCAATGCCGCTATGCTGCGGTAGAGGATACGCAGGCGCAGCTTACAGCACAGGAGGAGCAGCTTCATGCTTTGCTCCTGATGAAGGGGCCGATGCTACGGAAGGATATTGTGGCGCTGGAGCAAGGGGCGCAGGCCTTGCAGGGCTTGATTCTCAAAAAGGCTGTAGCTTTAGACTATGAAATAAAATATAAGCTGAAAAATAAATGGACCAGAACCTTTACCATTACGGCACAGGGGAAGGCGACTTTACAGGAATTAAATAAAAGACAGAAGGCTCAGAATGCTGTGTTGCTGCTTTTGCAAGACGGCCATACTATGACGGTGGAGGAGCTGAAGGCTCAGGGTGTCAGTGCTACTACTTTACGCACCCTGGTGGACAAGGGGTGTCTTACGGAGGGGAAAAAACGTCTGCTCCGGGACAGCTATGCTCAGCATACCCAGCGCAAGGAAGAGCTGAATCTTACTGATGAGCAAAAGCAAGCTATCGGTGCAGTGCATAGCGCTATGGAGCATGGTGAACATAAAACCTTCCTGCTCCAGGGTATTACCGGCAGTGGTAAAACTGAGGTATATCTGCGTTTGACTAATTTAGCCTTAGCGGCAGAAAAACAGGTGTTGGTGCTGGTGCCGGAAATTGCTTTAACCGGTCAGATCGTGGATAGATTTAAAGCTTGGTTTGGCAAGGAGGTTACCGTAGTACATAGTAAATTGTCTACCGGTGAGCGTGCCGACGTGTGGCAAAAAATGCGTTCCGGACAGGCCAAGGTTTTAATTGGTGTGCGGTCTGCAGTATTTTCTCCTTTTCATAAATTAGGTCTTATCATCATTGATGAGGAACACGAATATACTTACAAGCAGGAAGAAAGACCTAATTACCATGCCAGAAAAATTGCTGATTTTAGGGCTGGTTTAAGTCATGTGCCTATGGTTTTAGGCAGCGCCACTCCTGATTTGGAGTCCTACCATTTTGCCCAAGAGGGTGTCTATGAGCACTTGCTTTTAACTAAACGGCCTATGAGTGGCAGTCATTTGCCCAAGGTAGAGATTGTGGACATGAGGGCAGAGCTGCAACAGGGCAACAAGTCGGTGCTGTCAGGTAAACTGCAAGCGGCCCTACTGGAAACGGCAGCAGCAGGTGAAAAGGCTATCGTGCTGCTCAATCGCAGAGGTTATTCCACTTTTGTAATGTGTCGCGACTGCGGAGCAACTCTTACCTGTCCCAATTGTGCAGTTTCCCTGGTTTATCATGCCAAGGAAAAGCTTATGCGGTGCCATTATTGTGGTCATACGGAAAAAATTCCGGATGAATGTCCTACCTGTCATAGCAGACGCATCAGGTTCTTTGGTACAGGTACGGAAAAAGCTCAGGCAGAGATTGCGGCGCTGAGCAATACGATTAAGCCCATTCGTATGGATCAGGATTCTACCATGGGGAAATTTGCCCATGAAGATATTTTGCAGGAATTTATCCGAGGTGATGCCAATGTGCTCTTAGGCACTCAGATGGTAGCCAAGGGTCATGACATTCCCAATGTGACCTTGGTGGGGGTGTTGTCTGCGGACTCCCAGTTGAATTTACCGGACTTTCGCAGTGGCGAAAGAACCTTTGCGCTGCTGACGCAGGCAGCCGGTAGAGCAGGACGGGGCGATAAGCCGGGCCGGGTTATTTTCCAGGCTTACGAGGCAGACAGCAAAATATTGGCTCAGGCAGCCACTCAGGATTATGACAATTTTGCCAAGGCGGAGCTGGATGTCCGCAAGGAGCTGGATTATCCGCCTTTTGTAGATTTGCTGAAGATTACCGTTTTACATAAGGAGCAGGAAGCCGCTCTTGCCACAGCTCAGAAGATAGTGAACTTTTTGGAGAGCTATTTGCTGCAAAACAAGGTGGAGGCAACTCAGGTGATGGGACCTTTTCCTGCCATTGTAGCTATGGTAAATCATATTTACCGCATTAACATTTTGGTAAAAAGTAAGAAGCTGCAGGTTATTAAGGCTTTGTTGTGGCAATCTGAATTTAAGGTTTTGCCCAATGTATATTTTGATGTTGACCCTGTTAGCGTAATTTAAACTAAAAATGCTCAAAAGGTGCGAACTTGCGTAAGTTTGTAACTTTTTGAGCATTTTATGTTATAATTAAGTTTACTAATATATATGTACTTAAGAATTTATAAAGGAGATCTTGAAATGGCTTTGATGGAAATATTGGTAGCAGGTGCACCTCTTTTGAGACAACAGGCTAAAAAGGTAACACGCTTCGATAAAAAATTAGGAAAGCTTTTAACAAACATGGCGGAAACAATGTACAAAGCAGAGGGCTGTGGCTTGGCTGCGCCTCAGGTTGGGGTTCCCAAGCGCTGCATGGTCATTGATGCTTTTGATGATCAGGGCATTAGAGAATTTGTTAATCCTGAGATTATTAACAAGGAAGGCAAATGTGTCAATGCGGAAGGCTGCCTTAGTGTACCTGAGTACGAAGGAGAAGTGGAAAGAGCTACCAAGGTCATGGTGAAATATCAGGACCGGAAGGGCGAAGAGCATTTACTGGAGGCCGAGGGACTTTTAGCTATGGCTATTCAACACGAATACGACCATTTGGAAGGCATCCTGTTCATTGATAAGGCACTGACCTTAGTGCCGAAACCCAAGGATGAGGAAGGAAAAGCATAATGCGTATTTTATTTATGGGTACACCGAATTTTGCGGTAAGCAGTTTGGCAGCCTTGTTGGCTGAACCTACCTGTGAAGTGGTGGGTGTAGTAACTCAACCTGACAGGCCAAAGGGCAGAGGACACAAGCTGGTACAATCTCCTGTGAAGGAATTTGCCCTGGCGCACAAGCTTATGGTTTTGCAACCGGAGAAGGTCAGGGAACAGACTGTCCTGGCTCAATTTCAGGAACTGAAACCGGAGCTGATCGTGGTAGCAGCCTTTGGTCAGTTTTTACCGGAGACAATTCTAAAGCTGCCTGCCTATGGCTGCATCAATGTCCATGGTTCTTTATTACCCAGGCTGAGAGGTGCTGCACCCGTGCAATATGCTATTTTGCAAGGGGACAAGCAAGCCGGTGTAACTATTATGAAAATGGCGAAGGGCATGGATACCGGGGATATGCTGGAAACGGTTAAGCTGCCTATAGGCCCTGAAATGACCGGTGGCGAGCTTATGGCCGCCCTGGCAGAAGCAGGTGCTCAGCTGTTGGTGAAAGTTATCAAAGATATGGTAGCAGGCAAAGCAGTAGCCACGCCACAAAAAGAAGAGGAAGCAACCTTTGCTACTCTTATCACCAAAGAAATGCAAAAGCTTGTGTGGAGCAAAAGTGCTCAGCAGCTACATGACCAAATCCGGGCTTTTAATCCGGCACCGGGTGCTTTTACCACGTTGCCTAATGGCAAGGGTTTAAAGCTGTGGCAAAGCAAGGTGGTAACAGGCAGCTGGCCACAGGCCAAACCGGGCACTGTTGTGGAGGCCGATAAGCAGGGTGTGGTAGTGAGCACCGGCGAAGGCTTCCTGCAATTGCAACAGGTACAACCGGAATCCAAGAATAAAATGCCGGCAGATGTTTTAGTGAATGGCAAGTATCTTCAGCAAGGCGATGTTTTAGAATAGAGGAATAACGTGAGTACAGACACTATTGAGATTGTCATCCGTCCCAAAAAAAGAATATTTATAGCGTTGGTTTCCTTTGCCACCTTGGCGGCAGCTGTCATTTGTTATTGCATTTGGAAACTAATGGCACCGGGTCTGAGCCAATTGAACTATTATCTGCCCTACATCATGGGCGTGGTAGTGTTGCTGTTGGTGCTCAGTCTTATGATAGGCGTTTTTGGTATCGTGCTGGCCATTTTGGGAGTGCCTACCTTGAAGTTTTTCTATTATTGGGCCTGGCACGTTATCAATTTTTTGTTCCCGTTAGCGGTTTTTATCGGTGGACTTTTCAATATTCCTCATGAGAAAATCGAGCAATCCTTTATTGAAGTAAGCAATTATCTGGTACGCCAACAAAAGGTTAAGGTAACAGCCGATAGGCTTTTGATTTTAACGCCGCACTGTATTCAGCTGGATACTTGTTCCTTTAAGGTAACCAGAGATATAAATAATTGTCACCAATGTGGTCGTTGCGGAGTAGGAGATTTGTTGGCCTTGTCCAAGAAATATGGTCTCAAGGTAGCAATTTCCACCGGCGGCACCTTGGCCAGACAAGCAGTAAAGCAGGCCCGCCCCAAGGCTATTGTGGCTGTGGCCTGTGAAAGAGATTTAACCAGCGGCATTCAGGATGTATTTCCACTGCCGGTGCTGGGGGTTTTAAACGAAAGACCAAATGGACCGTGCTTTAATACCCGCGCGGATATGCATAAGGTTGAAGAAGCCATTAGAGCTTTTTTGACGGATGAGGAGATTCATGAACACGACAAGCAATAAGCCACGCGCTTTAGCGCTACAGCTACTGAATAAAATATTTTTAGAAGGTGCCTATGCCAATATTGCCTTGGCTCAGGCTTTGGCGGACGTCACCCTGAATGATCAGGACAGACGTTTCCTTACTGAGCTGGTTTATGGCACGGTGAAGGCTAAAGGAACCTTGGACTGGTTGATAGAAAAAGTTGCCAACAAGGGTATGAAAAAAATTGACGGCAGGGTGCTGAATGCACTGCGTTTAGGTGCTTACCAATTATTCTATCTGGACAAGGTACCGGCTTCTGCAGCCTGCAATGAAACGGTGGAGCTGGTTAAACACTTTGGTCACACCGGTATGGTGAACTTTACTAATGGCATCATGCGGACTTTGGCTCGCGACAAGGACCGGCTTACTTTTCCGGCTCGCACTGACAATGAGCCCTTATGGGTAGCATTGACCTACCAGCATCCCTTGTGGCTGGTGGAAAGATGGCACTATCGTTATGGCATGGAAAATGCTATTAAAATTTGTGAATTTGACAATAAGCAGCCTAAATTTTCCTTTAGGGTGAATACCTTAAAGACTTCCAGAAATGGTCTGCAAGCTAAAATGCAAGAGGCTGGGTATGAGGTGACACCCTCCCAGTGGAGCAAGGAAGGCTTGCTTGGTACAAAGATTGGTTCCACAGCAGAGCTGATGAAGAAATTTGGCAAGCTTATTTATATTCAGGACGAAAGCTCTATGCTGGTAGCTGATATCCTTAACCCTCAGCCCGGCGAAACTGTTATTGATTTGTGCAGTGCTCCCGGTGGCAAAACCACTCACTTGGCTCAGAAAATGGCCAATCAGGGTAAAATTATTGCCAGCGATATCCATCAGCATAAATTAGAGTTAATAAAATCCAATGTGAAACGTTTAGGTGTGAACATTGTGGAAACCTATTTACAGGATGCTACCCAGCAGGTAGCAGAATGGGTGGACAAGGCTGATCGGGTTTTGGTGGATGCACCTTGTTCCGGTCTGGGTGTGCTGGGCAGACGGCCGGAGGCCAGATGGACCAAGGAGGAGAAAAAGCTTAGTCAGTTTCCTCCTCTGCAAAAGAAAATCTTAGCTAATGCTGCAACCTATGTGAAGCAAGGTGGCTATTTGGTTTATAGTACCTGCACACTGGAGCAGGATGAAAATACCAGAGTGGTAGCTGCTTTTTTGCAGGAGCATCCTGAGTTTAGCAAGGTGGGCTTCAAACATCCTCTCACAGGAGAAACAGTGGAAGAACTGCAGCTTTTACCACAACAAGATGACGTTGATGGATTTTATATTTGCTTAATGCAAAAGAGATAATGGAGTGACATGATGCAACAAGAAATTTTAGGCCTGACTTTAGAAGAACTACAAACACAATTTGTGAACCTTGGTTTAAAGAAATACAGGGCCAGACAAGTATTCGAATGGCTGTATGCCAAGTCTGCCCTTTCTTTTGAGGAAATGACCAACCTATCTAAAGCTGACAGATTCAGCTTGGAAATAAATTACAGCATCTTAACGTCCAAGGTGAAGGTGCTTCGTGAACTAAATTCAGATGATGGCCTTACTAATAAGGTGCTATTACAGTTCCCGGATGGTGCAGCAGTGGAAACAGTACTGATGCATCATGATTATGGCTATAGCATTTGCCTATCTTCCCAGGTAGGCTGCAATATGGGTTGTGCTTTTTGCGCCAGCGGTTTGCTGGGCTTGGAGCGCAATTTAACAGCGGGAGAAATTTTGGCTCAGCTGTATTATTTTCAGAAGAAATTAAACGAGCAAAATGCCCGGATCAGCCGCTTGGTGGTTATGGGCAGCGGCGAGCCTATGTTCAATCTGGATGCGGTTTTGAAGGCTTTGGACATTTTGCACAGTGATTTCGGTCAATGTATAGGCTACAGAAATATGACCGTTTCTACCTGTGGCATTATTCCCGGCATTGAGAGGATGACGGCAGAGGGACGTACCATCAACCTGGCTATTTCTCTTCACGCTGCCAGGGAAGATTTGCGCAGCAATCTAATGCCTATAAACAGGAAATATGATTTTACGGAAGTCATGGCTGCCGCTGATGCCTATGAAAAGCAAAACGGCAGACAGGTAATGTATGAATATATTTTGCTGGCCGATATCAACGACAGCAAAGAGGATGCTCATGATTTGGCTCATATTCTCAGAGGCAGGAACTGTGTAGTTAATTTAATTCCTGCTAATCCGGTGCCGGAAAAGGGCTTCGCCAGACCCAGTGATGCCGTAGTAAATGATTTCTTTCAGGTTTTAAAGCAAGAAAAAATAAATGTTACCGTGCGCAAAGAAATGGGCAAGGATATAAATGCCGCTTGCGGACAATTAAGAGCAAATACATTGAGGGAGGACTAAAAGTGCAAACAGCAAGTAGAACTAATAAAGGCCTTGTGCGTAAAAACAACGAAGACAGCATCCTGGTAAGATGCCCTGACTTGTTTGCCATTGCCGACGGAATGGGAGGGGAGCAGGCAGGTGAAGTTGCCAGCTCTGAAGCTGTTCATTATCTCAGTACCGTTGATTTTCAAAATATTCCCGACGATGATATTCTTAATTACCTGCAAAAGGTTATACAAAAGATTAATACTAAGGTATGGCAGATGACTGTGGAGAAACCTGAGCTCAAGGGCATGGGTACCACTCTGACTGCTATCTATCTACAAGAAGGCAGAGGCTTTGTAGGCCATGTAGGTGACAGCAGGATTTATCTGTGGCAGGAAGGTATCTTAAAGCAGGTTACCAGTGACCATAGCTATGTGGCTGAAATGGTAAGAAGAAAGCAGTTGACACCCAGTGAGGCAGAAAGCTCCTCTCAAAAGCATATGATTTTGCGTGCTGTTGGGGCCACTCCTTTTGTGGAGATAGACACTTTCGAATTTCTGCTGGCAGGTACCCAAAAAGTATTGCTTTGTTCTGATGGTTTGTTCAATATGGTAAGTGAAGACAAAATTAGTACGCTATTGGCAGGAAAAGATGTAGAAAAAGCAGCCGATGAATTAATGCAAGAGGCTTTAAAGGCCGGCGGCAAGGATAATATATCCTTTATCATCATTAACCTGGAGGATTAAGTATGGAAGAAAGAATTACGCTTAACAATCGCTATGAAATTATAGATAAAATCGGCGACGGTGGTATGGCCGAGGTCTTTCATGGCTATGATACTATTTTGCATCGTGACGTTACTATAAAAATTCTGCGGGATCAGTATTTGCAGGATAAGAATTTTGTGGCACGTTTCAGGCATGAAGCCTATGCGGCTGCCAGCTTGTCCCATGCCAATATTGCCAATGTTTATGACGTTGGTAACGAGCATGGCATTCAATACATTGTTTTGGAATATATTGTGGGCCGTACCTTGAAAGAAGCTATCGTGGAAAACGGTCCCCTGGATTATAAAACTGCTGTGAAATATGCCATTGGCGTAGCATCTGCCTTGGCCCATGCTCATAGCAAAAATTTGGTACACTGTGATGTGAAGTCCCAGAATATCCTCATTGATACCAAGGGTATTCCCAAGATTACTGACTTTGGTATTGCCAAGGCAGTGGGACAATCCAACATTCAGGGCGAAGAAAAAGAAGTCATGGGTTCTGTATATTATCTGGCACCTGAGCAAGCTCTGGGTAAAAAGGTAACACCCCAGGCAGATGTTTATTCTTTGGGCGTGGTGCTATTTGAAATGCTTACCGGCAATTTACCCTTTAAGGGTGATACCCCTGAAGAGGTGGCCAGACAGCATCTGGAGTGTCCTACTCCGTCAGTGCGTTACTATGATCCTGATATTCCCAAAGTTCTGGATAATATTGTAGCCAAGGCTTTGGCCAAGAATCCCTTGCAGCGTTATGGTTCGGCTCAGGAATTGGAGCGGGACTTGATTGATGCTGAGGATATGCTTTATGAGTACGATGATGATGTAAAACGCGTAACCACTCCTCTTGCTGATAACAAACATGGCAGAGATTCAGGGGTAGGTGAAGAGACGCAGGTACTTAGCAAGACGGCCATTATACACAGCCTGAATACTAATACACCTGAACAGCAGCAGAAACCGGAACCTAAAGCTAATAAGGGCAAAAAGTATACGGCGCTGTTTGTTGCTGCCCTGGTCTTTTTATCAGCAATTATCTACGGCGTTATTGAGTACACCAAGGCTTCCATTATAGTACCTGATTTAAAGGGTAAGACAGTGGTACAGGCCGAAGAAATTCTGACTAAGCTGAAGTTGACCTATTCGTTGGCGGAAGAGTTTAATGCCGAGGTAAAATCAGGCCAAGTGTGCAGACAAAACCCTCCTGCCAAAAGCAGAGTGAAAGAGGGACGTAAAATCCTGGTGGTAATCAGTAAAGGCGCAGAGCCCGGTGTAGTGCCTGATGTTACCAAAAAGAATTTAGGCGAAGCCACGGTGATGCTCCACAATGCCCAGCTTGAGGTAGGCAGGGTAACTGTTAAATACGACAAGCAAGCGCCTCAGGGTTCTGTCCTTTCGCAAGGAACGCCTTCAGGTACTAAGCTGAATCCGGGAACAAAAGTGGACTTGATTGTGAATATCAGCGAAGGACAAACCGTAGTTCCCAGTCTGGAAGGCTTGACTCTGTCGGATGCACGGAGTACGTTGGCCTCTTTGGGTCTGTCCTTAGGCAGAATTAACAAGGTTAATTCTAAGGAAAAGGCCGATACCGTCTTGGATGCAGATACACAAGCAGGTAAGATAGTGGAAAAAGGTACCACCATTAATGTGAATGTTTCCCAGGGCGAAGATAAGAAGACCAAGGATGATAAAGACAAAGCTAAAACTGATGATAAAAACAAAACCACCGGTACTCAGCAGTCGTCTACCACAGAAACACCTACGGAAGCTAAGGTAGAGAAAACTGTAGAATTTGTAGTTCCGGCCGGTAAAGGTAAGCGTGCAGTAAAGATTACCTTGTCTGATGCTAATAGTACCAGGGTGATTTACACAGGTAATGTGGATGGTGGTGCACGGGTAAGACAAAGTGTTACTGTTGGTAATGATACCAGTGTGCAGTTCTATGTAGATGATCGGTTAGTGGAGGATAGAAGGCTTTGATGACACAAAAGGGACGCATAATTAAAAACTACAATGGTTATTATTATGTGGAAACAGCAGCTAAAGAATTATTTACCTGCAAGGTAAAAGGTAAACTAAAGCAAGAGCATTTTAGCCTGGTTACAGGGGACTTCGTGGAAATGGAAACGCTAGGTACAGAGGGGATGATTACCCAAGTACTGCCGCGGCAAAATTTCCTGCAAAGGCCTCTGATAGCTAACGTGGATTTGGTGGTTATTGCCTTTGCCTGCGCTGATCCTGATTTAAACTTTCTTATGCTGGACAAGCTTTTGGCTCTGGCCGAAAGTGCCGGCATAGAGGCAATTATTGTACTGAATAAAGAAGATTTATCCAACAATGATTTAGTAGAACGCTGTAAAGAAATTTATGGCAAAATTGGTTACGAGGTATACAATACTAATGCTACGGCAGGTATTGGACTGGCCCAGCTAAGGGAGCGTATCAAGGGCAAAATTTCTGTTTTTGCCGGTCCTTCCGGAGTGGGTAAATCCACCCTGCTTAATGGCCTTGACCCTAGCTTAAAATTAACTACCGGACAGGTTAGTAAGAAAATTGGCAGGGGTAGGCATACAACTCGCTTTGCTCAATTACTGCCCTTTGAGGGTGGCTATATTGCTGATACGCCTGGTTTTAGCAATATCAATCTGGAGGAGCTGCCTATAGATGATTTAAGTGGTAGCTTTAGAGAGTTTGGTCCCTATGCGGTACAATGCAAATTTACAGCTTGTACCCATAGTCACGAACCGGGCTGTGGTGTGAAGGCCGCAGTGGAGGCTAAGAAGATTGCAGCCTCCCGTTACAATTCATATTTACGTATGTTAAGTGAAAATGTAAAACCCAAAGAAAGGAAAACGAAAAAATGACCTTAATAGCACCTTCCATTTTGTCGGCGGATTTTAGTAAGCTGGCTGAGGAAATAAAAAAAATTGAACAGGCAGGAGCAGATTGGGTTCATATCGATGTTATGGATGGCAATTTCGTACCTAATCTTACTTTTGGTGCACCGGTGGTAAAGTGCATCAGACCTACTACCAAGCTGTTTTTTGATTGTCATTTGATGGTAGAGCATCCGGAGACTTATGTAGATGATTTTGCGGCAGCAGGTGCTGACATGATTGTGGTACATGTGGAAGCCACCAAGCATTTGCACAGAGTGATGGAGCAAATCCACAGCAAAGGTCTTAAAGCTGGTGTAGCTTTAAATCCTGCTACTTCTTTACATATGGTAGAGGAGATTTTACCCTATGTGGATATGGTCTTGCTTATGAGTGTAAACCCTGGTTTTAGTGGACAAAAATTTATTCCTACTACTGTGGCCAAGGTGGCAGCTCTCAAGGCTATGACAGAAAAAATAACTCATCCTATCCTTATTCAGGTAGACGGTGGTGTTAATGGGGCAACAGCTGATAAGGTAGTTGCAGCCGGGGCCAACGTGCTGGTTGCGGGTTCTTACGTATTTGGTTCTAAGAATGTAGCAGAAGCGATTGCTACATTAAAGGAGTCTGGCAAAGGTAATGTTTAAAAAAATTAGGGCTTTTTTGGGCAAATATACACATCACGTGGTTGCCGCTTTATTTGGCATTGCCATAATCTTAGCAGCTTTGTTCTATGGCCTTAGCTATATAGCTAGTTTACATGCGGCATCAATTTTTAATAATTTGATGGCTAATCAGAAAATCCTTAAAGGTACCATTACGGTAGAAAGGCTTAGTGCTAATTTACATGGTAAGGTAACCTTTACCAATTTGCATTGGAAGGATGACGATGGTAACAACGATGTGCTGGTTCCGGAAGGTTCTTTGCGGGTAAAGCCACTGGACGTTATCATGAAGAGGGTTAAGGCATCTTCTTTGGAAGAGCTAAACCTGGAGAATGCCAGTATTGTTCTTACTTTTGACGAAAATGCGCATATCAAGGGGATTGATACCAGGCGAGAGGCTGATAAGAAGCCTAAAAAACCAGGTAATAAGCAGCCTTTTGATATTAAGGTGAAAGATATCAATGTAAAGCTGCATTTGGAAAATTGTACGATGAAGGCTTATTACAAGAGTAGAATCTTTCTGCTGAACGATGTAGATGCCGATATTCACTACAATAGTTTGGATAAAATGGATATTGATTTTCAAACGGGAGAGTTTGGCGGCGTGTTAATTGGTGATGGTGTCAGCCTGAGAGGCAGCATAGATTTGAAGCCCAAGTATTCTGTGTGTAACTTGAATCTGAGCATTAAAGAGCTGGATCCTTCTTCCTTGGGCACAGGTCTTAATATTAAAGATAAGGTTACTTCCATTGCTCATGTAAGTGGGCCTATTGCCGGTCCTCAGATTGAGGGCAAGCTGGAAATGGGCAGGCTGAAGTTACCGGGTTTGTTCTTTACCAAGCTGAAGGGTGACTATAAGTACAGTGATGGTATTATTACTGCTGATAATGTCAAGGCTAAGGTTTATGGTGGTACTTGCGATGCCAGTGGTCTCTTTAATATTGATACCAAGGCTTACAGCGTAGATGTTTTAGGCCATGATTTACAGGCCAGTATGGCAGCTCATACGCCGATGCTCAGTTGCGAGGTAGAGCTGGATTTGAAGATGAGATGCAACGGTGATAATAAATCCACGCAGACTTATGGTACTTTTACTTCCGGTGAAGGTATGTATGCTTTAGTGAGATTTAATAAGATTTCCGGTGCTTTCCATAATCAATACAAGACTTTGCAATTTACTGATGTGGAGATTAATACTCCTTTGGGCGAGATAATGAGTCCCAGTTTCTCCATTGTGAATGGCAAGCTGCAGTTAGATAGTGTTTATTTGGGTAACAGGAATACCGGTGAAAAGACCAAGCTGAATTTGAAGCGGCCTATTTCTCCCGGACTACATTAAGGGGACGGCTCTTTTGAATTGTTTTGAATAGCGCACAGCTGCTTGCCACGCCCGGCACCAGGTTTACAATGCCGGTCTTAGGTAAGTAGGCTGTGCGCTGTTATTCAGAAAATGAATAGTAAACGCAAATAAAGTATGTGTTGCATTGTCTAGTATATGTGTTATAATAAGAAATGTTAAAACTGAATAAATTCTTTACTTTGTCTTTGGGGCGGGGTGTGAATCCCTACCGGCGGTATAGTCCGCGAGCTTTGGCATGAATCGGTGTAATTCCGATACCGACAGTATAGTCTGGATGAGAAAAGACAGTAAGGCGTATTTGTATTAACTATGCCGTACTATTACCCAAGGTAGTAGTACGGTTTTTTTATTGTAAGGAAGGTGGTTTTTTGACAGACCAGGAATATATGAAATTGGCTTTGGCTCAGGCTGAGCTGGCCAGGGGACAAACCAGTCCCAATCCTTTGGTGGGTTGCGTGATAGTCAGTCCTCAAGGCGAGATAGTCGGTAAGGGCTATCATCATAAAGCCGGGCAGCCTCATGCGGAGGTCAATGCTTTGGCAGACGCCGGGCCCAGAGCTCAAGGTGCTACAGCCTATGTTACCCTGGAGCCTTGTTCCCATTATGGAAGGACAGGACCTTGTTGCGAAGCTTTAATTAAAGCTGGGATTAAAAGGGTAATAGCGGCTGCTAATGATCCCAATCCCAAGGTAGCAGGCAAGGGTTTTGCCAGATTGCGTGAAGCCGGCGTAGAAGTAATACAGGGTGTGCTGGAAAAAGAAGCTTTGCGACAGAACGAAGTGTTCATGCATTGGATGACTACAGGCAAGTCTTTTGTAGTTCTAAAATATGCTATGACTTTAGATGGCAAGATTGCTACAGCTACAGGGGATTCAAAATGGATTACCGGCGTAGAAGCCAGGACCAATGCCCACTATTTACGGAGTATTTATGATGGGATTGTAGTTGGCAAAAACACTGTGCTGCAGGATGATCCGGAATTGACCTGTCGCTTGGTAAAGGGCAAGAATCCTACCAGAATTATTTTGGATTCCCAACTCAGCTTACCAACAAGCTGCAAGGTGTTTACCGACCAAGCTGCTCCTACCATAGTAGTGGTGGGGGAAGAGGTAAGCGGTGACAAGCAAAAAGCTTTTGCCGTTGCTACCGGTGTCAGAGTTTTAGCGGTACCAACTGTAGAGGGTAAGATAGCCATAACTCCCTTGCTGAAGAGCTTAGGCAAGGAAAATATAACCAGTATTCTTGTGGAGGGCGGTAGCCAGGTCCACGGTGCCTTTTTGGATGCAGGGGAAGTAAACAGGGTGTATGCGTTCCTGGCACCCAAGCTAATAGGTGGTGCTGACAGCCTGACACCCATTGGTGGCAAAGGCCACAAGCTCATTAAAGATGGCTACAGCCTGACTGAAGTGGAAAGTGCTAAAATGGGACAGGATATTTTAATTACCGGTGTGGTGGTAAAGGAGGGTGTCTAATGTTCACAGGTTTAATTGCAGAACTGGGCAAGGTAGAAAATCTGAAGCAAGAGAATAATTCTTACAGATTAACTATTAGTGCCGTAAAGATTCCTCCTCTTTTAAAAATTGGCGAAAGCGTTTGTGTTAGCGGAGCTTGCTTAAGTGTTACTACTTTTACCAGCAATAATTTTACGGTAGATGTGATGCCGGAAACGGCCAGAAGAACTACTATTGGCGAATTGAAAAATGGCAGCAAGGTCAATTTGGAAAGAACCTTGCATTTAACTGATGGCTTGGATGGGCACATCGTCAGTGGACACATTGACGGAGTGGGAACCATTAGCAAGATAGTGCCGGAGGGCATTGCCAAGGTGGTGACCATTAGTACGCCGGCAGAGCTGCTGCACTACATAGTGGAAAAGGGTTCCATTGCCATTGATGGCATTAGCCTGACAGTAATGAAGGTAACCAGTACCAGCTTTTCTGTTTCCCTGATACCCATTACTGTGAAGGACACTACTTTAGGTTTTAAAAAAGTAGGGGATAAGGTAAATCTGGAGACTGATATTATTGGTAAGTATGTTGAGAAGATGCTGCAGGGTGATCGTAGCGGCGGCTTAACTAAAAAAAGCCTTTTTGAAAATGGCTTTATATAGGAGGATAAAATGGACGAAAATTTTAGATTTAACACAGTAGAAGAAGCAATAAAAGATTTCAAAGCCGGTAAGATGGTTTTGGTTACCGACGATGAGGACAGAGAAAACGAAGGCGATTTAATTCAAGCCGCTGAATTTGTTACTACTGAGAGCATCAACTTTATGGCTACCTATGCTAAGGGACTTATTTGTATGCCTTGCTCGGAGGAAGTAGCAGATAGATTGCAATTTGAACCTATGGTAGCTAACAACACGGATAATCACGAAACTGCTTTTACCGTTTCCATTGACCATGTAGAAACTACTACTGGTATTTCCGCAGCTGATAGAGCACTTACCATTAAAAAGTGCACTGATGAAAATGCCAAGCCGGATGATTTCAGACGGCCGGGACACGTTTTCCCGCTTCGTAGCAGAAAGGGCGGCGTTTTGCGCAGGACAGGCCATACGGAAACCACTACTGATTTATGCAAATTGGCAGGTCTGCCTTTAGTAGGTATTTGCTGCGAAATCATGAGTAAGGATGGCACCATGGCTCGTACTCCTGAGCTGATTGAATTTGCCAAAGAACATCATCTCACCTTTATTACGGTAGCAGCCTTAGTGGCTTATCGTAAGAAGAAGGAGAAGATGGTACATAGAATTGCCAATGCAGCTTTACCCAGCAAGTATGGTACCTTCCGTGCCATCGGCTACGAGAACGATCTGGATGACAAATGCCATGTAGCCTTGGTAAAGGGCGATGTGGCCGGCAAGAAGAATGTCTTGGTAAGAGTGCACAGCGAGTGCCTGACCGGCGATGCTTTTGGTTCCTTACGCTGCGATTGTGGCGATCAATTGGCTACTGCCTTAAAGATGATTGAAAAAGAAGGCTGTGGCGTAGTTCTTTATATGCGCCAGGAAGGCAGAGGCATCGGCCTGGCCAACAAGCTGAGAGCTTATGAGCTGCAGGACCAGGGCTTGGACACCGTAGATGCCAATATTAAATTAGGCTTTGCTCCTGATTTAAGAGATTATGGTATTGGTGCTCAAATCCTTTCCGATTTAGGCTTAACCAGCGTCAGACTGATTACCAATAACCCGGCCAAGAGAGCCGGTCTTTCCGGCTATGGTATTACCGTTACTGATACTGTTCCTATTATCGTAGGAGACAATTGCTACAACCATAAATATTTGGTAACCAAAGAAGTTAGAATGGGTCATAAATTAAATGAGGTGGAGGTAAAGAAATGAAAATTTTAGAAGGTAAATTATTAGCGGAAGGCCTAAAGGTGGCCATTGTAGTAGCAAGATTCAACGAGTTTATTACCAACAAGTTGCTTAGCGGTGCAGAAGATACCTTGATTAGACACGGCTGCAAGGATACTGATATCACTGTGGTCTGGGTTCCGGGTGCTTTTGAAATTCCCTATGCAGCTAAGAAACTGGCTGAAAGCAAAAAATACGATGCCATTATTTGCCTGGGTGCTGTTATTCGTGGTGCTACCAGTCATTATGATTATGTATGTGCAGAGGTTTCCAAGGGTGTTGCTTTAGTTAATCTGGAGACCGGTGTTCCTTGCGCCTTTGGCGTACTGACTACTGAAAATATTGAACAAGCAGTGGAGAGAGCAGGCACTAAGGCCGGCAATAAAGGCTCTGATGCAGCAGCTACTGCTATCGAAATGGTTAACTTAACTAAACAACTTTAAGAGGTCATTATGCAGGATATCTTAGTAAAAGGAACTATAGAAGGCGTGCGTGTTTACGCCGCTGTTACTACCAATTTGGTACAAGAATTGAATATCATTCACAACTGCGCTCCCGTGGCTATTGCTGCTTTAGGCAGAGCCGCTACCGGAGCGCTGCTCCTTGCTGCCACCATGAAGGATGAGGAACGTATTATTATCCGCTTTGAAGGTGATGGTCCTTTAGGTAGAGTAATTGCCGATGCCAAGGGCAGCACAGTCAGAGGCTATATTCAAAATCCTCTGGTGCTTTTGCCTCCGAAAAACGGCAAGCTGGATGTAGGCGGCGGTATCGGTAAGGGCAATATCGTAGTTACCAGATTTTTGCAAAATGCGGAACCTTTTAACGGCTATTGCGAGCTAAAGAACGGAGAGATTGCCATGGATTTGGCTAATTATTTGTACCAGTCCGAGCAAACTCCGTCTACGGTGGCACTTGGTGTAAAGGTAAATAAGGATACTTCCGTACAGGTGGCAGGAGGCTATTTTGTGCAGCCCATGCCAGGGACAGAGGAAGAGGTCCTGAAAAAATTGGAAGACAATATCACTACCATGCCCTATGTTACTGAACTATTGGCGGCAGGCCTGACACCGGTGCAAATTATTGAAAAGATTGGCGAGGGACTGCAAGTAAGCATCAAAGAGACCATTCCTGTGCAGCAAAAATGTAACTGCAGCAAGGAAAAGGTAGCTGAAATGCTGATGGCTTTGCCGGATAAAGATTTTGCCGAATTGGCCCAGGATGATGTTACCACTGTGCATTGCGATTTTTGCAATAAAACCTATTATTTTAAATGGGAAGAAATGAATGCTATGCAGGAAGCAAAATATAAGAAAAACTCTTGACTGTGCGAACAGATGTTTGTATAATGTACATGTAAGTAATTTGTAAGAAAGTTTGGAGGAAATAGCATGGATATGGATAAGAGCAAGGCTCTGGACGCAGCGGTTAAACAAATCGAGAAGGATTTCGGTAAGGGCTCCATTATGAGAATGGGCGAGGCCGGAGCTAAAATGAATGTAGAAACTATTCCTACAGGAGCGTTATCCTTGGATATTGCCTTAGGTGTGGGTGGTATCCCCCGTGGCAGAGTTATTGAAATTTATGGACCTGAATCTTCCGGTAAGACTACAGTTGCTTTGCATATGATTGCTGAGGCTCAAAAAATGGGCGGTTATGCAGCTTTTATCGATGCCGAGCACGCTTTGGATCCTGAATATGCTAAGCATTTGGGTGTAGATGTAGACAATTTATTAATTTCTCAGCCGGATACCGGCGAGCAGGCTTTGGAGATTTGCGATGCCCTGGTACGTAGCGGTGCCATTGATATTATCGTTATTGACTCCGTTGCTGCCCTGGTTCCTAAGGCTGAAATCGAAGGTGAAATGGGCGATTCTCACGTGGGATTGCAGGCTCGTTTGATGAGTCAGGCTCTGCGTAAATTAACCGGTATTATTTCCAAATCCAAGACTTGTACCGTATTTATCAATCAGATTCGTGAAAAGGTTGGCATTATGTTCGGCAACCCTGAGGTTACCACCGGTGGTCGCGCCTTGAAATTCTATGCTACCATCCGTATGGATGTACGCAGAATTGAAACCTTGAAAAATGGCAATGATATGATTGGTAACAGGACGCGTGTGAAAGTGGTAAAGAACAAAATTGCTCCACCCTTTAAACAAGCTGAGTTTGATATTATGTATGGCCTGGGCATTTCCAACGAAGGCTGTCTGGTAGATTTAGGTGCTGAATACAATATTATTGACAAGAGCGGTGCCTGGTATTCCTACAATGATGAGCGCATTGGACAAGGCAGAGAAAATGCCAAGGAATTCTTGAAGAAGAATCCTGAAATCGCCAAGGACATTGAAACAAAGATTAGAGCTGTGGCAATGCCTACTGCTGACAAGTCGGATAAAGCCGATAAGGACGTAGTGTGGGACGACACTAAAGCACCGGAGACTGAGGAAAATGAGAAAAAGTAAGAAGGAATTAACCACGTACAGTGAGGCCTATTCCTTTGCTTTGGATAAACTATCTATCCGGGATTATAGTCAAAAAGAACTAGAGGGGAAGCTACAGGAACGTGGCTGCCCCTCTGCTGTCCTTAAAGAGGTTATGACCAAGCTCCTGGAGTGTAAATTTATCAATGAGGAAAAATATGCCGAGCTTGTTTATCGTGGCTGGGTAAGCAAGAAATATTATGGACGCCTGCATCTGAAACAATATTTAATGAAGAAAAATGTGCGGGAAGATTATCAGCAAAATATTTTACATGAATTTACACCTGCAGAGGAAACTGACAGGGCGGAGGCTTTTTTGCGTTTGCAATTGCCGAAGCTGCGCATGAAATATAAAACCCAGGAAGAAAAGCTGCGGGGTGCAGTGGCCAGAGCCCTGGCCTCCAGAGGTTTTGGCTCAGATGTGGTGTGGAGTTGTATCGATAAGATAGGTGAAGAGTAGAATTTACCAATCGGGGACGGTACTAACTGGTAAATCTTGATTTACCAGTTAGTACCGTCCCCGATTGGTAAATTGTTGACACATGAGGTAAAATACTATAAAATATTCCTATCCAATCGTGTTAATTTGGGAACGAGGCAACCATTGGTTGCCTTGTTTATTTGTGTGGGACTAAATATTGAAAAGTTGACATCATTTTAAAGTAGAGGAGGTGAAAATTATAAACAGTACATTATTTATTATCATCGCGTGCGTTATAGGCGCACTTGTAGGTTATTTTGTACGTAAGAGCATAGCTGAAAGCAAGATAGGATCTGCTGAAGAAACAGCTATACGCATTGTGCAAGAAGCAGAAAAAACTGGTGAAGCTAAGAAAAAGGAAGCTCTGTTAGAGGCCAAGGAAGAGATTCACCGTTTACGTTCTGATATGGAAAAAGAGAACAAAGAAAGACGGGCTGAGTTAACCAAATCCGAGCGCCGCATTATCCAAAAAGAGGAAAATGTGGACAGAAAGATGGAAAGCTACGAGAAGAAGGAAGAAAAACTTCAAGAGCAGTCCAACAAGCTACGGGAAGCCCAGGATAAGATTGACGAACTATATGCAAAAAAACTGGTGGAGTTGGAGAGAGTTTCCGGTTTAACCAGCGAAGATGCCAAGAAAGAATTGTTGGAGAACGTGAAGAACGATGTTCAACACGATACTGCCAAGCTGATTAAGGACTTAGAGCAAAAGGCTAAGGACGAGGCTGACATGAGAGCAAAGGAAATTATTTCCACTGCTATTCAACGTTGTGCAGCTGATCATGTGGCAGAAACAACAGTATCCGTAGTGGCCCTGCCTAATGATGAAATGAAGGGACGTATTATCGGTCGTGAAGGCCGTAATATTAGAACTTTGGAGACATTGACAGGTATAGATTTAATTATTGATGATACTCCGGAGGCTGTTATTGTTTCCGGGTTTGACCCTGTAAGACGTGAAATTGCTCGTACCGCTTTGGAAAAATTGATTAACGATGGTCGTATCCATCCTGCTCGTATTGAGGAGATGGTGGAGAAAGCTCAGAAGGAAATTGATCAACGTATTAAAGAGGCAGGAGAACAAGCAACCTTTGAAACAGGTGTACACGGTGTTCATCCCGAAATTATTAAACTATTAGGCCGCTTGAGATACAGAACCAGTTATGGTCAGAATGTGTTAAAGCATTCTGTCGAGGTGGCTAATTTGGCAGGCCTTATGGCCGCTGAATTGGGAGTAGATGTTACTCTGGCTAAGCGTGCAGGTTTGTTACACGATATTGGCAAGGCTGTTGATCATGAGATTGAAGGTTCCCATGTTGATTTGGGAGCTGAGGTTGCAAAACGTTATCACGAATCTGATTGCGTTATCAATGCTATTATGTCTCACCACGGAGATGTGGAGCCTAACTGTGTAGAGTCAGTCCTAGTGGCTGCCGCTGATGCAGTATCTGCTGCTCGTCCCGGTGCCCGTCGTGAAACCTTGGAGACTTATTTGAAGAGGTTAACCCGGTTGGAGGAAATTGCTGAATCCTTTGATGGCGTGGAGAAATGTTATGCTGTTCAAGCAGGACGTGAAATCCGCATTATGGTTAAGCCTGATAAGGTGGATGACGATGCTTCAATTATTCTGGCTAGAGATGTGGCCAAGAAGATTGAAGAAGGAATGGAATATCCTGGTCAAATCAAAGTTGTTATTGTACGCGAAACGCGTGCAGTTGATTATGCCAAATAATAAGAAGCCCGTTGATTTAGGTACGATACTTTGTCGTAACGGCAAAAGGCAAGTGTGGAAGGACCCGAAAGTCCAATCCTCACTTGCCTTTTTTTCGTAAAGGTGCCAGGGGGATCATTCCCCGGCACCTTTTCATTTTTATGCCGCGCCTTGCAACCTAGCGGTTAGGGTTCAAGGTAGAGTCTATAGAAGGCCAGATGTCCTCTGTTTCAAAGCCTTTGCGCCAGCAGGCAATGCCCGGTAGCTTATAGCGATCCACTAGTTTTACTTTTTCTACGATAGAATTGGCATTTTCCTGCCAAAAACTATAGGTAATGCCATTCTTTTGGTATTCCACGTAAAACTGACCTAGCTCCGGTTTCCACACGGGAGTAGCTTTTTGTTCCTGAATTGTTTTTTCCATGGCGGGCATGGAAATAGTTTTGCCCGTTGCATAGGAGCTTGTTCCGGAGGATTGCCAGAGACGTGAATAAAGAGGTACACCGAGAATTAATTTTTCCGCAGGTATTTGCTTGAGAGTACTTTCTAAACCGGCTGTAACCCAGTTTAAGGACGCAGTAGAGCCTCTTTGGCGCATGGCCGGTGTATATTGGTCATAGGCCATGAGCATGATGTAATCCAAATATTTGGCCAATTCCTGTCTATCATAACAAGCGGACCAGTTGGGAGTACTGCTGGGCATGGTCACGTCCATGGATAGCACTAGGTTTTTGGCCTTAAGGACAGGGGATAGTTCTTTTATCAGCGTTGTAAGCCCATTTCTGTCCTGGTCGTTAATATTTTCAAAATCAAAATTATAACCATCGAATTGATATTTCTCTGCTAAATTCAGCAAGCCGATTCTCAGATTTTCCCTCGCATCAGGATTACTGAGGAGAGCGTGGGTTAAGGTTGGGTTAAAGCTATTGGTAATTAAGGGCCAGACCTTATAGCCCTTTTGCTTTAACATGGTAACAGCTTTTTTGTCCGGAATTTTATTTTTGATGAGGCCCCGGGTTGTAGCAATTTCCAGCCAGCAGGGGGAGACTACGTTTATACCGGTGATCTTGGGTAGATTATTAAAATTCGCTTCCTGGTCAGGCACATCTGCCTGCCACACCAGATTAATTTTCTCCGCAGGGGGAGCAACAACTGAGGCCTTTTTATGCTTAAAACCTGTTGTTACGAAAAGTGATACGCAGAGCAATACCAGCCAAAAAGATTTTTTCATGAGCAACCTCCACTGGTTAGTATTCTAATATATGAAGTCCGGGATAGCAAGTGGGACAAAAAGTGCGGTTCCTCTTATCCCACTTTTATTTAAAAGGTGCTATAATAAAAGTAATTTTATTGGGAGGATGTGAAATAATGGCTGGATTAACCAGAGATGAAGCGTGGAAGCTTGTTACAGAATATAATAAGGATCCTTTTCATTTACATCATGCGCAGATAGTGGAGGGATGCATGAGGTATTTTGCCAAATCACTAGGCTACGGTGCAGAGGAGGATTTCTGGGGTATCGTAGGCTTGCTGCATGATTTGGATTTCGAAATGTATCCGGATCAACATTGTAAGAAAGAAGCAGAGATTTTGCGTTCCAAGGGTATTGATGAGAGAATTATTCATGCTGTGGAAAGCCATGGTTATGGTTTGTGCGACGAGGTAAAGCCGGAGCATGAGATGGAAAAAGTGCTGTTCGCGGTAGATGAACTGTCCGGTTTGATTGGGGCTGCAGCTTTGATGCGCCCCTCTAAGAGCGTTCAGGATATGGAAGTAAAATCAGTGAAGAAAAAATTCAAAGACAAGCATTTTGCGGCCGGTTGTCACAGAGAAGTTATTCAGCAGGGTGCTGAGATGCTGGGCTGGGATTTGGACAAACTGTTTAGCGAAACTATTTTGGCAATGCGTACTTGTGAGATTCCGATGTAATTATAAAAGGGAGACGAGTTTTTATGAACAAAAAGTTAGCGGTTTTGGGTTTGGCATTAATGATGGCAGTTTCTACAGCAGTAAGCGCAGCACCTATTGATGACCTCAATGCTTCTGTACAAAAGTACAGCAATCCTACCGGTACCTATGTACTACACATGACTATTCCTTTTAAAAATGTAGATACCATGAATACTGATTCCACTATTGATATTCAGGCCAGTCCTTACTGTGCAAGAGTAAAGAATGTGGTGAGCATGGGCAAGCAAGATCCTGATACCAGCTGGGTTTATGAGGAACAAGTGGGCAATCAGATGAAAACCTACACTCAAGAAACCTTGCACAAGGGTGACAAGAAAAAGAGCTGGGTTTATGAATTGACGGATATTAAACCGGGCGAAACCATTATGAATGCGGTTGACCCCAAATCTCTTTTCGCTGCAGTAAAAACTGCTACCTTGGTTGGTAAAACCGGCAATACAGAAAGAATTAAAATCGCTTTTGATTGCGAAAAGCTATTTAGCAACTGGGGTGTTAAACATACCTTGCAGGAATCTACCTCCGATCCTCAAACTGATGCCGATTTCGAAAAAGAATTTGAAAAGCTTCGTAAATCCGGTACCTTGGATGGACAGGCTGTTATTACTGCTGGTGTGTTGACACATATAGATGCCGATATTACCAAGCCGGTTGATGCTTTTACCAATGTTATTAAAAAAGGTGTTAGCCGCAAGACTCATACCGGTTTTATGGGCAACTGGATTTTAGGTATGATTTTAAGAACCGGTAAATCTACTTTGAATCTTGACCTGAAACCGTTGCAAGGATATGTTAGCATTCCTGCTGACGTTAAAAATGCCGCGGTGCTAAAACCTGAAACTGCAAAAAAGTAACAAATTTCAGTCCCCGACTTAAGTGTCGGGGATTTTTTTCTTTCTAAACCGTAGCATAGGATAGTAGCTTTGGTGTATAATTATTACAATAATAAATATGAAGGAGTGATACTATGGGTAAATTAGCAAGACCAACTGAAGTTATGTATCATACCGGATTAAGTAGAAAAATGCTGGAAGGTGCCCGCTTTGCATTATTGCCTGGGGATCCGGGCCGGGTTGAATCCATTGCTTTAGGACTTGGTCAGGGTAGGCCTTTGGCTGTCCATAGAGAATATACCAGCTATTTAGTAGAACTGAAGGGCGAGCCGATTTTGGTTTGTTCCACCGGTATGGGCGGACCTTCTGTGGCTATTTGTCTGGAGGAGCTGGCTCGTATTGGTATTACCAACTTTATCAGGGTAGGTACCACCGGTTCCATTCAAGAAAATATTGGACTGGGTGATCTCATTATTGCTAAAGGCGCTGTACGTTTGGAAGGAACTTCTACGCATTATGCGCCGATAAATTTTCCGGCGGTAGCAGATTTAAGTCTGACCAATGCTTTAGTGGCTGCTGCCAACAAAAAGAAATTTAAGTATCATGTGGGAATATGTATTTCTTCCGATACTTTTTGGCCGGGCCAGGAACGCTATGACAGCTTTACCGGCTATGTGCCCAGAGCTTTTCAAGGTTCTTTGCGGGAATGGCAGCAATTGGGTGCTACCAATTATGAAATGGAGGCTGCGACCTTGTTTGTGGTGGCGCAAAGCTTTGGCTTGGCAGCGGCCTGCATCTGTGTAGCAGTAGCCAAGCGAACTACCAGCGAAAAGGTAGCTTCTCCGGCTGTTTATAAAGAGGCCTTGCCAAAGATGATTGAGACTGTGCAAGAAGCCTTGCTGCTGTTAATAGGTAAATAGGAGGTGCGCCATGGCACGTGGAATAATTTTATTATTGGATTCCTTTGGTATTGGATATGCAGAAGATGCAGCTAAGTTCCAGGATGCAGGTGCAGATACGTTAGGTGATATTGTAAGATGGTGTGCAATCAACCGTAAGATAAATGGTGCAAGCCAGGTTCTGGCTTTGCCTAATTTGGCTAAACTGGGATTGGGACTGGCATCCCAGGCGAGCACCGGCAGGGTGTTGGAGCCGAGCATTGGCTCCGCTACACCGTTAGAGGGCGCCTACACCTATGCCAGAGAAATTTCCAGTGGCAAGGATACCTTAAGCGGTCACTGGGAAATTACCGGTGTGCCGGTAATGTTTGACTGGGGCTATTTTCCCGCTAAACCACATTGTTTTCCGGCCGAGTTAATCCAAAAGTTAATCGAGCAGGGCGGCTTGCCAGGCGTTTTAGGTGAAAAGCACGCTTCCGGGACAGAGATTATTAAAGAATTGGGCGTGGAGCATTGTAAAACCGGCAAACCTATTGTCTATACTTCTGCCGACAGTGTTTTGCAAATAGCGGCTCATGAGAAGTACTTTGGCTTGCAAAAGCTGTATGATTTATGTGCTATTGCCTATGAACTGGTAAAGCCTTATCGTATTGCCAGAGTGATTGCCCGTCCTTTTGTGGGGGAAACACCTGCTGATTTTGTGCGGACCGGCAATAGGCACGATTATGCGGTACCGGCTCCGGATAAAACCTTGTTGGATTACCTGACAGAAGCAGGCGGCAAGGTTTATGCGGTTGGTAAAATAGCAGACATTTTTGCCCATCGTGGCATTTCCAAGGCCTACCATGCTACAGGGTTGGAAGAATTGTTTAACACGACTTTGCAAGCTGTAGCCGAGGCAGGAGAGAATAGTTTGGTGTTTACCAATTTTGTGGATTTTGATTCCAGCTATGGTCATCGTCGAGATGTGGGTGGCTATGGAGCAGGGCTGGAGTACATAGATAGGCGTTTGCCTGAAATTTTGGGGCAACTAAAACAAGAGGATTTATTACTAATTACTGCCGACCATGGTTGTGATCCTACTTGGCGAGGTAATGACCATACCAGAGAGCATATTCCCGTTTTGTTTGCAGGACCTGGGGTGATTCCAGGTGCTTTGCAACCCATGAAGACTTTTTCTGATATTGGCCAAATTATGGCCAAACATTTAGGACTAAAGCTAAAGAATGGTACAGCTCAGGAGGTAGAAAAATGAAAAAGATAATGCTTGCCTTTTTATGTGCTGCCTTATTGCTTTTTCCGGCAATTTCACAGGCTAAAGACAAGGCGCCTACAGAGGCAAGGCCTGTAGCACAGACAACCGTAGATGCACCACAGGAGAGAATGTTACCTGTTTCCTTCATCGTGCTGGATGGTACCGGGACGGTTAATGCGGCTATGCGTAATGATTGGATGAGAATGGCCAAGCTGACCTATCATATTCCGTATTATACTTTTTTGACGGACAACAAAGGGTATCTTTCTGCCACACAGTTGTTGGGTGGCACTGATCAAAAGACCTCTAATCTTAGTCCTGCACTGTTAGGACAAATTGCTGACGAAGCAGGAGCAAAAGTAGTGGTCTTGATGGTTGTTCATGCCATGAACGAGTATCTTGTCCACGGTGGTTACTGGCATCACCATGATGGTCCGGAAACCTATGTGCGGACAGACGCTATTGCCGATTTATATGTTTACAAAAAAGATGGCGACGTAATGCTGAGACGCCTGGTAAGAGAAAGCAATGTGAATGACCTGGGCCAGCAAGAGCATCCCGCCTATACCATTAAGTATGCTTTAAATAAACTGCTCAGCAAGATGGAAGGCAAGGAACCGATTTAACACACTCTTTTCAGATGCTCATTAATTTTGGAGGAAAAAATAGTGAAAGTACCACGGCACTGGTTGTTGTTAATTTCCATCGTACTAATATTTTCTATAAATATGACCCCAATAGAGGCAGCGCGCACGATAAGAGTAGGCTGGTGTATCTTGCCGGGGTATCAGGAATATCATGAAGAGCTGGACAAATCTAACGGTAAAGGTATTGATGCACCAGGTGTATATAGTGGCTATAGCTATGACTATCTTAAAACTATCGCCAACTATACCGGGTGGCAGTACCAGTTTGTAAAAGTACCAAGTGACCAACTTTTGGATGCTTTGGAAAATGGCAAGCTGGATTTGGTATGTATGATGACCAAGACTGCGGCACGGGAAGCCCGGTTCCTTTATCCTGATGCCAGCATGGGTGATAGTTCACTTTGCCTGGTTTGCCGCATGGATGATGAGCGCTTTACCTATGGTGATTATGCAAGCTTAAATGGTATAAAGGTTGCACTAAATTTATTCAGTATGCAGTCACAGGCACTAAGTAAATTTTCCGCTGCTTATAATTTTCACCCTGTCTCAGTAGGCTTTAATACTTATCAAGAGGCTGAGGAAGCATTAGCTAAAGGCACAGTTGATGCTTGTTTAGTTAATCTACCTTTCTCCCAAACGGGTTACAAAATTCTCTTGGCCAGTAGAGGAATTGATTTTTATATTATAACCAATAAACAAAATCCGGCCTTACGTAACAGTATTAATAGTGCCATTCAGCAAATTAAATATTACCAGCCGGATTTTGACAACGTTTTGTCCAATAAATATTTTACCAACGCCACTACTGCTTCTTTTGCTTTCAGCAAGGACGAAAAAGCCTATCTGGAAGCGGTAAAAACGTTGAAACAGACTATTACCGTGCAGTTCAACCCATCCTGGAAACCTATTGAATATAAGGATAGCAAAACAGGTGAAATAAAGGGTGTTATGGCGGAAATTTTTGAGCTCCTGAGCAAGGAAACAGGGCTTAGATTTAAATTTGTTGCTGCCGATGCCGAATCGCAGGATGTGGTTCCTTTAGGCGAAAGCGTCGATATGGAGGCAACCCTGGCAGATGATCTGGAATGGGCGGAAGCTCATGATGCTTTTGCTACGCAACCTGTTTTTAATGCGCCTATCGTCATGGTGTCACAGATAGGTGAGGAAAACGGCATTGTGGCTTTACCCAAGGGCTACCATTTGGCTGAGGCGGTGAAGGAAAGACTGAAAAAAGGAATCGTAACAGGTGAAGGCAACAAGGATAGTTTTGTCTATCACGAATATAATACGGTGGAAGAATGTGTAGAGGCAGTGCGCCAAGGGCAGGCCGGCCGTACTTATATTAATGCTTATGAACTTAATTATTATGCTAATATTGGTAAGCTTACTAATTTGAAGGTGCAGAATGCCACAAATTTTTTTGAACCTATCAGTATAGGCATTTCTAAAAAGGCACCTCGTCAGTTAAGAACTATCATAGGCAAGTCCCTGAAACGCATTCCTACCAGTAAAATTAATGATATTATTATTAAAAATACCGGCATTCAACAGACTAGGAGTATGAGTATCCAGGAATTTGTTTACTTGCATCCTTTAGGTGTAGTAGCTTTAGCGGTTTTGCTGGCATTTTTGTGTGGTATTATAATCTTTTTCTACTATAACAGTCGAAAAAATGAGCAGCAAAGGCTTGCCTTGGAAGCAGCTAATAATGCCAAGGGAGAGTTTTTAAACAGGGTTAGCCATGACATTCGTACGCCCATGAATGCCATCATAGGCTTGACGGAAATTGCTAAACTGGAAAATACAATTCCCGCTATTAATGGCTATTTACATGATATTAATGTTTCCAGTAAATATTTATTAAGTTTAGTAAATGATGTTTTAGATATGTCTAAAATTGAGAAAGACAGCTTTACCTTGCAACCTGAAGTACTTACTCCCCAACGCTTTTTGGAGACTCTAAATAGTACGGTAGAGGTTTTGGCAGAGCAAGCCGGCGTAAAATTGAGCACAGTTTTTGAAGGACATGTTGAGCCGATTTATGTTGATGTAATGCGCTATAATCAAATCTTTATTAACCTTTTGGATAACGCTATTAAACATACACCGGCCGGCGGCACAGTCCGGTATGAAGCACATTGCAGCTTCATTGGCAATGGTATGCTGCACATGACCAATATTGTTGCTGATAATGGTATTGGCATTAGTGCGGAGTTTTTACCCCATGTTTTTGAAGCTTTCTCTCAGGAAGAAAATAAAGATGGCAAAAATATGCAAGGTACGGGATTGGGACTGGCTATAGTGAAACGCCTGGTTGAAGTTATGGGTGGTACCATTGCTGTATCCAGCGAAAAAGGTAAAGGCACAACCTTTACGATTGAGTTGGATGTACCGCTTGCTACTCAGCAACAAATTTTACAAGCTGATAGCGGAAGAAAAGGGAGTCCGACGTTTCTGGTGTTTAACCAGGCTGCTCACCGGGGCAGTGCCGATTTACATGGTAAACATATTTTGGCTGCAGAAGATAATTTAATCAATCAAAAAGTTATTGGAAAATTATTAATTGGTGGAGGCATGGTCTTCGATATAGTGAATAATGGGCGAGAATGCGTAGAGAAACTAAAATCCGCACCGGAACACTATTATGATGCCATTCTTATGGATGTCAGGATGCCTGTTTTGGATGGCATGGGCGCCACTAAGGAAATCAGGAGCCTGGCACGTGCCGATAAAGACATCCCCATTGTAGCACTGACCGCTGATGCCTACACAGACACACAAGAAAAAGCCAGGGAAGTAGGCATGGACGCCTTTATCACTAAACCAGTTTATCCTGGTAACCTCTATGGCGTGTTAAAGAATATCCTGAGTTGATTTACCAATCGGGGACGGTACTAACTGGTAAATTTTTCTCATCATTTACCATTTGGGGACGGTACCATTTGGGGACGGTACCAACTGGTAAATTCTTCTTCTCATTCACCAATCGGGGACGGTACCAACTGGAAAATTTCCTTCTCATTTGCCAATCGGGGACGGTACCAACTGGAAAATTTCCTTCTCATTTTTACCAGCCGTTAAAGCTGGTATTTGGTAAATCATTGACAATTGTTTTTTAGAAAAAAGGGACACCGATAAAAAAGTACTAACTACCAAAAGTTAGATGTTAGGTCTAATTTTTGGGAGTTAGTACAAAACGGTGTCTTTTTTTTTATAGAAATTTTTCATAAAGGTTGAAGTTATTGTTTATACATATATACATATTTATAAAAGCTTGTAAGTGATGTATATCATTTGTTATAATCAACAAAAAAGTTAGCGAGGTAGATACGATGCCAAGACAAAGCAGGATACTTAGCCGGACAGGATGCTACCATGTAATGTTGAGAGGCAACAACAAAATGAAAATTTTTCTCAACGATTTAGACAAAAACTACTTTTTAAAACTTCTAGACCAAAATAAAAAACGGGCCAATTGTCAAATTTTTGCTTATTGTCTAATGGATAATCACATTCATTTAGTTTTACAAGAAAATTTAGAGACTGGTTCACAAGAGAATGTTTCTTTTATTATGAAGAGAATTGGAATATCATATGCCAGATATTTTAATTCAAAATACGACAGGATTGGTGCAGTGTTTCAAGACCGTTTTAAAAGCGAGCGGGTGGAAAATAATAGATATTTATTAGCGGTAATACGGTATATTTTATGTAATCCTTGGAAGGCAAAACTCGTTGTTACGCCATGGCTATATAGGTGGAGTAGCATAAAAGAATACTTAAGTGGGAGCAGTATTATTAGCGATGTCAATGCTATATTGCCTATTTTTAGTAAAGATTTATCCGAGGCAAAAAAATTGTTTAAAGATTTTATAATACAAGATTCAGTGGAAAATTTTATAGAGTTGGATAAAACAAAAGAAGAAATAGAAACTTATTTAGGAAAAGTATGGAAAAAATTAGATTTGTTAAGCATTGAAGAGAGAATTAAAATTTTTCATAATGAAAAAAATGTATCATTGAGAAAAATTGAACGAATTAGTGGGATAAGCAGATTTAAAATAAAACAATATTTAGACAATCAATAATGCTCATCCATGAGTAGGATTGGTGATGAAAGTTGGTTCTGCACGCAATTGGTAAAAGATGTTTCAGCATGAAAAATTGCGAGGATAATTTACCAGTTAGTACCGTCCCCAAATGGTAAATTATGTTTCAGCATGAAAATCACGAGGGTAATTTACCAGTTGGTACCGTCCCCGATTGGTAAAAGATGTTTCAGCATGAAAAATTGCGAGGGTGATTTACCAGTTGGTACCGTCCCCAAATGGTAAAAAAATAGCTGTTGCCGAAGGGCAACAGCTATTTTTTTGTTTTGGTTATCTCATGTTGATGAATTGCAGGTCAATGCCGAAATCAGCAGCTTTTAAAACTTGGATGATGGCCTGTAGGTCATCTTTTTTGGCACCGGAAATTCTTACTTGGTTTTCCTGTTGTTGGGCGGATACTTTTAGTTTGGAAGCTTTTACGGCAGCGACAATTTGCTTGGAAACATCTTTAGAGATGCCTTGTTTTAGTTTCACGGTTTGACGGACGGTGCCTTTGGCAGCGTCTTCGATTTTGCCGGGTTCCAAGCAACGGAGAGAGAGGCCGCGTTTGGCCATCCGTTGTCTCAACATGTCTAAAATAGCACCGATTTTATATTCGTCTTCGGCAGCCAATTTTAAATCACCGTCAACCAATTCAATTTCTGCAGTTGAACCACGAAAATCATAACGTTGGGAGATTTCTTTCCTGGTTTGGTTAAGGGCATTATCCATTTCTTGCATATCAATTTGAGATACTACATCAAAAGAACTGTCTTTAGCCATTTTTATTCCTCCTTATTTTTCCACATGGATATCAATTTCAAACAATCTATTCCAAGGAAATTCTACACTATATTTGGTATTTTTTAAATAGGGTTCGTCATCAATATATTTTGTGAATAAAGCATTGGTACCACTTAAGACTCTGTTGTAATATTTGCCTAAGTCATATTTTAGTTTAAAATCATGTCGGTCAATTTCCAAGGCTACTCTGTAGCGAATATTGGCTTGATAAAGCCAATCATCTAAATAACGAGTTTTTAATAATCTTGTAATGTCCTTGGCAGCCATTTTTTTGGCTAAAATGCCTTGGGCCAGGGCAAAGCCGATGCTGTTGTCGGCAGTATTCCAGCCGGAGTACGCTACAAAGCGGGGCAGAATATTACGTTGCTCCAATTCGTACATAAAACCATTGTCAGAACCGTTGGCATAAGAGGTATCAGCCAGGGCTACCGAATATTTTTTCGTTAAGGAAGTTAATTCACGTACAAATTCTTTATTGGCTTCATTAGCATAGGGGGCATTTTCATCGGAAGTAGAATCTAGGCATTTGCCGTTGTCAGGAGTATTAACTGCCAAAATTAGATTGGCTTTGTCATGGAACCCAACAGCGACTGCACCACAAGCGGTAATCTGCTTGGCTACCGAATTTGCCACAGTTTCATCGGAGAAAAGGGGAATGGTGGCGCCACCCTTGCCAGGCGCATAGGTAACAAAAATCTTGGGCTTTTCACCATTTATTTCATTAATGGCTCTTGTCAAAAGCACTATGCCTACCTGATCCACACCCGGCATAATCTCAAAACGATGGTTAGTCATGCCTGCTGCGTAATGTATCAGGTGACGTGCTTCCATGTGTGTCTGGGACAGTGGTGCGTTGTCATCCTTGCCAATGGCAAAATAATAAAAGGTTTTATCCTTGCAAAGATCTATCAGTTTTTCATTAGTTTTAAAGTTGATACTTCTTCTCCGGCGCCAGTCACGTAGCAAATCTTCAGGAATAAAGGAGAGCAAATTAGCTTTTTCCGTAGCTTCCTTGCCTGACAAAATGTCGGTATCTTCTTTATCATCCAGTTGTGACAGCCTAAAGATACTGGGGCCGAAATAACGGTAATAATCGGGCTCAACATTGCCTATGCTTTCTTTAGGTGTACGCATAATAGTGGAGTATGCATAAATTTTTAAGGCCGGATTATTAATCTTTAAATTCTGCATTCTTTCTATTTTATGCTTTAAATAACGTTCGGTAAGGTTGTGGCGGCGCGAAGCCACCAAGCCGCCATAGTTTAAGCTGTCAGTGGAAATAACAGCAGCTTTAGCTTTAGGGGCAGATTTTTCCAACCATTTCCACAGGCCTTCATTGTCACCGCCGGTGCGATGGTTGGCAATCAGCTTGGCAGGAGGAACTGTCAGGTCATAGCCTGCTGCTTTGGCGGTTTCTTGTACGTAGCCAAGGCAAACGGGTCTATTGTCCAATGGAATGTAGATTATGGGTGGTGCAGCGTGTACTAAGTTTGGTATGGTGGATAAACAAGCGGCGAATAGTGTTAAAAAGTACTTGCTAATTGTTTTCATAGGCTCCTCCTTTAAATAAGCTTAATTATTATACAACATTTTGTAACATTATTCAAAATTTAGTCAAGGGTAGACGAGATATGGTATAATAATCACTCAAGTATAGTTTATAAAACCTGGGAGGTAAAAAGTTCCCGCGTTAAATATAGGCATCAACCCAGGCGAAATCAGCCGGAGCTCAGGACAATAAAAGTTGAGTCGGAGAAGCTGGTTATAAACTATAATTAGGAGAAAAAACTATGAAATTTAAAATAAAAGCTCCCTTTGCGCCGGCCGGTGATCAACCGGAAGCTATCAAGGAATTGGTGCAGGGGGTAAAGGATAAGCTGCATACACAGGTTTTATTGGGAGCCACCGGTACCGGCAAAACCTATACCATTGCACAGGTGATTAATCAGGTGCAAAAGCCTACTTTGGTCATAGCTAACAATAAGACCCTGGCTGCGCAGTTAGCCAGCGAGCTGAAAGAATTTTTCCCTGACAATGCGGTGGAATACTTTGTGTCTTACTATGACTATTACCAGCCGGAGGCCTACATTCCTTCTACGGATACATATATTGAAAAAGATTCTTCCATTAATGATGAAATAGATAAGCTGCGCCACTCGGCTACCAGTGCCTTGTGTGAGCGTAAGGATGTTATAATTGTGGCCAGTGTGTCCTGTATTTATGGTCTGGGCGCACCTCAAGATTATTACGATTTGGTGTTGTCCCTAAGAGTAGGGCAACAGGTGGATCGTCAGGTTATTTTGCGCAAATTGGTGGAGATTCAGTACACCCGCAATGATATAGCTTTTGAAAGAGGGACCTTTAGGGTCAGGGGTGATGTTATTGAGGTCATTCCCGCCAGCTATAATGAAAAGGGTATTCGTATTGAACTTTTTGGTGACGAGATTGATAGTATCACGGAAATAGATGTGCTTACCGGTGAGGTTATCGATAAGCGTTCTCATGTAGCTATTTTCCCGGCATCCCACTACGTAACCAGCAGGGAAAACTTGGAAAGAGCCATGGAAGATATCAAGGTGGAATTGGCTGAGCGTCTGGCGGCATTAAAAAAAGCCGGAAAGCTTCTGGAAGCAGAGCGTTTGGAGCAACGTACTAATTATGATTTGGAAATGATGGGAGAGCTGGGGTACTGCAGTGGTATTGAAAACTATTCCCGTCATTTGACTGCCCGGCAGGCCGGGGAACCGCCTTTTACCTTGGTAAATTATTTTCCTAAAGATTTTTTAACTGTCATTGATGAGTGCCACGTGACCTTGCCACAAATCAGGGCTATGTTTGCCGGTGATAGATCCAGAAAGAATATGTTGGTGGAATATGGCTTTAGGTTGCCGTCTGCCATTGATAATCGTCCTCTTACCTTTGAAGAATTTCAAAGTCAAAGAGGGCAGGCAATCTATGTGTCTGCTACGCCTTCTGAGTATGAGCTGGGAGAAGCTGACCAGGTGGTGGAACAGATTATTCGTCCTACGGGTCTGCTGGATCCGCAAATTGAGGTGCGCCCCATTAAGGGCCAGATTGATGATTTACTAGGTGAAATCCATAAAGTAACAGCCAAGGGTGAAAGAATTTTGGTAACCACCCTGACTAAGAAAATGGCCGAGGATTTAACTGATTATCTGACGAATGAAGGTGTCCGGGTTCGTTATCTCCATTCTGACATAGTTACTATTGAAAGAGCAGAGATTATTCATGATTTGCGTGCCGGCGAATTTGACGTGCTGGTAGGTATTAACCTGCTACGGGAAGGCCTTGATTTGCCTGAGGTATCCTTGATTGCGATTTTAGATGCAGATAAGGAAGGCTTCCTCCGCAGTGATACTGCCATGATTCAAACTATAGGCAGAGCAGCCCGCAATGCCCATGGTCGCGTTATCATGTATGCAGATGTAATAACAGGTTCTATGCAACGCGCTATTGATGAAACTAATAGGCGACGTGAAAAACAGGAGGCCTACAACAAGGCACATGGAATTACGCCGAAGACTATTGAAAAGAAAGTCGTCGATTTAATTAAGCTGACGAGGATTTCTGAAGAGGATACAACGGTAGATTATTCTGCCAAGAAGCTGAAGAAGCTGTCCAAGACCAGCATAGAAAAACAAGCTAAAGAGCTGGAGACCAAGATGAAAGCGGCGGCTAAGCAGCTGGACTTCGAAAGGGCAGCTGAATATAGAGATAAGATAATTTTGCTTAAAGGAGAATTAGGTAAGAGACATGGCGAGCGAAGACAAGCTAATAATTAAGGGTGCCAGACAGCACAATTTAAAGAATATAAATTTGGAAATTCCCAGGGATAAATTAGTAGTTATCACCGGTTTGTCCGGTTCAGGAAAATCCTCCCTGGCTTTCGATACTATTTACGCAGAGGGGCAAAGACGCTATGTGGAGTCTTTGTCTTCTTATGCGCGGCAATTTTTGGGGCAGATGGACAAGCCCGACCTAGACTATATTGAGGGCCTTAGCCCTGCTATTTCCATTGATCAGAAAACCACCAGCCACAACCCTCGTTCCACAGTCGGTACGGTAACAGAGATTTATGATTATCTACGTTTGCTTTTTGCCCGTATTGGTATTCCTCATTGCCCTCAGTGTGGCAAGGTGATTGAAAAGCAATCCGTGGAGCAGATTGCCGACAAGGTAAAGGCTTTGCCGGAAGGCACCAAGTTCATGATTCTGGCACCGCTGATTTGGGGCAGAAAAGGTGAGCATAAAAATATTTTCGAGCAGATAAAAAAAGCCGGCTATGTTCGTGTAAAAGTAGACGGACAGGTGCAAACCCTGGATGAGGAAATAAAACTGGACAAGAAGAAAAAACATTTTATTTCCGTAGTGGTAGATAGACTGGTAGCCAGACCTGATCTTGGTCAAAGGCTGAGTGATTCTTTGGAAACAGCTCTCCACTTGTCTGAAGGTATTGTGGAGATAGAAGAAATAGAGGGCAAGAGTACTGTCTACAGCGAGCACTTTGCTTGCGCCGATTGCGGTATCAGCCTGCCGGAAATTGAGCCCAGGCTATTTTCCTTTAATGCGCCCTATGGTGCCTGTCCGGACTGTACGGGCTTGGGCATGCATATGGAATTTGATGTGGATTTAATTATTCCTGACAAAAATTTATCTTTTAGTGATGGTTGCATTGCGGCCGTCAGCTCCAATCCTAAGTCATTTTTTATGAAACTTTTTGCAGCTGTTTTGCAGACCAGAAATCTGAATTTGGATAATACCTGGAAGTCTGTACCTAAGAAGGTACAAAACGAATTGCTCAATGGCATTGAAGGAGAAGAGTTTTCCTTCTACTATGAAAATCTCATGGGAGAAACTCATCTGCACAAGCTGGCTTTTGAGGGCATTATTCCAATCCTCCAAAGACGGCACAGAGAGGCTATGAGCGAAAGCCAAAGGCTGGACTATGAAAGCTTTATGACTTCCATACCTTGTCCTACCTGCCATGGTGCTCGTTTAAAACCGGAGGTGCTGGCTATTACCGTCGGTGACAAAAATATCCAGCAGGTTACCTCTTTAACGGTGAGCCGTGCTGTGGAGTTTTTCCAGAATTTGCAGCTGACTAAGCGGGAAGAAATCATTGCTAAGCAGGTTTTAAAAGAGATTTTGGCACGCTTAAATTTCTTAAATAACGTAGGTCTGGAATATCTAACTTTGGATCGTTCTGCCGGGACCCTGTCCGGTGGCGAAGCGCAGCGTATCAGGCTGGCAACGCAAATAGGCTCAGGCCTGGTGGGTGTGCTGTATATTTTGGATGAACCAAGTATCGGCTTGCACCAAAGGGATAATGCCAAGCTGTTGGAAACATTGCAACATCTGAGAGATTTGGGTAACACACTTTTGGTTGTTGAGCATGATGAGGAAACCATGTACGCTGCAGATCAGATTATTGATATTGGCCCCGGCGCCGGTGAGCATGGTGGCGAAATAGTTGCACAGGGCACCGTAGAAGAAATTAAAAAGGTGCCGGAGTCTATTACCGGACAGTATTTAAGTGGTAAGAAGAAAATTCCTGTGCCCAAAACTCGGCGCAAGGGCAACGGCAAAAAGTTGACCATTAAGGGTGCCAAAGCTAATAATCTGCAAAATATCGACGTGACTATCCCGCTGGGAACCTTCACGGTAGTAACCGGGGTCAGTGGCAGTGGGAAGAGTACTTTGGTAAATGATATTTTGTATCAGGCACTGGCTCAGAAGATTTATGGTTCCAGGCTGCGTCCGGGTGCTTATGACAAAATTTTAGGTATTAACAATATCGACAAGGTTATTAATATTGACCAGTCGCCTATAGGCAGAACACCTCGTTCCAATCCTGCTACCTATACAGGTGTTTTTGATTATATTCGTACTCTGTTTAGCACTACTAACGAGGCTAAAATGCGTGGCTATAAGCCGGGTCGTTTCAGCTTTAATGTCAAGGGTGGCCGTTGCGAGGCTTGCAGCGGCGATGGTATGAACAAGATTGAAATGAATTTTCTGCCGGATGTATATGTGCCCTGCGAAGTATGTCATGGCACTCGTTTCAACAGAGATACCTTGGAAGTACATTATAAGGGCAAGAATATTGCCGATGTTTTAGCCATGACAGTAAGCGAGGCTTGTGAATATTTTAAGAATCAGAATAGGATTTTAAATAAATTACAGGTGCTGGAGGATGTTGGCCTAGGCTATATTCGTTTAGGGCAGGCTGCTACGACTTTGTCAGGTGGCGAGGCCCAGAGGGTAAAGCTGGCTACGGAATTGTCCAAGCGTGGTACAGGCCGGACTCTGTACATTTTGGATGAACCTACCACCGGCCTTCATATTGCCGACGTGGACAAGCTTTTGCAAGTGCTGGAGAGATTGGTAGATGCCGGTGATACAGTGGTAGTCATTGAGCACAATTTGGATGTTATTAAGACCGCTGATTATCTTATTGATTTAGGACCGGAGGGTGGCGACAAGGGTGGCACGGTAGTGGCTACCGGCACTCCGGAGGAAGTTGCTAAAGTAAAGAAGTCCTACACGGGACAATATGTGAAGAAGGTTTTGAGATGAAAGAGGCAATCGCCCAGGCCTTGGCCGTACTGCCTAATGCCCCCGGTGTGTATATTATGCACGATGCTACCGGCAAGGTCATTTATGTGGGCAAGGCTATTATTTTAAAAAATAGGGTTCGCAGTTATTTCCGGGAATCCAGTAAGGTCGCACCAAAAGTGCAGGCCTTGGTTAACCATGTGGAAAATATTGAAACCATTGTGACCGCCAATGAAATGGAAGCACTGGTTTTGGAGTGCAACCTGATAAAAAAGTATAGGCCTCGCTACAACATCAGCTTGAAGGACGATAAAACTTATCCGTATTTGAAAATAACTTTGCAAGAGGAATTCCCCCGCCTGGTTATTACCCGAAAGGTGCTAAGGGATGGTGCTAAGTATTATGGCCCCTATCCTGATGCCGGAGCCTTGCATGCCAATATTAAATTGATCAGGCAACTGTTTCCTTTGCGTCATTGCCGTAACATGAATGTAAAAAGACCCTGTCTGCAATATCATTTGAAACGGTGTCTGGCTCCTTGTACGGGCAAAGTGAAGCAGTCTGAGTACATGGCGATGATTAATTCCGTGCTGCTTTTGATGGATGGCAAAATTACTGATCTGAAAAAAGAATTAAAGGCAAAAATGGCAGCTGCTTCGGAGCTTTTAGAGTTTGAAGCTGCCGGCAGATATCGGGATGCTATTAGCAGCCTTGCATATCTTCAGGAAGAACAAAAGGCCACCACAGACAGTGATGACCGGGATGTTATTGCCTTGACCAGTGCCGATATAGGCAATTGCGTGCAGATTTTCCATATTCGTAAGGGCAAGATTTTAGGGCGGGATGATTTCTTTTTCCGGCAGGAGCTGGAAGAGAGCAAGGAAGAAATTTTAGCTGCCTTTTTAAAGCAGTATTATGATACAGATCGTTTCATTCCCAAAGAAATATTGGTTAACTTAAATTTGGAGGCTGGCCAACAAGAGCTGCTGAGTACTTGGCTCAGCAACAAAGCGCAGCATAAGGTGGAAATTATTGAACCGCAACGTGGCTTTAAGCACGACTTGATACTGATGGCACAGGAGAATGCACAAAAGAATCTGGACGAAAGAGTGCGCAAGGGCAAGCTGGAGCAGGCTACAGGGGAAGAAGCCGCAGAGCAATTGCAAAAGGCTATCGGCTTAACGGAGCCCTTGGAGCGGATGGATTGCTTTGATATTTCCCATACTCAAGGCAAGGAAACAGTGGCTTCCATGGTGGTATTTCGCCAAGGTGTGCCCAGCAAAAAAGATTATCGTCGCTATAAGATACGGTCGGCCGAGGGCAAACCGGATGATTTTAAATCCATGCAGGAGGTAGTTTACCGCCGTTACCGGGATGGTGAAGATTTACCCAGCCTGGTTATTATCGATGGTGGTAAGGGTCAGCTCAGTTCTGCGTTGGAAATCATTCGTGGTTTGGGTTTGGAGAAACTGCCTGTTATTGGTTTGGCCAAAAGGGAAGAAGAGATTTTTAAGGAAGGTGCCCATGAAAGTATTCTGCTGGACAAAACATCGCCTGCCTTGCATTTAATCCAGCATATTCGTGACGAGGCTCATAGGTTTGCCATTACTTATCATAGAAAATTGCGTGGCAAACGCAATCTGGTGTCTGTTTTGGATCATATCGAAGGCATAGGACCAAAGCGGCGTACTGCCTTGTGGAAGCGATTTGAGTCTCTGGAGGCTATGAGAGCAGCTTCTCTTGAGGAGCTGGCCGCTGTGCCTGGCATGACTAAGCCGACAGCCGAGAAGCTTAAAAGCTTTTTGGTTGCCGATATAGTGGAGAAGCAGGAACAATTAAAAAGCTGACAGCGGGACGATACTTTGGTATGATTTAAGATATACTACTTCTATCGTTCGCAGTTTATTGCCACGGGCTCCGGTGCAGTGGTTCGCTGTTTCCACTCAGCTACGCTTTGTGGACAGCTATCACATGGCCAGTTCCATTTGCTTGCTGCGTCGCTTTGCTTCTTGCTCGCAAGGAAGCTGGCTCAATGCGGCCGGCTTTACGGAATAAACTTATTTTTGGCCGGTCCTCGGCAATGTCGCCCTTAGGCAAATAAACCTGCTCACTATAGAAATAGCCTGGTTGTAAGACTTGCAGTGTTCTAGCCTAAGCCTGACTTTGGGGAGGCCTGCCAAAAAACAAGTTATGCTCCTTGGTGCAGGCCGAGCCAACCGGAAGGCGTGGCTAAACACGGCAAGTTATTTACTGTATATAATTCTATAATTTGCGGAATACACATGTCTTGTATGTATTGTACACAAAAAAGCAAAAGTACGGTATAATTATAGCATAGTTTTCAGTTAGGAGAAGCAAGAAATGCAAGAACGTAAATTGGTAAGGGCGGCCATCCTCTTGGCTATTGCCATTCTTATTCAGCAAATCAGAATTTTAGTACCGTTGCCCGTACTGGTTGCAACGCTGCTTATTGGTACCGTGGTTAATGCCTGCCTAGCCTTGGCAGCACACTTTACCAGTCTCAGCCTGGCACTGGAAATGACCTTAATATTACCGGTGATTGCCTTTTTACAAGGACATCTACTGTTGGTATTCCTTATACCTATAGTGTTTTTAGGTAACGCTACTTTTGTTTTGTGCTGTTATAAACTAAAAAACAGGGCAGTATTATTTACAGCTCCCTTGCTGAAAACTGTGGTGATGATGGCAGGAACCTATGTGGTAATCAGCCTTTTTAATATTGCTCCGAATATTGCCAATAAAATTCTTATGACCATGACCTGGCCACAACTGGTTACAGGTATTCTAGGTATCGTTTTGGCGAATATTTTAGGTACAAGGCTGGAAGCAAGCGAAAAAGCCATTAAGAAGGATTGACATAAAGTTAACTGTAAGTGTTATAATATAAAGCATAGTAGGTGAATAGCATGAAGATTCTTATTTTGGATGGCCAAGGTGGCGGAGTAGGACATAATATTTTGGAAGCATTGGCTGCTGCTAAGTTTGATTTGGAAAATGTGGTTGTAGTGGGTACCAATGCCGTGGCTACTGCCAATATGATTAAAGGCTATAATGTTAAAGCAGCTAGCGGTGAGCAAGCAGCCATATTTAACAGTAATCGTGTAGATGTTATTATCGGCCCGGTGGGGATTGTAATGCCTAACGCTATGCTGGGTGAGATTACGCCGGCTATGGCAGAGGCCGTTTCATCCTGTCCCGGGAAAATAGTTCTTATTCCAATGAATAAGTGCCATGCAACTATTGTAGGAATTGCCAACAAGAAAAGGCAAGAGCTTATCGCAGAGGCTATTACAGAAGTATTAGCTTAATTACAGAGTAATTTTACTGCTATGAAATAAAATATAATTAATATGGAAAATAAAGCTATGTGGGCTGAAAACTGTCAGAAGACAGTAGGGTCTACATAGCTTTTTTGTGGGAGATACTATGACAACACCGGAGAAAAATACAAAAGAGTATATCGCTGATTACTGGAATAGCAGAGCAGAAGCCTTTGCTAAATTGCGCCGGGAAGAATTTCAAAGCGGTAAAAAGGCACTATGGCTGGAAGAAATTAAAAGCAAGGTTGCTATTACCAAGGATATGAAAATATTGGATGTAGGTTGTGGAACAGGCTATTTCTCCTTGCTTTTAGCTAAAGAGGGAGCAAAGGTGACAGGAATTGATTTGTCAGAAGCTATGGTTGCCCAAAGCAAGGCGTGGGCAATAAAAGAAAAATTAACTGTTGATTTTCTGGTTATGGATGCGGAGCAATTGCAGTTTCCGGAGGATACTTTTGATCTGGTTATCAGCCGCAACGTCACTTGGGACCTACCGCATCCTATCGAAGCCTATAGGCAATGGTTGAGAGTGCTAAAGCCTCAAGGCACCCTGCTAAATTATGATGGCGAGTACGCCAAAGATTTTGATAAGCAAAAAAGCGGCAAGGGAGCTAACAAGGGCGTTAGCCTGACCCAGATGGAACAATGCCATACTATTTATCAAATGCTTTCTATCAGCGGTGAGAATCGCCCAAGCTGGGATAAAAAAGTTTTAAAAGAATTAACCGGTAAGCAATGCCAGCTTGATCAAGAGGTTAGCAAGAGATTGTATGGAGCTAATGACTATTTTGATTCAGGAACGCCAATTTTTTGTGTGTCTATAACAAAGTAAACGGGGAATTTTTATGTTGAAGTATGTGAGAAACAGATTGCTATTACTTATACCTGTACTCTTGGGGATTACCTTTTTGTCTTTTGCTATGATGTCACTAACGGCATCAGATGTGGTAGATATGCAGTATGAACAAAAAGGCGTAGAGGTATCAGAACAAGTAAAGATGGCTAAAAGGATGAAGCTGGGATTGGATAAACCCTTTATGGTACAGTATGGTACCTGGCTTGCTAAGCTGGCCGTAGGGGATATGGGAACCTCCTATATTTCCGGTAAAGCGGTTTCTGCTACCTTTGTCAGCAAATTACCTCATACTATCTGTCTGGCGCTTTGTGCCATGGCATTAACCCTGCTGATTTCCCTACCACTGGGAATTTATGGCGCTTTGCATAAAGATAAAATAGGGGATAGGCTGATTTTGCTGGGAAGCTTTATTGGCAACTCTTCTCCCAATTTTTTTACGGCACTGCTTTTAATTTTGTTCATTTCCGTAAAGCTCAATCTTTTACCTATTATTGCCGGTTCAGGGTGGCAAGGTATTATTTTACCGACCCTGACACTTGCTATAGCCATGAGTGCGAAATATGTAAGACAGATTAGAGCCGTGGTACTGGAAGAAATGGGTAAGGGCTATGTGCAGGCAGCCCAAATGCGTGGTATTAGAAAGAGTACGATTTTCTACAAAAGCTTGCTCCATGTGGTACTCCTGAACGTAATTACCTTGATGGCTTTATCACTAGGTTCTCTTTTGGGTGGTACAGCTATTGTAGAAACAATTTTTATGTGGGATGGCGTAGGCAAAATGGCAGTGGATGCCATTAACATGAGGGATTATCCCATCATGCAAGCCTACGTAGTATGGTTGGCCATTATCTATATCTGCATGAATTTAGCAGCAGATATCCTTTATCATCTAGTTGACCCCAGAATTAAGGAGGTAAACTAGATGCTGAAAATTTCACTAAAAAGTAAATTATTGTTTTATTCTATTTTAGCCTTGAGCATTATCCTGCTAGGTTGCTTTGCTGCTTATTTGGTGCCCTTTAACCCGGATGCCCAAAATTTAGGCGATGCCCTTCGTGCTCCCAACAGTACCCACTGGCTGGGTACAGATATGTACGGCAGAGATATGCTCTCCAGAGTTATGATGGGCGCACGGACCTCGGTGTTGGCTACTTTGCTTTTAGTATTTTTAATCAGTCTTATTGGTACAGTAGTTGGTACCTTCAGTGCCTATAAGGGTGGCTTTTGGGATATGCTTTTAATGCGACTTGCTGATATTTGTGTAGCCTTTCCGGGTTTAGTTTTTGCTATAGCTTTAGCGGGAGTACTTGGTGGCGGCGTATTGAATGCGGTGGCAGCGCTTACTGCTATTTCCTGGCCCAAATATGCCAGACTGGCTCGTGGACAGGCTTTGGTACAGTTGTCACAGGATTTTATTAAGGCCGCCAAGCTGGATGGCACTACCGGGTTCCTTTTGGTGTGGCGTTTTGTTTTACCTAATATTTTAAATACCATGTTGGTAACAGCTCTTTTGGATTTTGGTACCATGCTTATGGAAATTGCCGGCTTGTCTTTTTTAGGCTTGGGAGCCATGCCCCCTACTGCAGAGTGGGGATCCATGCTGAGTAATGGGCGAAGTATGATTCAAACCTCGCCGTGGACAGTGCTGGCACCGGGGTTCGCAATTTTTTTAACAGTAGCAATTTTTAATTTATGGGGAGAAGCAATTAGAGACTATTTAGATCCTCGCCTGGATAGGAGTGGTAGAAATGTTTAGCGTAGGCAAAAAAATAATAATGTTAGCTTTGCTAGCCTTGCTTATTGCAGGCTGCGGTGGCGGTAAGGACGTAGCAAAAAGCAAGGAGAAGGTTTTTACCTATGGCACGGTGGCCTATGGACCACAGCATGGTGATGCAGGACTTGATCCTCACGAGGGCTATTCCGGTTGGTCCACAGTGCGCTATGGCGTGGGAGAGACCCTTTTTAAATTTAATGATGCCATGGAACCAACGCCATGGTTGGCCAAAAGCTATGAACAAATTAATCCTCAAACCATTAAGATTACCTTGAAGGATAATGTTACCTTTTCCAATGGTAAAAAAGTGGATGGACAGGCAGTAAAGGAATGCCTGGAACATCTGCTGAAGGTTCACGACAGAGCTCCCGGAGATTTGAAGATAGCTTCTCTGGAGGCCCAGGGACAAGCTATAATCATCACCTCTCAGCTTCCCTCTCCTGTATTTATTAATTATCTAAGCGATCCGTATGCAGCGATTATTGATATGCAGGCAGGAGTTACTGCTGATAAGAAGGTGATTGGTACAGGACCCTTTGTTGCCCAAAAAGTAACTGACAGTGAAGTGGAGCTGGTGAAAAATCCCAAGTACTGGGGTGGAGCTGTTAAAGTGGACAAGGTACATGTAAGAGCTATAAATGACGGTGATACCTTGACTATGGCACTGCAATCAGGGGAGCTTGATGCTACCCAGGGGTTGCCTTACAACAGTCTGGCACTTTTTGCCAAGAATAAAAAATTTAAGCTAGCTTCCAGTGATACGTCCAGGACATTTTTCGCTACGCTAAACTTCCTTACACCGGCTTTGCAGGATTTAAAAGTAAGACAGGCTATTGCCATGGCAATAGATAAAGATAGTTTCACCAAGGTTTTGCTAAAGGGCAATGGTACTGCGGCAGTGGGACCTTTTCCGGTAGGTATGCCCTTCGGTGATAGCAAGGTAACAGCCCCCAAGTTTGATTTGTCAACTGCCAAAAAGCTATTGCAAGAAGCCGGCTGGACCGATACCAATGGCGATGGTTATGTAGATAAAAATGGACAAGACCTGACTATTAGATGGCTAACTTATCCAGGCAGGATTGAATTACCGCTTTTGGCTGAAGCAGTACAAGCCAGCCTTAAGCAAATAGGCGTAAAGGTCTTGGTCAATTCTACTGCCAATCATAGGGACTTTATGAAGCGCGGTGAGTGGGATGTGTATGCCAGTGCTATGGTGACTGCCCCTACGGGAGACCCCGAATATTTCTTTACTACCTTGGCCTTGCAAAAATCTGCGTTGAACAGAGGCAAATATGTGAGCCCCAAGCTGGATACCTTAGGAGAACAACTTATGCAAGAGTTTGATAAAAATAAACGTTCCGCCTTGGCTATTCAAATGGAGCAACAAATTTTAAATGATGTGGCCTTTATTTTTGCTTCCCATTTAAAGATGTCCTTTGTGATGAAAAATTCTGTAACAGGCTTTCAGCCTCATCCGGCAGACTATTATGAAATAACGGCTGACCTGGATATTAATTCTTAAACGAGGAATATGAATACACCAATCTTAGCTTTTGAACATGTTAACTTAATAATAGCTGATAAAGTTATCCTGAATGATATAAGCTTTGCCTTGGCACAGGGTGAGGTGCTTGGTATAGTGGGAGAATCAGGAGCAGGTAAAAGTACTATTCTCAATCTGGCCTTAGGTATTAAAAAAAGTGATGCTCGAGTTTCCGGCAGGGTGCTTTTTCAGGGTAAGGATTTATTTGCCTTGCCTGAGGAAGAGTTACGCGCCCTGCGCGGTAAAGAAATGGGTATGATTTTTCAGGATGCCAAGGATTCTTTGTGCCCTGTTAGGCGCATAGGCACACAGCTGGTGGAATATGTACGGGAGCACGAGGATATTCCTAAGAGGGCAATTTTGGACAGAGCAGGAGAATTATTGCAAAAAGTGGGTTTTAAAAATCCTGAGGAAATTTTAAAAGCGTATGCCTTTGAATTATCCGGTGGCATGAACCAGCGAGTGGGTTTGGTGTATGGCTTGATTCTACAACCCGGCCTGCTTTTAGCTGATGAGCCAACCAGTGCCTTGGATGAAGTGACCAAGCAGGAAGTGATGACATTGCTGGGTAAGCTTTTGGCTGAGCGGACACGCTCCATGTTGCTGGTATCTCATGATATGCAAATAGTGGGAACCTTAGCCAAACGTATTATGGTTCTCAAAGAGGGACGCATTATAGAAACAGGAACCAAGGAAGCCATCTTTCAACACCCTAAAGAAACCTATACACAAGCGCTGTTAGAGGCTTGCTTAAAGAGAAGGAAATATCGTGGAAACTATTATTAAGGTTGAGCAATTAACTAAAACATATAAAAAAGAAAATCGTAGCTTTAATGCCGTAGACAAGGTGAGCTTTACTGTGGCACAAAATGAAATAGTAGGCATCATGGGAGAAAGTGGCTGCGGTAAAACGACCTTGTTAAATATTTTGGCAGGGCTGGAAATACCCTCTAGTGGTACCGTATGGCTGAAACCTGGTCTTACCATGCATATGGTTTTTCAAAATCCGGTGGCCTCTTTTAATCCCAGAATGACCATCAGAAGATCCTTGTGTGAAGGTCTTATTAATAGAAAGGTACCCTTGGCACAAAGACATCATATTATGCAAGATTTGCTTAAACAATGTGGTTTGGATAGTTCCTGCCTTATGGCATATCCTCATCAATTAAGTGGTGGACAGTGCCAACGCGCTGCCCTGGTGAGAGCGCTCATGAGCTCCCCGCAGGTATTGTTTTGCGACGAAATGACCAGCTCCCTGGATACAATTACGAAAAGGCAAATTATGGAGCTGGTATTAAGGCTTTGTCAGCAAAGGCCAATGAGCGTAGTAATTGTTGATCATGATACAGCTTTGTTAGCAGCTTTGTGCACCAGAATACTGGTTATGAAAGAGGGCAGCATAATCGATGAAGGGCCTGTAGACGAGATTTTGCTAAGAAAATAAAAAAAGAAAAATCTGACTATTTACTTTAAGGTGTAATATTGCTAACAATTTGCGCCAAGGAAAAAATAAATTTGCAAATTGTGTTGACAAGTGTTGACAACTGAAGAAAAAGAAGTAAAATGAACACATTAATACTTTTTAATGTTTTCCGAAGGGAGTAACCAAGATGTCCAAGCTGGCTTATAGTTCTAACCAAGTCATGCATGCTATGGCAGAAGTACATCAGATGATGATGTGCTCTTTTCGTCGTGGGCAAATGCATATGTGTTAGTACTATGGGAAGCTTAACATATTAATCATGTTGTTTTGTGAGGCAGCCATAGGGCTGCTTTTTTTGTGGCTAATTGGAGGTGAAATCTTAGTAAGGCGCAAGGCAATGTTTTAATCAGGTAACAATGAATAAAAAATAAAAGGAGTGGTTTTGATGAAAAAGAGTTTATGTGTTTTAGCAAGTTTGTTAGTAGCAGCCAGCGTTGTTGCAGGTTGCGGCGGTGGAGACAAAAAAGAAGCCGCTAAACCGGCTGCCAAGGAAGCAGCTAAAACTGTTGTCTTAAAAGTCGGTGCAACACCTGTGCCTCATGCAGAAATATTGAATTTGATTAAACCGACTTTGGCTAAGCAGGGCGTTGATTTACAGGTCATTGAATTTAGCGACTATGTAAAACCCAATCTGTCTTTAAACGACAAAGAATTGGATGCTAACTTCTTCCAACATGTTCCGTATTTGGAGAAGTTTGCCTCTGAGCGCAAATTGGCTTTGGTTTCTTTAGTTAAAGTTCATATTGAACCAATGGGTGTTTATTCCAAGAAGCTTAAAGATATTAAACAAGTTCCGGAAGGTTCTAAGATTGCTATTCCTAATGATCCTACCAACGGTGGCAGGGCACTGTCCATTTTGGAAAAGGCCGGCCTGATTAAATTGCGTAGTGGTGTAGGCATTAGCGGCACTCCCGGTGATATTACAGACAATCCCAAGAAATTAGAAATTATCGAAGTGGAAGCAGCAATGTTGCCCCGTAATTTGGATGATGTGGCATTGGCAGTTATCAATTCCAACTTTGCATTGCAAGCTAATCTGAACCCCACCAAGGATGCTCTCTTTATCGAGCCAAAGGATTCTCCTTATGCTAATATCGTAGCAGTTCGTAAGGGTGATGAGACCAGACCTGAAATTCAAAAGCTAAAGGCCGCCATTACTTCTCCTGAGGTAAAGAAGTTTATTGAAGAGAAATATAAGGGCGCTGTAGTACCGGCATTTTAATTATGAAATTTTTGCTTGCCTGGCGTTGACAAGCAAAATGAAAAGAGCTATCAGCGCAATTATAAAAATTTCAATATGCAGCTGGCATAAAAAAGGAACCTTACCACACACGGTGGTAAGGTTCCTTCTTTTCGCTTTGGTGCCGAAGGCCGGACTCGAACCGGCACGCTTGAGGGCGCTTGATTTTGAGTCAAGTGCGTCTGCCAATTCCGCCACTTCGGCATGAATGGAATTGCTGTGCGAACATTGATATATTATCATTTACTCTAAAAGTTGTCAAGAATATCTTGAACGTGGTAAAATATTGTAGAATAAATGACAGTAGGAGGAAATGACTTGAATAAGAGTAAAGCCTTAGGCGGCATATTTGTAGCATTAAGTTGTTTCTTGGCAACTAATACGGCCGGCGCTCAAGAGGACCTTACTTTCAGGCAACGCAACGCACGCATGATAATACCCAAATATGAAGAAGCCAGACCAATAATAACCGAAGACGGTCCCAAACTTATTTTTTCTGACAGTCCGGAAATGGTGCCGGATTGTGGAGTAATGTATAGGGATATAATAGATGGCAAGGTAAGATTGTTTTTTCATCACGTCAATGATACCAAAAGTGATAAAAAACTGGCAGTAGTTTTACGCAACACCAGCTTTAGACCGGTAGAAGTTACCATGGGTAACAGAGGAATCTCTCAACCACGCCGTGATTGGATGCTGGCAGGTAAAGAAGCGCAGCAAGAGTATTTTCAAAGCGAAGGCCATATCACAGCTTTTAAAATATTGCGGTACCAGGAGCTTTTAAGCTGGCAAGATGGTACTGTTTTTAAGCCACAGCAGCTTATCACCGGTATAATCGATTTGAATATTGCCAAACCGGTAGAGATTTCTATCCTAATGCTGCCGGTGAAAACCCAATTCAACTTGGCACTGGATACTTATCAACCCTTGCCACCGGATACAGGCAATGTTTTGCGTGGCACCTTCCCAACCTCCAATTGCCACGTTACCTTACAGGAGCCTTTTGACACGGAAGGGGACAAAATCGTAGAAATAAAATTAGCTGACGATGTGATAAATCCCTTTATACGCGGTATAGATGCTCTTACCGGCAAGCCGGTGTTTAATAATGGCAATTATGGTGTGATGTATGATGTGCATTTTGATACTAAGGGCAAAGGAGAGGCTTTGGTTAAATTTAGTCCGGAGGGCGGTATTTATGCTGGCTATGGCAAAATAGGCGAGGCAGGGAAAACCCAGCTGATAGGAATTCCGGAAGATGATATAGCTTTTGGTAAAAATGGCAGGAATGATGCTATCGTAATTGGTAGCATTTTAGGGGAAAAGAAAGGCGAAATAGTATTTTCACCACCTGGTTCTTCTAATTTACCAATAAAAATCATTTTAATTCCCGAAAAGGTCTTGCAAAAATAAGGTACTTGCGCTATAATCCAATTAAGAATTATTATTAATTACGCAACTTAAAGCTTGCGTGAAATTTTATTTATAGGAGAGGATAACTATGACAAAAGAATTGAAAGGTTCCAAGACAGAGGCTAATTTACAGATTGCGTTTGCAGGTGAATCTCAAGCTAGAAACAAGTATACTTATTATGCTAGCAAGGCTAAAAAGGAAGGCTACGAGAAGATTTCTGCTGTTTTCCTAGAGACTGCAGGCAATGAAAAAGAGCATGCTAAATTATGGTTCAAAGCATTACAAGGCGGAGATATTCCCGGTACTGCTGCAAACCTGAAGGATGCTGCTGCCGGTGAGCATTATGAGTGGACTGATATGTATGCTGGCATGGCTAAGGATGCTGAAGAAGAAGGCTTCAAGGATTTAGCTTATAAATTCAAGGCAGTAGGTGCTATTGAAAAACGCCACGAAGAAAGATATCGTGCTCTGCTTGCTAAAGTAGAAGATGGCACTATGTTTAAACGTGCTGAAAAGAAGGTTTGGATTTGCTCCAACTGCGGCCATATCGTAGAAGCTGAACAAGCTCCTGAGGTTTGCCCTGTATGTGCTCATCCTAAAGCTTACTTCATGATTTTTAATGAAGAATTCTAATTAAAAATAAAGGACTGCAAGCAATGAAGCTTATTCATTGGTTGCAGTCTTTTTTTTTATCTTAATGCTTAGAGAATACTGGTTTTTAGCTTAATATTTTCTGCTGTAGCAAGCAAAGAATCGTATAGTCTATCTATGCCAAAGGTACGTATACGTTCGATAGGACCTGAAATGGTAAGTGCATATGCATAATCAGTTAAAACTAGTGGAACTGCTACAGCCGCAACACCGGGATCAACTTCTGCTTCGGAATAGCTGTAACCTTCAGTCTGTACTTTTTTGGTATTGGCAAGCATGGCGGCGCGTTGTTCAGTGGTGTAATTTTGTAAAATGTTTTTGATAGTTTCAGGTGTTTGGGCAGCTAACAAAGCTTTGCCGCTGGCACCTAAGTCCAAAGGGACTATATAACCATTGGACGGGTCTACGGCCAGGCTTTGTCTGGACTTTACCATATTGACTGCCATACCGATGGAGCCACGTAAAGCAGATAACACCACAGTTTCATTGTATAGAGAAGATAGTTTTTGCATTTCTCCCAGTATGACATTGCGAGTAGTTAAATGCACAGACACGGCAGAGGCCACCAAAAGCATACCGGTGCCCAGTTTGTACTGGCTGGTAACAGAAGATTGTTCTATCCAGCCTACACTCTGCAAGGTCTGAAGAATGCGATAAACAGTGGTTTTGTGCATCTTTAGAGCTTTACTGATTTGAGTCAAGCTCAGGTATTCCACCTTCTGGGAAGCATAGAGCTCTAAAATTTGTGTGGCATGCAATACAGAATTAACCATTTTCTTTACCTCAAGGTAGCATCTTTTTGTTTCATTATAGTGTCGAAAGCCACCACAAGTCAATAAAATGTTTCAAAATAGTGTATAGTAATCACAATAATGAAATAAATGTTGATTTACAACTAGCTTTTAGTAAAATTAAAGGAGAAAAACACAAGATATACACTATATAAAGGAGGAAATAACATGGCAAAAGTAGTTGAATGTATTCCTAATTTTAGTGAAGGAAGAAACAAAGAGGTCTTGGCAAAATTGGAGGCAGTTTCCAAGAGTGTACCGGGTTGTTCCTTATTTGATTTTCAATCCGATGAGAGCCATAACCGCTGTGTTGTGACCCTGGTAGGTAGCCCGGAGGCAGTCGAGGAATGTGCTTTCCAATTGACTAAAACAGCTACAGAGTTGATTGACATGAACAAACACGAAGGTGCTCATCCCAGAATGGGTGCAACTGATGTAATTCCTTTTGTACCAACCTTGAACATGACGGTGGAAGAATGTGTAGAAATGTCCAAGAGATTGGCTAAGAGAATTTGGGACGAGCTAAAGGTTCCCAGCTTCCTATATGAGGACAGCTGCACTAAAGAAGCAAGACGTAACCTGGCTTCTTGCCGTAAAGGACAATTTGAGGGTATGCCTGAAAAGCTTTTACAAGAGGATTGGGCTCCTGACTATGGCGAAAGAAAAATTCATCCTACGGCTGGCATTGTAGCTATCGGTGCTCGTATGCCTTTGGTAGCATTTAATGTTAATCTGGATACCAGCAATTTGGATATCGCTAAGAGCATTGCTAAAGTAGTAAGAGCTTCCAGCGGCGGTTTTAAATATTGCAAGGCTATTGGCGTAATGCTGGAAGACAGAAACATTGCCCAAGTATCCATGAACATGGTGAACTACGAAGGAACTCCTTTGTATAGGACCTATGAGACCATCAAGATGGAAGCAAAGAGGTGGGGCGTTGGAGTAGTAGGTTGTGAATTGGTTGGTTTGTGCCCTGCTAAGGCTTTGCTGGATGTAGCAGAATATTACCTGCAATTGGAAAAATTTGATTGCTATAAACAAATCATGGAATATCACCTTATTGGTGAACAATAATATTGCGCAGTAATGCGCAACAATCACTGTGCCGACTGGCATAATTCTAAGGGGGTAGGGGAAAATGACATTTGAAGTAGTGAAGGGTTTGCTTACGATTAAAACCAATGCTATTATGACTTTGGCAATGGCAGCAGTACTTTTAGTATTAGGTTTTTGGATTAAAAGTAAGTTGAAATTTTTAGTGAAGTATTGCATTCCTGCACCTGTTGTAGGCGGTTTCTTGTTCATGTTTTTTACCTTTTTCGGACATAATTCAGGAACTTTTGCTTTTAAGTTTGATACTTACTATATGTCCCCGTTTATGTTGGCCTTCTTTACTACGGTTGGTTTAGGTGCCAGTCTTTCCCTTTTAAAAAAAGGTGGCAAACTGCTTATTATCTATTGGTTGACTGCCGGTATCGTATCTATCTTCCAGAATATCATTGGTATTGGCGTGGCTAAGGCGGTTGGCCTGGAGGCTCCCTACGCACTGTTGGCTAGTGCTATTTCCATGATCGGTGGTCATGGTGCTGCCGGTGCTTACGGTAAAACCTTCGTAGAAATGGGCTATCAACCGGCACTTTTAGTCGGTATGGCAACAGCAACTTTCGGTTTAATCAGTGCCGTAATCGTAGGTGGACCTGTAGGCAGACGCCTGATTGAACAATATCATTTAACACCGGATGAAGATGAGAAAATCGATGCTACTGATATTAATTCTGTCAATGCAGCCAGCAAAGAAAAGCTTAGTGCTTTGGATGTTATTAAGAACGTATCTGTTATTATCGTTTGCATGGCAATCGGTACAGAAATTTCCGGTTGGATTGGCAAAATGATTGGTATGAGCTTCCCTACCTACGTAGGCGCTATGTTTACTGCTATGATTTGGCGTAATATTAATGAGAGTGCTCATTTCTATAATTTCGATTTTGCTTTGGTAGATGGCATTGGCGATGTCATGTTAAATCTCTATTTAAGCATTGCTATGATGACTTTGGCATTGTGGGAATTGGCAGGACTCTTTGGTGGCGTACTCTTAGTGCTAATGTGCCAAGTGGTATTCCTGGTACTGGCTTGCTACTTCGTTATTTTCCGCGTTCTTGGTTCCAACTACGATGCAGCAGTTATGTGTGCCGGCCTGTTAGGACACGGCTTGGGTGCAACTCCATCTGCTATCGTTAACATGACCGCTATTAACGAGAAATACGGTATGAGCCGTCGTGCTATGATGATCGTTCCTATCGTTGGTGCGTTCCTGGTAGATATTATTTATCAGCCTCAGACCATTTGGTTTATTAAGACCTTCGTACAAGCGGCAAAATAATTTTGTAAATGAGGTGATTTAAAGTGACACCGGTTTTACGTCTCATAAAGCCTCAGAACTTTGTAACTACTAAGTGGAGTGGTGGCTTGACCAGACAATTGGCCATTGGTCCCAGTGAAGCTGTTTATGCCCATAGAGATTTTCTCTGGCGGGTGAGCTCTGCAACAGTGGAACTGGCCCAATCCGATTTCACACCGCTGCCGGACTACAATAGATATCTATCTACCATTGTAGGAACTATTTACTTAAAGCATGGCGACGGAGTCGAATTTACACTGACTCCGGGTCAAGTGGATTACTTCGATGGTGGAGTAGCTACTGTTTCTAAAGGAATTTGCACTGACTTTAATCTCATGCTACGCAAAGATAAATGCCAAGGTGTAATGCTTAGTTTTGCCTTAGACCGGTGTTCTGGTATGAGTCTTCCTGTGCTGCAAGGGACAGAAAAGAAAACTTTGGTGTTGTTTTGCACCAAGGGCAAAGGTACCCTGATGGATACAGGTGTAGAGCAAGAAGTGGCAGAGGGAGAAGCACTGCTTTTGGAAAATTTACAGTTACCTATTGTGCAATGTACAGAAGGCTTTGCCTTTATGTTGGCAGAGATCATAAGTAAATAAATGCCTAAAGCGTGTATGGGGAAACTTCCCTATACACGCTTTTCTTTATGTAGCAAAAAGGATATAATTAGCTCATTAAATCAAGGTGGAGAGTGCTATGCCAAAAATGTTTGCAAGAGGACAAATCATAGATTTAACTGTTACCGGTTTAGGTAGTACCGGTGAAGGAGTAGGAAAAACAGAAGGCTTTACTGTTTTTGCAGTAGGAGCCCTGCCGGGTGAAAACGTAAAAGTGAAATTGAATATTGTGAAGAAAAACTATGCTAAAGGACAGGTCATTAAAATTGTTCAGGCCAGCCCTTATAGAGTGGAACCCAAATGCCCGGTGTATAAACAATGTGGTGGCTGCCAGCTGCAGCATTTATCCTATGAACAACAATTGGCCATGAAACGACAGCATGTAATTGATGCCTTGGAACGTATTGGTCACTGTGAAAATTTGCAGGTAGAGCCGGTTTTGGGAGAAAAGGATCCCTGGCATTACAGAAATAAGATGCAGGTGCCGGTTGCCCAGGGAGCGAAGGGTAAGTTGGCAATTGGCTGTTTTGCTGCTGCTACGCACAAAGTAATTGATGTGGAAAGCTGCCTGATTCAAAATGAACTTAATAATAAGCTTGCTCAGATAGTGCGTGGCTGGATGAAGAAGTATGGTATTACCGCCATGGATGAAAATACCCATAAAGGTATGGTAAGGCATATTATGGGTAGAGTAGGAGTACAGACAGGAGAAGTCATGGCTGTACTTATTACTAATGTACCTAAGGTGCCGCGCCTGGAAGAGCTGGGCCAAATGCTGGCACAGGGTGTAACCGGTTTTACCACGCTGGTACAAAATATTAATACTAAACCCAATAATATTATTTTGGGAATGGAAAATAAAGTAATCACCGGGCCTGGCTTTATTAAGGATAAACTGGGAACCTTTACTTTTAATATTTCTCCCTTATCTTTCTTTCAGGTGAATACTAAACAGGCAGAGGTGCTGTATGGTAAAGCCCTGGAATTTGCGGAGCTAACCGGTCAAGAAAATGTTGTCGATGTGTATTGTGGAACAGGAACTATTACTCTTTTTCTGGCACAAAAGGCTAAAGCGGCTTTGGGCATTGAAATAGTACCGGAGGCTATACAAGACGCTAAAGAAAATGCCAAAAACAACAATGTTTCTAATGTGAATTTTATTTGTGGCGATGCAGCCAAAGAATTACCCAAGCTAGCTAAAGAAGGAGTGCGTCTGGATGTGATTGTCTTGGATCCACCCAGAGCAGGCTGCGAGGGGACTGTGCTGGAGGCTATTGCTGAAGTAGCACCTAAAAAAGTAGTGTATGTGTCTTGCAACCCTGCCTCTTTGGCAAGAGATGTGGCCATATTAAGGGACAAGGGCTACGCTTTGCAAAAAGTACAACCCGTGGATATGTTCCCTCAGTCCAGCCATGTTGAGAGTGTTGTATTGCTGTCAAGGGTTCAGAAGTAATGTGTGAAAAAGGCTTGAAATAAAGGGATTTCCGCTATGTGGTTAATTTTGCCATAGAAGTAAAACTGCCTGTTTCCATTCAGAACCAAACATATCCACTGCGAAAATGCCGTAGGGTTGAGTTGACAGGATGAAAACGGGTAGGTTGGGTTGATAGGATTGTTAAAATTATATGACGAGTTTGCGGAATGATTATATGATATTATTGGTCAGAGAACATCGGTACTTTATGGAAAATAGGCTATCCATCATACACGAAAATACAATTGATGCTGATTAGCCGCAAGAGGCAGATATGGAAAAGAGAGTAAACTATATCCCCGCGATACGTTCTAAGATTGAAAAGAAGGTCGGAATTTATTGCAGGGTTAGCACAAATGATATGGAACAATTGAATAGTCTTACTGCTCAGATTTCCGGACTCACTCGGCTTGTGGCTACGGTGGATACTTGGCGATTAGTTGATGTCTATATTGATATTGCGTCCGGTAAGTCCAAATCTCCAAGAAAAGATTTTGCCCGTATGGTTGAAGACGGTAGACAAAAGAAAATTAACATAGTGATAACCAAAAGTCTTAGTCGGTTTGGCAGGGATACTGTTGATACACTTGAAGCTTTGAAAGTATTAAGAGAATCAGATGTTCGTGTTATTTTTGAACAAGAGAGTCTTGATTCCTCTGAAACAGATAGCCAGCTGATGATTTCCATCGTGGAGGCATTGGCACAAGCTGAAAATGAGAGCAGAAGTGAAAATATAAAATGGGGCATTAAGAAGAAGGTTGAGCAAGGCACTTCAAAATTGGCTGATAGAAAATGTTATGGATATGACAGTGATGAGAGCGGAAAATTAGTTATTAATGAGGAACAGGCAGCTGTTGTTCGGAAAATTTTTAATTTGTATCTGGGTGGCAAAAGTGTAACAGGCATCCTGAAAGAACTGGAGAATCAAGGCATCAAATCACCAACCGGAAAAGATAAGTGGAACAAACGAACTATTGAACTGACGCTGACCAAAAGAAAGTATATCGGAGAAGCGGAGCTTTTGAAATCTGATGAGAATAGCACCTATTATTTGGTCAGTGATAATAACCCTGCAATCATCTCTAAGGAAGTTTTCGAGACAGTGCAAAAAAGAAAAATGCAGAGAAGCAACGTTATTGTAGATGAGGATGGGACGAAGCATCGCAGTGCCAATAAGTACAGTTCCAAGACAAAATAACCAATAATTTTCATCATATTCGTACAATAAATGACTTGCTATAAAGGGCATAAGGAGTGATATATGGTAGTACCAAAACAGGAAAGGACGGTGCTACATATGATGTACTTGAAGTTAAATGCTGATTATAAGCAGGGGGAACTTGTTCCGTTATTGGATGATGCAATTTATGTGTATTGTGATGTTTGCAAAAGTTTACATCGAATTGAAAATGTTAGTTATGCTGCATTTGGAACTTGTTCCTTTGAGCAGCTAAATGCTTGTGAGCTATGTAGTGAGGAACTACAAGAGAAAGATACAAAGAAACAAATTTTACAAGCTTTTGGTTGCTCTCCTAAGGTTACACAAATGATGAATGATAGACCAGACACAATAGATGAAATGATTTCTTACATACAGTATAAGGGAAAAAATAGCCTAGTCGAAAATGATAGTGGCGAGTAGATAGAATTACTGTAAAACATACATAAAATCAAGGTTTTACAGTGCTTAATGAAAAAATATGGAGGTGTAAAGCACAATGAATTATAAGTACTATTTACCAAATGAAACAAATCAATCAACAGAGTATATTACGCAGAACAATTCTGTGATAATTATCGGTGCTAATGGTTCAGGCAAGAGTAAGCTTGGCGAATGGATAGAGAAGCAAAATGAAAAAACAACTCATAGAATTGGAGCGCAGAGATCGCTTGTGTTCGGGCGCTATATACAGCAAAAAAGCTATGAGCAAGCAACTAATTTATTGATTTATGGACAGGAAAACGAACAGCCCAATCATGCGCAGCGTTGGGGGTATGATGGCGAAAAATATAACTATACATCAACACTATTAAATGACTACGAGAATGTGTTGTCTGCTTTGATGGCATTAAAAATTAGGGAACAAGAAGAATACATTTCCGATTGTAAAATGTGTGAGGCAGCGGGACAATCTCATAGTAATGTGCCACTTATGGTTACAGATGTATTACAGCGTATATGGAAATCAGTTTTTCCTCAAAGGGACATAAAACTTGATGATGCAAAAGTTACTGCTGTATATTCAAATAATGAAGGAACCAGAGAATACAAGGGAAGAGATATGAGCGATGGTGAGCGTGTGGCACTTTACTTGATTGCTCAAACATTATGTGTTCCAAAGAACAAAACCATTATTATCGATGAGCCAGAAGTTCATCTGCATCGTTCTATTATGAACAGGTTGTGGACGGCAATTGAAAATGAGCGTCAAGACTGTCTTTTTATTTATATCACTCATGACACACAATTTGCAGCCAACCATGTTCAAGCAACGAAGATTTGGGTGAAAGGGTATGATGGTCAACATTGGGATTTATCTAAAATAACTATCGGCGACTTACCAGAGGAACTTCTACTTAATGTTCTCGGGAATCGAAGACCTGTTTTATTTGTAGAAGGCACCGCAGACAGTTATGACACAAAACTCTATTCTGAACTTTACAAAAAATACTACGTTGTTCCATGTGGTAGCTGCTCCAGCGTAATTACACAAACCAAAGCAATGAAGGCTAATCCACAATTACACCACTTGAATTGCTTTGGTCTCATTGACCGGGATTTCCGAAGCGACTATGAAATGGACAGGTTGCGTGAAAATGATATCTATACAATTAAAGTTGCCGAAGTTGAAAACTTATTTTTAGTTGAGAAATTGCTTATAGTCGTTAATTCAATTATGGGATTTGCAGATGTGTCAAGAATTGATGCAGTGAAAAATTTTATAGTACAAGACCGCTTTAAACCTCAATTAAATCACCAAATTTGCGCTGCAATAATTGCGGAGTTAAAATACCGGCTTTCAACGGCAGATATTACTGGCAAAAATGAAGAGAATGTGAAGCAGTCTCTCACAGATTTATACGATGCAATCAATTTTGCGGAAATAAAGACAAGCAAAGAAAGCATCTTTCGTGAAGATTATACATCAAATGACTATGCCACGGTTTTGAAGATCTTTAACTATAAAACTTTGTCCAAATCAATTGGACACTTTTGGAATCTTAAAGATGATGATTATTGCGATTTCGTAATAAGGCAGCTAAATGGTAGCAAAGCTGAAGAGATTAAGGCATCAATATGTGAATACTTGCCGACAGAGATATGCCGGGAATGAGTAAACAAACTTCGCAGTATGTTTCTGATGCGCAGATAATTTGCTCGTCGGAATCAAAATAGCCTAATCAAAATAACAATAGTTGTCGTGATAGCGTGGATAAAAAAGCACTTGAAAATACAGACTTTAAGCAATTTGGACATATTCTATAAATAGCCTAACTATAACACGTCGAGTCGGTAGTATTGATGTCAAAGGTAGAAAAGTAAAGTGTGCGGAAACCCAGTAGGAGAGGGATACGGAGTTTTTTATAGAATTTCTAACTTTTCAATTTCTTGATTTTTAGGTAATGACCAAACATATCCACGGCTAAAATGCCGTAGGGTTGAGTTGACAGCTTGAAAACGGGTAGGTTGTGGAGATAGGATTATTGCTGATTTTATATAGAACGGATAAGATGAAAAAACAATAAAATACATCTGGTTATTCCGTAAAAGAGAAAACCACCATGAAATCACTCAGTTCTGGAATGATTAAGTTAAGAAATAAACACTTATATTCTGGTAAGGTAAAAGATTGAAAAAACCACAATGGATGTTTTATTTTCCGGTTCGTCAACGGCTGCTGATTTTGTTTTGGTATATAGCGTTAGTGGCCAAGCAACATGGAAAGATAAGCGTGGTAGGACACTGAAAGAAATAATAGCTGAATAAGTTAATTGTTAAGGAAAATTTAAAGAACGAAACCAAGGCGTATTAATCACGCATGTTTTTTGGTGTCGTTCTTTGCTGTTTTGTGAATAGCAAGATTATATGTTTCAATGCTTTAGTTTCTTCTATTTTAGCTTTTATCATGTTTAATGCATGGTGAAAAAAGTAGTATATTTTGAAAATGGTAAGTATAGAGAAGCTAAACGCATATACGCAAAAAAGCGTATATGCGAATAAAATATTTTAGCAATAATAAAAAATACTATACTTAAGGCTCTCAAAAAGATACGCAAAAAAGTGTAATTTATATATTGCCGTTTGTACATCTTGGTGTTATAATGTGTACATAAAACGGATAGGAGGGCTTGATATGCCGGAAATAAAAGTAGCAAAACTAAGTTATGATGAACTGTTCAACTCGGCCACAATGTTTTATATGAATCACGATTATGAAGCCGAAATAGGGAAAGTAGTCGAAGCAAAGACCGCTGACATTTCTGTTGGTCTTCAAACTATTAAAGATAAAGAAAGCTTGAAGCAGTACATTCTTGAACATAAGGATTCCTTGGACAACTTAACATCGGTGGCAGAAATCTCTGTTGAACGTTTCAAACGCATGGTTTCTATGATTCGTAAAGAGCGTGGATTTGTATTTGGCACAGAATGGGGATTAAGCAAGATTAGAACAGCCATGATGGACAGTCCGGCTATGATGGAAAGCATTCTAAATCTTCTTTGGGATGGAAAAAATGATGAAAAGTTACAATCCTGCATTCCGGCCTTTTATTTAGAAAATATGGCGATGGACTCCGTTACTTTAAGTATGCTACAAGATGAAAACACTGTGCGCAGACTTGTAAAGCGTGGGTTAGAGGGTAAATACAGTAATGGAATCGGTGATGCGGTTTTAGCAGACATCGAAAAGGAACTGAAACGTGTATGTGTAAAGCATGGTCTTGAATTCCAGAGTAACGTAAGGATACCATTCCTTGACCGAACAGTTAGTTTTGTGCTAGAATCTCCTACTAATCCAAGGGTTATTTTGGATGTTTCATACAGCGTTACTACTTCAAGTAGCCAAGGCAGTAAGAAAGAGGCTGCGCGTAAGACAGTAGAAATTCTTAAGAAAGAAAAGAAAGCCGGACGAAATATTGTTTACATCAACTTCCTAGATGGTGCCGGCTGGATTGGTCGTCAATCAGATATGAGAGAAATTTACAGATGCTCCGACTATGTTCTAAATTTTCGGAATATTTGTTTACTGGAAGACATCATTGATGCACACATTCACGAAATATAAGATGGAGGATAATGAATATGAACATTGCTGAAAGAAAAGCGAAACTGAAAGAATTCACCGATCACCCAGAAAATGCTTGTCGTACTGGCATTCCAATCACATATCATGGACAGATTATTACTCTGAATGCATATGCTATTCCGCTGGATTACCTTGTTTACAATCCTTATAATGGAAGAATTGGAAGCGTAGTAAAGTCTTATGAGCGTCAGAACCACATTATTGATCCAGAGGATGCAGCTGATAAGATTCTTATTGAGAAGTTCTTGTGGGAATCCAAGCCAGACGCTAATAAGAAGACGAAAGAACGTTTGCTAAAGGAGCATCAGCAGAAACACGGCATCGTAACGGCTGATGGTATGATTATTGACGGTAACCGCCGTGCTAGTCTGCTGAACAATATCATGACTGACACCAATATTCCTTTTAATGAGAAAAGTCATTGCCAGTTCTTTATTGCAATTATCCTACCGGAAGATGCTGACAAGAAAGAAATCCTGGCACTAGAGACTACATACCAGATGGGTGAAGATGCCAAGGTAGACTACAACCCAATTGAGAAATATTTGAAATGCAAGGATTTGAAAGACGCGGGCTTTACAGACGATGATATTGCCGGGATGATGGATTGCAAACCAGGGGATATCAGAACCATGTTGTCCGCCCTAAAATTAATGGATGAGTATCTGGACGAATATGATTATTCAGGTATGTACACGCAGTTGGATAAGCGTGAAGATCAGTTCCTGAAACTGGACCCGGCTCTGAGAAAATACAAAGCTGGTGTTCCCTCCATGTGGGCGTATAATCCGGAAGCTGATGTTTCTGATTTAAAACTCATTGCATTCGATTATATTCGTGCAAATTTTGAACAGACCTTATTCAGAAATATTATCTCCGTTCCTTCCCCTAAAAAGCCGGCGGCTAGTTTCTTTGCTAAAGAGGAAGTGTGGAAGGCGTTCAAGGATGCGCACTTTGCAGCGACTGATGCTGTTCAGGAGGATACGGTCCAGGATATCATGAACACCAATCCACCGGATCTTGGTCGAGCATTAAAAGCGCGCGATCTGAAATGGCAGCAGAAGGTAGATGATGAGCTTGAAGATAACTATGTTCAGAGTTTAGATAAACTCAATAATCATGCTAATGCAGCAAAACCTTTGCAGCAGTTAATCAAGGCTTGTCAAGCATTAGAGGTTGTGGACGTTAGTCAGCCAAGTTTCATTAGCGATGCCAGTGTTCGCGGCTGTGTGGAATCTTTGGATGAACTGGTAGCAAAGTTTAAAGGAATATTGAATATGTAAAGGAAGCGCTACTGTATGAAGAAACTGTGTCTTGAATCAAATGAAAATAGTACAATTTTTACCGTGACTGGGGACATAGCATATATCTTCAGCAATAGGCGGGCTGCACGTTATCTGAAAGATAATCTAAAATTTGGTTTGATGGATGATAGCATCATCGTGGAAACTGGTGATGATATCAACAAATGCATCGACCGTGTAAAAAAAATATGCGAATACATATCTGCAGAACTTGTTTTTTCAGGGCGTGTTTCTGAGGCAGTGAATAACTATGCCTTAGAAGAAGAAAAATTCATGGAGTTCTCAGAAAAAGCAAGGCTAATTAGAGATAATCATTGCGATAAAAGTGATTTTGCAGCTTTCGTGGATTCAGTTAGCAAAAATCTAACTAACCGTAGTTTGTATGAATTGCAGCTCCTATCCGCATACCATCTTGCCTTCTCACAGAACGCCTGCAATTTTTCTGTGCCTGGTGCAGGTAAGACTAGCGTTGTTTATGGTGCTTTCGCTTATTTATCAAATCTCCCAAAGGACGATAAAAAATATGTTGATAAACTTTTAGTTATTTCTCCGTTGAGTGCTTTTGGACCATGGGAATTGGAATACGAGGAATGCTTTGGACAGAAGCCATCGACTAAGAGGCTGAATGGCAAGGTATCTGTTGAGGATAAGAAACAATATCTTTATTCTCTTGACCCAGCTAAGATTACGTTATTGTCATATTCATCGGTACCAGCACTGCGTGAGGAATTAATATATTTTTTGAAGAATAATCGAGTTATGGTTGTTTTGGATGAAGCGCATAAGATAAAAAACACAAATGGCGGAATAACGGCTAATGGTGTTCTTGATATCGCAAGTTACTGCTCAGCAAGAGTTGTTTTAACTGGTACACCGGCTCCAAATGGGTATGAGGACCTTTATAATCTGTATAAATTTATTTGGCCGACTAAGAAGGTAATTCCGTTTGAAGTGTATCAGCTAAAGGATATGAGTAAAGCGGAATCAGATATCCGCGTTGGTACTTTGCTCAATGCAATCGAGCCATTCTTTATCAGAGTCAAAAAGAGTGATTTAGGAATTCCTCCGGCTACGGAACATGAACCTATTATTGTTCCGATGGGTGAAACCCAGCGAAGGATTTATGATGTTATAGAAAAAAAATACATGAGTGATATTGTAAGCAATAGGGATAGTAGCTTTAGGCAGAATCTTGTAAAAGCCCGATTGCTACGAATGATGCAGGCTGCAACTAACCCCAATTTGCTCAGTGTTCCATTGAAAAATTTTGCATCATTTGAGGATTTTGATGCGGATGCTGTAACAGAAGACACTTCACTTATCCATGATATTTTGCAGTATGCATCAACGGAAATACCCGCAAAATTTGTAAAAGCTAAGGAAATAATCGAAGGAATAATTACGGATGGCGGCAAGGTTGTGGTTTGGGCAATTTACGTCAAAAATATTCTTGATTTCGAGGCTTATCTTAATTCCTGTGGAATTCCGTGCAAAACTTTATATGGTGCAACACCTGTAGCTACCGGTGATGATGATGATGATGAAGTTGAAACCCGTGAAAAAATAATTGAAGAGTTCCACAAACCGAATTCTTCCTTTAATGTAATTATTGCCAACCCATTTGCTGTATCGGAATCAATATCTCTTCACAAGGTATGTCATAATGCAATTTATATAGAAAGAAGCTTTAATGCGGCCCATTTTATTCAGTCCAAAGATAGAATTCATAGATATGGATTGAAGCCGGGGGTGGAGACAAATTACTATTATCTCTTGTCGGAGAATTCTGTTGATAGCGTAATCAATGAGAGACTAAATGCAAAGGAGAGAAGGCTTAGAGAAATCATCGAGAGTATGCCAATTCCATTGTTTGATAATGCGGATTTGGAAACTGGGGACGATGACATCAAGGCTTTAATAGCAGAGTATGTTAATAGAACTAAGAAGGTGTAATTCTATAGGGAATATTGCTGGTCTGCTGTTTCTTATCTCGATCATTACAAAAAAGGAGAAAATCAGCAGAATTGAAATTCGTAATCGATGTGCATTGGAGAATGGTGTATCTGTTAATTGCCCTGGTGCAGTTGCTTTTTTGGAGTACCTTGGTTTAGTGGACACAAATAGTGAAACAGTTACTCCCTATGAAATTCTTAATGAATTATCGGAAAAAGAACGGGAATCCCTACTTGACGATTTGGTAAAACTTTGTATGAATCATCTGATTGAAGATGGAATATTTGATGCAGATGCAACAGGCTTTGATGCAGAAAAAGGTCATCTTAGCATAAAGCGTTCAGCGTTTCCATTGGCTTATGCCGCAATCAGAAATTTTATGACATTAGCTGGAGCATTGGATAAAGAGGAACATGGAGAAATATGTGTGTCCGATAATTATGAAAATGACTTCACTGCTCAGATTCGCTCAAGAAGAAAAAAAATCACTCTGGAGAAACTTTTAAAGCAGCAAGAGGATCAGAGTAAAAGAGGTCTGGAAGCAGAAGAGTATGTATTGAATCTGGAAAGAAACAGATTGCCTGGTAAGGTTTCTAAAATTAAGAGGATTTCGGATTTTGACGTTGCTGCTGGTTATGATATAGTTTCATTCCAAAATGAACAGGGCCAAGTATATGATTGCTTTATTGAAGTAAAATGCTACATTGGTTCAGCACATTTTTATTGGTCAGAGAATGAGAGTGATGTGGCGCGAATCAAGGGTGACAGTTATGTATTATGCCTTGTCGATTATACCCGTATCGGTGAGCCTGGGTATCAACCGGAGTATATCAAAAACCCATATAAGACTATTTTCTCAGATGAACAATGGCTGGTAAATACGGCATCATATAAAATTCAAAGAGTATAAAAACAAGGCGTAGTTCGTTAGAGAACCACGCCTTGTTTACTTTTGAGTTTTTAATTGCTATACATTGCAGCCAATCGTTCGGCTATTGCTTCAATGACTGGTACACAAACGGTATTGCCTAGTAGGTCAAATGCTTCACTTTCTTTCAAGAAAGATAAATCATAATCCTCAGGGAATCCACAAATTCGTTCTCCCTCACGGATAGACAAGCGGCGAAGTCCACCATTATCGATTATGCCTAGATGTGAAACATCCATAGCAACTAGAGTAGGTGCCAAATCCCGCGGATTTAAAATCTTGGTGAACTCAAAAGATAATCTACCTGCGACTATGTTATATCCCTTAGGCTTGCTCTCATCTGGAACACGTCTTTTTTTATCGTTGAGTTTGCGAGGATACTCCAATGTCAAATATCCCATTTCAACTAACTCATCTAAAAAGTCGTTAAGATTTTCATGCTTGAAAAATGTTGAAATCTGTTTAGCGGTCAAAGGCATTCCATCCATCCAATCAATGCCAATATCGTCAGCCCAATGTCGTTTACGGCGTTCCTTTAATAGCAAATTCAAGAAGTTTGCCTGTTCAGGGGTTGTATCACCTTTTAAGCCAATTTCCCAACTATGAATATTGTCTTCACCACCACGTTTGTCCTTGATGGCTTTTCCAATGACTTCCTCTGGAGTAAAATGTGCGAATAATTTTCTAGTAAAGTTTGAATCTATTGTTGGAAGGTTATGCTCTAAAATGTCACCAAGTACAACACGCTTCTCCGGGAAATTATCAAGGGAAATATGTACTTCTTTTGTACCAACAATATATACACGTTTCCTGGACTGCGGAAGCCCATGATATTGACTATCAATCAGTTTGTAGGATAAGAAATATCCTAGTTTTTGAAGGTGGGTTACGATTATTTTCAGTGTTCGTCCATTGTCATGATTAACAAGACCTTCAACATTTTCTAATAGAAAGCCATATGGTTTCTTTTCATTTAGAATACGCTCGATTTCAAAAAATAGCGTTCCTCGTGTGTCATCAAACCCAAGACCGAGTCCTGCTGCTGAGAATGGTTGGCATGGGAAACCGGCCAAAAGAAAATCAAAATCGGGGATATCCTTTGCTTCAATCGTTGTGATGTCCCCTGCAACGCTTTCTTCTTTATAATATTTTTTATATGCTTTGATGGCATAATCTTTTATTTCACTACTGAATACGCATTGAGGGTTGAAACCTTGTTTTTTAAATGCAGTCTCAAACCCAAGACGTATACCACCCAACCCCGCAAATAAATCAATGAATTTCACATCCTTATTAGCGGCACGTTTACGCTGATTGATTTGTGCACTAATTAGGTCTATACATTTTTCGGAAAAACTATTTCCTGTGGCATATTGTACAATTTCATCATGCTGGGTAGGAGTGATATAAATTGTCGTTGCCATTTTTTTCTGGTATTCAGGAAGTGGAGTTCGTCCTGATCCCTTTCTTTTTCCACCGTGCTTTGGCATACGCTAACTCCTCTCTCAATCATAATAATACATGGTTTATACTACCACAACCAGCTTGATTTTGCAATGCCTTTAATCAAATGGAATTTTTTCGTTTTTTATGGAGATGATTTACACAATACCATTGACATTCGCATATTGGTGTAATATAATAATATTACGCAAAAAAGCGTAAAAGCGTAAAGGAGGAAGAATAATGGCAGGAGAATTTGGTGCGTATATAGCACGAAAAAGAATTGAAAAGGATGTTAAACTGAAACCAATCGCAGAAAAACTTGGATTGTCAGTGACATATCTTTCCGACATTATTAAAGGACGCCGCAATCCGCCGGATATTGATGGACTGGAGGAGTTAGCGAAAGCCTTAAATTTGAATGAAGTTGAAAGAGACGAGATGTTTGATCTGGCAGGAAGAGAAAGAAGTCAGGTTTCTCCAGATTTAACGGAATACATTATGGATGAAAATATCCCAAGTGCAAGAGCAGCATTTAGAAAAGCAAGAAACGGCGGTCTTGGTGATGATTTTTGGCAGGAAGTCAATCAAATTATTGATAAGCGAAATGGAGGTAACTAATGGAATATAATATGAATAGCTTGATTCCTTACATTTTGGCATCAGAGTATGATACCGTTGCGGAGGAGTTCCTCGGGGTGTATTGTCCAGAAGCACTCAATAAACCGACACGAGTACCTATCGAGAAGATTGCGCGCGAGGGTCTTGGTTTAGATGTTCAGTATATATGTCTTTCAGAGGAACTTGATACCTACGGAATGACCATTTTTTCGGACGGCACAGTTGAGGTGTATAATCCAGAAGAAAGACTATACGATACGAGATTCTTTAAACGAAAATCTGTTCTGATTGACCCTGAAGCTGTTAAGAAGACCAACATTGGGTGCAAAAACAACACAATAGCACATGAGTGTTTTCATTGGTATAAGCATCGTCTTTATTTTAGGATGCAGAATTATACGCTCCCACGGCAAGCAAAGTTTTGCAAGTGCGGTGTTGCTCAATTGCCCAATTCTACGTATGAAGAGAACATTATGGAGAGTCAAGCAATCGGAATCGCTCCCAGAATACTAATGCCTAAAGTTCCTTTCATTGATGTTGCTACGCAGCTGAATGTAGGATATGAGAAAGACAACTGGAAAGCCATCTGTCAATTGGCTGATTTCTATGACGTGTCAAAACAATCTGTCAAAATTAGACTGGAAGAGTGCAACCTTATATAGCTCTTGCTGCTCAATTAGCAGGAGTTATATTTTTTATAAACGGCATACGCATAAAAGCGTAGTTGCGTATATCGTTTATTATGACGAGGAGACGTTAGTATGGAAATATACGGATTTGATAAGATATATGAAAGATTTTGTGAAAAGAATGAGCCTACCAAAGGCCTTGCACATGACACTGGAAAAGTGCGTGAGAAGTTTGTTGATATTGTTAATGCCGTAGGGATTGACCAGAGCCTGTTGAGAGCCAAGGAAAGAACAAATGGTGCCGATGGCAAAACTATAAAAGGCGGGAATTTTATTATTCCCAAAGATTCTATTGAATTCTGTGCAGAGGCTATCAACAGGTATACGACAAAGGATTTCAAGAATATTCGGTCAGCTAATTTTAGAGATACAGCCATTGAAGAGGTACAGTTTTTAATTGACGGATTTTCTAGCATGCTGGTCAGCCTTGGCTGTTCATATGAGGTATGCTTGGAACAGCAACACGCAATGGAACGCAGGATGCACTATAAGATTCGTTTATCAGAAAAAGAACTTTCAGACCAGCTGCAGATAATTCAAGATCAGGCTGAGAAATATGAAAATAGTGTATGTAACTTCAATTACGATGATAGCGTTTATTTTTTACACTATATGGCATCAAAAGTGCAATCACTTCAGGATTATTTTGGATGGGTTTACCAGGATTATACTGACAGGCGATCTGAAGAACTCAGTAATTTGGCTGAGATTGAGTTACAAAATGAGTCTCCGCAAGAGTCATTCCGAAAGGGCAATATGGAGCTGGTCTACGGGGATGCCTTGGAGCATGATGATGAGTATCAGAAACTTATGAAGATTATGGAAAAGATTTTGGCTGAAGAGAATTTTGTTAAAAATAAGCAGGCAAGATTCAATAAGCTACAAGAGCAGCTGGAGGAAATTCGAAAACGATATCAAAGGGTTCTGTTTGGTGAACTGCTACTGGAAGACCCGAATATGCCGCTGACCGTAAAACATCCGCTGACCGTTTTGCGGGAAGCTATTCAAAACACAGAGGAGCAATTTGCTGAATGGGCAGAAAGGAACGAAGCTGAAGCGAGAAAAACGCCAGAGGATATTAAAGCAGAAGTGGAACAGAAGAAGCATTTAGAAGAGGTAATGCTAAAGCTGTTTGAATCAAGGGGCATGAGTTTAGACATACCCAACACAGATAAAGAGGAGGAGGAACTGTTTATGGAGAGTGGCAATGTTGCTTATAAACTAAAGGGGATGATTTCATTTCCCTGTTGTTCAAAAGAGAAAATCATGGCCTATGAAGGGGTATCAGGAAAAAGTTCTATTAAGTGTCCGAAATGTGGTCGATATGCAATTTTCGACTTCGATAAAATGGAATCAGTTCCAGGCGAAACGCTTAGGGGAGCAGCACATAGATTAAGAACAAAATAAGATGTATCACTGAGCCAATAGGGTTTCAAAGTAAAACACCACAGAGTCAGGGTATATCAACCAAACAGTACAAGCTGTTGGGTTGATGTATCCTGACTTTTTTTGTTTGAGATGCACCCCCAAAAGTAAATATGTTTTGGGTTTTTATCTATGACTTATTTTCTAATACAATTACACCATGATGGTAAATCGATTACACAAGAAGATTTTCAGCAGTCTCGCATTGAGATGGAAACATAGTCATGTGTTTCCATCTGAGTGCCAGACACTCAAATAAAAAAATTCCAATGCCCGAAGTGGTCGACCTTAAGGCGGCGGGATACATCAAGAGTCAAATTCACGCTATAGCCGTGGACTGACAAATGATGTACCCACCGTGCTTTGTCATGCCCATTTCGGTATCAGAGCCGGTGTACATCATTACATCGGCTCTTTTTGTGTTCTGCCGCTACCCATCCGGGCGGGAAGGACACAAATATGAAAAAAACAAAGAACAATGGAGTATTCGAACGCAAGAGCCACTTTAATCCAAATCGCCGTTCCTTTGTAACGGAAGACGGCAAGCTTGCTTATATCGTCTGGGACGAGGAGAGCAAGCGAGACATCACCCATTACTACGGAGTAGGCAGCGATGGCATTACCGAAGAGATGGTAATCATGCTTGATGAAGATGACCACGCTTGGGACCTTTTGGAACGTTATCAGGAAGAAAACACAGACTACGGTTTTCGCAATCAGCAGCGTAAACACAATGAAAACCACAAAAAATATCCAACTGACCCTCTCTTAGACCTTGTTGACGAGCAGGCGGATATCATTTCACTGATCTTCCCGGAAAACGAGGCCACAGACGAAACTGTAGAAAAAGTAGTCGCATTTATTTCTACGCTGACAGAAGCACAGCAGGACTTGGTGTATGACCACCTTGGTGCCATGAAACAGCTTGAAGAGATGCGCCGTGAGGAAATTGCGGTTACTGGCAAGAAAATAACACAGCAGGCTATCAGTAATCGGTGGAAGAAAATCATAGCCCGTGCCTGCAAGTATTTTGACATCCCGATTCCCCGTAAACGCAAGGCAAAGAGCACAAAGTAATAGGGCATCTGCTGTGGGGATTGTTGTTTCTGGCTTATTACAGAGGAAGCAACAACCTCCGGGTGCAGACCAGTTTAATGATTGGAGGAAAAAATAATGAAAAATCTGCAGCATAAAGTACGAATAAATATTTCAGACCGCGATGGTCATAAAAAGACCGTTCTGAATGGCACCGTGAAACATTTTCCGCAGCGTCTCCTGACACTACTCTTTGGGGATTTTACCGAGGTTTTAGTGCTTATACCAGGACAGACCGTGAAAACAGTGGAAATTCATGAAATTACAGGAGGAAATAGCAATGATTAATAACACTGAATCAATGAATGAAATAACAAGAGGCACTGTAGTTTTTGTAAAAAATAATCAAAATTGCGGTCATATTATGCAGGGCAACCATCCTGCGGTTGTTATTCAGAATGACATGGGCAACAAGTATAGCCCGACTGTTATTGTCTGTTATGTCTCCTCACAGATAAAACGCCTGGAGATGAGGACCCATGTAGTTCTTCAGCATTATGACAACCTGAAGGTGTCGGTTGCTAGGGCAGAGCAGCTTGCTACCATCGATAAGTCAGACATTATGAGCGTGGTAACGAAACTGCGACCGGAAGATATTATTCGTATTGATACTGCTGTTCGCGTATCACTGGGTTTGGAGGTGGAGTAATGGCAGGCAAAAATTTACCAATGCCACTGAAGGCAAAACCGTATCTGCATCAGCAGCAAGCGTTTGATTTTGCCTGTGAGAAGTTTGGCTTGCTCCACGAATTCACTAACAGGAGTCGCGGCGTAGCGCTTCTCATGGAAATGGGATGTGGAAAAACGATTGTATCAGTGGCAATATCCGGTATCTTGTATCAGTTTGGTTTGGTAAACAGGGTCCTCGTTGTGGCTCCGCTTTCCATCGTAGGTGTGTGGAAAGAAGAATATAAAAAATTCGCTGACTTTCCATATGCGCTGACTGTACTACAAGGTAGCAGTGCAAAGAAGAAAGAACAGCTGATAAAGCAGCACAATGATGGACTTGAAATTATAGTGGTCAATTATGAATCAGCCTGGAGACTGGAAAAGGAACTGCTGGCGTACAATGCCAATCTTGTTATTGCAGATGAAGCTCACAAACTGAAAGAAGCAAGGACGGCACAGTCCAAAGCCATGCACCATTTAGGTGATAAGGCGCAGTACAAGCTGCTTTTGACGGGTACCGTTATTACAAATCGTGAACTGGATGTCTTTAGTCAGTACCGCTATCTGAACAGACAGATTTTCGGTGACAGTTTTTATGCGTTTCGTAACAGATATTTTGATATGGTCGGTTACGGCAATCATATACCTCGTTTTCGCAAGGCCATGACTTCTGATTTTTTGCAGCGGCTACATTCTATTGCATTTCGTGTGACTAAAGCGGAATGTTTGGATTTGCCGGAAATAACAGAGGAAGTCCGTACTGTGCCATTAGAACCCAAAGCTATGAAGATATACACAGAACTCGAGAAAGAGTCATATACGGAACTTGCAGATTCTGAAGTATCCGCAGTAAACGTGCTGACAAAGTTGCTCCGTTTATCACAAGTAACAGGCGGGCATTTAACAGATGATGAGGGCGATACCAATCCTGTCAGCACGGCCAAGATAAATGCACTGTCAGATATTTTGGATTCTGCTATGGAAGAGAATAAAAAGGTTGTAGTCATGGCAAGGTTTGTGCCCGAACTAAATGATATTCAGGCACTGCTTGAGAAAAAGAAAATCAGCTACGCAGTGGTGCGTGGCGGTATTAAGAATCGTGCGGATCAAATCAGCCGTTTTCAAAATGATGCAGAGTGCCGTGTGTTTGTTGGCCAGATTGCAGCAGCCGGACTTGGCATTACACTTACTGCCGCATCCTCGATGGTGTTCTTTTCCCTGGACTATTCCATGTCGAATTTTGAGCAGGCAAAAGCGAGAATTCATCGCGTATCACAGAAAAATGCCTGTCATTACATTTACCTCATAGCTAAGGATACTGTGGATAAGAAAGTCTTGCGTTCCCTCCGCAGCAAGGTAGACCTTGCCAGAATGCTTGTGGATGATTATCGAAAGGGGCATAATCCGTTCTCACAGTAAGGCTTGTGACGAGAGAAACTGGGGGTTGTTTTTCTCGGCTTGTATGTGAAAGGAGGTAATGACCAAATGGAAAATAAGCAGATTTTTGAACTGGCAGACGCACTGAAAGCTGCCAAGGAAACAAAGAAGGAACTGGATGCCAAAGCGAAAGAAATGAGTGCCGAGATTGAAAAACTCGACCTGGCTTTATCGGATGCGATGGCAGATGCCGAATGTGACCGTTTCTCCCGTAATGGCTCTATGTTCTATTTGAACAGTCGGTTGTATGCATCCCCGATGGCTGGTTGCAAGGATGATATGATTCTGGCTCTTAAGAAGAACGGCTATGGTGATATCGTGACGGAAACAGTTAATGCAAATACTTTGGCATCTTTTGTCAAAGAACAGATGGCTGTCAACAATGATACAGTTCCAGCTTGGATCTCTGATGTGATTAGCACGTTTGAGAAGATAACTGTCGGTATCCGTAAGGGATAAACCGATTACAATGACCACAAATACAAACCGTTAAGGAGGACACGAAGATGTCAGAAAAGGAAAAAAATGAGACGATGGAAGTGGCTGTAGTAGGCGGTTTTGCCACCTTATCAAATATGAAGGAAATGAACGAGGCAATGATGGAAGACCTAGCGGGGATGGAACTTACCTTTGACCGCATTAAGATTCCGTCCGGTGGGTCGACTGCATTTGAGATTCCAGATGCAGATACGGATGATACCAAGATGGTCAAGGATATAACTGGTGTTATCTTGTTGCATCATCCTGCCTATGCCTACTATAGCAAGAAATATGTTGGAGGCAGCAATCCTCCGGACTGTGGCTCTTTTGATGGAGTGAAGGGAAATGGTACTCCTGGAGGCACATGTGCAACCTGTCCATATAATAAGTACGGCAGTGGAGAAGGGCAGGGCAAAGCCTGCAAAAACCGCCGCATGATTTACATTTTGATGGAAGGGGAGTTTTTCCCAATGGTGCTTTCCCTGCCGACTGGAAGTCTGAAAGAATTCCAGAAGTATGTGAAACGGCAGCTGTCTAAGGCGAGAAAACTCTGTCAGATTGTGACGAAAATTTCGCTTCGTAAGGCAACGAATAGTTCTGGCATTGTGTTTTCTCAGGCAGTTTTTTCTTTTGAACGTGAATTGACCACAGCAGAGAAAACAGCCGTGTGGCAGATGGCAGACCAAGCCAGGACATATGCAGCTAATCTTTCCATGTCGGCACTTGCCCCTGTTGATGAAGTGCCGTTCGTGGATGCAGAGACCGGCAAGATTGTTGAACCATTAAAGTAACTAAGAATACAGCATATAAAGCCGGGAGTAGTTGTTTCTCCTGGCTTTGCACGAGGTGAATGAAATGGAAAATAACTATAAATGTGTAACGAGTGTGGCGGACATACGGGCCTATATCGGAGAGGCTGTTGATGTGGCGTTTGATTATGAAACGGCAGCGGATGAGTCATACCGTAACGAAGATAAAGCGGCACTGACCCCAGCAAAAAGTCATATGGTTGGATGCAGTTTTAGCGTGGAAGAACATACAGGGATTTATGTCCCCGTGGCACATCTTACTGGCACAAATATTGATAAGAAAGAATTCATGGGATTTTTAAGGGAATTCCTATCTGATCGGTCAAAGAGAAAAATAGCACACAACCTGTCCTTTGAATCAATGGTAAGCTATCATGCTGGGATTGTGATTTTGCCTCCTGTGTATGACACGATTGCGGCATCTCAGATGTCGTTAAAGAGCAATACGGAATTTCGTGTTTTGTCAGACAGTGGCTTAAAAAAGCTGTCAGCAGAACTCTGTCATGAACCATTGCCGTCTTTTGCACAGGTAACTAATGGCAGGCATTTTGATGAACTTGATGCGCAGGATGCAGAAACGGTACGCTACGGTGCTGCCGATTCTGATTTTGCCCTGCGACTTATGCATATTTTCAATAATTGGTTTGATCGTTTTCTTCCAAAGCATCGCTGGCTTGTGGAGAATGTGGAATCACCCACAGCGGTGTACCTTGGTATTATGAAAAACAATGGTGTGCCTGTGAATCTGCCGTTGATGAAGCAGAGGAAGGATGAAGCGGAAAAAGAGATGGAGCGTATCCGTACGGAAATTGGAGTCATGATTGGAGACGTAAAAATCGGCAGTAATTGTAGCACAAAGGCATTTAAGGACTATCTGTATCAGACGCTCGGACTACCTGTGCTTAAAACAACGGAATCCAATAAAGAGGCGGCAGACGATGCTGCCATGACCATGTTAAAAGAGTGGTGCGATGAGAACCGCCCGGAACTGTCTAGCCTGTTTACATTGGTGCAGGAGTATAGAAAGTGGGGAAAGATTAAGTCTACCTATATTGATGGGTATCTGAAACACATTGATTCGGCTACAGGGAGAATCCATCCGAATTTTTATGCTTTATCTACGGATACTGGGCGCTTTAGCTGCAATCAACCAAACTGCCAGAATATGCCCCGTAAGGCCAATGACCCAATTGGGGTGCGTAACTTTATCGCAGCCCCCAAAGGGCAGCTGATTATCAGCTGTGACTATAGTCAGATTGAACTTCGTGTCGGTGCCCATTACTGCCAGGATCCGACTATGATGCAGACCTACAGCACTGGTGGAGATATTCACGCAGCTACTACGGTGGTTATATTTGGCTGTTCATATGAGGAGGCAAAGGATAAAAACCATCTGGGATATAAGGAGCACAGAACGATTGCGAAAAATGTGAACTTCGGTACATTCTATGGCCTGTTTCCAAGAGGACTCCAAAAAACACTCAAGTTTAAGGCGGGGGTTGTTAAATCCGTCTCGGAATGTGAAACCATTATCCGAAATCTGAAAGCAGGATATCCGATGCTAACTACCTGGCAGGAAGAAACCAGGTATGAGGCGTCCCGAAGAATGTATTCTGAGACAAGGCTTGGCAGAAGAAGGTATCTCCCTAATATCAACAGCACCGATTGGGGGAAGAAATCTTTTGCTGAACGCTGTAGCATGAATACCCCTATCCAGGGGACGGCGGCAGATATTTTAAAGCTGGCACTCGGCAGAATCTTAAATGGTCTGCCAGAGCGGCCTTGGCTGAAACCTATCCTTCAGATTCACGATGAATTAACATTCGTTATTCCGAAGGAACGTCTGGAGGAAACGGTCACTTACATCAAAGAATGTATGGAATCGAAGCCTTTTATGGAATTCGACCTTCCCCTTGTGGCAGAGGCATCTGCAGGCGAGACCTTCGGTACGATGGAGGAATTGGAGGATTAAGTTATGTATAGAAATTATGAAGGATACTCAGACCCTACAGCCGGACAGGCTGTGGGGCAGATTATGCGTGAGTATAAGAAGGAACAGAGAAAAAAATGGAATTATCAGCATGAGATGAAGAACCGCAGGAAGGTCTACGTGGCTTCAAAATATGCCGGAAATATTGATGAGAATGTGGCAAAGGCTGTTATCTATTGCAGGTATGTAATCAATAAGAACTGTATGCCTGTGGCGAGTCATCTAATGTATCCGGGCATATTAGATGATTCTGTTCCGACAGAGCGTGAGATGGGGTTGATGTTCGGACTGGCACTTTTGGAAGTCTGCGATGAAGTCTGGTGCTTTGGAGAAATTTCTCTCGGCATGGAACATGAAATCAGAGAAGCAAATAAACTGGGCAAGCGTGTACGCTATGTGAAGGAGGTGGCCTGATGGATATATCCGCACAGGAAGTCCTGCAAAGCCTGTTTAATCCGGATGATACCGTCTGCTTCCGTGTCTTTGATGATAAGAAAACAGGCACATTTACTGGACAGAAACTGTCCGTGGAATGTGGAAAATATCAGTCAATAGAAACTGTCTTGCAGCAGCATAATACATTGAATCGTGGCATCTTTTTTGTAGTCAATTTTGGTGGGCATGATGATGAGAGTATTACCCGTATCAATGCACAGTTTGTCGAATGCGATGACCTTTCTTTTGAGAAACAGCAAATACAAATTGATGCCTTTCACCTGCCTCCGTCCATGATTATTAAGACGCAGAAATCTCTCCATACTTATTGGTTCATGAAGAATGCGGAGGTAGCCAAGTTTCGGGGTATTCAAAAACAGCTGGTGCAGCACTTTTCAGGCGACCCGAGGTGCGTGAATGAAAGCCGCGTTATGCGTTTGCCGGGATTCAATCACTGTAAGGGCGAGCCTGTCATGGTAGAGTGTGTCTTATTTCACCCAGAACGCAAATATACACAGGAGCAATTATCTGATGTTCTGCCTCAGATAGAAGAAAAAATCGTAGAGAGCAAACACGGGTCTGAAAAAGGACTGAACATAGTTCTTCATGAATGTGATTTTATCAAATATTGTAAGGACAATGCAGCATCGCTTTCAGAGCATGACTGGTATGCTATGATCGCCAATTTGGCTGTGTTTGAGGGGGGTACAGAACTGATTCATAAACTGTCTGCACCCTATCCGAATTATGATACAGTCAATACGCAGAAGAAAATCAATCATTTCTTGGAATCCGGAACAAGACCGATGACATGTCAGACCATTGCGGAAAAGGGATTTAAATGCCAACGCATGGAAAATGACCAGTGTAAGTGCAAGGCCCCTGCGGCACTTTGTTATCAGCCGATGAGCATTGATGGACTTCGTGCCGTCATTGCAGCCATGCCTGTAAAAAATGCCGTGGTGGATGATATTCAGACGGCCAGATTATTTGTGGAAGAGTATCTGTATAACGAGGATTCCGTGACTGCCGAAACCATCATCAATTATGAAGTGAAGGGACACTTTGGATTTAAAAACACGGATTTAAAACCGCTTATTATGCTATATAAAACAAGGAGCAAGGAATATACGGCTGGATTAAAAGCCAGAAAGAACCGTGTGGAGATGGAGTTTCCTATCTGGTATGAGCCTACAGAGCGTGGCGTAAAGTTTCTGCCCGGAGTGCTTGCGGAGCATTTGGCTGAGACGGAAAATGTATTCTTTGCCGCTGAGCAGTATTATCTGTACCAGAATGGCGTTTATCGTGAGATGCAGGAACTGGAGGCGCAAAAGATGGTACGGGAGAAAATGATATCCCGTGAGGTCAAGATGAATCAAATCACCGATGCCGAGCGTCAATGGCGTTTATTGGTGCAAAAAGACATCCGGGAGCTCAATGCAAATCCCTTCATCATCAATGTGAAAAACGGTCTTTATAATGTGCTGGACGATATACTTACCGAACACATCACGGACTACTATTCGACTGTGCAGTTAAATGTATCGTATGAAAAAACGGCTGCTTGTCCCCGTTTTACGCAGTATCTGCATGAAGTTTTGGCTGATGACCAAATCCCACTGATACAGGAGATGCTTGGATATTTCCTTGTGCCGATTACCCGTGCGCAGAAGTGCTTTGTCATCGTTGGAGAAGGCGGTGCAGGAAAATCACAGCTTCTGCTTGTGTTAAATGAGATACTGCTTGGCAAGGGCAATGTGTCAAATGTATCCTGGCAGGCATTGAATGAGCGTTTCAAGACAGCAGAATTATTTGGGAAACTGGCAAACATCTTCGCTGACCTTCCAACCAAGAATATTGAAGATAATGGTATCTTCAAGGCACTGGTTGGCGAGGATTATCTGACCGTGGAAAAAAAGAACAAGAATCCGTTCTCGTTTCAGAGCAGTGCAAGGCTTCTATTCTCCTGCAACACGATACCGAGAAATTATGGAGACAAGTCGGAAGGCTTTTATCGCCGTCTGATTATAGTCCGCTTTGATCATGCTGTGCCGGAACAGATGAAAGACCCGGAGTTATTGGATAAGCTGCAGCTTGAAGCAGATGGCATTTTTCTCTTTGCCCTGGAAGGATTGAAACGCCTCATCAACAAGCATTATCGGTTTTCTGAAACAAAAGCAAATAAAGCGGAATTACAGCAGTACCGGGAAGAAAGCGACAGTGTGCTGTCATTTGTAAAGGATTGCTGCGTGGTTGATGTGAACCACGATACAGGATCCACAGAATTGTTTACCGCTTATAAAAGGTACTGTGAGGAATGCGGTCTGAGACCATATTCGCAGAAAATGTTTGTGGGACGGCTGATTGCAGGTACGCCAGGCACAGCTCGAGGAGTGGATACTCTCGGTAAAAGAAGAATTATCAAAGGAGTCAGTATTGGAGAAATATTAGGATAAGCATAGATATCAGACCCGTGTCCTCATTGTCGCGGGTCTGTCCCTGTTTACCATAAGTCATTTGACACAAATGACGTGTTCTTACACAAAAATCCTATTTCTTTATATTTATTACTAAAAATACACACACTCATATTTTGCGTATGATTTTTATAAAGATAGGAATTTAGGTGTCTAATGTGTCTAAGTGTAAGAAAATCAAGGAGGTTGTTTGACACATGAGAGAATCGGATATTGTAAAGAAGATATTGAAATACCTAAAAAGCGTAGAGGGTTGTTTTTTCTGGAAAGAACATGGAGGGATGTATGGCACAGCAGGCATCCCGGACATCATTTGCTGTTATCGTGGCCGCTTCATCGGATTCGAAGTTAAGACCGATGTGGGAGAACCTACCAAACTTCAGCTGTCAGCAATTCGCAAGATAAAGGCTGCCGGAGGGAATGCGCTGGTGGTTCGCTCCGTGGAAGAAACCAGAGCCGTGATTGAGGATGTTCCATGATAAGACAGGCTGTCTGTTATACACCAACCGTAAATCTTATTGATTGGAGGAACAAGAATATGTATGCAAGACAAAACAGTGGCTTCTCCGTTTCTTCGGAAGATGGATATGCCCAACTTGGTAATGCAATTATTTTGCAGGCGGTTCGTGATTACAGAGATGCCATCAAGAAATTGAAGAGGTTTCCCTACGATGATTCAGCACAATGTGTAAAAAGCGAAGTAGAGAGATTCTTCCGTGGCGGATTGTTTTCTGTTATCACGGAACTTTCCCCGAATATGCTGATTCGAAAACTGAATGAGGAGGTAGCTGAACATGAGTAAGAAAATGACAGCAAAGGAATATTTGGGACAGACTTACCGTCTCGACCAGCGTATCGATAGCAAGATAGAGCAGGTATCATCCCTGCGTACATTGGCAACGAAGGCTACAAGCACCATCAGCGATATGCCGGGCAGTCCTACCCGTAATACCCACCGCATGGAAGACATTGTAGTGAAAATCATTGAATTGGAAAATGAGATTAATGCAGATATTGACCTTCTTGTAACACTTAAAAAAGAGGTGCCGAAGGTGATTGACAGTGTTAGCAATGTGGATGAACGGTTAGTTCTTCGTTATCGTTACGTGCATAATCTCACCTGGTTGAAGATTGGGGATGCACTGAATGCGGATGAGCGCACAGTTCGCAGATGGCATAACCTGGCACTTGCTCATATCACAATCCCCCAAAAATGCACTGTGATAAGAAATATGCCGTAAATGTCCGTAGATGTCCATATGGGTAATGTGTTATAGTATAATTAGCAAAAAAGATAAAGAGAAAAAGCCTTCACGGGAAAAACCCGCGAGGGCTTTTTTATTGGGAGGAAAGCTATGGATAAGATAAACCATCCGCAGCACTACACTAACGGCAAAGTAGAATGCATTGATGCCATTGAGTCTGCTACTGCAGGCCTTAAGGGTATCGAAGCCGTGTGCGTGGCTAACGTAATTAAATATGTGTGGCGGTTCAAGTTAAAGAATGGTGCTGAGGACTTAAGGAAAGCCATGTGGTATCTTGAACGGCTGATAGCAGGGAGTGAAGAAAATGCCAAGAAGGCCTAAGACACCGTGTCGATATCCTGGCTGTCCGGAACTTGTGGATGGAAGGTACTGTGAGAAGCACCAGAAGATAATGGATGCTCGGTATGAGAAATATGATAGGAGCTCAGCCACAAAGAAACGTTATGGCAGAGGCTGGAAGAGAATAAGGGATAGATACATTGCCGCGCATCCTTTGTGTGAGCAGTGCATCAAAGAAGGACGCATTACTGTAGCTACTGAAGTTCATCATAAGTTGCCGCTATCGAGAGGCGGAACGCATGACGTGAGAAACCTCATGGCCTTGTGTACCCCGTGCCACTCCAGAATCACTGCTGAGTCTGGAGACAGATGGCACAAACGCAGAAAGTACGATAAACATAGCTACAAAACTAAATATTAAGAACAAAACGCTAGGACGTAGAACACATAAGGGGCAGGGGCGGTCTAAATCTCTAAACCTAGACTGCAAGCCAACGGGCGTGGGGTGTTACGCAAAAAATAAGCGAAATCAAAAGGGCAATTAAGGAAGGTGTAAAAGGGTGGCCACAAAATCGAATAATATAGGCGGGCGGGGAGGCAAGAGACCTGGTGCCGGACGCAAGAAATCAGCTGTTTTAGAAAAAGCGCAGGCAGGAAATCCGGGAGGCAGAAAGCTGGAAGTGTTAGATATACCAGAACTTGAGGGCGTTGAAATGCCCAAGCCTCACGATTTCCTATCTGCTGAACAAAGAGATGGCAGTGACCTGCAGGCCACTGAAATATATAAAGAAACGTGGGAATGGCTTAAGAAAATAGGCTGCAGCGGAAAAGTATCACCGCAGCTCTTAGAGCGTTATGCCATGTGCAGCGCACGTTGGGTTCAGACGGAAGAGATGACCAGTAAACTTGGTTTCCTTTCTAAGCATCCGACTACGGGCAAGCCTATTCCTTCGCCTTTTATCAATATAGGACTTAATTATATGAACCAGGCCGTGAGGCTATGGAACGAGATATTCCAGATTGTTAAAGAGAACTGCAGCACAGATTACAGTGACGCAGCTCCACAGGACGATTTGATGGAAAGACTCTTAAGGGCCAGGGAGAGAAGATGAAATCAGAACTGCAGAAATTCATGAAAGACTTAAAAGCAGCAAGAAAGTATATAAGCCGGCAGCAGCTTCTGACCTTTAAGGGCCAAGCTCTAGCCGGCAATATTGCCGGGGCTAGAAAAGGGCTTACTAAGATAATGGGGAGGGAATACGCCTAATGGAATTCGCAAAGAAAAAAGTAACAGAACTAATACCGGCAGACTACAATCCGCGTAAAGATTTAAAGCCGGATGATGTCGAGTATAAAAAGTTAAAACGGTCTTTGGAGCAGTTCGGATATGTAGAACCAGTTATTTGGAACAAGACTACTGGCAGAATCGTAGGCGGTCATCAGAGATTAAAAGTGCTCATTGATATGGGCATCACGGAAGTTGAGTGCGTGGTTGTTGAACTTGATGAAACTAAGGAAAAAGCTCTTAATATTGCGCTAAATAAGATTTCCGGCGAATGGGACAAGGACAAGTTAATGCTTGTTATCGCAGATTTGCAGGGAGAAGATTTTGATGTTTCCTTGACCGGCTTTGATGCCGTTGACCTGGACAGTCTTTTTAAAGATTCAGAGCGTGACAGTGTTAAAGACGATGACTTTGATGTGGATGCAGAGCTTAAGAAACCGGCTATTACAAAGCAGAATGATGTGTGGATATTAGGAAACCACAGGCTTGTCTGCGGTGACAGCACCAAAGAAATAACATACAAAGTGCTTATGGAGAAAACTAAAGCAAACTTGGTAGTTACGGACCCTCCGTACAATGTCAATTACGAAGGAACCGCAGGAAAGATTAAGAACGATAATATGAATAATGACAGCTTTTACAAATTTTTGCTGGACGCTTTTATGAACACCGAGAAGTTCATGGAAAGCGATGCCAGCATTTATGTTTTTCATGCGGATACAGAAGGCCTGAACTTTAGAAAAGCTTTTAGTGAGGCAGGCTTTTATTTGTCGGGTACCTGTATCTGGAAGAAACAGAGTCTCGTCTTAGGGCGGTCACCTTACCAGTGGCAGCATGAACCGATTTTGTTTGGATGGAAGAAAACGGGACATCACAAGTGGTATGCGGACAGAAAGCAGTCCACAATCTGGGAATATGACAGACCCAAGAACAATGCCCTGCATCCGACCATGAAACCGGTTAACCTTTTGGCTTATCCGATTCTGAATTCTTCCATGAGCAATGCAGTTGTCTTAGATCCCTTTGGCGGGTCAGGAAGTACTCTCATTGCTTGTGAACAGACACACCGGTTATGCCGCATGGTGGAATTAGATGAAAAGTACTGTGATGTAATTGTACATCGCATCATACAATACAAAAAAGAAAACGATAAGGACTACAATCCGGACCAGGAAATAACTTTAATTCGTGGTGGGAAGAAATATAAATTGTCTGAAGTGGAGATAAATGATGGAGAAAAATAAGACACTTACCCTCGGCAGCCTTTTTGACGGCTCAGGGGGGTTCCCCTTGGGGGGGCTGCTTTCCGGCATAATGCCTGTCTGGGCATCGGAAATAGAGCCGTTTCCCATACTGGTTACAACTAAACGAATGCCGTTCATTAAACACTATGGTGATATTTCTAAAATGAACGGAGCTGAGGTAGAGCCAGTCGATATAATAACATTTGGTTCTCCTTGCCAGGATATGTCCTTGGCAGGGAAGAGGGCGGGACTTGATGGTTCACGCTCAAGCCTTTTTTATGAGGCAATAAGAATCGTGAAAGAAATGAGGTACAAGACAAATGGGAAATACCCAAGATACATCGTCTGGGAAAATGTCACGGGAGCATTCTCCTCAAACAAAGGCGAAGACTTCCGTACTGTCCTTGAGGCGGTCGCATCCGTCGCTGAGGAAGTTCCCAAGGTGCCTATGCCTGAGAAAGGTGGATGGCCATACGCTGATGTGCTCATGGGAGACGGATGGAGCATTGCGTACAGAACTTTTGACGCTCAATACTGGGGAGTACCCCAGCGTAGACGCAGAATCTACCTTGTCGCAGATTTTGCAGGACAAAGTGCCAAGGAAATATTATTTGAGCCAGAAAGCATGTCAGGGGATACTGAACAGGGCAAGGAGCAGGGGAAAGAAACTGCCTGCCATACTGGAAGAAGCATTGATGGCACAGGCAGAGACGGATGCAAGGAGCTAGTACTTAATGACCAGGGCGGGCAGAGGATGGATGTAACCATGGGAGTAACACAGACTTTGCGGGCAACAGCCAATCATCCGCCGCTAGTTTTTGAGAACCATGCCCAGGACTCAAGGTACACAGGACCTTTAGATAAATCACAGACAGTGCTTGCCACTTTTGGCACGGGAGGCAATAATCAGCCTTTCGTGGTTGAGAACTTTTGGTGCTTTGATGTGCGTTTCACTTCCTTGGGAACGCAGAACAAAAGGCACAACTGCTATGAGACAAAAACCGCAAGAACAATAGACACGGGAGGCAATGCCCCTGACTCTAATCAGGGTGGTGTTGCTGTCGTTTCTTTGCAGGGGTCTATGATTGGCCGGAGCGAAAAGAGCGGGCCGCAGGGTGATGGGATAAACAAGGATGTGTCATTCACGCTTAACACAGTTGACCGCCATGCAGTGGTATATGCCCTTGACCGTGTGACCACAGACGGCAGCAGAAAGTACAAGGGAACAATGGGCATAACAGACAATGGGGTAAATCCTACGCTCATAGCAAGGGGGCCGACTTCTGTGGGAGTCCCTACCTATTCCATGACCACGGGCAGCTTTGCCCAGGTTAATAAGGAAAAGGCTCCCACGCTTGCGGCTAGGGACTATAAGGATGCTCCTATTGTTAATGCTGGGCAGAATCCCAGATATATAGTCCGCAGGCTCACACCTACAGAGTGTGCAAGGCTGCAGGGATTCCCTGACAGCTGGTGCAGCAACCTTGGGACGGAAAATACTACAATGGATGAGCTGCGTTTTTGGTACAACGTTTTTGCTGATTACGGCAGGGTGATGGGGAAAAAGCCGAAGAGCCTTAAAGCTATAAAGACATGGCTTAAGAATCCTCATTCCGATAGTGCTGAATATAAAATGTGGGGTAACGGATTATGTCTTAATATCGTGGCTTTTATTTTACAAAGAATACAAGATATCTCACAGATATGACTTGATATTATGCACAGAATAAGTGATATATGTAGTACCAAAACAAAAGAGGAGGTACTGCAGAATGAGAATTAATTACAACGTAAAAGGAAACGAAAGGAAAGAATTAGTGAAGGCGGTCAGCGAGGTTTTGATTTGCAAGGCTAAGTACTTGGGAGCACCGAGTTTTTCCTACGAAGCAGGCGGCTGCACAATTGACAGAAATGGGGTTGTTGAAACTCCTAAAGTCAGTGACTTCGCAATAAAGAGTTTCATTGAGGACTTGGCTGCGAAAGGGTTTACTGCTGAACAGGAAACTGTAGAAGAAGCTGAAACGGATGAGGAACCGCAGCAAATAGCCCTCACCATTCAGATGCCAAAGACGCTTTTTACACCAGAGTCCATTGAAAACCTTAACAGGCTGCTCGAAGCCAAGGGAACCCTGATTCAAAAGGCACTAGGCCTTCAGGAACTTCCCGAGGCGGTAGACGAAGGCGACAAGCTTTCCTTCCCATGGTTCAAGGTAGACCAGAAGGACGCAGATTTGGTTGAAGCCTACGGTAAGCTGGTATGCGCTTTGTGCGACATGGCTAGCAAGCAAAAGCGGGTTACAACAAAAGAGCAGCATCCTGCCAACGAAAAGTATGCATTCAGATGTTTCTTGCTGAGGCTAGGCTTCATAGGCTCGGAGTGCAAAAAAGTCAGATCCACATTGTTAAAGAACCTAAGCGGTTCTTCAGCCTGGAAGGATGGTGTTAAACATGAGAATGCCTAGCCGAGAGATTGTGGAACAGCTGAGAAAAGATTACCCAATCGGCTGCAAAGTGAAACTTCTAAAAATGGATGATGCCCAGGCACCTCCACTAGGCACCAAGGGAACTGTTGTAGGAGTGGATGACACCGGTTCGATAATGGTTGATTGGGACAACGGCTCGGGACTTAACGTTGTGTACGGAGAGGACTACTGCAGGAGGATAAGCCATGAATAAAACTAAAATTAAAAAACAGATACTCGCCATCCGTGCCACGGGCAAAACCAATATGTTTGATACCAATATGGTGCAAGTTATCGCAAATGCCAACGGTTACTATGAACTAGTTATTTTCATTGAAGAACACAAAAAAGAGTATGTGCAATTCATCCTTACGGGAGAACTGTAGAAGTATACGGTATCTTTCACTGTATTCGCTTGCTATTATTGTGCGAAAAGAGTGATTAATACACTAAGCAAAGAACATAAGGAGGAATGCACAATGTGGTCAGAAGGAACGATTTTAATTCGAGGCAAGGTTTACAGGTACTCTGTAAAGCACTATGAATTGAGTTCTGATTATGGGATTAACAGAGGCAGGATTTCCAAGCTTTTTGTAACAAGAGAAGACATGGTAGTTTTGAACTATGATCGGGGCTGGGATACGGTAGCTGAAGATGAAGGCACGGAGCTTTGCCTAGCAATTTTGATGAAGAAGTATAACTGAGGATTATACATATATAACCTACGGTTATATCAGGAGGCTACGAAATGAAAACCCAAAGTGAACTTTCAATAATTGGCAAAAAGACTGAAGAATTACAAGAGCTGCTTGGAAATATTAGTTGTGAGACTATTGATGAACTCAAGAAACAAAAGGGGAAAGTCGAATATAAGTATGATGATTTTGAGAAACTGAGCCGGCTTTTCGGTGAGGTCGAGTACTTATTTGATATTCTGGACGGCAAGGATCCGACAGAATTAGAAGAATAAAATTAAAGTATACGAGATACTTGCACATATTTGCTTGCTATTAGTGTTGAAAATAGTGATTAATACACTAAGCAAAAAACTTAAGGAGGCAAGCAAAAATGAAAAAAATTTACTGGATTGAGGATTTAAAGGCAAAGGGAGAATTCAAACTTAGCGACCATAAAATCAACTACGCAATTTACTGGGCATACAATGAAAGTCTGGAAGCAGAGAATGAAACACTTAATTTCGGGGATGTTATTTGGGAGCATGATACAGAGACAATAATTGCATTTTGCAAGGAGAATAACATAGGTCACATCACAATAAGCAGCACATTCTCAGGACTTATTAATGTTTTAGCAAAACTTGAAGAGCTAGGCTGCAAGATGGACGGACTCACAAAGGTCAATAAACGCTGGACGGACATTGCAACGGGCAAGCATGAGCAGATTCCCGCAATCAAAATCATCATTGGATAGGAGGAAGCTTATTATGAACGATGAGAAACTTACGAAAGAGTACATGATAAGGAACTTCTGGAAGGAATACATTGAAGGTTCCGGTTGGGAGCCGGGCAGCGAGGATGAGGGCTCAATGAAAACCATCTGGGAAGATGTGCTTGACTCCCTTATTGAAGATGGCTACCTGCCTGATAAAGCTAAGAAGTGGGAATGCCCATACACAGAAAAAGGGAAGCTGAAAAAGAAGTTTGCTAAATATTTTTAAACAAAAAAGACACAGGGCCTTAAGGCTCTGTATCTCGTAGAGTCGCTGAGAAGCGGCTATTTTTTATGCCCGAAGGGAGGGGAGGCCGTTGAAGTGATGAAAAAGCTAGAAAAATATAAGCCTACGAAGTTCATGGCCGAGGACTCTGTTTATGATAAAGCGGCAGCAGATTATGCCGTTGGTTTTATAGAGTGCCTGCACCATACCAAAGGCACCTGGGCCGGTAAACCTTTCGAGCTTATAGACTGGCAGGAAAAGATTATACGCGACCTCTTTGGTACGCTTAAGCCAAATGGGTATAGGCAGTTTAACACGGCGTATATTGAGATAGCTAAAAAGAACGGGAAGTCTGAACTTGCTGCTGCTGTTGCACTTCTCCTGTGTTGTGGAGATGGGGAGCAAAGGGCAGAAGTTTATGGCTGCGCGGCAGACCGTGGCCAGGCTACTATCGTATTTGACGTGGCAGCCGACATGGTAAGAATGTGTCCTGCCTTAAATAAAAGGGTTAAGATACTGGCCTCTCAAAAGAGGCTTATTTATTTGCCCACTAAAAGCTTTTATCAGGTTCTTTCTGCTGAGGCTTACTCCAAGCATGGTTTTAATATTCATGGAGTTATCTTTGATGAGCTGCATACCCAGCCAAATAGAAAACTTTTTGATGTAATGACTAAAGGTTCAGGCGATGCCCGTATGCAGCCTTTGTACTTTCTTATTACTACAGCAGGAACGGATACCAATTCCATCTGTTATGAGACTCACCAGAAGGCTAAGGATATATTGGTGGGCCGCAAGCACGACAAGACTTTTTACCCTGTTATTTACGGTGCTAATGAAACAGACGATTGGACCAGCCCTGAAGTATGGAAAAAGGCAAATCCCTCTCTTGGTATAACCATTGGCATGGATAAGGTCATAGCAGCCTGTGAGTCAGCAAAAGAAAATCCGGGTGAAGAGAATTCCTTTAGACAGCTGAGGTTAGACCAATGGGTAAAGCAGTCCATTCGGTGGATGCCAATGGCAAAGTGGGATGCCTGTGCTTTCCCTGTAAATGCTAAAGACTTGGAAGGGAGAATGTGCTATGGCGGTCTGGACTTATCTTCTACCACAGATATAACGGCTTTTGTTCTCGTGTTTCCACCTGAGGACGAAGACGATAAATATATAATCCTGCCATATTTCTGGGTACCAGAGGAAACGCTAGACCTTAGGGTAAGACGTGACCACGTGCCTTATGACATCTGGCAGAAGCAGGGTTTCATTCAGACTACAGAAGGGAACGTGGTGCATTATGGCTACATAGAGCAGTTCATAGAAAAGTTGGGCGAGAAGTATAACATAAAGGAAATAGCCTTTGACCGTTGGGGTGCTGTGCAAATGACGCAGAACCTTGAGGGCATGGGTTTCACTGTTGTACCTTTTGGCCAGGGCTACAAAGATATGTCCCCACCGACCAAGGAACTAATGAAGCTGACGCTAGAGCAGAAACTTGCTCATGGCGGGCATCCTGTATTGCGTTGGATGATGGACAACATCTTCATTCGGACGGATCCTGCCGGCAACATCAAAGCTGATAAGGAAAAGTCCACGGAGAAAATAGACGGTGCCGTAGCTACTATCATGGCATTGGACAGAGCATTAAGAAATGATGGCGGAGGTGGTTCTATTTATGACGGAAGAGGACTTTTGGTATTGTGATATAAGATGCCTAAGGGTATAATAATAGCATAAAATACTTTTGGGGGGTGTTATTTTGAAAGGTAAAATTTCAAAAAAGACTTTTGTGAGTGTTTTGATGATACTGTGTTCCATGATTTTTAACACTTTTGCACTTGCTTATCCAGGAGAGATGAATAGTGCAATGAGACGATTAAATTATATGCAGGGAAGCTGGTACGATTTATCAGGGAGAGAGGCATATTTGTTTAGCAATGGAACTGTTAACGGGTATCAGATTAATAATTTGTATGATGTTGCAGGCGGTGGCGGAGACTTTGGGTGTAAATTGGGCGTCATTGTTAACGGAAACCAAGAAGCATGGCAATTGAGTTTCACAAATTTATCTGCTGGCCCAAGTGATTATCATCAATATATGACAATTGCTCAAAATGTTTATAGAAGATCTTCTAGTCCAAGGTATTATGAGTCAATAGGTGGAATATTTTTAGGAATGCCTTTGAACCAACTTCTTTCTTTGTATGGGAAACCTTCGCTTGCCAGAAACAATGGGCATGGTTTATTAAACCTTGGATATGCGAATCTGGGCTTAGAGATAGATGTTAGGCATAACATAGTTACCCAGATTACTATTTATCCTTTTGGGGATAGAGCATTTGATAGAAGTGGATTAAACGCTAATAATACTGCTTCAGAGTATGCTGATGCTTATGGTATGAATAGACAACCTGGAAATTATGCCACGGGAATTGGTTATAAAGAGTATATTTGGTTTAGAGAATCTCCCAAAAGCGTAACTTTAAGTTTATATTGGAATTAAAATTTGTTTCATCAAGCACTTATGCAAATAGCATAGGTGCTATTTTTATGCCCAAAATTAAGGAGGTGGTCGAGATTTTCAACTCAATAAGCAAAATTTTCAAATCAAGAGATAAACCAATGAACAGCTTGGGGAGATACTTCTTCTGGGGAAGTTCCTCAAGCGGCAAGATGGTGACGGAACGTTCTTCCATGCAGATGACGGCGGTATATTCCTGCGTCAGGATTCTGGCGGAGGCGGTGGCAGGCCTACCGCTTCACATGTATAAGTACAATGACAGCGGTGGCAAGGAAAAAGCGACGAGCCATCCGCTGTATTTTTTACTTCATGATGAGCCTAACCCGGAGATGACTTCCTTTGTTTTTAGGGAAACACTAATGACACATCTTTTACTGTGGGGTAATGCCTATGCCCAGATTATTCGTAACGGCAAAGGCGAAGTTGTGGCCCTGTACCCACTAATGCCTAACCGCATGACCGTGGATAGGGATTCACAAGGAAGGCTCTACTACCAATACTACCGTGGCCTGGACGAAGCGAAAATCAACAAAGAGAACATTGTGGTTTTATCGCCACAGGATGTTCTGCATATTCCGGGTTTAGGTTTTGACGGTATTATCGGCTATTCTCCTATAGCAATGGCCAAGAATGCTGTGGGAATGGCTATAGCCTGTGAGGAATACGGAGCCAAGTTCTTTGCTAATGGGGCAGCGCCAGGAGGTGTGTTAGAGCATCCGGGTATCGTAAAGGATCCGGAGCGGGTAAGGGAGAGCTGGAACTCCGTGTATCAGGGAACTGGCAACGCCCATAAGATAGCAGTCCTGGAAGAAGGCATGAAATATACACCGATTGGTATTTCGCCAGAACAGGCACAGTTTTTAGAAACAAGAAAATTTCAGATTAACGAGATAGCTCGAATTTTTAGGGTACCGCCTCATATGGTAGGAGACCTTGAGAAGTCGAGCTTTTCTAATATAGAACAGCAGTCCCTAGAATTTGTGAAATACACTTTAGAGCCGTGGCTCGTGCGTTGGGAGCAGGCAATGGTAAGAAGCCTCCTGTCTCGTGAAGCCAAAAAGGAATATTTCATAAAGTTCAACGTAGACGGTCTTTTGCGTGGCGATTACCAGAGCCGTATGAGCGGCTATGCCGTGGCTAGGCAAAACGGCTGGATGAGCGCCAATGATATCAGGGAGATGGAGAACCTAGACCAGATACCGGAAGAAGAAGGCGGTAATTTATACCTTGTGAATGGGAATATGGCCAAGCTTTCTGAGGCGGGACTTGCGTATGAAAAACAGAAAAAGGAGGGAACCAATGAAGAAGTTTTGGAAGTGGAAAAACAAAACAGTAACAAACAAAGAAAATGAGGAAGTTGAGGAAAGAACCTTGTTCTTAAACGGCACTATTGCCGAGACATCCTGGTTTGACGATGATGTGACGCCTAAAATCTTCAAAGATGAGCTTATGGCGGGTACTGGTGACATTACCATCTGGATTAATTCTCCCGGCGGTGACTGCGTGGCAGCAGCACAGATATACAACATGCTCATGGAATACAAAGGCAATGTGACGGTCAAAATTGACGGTATGGCTGCAAGCGCGGCCTCGGTTATTGCCATGGCGGGAACGAAGGTCCTTATGTCTCCCGTGTCCATGCTCATGATTCATAACCCGGCCACTCTTGCCTTTGGTGACAAGTCAGAATTTCAAAAGGCAATCGACATGCTCTCTGAAGTTAAGGAGAGCATTATTAATGCCTATGAGATTAAGACGGGCCTGCCAAGGGTAAAGCTTGCCCATCTTATGGATGACGAAAGCTGGATGAATGCCAATAAGGCATTGGAATTAGGATTTGCTGACGACATCATGAAGCGGGAAGACAAGGACGGAGTAGAGCAGCCGGAAGTATCCATGTTGTTTTCAAAGACTGTTGTGGTAAACAGCCTGAAAGATAAAATTACCAAAATGTGCCATATTGAGGCACCCGAACCAAAGGAACGCTCGGTAGATGACTGCCTGGCTGAACTTAATAAACTGAAACACCACATTTGAGGAGGAATAAAACTATGAATATTATTGAATTACGTGAGAAAAGAGCAAAGGCATGGGAAGCAACCAAGGCATTTTTGGAATCCCATAGAACAGAAAAAGGCACCCTTACTGCTGAGGATGATGCCACCTATGGACGTATGATGAAAGACATTGACGACTTGGGCAAGGAAATCCAGCGGATGGAAAGACAGGAAGCCTTAGATAAAGAAATGGCTAAACCCATTAACATTCCTATCACCGGCAAACCTGGACAGGGAGAGGAAGACGAAAAGGCGAAACCTGCCAGAGCCAGAAAAGACTATGCAAAAGATTTGTTAAAAGCTATGCGCACCAATTTTAAACAGGTAAGCAACCTCCTGCAGGAAGGCGTGGACGCAGACGGCGGTTACTTAGTCCCTGAGGAGTACGATAAGCGCATCATCGACATCTTAGATGAAGAAAACATCATGCGTAAACTGGGACATGGTCTTACCACCAGCGGTGAGCATAAGATTAACATCGCTGCTACTAAGCCTGCTGCTGCATGGATTGAAGAAGGCGGTTCCTTAACTTTTGGGGACGCTACCTTTAAACAGATTTTGCTGGATGCCCATAAGCTTCATGTAGCCATCAAGATCACCGAGGAATTGCTCTATGACAATGCCTTTAACCTTGACAGCTATATCATTACTGAATTTGGCAAGGCTCTGGCTAATGCGGAAGAAGACGCCTTCTTAAACGGAGATGGCACAGGAAAGCCTCTGGGTCTGTTCGCGGAAACAGGTGGTGGGGACGTGGCAGGTACTTTAACTGCGGCTATTAAGTCTGACGATATGCTTGACTTGGTATATGCCTTAAAGCGTCCTTACAGAAAATCTGCGTCCTTTATTTTGAACGATACTATCTTAGCAACCTTGCGTAAGCTAAAGGACAATAATGGCGCATATATGTGGCAGCCTTCCTACCAGGCAGGAGAGCCAGATAAAATTCTGGGGTATCCCATATATACGTCTGCCTTTGCTCCTGAGAAGGCCATTTCTTTCGGTGACTACAGCTATTACAACATCGGTGACAGAGGGACTCGTTCCATCTCTGAATTAAGGGAACTCTTTGCCGGTAATGGCATGATCGCCTATGTGGCTAAGGAACGGGTGGATGGCAAGCTGGTATTGCCGGAAGCCGTGAAGATTTTAAAGCTTAAGGCTGACGCTTAAGGAGGCATAGATGGATCTCTTGGTAACAGTAGCTGAAGCTAAGGAGTACATAAGGGTTGACGGGGATGGGGAGGACGGCCTCATCTCCTCCCTTATTCTTTTGGCTCAGCAGTATGTGAATAACGTTTTAAAGTGGGAAGTCACAAAAGAGACGATGGAGCCTTCCATAAGACTTGCCATTATCCTTGTGACGGAACATTTCTATGAGGAGCGCAGTGGTGAGGATATCCCGGATGCGGTGCTTACTCTCTTAAGGCCCTACAGGAAAGTCGGGTGGTAGTAATGAACCCAGGACAGTTAAACAGCAGGATTGAACTTAAGCACTTAGTAAAAGAGGACGATGAGTCAGGCGGCTACGAGGAAAAGTATGAGACATACGCCTCGGTCTGGGCCAAAGTAGTGAATAAGACAGCTAAGAAGGAATGGGAGGCAGAAGAAGAGGTTTCTTTTGCCGATTTTGAGATAACCATCCGGTTTAGGCGGGACACGCTATATACGGACCGGATTGTCTTTGGCGAGAGGATATTTGAACAGATAGCCCCGGCCATAGACATCATGGAAAAGCACAGGTATTTAAAAATCTTAGCGAGGGAGGCAGACAAGTGACCTATTCAGAAATAAAAATCGAAGGCTACGAAAGGACTCTGTCTTTCTTTCAGACGGCAAAGCTCAGATCTTCTGACAAGGTCATGGAGATCTGTAAAAGTGGCGCCCAGGAGGTAAGGACGCTAGGTAGGAAACGGGCACCTAAGGAGACGGGCAAACTCAGGAAGAGCATCCGTGTCAAAAAGTGCAAGACAGGCGATGGCTATATGGCCAAGGCTTATTCCTACATGGCTCATTTTCATGAGTACGGCACGAAGCGGGGCATCAAGGCTAAGAAGTTCATGGACAAAGCAAGGGAAGAAGTCCTGCCGAGAGTGCAGAAGGACCTTATCCAGGCCATTAAGGATGTGGTGGATGACAAATGAACCTGCAGGATATTAACACAACCTTGTTCGCAAGGTTAAAACTAATAAAGGCATGCCCTGTGTATGACAGCGTAATGCCCAACAAAAAAAGACCGTACATAGCATTGGGCGAAACCACAAGCCTGCCCTGGGACACCAAGACCAGCAAGGGATATGAAGTATCCTGCGAGGTGCTGGTTTATTCGGACTACAAAGGAGACAAGGAAGTAAACCTCATAGCGGATGAGCTGTACGAACTTTTTAAGGATAAGCTGGTTTTGCCGGAAGGCATGAAGGTAATAAAGCAAAGCATTGAGGAAGGCTCTGTAGATAGATTAGAAGACTACAGGGAGTGCGTTTTTAATATTAGACTATTAATTTTTAAGGAGGAATGACAATGAGCGGAACACCGGTAGATGGCGTAGATTTTTTGATTTCCGTGAACACGGGCACAGACACTGAACCCAGTTATCAGGTGCTGGGTGGACAGAGAAGCGCCACTTTTAAGAGACAGGCTGACGAGATAGATGCCAGCTCTAAAACAAGCGAGGGGTGGAAAGATACTATTCCTGGCCTGAGAAGCTGGGGTATTGAGGCAGATGCGTTAATCTTAGAAAATGATGCGGCCTATGCCAAGCTTGACGAATGCTATATGAACCGTACTTATGTAATGGTTAAGTATTCCAGAAAAGATGGTTCTGCCTGGTCGGGGAAGGCAACTATCACAGATTTAAGTGAATCTTCTCCCCATAATGATGTGGCGACCTATACTCTCACATTATCCGGCATAGGTAAGCCAACCAAGGAAACGGCATAGGAGGAAGGATTAGATGAAAACTATTTACATCACATTAGGCGGAGAGGAAAGGCCTCTCCGTTATGACATAAACGCAGTAACGGATATTGAGACTGTTTTCGGGGGCAGGAGCCTTTTGACCATGCTGGCAAATCCTGCCTTCTTCGGCTTTTCCCTGATCCGTGCCATGCTGTGGGGAGGTTTAAAGCATAGGATTAAGGGCCTTACCTTAGACCGGACAGGCCTTATGATGCAGGAATACATAGAAGGCGGTGGTTCTTTGCAGGAACTTTCCGTAAAGATTAACGAGGCATTGGTTGAGGCAGGTATTTTTAAGGAAGACAAGGACGAGGAGCCTAGTGAGGGAAACCCGCCCAGTCCTGCAGTGAATACAGAAAAGAAATAGAGCCGGCTGCCCTTGTGGAACTGGGGCTTAGGCCCTGGGAAATAGGAAAGTATACAGTCGCGGAATTAAGATGCGCCTTTAAGAAAAAAGCAGAGAAGCAGAAGTCTGAATACATCTTACAGGCTCAGATGCTTGTCGCTCTTATTAACGCCTGCGGTTGTAACTTAAAGAAGGCAGTTTCATTGCAGGACCTTATAGGCTTTGAGCCTGAAAAGGAGAAGCCAAAGAAAGAAAAGACGAAAGACGAACTGGAAGACGAATTGCATTTTCTGAAGACAAAACTCAAAGGAGGCGGGGCAGATGTCGGTAGCAAGTAAGACAATGACGGTATTCGTAAGGGCGAATATCCAGAACTTTGCATCCCAGATGGGAAACGTGGAAAAAACCCTTAAGAAAACACTGGGCAAGAACGGCTACGACATGAGCCGTAAATTTGCCGAGGGCTTAGGCATTGCTGCCGCAGCCTTAGGTGCTTTCGGCGTGGCAGCCGTTAAGATGTCTGCCGACTTTGCCGCTACGAAGAAGGCTTTTAATGTGCTCTTAGGCAGTTCAGATAAAGCCCAGAAGCACTTAGAAGACCTTACCAAGTTTGCGGCTCAGACTCCTTTTGAGCTGAAAGGCTTAACCGAGGCCAGTAAGAAAATGCTGGCTTTCAAGTTTGACGTGGAGGATGTAATACCTATTCTTTCTGCCGTAGGTGACGCGGCTGCCATGTTAGGCAGCGGGCAGGAAGGCATAGACGGAATGCTCATGGCCCTGTCACAGATGAAAGCCAAGGGCAGGGCTCAGGGCGAAGAAATGCTGCAGCTTGCTGAGCGCGGCGTCAATGCTTATCAGTATCTGGCGGATTACCTGGGGACAGACATACCGGGCGTCATGGATAAGATGCGTAAAGGAGCGGTGGACAGCACCACGGCTATCAACGCTGTGGTATTAGGTATGCAGAAAGATTTTAAAGGCGGGATGAAAGGCCTGTCTGAAGAGATAAACGGTATGCTGAGCAACATTAAAGACGGCACGGAAAGCGTCATGCGTGACATAGGAAAGTCTATTACCGAGGGACTCAATATAAAGGAACACCTGAAGGAAACCACGGAAATAATAAGCGGTTTTGCCGCAGCTGTTAAAAAGCTGGGGATAAGGGAAGCAATATTACAGATGGTGCCTCCTGAGGCCATAGTCCTTATCGGTTCTTTAGGAGCCGTTATTGTGACTATCGCGGTTCCGGCTTTGGTAGCAATGGCTGCGAAAGCTCTGGCAGCTGTTCTTGCCATAGGGGGCATATCTGCTCCCGTTATCTTAGCGGCAGCGGTTATTGGTGGGGCCTTTGCCCTTATCATGGCAACTACGGATGAGCTGGGTAATCTCTGGTTTAACACCTGGGAATGGATGAAATCTACTACGTCAACTTTTGTGGATGCCATAAGCCTGTCCATCTGGAACTTTGCCAAGGACATACTGGAATACCTAAAGCCCATAATGGAGTTCTTCGGTATGACGGATACCATAAAGAACTGGACGGCTGCCGTTTCACAGGGAGTTAAGTCAAGCTCCCAAAGCCTTAATCAGTCTGCGTTAAAGAATGCGGCAGATTCTATGGGTATGGATAAAGCCTGGGCAGACACGAAAGATAAGTTGTCCGGCTCCTTGGATAAGATAAAAAGCTTTAATGTGGGAAACAACCTGGACAGCACTTTTACAGGTCTTAAGGGTACGGGAGCAGACAATGAGCAAAAGGCTCTCACCAAAGGCATAGCGAAAGACGTGTCTAAGATTGCCACCACAACTAACAACGGTAAGATCGCAGTGGATAAGATGCGCGCCCTGCAGGGTAAGATTTCCTATTATGCCCAGGATGGCACGAACTGTATGAGAACCATTGGCATGGCTTTAGAGGGAACTCCCTTTGAAGGGGTAATAGATGTTGATGTGGCCCGCGCCATTGCTGAAAAGGAAGGACTCTGGCGGGACAGTTCCTATAAGGCTCAGGCCGGGGACATAGCCATAGTAAACGACGGCTGGCATGCCACTATGGTCACGGAAAATGGCGGGACCATTCAAAACGGCGAGTCGCATAACGGGGTATGGGAATCATCCCAAAGCCCTGAGGATATGTTTGGGGGAGTTACGGGGTATATTGCCACCAGCTCCTACTTTACCAGAGCAACGGAAAGCATAGACAACCTCAAGGCAAAAACCCTGGAATGGGCAGAGACGTTAAACCGCATAAATGACAGCGCTCAGGATTTGGCCCTGGACCTTACCAGTAGAAATAAGCTGTTAGGGCTTGAGGGAGTAAGAAAGGATTACCAGGAGCTGCTTTTAGAAACAGATAAATATGCTGTTGAGCTGGGAAGAAAATACCGGGATATGGCACTTAAATTTGCCAAGGCAAGCGTACCGGAACAGGGCGCTATGATGTCAGCCTGGACAGAAAACGGTATAGCCTTTGAGGAGACAGAAAAAGGCCAAGTAAGTTTCTCACAGCAGATAGCCAGTGAACTGGTCCTTATAGAGGCAGAAAAGCAGGAGAAGATTAAAAGCCTCAACATGGAAACTAAATTATTTGAGGATGACCTTGCCAAAGCAAGAAAGGAAACAGATCTTGCCATGATGCAGGAGGTGCTATCTTCTGAGCAGGCTCTTACGGAGCTTAGAAAAGAAAATGCCAGGAGCTTCATAGATCAGTATTACGATTTATGGAAAGAAGCACATACCACATTTTCCGATTCGTTTAAAAGCGGTGTCGGAGACGTGACAGATTCCTTTGCTGATTTCTTTAAGGGAGTAATTACCGGCTCATCCAGCCTCAAAGAGTCCTTTGCGGACCTTTTAAGTTCCTTTATTTCCATGGTGGCGGAGATGGTGGCTAAGTGGGCAGCGGCGAGGGTTACTATGGGACTGTTTCAGTCCATAATGCCCCAGAACAATTCTCTCCTTGGCAGCGTAATAAGCGTAAGTGGTGGAGGGCTTAACCTTACAGGCGGATTAGACAGCTATGTATCGGCGGGGCCTTCTATTTCTATTGGAGCCGCAGCAGGGGGAGGCGTAGTGAGCGGCCTTACTCTTGTAGGCGAAGAAGGACCTGAACTAGTGAAGTTTAATAGCCTTTCCAGGGTGTTTAATAACAAGGATACGAAAGCGATGATGGGAGGCAGCAGCGTCAATATGTACGTTTCTACTCCTGACGCAGAAAGCTTCAAACAGTCCAGGGCACAGATTAGCTCCAGCCTTGCTGGCATGGTAGCGCGGGGAAGGAGGAACACGTAATGGGAGCATTATTTCATGAGGTTCGCTTTCCCTTAAGCATTGGGGCAGGGTCCACCTTTGGACCAAGCTACAGCACGGATATAGTAACCATGCCAAACGGGGCAGAGCAGAGAAATGTTAACTGGACATATCCCAGATGCTCTGGCAGTGTTTCCTTAGGGGTTAAAGAAGAAGGGGAGTTTTATAAGCTACTGACCTTCTTCCACAATAGGTGTGGCAAGGCTTTCGGGTTCCGTTTTTATGATTATTTCGACCATGAAGGGGACAGAGAGTTTTTAGGCAGGGCGGACGGAGCCACAAGAACATTCCAGCTCAAGAAATTCTACATAGATGAGGAACTGTGGATTGCCAAGGAGAGGAAGATATTAAAGCCTATCCAAGGCAGCCTGCATATTTATTTGGTAGATATAGCCGAGGATGAAGAATTAACATGGCAGAGGGCTATGGAAATAAGGGAAAACAAGGAAGGCGAAGAACAGCAATTTACCTGGCTATGTGATTACACAACAGGCAAGATTACTTTTAACGAGGCACCGGCTGTTAATAAGCTTATTCTGGCATCCTTTGAGTTTGACGTGCCGGTTCGCTTTGACACTGACTCTATGACTGCTAATTGGGAACTGGTAAAAGCCGCAGGCTGGACAGATATACCCTTGATAGAATTGAAGTTTTAGAGGATAATAAGGACATAAGATATCTTTTTGAGGTGAATAAAAATGCTGAAAAAGGTAAAGTGTCCTCATTGCGGAACATTTGATGTGGCTGAGTATTTATATGGGATGCCTGCTTACACTAAAAAATTGGAACAGGATGTTAAGAACAAAAAAATAATTATAGGTGGCTGCCTTATTAACGAATGCGCTCCTAAGTATTATTGCAATCATTGTCGTAAAGAATTCGGCTTTGAACCAACTCTTTATTCTAAAAATGGAACGGAAGAAGATTATAGAGATATAGTGGATTCTATCTATTTTAAGTGTGGAGCATGTTATGGACCATCTGGTGAGGATGAGGAGCGCGTATTCATTAAAAAACAGAAAAACAAAGAAATTATAGTCGAAGCATATACTGAGGAAGAGCATGAAGCTTTTACGTATTCTATAACGGAAGGCATGTGGGGCGAACTTTTAGATGCACTCTATTGCCAATTGTTTTTAGCTGAATGGAGAAAGCACACCTTTGTTGATCATGAAATCCAGGATGGTTCAGAATGGGAGTTACGCATTACGCTTACGAATATGAGAAAGAGGATGTATAGTGGTTTGAATGCTTATCCTCCTCTATGGCAGGAACTTGAAAATATTTTCAAACCATTTTTACATAGAAAAAATTAAAGCAGTTATAAAACAAGCATTACGTCTTATATGGCGTAGTGCTTTTTTATTAGGAGGAAACATGAGTGTTTTAAGTATTTACGGCGGTGAGGTCACGGCAGGAGATAGTGACGGCGACCTTATTACCAATGAAAGGAAACTGGCATTGAAAGGAACCAGGGGAAACCCTGTAATTTTGAGCTATGCTTTGCGTACCATAGGGGCATCCAAACCTGCCTTGGTAGTAAAAGGAACCCTTGACGGTCCGCAGAAGGAATGGTTTTCTGTATCTTTGAACGGGGAAAGCTGGAGTGACAGATTTGATATCCCATATATAGCAGGAGGGAATGTGTTGTTTTTTTTGAAGTGCGATATTCCTGAGGATGCAGATTATGGGGACAACACAAGCAATTATTTAAACTTAGACTATTTTGGAGGTGTATAGCGTTGGCTTTACATTTTTATATGAACGGGACAGCAGGTTCTCAGGACGGGGAAGAAATCAGCAATGGCGATTTCACTAACCCCGTCCTTTTTGACGGGTTTTACCCGGCAGCAGGTGTTACTTTATACAAGAAAGTACCGGTCTATATACGGGCTGATGCCGGAGAGACCTATTACCTCGTGCAGGTTGAGATACGTGGTGATTCAGCACGTAAATTTTATTTTAAGGAATGTATCGGCACTAATGGCGGAGGAAATTATGGATCTGGTTCACGCATAACTTTTGGCGGTCAATATTTCTCGCCGGGAGCAGTTATTTTGGGCGTTGTGGGTGATACTAACGTAGAGCTGAATATCTTAGCTTCTGCTAGTGGAGACGAAAGTGATAGCCCGGACCTCACTACGAAAATTTACGCAAGGAGTTGTTATAATGGCGCATCTTAAACTTTATTTAGACGGTACCCCTGGAGGAACGGACGGAGAAGAAATAACAGATGCAACTACCTTAAAAGGTATAATGACAAATAGTCACGCAAGCTATAACAACACGGGTGGTGCAATCGTTCCTATCTGTTTTCGCTGCGAAGAAGGGTTCAAGGCTACAAATGTACAGATTGTGAAGATAAGTGATGTCTCTTATCTATCAATGGTCAAAAGCAGTGGCACATATAGTTCTGTCAGTGATTTAGAGACTTTTAAACAGCTCATGGCAGCTAATTATTTTATCCATAACAGTGTTTATTCAAGTACTTTTAGTCTGACTGTAGAAAATACTAATGTGATGATTGTTTTTTGCATTTCAGCCAAGGATACTGATTCTACGGGACTTACAGATGTTCTTTCTGTTTCATATGTGGAGGATGCGGTATCATGAATGAGACTATCAGCGTGGGCATTATTGTTAGTTTAAACGAAGCAGCAGAGGAAGAAGTGCATGGAAATATAAAGCGTGTATATAGCGTAAATCCTTTAACCATTAGAATGCTGCGAACATTAAATAAAGCCACGGATGGAGAAATAACCTGTGACATCAAGAGGACATATTCAGCAGGTGGCATGAAAGTTATCATGAAGAGGACAATAGATGTGGCTGCAGATAATGAGAAAAGCGGAGACCTAGAGCGTGTATATACTTCGGGTGGTATTCGTATTAAGGCGAATAGGCTTATAAATACTCCGGTAGATAATGAACCTAAGGGAGACTTTATTCGTATTGCTTTTGTGACCTTAGCTAAAATGGCAGAAGATCATACTATCATTCTTACCGTTGAGCAGCCTTATGGTATTCCTTGGATGCAGAGCGAAATTGTGCATAGCGCCTGGTGCTGGAAGATAACAAGAACAGATGGCACAATTCTTGGCTTTACTTCTCATGATGAAGATATAAATTTTAATGGGGTTGTGTATAAGGCATCTACTGGCTTTGCTCCAACGGCAGTTTCTACCTCAGGAGATATGGCCGTGGATAACCTTGATGCACAGGGAATGTTAAAAGGCGGTTCCTTAACGGTAGAGGACTTGCGAAAAGGATTGTATACCAATGCGGCTATTGAAGTGTTTCTTGTTAATTACCAGAACCTTAAAGATGAAGTGTTCTTAATGCGCAGAGGAACCTTAGGTGAAGTAACCTATGGGAAGAATGGGTTCACGGCTGAGATAAGGGGACTTATGGAGGCATACCAGCAACAGGCAGGTAAGGTTTACCAGAAGACTTGCAGGACATGCCTTGGCAGTAGTGAATGCGGGGTATATCTTCCAAATTGGACACATAGAGGAACCGTTACCGGTATTCAGGAGGACGGTTCCTTTGTTATAAATATTTGGCAGGCTGAAGATTTCTTTTCCTACGGGGTGATAACATGGCTATCTGGTAAGAATCAGGGTTCCAGGATGGAAGTGAAAAAGTATCATGCTAACGGCAAAACTGAATTGTTCCTGCCTATGGCCTATGCGGTTAACATAGGGGACACGTTTGAAATAGTTGCTGGGTGTGACGGAAACGCTACCACCTGCCGTAGCAGATTTAATAACTTAGTGAATTTTAGGGGCGAACCGTATATAATCGGCAATTCTTATGCGGCCAGTTATCCTGTGGCAAGTTCAGATAACATTGTCTCCGAGGGAGGGGACGTCAGAGTGGGCGCATATAAGTGGGGTGATTAAGCATGAAAAGAAGTGAAATAGTCCAGGCTGCAATTAGCTGGAAAGGTACAAAGTGGCAGCATCAGCAGGCTAAGAAAGGTGTGGCTTGTGATTGCGCAGGCCTAGCAAGAGGAGTATACGCAGAGGTTACTGGGACGCAGATTGAAATAATGGACTATCCTGCGACATGGCATCTTTTTAAACAGGAAGAGCGCTTATATGAATCCTGTAAGGAATTAATGGATGAAATCCCTTTGAAAGATATAAAGGCGGGAGATATCCTGCTATTTGCCTTTAGGCCACGTTTTGTATGTCATCATATTGGCATATATATTGGCAGGGACAGATTTATTCACAGTGACATGGAAGCCGGAAAGGTTATAGAAAGTAGCCTCGATGATTTCTGGAAACAAAGACTCAGATGCGCATTTAAATTTAGAGGGGTGGAAGATTAATGGCTACAGTTGCGGCATCATTATTTTTGGCAGCAAATCCCATGAGTTTATTCTCATCCTTTCTTTTAATGGCCGCAGCGAGTGTAGTAGATAGTTATTTAGTTGCTTCCTTAACGCCTGGCACTGAGGTTAGCGAAGGAAAGGTCAGTGATTTAACGATCCAGACCTGTACGGTAGGCAGTGCCATAAATAAAGGCTATGGAAAGGTGCGTATCACAGGAAATATTATCTGGGGCACTAAATTTACAGAGCATATTAAAAAGACAACTTCCTTCTCAGGGGGGAAAGGCGGTGGGGGAGCTAAAACTACTACCACGACCTATACATATTCTGCTTCTTTCGCTATAGCCTTAGCCAATGGCCCTATTGTGGGAGTAAGCGATGTGTGGGCAGATGGGAATTCTATTTCACTGTCTGATTTAGATTACAGGGTTTATACAGGAACAGAAACCCAGCTTCCGGATGAATTCATGGAGGCTATTGAAGGAGCAGGAAAAGTACCTGCTTACAGAGGACTTGCGTATATAGTATTTCGCAACATGGTGCTTACGGACTATGGCAACAGAATACCTACATTTAGCTTTGTTGTGGAATTTCCTAAGAATGATCTGAAAGAAATAGTGGAAGAAATAAGCGAAGAGGCAGGGCTTGTCCTGCAACAGGATATTAACGCTGATGCCTTAGCCGGACAAAGAGTTGAGGGCTTTTTGCGCAGTGGCAGTAAAACCTTTAGGGAACAGATGGAAGAACTGAGAGTTGTTCATATCTTTGAGGGGGCAGAGCGTTTTGGCAAGCTGGTTTTTGCTCCTAGGGATTTCTCTAGGGTACTAGCAGTAAGCTCAGGAGAAATTGGTGCCTATGAGAACAAAGGCACGGATGAACCTATTCAAGTATCCACTAAATATGATATGCAGCTGCCCAAGCGGCTTACTATTTCTTATTTGTCTAAAGACAACGATTACCAGTCCGGCAGCCAAACTGGATACCGTCAGCTCACAGGGGCTTTATCAGAGGAGAACGTTTCAACTTCTATTGTCATGACGGACAGCGCAGCAAAGTCGGTAGCAGAGATGCGGTTATATGAGCTGTGGATGGCAAGAACCAGTTATGAGTTCAAGCTTCCCATGAAATATGGTTATGTCCTGCCGGGAGATGTTTTGCAGCTATCCATGCCAAATGAAACAGGAACCCAGCTTGTGGTGGTAACAAAGTCAAACTTTGGCAGGCCGGGACTGAATGTTATTTCTGCTAACAATGTGAACGCGGCCAATTATTCATTGGTAACAAGACCGGTGGATGAAGTGCCTGAAACTATTGTAACCGTACCAAGTGAGGTATTTGCCTATATCTTAGACGTTCCTAAGGTTCCGCAGGATACCTCAAGCAGTGATGACTATGTCTACATAGCCATTGGGGCAAAGGACTTCTATGGGGCTAATGTATATCGGTCCTATGATGACGGAATAAGCTATGAGCACCAGCTGACTTTTACAGGGGCTGCGGTTTTTGGAGAAGCACTGACAGTTTTAGATGTAGCTAATCCATGCTACACGGATAACGGGCATACGGTTGATGTGAAATTAACTGCAGGTTCTCTGGAAAGCCATAGCTGGCAGGAAGTTTTAAACTATGCCAATGCAGCAGTTCTGGGAGAAGAAGTAGTTCAGTTTAAGAACGCGGAGCTTATAGCGGAAGATACTTATAGGCTAAGTGGTCTCTTAAGAGGCAGGAACGGTACAGAACACCAGGTGGGAAGTCACAAAGTAGGAGAGCGTTTCGTGCTCATAACAACTTCAGGAATATCTGCGTTCCCCGTGGCAAAGGAAGATTGGTATACCAATGTAAAGCTTAGGATTGGACCGAGAAACAGTTCAGTCTTAAATGATAATTATAAGGACTACGAATTTATTCCCCAGGCCGTGAATTATAAACCTTGGAGCGTGTGTTCTTTAAAGGTTAGTTGGCAGGAAGATAATTGCTTGGTCAGTTGGAAGCGAAGAACCAGAAAGAATGGCGCTTGGAAGGATTATGCTGATGTTCCTTTATCTGAAACCACAGAAGCCTATGAAGTAGAGATATTGGATAGCTCTGACGGGGTTCTTAGGACAGAAGGTATGGGTACGCCAAGCTTTCTTTACACAAAGGAAATGCAGGAGAAGGACAAAGATTTTTATAAGGCCAGGATTTATCAGATAAGCGATTCCCGTGGACGGGGCATTGGAAAGGATGTGATTCTATGAGTGCGACAACAAAAATAGGACTGGAATACCTAGAGGTAAACCAATCCCAGAAGGAAGTAACAGTAAACGAAGCTTTTAATAAACTGGATTTCTTTACAGGCCTTACGGTAGAAAGTATCCTGAGCAGTCCTCCTAGCAGTGCTAGTGAAGGGGCTGCTTTTTTAGTGGGAGAAAATGCAACAGGAGTGTGGCTGGGTAAGGAAGGAAACATTGCTCATTACCTTAATGGGGCCTATGAGTTTTATGTGCCTTTTACTGGCTTAAGAGTTTATGCGGCGGATACGGGCGTGGAGTACAGATATGTGCAAAGCTCCTGGGAACAGATTACGGTACCAAATATTCAAGTGGTTGATGCTCTTCCAACTACACCTTTAGCGGGGACGATTTATTTAGTGAAAGAGGACGCGGGATGATTACAGCTGGAGAGAAGAAGATAAATGCTATATGGTCAGGAGAAAAAGAAATAGCCAAGGTTTATGCTGGGGGCAATCTGGTGTGGAGCAAAAGTGCGGTGCCTGAGGTGAATTTATTTGATGGTGCCCTAAGTGACATATGGGCATATCTGCGTTATGCCAACATTGTCTATGCAACATCAACAAACGCCTCAAATCTTATGGCCAGATGCGCCATAGAGCCAAATACCAGTTATAAGGTTAGCCTGCTTATGGACACGCGGTTCAGGGTGTTTTCCTATAAAGGAGAACCGGCAAGCGGTACCACGATAGAAAATCCGGTTATTGATAGCTTAGATGATAACGGTTCAATATCCATAAATGCGGTGCGTACCATAGCCATAACTACAGGGGCAGAAGCCACAATGTTATATATTGGCTATTGGACTAGTACGGGAGCATTAAGTTCGGCAGCGGTAAGAAATAGCATCAAGGTTATAAAGGTGGGTGATTAGCTTGGAAGAGATATTGATTAATGTCCTAAGCGTAGCCATAGGTGGACTATTGACCTATATCGTAACAGAACTACGTGGGAGAAAGAGAAAGCAGGATGCCTTGAGGGCAGGGCTTCAAGCTCTCCTTAGGGATAGGATTATCCAGTCCTATAACCATTTTGTGAAAGAGAAAAAGTGGATACCAATATACGCAAAAGAGAGCCTTTTAGCTTCGTATGAAAGCTATGAGGCTCTTGGCGCAAACGGGGTTATTGATGATTTAATGGCGGAGATTAATGCTCTGCCAAACTACAAGGAGGATGTTACCGATGATAAAAAAGTGGATTAATAGATTGACAGATAAGGTGCTGGAATTCAAATTAACCCAGCCGGCGGTAAAGCTTGTCTGCAGTGTCATAGCCATCTATGCGCTGCTTATTTTTTTGTTCGTTTTGGGAGTTCTGTTTAACACTAAGGCCATAGGCAAGGTGGATTTAATTAGCATTATTGAGATGGTAAAGGTGCTCTTAGGGCCTGCTGCCATAGCGGCAGTTGGTTTTCTGGGTAAGGCATTCATTGATTCTGACGGGGACGGTATCCCGGACGCATTTGATGAAGCAGATAAAAATACAGTGAGGGAAACCAAACCGGGGGAGGGTGAGAAGGAATGCTAAAAGAGATTCAGTTTCAAAGACATAAGAGAAGAATGTATATGCTTGATACGGATTACCAGGAAATGGGAGACTACGAGTGCCGTGACGATTTCTGGCCGGGATATAACTCTAAAGGTCAGGAGCGGGAGAGCCTTCCTAACGGAACATATCATGGAATAACTGCCGAGGTGACCAATGGGAAGTATGGACCAGCCTATGGCAATTTTTATATCACCACAGGTGATGAGCGTGGCCGGGACATCCACGGAGGCGGTTCCAACAGCCCATGCCCATATGCTGACTACCAAGGGTGGTATAAGACCTTAGGCTGTCTAAGAATGCAGAACAAGGAAGGCGTGGAAATGTCCGAAGAGATTATAGCAAGCGTCAATGCCGGCATAGATGTTGTTTTGACAGTAGTTAACTAAGGAGGTATTTGAGTTGTGGAATCTATCAAAGAATATTTTAAAGAAAACCGTTATTTTTACATTGCTTTGCTTCTGTTGCTCATGGGGTTCATTGTTTGGTGCTATGTGTCAGGCCCAGGAACAGATAATCGTTCCGATAGCACAATGGACAGAATTGAAACAGAAGCTAAGTCAGCAGGAAGTGCTGTTAATGACGCTAGAGGAGAAGTTGAAAACGCTGAAGGCTCCATCAGAAGAGCTGAGGACGCAGTTGAATCTGGCCAAAGAGCAGCTGAAGAAGTCTCAGGCGGAATTAACGAATGCCAAGAACTCGCTAGTGAAAGCCGAAAGCTCAATACAGATATTGCAAGCCTCATTAGAGACATTGAGGCTGCAAATAGAAAAAGAACGCAGGATTCAAAAAAGAGTCCTGTGGCAAAATAGGCTATGGAGTTTGTTGGGTGGGTTGGGAATTGGGATGGTAATCAAATAAATAATTCGTATTTGGTTTTAGGTTTAGTTTAAATTATATTAACAGATAATAATACAAAACAATACCTATGTGCTATAATGGAACAAAACGTAAAAAAAGTTAAAAAAGGTGAGGAAATGAACGATAAAAATAAAAGTGATATAGATAAACATGATGAACCTAAAGATATTTCTATGTCTGATTTATTGAGGAATATGCTTCTTTTTGTGTTTGAGTTTATAGAAGATGATAACATATGGGCGTCACTTGGATGCAAAAACACAATAAAAAGATCGTTCTTATCAAGAATATTTGCAGGCAAAGAAACAAGAATAAAAGAAGAATTTGTTCTTCAAGAATTGTTTTGTTTAGGAACAGGTGCTTTAATTAGGGCACTATATCAAGTTTGGGAATTTTGGAGTGCAGAGAGTATGGTTTCTTTTATGATAAATGATACCTTTGAAAGCAACATCAAAAATCTTAAATTTATATTTAATTATGATTATGATGATTTTGCACAAAGAAGTATGGACTATTTTCATTCAACTGATGAAGGACAGGTTGGAGTAGGAAAGTCCAAAGGTGAACTGGTTTTTATGAACCATTATGAAAAACGTTTTGGCATAGCAGTACGTAAGAATGAGGATTACAACGTGTTTTCATTTTTGAGTTACAAAGTAGTGTTAGACATGTATTCGCTTTCAATTGATTATGTGCTACTTAGTGTTGCACCGAAAATTGAAAACATAAAATATGATATTGACCCATTTGGGCTTAATAATGGCGAAATAATTAAAAAAATTCAATAACTTATATAGCTGAAAGGACCTGAGATGATGGGTTTTTTAGAAAAAAAGGAGTAACGCTACAGGAGTTATCAAAACGCTGGCAAGGTAAACGTTTCTGTGAATTACTGTATAAACATGTTTATGATACAACAACAGAAAAATTGGAAATTTCAATCCTTGGTACAATAGAAACTATGCCAGAAGGGTATGACGTATTGATGGATGAGTGGATGGATGGGTGGCGACATAGGAATAGTCAAAAACTCATTGCCTTATTGGATTGTGACTTATCCCAAGTGTTTAATGATACACTTGCAGAAGAACGTGTCTTTTTAGCTACAAAAAAAATTGATCAATATGATGATAATCTTTTGTTTGATATGTTTAATCTTGTGGTATTGGATTTAGCTTTATTTGCACATAGAAATGACTCCTTTAGACAAAGTATGGCTGCTAAACGTAACTTGGGGTGTTTGACTTTAGTTATTGCCGGATTAGGACTTTTAGCACTGACGATTTTTGCACTTTAATGTTTTAGTCAAATAGAATAGCACATCTTCGGATGCTGAAACCAGCAAGAAGTGAGAAATATTGAGCTTTTCATAATGACGACTATGCTTTGGAAATGAATCAATATGAAAAAGTGTATATTTCTTTAAATCTGATTTTCCTTAGGTATAAGTTATCCAACCACCTAAATTAAATGGCTCACAGGCCATTTAACGAGGTCAATTTTATAGCGAAAACCTGATTATAAGGCTATTTACGGTATTTCCCGTAGATGGTCTTATTTTTTTATTGAATGTCGTGACAGCGTTGAGTGCATGAAATAGGTGCTGGATATTGTGGAACAATTTATTTTAGAGGGTTCTACAAGGCTGGGTTTTTGGATATCGGTAGATGGATAAGAGGGGGTTGTTTTATTCGGCTGTAGTCAGAAGGAAACATATTCATCCTTCGGATTGGAGAAACTGCCATGCAGGTAATAAAAATGACAGCAGAACAGATAACGGCTGTACCACAAAAACACAAATATACAGAGGAAGAGTTGCAGCAGGAATATAAATACTTTTTAGCACAGCAAATGGCAAAAGCACTGCTCGCCAATGGGTTGCTTTCTGTGGATGAATTCAACAAAATAACCAAAAGAAACCGTCAAACTTTCTCTCCATATTTAGCTGAGATTATGCCATAAAAGACTTGATATATATCGATTAGTACGGGAATATGTCCATACCGAAAGCGAGGTGAGTTGATGAAAAGGATAACAAAAATTGAAGAAAATAATGCCTTATCGGTTAAGACGAAAACCCGTGTTGCTGCCTATTGCAGAGTGTCCACGGCAAGCGATGAACAGCTTATCAGCCTTGATACGCAGAAAGCACATTATGAGGATTATATCAAATCCAATAGCGAGTGGGAGTACGCAGGAGTATTTTTTGATGAAGGTATTACTGGCACCAAAAAGGAGTGTCGTGACGGTCTGAATTCCCTGATTGATTCCTGCGAAAAAGGTCTTGTGGACTTGGTCATTACAAAGTCCATCAGCCGATTCAGCAGAAATACAACAGACTGTTTGGAACTGGTAAGAAAGCTGATGGCGCTAAATGTGACCGTGATTTTCGAGAAAGAAAATATTAACACGGATACGATGGAAAGTGAATTGATGCTTTCCATATTAAGCAGTCTTGCGGAAAGCGAGTCGGTGTCCATTTCTGAAAACAATAAATGGTCAATACAAAAACGCTTTCAGAATGGCACCTACATTATTTCCTATCCGCCTTATGGTTATGAAAATGCCGGCGGAGAAATGATTGTTGTGCCGGAGCAGGCAGAGGTTGTCAAAAAGATATTTGAAGATACGCTTGCCGGGAAAAGTACCCATGCCGTTGCAAAGGAACTGAATGACAGCGGTGTGAGAAGCAAGAAAGGCGGAAAATGGACTCCCGGAGCAATCAATGCGATTATTCGCAATGAGAAGTTTACGGGAGATGTTATTTTTCAAAAGACCTACACCGACAGTCAGTTTAGCCGCCACACCAATGATGGCGAGTTAAATAAATATCTGTGTGAAAATCATCATGAGCCGATTGTAAGCCACGAAATTTTTGAAAAGGCAAATGAGGTCCTGAATCAGCGTGGCAAGGAAAAAGGCAATGGAGAGCGAACCGAACGCTATCAGAATCGTTATGGCTTCTCAGGCAGAATCAAGTGCGGAGAGTGCGGCGGAGTCTTTAAAAGAAGAATCCACTATAAGCCCAGCGGAAGTTACATTGCTTGGTGCTGCACCCATCATATCGAGGACAGGAACTCCTGTTCCATGAAGTACATTACGGATGATGGCATAAAGACGGCGTTCCTTACTATGATGAATAAACTGATATTTGCCCATCAGATGATATTAAAGCCACTGCTTCACAGCCTGCAGGGATTTGATGATAAGGATAGGCTTCTACAGATACAGGAATATGAAACTAAACTGGAAAAGAATATGGAGAAAAGGCAGGTGCTGACGAGCCTTATGGCAGGCGGACTATTAGAGCCAGCACTTTTTAGCAAGGAAAACAATGCTTTGATTTTGGAAGAAAAGCATTTGCAGGAAGAAAAGAAACAAATGATAAATTCCGTCAGCGGTGACAGGACAAAGATTGAAGCCTTGGAGACACTTATAAAATTTGCATCCGGCAGTGAGATGCTGACGGAATATTCGGATGAGATATTCCTTTCCTATGTAGAAGGGATTATCGTGCTTTCAAGAGAAAAAATCGTCTTTGAACTGAAGTGTGGACTGAAATTAAAGGAAAGGTTGGTGGGATAATGGCACATATACCCTACGGATACAAAATTGTGAATGGAAAAGCAGAAGTCGATGAAAAACAGGCGGAAGCAGTCAGAAAGCTGTTTGACGGCTACATTGCAGGACTTGGATTAAAGCCTGCGGCGGAGAATGCAGGCTTTGAGATTTATCATGGCAGTGCAGGCAGAATGCTGCGAAACACGCATTACCTTGGAGATGAATATTATCCTGCCGTCATCGACAGAGAGCGTTTTGACAAGGCAGAAGAAATTAGAATGTCGAGGGCATCCTCTTTGGGCAGGGTCAGAGAACTGCAGGATGCACCAAAACCAATGGCAGATACAATGTTTACCATGCCGTTTGTTGAGAGAAAATTTGCAGATCCATTTGAACAGGCAGAATATGCCTACAGCTTAATTGAAAGTGAGGTGGCGATAGTTGAATAAGAGTATCACAGTTATCCCGGCACGAAGACGTGTGGGAAACACAGTAAATAAAGAAGTAAAGCCGAAGCTCAGAGTCGCAGCGTACTGCCGTGTCAGTACCGACAGCGATGAGCAGGCTACCAGTTATGATACACAGGTGGAACATTACTCTAATTTTATACAGAAAAATGAGGAATGGGAATTTGCCGGAATATTCGCAGATGATGGTATCTCAGGCACCAATACCAAAAAGCGTGAGGAGTTTAACCGCATGATTTCCGAGTGTATGGAAGGCCATATTGATATGATTATTACCAAGTCCATCAGCCGATTTGCCCGTAATACCTTGGACTGCCTTCGCTACATAAGACAGCTGAAGGAAAAGAACATCCCCGTGTTTTTTGAAAAGGAAAACATCAATACAATGGATTCCAAGGGCGAGGTTCTGCTGACCATCATGGCCAGCCTTGCACAGCAGGAATCGGAATCCTTAAGCAAAAATGTAAAGATGGGGATGCAGTTTCGATTTCAGAAGGGAGAGGTGCAGGTCAACCATAATCGCTTTATGGGATATACAAAAGACGAAGATGGACACCTCATCATTGAGCCTGCCGAGGCAGAAATCGTCAAACGAATCTACCGAGAATACCTGCAGGGTGCAAGCCTAAAGCAAATCGGAGACGGCTTGATGGAGGATGGTATTTTAACGGGTGCCAGAAAACCAAAGTGGCGTCCTGAATCAGTGAAGAAAATACTTCGAAATGAAAAGTACATTGGTGATGCCCTTTTGCAAAAGACTTATACCGTGGATGTACTAACAAAAAAGCGAGTGAAAAATAACGGCATCGTTCCGCAGTATTATGTAGAAAACAGTCATGAACCGATTATCCCCCGCGACCTTTATATGCAGGTGCAAGAAGAAATGCTCAGAAGGTCCAATCTTCATAGCGGTGCGAACCGAAAGAAACGAGTCTACAGCAGCAAATATGCACTTTCCAGTATTGTCTATTGCTCGAAATGCGGGGAGATTTACCGCAGGGTTGCTTGGAACAATCATGGAAAACGCTCTACGGTATGGCGATGCGTAAACCGAGTGGAGCATGGTCCCGACTGCTGTGATGCACCAACTGTGAAGGAAGAAGAATTACAGAGCGTTGTGGTAAAGGCAATTAATATGGCACTCGGTGGCAAGGAGGATATGCTTGCCGACTTAGAAGAAAATATAGCGATGGTGCTTGCTTTGGAAGATGAGACTTCAATAGAAAGCCTTGATGCCAAGCTGGAAGACCTGCAGCAGGAACTTCTGAAACGAGCCAATGCCAGACAGGATTATGAATACCTTGCTGATGAGATTGACCACTTGCGTGAGAGAAAGCAAAAGGTAATGGCGGAGAATGCAGAACGAGAAGGTTTGAAACAGCGAATTGCTGAAATGCAGCAGTTCCTTGCCGAGCAGAGAGGTACAATACAGGTGTATGACGAGCAGGTAGTACGCAAGCTGATAGAAAAGATTACGGTACATGATGAGAAAGTAACTGTTGCCTTTAAATCTGGGATGGAGATTGATGTGAAGATATAAAAAAGAAATAATGCCCTATTAGTTCAAAATCGCTAGTAGGGTCTTTTTGTTTCTTAAAAATAGTTTTTCAATATTTTATATATAATAATAACCTGATGTAAAGACAGAAGAATTTAACTTTTGAATAGAAGTGATGGTTCATATCAATCTTATAGCATATTTTTAAAATAAAATTTAAAGAGTTATTGACATATGCCATTAACAGGGGTATACTAATAATATTAAATGGCATATGTCATAAACTACAAGGAGGTGAATGGTATGCCTAGAAGAGATGGAACTGGCCCAATGGGTGCTGGAACAATGACTGGACACGGTTTAGGCTTTTGCACAGGGAAAAATGCAGTCAAGCGTGGTGCTGGACTTGGATTAGGTCTTGGATTTGCTTGCAGACGAGGTTTTGGTAGTGGATTTGGGAGAGGTTTAGCAATAAATCAATATGCGACAAAAACACATAAAGACTTCCTTCAAGAACAAAAAGAATTACTGCAAAGTCGAATCGAAGTCATTGATAAACAATTAAAGTACCTATAACGGGTATTAGAGGTAACTGGAGGACGCTCTGGTTATTTCTGATTAGAAATGGGGTGATAGATTATGCCAAGACCAATGAAATGGAGAAAAGTGTGTTGTCTGCCAGAAAGTAATAAATTTGGCCCTCTTGATTCAGTGTTGGACGATCAAGATCATGTAAACATGACAGTTGATGAATATGAAACAATAAGGCTTATAGATTTGGAGGGTTTTACTCAGGAAGAGTGTGCAAAACAAATGAATATTGCCCGTGCTACCGTTCAGGGAATATATGTAGAAGCCAGAAGAAAGTTAGCTGAATCATTGGTGAATGGTAAAGTGTTAATAATTGAGGGAGGCGAATACCGTCTTTGTGATGGATTGGGAAATGGATGTGGCCGAGGCTGTCATAGGCATGGACGTGGCAGATTCTTTACAGATAATGAGAATCGAGGTGACTAATTATATATTCCGAAAAAGTAATTGAACATTTTATGTGCCCTCAAAATGCTCATAGCATGCCAGATGCTGACGCTGAAGGAAGTTTTGGAGACCCTTCGTGCGGAGATTATCTTACCGTTTATATAAAGGTGAAAGACAATCATATGGATAACATAAGTTATCTTGTGTTTGGCTGCAGTGCATCAATTGCAACGTCCAGTATGACATCGGTGATGGCAAAAGGAAAAGGCCTGGATGAAGCATTAAGAATTACAGAAGAGGATATAATCGAAGCTCTAGATGGGCTTCCTGAAAGCAAGGTTCATTGCTCAAATTTAGGAGTAAGTGCATTGCGCAATGCAATCAATAATTATTTAGTAGTTAAAAGAATGGAGGATTCTTATGAAAATAGCAATTCCGGTAGATGAGAAAAGTTTGGATTCAAACGTATGTGTATCCTTTGGACGCACTCCCTATTTCCTTATTTATGATGTAGATACTAAGGAAAGTGTATTTCTTGATAACAGTGCAGCAGCAAGTACAGGTGGTGCAGGGATTAAGGCTGCGCAGACGATAGTAGATAATAAAGCAAATGTTTTGCTTACTCCTCGTTGCGGGGAAAATGCTGCTGAAGTGCTTAAATCTGCTGATATTGAAATATTTAAAACGACATCGGCATCAGTAAAGGATAATATTGATGCTTTCATCGATGGAAAACTTTCTTTACTAGATGAAATTCATGCCGGATTTCATGGGCACGGAGGCAATTAATATGAGAATAGCTGTGCTAAGCGGCAAGGGCGGCACAGGAAAAACACTGGTATCGGTAAATTTAGCTGCGGTAGCAAAAATATCAACATATATAGATTGTGATGTTGAAGAGCCAAATGGGCATCTATTCTTTAAACCCGAAGATGTCCAAGAGGAAGAAATATCAGTAAAAATTCCAAAGGTGAATAATGAGCTATGCAATGGATGTCGAAAATGCATAGATTTTTGTAAATTCAATGCTCTTGCCTATATTAAAGATAAACTGATTGTTTTCGAAGAGGTTTGTCACTCCTGTGGCGGTTGTATTATGCTTTGCCCTGAAAAGGCACTGACAGAGAGAGAAAAGGTTATTGGGAAAGTTCAAAAAGGAACTTCCGATCAGGTAACGGTATACACAGGAATATTAAATACTGGTGAAGCTTCGGGTATCCCTATTATTAAAAAGTTGCTTGCTGAGAATAAACCTGAAGCAGATAAACTGACCTTTATTGACTGTCCTCCTGGAAGTGCCTGTATTGTAATGGAAAGTATTAAGGATGCAGACTATTGTATATTGGTAGCTGAACCTACGTTATTTGGTGTTCATAACCTTAATATGGTATACGAGTTGGTCAAGTTATTCAATAAGCCGTTTGGTGTAGTTCTAAACAAGTGTATAGAAGGTGAAAATCCAGCTGAAAATTTCTGTATAGAAAAAAACATTAAAATTTTAGATCAGATCCCATTTGATAATGAACTTGGAATATTGAATTCAAATGCAAAAATTGCCGTGAGGGAAAATGAAAAATATCAGGCTTTATTTTCTTCTCTGTTAGAAACAGTGAAAAAGGAGGTGCAGCATGAAACAACTTCTTATTCTTAGTGGAAAAGGAGGTACTGGGAAAACTACTATAGCCAGTGCTTTTATCAAGCTTGCAAACGCTAAGGCATATGCGGATTGTGATGTAGATGCACCTAACCTTCATCTTATAACAGAACAAAGCTCTCAACCCAGGAAAACAGATTATTATGGTTTACCAAAAGCGGAGATAAATCCAGAACTGTGCATTGAATGTGATAGGTGTAGACAAAACTGCAGATTTGATTCTATTTCAGTAGATAAGAAATATAAAGTAGATCCTTTTGCATGTGAAGGCTGTGGAGTTTGCAAAGCTGTTTGTCCAGTAGAAGCTATATCTTTAAAACCGGCTGTAGCTGGTGAGTTGATGTTATATGCAAATGAAGGAGAAGTTTTTTCTACAGCACAGCTGAAAATGGGTAGTGGCACTTCAGGAATGCTGGTCACAGAGGTTAAAAAACAGATGAAGTCGGAGATAGTTAATGCCAATCTTGCAATTATTGACGGTTCTCCAGGCATAGGCTGTCCTGTAATAGCATCACTTAGCGGTGTGGACATGGTTTTGATAGTGGCCGAACCGTCCATATCTGGCATTAGTGATTTGGAGCGAATCATAAAAACAGCGGCGAAATTCGGAACTATGACAGTAATATGTATAAACAAATTTGATACCAACGTAGAAAACACAGAAAAGATAGAAGCGCTATGTAAAAAACAAAGGCTGACTTTTATGGGTAGAATACCTTTTGATTCGAATGCAGTAAAAGCGATTAATAATGGCCGAACCATTGTAGACATAGATTGTGCATCGGGTGCAGCAGTAAAAGCAGTTTACAATAAGACAATGAAATTACTTTTTGAAGAAGGTGGTGGGCTAAGGTCATGATTATCAAAACATTAGTGGAAAACACATCGATATCGAAAGACTTCGGTAACGAACATGGTCTTAGTCTGTATATTGAAACAAATGCACTTAAAATTTTATTTGATGTTGGAGCAAGTGAGTTGTTTCTTAAAAATGCTGAAAAACTTGGCGTCAATATCACTGACGTTGATTTTCTTGTAATTTCACATGGGCACTATGACCACGGTGGTGGATTAAAAATTTTTTTTAAAGAAAATACAAAAGCAGAGGTGTATTTACACCATCTTGCTTTCGAGAAACATTATGCTATCCGTCCAAATGACAAATTAGATTTTATCGGTCTTGATGATGAGCTGAAACAAAATAAGCAAATTGCACTTACGTCAGACCAATTCTATATCAGTAATGGAATCCAGGTATTTTCGAATGTTGTTCAAAGAGAGACTCAACCGAAATCAAATCGTGGTTTGCTAACTGAGCAAAATGAACGAATGATAGATGATACTTTTGCACAGGCTTAGAACCCTATAATCGACTGAAAGCAGCTATGGGTAATAGCATTGACTATCTGTCAGCAGGTAGTGAAATAACAATCTAAAATAAAGGAGCTAAATTATGAGCGAAAATTGTGATCAAAACTGCAACAGTTGTTCAGAGGACTGTGCAGAAAGAAAAGAACAAAAAACTGATTTTTCCGAGAAGTTACATGAGATGAGCAGCGTAAAAAAAGTCATAGGTATTGTCAGTGGTAAAGGCGGAGTAGGAAAGTCACTTGTTACTTCCATGCTCGCTGTTACCATGAATAGAATGGGTTATCATACTGCCATTCTTGATGCAGATATTACAGGACCTTCTATTCCAAAGGCATTCGGAATTCGGGAAAAAGCCACTGGTAGCGAATTTGGACTATTCCCTGTTAAAACAAAGACCGGCATTGATATTATGTCTGTTAATTTACTTTTAGAAAAGGATACTGATCCTGTTGTATGGAGAGGCCCAATAATTGCTGGTACAGTTAAACAGTTCTGGACTGATGTTATCTGGAGTGATGTAGATTTTATGTTTATTGATATGCCACCAGGAACCGGCGATGTTCCCCTTACAGTATTTCAATCCATTGCTGTTGATGGGATTATTGTCGTAACTTCTCCACAAGAGCTGGTATCCATGATTGTATCTAAAGCCGTCAAAATGGCAGAAATGATGAATATCCCAATCATTGGTTTGGTAGAAAATATGTCTTATTTTAAATGCCCTGATAACGGCAAGGACTATCAGATATTTGGTGAAAGCCACATTGAAGAAATTGCTGAAAAACATAATTTAAAGGTTCTTGCTAAACTACCTATTGATCCGAAAATTTCAGCTGCCTGTGACAAGGGCATGATAGAGCTTTTTGATGGCAATTGGCTTGATAGCACATCAAAATTACTAGAGGAAAGACTTGAGGAAAATAAAAAGTGAGTGAACATTCAACATTAGCAAAAGAATTATTCACAAAAGGATACAATTGCTCTCAATCGGTAGTGTTAGCCTTTTGTGATGAAACAGGACTAGACTCAGAAACAGCACTGAAAATTTCTTCTTCATTTGGTGGTGGAATGGGAAGACTACGAGAGGTATGTGGAGCAGTCAGTGGAATGTTCATAGTTGCAGGAATGCTAGATGGGTATTAAAATCCTTTAGATAGAGTTCCAAAACTGAGCATGCAGCAGAAATATTAGATGAATATATTCAAAATAAAAATTGGAGGAAAAAACAATGATGAAAATAGCAGTAGCAAGTGAAAAGGAAATGGTAACAGAGCATTTTGGGCATTGCGAAGAATTTATGATTTTTGACACCGAAAATAATCAAATTGTCAAAAGTGAAACTATTGCTAACCCTGGACATAAACCTGGATTCCTGCCTAATTTTCTTGCCGATCGTGGTGTAAATGTCATCATCAGCGGTGGTATGGGCGGAGGTGCAGTTGAGATTTTTAATGAAAGGAACATCGAAGTTATTGTTGGAGCAAAAGGTAATGCCAAAGCAGCAGTAGAAGCATACTTGGAAGGCTCTTTAAAGTCGACTGGTTCTGTTTGCCATGAACATCAGCATCATGATGAATGTGGCAAATAAAATACCATATTTATATTGTGAAATAGTGCTTGTACAAAGTATAATAGGTGCAAGTACTATTTTTGCTTTATAGAGCAATCTTGCTGATATGTTTCCACAAACAGAAAGATGTTAGTGGATATGTTCCCATAAACGAGAGTAGGCATTTGACATACTTCCTATCCTCTCGTGCCACGTCGAGTCAGTGGCATTGCTGTCAAGGAGCTGAAAGCGACGCAGAGAGCAACTGGCACTGACCGTGTGATAGCTGTCCAAGAGCACGAGCGAAAGCGAAGTGTGATTGGAGACAGCGAACCACTGAGAGTGTAGTCCTGCTGACTAGGACCGAAGGGACGACGGCGGCAGGCTAACGACACCTCTGTGATAGCTGTCCAAGAGCACAAGCGACAGCGAAGTGTGATTGGAGACAGCGAACCACTGAGACGGCCTCTGTCCGTCCCGTAGGAAGGAACATTTCTACTATTTGGCGCTTTTTATAAAATTTGGCAAAAACGGATAGTTAAGTTGCCATGATAGATGTTAGAGCTGCAAACTGGAATTTGTAGGGGGAGTAAGCAAAATGGAAATTATTACCTATCAAGATAAGTATAAACAGAAGATAATAGATTTGATCCTGCATATTCAAAATGATGAAGCTGGCATTAACTTACAAATAGATGAACAGCCAGATCTTTTGAATGTGCCTTTATATTACGAGAAAAATGGGGGAGAATTTTGGCTTGCAGAAGATAATGGCGAGGTCGTAGGAACATTCGCTTTTATGAACTATGGGGATGGTAATGCTGTATTGAAAAAGTTCTTTGTTAGAGCTGATTGGCGTAATAAAAAAATTGGCTTTATATTATATCAAACAGTCATAGAGTATTTGAAAAAGAACGGATATAAACAGGCTTTACTTGATACTCCTGCAGTTGCAAAAGTATCACACCGTTTTTATGAAAGAGCTGGATTCAAAAGAATTGCTAAAGAAACACTTCCGTTCCACTATAAATACCCTGACAGAGATTCATATTTATATTTGCTAAAACTGTAAAACAAATTTCGATTAAAATAAGTGAAAATGGTAAAATTAAGCTACTAGAAATGGCTTAAAAACTTACTGTAAATACATCATCGGTAATAGAGTGAAAATAAAATAATAAAATTAAACCTGCATACAGCAATTAGTTCGCTGTTTGCAGGCCTTTTTATTTAACTGCTTTGTAGGCACAAAATGCCATTATCAGTGCTAAAATCAGTAGTAATATGAAAGAGTTTCGTGTGCCTAGCATAGTTGCCGCTGCCATATTAGCTGATTGTGATCCTTGAGCAGAAGCAACGATAGTTGAGACAACGGAAGTACCCATGGCGCCGGCTAACTGCTGAAACGTACTAAATACTGCATTGCCATCTGCTTTCAGGTGATGCGATAGGCTGCCCAGTCCGTTGGTCATGATATTGCCAACCGTAAAACCTTGTGCAAGAGCAAAAAATATATAAATTGCTGCTAATGCAGTTGTGGATGCTATAGTAATAAATACAGCGAAAAGCAAGGAAGAGATAAGAGCGCAAACTGTACCAATGAAAATAGGTAAAGGCGCACCGCAATGATCTAGTAATTTGCCTGTAAAGGGATTAAGAATTGCCCCAATAATGCATCCAGGTAGAAGGATGCAACCTGCAGTTAGGGCATTTTCTCCCATGACTAGTTGTGAATAATTTGGCAACAGGAAGCCAATACCCAAGCAGATGAACTGTAAGAGAATCAGAAACAGTACGCTGAAGGTAAATTTACTAATTTCAAAGATATGAAGGTCAATTAGTGGCTTATCAAGATGCCTTGTATGGTGCACAAAAATAAATAGTGCTGCCAGACAGATAAAGAAAAGTCCTATTACACGTAAACTAATCCAGCCGACTTTGCTGGCTGAATTAATAGCATATATGAAGCAGAAAAAGCCGACAATTATTAGTAGGTAACCAGGAACATCGAAAGAAATAGGCTCCGTTACGGATGACTGCCTAATCGCATAAAGTCCAAAGGCCAGAGAAATAACCAATAATGGTAATAAAAAAGCAAATATCATTCTCCAACCAAGAGTATTGACGATTAGGCCACCAAAAGATGGCCCAACGGCAGGAGCAATGGCAGCTATAAGTGAAGCAATACCCATCATAAAGCCCATTTTGTCAAAAGGTGTTTGCTCAAGCACGATATTAAACATTAGTGGCAAGGCAATGCCGGCACCTATGCCTTGTAGCAGGCGGCCAAGCAGTAAAACTGTAAAGGTAGGCGCAAGCATGCACATTACGGTTGCGATGATAAAGATGGTGACTGCAAACAAAAAGAGGCATTTCATAGGGAAACGCTTTTTTAGAAAGGACGATAAAGGAATGACTACAGAGAGCATGAGCAGGTACCCTGTGGTAATCCACTGTACCGTCGCCGTACCAATCCCAAATTGCTTCATTAGCGTTGGAAAGGTTACATTCATAGCAGTAGCAACGACTACCCCGGTAAAAGACATGAGCCCTGCAGCAATGACCGATAAAATTAATTTTAAATCTAATTTTCTTTGAAAATTATTTTCCATTTATATTGTTAATTGTCCTCCTAATTTTATAAAGTATTTATATATCTGTATTTCCATCTGCAAGAAGGAGATAGGCATCATGAATTACTCTTGCTGTTTCTTTAATCTCATTTTCAGAGATTCCGGACAGACGTTTAGCTACTTCACGATGATATGCTTCTAAATATTTCTTGCGATATTCTTCTCCAAGAGGAGTGAGGCTGACCGTAAAGACTCTTTTATCTTCTTTACTGTGCAGCTTTTCTACAGCCTGAAGTTCAACTAGCTCGTTGACAAGCTTCGTAATGCTAGGCTTGGTAACGTGCAAGGTAAGTCCAATATCACTGATGCGTACTAATCCGTTCGCTTGTTGCAATTGGCTGATGATATCAACTATATGAATATGGCTTGGCCTCATTCCTTGCGGAAGTTTTGGCATCAACTCCACGATGCGTTTTGCTTCATAGCAAGCACCTAGTAATTTACTTACATTTTCTGCTTTCATACTTATCAGTCCTCCTTTAAATAATTAGTTATCTAAAGTAATTATTATAGATAATTATACCTTGTCATACTTAAATGTCAATAGTGCTTTTTTATTTTGACTTTGATGCTACTTTACCGAATCTGGCAAATAAAATTATGTAGACATACATAAAGAACTAACTAAAATGGTATAATGTATTATATAAACTGGAATTTGTAGGTGTGATTTTATCAATATAGATACAATTTTGAACTGGTTTCCGATACTCTTCGGGAGCCGGTTTTTTATTGGATACATTGTATAGTTGTTAAAATAGTTGACATGCCTTTTATCTATGCGCAGGCATACAATATAACTATTTGCTATTTATATTGGCTGGTTTTAGAATTATTACAGGAGGAGAAAACTATGAAAAACAAACTTTGTCATAACCACATGTATATATTCAATAGAGATAGATTGGTTATGGCGTTATCGCTAATAACAGTTTTATTTTTAACAAACACTACAGCTTTGGCAGGTGAATATCAGGCACCGCAGCCTTATACCTATGATAGTTTCCCGGAATACACTCATATAGACGCAGGCGTAAAGACAATTAATACTACCGGTAACGAAATTTCTGTCAGGTATCTGCCGTCTGTACCTTATGTTAAACGGGCTGAAGGAGAATGTAGTCTTCAGTTGTTACTACCGCATACTCGCAATATAGACGGCGGCAAGCTTAAACACAAATTTCCTCTAATCATCTACATTCAAGGTTCGGCATGGCTTAAGCAAGATGTGTACATAAATACTGCTAACCTAGCTAAGTTTGCTGCCAGAGGCTATGCCATAGGCATTGTGCAGTACCGTGAGTCAGATTTGGCTACCTTTCCAGCACAGATTCAGGATGCCAAAACAGCCATTAGGTTTATGCGTATGCATGGTGATGAATACAATATAGATACGAAAAATGTCTTTGTTTGGGGCGATTCATCTGGAGGACATACGGCAGTATTGACGGGACTTACTGCCGGGACACATGATTTAGACACGGATACTTATGGTACTTATTCTTGCCAGGTAAACGGGGTAGTGGATGTTTTCGGGCCCACAGATATTCGCAGGATGAACGACTTTCCATCTACTTGGGAACATAGAGCAGCGAATAGCCCGGAAGGAAAGTTCATAGGTGGTTTACAAGTAGATCAACATGAAGCTGAAGCCGCAAAAACAGTGGCTGCTAATTATGTTAGCAAAAGCAGAAAACAACCACCTGTTCTTATTTTTCATGGTACCAAGGATAGACTTGTAACTTACAACCAAAGTGAATTGTTGTATGAAAAGCTGAAAGCTTGCGGCCAGGACGTGACCATGTATCGTCTAAAAGGTGCAGATCATGGTGACACGCCTTTCTGGTCTGAAAAGGTTTTAAATATAATTGATAAGTTTATGCAAAGTCATTTGCAATAATTTTAGTTTAAAGGAAAAGAGGTTTTTTCTATGAAAAGGAAAATCGCTAATTTAACTAACGCAATTATGCTGGGAATAGTATTCACGTTAACAATGGGAACGGCAGAAACAACATTAGCAGCTCAACCGAACGTTGCCGCAGATAATAGTTTACCAGCCGGTGACATGTCTCATGGTGCGGCCAATTTTTATAAGAGTACTAAGGTAGAGGGACAACAGGTGACTTTTAAAAATGGCTACGATATGAAGGTTAGTGGCAATTTATTTGTCCCCAAAAGTTTGCAACGTGGTCAAAAGCATGTAGCACTGGTAGTAGGTCACCCCTTTGGTGCGGTTAAGGAACAAAGTGCAAACCTCTATGCTCAAAAAATGGCTGAACAGGGTTTTGTAACTTTAGCTTTTGATCTTTCTTTCTGGGGTAAAAGTGAAGGACAACCCAGAAACAGTGTAGCACCGGAAATTTATGCTGATGATTACAGCGCCGCCGTAGATTATTTGGACACTTTGCCTTATGTAGACAAAGAAAAAATTGGTGTCATCGGTATCTGTGCCGGCGGTGGGTTTGCTATCAGTGAAGCAAAAATTGACCCACGTTTAAAAGCGATTGCTACAGTCAGCATGGTAGACATGGGAACAGCTACAAGATTTCAACCTCAACCTGGAGCACGCCAACAAATGTTGAAGCAGGCAGCAACACAAAGAGATATAGAATTAGCTGGCGGCAAACGTGTCTATGTTGGTGGCACTCCAGATACACTTGCTGAAGCTAAGGACCCTATGTCCAAAGAGTTTTATGATTTCTATCGTACAGCTCGTGGTTCTGTGGGGTCAGTTAAGGACCATACTACACATCCGACTATGACCAGTAATGTTAAATTCCTGAATTTCTATCCATTTAATGATTTGGAAACAATTTCTCCACGTCCCTTACTCTTTGTTGCGGGAGAAAAGGCAATGTCGCGCATGTTCAGCCAAGAAGCCTACAAAAAGGCCGCAGAGCCTAAGGAACTTTATCTGGTGCCAAATGCCGGTCATGTTGATTTATATGACCGAACGGAGTTGATACCTTTTGCGAAGTTGGGAGCTTTCTTTAAGCAATACTTATAAAGATGATTTTCTAGAAGCAAGAATATGTGTGTGAAAAGAGGTAATAAAATGGTAAAGAATGTTAAATTAAGTAACGGTGTAGAGATGCCAATGGAAGGTTTCGGTGTGTTTCAGGTTACTGACCTGGCAACTTGTGAACAGGCTGTGGTAGATGCCATTGATACTGGCTATAGATTATTAGATACGGCAACATCTTATAAAAATGAGGAAGCGATCGGTAAAGCCATCCGCAGATCTGGGGTAAAAAGGGAAGAGCTTTTTATCACCACCAAAGCATATATTCAGCAAATGGGATATGAAAAAACCATGCAAGCTTTTGAAGAATCTTTGGAGAAACTGGGACTGGACTACTTAGATTTATATTTAATTCATATGCCTCTAGGAGATTATTATGGCTCTTGGAGAGCTTTCGAAGAATTATACAAGGCTGGTAAGGTGAGAGCCATCGGTGTCTGTAATTTTCTGCCGGACCGCTTGATAGATTTGTGCTATAACGTACAGATAAAACCTATGGTTAACCAAATAGAACGCCATCCGCATTATCAGAGGGCAGAGCACCTTGCTATTATGAAAGAATTCGGTGTGCAGCCGGAAGCTTGGGCACCCTTTGCTGAAGGTTTAAAAGGTATGTTCACGGAACCGGTATTTCAGAAAATTGGGCAAAAATACAGCAAGACACCGGCACAAGTAATTTTACGCTGGAACATCCAGAGTGGTGTCATCGTTATACCAAAGAGTGTGCATAAGGAACGTATGGCACAGAATCTAGACATCTGGGATTTTAAATTGGATGAGGAAGATATGCAGGAGATTGCCACTTTGGATAAGAATTGTCCTTCCATGTTAGATACCTTAAAGCCAAGTGAGGTTAAGAGAGTCTATGATTATTTAAAGAATCCCGTCTTGACTAGTTTATAAAAATATAGCTATTGGGCATTTTTGGTAGACATAAATTGTTGACGGGAATATCTGCCATTGCTATGATAAAAACAAGGGAGGGGTGTGCGATGATAGAGACTAGGCTTTTATATTATTTTCTGGCTATAACTAGGGAGCAAAGCATTACTAAGGCAGCAGAGACTTTACATATCACCCAACCTACACTGTCTAAGCAAATAAGAGATCTTGAAGCCTCATTGGGGACACAACTCTTTGTTCGTGGTAAGAAAAAAATTGAATTAACAGAGGGTGGTATGTTCCTTCGCGCTCGTGCTCAAGAAATGCTGAACCTCTTGAATAAGACGGAATCGGCTTTTCAAGAGGAAACGGCATTAGTAGGTGGCGATATATATTTGGGCTGTGGTGAGACGCCTTTTATGAAAGACGTAGCTGATATCTTTGGCATGATGAAGAAGGAATATAATAATATTCACTTACACATTCACAGTGGGGATGTAAATACTTTGCTGGAACGATTGGATAAAGGGCTCTTAGATGTATGTATTCTCTTCGACCCACCACGATACGAGAAATACAATTATCTGAAACTAAAACATGCGGATTGTTTTGGTTTATTGATGCCTAAAAAATGTTCTTTGGCACGGCAAAAGGAAATTGCCATTGCAGATTTGCAACGGTTACCGATTATTTTTCCTAACCAAGCTTATGAAGGGAAAGAACGTTTGGAATGGTTTGGAGAAAAATATGAGCAATTGAATATTGTGGCAACCTATAATTTGCTATATAACGCAACGTTTCTTGTTGAGCAGGGTGTAGGATATGCTCTTTGCCTAGAAGGGTTAGTTGATACTGCAGGAAAGCGGGATCTTGTTTTTAGACCGTTTAAACCACAAATTAATGGGGAATTATATATAGTAACCAAAAAGTATCAGGTGTTTTCTTCTGTCGTTAATATTTTCTTGCGGTATGTGGCGAAAGAGTGTGATGAGTGTTAAATATGTGGTGTTCGTTAATATAAGGAAGAGAAAAAATAAGCATGACCACATTTTAGTACTTTGCCCAACAAATTCCGATTTGTCTAGCAAAGCTAAAGAGCAAGCTATTCTACTAAAATAGAATGGTTTGCTCTTTTTTTATGCTTTAATTTCAATTTCTACGCCGGATTTGAATGCTACGCTAAAGTGGTCAGCAAAGACGGTTATTTTTTTTATAAGCTGCCGGACTAGGGCTTTATCAATGGCACTGAATTTTGGAGTGCAAGAGAACTGGCTAAGTCACTGGAGTACGATAAATGGGAAAACTTTCACAAAGTAATCAAGAGAGCCATGATTTCTTGCGAAACTAGCGGACGTAGTATTGATGCCCAATTTCCTGAAGTCAGGAAGTTGGTGGAAGGTGGCGTTGCCAAGAGGTTTATTAGCGATTACGAGCTTACAAGGTATGCTTGTTACTTGGTTGTTCAAAATGGTGATCCACGCAAAGAAGTAATTGCGTCTGGACAGACATATTTTGCTATTCAAACTTATCGTCAAGAAGTTGCAGATCATTTCAATCAACTTGATGAAGACCGCAGAAGGCTAGTTGTACGTGGAGACATTAAACAATGGAACCAATTGCTTGCTGAAACTGCTCATGATGCTGGTGTTATCATCAATGAAGAATTTGCCATTTTTCAAAATGCTGGTTATATAGGACTATACGGTGGTTTGGATGTTGAAGCTATTCATGATCATAAAGGATTATCGATTGGTCAAAAAATACTTGATTATATGGGCAGCACAGAATTAATTGCTAATCTTTTTCGAATTTCTCAAACAGAAGAAAAATTGCGAAAAGATGGGATAAAGGGCGCAAAACACGCTACAGCGGAACATTATAGAGTGGGACACGAAGTTAGAAATGCTATAGCAGAAATTGGGGGAACAATGCCTGAAAATCTTCCCACGCCGCAAAAAAGTATTACAGAAATTGAGAAGGAACAATTGGCTAAGTTAAGGACCAAGGCCAAAAAGAAAAAATTGATGTTAGATGAATAAGACATTATTATTAATACCACAATGTGATTTACCAGTCGATGATATTGTCAAATGGTAAAACATAACTCAGCTGACGACCTCTCCAATGGCAAATGCCAAATTTCGTTTTGTTGAACAAAGCTAAAGAGCAAGCTATTCTACTAAAATAGAATGGCTTGCTCTTTTTTTATGACCACTTTTTACAAAAAACGACCACTTTTGCAGAAATAGGCCTTTTTTTTACAAACTTTGGTACAATTTATGGTGAATAATTATGATTTTAAGTCAACAAGAAAATTGTTTATAAACTTTAATGCAGATTAGGGGATGAAGCAGATGAAGGGTTGTAAGAAAAGTAAGTTGTCCAGATATGTATTGGCTGCTTTGACGGTGGGAATGTTTAGTATGGTGCCGGTGGCTTATGCGTTGCCGGTGGCAATTACTGATGGGTCGTATACGAATGTTGGTGGTGCAAACATTAGCACCAATAGTGTGACAAAACTATGGGTATCAGTAGTGGCTCTAGCCACAACGTGATGAACTGGAAAACGTTTTCCATCGCCAATGGCGAAAAGGTCCAGTTTGATACCAATAACTATCTGAACCTGGTACGGGGTGCGTCCAAGTCGGAAATTAACGGTGCCTTGACGGGCGGCGGTACTATTTATCTGATTAATCCCAACGGCATTCTGTTTGGTTCTACGGCCCAGGTGAACGTGGGTAACCTGGTAGCTTCGACGAGAGCGATTGCGGATGTGAACCAGGCTGTCTTTTTAGGCGCTGGGGACCCTTTGGCCACCGCGGCCACTTCTGCCGCCGGTGACATTGTAAACTTGGGCAAGTTGCAAACAGCCAAGTTAGTGTTGGAAGGCAACAATATTACCATCCAGAATGCAGCAGATATTACCATTGATGGCAGCACGGTTTTGACGGGTAAGGATGTGGTCATCAAGGCAGCTGGGAATATTACGGCTGGCCATGCAGTAGCAGAGACCACTACTCGCAGCTTTACCATTGGCGGCACGGCTACGGACAAGACGGTTCATGACTATAAAAATGCCACGGTAGCGGCTAGCGGTTACGCGGCTACAGATTTGGCTGGAACCGCAAAAAGTGTAACAGAATCCATGCTGGTGGAGAATGTCTACGACCTGCAGAACATGGACGCCAAGTTGGATGGCAGCTATATGCTCTCAGGTAATATCGATGCCAGCGAAACCAGCAGCTGGAGTGATGCCGGGACGACGAACGGCGCCGGATTCAGTTCGGTGGGGAGTTGGCCCAGCAAATTCACGGGCAGCTTTGACGGGGCGGGCAGAACTAGTAGCGGCTTGACCATTAACCGTTCTTCTACTGACGATGTAGGCTTGTTCAGTTATTCCACTGGGACTATTCAGAACGTAGGCCTGGCGGGTGGCAGCATTACCGGTGCGGGCTATGTAGGCGGCGTGGTGGGGGGCAACGGTGGTACTATCACGAATGCGTACAACACTGGCGCAGTGAGTGGTAACGAACGGGTAGGCGGCGTGGTGGGGTATAACGGTGGCACCATCACGAATGCGTACAACACGGGGGCGGTGAGTGGTAACAAACGGGTAGGCGGCGTGGCGGGAGAGAATCAGAAATCCATCACGAACGCATACAATACGGGGGCGGTGAGTGGCACAAGTAATATAGGCGGCGTGGCGGGGTACAACGAAGGCAGCACCATCACGAATACCTGGTATGCTACCACGGATGCGGCAGGGAAGACAATTAATCAAACGAAAGATAGTAACGGCGCTATTAGTGCTACCAAACTCGTGATACCAGGACAGTTGTGCTAAAAGGCGGCAATGGTTATGAGATTTAAAATTAGCGTAAGCCGGCACCAAGCTGGAAACAGCATTGTATAAGCTTAGTGACTTAGGTGGTGTGCAGGCAACAGGACTATTAAGCCCCGGTGCTCAGATCGGCACCAGTGATGTGACTGTAAAACTAGCCAAGGGCAAGAAGAACGTGGCCATTGTCTATGCCGAGAACTACGGCAGCAAATCTTCCGGACGTTATCGTTATGGTGTCCAGGATACTCTTAACAACTTAACCGGCAGAGGGGATAAGCTGAGTTTAGGTGCCCTTATCTCCAATCACGACCTGCGCAACTATGCCATAAATTATGAGACTCCAATCGGACCTAGCGGCACCATGGTAGGCATCGGCTACAGCCACATGAACTATGAGCTGGGCGGTATCTTCAGCAACCTGGGAGCCAAGGGCAAGGCTGATACTTATAGTCTGTACGGAAAGACCCCTTTCTACGTGACTACAGAGAAGAGCCTGTATGCCAACTATGGTTATAACTACCGTAAGCTGAAGGATGACCTAGATTTCTTTAGTCAAAGCTCCAAGAAGCATTCTCACTCCATCTTTGTGGGAGTCAGCGGTCATAACAGGAATGGCAAGGCCCTGGTGCAGTATGACCTGACCGGCTATCAGGGCAAGCTTGGCTTGGATTCCGACTATGCCAGACTGATAGATACCGTTGCTAAGGTAGAAGGCTCCTATACCAAGGGAGTACTAAACTTTAAATACGTACAAGGCTTTGATAATCGTTGGGACCTCTTAGTAAAGGGACAGGGCCAAGTAGCAAGCCGCAACCTGGACAGCTCCGAAGATATTTACTTAGGCGGTGCCAATGCCATCAGGGCTTATCTCCAGGGAGAGGCCAGCGGTGACCAGGGAGTGGTAGGTACAGCTGAGCTGCGTTACAAGACAGGCGTGCCGGGCTTAGTGTTGAGCACTTACTTGGATGCAGGCCATGTGCAACTGAGCAAGGACGGCAGTAGCGGTAGCGAGACTTTGAAGGGCTATGGTTTTGCGGTGAGCTATACCAGACCTGACGATTGGTTTGCAAGACTAGACTATGCCCGTCGCATCGGTGACGATAGCAAGATGAGTAGTGATGCCCAGGCTAAAGGACGCTTGTGGTTCTTGCTGGGTAAAGTGTTCTAAAAAACTATAAAAGAAAAAGCCTTTCCTCTTTGTTAAATATTGCTAACGAAGAGGAGAGGCTTTTCTTGGATTTACCACCGGGGACGGAGAAAAGTGGTAAATCCGCCTGATAAGGCGGGAAAAATTTACCACTTTTCTCCGTCTCCAGTGGTACGATAAATGGGAAAACTTTCACAAAATAATCAAGAGAACCATAATTTCTTTAAACAAATTTTCTGTAACAGATTGAATAAAGCCTTTTTTTAGTTATAATAGGCATAAGAGTGCAAGCATAAAATAACGAAAAGGAGCAAAACAATGACTATTGATGAGAGATTGCAACAGCTAAATATTGTTTTACCACCGCCTAACCAACCTGCAGCCATGTATAAACCGGGAGTTCTGGCAGGGGGATTTCTTTTTACGGCAGGACAAACACCCAAGGTTGATGGCAAACTTAAATATAAGGGAAAATTGGGTAAGAATTTGACCGTAGAAGAGGGCTACCAAGCGGCAAAATTATGCTGCTTAAGTGCTTTGGCTATTATTAAAGCAACTGTTGGGAGCTTGGATAAAGTTGAGAAAATTGTAAAAGTAACGGGTTTTGTCAACTCTCAGCCTGATTTTCTTTTGCAGTCTAAGGTGATTGATGGAACTTCTGAGCTATTGTGTCAGGTGTTTGGCGAAGATATCGGATCACATGCTCGTAGTGCAGTGGGAACAAGCGTTTTGCCAGGGGATGCAGCTTGCGAAGTGGAATTAATTGTAAAAATTAAAGACTAAACTTATACAGGTTAATTCTTTTCTCAGTTTTTTTATAGTAAATAAAAATACTAACTCGTAAACAAGCAGGCCAGTAGCGGCATTGTGATAACACCAGCCTATATCTTTTTTGATATAGGAGGACTATTAATTTTGCTAAAATATAAGTATGCAAATCAATGGAGGGAAGACTATGTTAACTTTAGAGGATGTAAAGCAAGCAAAAGACAGATTGGCCCCTTATGTGTATCAAACCCCATTAATCCGTTTGCGGAACCTGGATGCCTATTTAGGCTGTGAAGTTTATGTAAAAGCGGAATGCATGCAGTTAACCAACTCATTTAAAATAAGAGGTGCCTTGAATAAAGCCCTACAATTAAGTCCAGAGCAGTTGAAAAATGGTATTGTAACGGCCTCCAGTGGCAATCACGGTAAAGGAGTAGCCTATGCAGGTAAAATGCTAGGTGTGCCGGTTACAGTTGTCATTCCTGAGCATGCACCACAGGTAAAACTTGATGCAGTAAAGGAGTTGGGGGCAGAAGTAGTGCGCTGTGAGAAGTCAAAACGTTTTGATATAGCTATGAATATTAGTAAGGAACGTAATTGCTGCTATATTCATCCCTTTGATGATTATGATGTAATGGCAGGACAAGGTACAGCCGCTATAGAGATTATGGAACAATTGCCGGAAACAACTGCTATTGTTTCTCCCGTAGGTGGCGGTGGATTAATTAGTGGGTTAGTTACCGCTGCTAAAGGTATTAATCCAGAAGTAAAAGTCTATGGCTGCGAACCAGAACAATTTAATCGGTATACCGTGAGCATTGCTCAGGGAGAACCAACCCTCATTCCTATGGGTGACTCTATTGCAGATGGTATTATGACCATGAAACCAGGTGTTAAGAATTTCCCCATTGTTCGGGATAGAGTAGATAAAATCGTTGCTGTAGATGAGGAATATATTTATAAAGGCATGAAATTGCTACTAGCCTATGGTAAAGTCTTGGCCGAACCAACTTCTAGTATTGGTATGGCTGCCGTTTTACAAGGCCTACTACAGTTTAAAGCCACGGATAAGGTTGTCTTTTTCCTGTCTGGTGGCAATGTAGATTTATCACTAATTCAAAAAATTGATGAAGTGAAGCTTTAAAAGGTACCAACGGTTACCAAATCTAAATTTACCATCTTCGTAATACAGGAAGAAGCTGTCCCATTTGCAATTTACGCCAAATTTATGACATTGTACGCCAAAACAGTTTTTGAAAAACTGTTTTGGCGTACAATAATTTTTTAGGCAAATGGGTGGTAAACTTCTTCTTCTCCGACCACTCATTGTTGGACCGTTCCCCCTTTGCCAAGGGGGAACGGTAATTTTAATAGATAATAGAGATGCAAACTAAGAACTTTAGCAGCCAGGGTCTTGCGATTGTCTCAAAATCAATAATCTTGTAATAAAGCTTACATATAAAAGAAACAAGGCTTTGCATATGCAAATAATTTTGCGAAAAGATCCGTTATTTGGTAGTATAAATCGAAGAAGCAAAGTGAATATTTTAGAAATAAACTAAACAGAACTCACAGCAGGCTCTCCCGAGCATATAGTAATAGGATTTGTATAAAATCACTATCAATCATATGACTAGAGGGGGCCTGCTTTTCTATAGCTGTTTTATTGATGAAATTCACCTTTTGGATAATAGGCAAAACGACAAGCAAAGTGTACAATCTAATGAAAAATGGAAGTGTTGTAGCTGATGTAAAGCAAATATAGTGGTTTATGTTACTTGTAGGGGTGCAGCATATTCAGCTAAGGGGGAGGAAGGTAAATGAAGGATTGTAAGAAGAACAGGTTGTCGCGGTATGTAGTAGCTGCTTTAACGGTGGGGATGTTCAGTATGGTGCCGGTGGCTTATGCTTTGCCGGTGCAGGATACGACGCATACGAATACGTCGGGAACAGGAATCAGCACTGTAGCCAGCCAAATGAACATTACCGGCTCGGCGGCTAACAACGTCATGAACTGGCAAACGTTTTCTATTGCTAACGGTGAGACGGTGCAGTTTGATGCAAAGAATTACCTAAACTTGGTGCGGGGTACTTTTAAGTCTGAGATTAATGGCGCCTTGAACGGAACAGGCAATATTTATTTGATTAATCCCAACGGTATTTTGTTTGGTTCTACGGCACAGGTGAACGTGGGTAATTTGGTGGCTTCGACACGGGCGATTGACAGCGTGGATGCAGACGGTTTTGCAACTAGTGGAGTAAATCCTTTAGCAACTGCGGCTACGGCCGCAGCAGGTGACATTGTGAACCTGGGCAAGCTGCAGACAGCAAGCTTAATGCTGGAAGGCAACAACATAACAATTCAGAATGCTGCGGATATTACCAGTGATGGCAGCACACCTTTGACTAGTGCAGTTACCGCTAAGGCAGCAGGCATTATCACGGTGGGGCATAAGGTAACAGAGACCACTACCAGCAGCTTTACCATTAACGGCACGGCTACGGACAAGACTGTCCACGACTACGCTAATGATACCTATGCAGGCAGCGGCTATACGGCTAGTAAATTAGACGGAGCTACCAATGCTGTCAAAGAGTCCATGCTGGTGGACAATGTCTACGACCTGCAGAACATGGATGCCAAGCTGAGTGGTAACTATATGCTCTCAGGTGATATTGCTGCCAGCGAGACCAGCAGCTGGAACACTGGGGCCGGGTTCAGCCCGGTGGGAAATGCTACTAATACATTTACCGGCACTTTCGACGGTGCAAACCATACGATTAATGGTTTGTATATTAATAGGCCTACAACGTACAACGTAGGTCTGTTCGGCTATGTTAATGGCGGCGCCATCCAAAACGTAGGCCTGGTGGGCGGCAGCATTACTGGTAAAGGATATGTAGGCGGCGTGGCGGGGTATAACACGAATGATGGAACTATCACGAATGTGTACAACACCGGAACAGTGAGCGGCAATCAATATACAGGAGGCGTGGTGGGGTATAACAGTTATTCTACTATCACAAAGGCATACAACACCGGACTAGTGAGCTGTAATCAGAATACAGGTGGCGTGGCGGGGATTAACGATGGTGGCATCATCACGCATGTGTACAATACGGGGGTTGTGTGCAAAGCTACTGATGCTGCAGGTGGCGTGGTGGGGAGTAACTCGAATGAGGGAACTATCATGAATGTGTACAACATGGGAGCTGTGAGCGGCGGTGGTGAAGTAGGCGGTGTGGCGGGGATTAACGGTAACCAATGCATCATCGCGAATGCGTACAATACGGGAGCGGTGAGCGGCCGCTTTAACGTGGGTGGCATAACGGGATACAATTATGGCACTATTACGAATGTGTATAACACAGGAGCGGTGAGCGGTGTCGCTCAAAATATCGGCGGCGTGGTTGGTGAGGGCTATGGCACTATCACAAATGCCCTGTGGGCCAATGATGTGGGCGGTACACCTACCACGGCTGTGGGCAACGTAGCTGATCCTAACACGGTGAAGGGTGAGACTCTTGCCAACATGAAAAAGGCGGCTACTTACAGCAGTTGGACTGGAACTAATGCAGTTTCTTCCGTCGGTAATGCCGGCACGGCTTGGCGCATTTATGAAGGAAATACTACACCGCTCTTGACCAGTTTCTTCAAGGGCGTGGTTACAGTTACGGGGTTGAGCAACCAGTCTGTTACTTACAACGGTACTACTCAAAAAGCAGATTTAAGTGGTGCTACCTATGATCCGAACAATATTGATGCCAGTCATATCCTGGCTGGTAGTGGACGCAACGCGGGCACCTATAGTGCCATCTATTCCGACCAGCAGGGCTATGATTTGGTGAATACCAATACTTTGACCATTAACCCTAAGACTATCACCGGTTCCCTGGCTAGCGGCTATAGCTTTGACAAGGTTTACGACGGTACGACCACTGCATACTTGGGCAATGGCTATACTTTAAGCGGCGTGGTAGCAGGAGATACAGTGTCTTTGACGGCAGCCAAAGGTTTCTACGACAGCAGCATTATTGGTGACCGCATTGTAACCTTCTCCGGCTTTAGCATTAATGACGGTAACTATTTGCTCAGCATGGCAGACAGCTTAAGTGGCACCGGCAAGATTACTTCCGGCAGCTTGGAGCGCAATTACCAAGATGCCCTTGCAGGTATTGGTAGCTATTTTGGGGCCAATCCATCGGATGGATATACCATCTTTAGAGGCGCACCAGAAGACTACATTCCCAGGGCTGTTAGTCAAAATAACGGCCAGAGCTACAAAGTAGGCGTAGACCAGATGACACGGACCTGGTACAACGGACCTACCAGCATAACTATTATTAACGGTGGCATCACCCTGCCCAAGGACATTCTTCTAGGCAGCACTCCTGATACCCGCACCGTTGTGATAAAAGGCAGCGACAGCTACCAAATCTAAATTTACCGATTGGGGACGGTACTAACTGGCAAGTACTGCTTAACCTGTTACCAATTGGGGACGGTACTAACTGGTAAGTCCATGCTATTTACCAGTTGAAGATATTGCCAAAGGGTAAAACATTACCCAGCTGAAGATTTACCCAAGGGCAAATACCAAATTCAGATTTTAGGGGGAAGAAAACATGCATACATCCAAAAAAGCTTTAATTATCGCAGCTCTTTTCACGCTGCCGGTTTTGACAGCGCCGCAATTAACTTGGGCAGCTTCAGCTATACCAGATACGCACGGCGCAGTGAAGGATCAACTGCCGAAGAACGAAGCCAAGGTAGAGAATGAACTGCCTGCAGGTCAGACAGAACAGAGTACAAAGAGCTTTACCTTGCAGAAACTGACAGTAGATAAGGAAGACTTAAAAGTAAATGAAGCTGCTCTAAATAAGCTTGCGCAAAATTATGTTGGCAAGTCTATCACAATGGCAGACCTGAACAAGGCCGTAGGCGAAGTGACCATGTACTGCCGTACCCACGGCTATCCGGCTGCGGCAGCCTATCTGCCCAGCCAGTCTACCGGAGAAGGCGCCCTGGTAATCAAAATATTGCCGGGACGTTATGGCAATATTAATCTGGAAAACCAGAGCGGTATCAAGGACGCACAGGCTGAGAGTTATCTCAGAGGCCTGAAAGCCGGCGACATCATTACCGGTACCAAGCTGGAAACAGCACTGTATAAGCTTAGTGACTTGGGCGGTGTGCAAGCTACCGGACTATTAAGTCCAGGTGCTCAAATCGGTACCAGTGATGTGACGGTGAAGCTGACCAAGGGCAAGAAGAACGTGGCCATTGTTTACGCTGAGAACTATGGCAGCAAATCAAGTGGACGCTACCGCTATGGTGTCCAGGATACTCTTAACAACCTAAGTGGCAGAGGGGATAAGCTGAGCTTAGGTGTTCTGATTTCTAACCACGACCTGCGCAACTATGCAGTGAACTATGAAACACCTACCGGACCTAGCGGTACCATCGTAGGCATCGGCTACAGCCACATGAACTATGAGCTGGGCGGTATTTTCAGCAACCTGGGAGCCAAGGGTAAGGCGGATACATACAGTCTGTATGGCAAGACACCTTTCTATGTGACTACGGAGAAGAGCCTGTATGCCAACTATGGTTACAACTATCGTAAGCTGAAGGATGATTTAGACTTCTTTAACCAAAGCTCCAAGAAGCATTCCCACTCCATCTTTGTGGGAGTAAGCGGTCATAACAGGAATGGCAAGGCCCTGGTGCAGTATGACCTGACAGGCTATCAGGGCAGGCTGGGACTGGATTCTGACTATGCCAGACTGATAGATACCATTGCTGATGTAGAAGGCTCCTATACCAAGGGAGTACTAAACTTTAAATACGTACAAGGCTTTGATAATCGTTGGGACCTCTTAGTAAAGGGTCAGGGCCAAGTGGCCAGCCGCAACCTGGACAGCTCGGAAGATATTTATCTGGGCGGTGCCAATGCTATCAGGGCTTATCCCCAGGGCGAGGCCAGTGGTGACCGGGGTGTGGTAGGTACAGCAGAGCTGCGTTACAAGACCGGCGTGCCGGGATTGGTGCTGAGCACTTACTTGGATGCAGGCCATGTGCAACTGAGCAAGGATGGCAGCAGCGGCAGCGAGACTTTGAAGGGTTACGGTTTTGCGGTGAGCTATACCAGGCCTGACGATTGGTTTGCAAGACTGGACTATGCCCGTCGTATCGGTGGCGATAGCAAGATGAGCGATGATGCTCAGGCCAAGGGGCGCTTGTGGTTCTTAGTAGGTAAGGTATTCTAGAAAGTTATAAAAAAATAAAAGCCTTTTCTCTTTGCTAAATATTGCTAGCAAAGAGGAAAGGCTTTTTACTATAAACAGGCATATGTTTTGTATTGCCGGTTCTTTGACCAGTGGCTATAGTTTTGACAAGGTGTAAGACGGTACAACTACGGCAACTTTGGGTAAATGATAGAGGCTTTTCTTTTGTAACTTATTATTAATTCAGTTAAGAATTTGCCTATTAAGCCGAGCTTTTTTGCAATTTATAACCAAGATTCTTCTTGTAGTAATTTAATCAAAAATTTTATTTGAGGTGATAACCATTTGCTTTGATTAATGGCTACAACAACTTTTATATGAGAAGCAAAATCTTTCGGTTTAATTATTTTTAGCTTTTTTTCTGCCACTTCATCTCGGGCGACATAGCTAGGTAAATAAGAAATACCGTTGCCATATAATAGCATATTGACTATTGCCCAAGTGCTTTCAACCCTATAGTGTTGCTTAATGGTTAAACCTTTTTCCTGAAAAACCTTTAGAATGGATTGATGATAAACACTGTTTTCTTCCGTTAATACAATTTCTTCATTGGCAATCTGCGCCAATGAAGTTTTTTTGTTAGTGGAAAGATTAATAGAATTGCTTGCTAGAAAGGCCATTTCGACATCCCTTGAATAGACAACGCTGCAGGAGGATGGAAGAGCTTCTTTACTAAGGCAACAGATAATATCCAAATTGTTTCTCTGTAGTTCATCAAGTAATTCAACTGAGGGTCGGGTTTTTAAGACGAAGGAAAAGTTGGAAAATTCTTTGCGGAATTGTGGTAATAAAGTGAGCAACTTAGAAAAGAAAAAGGATTCAACCATGCCCATGCGTATTGTTCCTGAAATGTTTTTATTGATTTTGCCAATAGATTTCATTTCGGTAGATAGGTTAGTCATTTGCTTGGCTAAGGGAAGAAAGGTTTCTCCATAGTTTGTTAAGGCGATTCTTTTGCCTATTCGCTCAAAGAGGGAATAGCCTAATTCCTCCTCAAGTTGTTTGATTTGAAAAGTGATGGTGGATTGCGCGTAGCCCAGAGCTTCTGCAGCATGGGAGAAACTACCTAATTCAGTAATTTTTATAAAGCTATTAATATTTCGTAGTTCCATGGAATTTCTCCGTTCATAAATATTGATTAAATATATCTAAACTATCAATTTTACAAATATATTTTAGCATGCTACATTAAAAGTGTAAAGAAAAGGAAAACGAAAAAAATTATAAAGGAGATGTAATTATGGGAAAAATGGAATATTTAAAAAGTATGCCAATTGCGGTATTGGGTGGTGGTGCAGTAGGAAAAACCTGCGCTACGGATATGAAACTGGCCGGGAGAGAAGTAAGACTATACGATATAATGCCATTTGCTAATACTTCTCTTAAGAATATTGATAAGACAGGTATTCTATTGGATGGTGTCCAAAGGAATAGAGACTGTTTTGAGCGTTCCGGCAGAGCACATTTTGATTTGGTAACCAGTGATATGGCTGCAGCAGTAAATGGCGCAGGACTAATTGTAGTAGCTTGTGGTTCTTGGGGACATGAAGGTATTTTTAGAGAACTTATTCCTCATCTAGAAGATGGGATGGTTGTCAATATTTTTGCCGATAATTTTGCTTGTTTATTGCTTCGTAAATTAATGCGTGATATGGGTTGCACTAAAAAGGTAATTGTAGGAGGCTGGTCTTCTGCTCCATATGGCACAAGAATTGAGAGCATTGGCAAATTTCAATTTCCACATGTAGGTGCTAAATATCGCGCTATTACTTTGCGTGGAGCTGCTTTGCCTATGACTGATACTGATGATTTTATAGAAGCATCTCAATATTTGCCTTGTATGGATGCGGTAACTCAAGGGGATGGACCTCAGAAAGGAAACACAGTTCTAGATATTGATTTTGCTAACGTTAATCCTGTTATTCATGTTCCTGCTACTATACTTGGTGTTTCTACCATGGAAAATTGGGGAGTTATCTTCTGTGGACATGATAAAACTACTTATTCAATGTATTCCCATGGTTTGTGTCCTTCTATTTGTGAAGTGCAATATAAATTCTATAATGAAGAAATTGCACTGGCTAAGGCAATTGGTGTTGGGTGTCCTTCTTACAAGAAAGAGATGTTTTTCTCTCGCAGAAGCGTATTAACCCAAGAATATATGGGCTTGGATGCTAATGGTAATGATAATGTGGTGTTCCCGCTTGATCAACCTTCTACAGAAGGAAATACCGGCCCCAATAGCATTAATCATCGTTATATGACAGAAGATGTTCCCATTGGATGTAAAATTTATCATGATTTAGGGGTGCAATATGATGTAGCTACTCCAATTATTGACTCAATGATAACGTTAGCAAGTGCGATGCATAACAAGGATTTCTTTAAGGAAAGCAGATATTGTTTGAAATACCTTGGTATTGACAATATGTCAAAAGAGGAGTTGCTAGACTACTTGAACGAGGGGAAATATAGCCGCTAAGATAACGGTAATCAATGAAGTAGCTTGTAGGGATGACCGTTATGGTCATCCCTATTTTTGCTTAAGGAGGATAAGCTGATGAATTTTTCATTTGATAAAAACTATGTAGTTGAAGACTTCATCCTGAATACAACATGGGAAAATTTGCCGGAGCAAATACAGGCACGAGCTATTGTTTGCAGCGTAGATTTAATGATAGCTTTATTGCTTGGTAGCAAGGGTAAGCAATTTTCTGCTGGTATTAAAATGGCTGAAAATAATTTTAAAGATGGTAATGTGGCAGTGGTTGGTTGTGCTAAAACGTTTGGCCTTCTTGGTGCTGTTGTTGCCATGGCTCATGCTTCCAATTCCTTTGATATAGATGATGGCCACAATATGATTAAAGGTCATCCTGGTACTTCTTTTGTGGCAGGAGTACTTGCTGCAGCATATAAAGAAAATATTTCGTACAAAGAATATTTAACAACACTTGTAGTTTGCTATGAAGTGGCTGTACGTTGTGGGCTTGCTGTGCAGGACCATTATGGTTACTTACATAGCACAGGTACATACGGCGCTTTTGGAACAGCCGCGGGAATGGGAAGAATTATGAGATTTTCCCGAGAACTGTTGAGCAACGCTTTGTCTGTTGCAGAGTTCCATGCTCCTTTAACTCCGGTCATGCGTTCTGTCCAATATCCTTCTATGAACAAGGATGGGGTGCCATTTGGTGCTCTGGTAGGAGCGGCAGCCGTTTTAGAAAGTGAAGCAGGAACAACAGGCTGTGGCCATATCTTAGAGATGCCACAATACAAAGATATGGTAGCTAGTCTAGGCAAAAAATATGAAATTATGAATCTATACTTTAAACCATTTACTTGTTGCAGATGGGCCCATCAGCCTATACAAGCTTGTATAGATTTAGCTCAAGAACATAAATTTGCATCCGACGAAGTGGAAAGTGTTAAGGTGCATACTTTTGATTCTGCAGCAAAGCTTAGCAAAAAAATACCTACTACAACAGATGAGGCACAATACAATATTGCTTGGCCGGTGGCTGCAGCTATTGTTTGTGGAGATGTTGGAATAGAACAGGTCTGGGAACCTGCCTTAACTAACAAGAAAATATTAGATATGATGCAACGCTTAACTTTTGATGTTGATAGTAAGCTTGATAGCCAGTTCCCCGAGAAGCGTTTGGCGCAGGTAGAAATACAACTAAAAAATGGCCAAAACTTTCAATCAAAGATTTATGCCGCACCAGGTGAACATACAGATAATATTGATTTAGCATGGGAAAAGAAGAAGTTTATGCTACGAACAGCGGCAATCTTAACAAGAGAGCAACAAGAAAAAGTATTTAACATTCTAACAGGTGCTCTTGATAGCAAGATGAAATATATTGTTCAAAAAATAAACATGAATTATTGAGAACTATAAAAACAAAAGAGAGGTGCTACTATCATGACTCCTTATCAAATGCTCATGGACTTTGCTATAATGTCTATCTTGCTATTTGTAGCACAGATTCTACGTGCTAAGGTAAGCTTAGTCCAAAAATTCCTTTTGCCATCATCTTTGCTGGCTGGGTTTATGGGACTATTTTTAGGACCCCAATTTTTGAATGTTTTGCCTTTCTCTAAGTATTGTGGGTCATATCCGTATATGCTGGTGGTATTTTTGTTTGCATCATTGTTTATTGGCAATAATGCAGGCGGTAGCTGGAAACAGATTATGGATGAAGTTGGTGATACATTTCTTTTAAACGCAGCTGTATATTTTGGACAGTATGGAGTAGCGTTGCTTGTGGGTGGAGCTATATTATTATTCCTTTTTCCGCAAGTACCGGAGGCTTTTAATGTTCTTATGCCAGGAGGATTTATTGGTGGTCATGGTGCAGCTGCAGCTTTTGGGGGTGCTTTTAAAGAACTGAGTAATTGGGATGAGGCATTACCAATAGCTCAAACCTTTGCTACCATTGGTTTGCTGGCTGGTGTTATAGGCGGAGTTATTTGTATTAATATTGCCACTGTTAAAGGCTGGACTAAGTTTATTAAGACTGTTAAAAGTCTCCCGGAAGGTATGCGCACAGGGATGAATCCAGAAACAGAAAGAGAAACAATGGGGACTGCTACAGTAAATACAATGTGTTTGGATTCTTTGACATGGCATCTAATGTTGGTTCTAATTGCTACTTGTGGTGGCTATTATATTACCAATTATTTGCAGAGTATCTTTACAAAGTTAAGTATTCCCATGTTTTCTGTGTCTATGTTGTGTGGGGTGGCTCTGCAGTTTATTCTACGGTTAATTGGTTTTGACAGATACGTGGACAAAACTGTTGTAGGTCATATTGGTAGTAGTGCAACGGATTATTTGGTATCATTTGGTATTGCTACTATTAGGATTTCAGTAGTACTTAAGTATTTGGTACCAATTCTGATATTGACTATACTTGGTATTGTGTTCTGTCTAATATATCTATTTTATATTTCCAGAAAACTTTTTAGAAACTATTGGTTTGAAAGAGGTATTTTCATCTATGGTTGGTCGACAGGTGTAGTAGCAATTGGTGTAACGTTACTAAGAATTGTCGATCCTGAATATAAGAGTAGGACATTAGAAGATTATGGAATGGCGTATGTATTTCTTTCATTTATAGAGATTGGTTTAATTGCTATTCTTCCAACTTTGATTGTCAGTGGGTATTCTTTGCTAACAGGAACTGTTTGTTTTGTAATTGCAGGAATCATACTTTATATCTGCTACAGAAAGTATGGTACGCTTGAAAGCAGAGGAGAATGTTAGTAAAGTTATACAAAGAGGCTAATCTCTGCTGCTCCAAACTGGAGTGGCAGAGATTTTTTTCTTGGTATCATTTATCCAAATAAAAGAATTAACAATATCTGCCATACAACAGCAAGCGTAAGCACAGTGAAGAATTGTACTTACGCTTGTTAACCTTAGGTTGGATATTCATGCCTTGCTAGAAAAAGAGTTCTAAGCTATAATTTTTTTACCAGAGCAATCTGGAAAACATTAGTAAAGGGGAATGCTGTTTGAAGAACAATAATCTTTGGGAGATTGTAGTGTAACCGGAAGGTTTGCACAAATACAATCTCGTCAAACCTTCTGGTATTAGATAACAAATAACAGGAGGAAAAAACAATGAAGAAAGATAATTATTTAATTCGTTTGGAAAGACCCAGCGACTATTTTGAGGTTGAAAATTTAACCAGAGAGGCATTTTGGAATGTTTATTGTCCGGGGTGCTTGGAACATTATGTGCTTCATGTCTTGCGTTCAGACAAGGCTTTTGTGCCTGAGCTTGATTTTGTGTTGGTAAAAGATGCCAATATCATTGGCCAGGTTATGTATATGCACGCTGCCATAACGACTGACGATGGGAGCAAGATTCCTATTATGACTTTTGGACCTATTAGCATAGCCCCGCAATACAAGAGACAAGGTTATGGTAAAATTCTTTTAGATTATTCCCTGACAAAAGCTAAAGAACTCGGCTGTGGTGCTTTGTGCATAGAAGGAAATCTTGATTTTTATGGCAAGTCAGGTTTTGTGATTGCCGGCAGTAGGGGTATATATTATTACGCGGCTAAAAAGGGAGAAATAGTTCCTTATTTTTTATTAAAGGAACTAAAGGCAGGATACCTGGACGGCATAACAGGGACTTACCATACGCCGCAAGCTTATTTTGTAGATAAGCAACAAGCAGCAATATTTGATGCACAATTTCCGCCTAAGGAGAAAAAAATATTGCCAGGACAAATCTTTTAAGGAGATGGTTGTGATGAGGCTTTGCATTGCAGTTACGGTATTGTCTTAAAAAACGATAAAAAAGAGGAGGCAATACCGTGAATTATAAAGTAATAGATAAGAACCAATACTATCGTGCAGGAGTATATAGACACTTTACAGAGGATTGCAAATGCTCTGTGTCTATAACTGGCAGGATTGATGTGACAGAGCTGGTTTGCTATTCTAAGGCTACTTCTACTAAGTTTTACCTTAATTTTCTTTATGTTCTTGCCAAAACAATGAATGCCCGAGAAGATTATAGGATGGCTTATTTATGGGAGAGCGACAAGCTTATCTGTTTTGACAAGGTTAACCCATGCCACTACGTATTCCATTCTGACACAGAAACTTGTACGCCTGTTTATAGCGAATATTATGATGACTACCGGCAATTTTATGCTGCAGGTGCAGCTGATATAGCCAAAGCCAAAAGTACCCGTGAATATGGGCTTGATATGGAGCATCACCCCAACTGGTTTGATGCATCCTATGTTTCTTGGCTTTCCTATGATTCCCTGCATGTAGAACTGCCGGATGGCTACCTCTATTTTCAGCCGGTTATTAACTGGGGAAAGTACAGGAAAGAAAATGGCAAGCTTATGATGCCTGTTACGGTCCGTATGAACCACGCCGTGGCCGATGGCTATCTTGTTTCCCAAGTATTCTTACTGCTTGACGAGAATATTAAGGCCTTTGTTCAAGGCTGAGCTTTTAAAAGCATCTACTTCGGTAGGTGCTTTTTTATTGATTGAAATATATGGGTAAGTGCGCCAAGATAGATGGGCGGGAGGAACAGGCCTGGACTTAAAATAGTAAAAAAACTATTTGCCTTTGTTAACTATGTGTTAAAATGGTCATGTTATGATATAGTACGGAGATGTACAGTGATGAATATACTAGACAACCTGGCCGAGCGTATAAAACAATGCTCAGATGAAGTAGACAATCGTAATCGTAGTGCTTTTATCTTATTTTCTAAAGGAGCTTGTTTTCTTGCTGCTATTATAATTTGCGTGAGTGTAGCCTTGCCCTATTACCATTGGTTAATAGGGCCACATGCTTTTTTGTTTGTTTATACGATAATGCTTTTTTTCCTGGCTAATTATTGCCAGCAAAAAAAAGTCAAACATATCAGGGCTATTGAGTATTTGCTTTTTGCACCGTTGTTATTGGGAGGAGCCTTGGCCAGTTCTTTACTTGATCCAACCAGGCCTGGCATTACTATCCTACTTTTTATCTGGATTTTGCCTTTATTTATTATGGATAATCCTTGGAAAATCATAGGCTATCAATTATTCTTTGCGGGTATTTTTGTAGTTATTGCTTATTATTCCAAGCCATGGGAAGTATTTGTAACGGATGTGTTATATTTACCTATTTATTTGACTTACATTATAGGTGCTAATATTTATATCATAATGGAAAAGGTTTCCGGTGTGGAGAACTATCTTCTGGCTTGCAGGGAAGCAGAGCATGATAATTTGACGCAGTTGTTTAATCGTGCTTCCGGAGAGGCTAGAGTTCAGCAACTCTTGCAACAGGATGTACCTGGTTCCTTTGCTATCCTGGATATTGATGATTTCAAGCTGTTTAATGATCAATACGGTCATCAATTAGGTGATGAGGTTCTCTGCCGGGTGTCCCAAGCTATGCATTCTGTGTTTCGTTCTTCAGATGTTTTATGGCGTTTTGGCGGTGATGAATTTGCTCTTTACGCTATAGATATGATTGATACTAACATTTGCCAAAAGCGATTTGCCAAGCTGATGGAGTTGCTGGATAATATAGATTTTCCTCAAGTTCCTTCAGTACATATTGGGATAAGTGTCGGTTGCATAATTTGTACAGGCAAACAAGTCAAGTTTGCCAACCTTTACAAAATGAGTGATGATGCTTTGTATGAATCAAAGAGTAAAGGTAAAGGCCGGTTGACCATAAAAAGTGTCTGCTAAAGATATTATGTTTTTACGAAGGGGGAACCTAGCATGGAAATAGTCCTGGCTTATGATAAAAAAGAAGCCGCTGCAAAATTGGTTCAGGAATATATTGTTGCAGTGATGGCACATGGAACGGAAGCCAAGTCTACTTTTAATGTTCAGAATATCAATAAAGAACTTAATGATTTGGAAACAAAGTATGGTTTGCCGGACGGTAGGATGTACCTTGCTCTTGTCGATAATCAAATCGCAGGCTGTGCTGCCTTAAAGAAAACGGATGCAAATTATTGTGAACTTAAACGACTTTATGTAAGGCCTCAATATAGAGGACAACATATCGGTAAAGCCTTAGCAGAAAAAGTTATCGGGGCGGCTAGGGAAGTTGGCTATAAATATATGCGTTTGGACACTTTTCCTTTTATGGAGCAGGCCATAAATTTATATAGGGAGCTGGGCTTTCGAGAAATTCCTAAATACAACCAAAATCCTGCTTTAAGCGCCATCTTTATGCAGCTGGACTTATAACAGTATGTTGGAAAAAAGTAAATTATTACTACTAAGGAAAATATATAAGGGGCTCTGACTAAGAAATAGTGTATTTATGGTTTTTGACTTGTTATATCTTGAAATAAGAGGTATATTTAATATATGAAGATTTTTTATGAGGTAAGAAATAAAGCGAATTTTCTTACTATTCAATTTTTTAAAGGAGGCCTTTCATAATGGGTTTAGCAAAAAGAGTTGTGGTAATGCTGCTGGCAGGTACCATGTTGCTGGCCGGCGGTTGTGGTGGTAGTGGCGGTGGAGATAAGAAAGCTGCCAATGCACCTAAAGCAGAAGAAAAAGAACTAACAGTTTATTCTGCCCGTAGTGAAAGCTTGAACAATGCGGTAATCAAGAATTTCGAAAAGGATACCGGTATTAAGGTGAAAGTGGTTATTGCCGGGACCGGCGAGGTTATCAAACGGGTGAAATCGGAAAAGGCTAATCCCCTGGGAGATATTCTTTGGGCAGGTAGCGAGGCTATGTTAGCAGGGTCCAAGGACTTGTTTATGCCGTACACTTCCAAGGAAAATGATAAAATGATGCCTGAATTTAAGAACACAACCGGTTTTATTACCCCTGCTTTTTCGGATCCTACCGTTTTTATTGTTAATACCAAACTAAAGGGTGATATGAAGATTGAAGGCTTTGCTGATTTATTGAATCCTGCCTTAAAGGGGAAGATATCTTTTGGTGACCCGGTAAACTCCAGCTCTGCTTTCCAGTCTCTGGTTTGCATGCTTTATGATTTGGGCAATGGTGATCCTTTCAATACTGCAGCCTGGGATTATGTAGATAAATTTCTGGCACAGCTTAACGGCAAGATGGCCAACAGCTCCAGCCAGGTTTTCAAAGGTGTGGCAGGTGGAGAATATGTTGTGGGCCTGACCTGGGAAGATCCTGCAGCTAGTCTGGTTAAGAGTGGTGCGCCGGTAGCAGTTGTATTCCCCAAAGAGGGTGCTTTGTATGCGCCTCAATCTGTACAGGTTATTAATAAATGCAAACATCCTGAAAATGCCAAAAAGTTTATAGATTATATGCTATCTGAGAAGATTCAGAATCTAGTAGGTACGACTCTAACGGTACGTCCGTTACGCAAGGATGCTAAATTAGCAGATTATATGACACCTGCCAGCAAGATTAAGCTAGCTCCAAAATATGATGAGAAGTGGGTTAGCGATAACAAGGCCAAATTCACGAAGACCTTTAGCGAGCATATGGAAAAATCTATGTAAATAATTAACACTATAAACAATAACATAATGAGGGGACGTGTTGAACGGTAGTCTACCGATAGACTTTCGTGCCACGTCCCCTTTATTCTTAAGGAGAAAAAAATGAGTGTTGCTATTACAATAGACAAGGTTGTCAAAAAATATGGACAGAATATTGTTATAAACGGGTTATCTCTTCAGGTGAAACCGGGGGAATTCTTTACCCTGTTAGGCCCCTCCGGCTGTGGCAAAACTACGCTGCTAAGAATGATCATCGGGTTTAATAGCATTGATGGTGGTACCATTAAGGTGGATAATCAGGTAATCAATGCGATTCCCGTCAATCTGCGCAATATGGGTATGGTCTTTCAGAATTATGCTATTTTTCCCCATATGTCCGTGGAAGAGAATGTGGCCTTTGGCTTAAAGCAGCGGCATTTGCCCAAGGAGCAAATTGTCAAACAGGTGGAGGAAATTTTAAATGTGGTAAAAATAGGCCATCTAAAAAACAGGATGCCTACACAGCTAAGCGGTGGACAGCAACAGCGGGTGGCTCTGGCGAGGGCTATCGTCATTCATCCCCAGGTGCTGCTTATGGATGAGCCTCTTTCCAATTTGGATGCTAAACTGAGGGTAGAGATGCGCAATGCTATTAAGCGTATTCAAAGACAAATAGGTATTACCACAGTGTATGTTACCCATGATCAAGAAGAAGCCTTGGCAGTTTCAGACCGTATCGCGGTTATGCATAATGGGGTTATTCAGCAGGTAGGGACTCCTATTGCCATTTATCAGCGACCTAAAAATCGTTTCGTATCTACTTTTATTGGTTTGTCGAATATTCTAGCGGCTCAACTTGATTTAGGACAAAGTGTACCGGTGCTGTCTTTTGGTACCTATAAGGTTTCTATGCCTAACCTTGACAGAACAATCGCTGCCAAGGCAGTAGGACAGGTAACAGTGGCTGTGCGTCCGGAAGAATTTGTAATCCAAAAAGATGGTTCTGATGGTATTGCCGCTACCGTAGAGAGTAGTGTTTTCTTAGGTGTTACTACCCATTATTTCATGAATCTTGCCGATGGTAAGCCCATTGAAGTCATCCGGCCTTCAGAAGTGGGTACCACTATTCCCAATGGCTCACAGGTGAAGCTTTTAGTGGATGCTTCCAAGATTAATGTCTTTACTGCAGATGGGGAACAGAACTTGATTCAAGAAAGCGGGGCTCTATCATGAAAAAGCCTTTTAACATCTGGCGTCTCATGACCGTGGTACTCCTGGCCTTTTTTGTACTGTTTGTGGTTTATCCCCTTATCACTGTTTTGTATCAAAGCGTGCTGGAACCGGGAACTAATAAGCTGACACTGGCTTATTTCGATAAGTTCATGGCGCGCAAATATTACTGGAGTACTTTGGTAAATAGTTTCAGTGTAACTATTGTTTCAACCATTTTTGCCTGTGTTTTAGGAGTACCTATGGCTTATGTTTTGCGCAGTGTAAAGGTGCCGGGCAGTAAATATTTGAATATCTTAATCGTTATTTCTTATCTTTCACCGCCTTTTATTGGTGCTTATGCCTGGGTACAGCTGCTAGGTCGCAATGGTTTCTTTACGCAGCTGGCTAATAAGCTTTTTGGCCTGAAACTGGGCGGTATCTACGGCTTTGCAGGTATTGTGCTGGTATTTTCGTTACAATCTTTTCCCTTGATTTATATGTATGTATCCGGAGCTCTGAAAAATCTGGACAATTCCTTGAATGAGGCTGCTGAGAGTTTGGGCTGTACAGTGTTTGAGCGAGTGCGAAAGATTATTATCCCCTTGGTTATGCCATCTCTTTTGGCCAGTGCTCTTTTGGTATTCATGCGAGTTTTTTCTGATTTTGGTACTCCCATGCTTATCGGTGAAGGCTTTCGCACCTTTCCGGTTTTGATTTACACTCAGTTCATGGGCGAAGTTAGTACTGATGACCATTTTGCAGCTGCTTTGTGCGTCCTTGTTATTGCCATTACGCTGTTGCTCTTTTTCCTACAGAGGTTTATGGCAAGGCGTTTTGCTTATTCTATGACAGCTTTAAAGCCTATGGAGGCAGAGGAAGCCCATGGCTTACGTAAGGTGCTGGCCTATGTTTTTGTGTTTGGCGTGGTTCTTGTTGCTATGCTGCCACAATTGACGGTTATCTTCACATCTTTCCTGGAGACGGCCGGTGGCACAGTATATACGGGTAGCTTTGGCCTCACAAATTATATGAATACCTTATTTGCCAAAGATAATAACTCTATTCTGAACACTTATCTATTTGGTTTGGCTGCTATTGTACTGGTCGTGGTCATGGGTATTTTAATCAGCTATCTGACGGTGCGCAAATCGTCTTTCTTGACCATGATTCTAGACACCTTAACCATGTTTCCCTATATTATTCCAGGCTCTGTCCTGGGTATTGCTCTTTTGTCCAGTTTTAACACAGGACTGCTGGTGTTAAGCGGAACGGCTATAATCATGATCATCTCTCTGACTATACGGCGTATGCCATATACCATTAGATCCAGCACAGCTATCATTAGCCAGATCAGTCCCAGTGTGGAAGAAGCAGCGGTAAGCTTAGGCGCTACAGAGTTCCAATCCTTCCGTAAGATTATGATTCCCATGATGCTACCCGGTGTTATGGCGGGAGCCATCATGAGCTGGATTACCCTGATTAGCGAACTTAGCAGCAGTATTATTCTCTATACCAGTTCCACCAGTACGCTGACCGTGGCCATTTATGCCGAGGTCATCCGGAGTAACTTTGGCAATGCTGCGGCCTATTCGACTATTTTAACCTTAACCTCTATTGTTTCCCTGCTTTTGTTCTTTAAGCTGACTAAGAGCCAGGACATCAGTGTTTAACCTAGGTAAGGAAATAGCGGTTAATACAAGATAAAACAACAAGGACAGGCAGGTGAAATTCTGACTGTCCTTGTTGTTTTATAAATGGTTTGGTTATTTTTCTGTTGGAATTGCCTTTCTCTTGCTTAGTGGATTAAATTAAAACAGGGGGCATGGCAAGAGAAATTATAGGTAAGTGAAATTGCGATAAATACAGGGATAGTAGTTCATCTTTTTGTTGTGTACAAAGCTATCTTTAGTGTATAATTGGAACATATTATTTTAAATTTATGGTAAAGGGGAAGATTACTTTGATGTTACAAAAGAAGATAATGGTTGGTTTAATGGCTGCTTTAACAGTAGCCATGCTGGCAGGCTGTGGCGGCTCCGAGAAAAAGGCAGAAGCTCCCAAAAAAGCAGAACCGGCAAAAGTGTTGCGCATTGCGACCAATGCTACCTATGTTCCTTTTGAATTTAAGGACAAGGAAGCAACAGGCAAGGATTCTGACTACAAGGGTATGGAAATTGATATGGTCAGAGAGGTTGCCAAACGTCTGGGCATGGAAACCAAGATGGAAAATATCGCTTTTAACGGTGTAATACCGGCTATTTTGTCCAAGCAGGTTGATTTGGCCGCTACCGGGATGACCATGACTAAAGAACGTGCTCAAAAGGTATCTTTTGCTGCGCCCTTCTATGAGTCCAAGCTGGCTTTTATTGTTTTGCAGAAGAGCCCTGTAAAAACTGTGGAAGATCTTAAGGGTAAAAAGATTGCCGCTATGGTAGGAACTACCGGAGCAAAATACGGTGAAGCGCATGGCATGAGCGTTAAGCAATTTGATAATAGCTCGGAAGCAATCTTGGAAATGGAAACCGGCAATGCGGATGCTGCCATTGTAGATAAACCGGTTGGTGAGTATTATTCCTCCTTGGAGGGAAAAGGAAAAGGTAAGGTAAGAGTAATAACTATCGCTGATTCCAAGTCAGAGCTTTTAGGCTTTGTTATGAGCAAGGACAATAAAGAATTGCAAACCAAGATTAATAAAGCTATCGCAGATATGAAAAAAGATGGAACCTATAATAAAATTTACCAAAAGTGGTTTAACGTAGAAGCACCTAATCTGCCTGAATCTGCAGAAAAAGCTTTAGGCTTATAAACATTTTATATACAAAAGGAACACTTCATATGGAAGTGTTCCTTTTTTTATGATGTTTAATTTTGAGCGATGCCTTTTAACCAGAACGAAATTAATAAATTGTTTGGTTATTCTTTTTGTATTGCTCAAATACCTTAATAGCCTGGTCGCGATCCAATTGTTGAAGCTTTAGAACAGCGTTGTCAGAGCAATGGCCTTCTATAAATTCATATATAAAGGCATCTCTAAAACCGATTGCTGCCGCATCTTCAGCAGCATTGCCATAATAAACAGTCTTAATATTGGACCAAATGATAGCGCCTAGGCACATGGGACAGGGATAGGCAGATGTATAAAGCTCGCAACCTGTTAAATCGTAGGTTCCCAGATTCTTGCAGGCATCACGAATGGCTTGCATTTCACCGTGACAGGTGGGATCGTTGTTTTTTATTACTTCGTTATGACCTCTGCCAATGATTTTGCCGTTTTTGACGACTACGGCACCAAAAGGACCGCCTTCACCGGTGGATAAGTTCTTCGCAGATTCTTTAATGGCTTCATTCATGTAGTTAATGGTAAACACCCCTTTCGGTACTATATGTCATATTATACCAAAAAAGGCAACCTAGTGAAAAGGTTTTGAGCTAATAAGCTGACAAAATAATTATTGCTAGAATATAGCAGGGTATTACTACAAAACGGAATGTAGGGGAAAGCTTGCTATAACAAATTGCTTATTGGCATAAAGGGAAAATACAAAAGGCAAGTATTTTGTAGTATAATTAAACATATAGTTAATAATTGGCAAGTAAAAAAATTACACCCGGGAGAAAATGTTATGCACTATTTATACTGCCCAATCTGTGGTAGCAAGCTGGTTAGTAAAGAGGCCGGAGATGATGGCTTGGTACCGTATTGCGAAAAATGCAAAAAATATTGGTTTGATGGTTTTGCCAGTTGTGTCATGGTTTTGACCTACAACCAATATGATGAAATAGTATTGTGTCGTCAAAGCTACCTATCTACAAAATATTCTTCTTTAACTTCTGGGTTTATCACCCCCGGAGAAACAGCAGAAATTTGTGCGGTAAGAGAAGTGAAGGAAGAATTGGGTATTGATATTCAGGATTTGGAATATGCAGGTACCTATTGGTTTGAGCGTGGTCAAATGCTTATGCACGGTTTTATGGGCTATTCTCCCCGCTGCGATTTTAAGCTTTCCGTGGAGATAGATTCGGCACAATGGGTACCGGCTAAAGAAGCGACTAAGACTATGTTCCCGGATAGTCCCGGCAACGCCGTATACGGAGTTTACAGGAAGTTCTTGAAGAAACGTGGCTTATAGCATTGCAAAATTTACGGATCAGAGTATCGGGGGCTTAGGCGAATTTATGATATTTAAAGTGGCAACTTAATATTTTGTCATACATTGCTTTTGGTAGAAATGGGGTAAAATTCATGGGGTTTAAGAATGCTTACGAAGCTTTAGGTGCCTTAATTAACGCTTACTATAATGAACGAAATGTAGATGCTACGTTGGCATGTGTAACTGATGATATTGTTTGGGTTGGTACAGAACAAAGCGAGTATATTTTTGGTAAAAAAAATCTTGAAAAATTATTGCTGACTGATGTGGAGGCTTTTCCGAATTCTTTTGCCATTGACATTGAACCTCCTGCTGTAAAAACGTTAAGTGGTACTGTTACCGTTTTCACTGTTAAAGGTAAACAAGTGGCTGTTCCCGGTATTGTTAACGGTTTCCCTATCAGAGGGACTGCAGCTTGTGTTCATACAGCACAAGGCTGGTTGGTTAGTGCTGTGCATCTTTCTGTGCCCAATTTTGCCCCGGAAAAACATAATTTTTCCAAAGAATTGGATCGGAATAGGAAAAAAGAAGAATTACTTATGGCCAAAATACCCGGCGGAGTGGCTATTTATCGTTTAAAGAAGAACGGAACAGTGTGTGCGGATTATTTTTCGGAAGGCTTAACTAAGATGTTTGGGTTCACCAGTGCCGAGGAAGCTAAAGCTTTTGTAAGCGGTGATATGACAGCTCTTATTGTGAAAGAAGACATTCCCATAGTCTTAAGAGCTGCCAAGGAAAGTTTGGCCAAGCATGCACCCATCAGTATTACTTATCGTGTCCATGTTAAAAATCAACCGGATATTCTCCAACGTTTAGATGCCAATATTATGGAAAGCGATTTAGGGGAGGATGATCTGGGTGTTTGGTACGCCGTTCATACCAGAGTTAGTGAGGAATCCAAGCGAATTATTAAGGAGCAGCAGATATTAAAGGATTTAGTCAACTGTGTGCCGGCAGGTATCGGTATTTATGAAATAAAAAATGGTAAGGTATACCTTACCTATTTGAACGATGCTTTCTATGAAATTATTGGTGTAACCAGACAAAGCAGAGGAAAATATTTTGGTGATGCTACTATTCGGGCCGTACATCCTGATGACTGGAATAAGGTTAGGACCTGTGTTGAAGAGATTAGCGGTGGAAAGAACTCCGGCAATTTTGTAGTGCGAATTTGTGATGAAAAAGAGCAGTGGATTTGGTTTAATCTGGCGGTTTCAGTTATTGACCGTAGTAAAGATGGCATAAAGATTTATGTGGCCTTTTCTAATTGTGATGCCTTGATTCGTTACCAGCAGGAACTTCTCAAGAATAGGGTTATGACTAATGTGGCCCTTGAAAGTTCTAAGATTATTGTGTGGCGTTATGATTACAGGTACCATCGTATCACTGATTCAGGGACAGTGGGTGAGGTCTATAAGATGCCCAAGGTGATAGACAACGTTCCAGAAGCTTTGTTTAATTGTGGTATTGTGCGTCCTCAAAATGAACAAGTCATTAGGACACTTTATGCCAAGGCGGAGACTGAAAAAATAGTTTCTGCGGATATCTTGGCTAAAATGTTTAACGGTGAAAACGATAGATGGTTACATGTTACCTTTACGCCGGTGTTTGACGAGGACGGACATTATGTAGAGACCATAGGTTCTGCTATTGATATTAATGAGCAAAAGGAGAAGGAACAGCGCTACGAAGAAAAGTTAAGATTAAAGAAAGCGGCTGCGCAACAAGCTCTTGCTTCTGTCACTTATAATTTAACCCAAAATACACTTACAGAGGTAGATACTTGTAGTGTGCCGATTCACACTATTTTAAGTTGCCCAACAGCGGATGAGGCCCTGACAAATTTGAGGACTTCTGCCCTTAGTGAAGATGAAATGGCACGCTTTGCCCCTGTAAAAAATCGACAAGTGCTTTTACAAGGCTTTAAAAATGGTAAAAACCATTGGGAAATAAGACACCATTTAAAAAATGATAAGCGGTGGATACAAAGCAACTATGATTTGTTTAATAATCCCTATACCGGCGACGTAGAACTTAGTGTGGTGCTCTACGATGTTACCGAAAGTGTTAGGGCTGCTCTTGTTATTGACCAATTGTTAAAGGTGGATTATAAAGCAATCTTTACCGTTGATACTAAAACAGGAGCAATTACTCAATCTCGTACGGAAAATGGTAATGAGCAAGTAAAAAGTATAATAAATAGGCAGCAAGCTTTGGGCAACAATACCGCGGCGTTGAGAGAATTTTTCACTGAGGTTGTTGTACCTGAAGAATTATCCAGGGTTGTTAGGGAAAACAGTATCGAAAATATTACAAAGCAGTTGGATAGGTTGCCTGTGTATGAGACTTTTTATCCAATACTTGTGGAGCAAGGTAAAATTAACCAGATAAGGACAGTGTATACTTATTTGGAAAATAATAAGGCCAGTATACTTTGTGCTGTTCAGGATGTGACCGAGGCTTACGAACATGAGGCCAGTCAAAAAGAGCAGCTTAGGATAGCTATGCTGGATGCTAAAATGGCTAATAAGGCCAAGACTGAATTCTTAAGTACGATGAGCCACGATATGCGAACACCTATGAACGGTATTTTAGGGCTTACCTATTTAATGGATGAGCAGAATGATATTAATATTGTAAAAAAATATACAGTGCAGTTAAGGGATGCGGCTCAATACCTATTGCAATTAATTAATGCGGTATTGGATGTCAATAAGATTGAAAGTGGTAAACTTTTTTTGCATCCTTATCCTTGTGATGAAGAAAAATTGTTTGATTCTATTGTTGCGATGGTGAAACCTTTGCTGGATGCCAAAAATATTGATTTTCATTTTACTAAAGTCAGGATTCATTGGCAGTATATGATTTTGGATGAACAAAGAGTTAAACAGATATTTATCAACCTGTTAAGTAATGCCATTAAGTTCACGCCTGAAGGTGGACGCATTGATTTTACCATGGAGTTGGTTTCTCAGACCAACAACATGATTGTGGATAAATTCGTTATTAAGGACACGGGAATTGGTATTTCGCCGCAATTCCTACCACATATATTTGAAGCCTTCACCCAGGAAAAAAGAGATGCTGATGTGGCTACAGCAGGTACAGGCTTGGGGCTGTCAATTGTTAAGCAATTGGTAGAATTGATGGGTGGCACGATGAGTGTCAAAAGTGAAGTTAATAAGGGAACGGAATTTACTGTCTATCTGGAATTACCTCTGGCTGAAAAACCTTTAGAGGAAGTCAAAAGAGAAGAGGCTATAGAAGCGGCTAAACAAGCTGCTTTGGATCAAGATAAGATTCTAAACGGGAAAAAAGTTTTGCTTTGCGAGGACCATCCCCTAAATGTGCAGATAGCAACCAAGCTGTTGGAGAAAAAGCACATGATTGTGTTTAGCGCTGCTGATGGTCAGCTTGGTTTGGAAGCGTTTAAAGCTTCTACTCCTCATACCTTTGATTTAATTTTAATGGATGTCAGGATGCCTGTTTTGGATGGTATAGAAGCAACAAAGGCGATTCGTAGCCTACCCAGACAAGACGCCAAGGAGATACCAATTATTGCCATGACTGCCAATGCTTTCGATGATGATAGAAACAACACCAAGGCAGCTGGTATGAATGCACATTTGGTCAAGCCGATAGAACCGGCTGTGATGTTTGCCACGCTGGCTAGGTATTTGCAAAACTAAATATTTACGGGTAAATAAAATTAGGTAAAGCACTTCTGGTATTATTAGTTCCAGAAGTGCTTTTTTAGTGTATAATGTGAACGTAGGTGTTTTTTCGTATGTAGTGCTGAAGGAAGGAAAATTTCATGCTTATGCTGAAAAAGAAGCTGAAAATTATATTTTTATGTTGGGCGGTGACGTTATCTGCTACGAGCTTTGCCCAAGCGGCAAAAACAACTACAGCTGCAACTCCGCTTGTTTTGACTGAAAGCTCACTTTCCCATCGTACTTTAGGTTATGTATGGAGATTGGATGCACCTGCCACACAACAAATGCCAAGAAATTACAGAGTGATGCCAGATATACGTATGAGTGGAAGTGGCCAATTTACTCCGCATTCTTATCAAGCTATGCTTGCGGATTTAAAGACTAGGTATAAGGTTAATCCTCAGGATTTGTATATCTTTGATTTAAGGCAGGAAAGCCATGGACTTTTGAATGGCTCCGGTGTCAGCTGGTATGGCGAAGATAATTGGGCCAATGTGGGCAAAACTGCTAAGCAGATTGCAGCTGAAGAAAAGTATCTTCTTAAGAATACGCTAGGCAAGGCTGTAACCAATATTTATAATTTGGACAAACACAAAGTGCCTGGTTTAGTAGCCGGTATTGTGGTTACGGCACAAAGCCCTGAGCAGCTGCTGGTAGAACAGTCAGGTGCGCATTATGTGAGAATTACCTGTCCTGATCATTTGTGGCCGGGAAAAGAACAACGAGAGCAATTTTTACAGCTGTATAAAACGTTACCGAAGAAGGCCTGGCTACATTTTCATTGTCAGGCAGGAATAGGTAGGACAACTTCTTTTATGGCAATGTATGATATTTTAAAAAATGGTAAAAAGGATTCCTTGGAAACAATTGTGGCAAGACAACGCAAACTGGGTGGACAAGATTTGCTGCATGTGTGGTCAAATGAAGCTTGGCGGCAGGCTATTAACGATGCCAAGGCCGAAGGTGTAAGAAAATTTTATGAACAGTATAAACAAGGGAGAATTTGATATGGGTAAGAAAATACTGATAGTTGTTGATATGCAAAACGACTTTGTGGATGGTTCTTTGGGAACCAAGGAAGCACGGGCTATTTTGCCGGCTGTGGAGCAAAAGGTGGCAACTTTTCCGGGAGAAGTAATTTTTACCCAGGATACCCATCAGATAGATTATTTGAAAACACAAGAGGGTCAAGGTCTGCCGGTAGAACATTGTATCAAGGGAACAGCAGGCTGGGAATTAGTCCCTTCCCTAAAAAAATGGGCTGTGGCACATGACTGTACCATCTTCCCCAAGCCTACCTTTGGCAGCACAAAGCTGGCGGAAGTTTTGACCAAGGTTGAAACGTTGACCAAGGCAGAGGCTAAAGCGCCTTTTGAGTATATTGAGCTGATAGGCCTATGCACGGATATTTGTGTGATTTCTAATGCTCTTTTGCTCAAGGCGGCACTACCGGAGGTACAAATTAAAGTAGACAGCTCGTGCTGTGCAGGTGTTACGCCTCAGAAACATCAAGCTGCCTTAGAGGTTATGCGAAGCTGTCAAATTATAATTGAGTAACAGTACTTAGGGGAAAGAAGGGAAAATTATGTTTAAGAAAATCAGTTCTATATTATTAACCGTTGTTTTAGCAGGTAGTGTTCTGTTTTCACCGGCTTTGGTTAACGCTGAAAAAGAAAAGAATTACCAGAGAATAGTAGTGGTAAGCGATGCTCATTATCCTTCCAAAACCAGCGAGAGCAAGAATCCTGAGCTGAGAGCAAAGAAAATTGAGCAGAAATTACAAGCTGTTGAGGACATTGATAGCTGGCCGGATGTAGATTTGGTAGTTTTTACCGGAGATATGGTGGCAAGGCTTGGCAACCAGGAGGATTATGCTGAAGCTAAAAAATTCGTGGATAAATTTACCAAACCTGTTACCTTTATTACCGGTAATCACGAATTTAGATACGCCGATACTTTGAGCAAGAAAGGCAAGCTGCGTAAGTGCACGCCGGAGTTTCGCCAAGAAAAGCTGGAACGGTTCAAAACAGTTTTTCAAATGCCGGAGCTGTACTACACAAAACAGGCAGCACCATATCTGTTGGTGTTCTTGTCTGCAGACAGAACTGATGACGCGTTCACCACAGGCATTTCCGATGAGCAATTGAAATGGCTGGATACTACTCTTAGTGTTTATTCCAACCAACCAACTATTATCTTCTTCCATGCACCCTTAGCCGGAACCTTGTTGCCTTATAATACAGAAGTCAATACGGTAACTAGAGTTGCTCAACCTGAGGAAGAAATAAAGAGAATTCTTACTTCTCATCCCCAGGTGAAGCTTTGGGTATCAGGGCATACTCATACGCCTCCCACTCAGCCAAGTTTTGCTAATAAGGTTAATTACTATCATGGTATTTTGGATGTGCACAATCCTACTTGGGATGAGCAACAGGTTTGGACTAATTCTTTATATTTGTATAAACACAAGATTGTCATTTGTACCTATGATCATCTAAACCATAAATTTATGCCGCAATTTAAAAGAGTTGTGAAATGGTAAGCTAGACGGTATGGTATAATGCATATATAAGTTGACAGGGAGGTCACAGATTATGAAAGTATTATTATTAAATGGTAGTAGAAGAGAGAGAGGTTGTACCTGTACAGCCTTGTCTGAGATAGCTAAGGTTCTGGAGGCAAATGATATTGCAACGGAGATTATTCATGCTGTTCCTGAAGATGATGTGGTTAAAGGGGTTGCAGAGAAATTAAAAACCGCGGATGGTTTAGTCATAGGTTCTCCTGTGTACTGGGCCTCTCCCAGTGGTGAAATGGTTAGTTTCATGGACAAGCTGAGTGCTATTGCCGGTCCTGCTTTGCGCCATAAACCGGGTGCTGCCATTGCTTCAGCCAGAAGGGCCGGCACGACGGCAACTTTGGAGGTTTTGCACAAATATTTGATGTACTTTGAAATGCCGCTGGTTTCTGCCAATTATTGGGCTATGGTACATGGTAATACCCCGGAAGAAGTGAAAAAAGATTTAGAAGGCATGCAGATTATGCGTGTCTTGGGCAATAATATGGCTTGGCTCCTAAAATGTATAGCTGCCGGCAAGGCTGCCGGTGTTAAAGAGCCTGCTAAAGAAGACAAGGTCATGACCAGTTTTATTCGTTAATGTCTTTTATTAATAAAAGGTGCATTTAGTTATTAATTAAATTACTAGATGCACCTTTTTTTATTTACTAAAGCCTATATTTCGTACTATAATCATATTGTAAGTAGTTACGGTAATGGTAAAACAACAGAATTGATTTGTGTAGAAAGGGGGGACGGTAAAGCATTTAAAATAGTAATGTGAAGGACAGGAAAGTACAAATATCTTTACCAATATATCTATCAAAAGGGGTGCTAAAATGTCTGAAAATGAAGTAAAAACAAAGAAAACGTTAATGGATCGTTTTCTCAACGTAGTAGAGGTAGCTGGTAACAAATTACCTGATCCAGCTACATTGTTTATTCTTTTAGCAATCATTGTACTTATTTTATCGGCTATTTTCAGTAGCATGGGAGCTTCTGCTGTTCACCCGGGCACTGGCAAGACCATTAAGGTCATTAACCTGTTAAGCTTGGACGGCTTTAGGATGATTTGGTCTAAAGCAGTTTCCAATTTCTCCGGATTTGCTCCTCTGGGCATGGTTCTAGTTTGTGTCATTGGTGCCGGATTGGCAGAGCGTAGTGGTTTCTTAGGCGCTTTCATGCAAAAGATGCTAGGCGATGCTGCTCCTGCTATAGTAACCTTTGTTATTATTTTTATTGGTATTAATGGTAATGTTGCCGGGGACTCTGCTTTCGTAGTACTGCCTCCTGTAGCAGGTGCTATTTTCCTGAGCATGGGACGGCATCCTCTTCTGGGTGTGTTCTGTGGCTATGCCAGCGTGGCAGCAGGCTTTTGTGCCAATGTTATGCTAGGTATGTCTGACTCTTTGGCTTATGGCTTTACAGAAGCGGCAGCCAGAATGATTGATCCTGCTTATAAGGCTTCTCCTGCTATTAACTATTACTTCTTAGTTGCTTCTTGTATCGTTTTGTCTTTTGTGGGAACTTTTGTTACAGAAAAATTCATGGCTCCCAGATTTGCCGGTATTGATTTAAGTAAATACGAACTGGATCCGGAGACGACACGCATTACTCCGGAAAAGGGTAAGGCTGTAGTGAAGGCTTGTGTTGCCACCGTCATCACGCTTATTGTTATTGCTTTAATGTGCATTGGCGATAATCCTATTTTGGGTGATCCTAAGACTCATTCCATTATGGACCCTACTTCTCCCTTTATGGTTGGCATTATCCTCATGGTTACGTTGGTACTCTTTGTTCCCGGTGCTGTTTATGGTTTCTGCAGTGGCAAATATAAAAATGATAAGGATATGTTTGCAGATATTTCCGGTGGTTTTAAAGATGTATCTTCTTACATCCTTTTGTGCTTTTTCTGTGCTCAGTTCACCAGCTATTTTGCTTGGTCCAACTTGGGTGCCGTTCTTGCCATTAAGGGTGCCGGTGTTTTAAAGACTATGAATTTTACCGGCGTACCGCTTATTGTTGGTTTGATTTTTGTTTCTTGTATTGTTAACATCTTCATTGGTTCCGCTTCTGCAAAGTGGGCTATTTTGGCTCCTGTTATGGTTCCTATGATGATGATTTTGGGTTATGATCCTGCTGTTACTCAAGCAGCCTATAGAATTGGTGACTCCATTACCAATCCGTTGTCTCCTTTGTTCTATTATTTCCCCTTAATTTTAGGTTTTGCCAGAAAATATGAAAAAGATACAGGTATGGGAACCATTATCGCTAATATGCTCCCGTATTCTATTGCTTTTACTATTGCCTGGGTAATTCTACTGACCATCTGGGTTGTCTTTGATATTCCGCTAGGCCCCGGTGGCGGCATCTATCTGCCTATCAAATAGTTAAGTAATTATAGTAAATCATCATTTATATAAAAATAAAAACACAGGTAGATTGTCTGCCTGTGTTTTTATAAGTAAAAGAAAGGGGAAAGCTATGAATATTAGGGAAGAGGCCCTGGGCCTTGCTCCATATATAGTAGAACAACGACGTTATCTACATCGACATCCGGAATGCTCTTTCAAAGAAAAAGCAACTACAGCCTACTTGGCAACTGAATTGGAGAAAATGGGCATAGCTGTGCAGCTATTTCCTGATTATTTTGGTCTAGTGGGAGTTATTAAAGGTTCCTCTCAAGGTAAAACGGTTCTTCTGCGCGCTGACATAGATGCTTTGACCATTGAAGAAAAGAGTGGCGTTCCTTATCAATCAGAGGTACCAGGCATTATGCACGCCTGTGGACATGATAGCCACAGTGCCATGCTACTGGGTGCTGCCAAGCTTTTGATGGCGCATAGAAGTGATTTTCAGGGAACGGTAAAGCTGCTTTTTCAGTCGGCGGAGGAATCCGGACATGGGTCCAAGTATTATGTGGAGCACAATATTATTACTGATGCCGATGCATGTTTTGCCCTGCATGTTATGCCACAGCTAGAGGCTGGTCATTTTGCCTTGGAGGCAGGACCAAGAATGGCATCCTGCACAGATTTTATTATTACCATAGAGGGTGCTTCGGCGCATGGTTCTACACCTCATTTAGGCCATGATGCTATTGTGGCTGCCAGCTCGGCTATTATGAATATTCAGACCTTGGTTAGCCGCTTTAACAATCCTCTGCAACCGTTGGTGGTTACTATTGGTAAGATTAGGGCCGGCAAGCAATTCAATATTATTTGCGACAAAGTGACCCTGGCAGGTACAATCAGAACCTTTGCTCGGGATAATTACGTGCAGGTACCTAAAGAGCTGGAAAAAATGTTGCAAGAAACAGCTGCCATGTTTAAATGCAAGGCAAAAATGGATATTATCACGGATGAACCGTCAGCTGTTAATGACCATCCGGAGCTGCTGGCTCTTGCCCGTCAAACTGCTGTAGAGCTGTGGGGCGATGATGTTTTACGGCCTATGCATACCTTGATGAGTTCTGAAGATTTTGCTTTTATTATGCAAAGAATACCCGGCGTTTTAGGCTTTTTAGGTGTTCAAGATGCTCAGAGTATTTATCCTTTGCATTCCAATAGGTTTAATCTTGATGATGGCAATTTATATAAAGGAGCAGGACTTCATGCTCAGTTTGCCTTGAACTATCTGCAACAAGGCAAGGGAGGTGCTAACCATGTTTGATGTGAAACAAGAAGCGCTGGCCTTGCAGAATTATATTACTGAGCAACGTCATTATTTGCATGCGCATCCGGAACTAGGGACAAAGGAAGTTAATACCACTAAGCATATTGTGGAAGAATTGCAAAAAATGGGAATTGAGGTACTGACTTTTAAGGATATTACCGGTGCCGTAGGCATAATTAAAGGTGCAAAGCCCGGAAAAACCGTGATGCTGCGAGCTGACATTGACGCTCTGCCTATCCAGGAAAATGATCATGGGCAGGACTACATTTCTCAAAATGCCGGCGTCATGCATGCTTGTGGACATGACTGTCACACCGCAATGCTGTTGGGGGCAGCTAAAATTCTCAGCAGCCATAAGGAGGAAATTGCCGGTACGGTAAAATTGCTTTTCCAGATGGCAGAGGAAATTGGCACGGAGTCCAGGCATTATGTGGAAAAAGGCTGTCTCGATGATGTAGATGCTATTTTTGGCATGCACATCTGGGCCTTAATTGACAGTGGCTATTACAATCTGGAAGATGGAGAGCGGATGGCTTGCAGTGACCGTATTACCATTAAGGTCAAAGGCAAAGCCAGTCATGGTAGTGCGCCTCAGGAAGGCAAGGATGCTATTGTGGCGGCTGCGGCTATTGTTATGGGACTACAGACAATCGTCAGCAGAACCAATGATCCTCAAAACAGCCTGGTAGTTACTGTCGGTGCTATGAACGGCGGATATCAAACTAATGTTCTTGCAGAAGAAGTAGAGCTGGTAGGTACAGTGCGAACCTTTAATAAAGAGTTTCGTAAGCATGTGCCTGAGTTGATTGAACAAAAGGCTAAAAATATTGCGGCGGCTTATGGCTGCCAAGCAGAATGTACCTATTTCTTTGGACCGGCTCCTCTGATTAATGAACACAAAGAGCTTAATGACTTTGCCAGAAGTGCTGTTACTAAGCTAATGGGTGATAAGGCCCTGATACATCTTGATAAGCAAATGGGTGCAGAAGATTTTTCTGTTTACATGGAAAAAGTACCTGGGGTTTTTGGCTTTTTAGGTTGCAGAAGTAAGGACAAGGGTATTTGTTGCGTACATCATCATCCTGATTTTGCTGTTGACGAAACGGTATTTCCTTATGGAACAGGAATTTATGTACAATTTGCCCTTAATTTTTTAACAAAGGAATAAGTGGCTGGAACAGGCTTTAGTTAATGATTAGATTGGCCCCGATTGATAGTCGGGGCTTTTTTTTGTCTGTTGTCCAGTTATAAATACTAAAAAAATATTTACAATAATGTTTAAATTAAAAGAAAATAAGTGTATAATAATGACGTATGTAAAGTTTTTAAAATATTTGCTGCCAGAAAGAAAAAAATTGTCTTACTTGTTAATGGCAATATGAAAAAGGTGATAATAATGGATGTATACAAGGAACTCCTTTCCCAAAAAACAGACCTGGCTATAGTTGGGTTAGGTTATGTGGGGATGCCCTTAGCTGTAGCATTTGCTCAAAAAATTAAAGTTACCGGGTTTGATTTAAACCCTGATAAAATTGCTTTGTACAAAAAGGGCCTTGATCCTACCAAAGAAGTAGGAGACGAGGCAGTAGCAAATTGTACAGTTGATTTTACTTCTGATGAGAAAAAATTAAAAAAAGCTAGCTTTTACATTGTGGCAGTGCCGACGCCTGTCAACCATGACCATACTCCGGATTTGACACCGGTGGAAGGTGCCAGCAAAATAGTTGGTCGTAATTTACATAAGGGTGCTATTGTTGTTTATGAGTCAACAGTTTATCCCGGTGTTACCGAGGATATTTGTGTGCCCATTATGGAAAAAGAATCTGGACTTAAATGCGGTAAAGATTTCTTTGTAGGTTATTCTCCGGAGAGAATTAATCCGGGCGACAAAACGCATCGTTTACAAAACATTGTAAAAATAGTTTCGGGTATGAATGCTGCCACTTTAAATACTGTTGCGAAGGTCTACGAGCTGGTGGTAGAGGTCGGTGTTTATAGAGCAGAAAATATCAAGGTGGCTGAGGCAGCCAAAGTTATTGAGAATGCACAACGGGATGTTAATATTGCTTTTATGAATGAACTATCCCAAATTTTTAACAGAATGGGTATCGATACCAAGTCTGTTTTGGCAGCGGCAGGGACGAAATGGAATTTTTTGCACTTTACTCCCGGCCTGGTAGGTGGACATTGTATAGGAGTAGATCCGTATTATCTGACCTACAAGGCTGAAGAAAAAGGCTACCATTCTGAAATCATTGCTGCCGGACGTCGGATTAACAGCGATATGGGCAAATATGTAGTGGAAAATTTGGTTAAAAATATGATCAAAGCTAATATTCCTGTGGAAAAGGCGAGGATTGGTATTTTAGGTTTTACCTTTAAGGATAATAGCCCGGATGTGCGTAATACTCGTGTAGTGGATATTGTACAAGAGTTGGGGGAATATAATATTCAACCTATGATTTGTGATCAAATGGCTGATAAATCAGAAGCCAAGAGGCAATATGGACTTACTTTTGTGGATATCAAGAAATTTCAAAACCTTGATGCGTTGATTATAGCCGTAGCTCATGATGAGTTTAGAAGCCTGACTAGGAAACAGATTGGTGCCATGTTCAAAAAAAGACACAAGAAGGTAGTCCTTGATATTAAGGGCATTTTGGACCGCACTGCTTATTTGAAGGCTGGCTATGTGTATTGGCGCTTATGATCGAAACTAGTTAAGAACCTAAATGAATGAATTTATGTTATAAAATCTACAAACCTGTTTATGAGGAGAAAATAATGAAGAATAAAGCAGCAATTACCTTAATAGCCTTAATTTTAGGAGTTCAACCTTGGGCGCAAGTAGAAGCTGCACCAGATCCGGCTATGCTGAAAAAATGGCAAGAGATGAACCAAAAACTGATGCAAATGCAGGCACAAATGTTGGAAATGCAAAAAGACATGAGTGCTTTAACCGTCCAAATGCTTTCAGAAGGTGGTGCAGCAGTTCCTGCCCAAAGCAGGACTAGTGCTACTCCTCAAAGCAGAAGTACAGTTCGCAGTCCAAGTAGGGTAACAGCTCCTTCTGAAGGTAGTGCGGCAAGACCGGAAATCCTCTATGGGGCAAGGACAGATGCCGGTATGCCTGATACTATTGCTCACGGTGTTACGGTGAGAGATTCTGCTACCAGGTCTACCGCCGATACAGGCTTGTCTAAACAGGATTTAGAAAATATGGGCAAAGGGTTGGAGAGTGAAGCAGCACGTACTACCACGTCTCCTAATGCTGACGAAGATAAATTGGCAGAAGACCAAAATATCAAAATTAATGCAGAACTGCGTTATGGTTATTTGCGCAACAGAGGTGGCAATAACAACAGGTTTGATTCCAATGACAGTCAAATAAGAGGCAGATTGTATGCCAGTAAGAAGCTTAATGGCGACTGGGGTATTTATGGTATGTTGGAAGGGAAGAAACACTTCCTGTCACAATTTGGTGATGAGGATGATTGGACCAGCGGTAGCAGATTGTATGTGGAAGGCCTGACGGGTGTGACTACTATTACTGCCGGCAAGTTTGGCTATCTAATGGCTGATGGCAATATTTATGATAGTGATTTTAAGGGTGCCAGGGCTTCTGTTAAAGATGGACCTTGGACCTATGCTGCCGCAGTTGGCAAGACTAATGCCCATGGTAGCGCTACTCTTGGTACGGCAAAATATAAGGGCGACAACTTTGATACAGAATTTGGTGTTTATAAATTTGGGGATGATGATTGGGGCAGAGCCGGCAATAGTATTCTACAAGCAGGAGGTCATTACTATTGGGATAACTTTATGCTTGGTGCTATGTGGCTGGGTTCAGACGCTGATAACACTAACACTACCACTGATAATAGCGGTAAAACCGGTTATGTGCTTTCAGCACGTTATAGAAAATTCAAGTCCTGGAAACCGGGTAGTTGGTCCTTATATGCCAACTACTACAATCAACCCTGGACTACTTATCGCAACCACACTATGAATGGCTTGGCAAATTCCATGACTGGATTTAAGGGGTATGGCGTTGGCATAGAATATGCGATTGCCCAAGAAGTTGTAGCTAACCTGGAATATTATAAGCTTGAGGACAAAACAGTCGGTGATACCGGCAGGACCTTGTGGGGTTCCATAACTTATAGTTTCTAAGAGTTTTGTAGTAAATATTGGGAGGAAAGTATGGAATTATCTTTTAAGAAAATTGCAGCAATAGTTGTCCTAATCTTCGTTGGGGTTTTTGGTTATTTGTGGCATACGAACTATTTTGTGCAAAAAGAAGCCACTGATTACAATCGCCTTAGAGACTTATCGCGGGCATATGATGCTACTGAAGAAATAAAAGCGGCTAAGGCAAAATTGCAGCAGGGTGTAACGCCGGCCTTGGTCATTAAAAATGGACCTATCGATAAGAAAAAATGCGCTCTTACTTTTGATGGTATGGCAGATACAGCTACGACAGACAGAATTCTGGATCTTTTAGCTAAGCACAAGGCGAAAGGTACCTTCTTTGCAGAGGGAATAAATGTAGCAGCAGATCCCAAGATTGTAACGGCAATTGTACAGGGCGGACAAAAGGTAGGCAATTATACTTATGTAGGTTTAGGTAATGTGGAAAAGTTGCCTGTGGACAAAGCCTTGGAAGAAATTTGCACAGCACAAAAAGTTTTGAAAATTACCACTGATTTTACTCCCAAACTATTTAAGGGTGCCAATACTGAGTACACACCTCAACTATTGAAAGAGTTAAAGGCAGCGGGGATTGACTATGCGGTACAGTCTACCAATTACCTTGAGGCTAGAAATATTACGGACCAAAATGCTGCCAATATTTTTGTGGCAGGCTTGAAGCCGGGTGCTATTGTTTCTATGCGGCTTGGTATCCCCGGTGAAATAAAGAAAGAAAAGGGGAAGACTGACGAAAGACCGGCTATTGATAAGCAACCCGGTCTGGATGCTTTGCCGGAACCGGGTAGGCAAGGCAATGCTGCCGATGCGTTGGAAAAGGTCTTGATTGCCCTGGCAGCTCAGAAATATGAATTGGTTTACGTAGAAGATTTTTCTTCCATCGCAACGGCGGCTGCACCGGCTAAGACTGCCGGTTTATGGTACAGCCTGCAAGAGTTTGTGACGAATAACCTAGGTATGAGGATGGCCTACGCAGCTCCAAAGGCTCAGGCAAGCAAAGTAGGTAAAGTCACACAGGATACAGTTAATGCTGTTAAGGAAGCAGCTAAGGATGTGGTAAGGGATCCTAAAGAAGTACAGGCTTATAAAGAAGGAAATTTAAGCTCTGTGTCTCCTGAAAATCCTACTAAGCCGGCTGCTCCTGTTTCCAATGTGGGTGCTAAAGAGGAAAAGATGCTCTATACCGTTGATAGAGCGGTGCCCTTTACCTTCACGGGTTTAGAAAAACCTAATGCTGTACGCAATGTTTTACAAGCACTTAGAGATACTGCTTCGACAGGAACCTTCTTTGTTACGGAACAAGAAATTCGAAGATATGGTGGGTTAATCAGTGAGATCTTAGCAGATGGCAATGAGCTTGGTATTGCGGTGAGACCACGTGCCAGCGAAGATTACGATAAAATAAAAGCAACCATTGTTGAGACTCATAATCTGCTCAGCAATAATTATGGCGTGAATAGTACTTTGGTTAAACAGTTCTCCGGTCCGGTTCGAGATGAGACCAAACAAGCAATAGAAGATTTGGGCTATAGGCTGATTGGTTATACTGTTAACGTAGTACAAACCAAACATAAAAGTGCCAAGACCAGTGCGGAAGTAATGAAAGATATTTTTGGACCAAAGGTTTTTTCTGTAGGTAGAGGTTGGGTAGTACAAATCAGGATGGATTTCTACGACAACGAGCAATTGGCCGCTGACATGTTTAGGGCTATTAAAAAAGAAAAGATAGATAATATTGCCTATCGTTCCTATTATGACATGCCGGAAAGCAATCCTAACAACGATTCATCCTATGTTGTTAAGCCGGTTGGTTCCATCTTAAGTGATAGAGCAACGGAATGGACTTATCCAGTTCCCGACAATGCTATTTTACCAAGCATGGCAATGACTCCGACTTTGGAAAATTCTTCTGAGAAAGAATTTATGAAGGAAACCAAAAAACGTTATATCGGTTTTAAGTGGGTAAATGAAGATGATCGAATGCTGGGATTTTCTACTGTAGAAGCAGATGGAATGGATAAGACCGGCTTGATTCATACTAATGACCCCGTAGTTTTCTTCACCTTTGATGATTGGGGTACAGATGTTTCTATTAACAGGTTGCTTTATGTATTGCACAAGCATAACGTAAGAGGCAATTTCTTTGTTTTGACTCACAATGTTATCCATAATCCTAACCTGCTTAGAGCTATTGCCATGGAAGGCCATGATATTTGCGCCCATAGTAATGCTCACAAGCCTTTGGCTGTTCGTAAAAATGGTAGCAGCAGGCAGTATCCAACCCAGACACCGGAGGAAATACTGGCAGATGGTAAGGAATGCTATAGACGCTTGTTATCTATAACAGGGGATATTGATTATGACGGAGAACCGGTTTTAACTAAGTATTATCGTCCGCCTACCTTGGCCATTAGTAAAGTAGGCTTAAAAGCTTTATTCAATGATGGCTATGAATATATCGTAGCTGGTTATGCAAGTACTGAGGACTATAGCGCACCTAGCTTAAAAACTATGCTTAATAGAATTACTGATGCCATTTATTATAAAGGCAAGGTAAGAAAAGGTGCTGTCTTGGTTATGCACATGAGCGACACGTCCAAATTTACGGCGTTAGCTTTAGATTTAGTTTTAACTGCCAATGAAAAGCGTGCTTACGATGATCCGGCCAGATTTACCGTTGGTAGATTATCAGATTATTTAGTACCGGGTTATGATCAATCACAACCCTTTGCTTACCGTTAATTAGGCGGAGAAAGAAGAGCCATGGGAAAAGAAGTAGAAGACATTTTACTCGAAAAAAGTTCAGACAGAAGATTGCTCAATTATGTCCCTGCTGAAGATGGCGTCCGCACTAATTTAGACAGGAGACAAATTGCGGAAGATGCCTCAGCAGCAAGTGAAACTACCGAAGCTTATGAAAAAATGGAGGACAGCATCTATGAGGGCATTCGTTATGCCGTGGATTATCCGGTAACTGTTACTTGTAGAACTGGCGGTCGCAAGAAAGTTTTTCAGGCTAAGGCTGTGAATCTGTCCGGTAGCGGTGTTTTACTGAAAATGTTTAAAGAAGATGGACAGACCATAAATAAAGCAGATGATATTCAGCTAAAGTTTGAGATATTGGCCGGTTCTATGCCGGAAGGTTATGAAATGCCCGTTAATATTCGGGCTGAAGTAACCAGAAACTTTGCAGAAGTAGATGGTTATGTACGGTGTGGTTTGCATTTCAAGGAAACCCTGGCTGAGTATAGCAACAAACACAGAGGCAGATATATGTTCATGATTTCTGCCTTCTGGCTTTTTATGGTTTCTTTGATTGTTGTCTTAATGCGTAGCGAAAGTGTTCTTTATTTCCAGTTTAACAAAGTTTTGTATTTGTATAGTATTATCACGGCAATTTTCCTGCTAAGCCGTTATGCCTTTGCTATGTTTTACAAACCGGTGCCTATTGATCCTAATTTTACGCCGGGAGTAACTATTTTGATTCCTTGCTTCAATGAAGAGAAATGGATTCAGAGAACTATTATGGGGTGTCTGAATCAGAACTATCCTATCAACAAGCTGGAGGTAATAGTTATTGATGACTGTTCCACGGATGGTTCTCAGCAAAAAATAGTGGAAATAGTGGAAAAATTAAAAGCAGATCCAAGATATCACGTGGAAGGTCGGCTAAAATATATTCTTCGTCCTGAGAATACCGGTAAACGCGAGGTCTTGGCTGCCGGTGTGCTGGAAGCCAAGCATGAGCTGGTAGTATTCGTGGATAGTGATAGCTTTTTGGAACCCTTTGCCATAGTTAACCTGGTACAGCCTTTTAGAGATGAAGAGATGGGCGGTGTCTCAGGCAGAACTGATATTGCTAACACCTATACCAATACTTTGACCAAAATGCAGGCCGTGCGTTATTATATTGCCTTTCGTGTTATGAAGGCGGCAGAAGGTTTCTTTGATGCTGCAACTTGTTTGTCAGGACCCTTGTCCTGCTATAAAAAAAGCTTAGTTCTGGAAAATCTGGATGCTTGGCGAGGCCAAAAATTCCTAGGTCAAAGAGCGACTTTTGGTGATGACCGTAGTTTGACTAACTTTATCCTGCGTAAGCACAGAACTACCTATCAAGATACGGCTGTTTGCAATACCATAGTTCCTAATACCTATAGTGTTTTTTTGCGGCAGCAAATGCGCTGGAAACGTAGTTGGTTGAGGGAATCCCTGATAGCAGCAAAGTTTATGTGGAAGAAGGAGCCTTTCATGGCGCTGTCTTTCTACATGGGATTAGTAGTGCCCTTGGCTGCTCCTTTGGTTGTTATTTACAATCTGATCTGGGTACCACTGGCTCATAGGGTTTTCCCTACAGCCTTTCTGGTTGGTATGCTGATGATGGCACTTATGATGAGCTTTGCACAACTTTTGCTCAGAAGAAGTACCACTTGGATTTATGGTATTTGGTTCTGCATTTACTACGAATTTGTATTGCTCTGGCAGATGCCTGTGGCTTGGGTTACCTTTTGGAAATCTACTTGGGGTACCAGAATGACACCGGCGGATGTGGCTGAGGAAGAAGCTAAGAAAAACAAGAAATTAAGCAAAAGGGAGGCGCAATAAATCATGAACGCCTTCACAGCTCGCAAAGAAAGTGCTAAAAAAAGAAGAGTAGTTTTTGAAGTAATCGTTATTCTTTTGGCTCTTTATGTTGTTATTAGAGCCCTGTTTACTTTTGTGAAATATGTACCGTATAATGATAATACCGTTGCTAAAAATGGTGATCAGGGTTTTATAGCGCTGTCCTATTTTGGCGTAGACCGTACCGGCAACCAAAGCTTGATAGGCATGGACCTTTTGGACCAGCACCTAACAACCTTGAAGGAACGCGGCTACGTGACCATTACCCAGCAGGATATTTTGGACTACTACCAAAAGGGTAAAGTTTTACCGGCTAAGTCTCTGTTTCTGATGTTTGAGGATGGTCGTAGAGACACGGCTATTTTCAGTCAAAAAATTCTGGAAAAAGACAATTTTATCGGAACTTGCATGACTTATCCGGAAAAATTTGATAACAATGATACCAAGTTCCTAATGCCGAACGAATTAAAAAAGCTACAGGGTACCACCTTCTGGGAAATGGGTACCAATGGCTATAGACTTTATTTCATCAATGTTTTTGATCGTTATAATAACTATCTGGGTAACATGGGGCCCCTGGAGCATTCTATGGTACAGGGTACTTTAGGCCGCAAGTATAATCACTATTTAATGGATTATATCAGGGATGAGCATCAGTATCCTTTGGAAAGCTATCAGGTTATGAAAGCCAGGGTAGACTATGACTACGAAAGATTGAGAGATGTTTACCAAAAGGATCTGGGCTATGTTCCACAAGCCTATGTCCTGATGCATTCTAATACAGGTAGCTTTGGCAATAACGAAAGAGTTGCTGCAGCCAATAAGTATTGGATTGAAAAACTCTTTAAGATGAATTTCAACAGGGAAGGCTATTCTAAAAATGTACACAGTAGCAGCCTGTATGATTTGACAAGAATGGAACCACAAGCCTATTGGCCTGTTAACCATTTGCTTACTCGTATTAATGATGATACCAGTCAAAAATTAAAATTTGTGGACGGTGATTCTACCAGATATGCCAAATGGATGGTTATGCAGGGGGCTGCCGAGCTACAACCGGAGAGAATTATTCTTACTACCAGAACCAAGGATAAAGGCCGCATGAATTTGCGGAACAGTGATAGTTTCCACAACATCAACCTTTCTGTAGATTTACTTGGTAATAAGTTTGGCCAACAAAATATTTACCTTAGAGGCAACGAGGATGTTACGACTTATGTATCAGTTGGTATTGATAATAATTTCCTGATTGTTACAGATTGTAGTGATGGTACTAAAAAGGAACTGCTGAAACTAAACCTGGATCGTTTTGATGGTATTCCGGCTAAATCCATAGAAGAAGATAAAAGGGATGTTGTTAAAAAGGAACTGGAAACTTTTACCCGCTATGCTGATAGCGCTGAAACCGCCAAGATTTATGTAGAAAGATTAAAAGACAAAGAAGTAGAAAATCCCAAAACTGTTGCTGACGGAGCGAAGGAATATGTTCCGGAGCTCAGCTATCATGCCAGAGGTAACAGACATTTGGACATTGAACTAGTTGATAAAACCCTAGCTGTTAAACTGGACGGGAAAGCTTTGCCCAAAAAGTTTACTCTTGCCAAGGATAGTTCCGGTAGAGTGGCTTTGGAAGCTGTTTGGGGTGGCTATGGCTGGAGCCAGATTAACCTTGCTGACGACGTGTATGATGGCGTTTTTGGCAAGCTTGTTATTAAAGATGCCAAGAATGCTGACAGTATTTTATACGAGGATAGCTTAAAAGGCTGGGAAGCCGTTAAGTTTAGAGTGTATAAAGCGTTTATGAGGGTGGTAGAATGGTTCATAAAAAATCTATAATTACCTTAATGCTTGTTAGTCTATTGGTTTTTTCTATGACGGGGTGCTGTCAAAGCATTACCCTACTTAACGAAGAGGAAGCTAGAAAAATGTCCACAGTACCGGCTGCCTGGCTAGTTTATTGGGATATGGAGGCTGGCCTTAAGGATGCTAAAAAAGTTAATGGTAAGCTTGATGATCTAGTGTTCTTTGCAGCTAATTTTGATGCTGAGGGGAATCTGGTCTGCAACAAAGAGCTTTTAACTGCTCATAAACAGCTGAAGAAAAATAAGTACAACCAATTCTTATCGATAGTTAATGACGTAACTAACGGTGCTGAAACAGTGGCTTTGAAGGATCCTCAAACCGTCCTGACGATATTGCAAGACGAAGCTATTCAACAAAAGCATATTGCAGCGCTTTTGGAGCTGGTGAAACAAGGTGGTTTTAACGGGTTGGAAATTGACTACGAAAATATTTGGAAAAATGACGTAGCAGTGGAGTTGTTTCCTAATTTTGTGGAAAAGCTTTATGCTGCTACTAAGCAGGAAGGTTTAAAACTACGTATAGTTTTAGAGCCCTCTGCTCCTATGAAAAAGATGAAGTTCGTCACAGGACCTGAATATGTAGTAATGTTTTACAATCTCTATGGCTTGCATAGCCAACCGGGACCAAAAGCCAACAGACAATTTATTTACAACACTCTTAATGCCATGGCTACTTTGCCTGAACCTAAAACCGCAGCACTGTCTAATGGTGGCTGTATTTGGAGCAGCAAAGGCAAACCGCAGTTTATTACAGAACGAGAAGCTGCCAGGCTGCAGGAGAAGCATCAGGCAAAACCAATTCGTGATATAAATAGTCAGTGTTTGTCATATCGTTATAGAGAAGGCACGACCGTCTATGATGTATGGTATGCAGATGCAACTACTATTAACCAATGGATTGCCTGGGTAAAGCAAGGTGGTATAACTAGAATTTCTATTTGGCGTCTAGGTGGTATCGTAGATATAAATGGAATTAAATAGTGTCTTTATGGAGGAGAGAGTACTTAGTATTCTCTCCTTTTTCGTGGACAAATTGGAGTGAAAAGCCCAATAATTAAGCAAATTTTCTGATTATTAATTTACAAATGTTCTGACAAATGTTACAATTTTCTTAACAAAAAGACGGAGGTGGTCATATGCTCACCCTAAACGAATGGAAAAAAATGCTTTTAGCGGCAGCTATTGAGCTGAAGGCTAAAAGTAAATATTTCTGCGAATTGGACAGTGTGGCAGGAGATGGTGATCATGGCTTAACTATTGGCAGGATGGCGGATGCCATTAAACAGAAGGTAGAAGCTGATGATGCCAAAGACATAAAGGGCTTGCTGGATGACATAGGCATGTTGTGTATGGGCATTAACGGAGGTAGTGCAGGGCCCTTGTGGGGCACTGTTTTCTCAGGCCTGGCAGAGGGAGCTCCTTCCGCTAAAGTGGAAGTAAGCAGAGAGGAGTTTTGCCAAATGCTAGAGCAGGCTCAGACTGATTTTTCAACAATTTCCAAGGCAAAACCGGGTGATAAAACTATGGTAGATGCTCTCTATCCTGCATTACGAGCAGCTATAGAGACTCAGGGAAGTGCGCGAGAGATGATGGATGCTGCTGCTAAGGCAGCTCAGGACGGGGCAGCTAAAACAAAGGACTATGTAGCTAAGTTTGGCAGGGCAAAAAATCTTGGAGCAGCTAGCCTGGGGCATGAGGACCCGGGAGCGGTAAGCATGTCGGTTTTATTTGCAGCCATGGCACAAGCGCTGCATTAATATAAAAAATGGAGGGAATTGACTATGAAAAAGTTTATTAACAAACCAGATGATTTAACCAAGGAACTCTTAGAAGGATTAGCCTTATCTAATCAAGACATTATTGAGTTGAAGGATGGTAATTTGGTAGTTAGTAAGGCTTTGCAAAAAGCTGACCGTGTTACTATCGTAACCTTGGGTGGTACCGGGCACGAGCCTGCTATTAGTGGCTTTGTAGGTGAAGGTATGATTGATATTTCCGTAGCCGGCAATATTTTTGCAGCACCCGGACCTCAGCTTTGTGTAGAGGCAATTAAAATGGCAGACAAGGGTCACGGCGTTTTGTTTGTAGTCTTGAACCATGCCGGTGATATGTTAACCGGTAATATTACCATGAAAGAAATTGCTAAGACCGGCATTAAGGTAGTAAAAGTGGTTACTCAGGAAGATATAGCCAATGCACCGCGTTCCAACGCAGAAGACAGGAGAGGTTTGGTAGGCTGTATTCCTCTTTACAAGATTGCCGGCGCTGCGGCTGCCAGTGGTAAGTCTCTGGAAGAAGTTGCTGCTATTGCCCAAAGATTTGCTGACAATATGGCTACCATTGCTGTGGCTACCGTAGGCGCTACTCATCCTGCTACAGGTATGGAAATTGCGCATATTGACGAGGGCATGATGGAGGTTGGTATGGGCCAGCACGGTGAAGGCGGTGGTGGTTCTATGCCCATGAAGAGTGCTGATGATACAGCAGTGTTGATGATGGATGCCTTGCTGAAGGATTTGAGCATTAAAAAAGGTGAAAAAGTTATGGTTATTATCAACGGTTCAGGGGCAACAACACTGATGGAGCAATTGATTATTTATAGAAAATGCTATAACTATCTGGCTGAGAAAGGCATCACTATTGTGGCCAACAGGGTTGGAGAGACCTTGACGGTACAAGAGACTGCCGGTTTCCAAATGTTCCTGGCACGTATGGATGATGAGCTGACTGCTTTGTGGAAAGCTCCCTGCCGCACACCTTATATGACTGTTTAAGGCCGTCAGATGTAAAAGGAGATTGATATTATGGCAGATAAAGATGGCAATAAATTAGCAAAAGATTATGGTATTGGTACTCCTCCTCCTGCCAGAACCTTCCAAGTGAAGGGCTTGGCCTATAAGGACTGGGGCATGCAGACAAGATTGGCCAAAATCTTTCAAGACGATGGCCACACTATTATGCTGGCCTTTGACCATGGCTATATTATGGGACCCACGGCAGGCCTGGAGAGGCTGGATTTGGTAATTCCCACCCTGATGCAATATGCTGATTGCCTTATGGCGACACGAGGCGCTTTACGAAGTTGTATTCCGGCCAATTGTCGGAAGGCTATTGCTCTACGTTGCACTGCTGATGCCTCAGTTTTGAAAGACGATATGAGCGCCGGTATTCTGGGCGTGGATATTGAAGATGCTATCAGGATGAATGCAGATTGTATGGCTGTACAGTGCTTCATTGGCGCCAGTGGTGAAATAGGTTCTTTAGAAAATTTGACCAAGGCAGTTAACTTAGGTGAAAGATATGGTATTCCTATTTTGGGTGTGACGGCTGTCGGTAAAGAAATGGAAAGAACTCCTAAATATTTTGGCTTGGCTACCAGACTATTAGCTGAGACAGGAGCTCATATCATTAAAACCTATTACTGCGAGGATTTCGAAAAGGTTACTTCCGCTTGTCCTGTTCCTATTGTTATTGCCGGTGGTAAAAAAATACCGGAAAGAGATGCTTTAGAGATGGCCTACAGAGCAATCAGTGAAGGCGCTGCAGGCGTAGATATGGGACGTAATGTGCTTCAGGCAGAGAAGCCTGCTGCCATGCTACAAGCCATTCATATGGTAGTACACGAAAACATGAAGCCGGACAAGGCTTACAAGGCTTATCAAAAATTATAAAAAAGGGATGTGAACACTATGAAAGAGTTTGTCCATGTTGGTGTACCTGTAACTACTCCTATGCCGGGAGAGGTTTATGTAGAGGGGATCAAATGCCATATTGCTGCACCGGAAACTAACGATTGGATGATTGAATATCTGCGCTTTGAGAAAGATACTCCGATGCCCAAAGAATTACAGACCATGGGGCATGTAGCCTATAAGGTAGATAACCTGGATCAAATCCTGAAAGAAACAAAGGTTATAGTTCCGCCTTGGTTTGCTGATGAACACACTCGTATAGCATTTATTATGAAAGATGGTTTTCTTTTTGAGCTAATGGAAGTAAAATAGAACGGTATAAATTACTTCACTTCTGAAAGAAGATTGCCATGCATATTCTTGATTCTGAAAGAATACAACTAATTAGTGTTGCTAAAATGTATTATGAGGAAAATTTGACCCAAAATGATATAGCGGCCCGTATGGGCATTTCCAGACCCTCTGTCAGTAAACTGTTGACCAGGGCAAGAGAATGTGGCATTGTCAGTATTACTGTTAATGATAATGTCATGGATGATGACACAGCTGCTTTGTTGCGGGAGCTCTGCCAAAAATTTCAACTGGAGGGCGGACTTATAGCCGGTAAAAAATTGGGCTTTCATGCCATCCTCAAACAAACAGCTCTGTACCTAGGCTTAGCAGTACAAGCTAAACAGAATATAGGCTTGGGGTGGGGTGCACCTTTAGGCTATGTGGTTAGGGAGATGGCAACTAATACCTTTAAAGCTTCACCAGGTATGGTTTGTCCGCTTATCGGGAAAGCTCCTGTACCTAGTGAGCATTATAATGTCAATGAAATGGTAGCAAGCTTTGCACAGTCTTTTGGCAAAGAAAGTGTTGGTGTTAAGGAAAAGGCTTTTGCTGTCAGTAGGGAAGATAAACAGGCAGCCGAGAAGCAGCCGGAATATAGCAACCTTCTTTTAAAATGGCGAGAACTGGATATAGCCCTTATGGCCATCCAAAATTACCCTTCCTCTCCGGACGAAGCGACAGAGATGCGCTTTGGAGATGTGTTGCGGCGCCAACACGCAGTAGGCAGTTTCTTATCTTACTTTTACAATGTGCATGGCGATGTTATAAGCGGGGAAAATGATTTTACCTGTAGAATGTCGCTGGCAGATTTACGCCACTGTAAGAGTGTCTATGCCATTGGCTATGGCGCTCAGACGGATAGTGTGATAGGGGCTTTGCGGACGGGAATTTTTACTCACGTGCTTCTTACGGAGGAACAGGCAAGGCAAGCTGTAGAAGTAAATAGATAAGCGGCTTAGAGAGAGGTCATTTTGCGATGGCCTCTCTTTCTTTATGCAAAATAGGTTAACCAAAAGAAACACAAAGGTTGACATAAGTGACAATAAAATTTACCATTAACTTCGAACAGTAAAATGCTTAGGGGGAAAATATATGATTATAGAGTTAGCAGAAAAAGTTCTGGCAGGTGGTGCCATTACTGTAGAAGAAGCAGAGCAACTGATTAACGTTGAAGATAAAGATACGATGTTGTTGTTGGCGATGGCAGATAAAATACGTAATAAATTTAATGGAGATGCAGTTGACTGTTGTGCTATCATAAACGCTCGTAGTGGCAAGTGTCCTGAGAATTGCAAGTTTTGTGCTCAATCAGCTCATTATCACACAGGAATAGAGGAACATCCTTTACTGTCAGAGGATGAGATGGTGGAGGCTGCTAAGAAAGCAAAAGCCGCCGGTGCTGTACGCTTTTCCTTGGTAACAAGTGGTAGAGCGCAAGATCAGGCAGCTGATTTTAAACATATTTGTCATACCTTAAGCCGAATAAAAAAAGAAGTGGGCATAGAAATTTGTGCTTCTTTAGGTCTGCTTACCTACGAGCAGGCCTGTACATTAAAAGCACTGGGACTTACCAGAATTCATAATAATTTGGAAACGGCCCCCAGTCATTTTCCTGATGTTTGTTCAACCCACAGTTATACAGAAAAAATTGCTATTATCAAGAATGCTCAAAAGGCAGGCTTGAGAGTGTGCAGCGGTGGTATCTTTGGCTTAAATGAAACACCTCGGCAAAGAGTGGAGCTGGCTTTTACCTTGAAAAAATTGGGCATTGATTCTATACCGCTTAATATACTGATGCCTATTCCGGGAACACCTTTTGAAGCTAATAAGCCTTTAACAGCTTTAGAAATTCTCAGAGCCTTTGCTGTGTTTAGATTTGTTTTGCCCAAGGCTCTTATTCGTACTGCCGGTGGCAGAGAGGTTAATTTGCGAGACCTACAGTGCCTGGCTCTCAATGGTGGGTTAAATGGCATTATGATTGGTGGTTATTTGACCAAGGGTGGACGTGATACCAACAAGGATGTAACTATGATCAAAGATTTGGGTAGGACGCTTACTCAACCACAGCTGTAAGAAAGAAGCAGTTTCGTGGTGCAAAGTAGGCAAGAGTACCATTTTTGGCATTAGCCAAAGGCATAGAATTATATACAGCAAATAACTTGCAGTGTTTAGCCACGCCTTCCGGTTGGCTCGGCCTGCACCAAGGAGCATAACTTGTTTTTTGGCAGGCCTCCCCAAAGTCAGGCTTAGGCTAAAACACTGCAAGTCTTACAACCAGGCAACTTCTATAG
>Ga0183098_10189_pt1 | contig 202690 bp, 209 predicted proteins | sample BioMet9_FD_128884 | JGI IMG/M metagenome (GOLD analysis project Ga0183098, IMG submission 128884) | Microbial communities from bioreactor (seeded with sewage sludge) at Lawrence Berkeley National Lab, California, USA - Biofuel... | ecosystem: Engineered > Bioreactor > Anaerobic > Unclassified ...
AGATCGCGGCGGGCATCGAGATGGCGGTTGCGAAGCGCTGCTTCGTCATGGCCAAGAAGGCCGGCGCCACGGACAGCATCACGCTGACGGGCGGCTGCGCGAAGAACGAGGGCTTGAAGAAGGCCATTGAGCATGTGCTGAAGCTGAAAGTCATCAACCTGAAGACCGACCCGCAGCTGATGGGCGCGCTGGGCGCCGCCGAGTATGCCCGCCAGAAGGGCATGGCGAAGAAGTAATTCGCAGATAACGGAATCCAAAAAGAGGCCGCCCTTTGGGCGGTCTCTTTTTATGCTGTTTGCGAAGAAATGCAGGCAGATTATTCCGCCATGATCTTGGCTTTTTTCATGCCCTTGTTCAGCAGATTGATCAGCGGCTTGGCCAAGAGCCTGCCGCCAAAAGCGATCGGCAGGAAGATGGGGATATACAGCAGCAGCGTCAGCAGGCAGTTGCGGTAGGTGTGGTCGTACATACCGCCGATGACCTCGCGCAGCGCGTTCATGCCGTATTTGAAAGGCATATAGCGATACAGGTCCTGAAAGATCTGAGGCAGTACCTCCACGGGGTAGGTGCCGCCGGAGCCGCCCACCTGAATACACATCATGATGACGGATATGGCCAGACCGGCCGCGCCGAAGGCATAGACCAGGCAATAGTTGATGAAGGTGATGCAGAAGTCCGCGACGAACAGCGCCAGCAGATACAGCAGGGGATGGTAACACTGCACTCCCAGGTAGTAGAGGTTGCCCAGGCCGGTGACCATGGCGGTGAGCTGGCCGATGGCGAAGATTAGAAAATAGCGGCCCCAGAAGCCCTCCCACTTGGTGAGTACCGGGAGATCCCGGGACGGCTTGATCTCCGTTTTCATAATGACCACGTTGAACAGACCGCCGACCCACAGGGTCAGGATGGTGTAGAACGGGGATGCGGCGGAGCCGTAGTCCTTGATGGCGAACAGCTGCACCGTTTCCAGGTTGACGGGGGAGGAGAGATATTTCACCAGCGCGCCGCTGTCCAGCTTCAGCGCGTTCATCAGCATTTCATAGTTGGGGCTGTTGCGGAAATCGTTGATGGCGTTGCTGAGGTTATTCGCAATGGTCAGCAGATCGTTGAGATTCTCCCGGGTGCCGTACATGCTGCCGATGGTCTGGCCCAGCGCGTTGGAATAGGAGCTGAGCACGCCCTGCATCCCGGTCAGGTTGCCGTCGGCCATGCCGGTCAGGGCCTGGAGATTGGTGACGGTGTCCTGCAGATCGGAAATGGCGCTGACCAGATTGGTGCCGATCTGGGAATTCTGAATGAGCTTGTCGTAGTTACCGACGCTGCTGATGATCTGCAGGCGTGTATCGCGGTAGAGCGCGTTGAGCGCGTCGTATTCCTGCTGAGTCAGGGTGTTGGTGGGCGTGGTGCCGTTGACCGCGCTGATGGCGTTGTTGAGATTGTTCACCGTCTGTGTGGGATTGGTGATGCCCAGCGCCGAATTGATGGAATTCAGATCGTAGAAGGTGGTGCCCACGGTGCTGTCCAGCTGATCCAGATTTTTTTTCAGCTGGGCCTCGCCGTTCTTGATGGCGTCGTCCATGTAGACGACATCCTCTTTTCCGGTCTTGAGCCGATCCTGCGTGTTGGACAGGGAGGTCTGCGCGGAATCCAGCATATTGCTGACCTTGGGCAGCGCGGAGTTGGTGGCGTTAAGCATGGACTGGGCGGACTGCGACACGGAGATCAGCGAATCGGTGATGGCGATGGCGGAGCGGAGATTGGATTCGATATTGTCCAGCCCGCCGGTGAAATTGTCCAGCACATCGTCCACCGTGACGCCGGAATTGCTGATAACGCTGCCGATGTTGGCCAGCTTCTCCGCCAGCGTGGTGATGAAGGTGGAGTTTACGGTCTCCTGCACGGCGGTCTTGGCCTTTCCGGTGATTTTGGGCGCGATGATATTTTTCTTGTCGTTTTCGTAATAGATGATGGCGGGCTTGCTGTATTCCCCGTGCATGAAACCCATCAGGTCCTCGGTAAAGTTCTCCGGCACCACCAGCGCGGCGTAGTATTTTCCGCTGTAGACGCCTTCCAGCGCGGTATCCTTATCCGCCGGGAACTGCCAGCCGATGGTGGTGTTGGAATGCAGGCCTTCCACCACGGAATCGCCTATGTTGAGGTTCAGACCCAGCATATTCACGCCGACATCCTCGGTGACCACGGCGATCTTGATATTGCTGGTGGATGCGGAGCCGTAGGGGTCCCAGTTGGAGATGATGTTGAACCAGGAATACAGACAGGGAAGCAGCGCCAGACCCATGATAAAGATGAATCCGACGACGCTGCGCCCGATCCGCTTCGAGTCGGAGCGGATCACAGCGCCGATATTGTACATTGTCTTGCGAATTCGTCTCATGCTTTCCAGCCTGTTTTCCCGGGGGGATCAAAGCTCCCCGTCTTGATAAGTGTCGTCTGAGAGGTCGCCCAGCGTGTCTGGGCCCTCGGCGCCGCCGTCATAATCGCCCAGATCGGAAAAATCTGCCTCATAATCGGCGTCTTGTTCACTTTTGTGGAATTCCGAAAGAATATCGTCCACCGTGATGCCGGCGGGCAGAGTGTCGTCATTGCCGTCCGGCAGCGCGCTGCCGTCCTCCGAGGAAAGGGAGAGAGAGGAGTAATCGTCATCCCAGGAGAAAAGGACTGCCTCGCCGCCGTCCAGCTCCGGATCGGACTGCAGATGGGGTGCTTGGTCGGGGGCGGCGGGTACGGGCGCAGGTACCGCGACGGACTCCGATTCCGGCGGAAACGCCGCTTCGTCGTCCTCCAGGTCCGCCGGCGGTTCCGGCACCCGTTTTTCGGCGGCGGCGGGTTCCGCTGCCGGCAGAACGGTGTCCTCATCCCATGCCAGCGTGTCGATGCCGTCGACGCCGTCGTCCAGCACGGCGATGGGCGTCTCATCCTTCGCGGGCGTGGAAACGCCGAATTCCGCGTCGAAGTCCTCCATGGTGTAGGAATCCGCGCCGGGGAGGAAGTCCTCGTCCTCCGAAAGACCCGAAACCGGGGCGTAATCATATTCCTCGTCGTCGTGGCCGAGGGCATCCTCGTCGCCGAAGGCCTCGATATCCGCGTTATCCGTGTATAGCGGCAGCACATCCTCGTGATACTCGGACTCGTCGCCGGCCGTTTTTGCTTCAAAGCCGAAGCGGAACGGGAGATGGCTCTCCTCGCGCATCAGCAGGTCGTGCATGGCGTTGCGGTTGGATTCGATGCTCTCCAGCACCAGACTGGTGGCCTCCTCGCCCTCGCGGTCGGTGGCCTTGTTGATGCGGCCCTGCAGTTGATAGTCGGAATATTCGATGCGCACCAGATAGAAGGAAATGATGAACATGGAGACGATCCAGAGAATGAGGAAAATCGTCTTGGAGCTGCCGGTGAAGAAAAGGAGAATGAGGAAGATGGTCGGGACGATCAGCAGACTGCGGAATCCGACGCGCAGCTTTACCAGATTGTCCTTGTGCATCAATTCCATTTCCTGGATCAGATTGCGGTACAGCTCTTCATAGTGGAGCTGATTGTTGCTTTCGGCGTGTTCGTCCAAGCCGCCTCACCTCCTTTCGTCGTTTCAAAAATGATTATTTGAGGAGCTCGGTATCTTCCATTTTGTCCTCAATGTACTTTGTAAGGCCAACAAAGGGCTTGCGGATGACAAGGCCGATAAACAGGCCCGCGGCCACAAAGATCATCAGATCCAGACAGTATTTCAGAAGATCAAGGCGGTACAGGCCGGCGATGCATTCGCGCATGGCGTTGATGGCGTAGGGGAAGGGGAAGAACACATAGGCCTTCTGGAAAAATTCCGGCAGCAGCTCGATGGGGAAGGAGCCGCTGGAGCCGGCGATCTGCAGGATCATGACCACCAAGGCGATGGCCTTGCCCACGTCGCCGAAGGAGACGGTGAGGGCGTAGATCAGAAGGGAGAAGGAAAACGCGGTAACGGAGCCTGCCATCAGAAACAGCCATGGGTGCAGACATTGACAGCCCAGAATGAACAGGTCGCCCAAAACGATGACGACGGCCTGCAGCTGGCCGAAAAAGAAGAAAGTGAGATACCGTCCGAAAAACAGCTGCCACATCTTGGGGTCGGCCAGTACGGTGGCGTCCGCCTCGGCGCGGAGAATGGCGCCCAGAATAACGGAGCCGACCCAGATGGCCAGGGTGGAATAGAACGGCGTCATGCCGGAGCCGTAGTTCGCCACGGGATAGACGGTTTCGGTGACGGTATCCACCGGCTGCGCCAGGAAGGAACCGATGGCGTCCGGGTCCAGACCGAAGAAGTCCAGCAGGGTCTGGACCGCCTCGTCGTTTTTCAGATCGTCGATTTTTTGCAGCACGTCGGTAATCTGCTTGGAGAGGTTATTGAGAACGTTTTGCAGCTGATAAAAAGCCCCGTTGAGGGTCTGGACGGTATTGGAAAGGGAACTGAGCACCGACTTGCCGCCCTCCAGCGCGTCGGCGGTGTTCATCAGCACCGAGGACATATCGCCCAGCGAGGACTGCATATTGCTCAGCGCGCTGTCCAGCGCGGGGTACACGTCCTGCGTCATCGTTTCGCGCACTACGTCCACCGCCAGTTTGTTGCCCTCCAGCAGGGTCCTGATGTCGACGGTGGGCAGGGTGAGGGAGCCGACGGTGGGCAGCGAATTGGCCAGGTCGGTGAGCTGGCTGGCGGCGGTATCGGTGGCGGCGGCCAGCTGGGCGTCGTCAAAGCCGGGGACGCTCTCGCCCAGCTGCGTATAGGTGGCGCCCAGGGTGTGCAGCTCGCCTGCGGCGTCGGCAGCGTCGGAGCGGGCGCTGTCAACGGCCTGCGCCGCGACGGCGGGGTCGGTGGCGGCGGAGGCGGTGCTCAGATCGGCCTGAATTGAATCCAGCTTGGCCGCGGCGTCGTCCGCCATGAAATGGGACATGCTCTGCAGCGTCGCCAGGGAAGAGGTATTCTCCTGCAAGACGGAATCGGCGCTGGAATCGACGTACTCTTTATACAGTCCGGGGACCACGACGTTGTTGAAGTCAGACTGGATCTGCTTCATGGCGTCGGTCTGCTCAAGCATATTGAGGTAGGCCTTATCGTCGGAGAAGGAGGAATCCAATCCCAGCGACTTGCGCAAAGCCTCCATCTGTGCCACGCTGTTGTTCAGCGCGCTGAGCACATCGGCGGTGGCGGGGTCGTTTTCGCCGCCCCGGGTCTCCAGATAGGTGATAAGCTCGTTGTATTGCTTTTCCAACTGCTCCATGGTGGCGGCGGGAGTCGTGGTGGCGGTGATGTCCTTGCCGGAAAGCTGGTCGATGGCGTTTTGCAGCAGGCTGCTGATGTTGCTCAGCGAGGAATCCACCTCCTGGTTTACGGCGGCCAGCTCCTGCTTGGCGGAATCCAGATCCCCTACCCGGCTGGAGATATGGTCGCGGCTCTGGTTGATGGTATAGATGGCGTAATCCGTAGTCTTGCTCATACTGGCCAGCTCGTTGGTCAACTGATTTCCCGCCCGGGTAAACGCGCCCAGCGCGCTGCTGTAGCTCTTGATATTGTTGTTGACGTTGACCAGCACATCCTCCAGCGCGGAGACAGGGTCCTCGGACTCAATATTGGCGTACAGGCCGTTGACCTTTTTAAACAGTGTCTCGATGATGACCTTCAGGTAGTTTTCGTTGACGGAGGCTTTCACCGTACTGGCGGCGGTATCTGTAATTTTGGTAGCGATAGGGTTGGTCTTGCTGTTCACGTAATAGCGGATGGTGGGCTGGGTCATGTCGGTGGTGAGAAAATTATACATATTGTAGGTAAAATCCTTGTCGATGATGATAGCCGCGTAATAGGAGCCGTCATAAACGCCGTCCAGCGCGGCGACCTCGTCGTCCATGAACTGCCAGCCGATGGAGGTCGTGGCTTTGAGGCTTTTGATCACGTCATTGCCCACGTTGTGCACCACGCCGTCCTCGGTGGAGACGTAGTCCTGGTCGTTGGAGACCACGGCGATCTTCACGCCGCCGGTGTTGCCGTAAGGGTCCCAGTTGGCGTAGATATTGACCCAGGCGTACATGGCGGGCAGCAGCATACACGCGGCAAGAATGACCATTGCCCAGAAACTTCTGGACAATCGCCGCAAGTCGCTTCTAAATATGGCGAGAATATTCCACATCTTGCTTCTCCCGTCGGTATGCTGTGATCTGCAAAAGAATACAGGCTAATAATTAGCGATTCATTAAATGCACAAGGGTTAACATAAGATAACCTTTCGGGGCTCAGGATAAACTAAAATATTATATCATTATTTGCGTTATTTGCAAATAAAAACGGGGCTGCCGTCGAAATAGCGCGGAAAACAGGGAAGGCGTTCCTCCCCTGTTTTTCAATGCGCAAAGAGGCTATTTTGTGACATTCGTGCGAATATAACGGTACCAGGCGTCCAGACCCAGCGCGGTGAGATGCACACCGTCATCCGCGATGCAGGCGCTGTTCCAGACGCTGTTGGTGTCCAACAGCTTGATATTGTCGCTGCCGCCGGCATTCATGGCGCTAACGGCCTCACGTACCAGCCCGTTGACCCGCGCGGTCTCTACCGCGCCGGTGGGGCTGTTGGGCACGGTCTGCAGATAAATCGTGGCGTCTGGGTTATACCGCAGGATCAGGTCGATGGCGTCCAGATACTGGTTGCGGGTGACATAGCTGCTGTTGTTGGAACCCAGCAGGAAGAAAACGGTGTCGTATTTGCCCTTGTTCACAGCCAGCGCGTCGCCAAAGCTCAGATCCTGAAATTCCGTATTGCAGGCCACGCCGTAGCGGTTGTCTTCGGAGGGTGTCAGCACCCAGTAACTGGAAAGAAAATATTTCACGGTGGTGCAGGGGGCGGCCATATAGGAGGCCCCGCCGATAAACTTGTTGGGCAGCAGATAATTTTCGATAAACTGATAGGTCAGCGAATCGCCGATAAACAGCGTGGATTCGCTGAAAGTACCCAGGGAGGCATAGGTCACGTTCCGGGTGGGAACGGCCACATGCCGCTTGGACGTGTCGAACAGACTGATAATCAGCGCCGCGGCCTCGGCCCGGGTGAGCTTGCAGCTGCCGTCAAATTCCAGATCGTCGTAGCCGCAGAGGATGCCCTTGGCGTAGAGCTCCGCCACGGGCAGCAGGTACTGGGTATCCAGCGCGATATAGCCGGGGATGTTGGCGGCGGGGTCGTGGGTGGGGACGGTCTCCTCGCCCAGCATATTCACCATGGCGTTATAGATCACCAGCGCGGCTTCCTGCCGGGTGATGGCGGCGCACAGGCTGGTACGCAGGTCGGTAACGCGGGAGTTGTCGAAAACGTTATACTGATCCAGATACTGCCAGTAGATAAAGGACCAGTGGCGGGCCTCGAACTTTTTCGGGTCGGCGCCGTTGGCCTTGGCCAGCATGGTGACGAATTCGCCCGCGGTGATATAATTCGAGGGGCGGAAGGTGCCGTCCTCATAGCCCAGGGCGATTCCGGACGAGCGGGCTTCCTCCACATACGGGGCATACCAGGCGTCGGCGTCCACGTCGGAAAAGCTCTCCGGCGCTTTGGGCTTGCCGCAGGCGCAAAAATCCAGCGCCATGGCCGCGGCCAGCAAGACAGCCGTTATTCTTTTATTATTCATAGTCATCACATCCGCAATTAGAATACACGGAGCTGATTAAGGAAAGATTCATTCATCGTTAGCGATTATAACATAACAGCTAGTCGGATGTCACCATAAAAATACTGGAATCGCGCTGCAGGAAGGTTCCGCAGGGGGGTGAAAATATGGGGCCTGAAGAAACCGGGTAAAACCAAGGGCTTGCGGGTGGTCAGCCGAAAACACCGGACCTGTAATAATAGCCGATGCTCCTGCCGCGATAAATCGCCTTGCGGCAAAAGAAGCGATCGGCGCCGCTGATTATTGGGCAGCAACCTACAGCAGGCTGCTTTACCCCGATTTATTACTTATCAACGTGCAAAAAGGCTCGCCAGATGATTGCGGCGCGGCAGCCATATGCCTGGTAAAGGCTAAGAGGCCGGCATCTTGACAGTACAAGTTAAGATGCCGGCCTCCTGTTCGATAAACCCATCGTGTCCTCAAGAAAAATTACGGACTTACCGGTAAAATACCGCCGCCGTTTTCGAATTCAAGGAAAAAATACGGGGGAGCTTCTTCTGCGCCTCTGCCACTCAATTGAATGATATAGTACTTTTCAACACCATTTTCATCCACAAAAGATATACCGTATGCCGGCATTGCGCCGGGTATAAGCAAGTCTACTACAAACGGTTTTTCAGGTGTCAATTCATCAACCGAGAACAATGTATCTCCGGCGAAGTAAGAAAGTTTGCCTGCCAAATCCTCTTGCCTGATGGAAATGGAAATAAAGGCAAAGTCTTTTGCTTCCGTATCAGGCCAGATAATGAGCCTCGCGCCACCTTCGTCATTGATGTATTCATGAAACGAATCATATTTTTTCAAAAGTTCATCTGTCGCAAGGGAAATATGAAAATCACCTAAAGCTGACTCCGTATACGCGGATGGCGCGGGGGTAGACGGTGTTCCTGATTGAGTGGGGGATGGCCGCTCCGTATTATCGCATCCTCCGGTCCCGAGCATTATGACGAAGGCAATAAATAGCACACAACAGTTCTTCTTCATACGCTAGCTCCCTTCGATTGAATAAAAAACGGAGTGCCCTTGAAGGATGCTCAGATCCTATAAGGACACTCCGCATGGTCGGAGTGGGGAGACTCGAACTCCCGGCCTCTTGGTCCCGAACCAAGCGCGCTACCAACTGCGCTACACCCCGATAAAGCTTTTTCATTATAAATATCCGGCCAGCGCTTGTCAAGCAGAATTATTCCCGCCGGGTGATATGCCCGTCTGGCCGGGAATAGGATACAGGAGGGGGTGCGTGCCATGAGAAAATTCCGTATCTATGCCGCGGCCGGACTGTTTCTTGCGCTGACGGCCGTAAAGCTGATCTCTCCGACGGCGACGCTGACCCTGCGGGCGCAGGTGGTGCAGGCCGTGTCCGGCAGCGACGATTACCGCAAGGCGGTGCAGACGCTGGGAGAGAAGCTGGGGTTGGGGAAAGAGGACGATACCGTGAGCGTATCGGACACGGCGGAGAGTTATTCTCCCCCGACGATCGCCCAGCTGCGGCAGGAGCAGACATCCATTCTGCCTGAAAAGACCGCGGCGCCTCAGCCCACGGCCTCGCCCGCGCCGACGGAGGACGATGCCGCCGTGCAGTCGGAGACCCGGGAGGCCGTGCCGCCGGCGGTGCAGGCCTTTCTTGACAGTCAGGCGGCCTACGCCGACTATGCCGTGCCGGCCGATGTGAGCTATACCGTACCCGTGCTGCCCTTTGCCTTCGCCTCGCCCGTACGTGGGACCACCTCCTCGGGCTTCGGCTATCGGATGCACCCCATCCTGAACCAAATCAAATTTCATTACGGTACGGATTTCGCCGCCCAATCCGGCACCGATGTGCTGGCCTTTGCCGACGGGACGGTGGAGACGGCGGCGGAAAATGACAGCTTCGGCAAATATCTGGTCATCAGCCATGCCGGGGGCTACAAGACGCTGTACGCCCACTGCAGCGCGCTGTGCGTCGCGGCGGGGGACGCGGTGAAGCTGGGCCAGAAGATCGCGCTGGTGGGGCAGACGGGCAGCGCCACCGGGCCGCATCTGCATTTCGAGCTCAGCTGCGGCGGCGTCTATTATAATCCGGAGTTTTATATATGAGGAAGCCGAGGCTCCGGGTAGGGGCGGGGGCGATTCTGTGTGCCTCGGCGCTGTATCTGCTGCTGGATTATGAGACGCTGGCGGCATTGCTGCTGGCTGTCGCCGTCCACGAGCTGGGTCATGTGCTGGCGCTGCGGCTGCTGGGGGGGCGGGTGCGGGAACTGCGGGTGGGCCTGACGGGCCTGTGCATCACCTATACGGGCCGGACAGGCTACGCCGGGCAGTTTTTTGCCGCGCTGGCGGGGCCCGCCGCGGGGCTGGCCTTCGCATTTTTCGCGGCCCGGCTGGGCCGCGAATGGGAGAGCGGCTTTTGCTGCCTCAGCGCGGGGATCAGCGCGCTGCTTTCGGCGTTCAATCTGCTGCCCGCGCTGCCGCTGGACGGCGGGCGGATGCTGGAAGCCGTGCTGTGCGCGGCGCTGCCGCTGGAGCGGGCGGAGCGGGCCTGCGCCCGGGTGGGTACCGCGACGGGGGCCGTGCTGCTGGCGGCGGGGCTGACGCTGTTGTGGATGGGCCGGGGCGCGGCGCTGGCCATCGCGGCGGTGTGGCTGCTGTTCAGCCTGCCCGACAGCGGACAGTCCCTTGCCAAACGCGCCGGGGTGATGTAAAATAGACGCACTTTCGATTTTGGAGCGCAGAACGATGGATAAGAGACTGAAACGCATCCTGCCCCGGGTGCAGAAACCGGCCCGCTATACCGGCGGGGAATACAATCAGATCATCAAGGATAAGGCCGCCGTGGATCTGCGGGTGGCCTTTTGCTTTCCCGATACCTACGAGATCGGGATGTCCAATCAGGGCATGAGCATCCTGTACCATACCATGAACAGCCTGGATTCTGTGTGGTGCGAGCGGGTGTTTGCCCCCTGGGGCGATATGTATGACGAGATGAAGAAGGCGGGCCTTCCGCTGTACGCGCTGGAAAGCGGCGATCCCGTGTCCGATTTCGACGCCGTGGCCTTTTCCATCGGCTACGAGATGGCCTATACCACCGTGCTGGACATGCTGGACATGGCCGGCATCCCGCTGCGGGCCGCGGATCGGCCCGGCCTGACACCGCTGGTCTTCGCCGGGGGCAGCGCCTGCGTCAACGGCGAGCCTATTGCCGATTTCCTGGATCTCATGATAATCGGCGAGGGAGAGGAGGTTGACAACGAGCTGCTGGCCCTGCTGCGTACCGCCAAGGCCGGGGGCTGGACAAAACAGCGCTTCCTGCTGGAAGCGGCGAAGATCGGCGGCGTGTATGTGCCATCGCTCTACGCCCCGGAGTATAACGGCGACGGTACCGTGCGCCGGATCAGGAGACTTCCGGGCGCGCCGGAGGTCGTGACCAAGCGCATCGTCGAGGACCTGGATTCGGCGCCCTATCCCCTCAACCCCGTGGTGCCCAGCACGGAGGTGGTGCAGGACCGGGCCAGCATCGAGCTTTTTCGGGGCTGCATCCGCGGCTGCCGCTTCTGCCAGGCGGGACATATTTACCGCCCCGTCCGGGCCAAAAAGCCGGAGACCCTTGTCGCCCAGGGCAAGGCCCTGCTGGAAAACACAGGCTATCAGGACTGCACGCTGCTTTCCCTCAGCTCCAGCGACTACAGGGCGCTGGAACCGCTGATGGACGGGCTGTTGGAATACTGCGAGCCGAGAAGCATCGGATTGTCGCTGCCCTCGCTGCGGGCGGACAACTTTTCCATGGACATCATGGAGCGCATCCAGAAGGTGCGCAAAAGCGGGCTGACCTTCGCCGTGGAGGGCGGCAGTCAGCGCCTGCGGGACGCCATCAACAAAAACGTCACGGAGGAGGATCTCCTCCACACCTGCCGCATCGCCTTTGAGGGCGGCTGGAACGGCGTAAAGCTCTATTATATGCTTGGCCTGCCCACCGAGACGGACGACGATATCCGCGGCATCGCCCAGATGGCAAACGAGGTGCTGCACTGCTGGCGGGAATATGCGAAGTACAAAAGCCGCGGCGTGCGCATCACCATCTCTACCTCCTGCTTTATTCCCAAACCCTTTTCCCCCTTCCAGTGGGAGCCGCAGATTCCGATGGACGAATACCGCCGGCGGGTGAAGCTGCTGCGGGACAGTCTCACGGCACGGAACGTGACCTACAAGTGGCACGACGCGGATACCAGTCTGGTGGAGGCCGTGCTGTCCCGCGGCGACAGACGGCTGGGCGGCGTGCTGGAGGCCGTGTTCCGCGCCGGCGGCAGGCTGGACGCCTGGGACGACTATTTCTCCTTTCCCCGCTGGATGGAGGCCATGGCGGACGCGGGACTGGACCCCGCGTTCTACGCGAACCGCCGGCGGGAAAAGGACGAGGTGCTGCCCTGGAGCATGATCGACGTGGGCGTGCGCGCCGACCATTTCTGGCGGGAACGGGAGCGCTGCTATGAATCCGTGCTTTCCCCCGACTGCCGGAAACAGTGCTCCGCCTGCGGCGCGGCAGGGCTTCTGAAGGGAGGCAAGTGCGATGGATAAGCTGAGACTTCGCTTTTCAAAGACCGGCCGGGCCGTGTATATCTCCCACCTCGACCTGATGCGCACCCTGCAGCGCTCCTTTCTGCGCGCGGGTTATCGGCTGAAGTATTCCGAGGGCTTTAATCCCCATGCGCAGATTTCCATCGCGCTGCCCCTGTCCGTGGGCACGGGGAGCCTGTGCGAGCTGATGGATTTTCGGCTGGAGGGGGAGCCGGACCTCGGCGGGCTGCCGGAACGGCTCTCGGCGAAGATGCCGGAGGGGCTTGAGGCGCTGGAGGTCTACGAGGCGGAGCGGAAGCCCGCGCAGATCAAATGGCTGCGGGCGGAGGGCGTTTTTGAATACGACGGCAGAGCGCCGGAGGCGATGGCGGAGGGACTGAGCGAATTTTACGCGCAGGACGCCATCGTCATCACCAGAAAGACCAAGCGCGGGGAAGGGGACAGCGATATCCGACCCGCCGTCCGGGAGATCGGTTTTGTCCCGCAGGACGGCGGCGTGCGCGCCGAGATGCTGATCTCCGCCCAGGAGCCGACCCTGAATCCTGAGCTCATCGCCGACGCCCTGCGCCAGAAAGCGCCCCGGCTGGCCCCAGACTTCGCCAGCTTCACCCGGATCGAGGTCTATGACGAAAATCTGCGGGTATTCCGGTAAAAAAAGCTTGAAATTCCAAGAAAACTATGGTACCATACTCTGGCTTGCGCGGAGTATATCTCCCCGCGCCTACTAAGACGGTCCGCTGCCGCGGCTTTGCCCTCCGGTATGAACGCCTATATTAAGGAAGGTTTATCATGGATCTGGTAAAAACTCTGTCCGACCGCTACATGAAGGCGGAGCTTCCCGCGATGAATGTCGGCGATACCGTGCGTATCACCGTCCGCGTCAAGGAAGGCAGCCGCGAACGCACCCAGGCGTTTGAAGGCACCATTATCGCCAAAAAGCACGGCGGCATCAACGAGACCATCACGGTCCGCCGCATTTCCTACGGCGTCGGCTGCGAGAAGGTCTTTCCCGTGCATTCTCCCTCCATCGTTTCCGTGGAGACTGTCCGCAGGGGCAAGGTCCGCAGGGCCAAGCTCTACTTCCTGCGCGACCGCGTGGGCAAGGCGGCAAAAGTTAAGGCTAAGGTTTGATCAAGCTGCAAAAAAGAGACCCGGGAGGGTCTCTTTTTTTGTGTCCCCGCGGGTTGTTTTTGAGTTGCCAAGACCGGGGAAAACGTGTATAATAAACTATTATATATCCTTTCGGGAAAGGTCGCTGACTATGACTGAAAAAATTAAGGAGAAACCCACCGCCCGTTCCGAGGTCTATGACTGGCTGCAGTGCATCGTGACGGCGCTGGTGTTTTGCGTGCTGCTGTTCGTGTTCGTGGTGCGCCTGGTGGACGTGGTGGGCACCTCCATGGTGCCGACCCTGCAGAACAGCGACAAGATGATCGTCTCCAACATCCTCTACACGCCCAGGCAGGGGGACATCATCGTCTTCAAGAAGGTTCAGTTCAAGGATGAGGCTTTGGTCAAGCGCGTCATCGCCACCGCGGGGCAGACCGTGGATATCGACTTCAACCGCGGCATCGTGTATGTGGACGGCGCGGCTCTGGACGAGCCCTATATCGCGGAGCTTACCGCCTACCAGAGCGACTTCAACGGCCCCAAGACCGTGCCGAAGGGCTGCATTTTCGTTATGGGCGACAACCGCAACGCCTCCACCGACAGCCGGGACAGCCGCATCGGCATGGTGGATACCCGGCTGGTCATCGGCAAGGTCTACGCCATCGTCTTCCCCTTCAACAATTTTGGGAGTGTGTATCACTGATGCCTGAACCGACGCCGGAAAAATTGAATATCCAATGGTTTCCGGGGCACATGACCAAGGCCCGGCGCATGATCGAGGACAATCTCAAGCTGGTGGACGCCGTGTGCGAGCTGCTGGACGCCCGCATCCCCGGCGCCAGCCGCAATCCCGACATCGACCGGCTGGTGGGGGAAAAGCCCCGGCTGGTCATCCTCAACCGCACCGATCTGGCCGACCCGGCCCTGACCCGGCGCTGGGCGGACTATTACAAAAGCAAAGGGCTGGCCGTGCTGGAGACGGACGCCAGATCGGGAAAGGGCGTCAGCGGGTTCGTCCCCGCCGTGCGCGCGCTTTTGAAGGATAAAATCGCCGCGAACGAGGCCAAAGGCATGGGCGGGAAGCCGCTGCGGATCATGATCTTAGGCATCCCAAACGTGGGGAAATCCACCTTTATCAACAAGGTCGCCCGCCGCAGGGCCGCCGCGGCCGGGGACAGGCCCGGCCTTACCCGGGGCCGCCAGTGGATCGGCATCGACAGCTCGCTGGATCTGCTGGATACGCCGGGTGTTCTGTGGCCCAGGTTCGATTCCCAGGAGGTGGGCGAGCTGCTGGCCCTGACCAACGCCATCAAGGCGGACGTGCTGGACAGGGAGACGCTGGGCGCGAACTTCATGCTGCGCCTGCGCGCGCTGTACCCCCAGGCCGTCGAGCAGCGCTATAAATTCACCCCCGACCCCGCCATGAACGGCTTTGAGCTGCTGGAGACCGCCGCGCGGAAACGCGGCTTTCTCGTCTCCGGGGGCGAATGCGACACCGAGCGCATGGCCAATGTGCTGCTCAACGAGTATCACGAGGGCAAGCTGGGCCGCATCACACTGGAGGAGCCCCATGATTGACCTGTGGGAAGCCGAATTGGCGCTGTGCGGGGACGCCGGTCCCGTCTGCGGCGTGGACGAGGCCGGCCGCGGCCCGCTGGCGGGCCCGGTGTGCGCCGCCGCCGTGATCCTGCCCCGGGGGCTGGTCATCCCCGGCCTGAACGATTCCAAAAAGCTCTCGGAAAAGCAGCGGGAGGCTTTGGTTCCTGTCATCACCCGCGAGGCTGTGAGCTTTGGCGTGGCCTTTGCCACGGTGGAGGAGATCGGGGAACTCAATATCCTCGGCGCAACCTTTCTGGCCATGAACCGGGCCATTGAAAAGCTTGATCCGGCCCCGGCGCTGGCCCTGATCGACGGCAACCGCGATACCGGCATTCTCGCGCCCAGCCGCCCCGTGGTGGGCGGAGATGGGAAGTGCGCCTCCATCGCGGCGGCCTCCGTGCTGGCCAAGGTTACCCGGGACCGCTATATGCTTGAGCTTGATTTAAAGTACCCGCAGTATTCTTTTGCGAAACACAAGGGCTACGGCACCGCCGCCCACTACGCGGCCATCCGCGAATACGGCCCCTGCGAGGCCCACCGGCCCGGCTTTTTGAGGAAGATGCACTGATGAATACCGTCTACACGGGCCGCTGGGGCGAGCAGAAGGCCGCCGAGTATCTGAACCGGCACGGCTACAAGACCGTGGGCATGAACTATAAATGCCGCATGGGCGAGATCGATGTGATCGCCGAAAACAAGACTACCGTGGTTTTTTGCGAGGTGAAGCTCCGCCGTTCCGCCGCCTTCGCCCAGGCCAGGGAATTCGTCACCCCGGCCAAGCAGGAGCGGCTGAGAACCACCGCCGCCGTCTGGCTCAGCCAGAACGAGACCTCCAAGCAGCCGCGATTCGACGTCGTGGAGATCTACGCCCCCAACGGACCGGACGAGTCGAATTATCAAATCAACCACATCGAAAACGCTTTTGAGTGAGGTGCGATCATGGAATATTTCAGCACGAGAGACAGAAACCGCGTCGTCACGGTTTCCGGCGCCATCGCCGGCGGGCTGGCCCCCGACGGCGGACTATACGTGCCGTCGGAGCTGCCGGAGCTCACCCTTGGGGAAATCAAGTCTCTCTGCGCCCTGGATTACCGGGCCAGAGCCGCGCATATTCTCGCGAAGTTCATGCCCGAGTACTCCGCCGCGGAGATCGAGGGTTTTACCGCCGCGGCCTACGGCGGCAATTTTGACGATCCCGCCGTGGCCCCGCTGCGCTTCACGGACGATGAGACCGCCTTCCTGGAGCTGTGGCACGGCCCCACCTGCGCCTTCAAGGACATGGCGCTGCAGATCCTGCCCCGCTTTCTCACGGCCTCGCTGAAAAAATGCGGCGAGACGCGCAAGGTGTGCATTCTCGTGGCCACCAGCGGCGACACCGGCAAGGCCGCGCTGGAGGGCTTTGCCGACGTGCCGGGCACCGGCATCGTGGTGTTCTACCCCAACGACGGCGTGTCCGACGTGCAGAAGCTGCAAATGACTACCCAGACCGGCGCCAACGTGTTCGTCTCCGCCGTCTACGGCAATTTCGACGATGCCCAGGCCGGCGTGAAAAAAATCTTTTCCGACAGGGACTACGCGGCGGAGCTGTCCGGGCGGGGCTATTTCCTGTCCTCGGCCAACTCCATCAACTGGGGCCGCCTGCTGCCGCAGATCGTTTACTATGTTTCCGCCTACTGCGACTATGTGAATTCCGGACGCATCGCGCTGGGCGACACCGTGGATTTCGCCGTGCCCACCGGCAACTTCGGCGATATTCTTGCGGGCTGGTACGCCAAGAAGATGGGCCTGCCCGCCGGGCGGCTGCTGTGCGCCTCCAACGCCAACAATGTGCTGACGGATTTCCTCCGCACCGGTACCTATGACCGCAACCGCCCCTTCCATACCACTCTCTCGCCCTCCATGGACATTCTCGTGTCCTCCAATCTGGAGCGGCTGCTGTACGCGCTGTGCGGCAGCGACACGCAGGTGGCGGGCTATATGAAGGAGCTGGCCGCCACGGGGAAGTACACCGTGGATAACGCCGTCAAGGCCGCGCTGGCCGCGGATTTTGCCGCCGGCTTCTGCGGCGATGCCGACACCAAGGCCGCCATCGGCGCCATGTATCGGGAAAAAGGCTATCTCATGGACCCCCACACCGCCGTGGCCTGCCGGGTGCTGGAGGAATACCGCAGCCTGACGATCCGCCGCGCCCCCACCGTGGTGGTGTCCACGGCCAGCCCCTTCAAGTTCTGCGACAGCGTGCTGTCCGCCCTGGGGCAGGAGTCCGACGCCCCCGGCACGGAGCTCATCGGCAGGCTGGCCGACTATACCGGCCTGCCCGCGCCCCAGCCGCTGGCCGGCCTCGCGGGACGGCCCGTGCGTTTCTCCGGCAGCGTGGAAAAGGCCGGCATGATCGGCGTTGTGGATGATTTTCTGAAATAAAAACAAGGGGATTCATGAAAAATCCCCTTGTTTTCCTCAGCAGCTGCCTCGCTGACAGAAGGTCTCGCAGAAGGTCTCGCCTTTGGTGACGGCCTTCTCGTTCTTGACCTTGATGCTGCCGGCGGTGCATTTGCAGTCGGTGGTGTTGTACTTGCAGTTGTTGACGTCGCACCGGACGCCCTGGGTGTCGTAGCCGCGCTTGTTCATGTCGGTCATGTCAAATACCTCCAGATCGTTTTGCCGTTTCCGGCGTGATTAGTATTTGAATCCTGCCCGCAGTCTATACGGAGGATGGAAATGTCGCTTTTCGCCATAGGAGACCTGCATCTGTCTTTGGGCGCGGAAAAACCCATGGACGTTTTCGGCGGCAGATGGCAGGATTACACCGAAAAAATCAAAAAAGGCTTCGCCGCCGTGGTCGGGCCGGAGGATGTCACCGTGATCTGCGGGGACGTGAGCTGGGGCATGGACTTCGACTCCGCCCGGGAGGATTTCCTGTATATCGACGCGCTGCCTGGGAAAAAGCTGATTCTCAAGGGCAACCACGACTACTGGTGGTCCACCGCGGCCAAGGCCCGAAATTTTTTCGCGGAAAACGGCATCGGGAGCATCGACATTCTGCACAACAACTTTTTCGATTACCGGGGCGTGGGCCTGTGCGGCACCCGCGGCTGGTTTTATGAGGAGGAGAAGGGAACCGAGCACGACAAAAAGATCCTGGCCCGGGAGTGCCTGCGCCTGGAGGCCTCGCTGCGGGCGGCCGGAGACCGGAAAAAATACGTGTTTCTCCATTACCCGCCCAAATATCAGGGCTACGAGTGCCCGGAGCTGCTGGCGCTGCTGGAGAAATACGGCGTGAAGCAGTGCTGCTACGGCCATATCCACTCCAAAGGCTGCGCCTCCGCCTTCAACGGCGAGTATGGCGGCACGCTGTTCCGGCTGGTGTCCGCCGACTATCTGGATTTCGTTCCGGCAAAAATTCTGTAAAAACGGCTGTGTGAAAAGATTTTCATTGATTTTAAAGTAAGAATCTGCTAATATACTATGGCGCGTGTCCGTGACAACAATTAGGAGGATTTTTCCATGATCGTCAAAAACGTCGATAAAAGCGAATCGAACAAGGCCAAATTCCAGGTGGAAGTGGATTCTGCCGCTTTTGAGCAGGCCGTTAACAAGACCTACCAGAAGAAAAAGGGAGAAATATATATCGCAGGCTTCCGCAAGGGCAAAGCCCCCCGTGCCGTCATCGAAGGGATGTACGGCGCCAACGTGTTCTATCAGGACGCCATTGACGACCTGGGTTCCGAGGCTTTCGGCTTCGGCGTGCAGGATGCCGGGCTGAACTGCGTGGGCTCTCCCGCGCTGTCGGATGTCAATCTCAGCGACGACAAGGTTCTGACCTTTACCTTCAGCGTGGAGCTTTACCCGGAGGTCACGCTGGGCCAGTATAAAGAGCTCGAGCTTGAAAAAGGGAAGCCCGAGGTCACCGAGGAGCAGCTGCAGGCCGCGCTGGACGATGTGAAAAAGCGCAACGCCCGCATGATGTCCGTGGAGCGCGAGGCCCAGATGGGCGACACCGCCAACATCGACTTCGACGGCTACCTCAATGGCGAGCGCTTTGACGGCGGCAAGGCCGAGGGCTACAGTCTGGAACTGGGCTCCAACTCCTTCGTGCCCGGCTTCGAGGAGCAGATCGTGGGCATGACCGTCGGCCAGGAGAAGGAACTGAACGTCACCTTCCCTGAGAATTATGTGGAAAATCTGGCCGGCAAGGACGTGGTCTTCAAAGTGAAGCTCAACGGCCTCACCGTGGCCGAGTATCCCGAGCTGGACGACGAGTTCGCCAAGGATGTGTCCGAGTTTGACACCATAGACGAGTATAAGGCCGACATGAGCAGGAAGATGCTGGAAGCCGCCGAGAAGGAAAGCGGCGACCGCTACCGTTCCGATCTGATGAAGCTGGCCGCCGACAACATGACGGTGGACGTGCCCGAGGTGATGATCGAGGACAAGGTCACCGAGTTCATCCGCAACTACGCCGCCAACCTCGGCGTGAAGACCAACGACATCCCCCGTGAGAAGCTGGTGGAGATGCTGGGCATCGACGATGCCGCCATGAGCCAGTCCATCCGTCCCGCCGCCGAGCAACAGGTCAAGGTCGATCTGCTGCTGGAAGCCGTGGTCAAGGCTGAAAATATGGAGATCAGCGACGAGGATGCCGACGCCTATATCGCAAAAATCGCCGCCGACTATAACGCCAAGCCCGAAGATCTGCTCCGGTATTTCGGCCGGGACTTCCTCCTTGAGGAGTACAAAAAGGAGAAAGCCGCCGATCTCATTGCCGATACCGCCAAGGACGTGAAGGGCAAGAAGCTGCCCGAGACCAAGGCCGCCGCTGACGGCGGCGAGGAACAGTCCGCCGGGAAGCCGGCAGCCAAAGATACCCCCGAAAAGACAGAGGGCGGGGAAGAAAAACCCGCCGCCAGGAAGACCGCCAGGAAGGCCGAAGAATCCGACGAGGAAAAGCCCGCGAAGAAGCCGTCTGCGAAGAAGGCTCCGGCTAAAGCTGAGGACAACGCGGAATAATTTTCCTTTGAGAAGGATATGCTTTCCTGGATAACCGAAGGACCGAAAGGAGAGTTTTTACAATGAGCTTAGTACCTTACGTAGTGGAGCAGACCAGCCGCGGTGAGCGCTCCTATGATATTTTTTCCCGCCTTCTCAACGACCGCATCGTGATGCTGTCCGAGGAGGTCAACGACACCACCGCCAGCCTCATCGTGGCGCAGATGCTGTATCTGGAGGCCCAGGACCCCGATAAGGACATCCAGTTTTATATCAATTCCCCCGGCGGCAGCGTCACCAGCGGCATGGCCATCTACGACACCATGCAGTATATCAAGCCGGACGTTTCCACCATCTGCATCGGTATGGCGGCTTCCATGGGTGCGTTCCTGCTGTCCTCCGGCGCAAAGGGCAAGCGCATCGCGCTGCCCAATTCCGAGATCATGATCCACCAGCCCTCCGGCGGCAGCCAGGGTCAGTGCACAGATATTCAAATTCAAGCGGATCAGATTCTTAAGATCAAACAGCGCCTGAATAAGATCCTGTCCGAGAACACCGGCAGGCCCATCGAAGAGGTGGAGCGCGACTGCGAGCGTGACCATTTTATGGACGCCGAGGAGGCCAAGGAATACGGCCTGATCGACAAGGTCATTTTCAAGCGGTGACCTGTTATGGGGGAACCGCGGTTCCCCCATCTTTAGTAATGGAGAATGGAACACGAGGTTAACTATGACCAAAACTGACGACAGGAAAAGCATCAAATGCTCCTTCTGCGGAAAGCCGCAGTCGCTGGTAAACCGGCTCATCGCGGGCAACGGTTCGTACATCTGCGACGAATGCGTCCGCCTGTGCATGAGCATTATCGAGGAGGGCTACGAGCCCACTATCGAGGGTGTCAACGGCGAAACGCTGAGCTTCGACGAGCTGCCCAGGCCCGCCGACATCCGAAAAAATCTGGATGAATATATCATCGGGCAGGACCGGGCCAAGGTGGTTCTGGCCGTGGCCGTTTACAACCACTATAAGCGCATTCTCCACGGCCAGGACGGCGGCGTGGAGCTTCAGAAATCCAACATCCTGCTGATCGGCCCCACGGGCAGCGGCAAAACGCTGTTCGCCCAGACCATGGCCAAGATGCTGGACGTCCCCTTCGCCATCGCGGACGCCACCACCCTCACCGAGGCCGGCTACGTGGGCGAGGATGTGGAAAATATCCTGCTGAAGCTGCTGCAGGCCGCGGATTTCGACGTGGAGCGCGCCCAGCGGGGCATCATCTACATTGATGAGATCGACAAAATCGCCCGCAAGAGCGAAAACACCTCCATCACCCGGGATGTGTCGGGCGAGGGCGTGCAGCAGGCGCTGCTGAAGCTGCTGGAAGGCACCGTGGCCAACGTCCCGCCCCAGGGCGGCCGCAAGCACCCCCATCAGGAGTTCATCCAGGTGGACACCACCAACATTCTGTTCATCTGCGGCGGCGCTTTCGACGGGCTGGATAAGATCATCGAAAAGCGCATGGACAAAAAATCCATGGGCTTCGAGGCCGATATCCAGACCAGCGCGGAGCGCGACGTGGGGGAGCTTTTCTCTCATGTGCAGCAGCACGACCTGCTGAAGTTTGGCATCATTCCAGAGCTCATCGGCCGTCTGCCGGTGGTGGCGTCTCTCAACTCCCTCACCCGGGACGATCTGGTGCGCATCCTCACCGAGCCGAAGAACGCCATGAGCAAGCAGTACAAGGTCCTCATGAGCTACGACGGCGTGGAACTGGAATTCGAGTCTGGCGCGCTGGAGGCCATCGCGGATACCGCCATCGAGAAAAAGATTGGCGCCCGCGGCCTGCGCAGCGTCATGGAGAACGTCATGACCGACGTGATGTTCAGCGTCCCCTCCGATAAGTCCATCGAAAAGGTAGTCATCACGGCGGACGCGGTAAAAAACGGTACGCCGCCCCTTGTGGTGCGCAAGAAAAAGGACGAGGAAAGCGTTTCCTGAACATAGGCCGCGGCAGTTCCTTGCCGCGGCTTTTTTTTCAGGCTCGACAAACCTGTAGTATGTTCTACAGGATTTGCTGGAAGCCGATGTTATAATGACGTCAATCCAAGAGAGGCATCTCTCCGGAAAGGAGATTTTATCATGTCTGAAAATAAGGAAAAAGCACTTACACGCGGCCTGCCCATGCTGGCGCTCCGGGGCCTGACGGCCTTTCCCGGTATGCTGCTGACCTTTGATATCGAGCGGCCCATGTCCATGGCGGCGCTGAATTTTGCCATGGGCGCCGACCAGAATATCTTTCTGGTCACCCAGAAGGATGTGGTCAAGGACATCCCCGCGGCGGAGGACCTTTTTTCCGTGGGCACCGTCTGCCGCATCCGCCAGCAGCTCAAGCAGCCCAACGGCACCTCCGCCCGCATCATGGTGGAGGGTGTCTATCGCGGCCGGGTGCGGGAGATCGTCACCGACTCGCCCAGCTTCTATGCCGAGGTGGAGCGGGTACCCGACGCGGCCGAGCGGGTGAGCGAGGCCCGCAGGGAGGCGCTGATCCGCAGCTGCGTGACGCTGTTTGAGGAATATGTCCGTCTCAGCGAGAACGCCGCGCCCGAGATCGTGCTGAACATCCTGTCCAACAACGACGCGGGCTATGTGGCGGATTTTGTGGCCAACACCGCGCGCTTCAAATATCAGGACAAGCAGCTGCTGCTGGAGGAGACCCATCCCACCCGGCGGCTGGCCATGCTGTGCCGGATGCTGAACAACGAACTCAACGTCATGACCATCGAGCAGGAGCTCAGCAATTCCACCGCCGAGCAGATGAACAAAAACCAGCGGGAGTATTATCTCCGCGAGGAGCTGAAGATCATCCAGAAGGAGCTGGGCGACGGCGAGGATGCCGGCGACGACGCCGGCGAATACAAAAACAGGATCCTGGCGCTGAATCTGGCCGATAAAGAGACCGAGGAAAAACTCCTGAAGGAAGCGCGGAACCTGGCCAAGCAGCCCTTCGGCTCCGCCGAGGGCGCGGTCATCCGCAGTTATCTGGACACCTGTCTCAGCCTGCCCTGGAACACCCGTACCGAGGAGACGCTGGATGTGGCCGGAGCCCGCAAAATGCTGGATGAGGATCACTACGGCCTGGATAAGGTCAAGAAACGCATTTTGGAATACCTGGCCGTCCGCCAGCTCACCCCGGATGTCAAGGGCGGCCTGCTGTGTCTGGTAGGCCCTCCGGGCACGGGAAAGACCAGCATCGCCCTGTCCGTCGCCCGGGCCACCAACCGCAAGCTGGTGCGGATTTCCCTGGGCGGCGTCCATGACGAGGCCGAGATCCGCGGCCACCGCAAGACCTATATCGGCGCCATGCCGGGCCGCATTATGGCCGGCGTGATCCAGGCCAAAAGCGCCAACCCCCTGATGGTGCTGGACGAGATCGACAAGCTGGGCTCCGATTACCGGGGCGACCCCTCCGCCGCGCTGCTGGAGGCGCTGGACGGGGAGCAGAACACCAATTTCCGTGACCACTATCTGGAGATCCCCTGGGACCTCTCCAGCGTGTTTTTCATCACCACCGCCAACACCACGGAGACCATTCCCAGGGCCCTGCTGGACCGCATGGAGGTCATCGAGCTGTCCAGCTATACCGACGAGGAAAAGCTGCAGATCGCCAGGCAGCACCTCATCCCCAAGCAGCGGAAAAAGCACGGTCTGAAGGCCTCGCAGCTGAAAATCTCGGACGACGGCGTGCGCGCCATCGTATCGCTGTACACCCGGGAATCCGGCGTGCGCGTGCTGGAGCGGAGCATCGCCTCCATCTGCCGACGGGCCGCCACCAGGATCGCCGAGGGTTCGGCAAAATCCGTGGTTGTGGGGGCCAGGAACCTGCCCGACTATCTGGGCGTACCCAAATTTAAGCCCGAACCCCCGCGGGAGGCCAACGAATGCGGCCTCGTCCGGGGCCTCGCCTGGACCCAGGTTGGCGGGGAGGTGCTGGATGTGGAGGTGGCCGTGGTCCCCGGCAGCGGCAAGCTGGAGCTCACCGGCAATCTGGGCGACGTGATGAAGGAATCCGCTCACGCGGCGGTCACCTACATCCGCAGCCGGGCCCAGCTGCTGGGCATCGCCCCCGATTTCTACAAGGAAAAAGATATTCATATCCACTTTCCGGAAGGCGCCGTACCCAAGGACGGCCCCTCCGCCGGTATTACCATCTGCGTGGCGCTGATCTCCGCGCTCACGGGCATTCCCGCCCGCCGGGACGTGGCCATGACCGGCGAGATTACCCTGCGGGGCCGCATCCTGCCCATCGGCGGCCTGCGGGAAAAGACCATGGCCGCGCTGCGCAACGGCGTGAACACCGTTATCATCCCCGCGGACAACGAGGCCGACCTCAAGGAAATCGACCCGCTGGTGCGCAAGGCGCTTAATTTTATCACCACCGACCATGTGGACAAGATTCTGGATGAGGCGCTGGTGAAGGCGCCCGGCGGCCGCGACGAGCCGGCCCCCGTCATCCCCAAGGCCAAGGGCGGTTCCCGCCCGGGACTGAGGCAATAAAATGACCGGTCTAAACATCAACAACGCGGAATTCATCAAATCCGCCGCCGCGCCCGAGGGCTTTCTCCGCGATTCGCTCCCGTCCATCGTATTCGCCGGGAAATCCAATGTCGGCAAGTCCTCGGTGATCAACCGGCTGCTGAACCGCAGGAACTTCGCCCGGGTAGGCGAGGCTCCGGGCAAGACCATCCATGTGAATTATTTTCTCATTGACCGCAGGGTCCATTTTGTGGACCTGCCGGGCTACGGCTACGCCAAAGTCTCGCAGGAGGAGCGCCAGCGCTGGTCCCAGCTGATGGAGGACTTCTTCTCCGACCCCGCGCGGATCACGCTGGGGGTGATGCTGGTGGATGCCCGCCACAGGCCCACGGCGGACGATGTCACCATGGCGGAGTGGTTTAAGGCCTCGGGTATGCCGCTGACTGTCGTGGCCAACAAATGCGACAAGCTGAAAAAAAGCGAGATCGGACCCAATCTGGCCCTGATCCGTGAAACGCTGGCCCTGCCGGAGAGCGTATCGCTGATCCCGTTTTCCGCCCAGAACGGCGCGGGGCGGGATACCCTGATGAACGAGATTCTTCATCGTGTCTGATTAATGGAGCCATTCAATTTGAATGGCTCCGCTCTTGTATTTGATTAAGAATATTGGTATAATCTTAAAATACCGTGAAAAAGGGAGGCGATGCGCGTGGGTACCGTGAAAACAATCTGGGACGGGCTGAACTGGTCCTATCTGGTCACCGTCGCCACCGCCATTATCCCGGCGCTGCTGTGCATCACCCTGCACGAGCTCAGCCACGGCTACGTCGCCTATCTTCTGGGCGACAACACGGCCAAAAACGCGGGACGGCTCACCCTCAATCCGCTGAAGCACATCGACATCATGGGTCTGGTGATGATGGTGGTGTTCAAGGTCGGCTGGGCAAAGCCGGTGCCGGTGAATTTGTACAATTTCAAAAACCCCAAGCGGGGCATGGCTGTCACGGCGCTGGCCGGGCCCATTTCCAATCTGCTCATCGGCGTGGTTTTCCTGTTCTTGTACGGACTGCTGTACAGCGCCCTGGCGGACGGCAGCAGCTTTCAGAAGGAAATTCTGGATATGGTGGAGGTCACGGCCTATCTCAGCGTGGGTCTGGCGGTGTTCAATATCATCCCCATTCCGCCGCTGGACGGGTCAAAGGTATTATTTTCCGCCCTTTCGGACGATACTTACTATAAGCTGATGCGCTACGAGCAGTTCGGTATGATCGCCCTGCTGGCGCTGGTGGCCACCGGCGTGCTGGGCAAGCCGCTGAACACGGCCATTTCCTATGTCTTCAACAAGATGTTTTTCATCGCCCAGTTCGGCTATGATATCGTAGCGAGGTAGTTTATACATGGAAGATCCCACCTATCATCTGGAGGGCGTGGTCCGGAACCGGGAGGAGATGCAGGACTTTGAAGGTCCGCTGAGCCTGATTTTGATGCTGCTTTCCAAAAATAAGATCGCCATCCGCGACATCAAAATTTCGGAGATTCTGGATCAGTATCTGACCTACCTCGCCCAGATGGAGCGCATGGATCTGGAAATCGCCAGCGAGTTCGTGCAGATGGCGTCCTATCTGCTGTATATCAAGACCCGCACGCTGCTGGCCGCCGAAGACGAGACCACGGAGCTGGAAGCGCTGATGCAGTCGCTGGAGCAACTGAAAGCCAGGGACGTGTTTTCCGCCGTGCAGCAGGTGACCCCTGCGCTGAAGGAAGCGGCCGAGCGGGGGATGCTGTATTACGATAAGCTGCCGGAGCCGGTCAGGACCGGGCAGCGCCCCTACGAATACCGCCATGAGAAGGCGGATCTGCTGAAGGCCCTGATGGATGTCTATTCCCGGGGCGGCAGGACCCCGGATCTGCGGGAGCTGGCCGTCGCGGCCCCGGCCCGCATCCCCTACGGCGTGCGGGAAAAGAGCCGGGAGCTTATCGGGCGTCTGCGCTCGGGCAAGCCCGCATCGCTGGCGGGCCTCTATGCCCAATGCCGCAGCCGGTCGGAGGTGGTGGCCACCTTTGTGTCCATTCTGGAGCTGTGCAGTATGGGCAGCCTGGCGGTCGAGACCGACGGCGACGATTACACCGTCGCCTATACCGGCGGCGACGCCGAGGAAATTCTTGACAGGATCATTGAGTGAAAATGGATAAGAAAAAGCTCAAAAGTACGATAGAAGCCATCCTGTTCGCCGCGGGCGAACCCGTGCCGGAGGCGCGGATCTCGCTGGTGCTGGGCGTGCCGGAGGAGGACGTGGCCGACTGCGGCCGTGCCCTTTCCGGGGAGTATGAGCGCGGGGAGCGCGGAATGCGCGTCCTCCGGCTGGACGGCAAGCTCCAGATGTGCTCCGCCCCGGACTACGCCCAGGACATTATCAAGACCATGGAGCGGCGCAAGCCGCCCATGCTGTCCCAGCCCGCGCTGGAGGCGCTGGCCATCACGGCGTATTTTCAGCCCGTCACCCGCGCCTACATCGATCAGGTGCGCGGCGTGGACAGCAGCTATACCGTGTCGGCGCTGCTGGAGCGGGGCCTGATCGAGCGCTGCGGCCGGCTGGACGCGCCGGGCCGCCCCTCGCTCTACCGCACCACGGACGTATTTCTGCGCACGATGGGTATCGGCAGCCTCAGGGAACTGCCCGAACTGCCGGACTGCAGCTCAGCGGACGGCCTTGAAAAGCTGCAGCTGGCCATTGACGCATATTCCAAGGCCGACGACGGCCAGATCTCGCTGGAAGAAATGGCGGCCAATCCCGCCGGGGGAGTGATGTGATTGCTTGCTCTGAAGATTATCGGCGGAATCATCCTGCTGATCGTCCTCATTAATCTGGTGCGCGTGGGGGCGGACGTGGGCTATGCCGACGGGGAGGTCAGGGCCTCCGCCAAGGTGTGCGGTAAACTCATTCTGCTGTACCCCAAGCCCCCGGAGGGTGAAAAGAAGCCGAAAAAAGAGAAAAAGCCCAAAAAGAAAAAGGACAAGCCCGCGGAGGAGGAGACGGAGAAGAAGGGTGGGAAGCTCAAAGCGGGCCTTGCCGGCGAGTTTTCCAGGGAAGAACTCCTGTCGCTGGCCAAGGTCGGCCTGCGCGCCGCCGGCAGCTTCCGGCGAAAGCTGTGCATCGACCGGTTCAAGCTGTGGTTCGTATCCTCCGATCCCGATCCCTACCTGACCGTCATGATCTATAACTATGTCAACGACGCGCTGTGCGCGCTGGGCCCGCTGGCGGACAACGCTTTCCGCGTAAAGCACAGTGATATCCGCATCGCCACGGATTTTGCGGTGGGCACACCTTTTATCGAAGCCGGCGCGGCCCTGTCCATCCGAATCGGGCAGGTTGTGCGCGTCGCGCTGGCCGCGGGCTTTGCCGCGCTGAAGATTTTACTGCGCCATAAAAAACAACAGAAAAAAATGCTCAAAGAGCAGCTTGCCGCCTGAATTGCGGGGCGCGAGAAGGAAAGGATGGATAAAGATGGAAAATTCCAATCTTGGCAATCTCATGGAGACCGCCATGCAGAATCTCAAGAGCATGGTCGATACGAACACGATCGTCGGCGAACCGATCTACACGCCGGACGGCATCACGCTGGTGCCCGTCTCCCGGGTCAGCATGGGCTTCGGCGGCGCCGGCGCGGAATTCGCGCAGAACAAGGGCTACGGCGGCGGAACCGGCTGCGGCGTGAAGGTGGAGCCTATCGGCTTCCTCATCGTCAAGGACGGCAGCGTGCGCATGATGAACGTCATCCCGCCCGCCAACAACACCGTTGACCGCATCATCGACCTGGTGCCCACGGTCATCGACCGGGTGGATTTGATGGTGGACAAGATCAAGGACAACAAAGAAGAAAAATAAACCGGCATAGCGTTCGCCGATTTTGCCCATAATAAGCACTGCCCAATTTTACCGGGGTGGTGCTTATACTATGAAAAAAATCGTTTCCATACTGCTCTCGCTGCTGGCGCTTTCCGCCGCGGCGGTCCCGGCCTCCGCCGCGGCCTCCGCCCCGCCGGACATCGACGCCCGGAGCTGCATCCTCATTCACGCGGGAGACGGGACGGTGCTGTACCAGCACAACGCGGACACGCGGATGCGCATTGCCAGCACCACCAAGATCATGACCGCCATCGTGGTGCTGGAAAACTGCACCCTGACCGATCCCGTGGCCATCAAGGCCGAATACTGCGGTGTCGAGGGGTCGTCCATGTACCTTAGGGCGGGGGAGAGCTACACCGTGGAGGAACTGCTCTACGGCATGATGCTGGTGTCCGGCAACGACGCCGCCGTGGCGTTGGCCTGCCACACCGCGGGCAGCGTAGCGGCCTTTGCCAAGCTGATGAACGACAAGGCAGCCGCGTTGGGCATGACCGATTCCGCTTTTAAAAACCCCAACGGACTGGACGAGGACGGACACTATTCCACCGCCCGGGATATGGCGAAGCTGGCGGATTATTGCATGCAGAACGCCGACTTCCGCGCGCTGGTGTCCTGTAAAAGCCGCACCATGGGCGGCAGGGATTATGTAAACCACAACAAGCTCCTCTGGCAGCTGAAGGGCTGTCTGGGCGTCAAGACCGGCTATACGCTCTCTTCGGGGCGCAGTCTGGTCTCCTGCTGCCAGCGGGGCGGGACGCGCTATCTCTGCGTCACGCTGGGCGATCCCGACGACTGGGCCGATCATGCGGCGCTGTATGAATGGGCCTTCCAAAACTGGTCGGACCGCGCGGTGATCGACGGCAGGTTTGCCCTGTCGCTGCCGGTGGTGTCCGGGAAGGAGACCGCCGTAGGCATCGCCCCGGAATGCTCCGTGTGCCGCTTCCTGAGCGCGGAGGATACGGTGACCTACCGCATCGAGCTGCCGCGATTTGTCTTTGCCCCCGTACAGGCGGGGGAGGATGCCGGGCGCATCACCGCGCTGGTGAACGGGGTGCCCGCCGCCTCGGCGCGCCTGCTGTACACGGGTTCGGTGGCGGTGTCCCCGGGCGCCGCGGTCGGCGCCTGGGCCCGGTTTTCCGCGCTCGGCGGATCGAATTATCAATATGCTTGATAGGAGAGACCATGAAAGAACGAATCCAGAAGCTCCTGTCCGCCCGGGGCGTGGCGTCCCGGCGGACGGCGGAGAAGATGATCGAGGCCGGCCGCGTCACGGTGAACGGCGTGCCCGCCGTTCTAGGCGAGAGCGCCGACCCGGATACGGACGATATCCGCGCGGATGGCGCACCGCTGCCTGCCGCGCCGCCAAAGACCTACATAATGCTCAACAAGCCCAAGGGCTACGTCACTACCCTGTCCGATGAGAAGGGCCGGAAGGACGTGTCCCAGCTGGTGGCGGAAGTGGGGGAGCGGCTGTACCCCGTGGGGCGGCTGGATTTGAATTCCGAGGGCCTGCTGCTGATGACCAACGACGGCGACATGGCCAACCGGCTGATGCACCCCTCCCACAACATCCGCAAGACCTATCACACCTGGGTACGGGGCGGCGGGCTGGACGAGGCCGTGCGTATGCTCCAGGGTCCCATGGTGCTGGACGGGGAGGCCGTGCGGGGCGCGTCCGTCACCGTGCTGTCCCGGGAGGACGGCGGCGCGCTGCTGGCCGTCACCATCGGCGAGGGGAAAAACCGGCAGGTGCGCAGGATGTGCGAGCAGGCGGGGCTCGCTGTCACCCGGCTCAAACGGGTGAAGGAGGGCCCCATCGAGCTGGGGACGCTCCCCCCCGGAAAATGGCGCCGTCTCAGCGGCGAGGAGCTGCAAAAATTGCTCAAATCCTGCGGCATCGAGTAAAAATTGCAAATCAGCTGATAAATCCTGCTGAAAATGCAGGATTTATTGCGCTGATTGCAATTCGCTCTTGCCTTTGCACCCAAATGCAAGTAAAATGGCTTCATTACGCCAAGGGAGGTTTCGCCATGGAAAGAGATATTCTGTCCGTGCTTTCCCGGGAAAACGTCAGGTTTTCCAAAAGCCAGCGGCAGATCGCCAAATATATCACCGATAACTACGACAAAGCCGCGTTTATGACCGCCGGCCGCCTGGGCGGCGTGGTGGGCGTCAGCGAATCCACCGTGGTGCGCTTCGCGGCGGAGCTGGGGTACGACGGCTACCCGGAGATGCGCAAGGCCATGCAGGAGATGATCCGCAACCGGCTGACGTCGGTGCAGCGCATCGAAGTCGCCCGGCGGATGATCGATGAGAAGGACATCATGAAGTCCGTGCTCAGCGCGGATATGGACAAGCTCCAGACCACGCTGGAGGAGCTGGATCAGCAGAGCTTCGACAGGGTGGTGGAGGACATTATGCGCGCCCGGCATATTTACATTATCGGTATGCGCACCTCCACGTCGCTGTCCGCGTTTTTAGGGCTGTATCTGAATCTGCTGCGGGAGAACGTGCTGGTGGTGCGGGACACCGCCGCCAGCGAGGTCTACGAGCAGCTTATCCGCATCGGCGAGGGCGATCTCCTGATCGGCATCAGCTTTCCCCGCTATTCCAAGCACACGGTGGAGGCCATGCAGTTCGCCAAGAACCGCGGGGCCATGACCGTGGGCATCACGGACGGGCCCAACTCGCCTCTCGGCGGCAGTTCGGACGTGAGCCTTTTTGCCAAGAGCGACATGGTGTCGTTCCTGGATTCCCTGGTGGCGCCGCTGAGCCTGATTAACGCCATCATCGTGGCCGTCGGCGCCAAAGCCTCCAGCGAGGAGGTGTCCAACACCTTTAAGCAGCTGGAAAAAATCTGGACGGAGCATGAAGTTTATGAACCTGCGCAAGGCTGACGCCGTGATTGTCGGCGGCGGCGCCGCCGGGCTGATGTGCGCGCTGACCGCGGCGGAGCGGGGTCTGGACGTGATCCTGCTGGAGCCCAACAAAAAGCTGGGCCGGAAGCTGCGCATCACGGGCAAGGGGCGCTGCAACGTGACCAACGACTGTGAGATCAAGACGGTGCTGGAGAGCATCCCCAACGGGGGAAAATTCCTCTACAGCGCCCTCAGCGCCTTCCCGCCCCGGAAGGTCATGGAAAAGTTCAAGGCTCTGGGTGTGCCGCTGAAAACCGAGCGCGGCGGTCGGGTGTTCCCGGTATCCGACAACGCCAACGACGTGGCCGACGCGCTGGCCGGCGCCGCGCGCCGGGCAGGCGTGCGGGTCGAAGGCGAAAGATGCCGCCGTATCCTCACGGAAAACGGCGCGGTATCCGGCGTGGAGACCGACTCCGGGACCATTCGATGCGCCGCCGCCGTGCTGTGTACCGGCGGGATGTCCTATCCGCTCACCGGCTCCACGGGGGACGGCTACCGTTTCGCCCGGGAGCTGGGCCATACCATCGCGCCGCCCATGGCGTCGCTGGTGCCGCTGGAGAGCGATGACGACTGGTGCGCCGAGATGCAGGGCTTCGCGCTGAAAAACGTCACCCTGTCGGCCTACGAGGATGACCGGCTCATCTACCGGGAGCTGGGGGAGATGCTGTTCACCCACTTCGGCGTGTCCGGCCCGCTGGTGCTCTCCGCCAGCGCCCACATGCGCCGCTTCGGCCGGTGCGCCTACCGGCTGGAGATCGACCTGAAGCCGGGGCTGGACGAGAAAAAGCTGGATGCCCGCATCCTGCGGGATTTTGACGAATACAAAAACCGGGACTTCAAAAACGCCCTGTGCGACCTGGCCGGGCGCTCCATGATCCCGGTGCTGGTGCGCCTTTCCGGCATCCCGGGGGACACCATGGTCAATTCCATTACCCATGAGCAGCGGCAGGCGCTGCTGCGGCTGTTCAAGGCCTTCCCGGTGTCGGTGTCCGGCAAGCGCCCCATCGACGAGGCCATCGTCACCTCCGGCGGCGTGGCCACCGGGGAGGTCAATCCCCGCACCATGGAATCCAAGCTTGTGCCCGGGCTCTACTTCGCCGGGGAAGTGCTGGACCTGGACGCCTATACCGGCGGCTTTAATTTGCAGATCGCATGGTCTACGGCCTGTAAGGCCGGAAATTCCATTGACAGAAGGACGGACAAGCAATGAACGGATATACCGCAATCGCCATCGACGGCCCCTCCGGCGCCGGGAAGAGCACCATCGCCAGAGCGGCGGCAAAAAAATTCGGATACCTTTATGTGGACACCGGCGCCATTTACCGCACCGTGGGGCTGGCTGCCAACCGGGCCGGCGTGGATCGGAAGGACGGGGACGCCGTATGTGCGCTGCTGCCGGGGCTGAAGATCGAAATGCGCTATAATGCGGCGGGGGAGCAGCGGATGTTCCTCAACGGGGAGGACGTGTCCGAGCGCATCCGCCTGCCGGAGATCTCCATCGCCGCGTCGGACGTGTCGGCCCTGCCGGGGGTGCGCGCTTTCCTGCTGGATATGCAGCGGGCCATGGCGCTGCGGCACGACGTGATCATGGACGGCCGGGACATCGGCACCGTGGTGCTGCCGGAGGCGGAGCTGAAAATTTTTCTCACCGCTTCGCTGGAGGACCGGGCCTACCGCCGCTATCAGGAACTCCTCGAAAAAGGCGTCAGCACCTGTTATGAGAGCGTCATTTCCGAGATGGAGAAGCGGGACGAGCAGGATTCTGCCCGGGCCGCGGCGCCGCTGAAACCCGCGGCGGACGCCGTGCTGCTGGACACCACCGGCAACACGCTGGAGCGGAGCACCGCGCTGGTATGTGCGCTGATCGAAAAACGGAGCACGAAGCGATGAAACGGTTTATCGTCGCGGACAGCGCCGGTTTTTGCTTCGGCGTCAGCCGCTCTGTAAAGCTGGCGGAGGAGCTGCTTTCCCGGGAAAAGACCGTCTGGTGTCTGGGCCAGCTCATCCACAACGACGATGTGGTGCGCAGGCTGGAGGCGCAGGGGATGCGCATGGCGGACACCCCGGAGCAGATCCCGGAAGGGGCCAAGGTGATTATCCGCTCCCACGGCGTGCCCAAGGCGATCTACACCCGACTCGCGGCGAGGAATGCCGCCGTCACGGACGCCACCTGCCCCAAGGTCATGCGCATACACAAGCTGGTGGAGCAGGCCGCGGAGAGCGGGCGCTTCGTGGTGATCGTGGGTATGCGCGGCCATCCGGAGGTGGAGGGCATCGAGGGCTGGTGCGGCGCGCACCTGGTGGTCGAGAGCGCCGCGGAGCTGGAGGAGGCGTTAAAGTCCCTGCCTTTGGATAAACCGCTCACGATGGTAGTACAAACAACACAGACCCATGGCAATTTTTCCGAATGTGCAAATATCTTAAAAAAAGGATGTACAAATTCGGAAACATTTGATACAATATGTGACGCTACGTCCACACGGCAGCAGGAAGCGACCCGTTTGGCGTCCGAATGCGGCGCGATGATCGTCATTGGCGGCAGGCACAGCGCGAACAGCGGAAATCTGGCGGAAATCTGCCGGAAATTCTGCGAAAACGTACAGTTCGTCGAAAACGCGGACGAGCTGGATCTGCCGGCACTGGCAAACGCGGAGACAGTCGGCGTTACGGCGGGGGCGTCCGCTCCGGCGTGGATAATTAAGGAGGTAAGTAATAAGATGAGTGACGAGATCAAAATTGAGACTGCCGAGGCAGAGCCTGAGAAGGAGATGTCCTTCGACGAAATGCTGGAGGAGTCCCTTAAATCTATATATAATGGAGATACGGTCACCGGTACGGTAGTAGCCATCACGCCGACGGAAATCAACGTCGACCTGGGCTGCAAGTATTCAGGCTTCATTCCCACCACCGAATTTACCGACGACGGCATCAAGGTCGAAGAGGCCGTTAAGGTCGGCGATCCCATTCAGGCCGTTGTGGTGCGCGTCAACGATGTGGAGGGCACCGCCCAGCTGTCCAAGAAGCGTCTGGACGCCGCCAAGGGCTGGACCGACATTGAGGATGCCGCCGAATCCGGCACCGTGATGGAAGGCACTGTCACCGAAGAGAACAAGGGCGGCATCGTGGTCAACGTCAAGGGCGCCCGCGTATTTGTGCCCGCTTCCCAGTCCGGTCTGCCCCGCGAGGCCGATCTGGGCACCCTGCTCAAGCAGAAGGTTCGTCTGGTTATCACCGAGGTCAACCGCAGCCGCAAGCGCGTGGTGGGCTCCATCCGCCGCGTCACGCAGGCCGAGCGCCGCGCCGCTTCCGAAGCCATCTGGAACGATATCGAGGTGGGCAAGACGTATCACGGCACCGTCAAGTCCATGACCAGCTACGGTGCGTTTGTGGACATCGGCGGCATCGACGGTATGGTTCATGTCTCCGAGCTGAGCTGGAGCCGTATCAAGCAGCCCTCCGACGTCCTTTCCGTGGGCGACGAGGTGGACGTTTATGTCATCAGCTTCGACCAGGAGAAGCACAAGATCTCTCTGGGCTATAAGGATCCAGACGCCAACCCCTGGAAGGTCTTTATCGGGAAGTACAGCGTGGGCGACGTGGCCGCCGTTAAGATCGTCAAGCTCATGCCTTTCGGCGCTTTTGCCGAGGTCGTGCCCGGCGTGGACGGCCTGATCCATATCTCCCAGATCGCCAACCGCCGCATCGGCAAGCCCGATGAGGCCCTCACCGTAGGCGATGAGGTCGAGGCCAAGATCACGGCCATCGACAACGACAAGCAGAAGATTTCCCTGTCCATCCGCGCCCTGTCCGAGCCGGAACCGGCGCCCAAGGCGGGGGATGACGAGCATCCTGCGCACCATGACAAGCCTCGGGACGACGCGCTGGTCTATGAGGTCTCCGCCGACGGCACCGCCATCGGCAACGCCCCGGTGGGCGACGAGAAGAACGACTGATAACAAAATGTAATAACCCGCCGGGCTTTTCCGGCGGGTCATTTTTGCCTCTTGATTAAAAACTATCCAAAGTGTATACTATATCTGTAAAAATGTAAGAACTCTGCGGTGAAAGGGAGGCATAAAGTGTACAGCATCGGCCAGACCGTGGTCCACCCGCTGCATGGCGCGGGCACCATCGGCGACATTCTCAGAAAAACAGAAAACGGCTGTGATAAGTATTACTACGTTTTGCGCTTCGGTTCCGGCGATATTTCCGTCACCCTGCCGGATGACAAGTGCGGCGAAGTAGGTCTGCGGCCTGTGATCTGCCGGAAGGAGGCCGAGCGTATCCTCCGTGCCATACCCGGGCTTGTCATTCCTGAGGGGGATGGCAACTGGAACCGGCGCTATCGGGAGAATATGGAGAATATCAAAAGTGGCGACCCGCTGAAGGTGGCCTGCGTGATCAAGGGCCTGATGCAGCGGGACACCCGCAGGGGCCTATCCACCGGAGAGCGGCGTATGCTGCACTATGCCAAGGACATCCTGATTTCCGAGATGACGGCCTCGCTGGAGCTCAGCTGCGACGAGGTGGAAGACAAGCTGGCTCTTGCAGTCGGTTGATAAATGTGATTAAATAGCTGCAGTGTGGCTATTTTTTCATTTATGCCGATTAGCGAGGTGAATTGAATGTCTGTTTTGAGAAAATTTGTCAAGCCCACGCCCATCCCAAAATGTGCCGCGGTGCTGGTTGCGGCCGGCGCTTCCGCCCGCATGGGAACGGACAAGATTCTAGCGGAGGTGGGCGGTATGCCTGTCATCGCCCGCACGGTCTCGGTCTTTGAAAAAGCGGAGGGCATTAATGAGATCGTCATTGTCGCCCGGCAGGAGAGCCTGGTGACCGTGGCGGACATTTGCAGGCAATATGGGTTTCAGAAGGTCAGTAAGGTTATCTGCGGCGGAGCCACCCGGGCGGAATCCGCGCTGGCCGGCGTCAGCGAGGTGCGGGAAAAGACCAAGCTCATCGCCATCCACGACGGCGCGCGCCCCTTGGTGACGGAGGAGCTCATCGCCCGCTGCATTGCCGCCGCCGCTGCCAATATCGCCGCCGCCCCCGGTCTCGCGCCTACGGACACCGTGAAGCTGGTGGACGGGAAGGGCACCGTTGTGGAAACGCCCGACCGGTCTGCGCTGATGCTGGTGCAGACCCCGCAGGTCTTTAACGCCAGCATTATCAAGGGCGCGCTGACCCGCGCGGTGGAGACCAAGCTCACCGTGACGGACGACTGCTCCGCCGTTGAGGCGCTGGGCGTGGCGGTGACCGTCGTCCCCGGCGAGGCGGACAATATCAAGCTCACGTCGCCCCGGGACCTTCTTTTGGCGGAGCTGATCCTGAAGGAGCGGGGTGAGCTGGCGTGAGGATCGGACACGGGTATGACGTGCACCGGCTGGCGGAGGGGCGAAAGCTGATTCTGGGCGGCGTGGAAGTCCCCTTTGAAAAGGGGCTGGACGGCCATTCCGACGCCGACGTATTGACCCACGCCGTCATGGACGCGCTGCTGGGCGCCTGCGCCAAGGGCGACATCGGCAAGCTCTTTCCCGATACCGACGGCGCTTATCTGGGCGCGGACAGCCTTGCGCTGCTGCGCGAAGTGTGCCGCCTGCTGTATGACGACGGCTACTCCGTGGAGAACATCGACTGCACCGTAGTCGCCCAGCGGCCGAAGATCGCCCCCTACACCGGGGAGATGCGCGCCAGGCTGGCCGCCGCCATGGGCGTGGAGATCGGCAGGGTCAGCGTGAAGGCCACCACCGAGGAGCATCTGGGTTTCACCGGCGAGGGGCTGGGCATCGCGGCCCACTGTGTGGCGCTGCTGTACGATGCCCATTAAAAATAAACAATTCAGGACCTCCCGCATAGAATGTCGTATGACCATGCGGGAGGAATTTTATGCTGCATTATCTTATCATGACCCGGTCGCTGACCTATGCCCAGCGCGCCGCCAGACTGCTGGAGCGCGCGGGCATCACGGCGGCCGTAATCAAGGCGCCCCAGAGCGTGTCGGTCAACGGCTGCGCCTACTGTGTGAGCGTCTCATATAAGCACGGACCCCGGGCGGTAAAGCTGCTGGATGAGGCCGACCTCCGGTCAGGCCGGATTTTTTTGCAGGAAGCGGACGGCACTTTGCGGGAGGCTAAACTATGATCTATCTTGATTCCGCCGCCACCAGTCTGCTCAAGCCGGCCGCCGTGCCCCGGGCGGTGTCCCGGGCCATTCGCACGCTGGCCAGCCCCGGCCGGGGCGGCCACGCCCCGGCCATGGAGGCCGCCAAGGCCGTCTACGATTGCCGCTGCGCGGCGGCTGAGCTGTTCGATGTCCCTGAGCCGGAGCGGGTGGTCTTTACCATGAACGCCACGCACGGGCTCAATATTGCCATCCGCTCTCTTGTGCGCCCGGGGGATCGGGTGGTGATCTCCGGCTATGAGCACAATTCGGTCACCCGTGCCCTGAAGGCCGTCGGGGCCGATATCCGGATCGCGCGTTCGCCGCTGTTCAACGGGCCGGCCACCGTGGCCGCCTTTCGGGAAAGACTGGCCGGGGCCAGCGCGGCGGTATGTACCCATGTCTCCAACGTGTTCGGCTTTGTGCTGCCGATCTATGAGATTGCCGCGCTGTGCCGGGCCTACGGCGTACCGCTGATCGTGGACGCATCCCAGTCCGCGGGCTGTGCGGACGTGGACTTCCGGGCGCTGGACCCCGCCTTTATCGCCATGCCCGGCCACAAGGGCCTGCTGGGCCCCCAGGGCACCGGGCTGCTGCTGTGCGGCCAGGCGGGAGTGCCGCTGCTGTGCGGCGGCACGGGTTCGGACAGCAAGAGGCAGGAGATGCCCGATTTCCTGCCCGACCGGCTGGAGGCAGGCACCCACAATGTCGCGGGCATCGCGGGATTGAGCGAGGGCATCCGATACGTCCTGGACCGGACGCCGCAGCGTATCGGCGCCCATGAGCGGGATCTGACGGCGCTGGCCGCCGGTGAGCTGGAGGATGTGCCGGGACTGGAAATTTTCAACGGCCCGGAACAGGCCGGAGTGCTGTCCGTGCGCCATACCGCGCTGGACTGCGAGACCCTCTGCGCCCGGCTGGGGGAGCGGGGCGTCGCCGTCCGGGGCGGGCTGCACTGCGCACCCACGGCCCATGAGACGGTCGGCACGCTGGATACAGGCACCGTGCGCCTCAGTTTTTCCCCTTTTTCCACCCGGGCCGAGACGGTGAAAGCCTGCCGCATCCTGCGGCGGGCGGCGGGCGGCGACTTTTCTTAGGCTTTTTCGTGAGAAACGTTTGCCATTTGCACGGCATTGCATTATAATATACTGACTATAAGTATGCGGATATCCGGCCAATCCCGGATGTCCGCCAATAAAAGCGCATTGGGGACAAGCTCATGGATACGATCCGCAGCATATTGACAGGCTCGCTGAATTATCTCAAGACCATCGGCTTTGCCGACGCGGTGGATATTCTCATCGTCGCCTATCTTATCTACAAGGCCATAGAACTGATCAGAAAAACGAATTCCTTCAAACTGGCGAAGGGCATCATCGTTTTACTGCTGGTGCTGTGGCTTTCGGGCGTGTTCAAGCTGACCATGATCAACTACATCCTGCGCAAGGCGGTGGAGCTGGGGCTCATCGCCATCGTCATCATTTTTCAGCCCGAGCTGCGGAAGCTGCTGGAGAAGATGGGCAGCGGCGAGCTGTACAAACACTTTACGCTGGGCAGCCAGCAGGCGTCGGCTATCGAGACCGCCATCACCCAGACCGTGCTGGCCTGCACCGCCATGTCCGCCTCCCGCACCGGCGCGCTGATCGTGTTCGAGCGGGCCAACAATCTCAGCGAATATATGCGCTCGGGCACCGTTATAGATTCCAATGTCAATTCCGAGCTTCTGAAAAATCTGTTTTACGACAAGGCCCCGCTGCACGACGGCGCCGTCATCGTGCGGGAGGGCCGCATCGAGGCCGCGGGCTGCGTGCTGCCCCTGTCCAAGAGCAATAACCTCAGCAAGGATCTGGGGATGCGCCACCGCGCCGGCATTGGCATGAGCGAGACGGCGGATGCCGTGGTGGTCATCGTTTCGGAGGAAACGGGTTCCATCTCCGTGGCTCAGAACGGCATGCTGAAGCGGCACCTCACCCCAGCTACCTTTGAGACCCTGCTGCGGACGGAGCTTTTGCCCGCCGCCGGGGAGTCGGAGCAGAAGAAGGGACTTGCGGCCGGCCTTCAGAGGCTGTTTAAGGGGAAAAAGGCATGAAGCATAGTCGAATGAGCAAAATATATAACAGCAAGATCTTCTGGATGATTCTGTCGCTGCTGGCTTCGCTGGTGTTGTGGGCCTACATTTCCAATCAGGATACCACCAGCATTTCCAAACAGCTCACCGGCATACAGGTGCAGTTTTCCGGGGAAGACCTGCTGCGGGAGGAGCGGAATCTCGCCATCTCCGACGTGGACACCACCTCCGTCAACGTATGGATCCGCGGCAGCCGCCGCGCCATCGGCGCGCTGGACGGGTCGCAGGTAGTGGCCGTGATCGACGTGAGCAAGATCACCCAGGCGGGCGATATGTCCTGGTCCTACACCATCAAATATCCCGCCGGCACCGATACCGGCTCCATCACCACCATCAGCCGCTCGCCGGAGATCATCGGCTTCACGGTGTCGGCGCTCTCCTCCAAATCCGTGGAGGTCGCCGGCTCTTTCGCCGGCAGCCTGGCGGAGGGCTATTCCGCGGAGGACCCCACCTTTGAACCCTCTACTGTCACCGTCACCGGCTCCGAAGCCGCCCTGACCAAGATCGCGGGGGCCAAGGTGGTGTTCGGCAAGGACAAGACCGACGTGAAGGAGAGCTTCTCCGTGGACACCGGCTACACGCTGGTGGATGCGGACGGCAACCCTGTCTCCACCACGGGGCTGACCTTCTCCACCGAGTTAATCAAGGCCACGCTGCCCATCATGGAGGTCAAGGAACTTCCGCTGTCCGTCACGCTGATCGACGGGGGCGGCGCCACGGCGAACAACTGTACCGTGTCCATCGAACCGCAGACCATCAAGGTCGCCGGCGATTCCAAGGTGCTGGACGCCATGAACAAGCTGGTCATCGGCACGGTGGATCTGTCCGATTTCTCCGCCTCCTATGAGGACACCTTCCCCATCATGCTGGACGATGATCTGCAAAATGTCACCGGCGAGGTCTCCGCTCTGGTAAAGATCGTGATCGTGGGCCTGACCACCAAGACCTTCGACGTGACCAACATCTCCTGCGCCAACGTGGCCGCGGGCTGCAGCGCCGCGGTGGAGACCGAGACCATTTCGGTGACCATGCGCGGCACGGAGGCCGCGCTGGACGCCCTCACGGCGGGCAATATCCGCGCCGTGGCGGATCTGTCCAATTACAGCGACACCACCGGCACCGTGATGCCCACCGCCAAGATCGCCGTGGACGGCGTTTCCGGCGTGGGCGCCATCGGCAGCTATAAAGTAACCGTGACATTATCGAAAGGATAGCATTATGACTCAAAACGCTGTTGTTACCAAAATTCTGCCCGACGGCATGGCCGAGGTCTCCGTCATCCGCGGCACCGCCTGCGGCGGGAACTGCGGCAGCTGCGAAAGCTGCATGTACGATAACGAGATCCGCACCCCCGCGGCGAACAAGGTCTCCGCCCTGCCCGGCCAGAAGGTGGTCATCGAGACCGAATCCTCCCGCATCTACGGGGCGCTGTTCCTGGTTTACATCCTGCCCTTCGTCCTGTTTTTCGTGGGCTACGCCATCGCCTCCGCCATCGGCCTGGGCGAGACCGGCTGTATGCTGGTCAGCTTTGGCTTTTTTGCGCTGGGCGCGGTGATCATCGTGCTGTCCCAGCGGCTGAAGAAGAAAAAGGAAGGCATTACCTACGAGATCATCCGTGTGATCGAATGAGAATCTGAAGAAGGAAGTATCATCCATGATAAAAAGCATGACCGGTTACGGCTCTGCCCGGGGCCAGATCGACGGTCTCTCGGTCCTTGTGGAGCTGAAGAGCGTCAACAACCGCTACCTGGACGTGTCCGTGCGTATGCCCCGCATCTTTATTTTTGCGGAGGACGCGCTGAAATCCGCGGTGCAGAACCATATTACCCGCGGCAAGGTGGACGTGTTCGTGACGGTGGATTCCTCCCAGGCGGACGATGTGGCCGTCAAGGTCAACGAGCCGCTGCTGCGCGGCTATGTGGACGCTGTGCGCCACATTGCCGAGGAATACGACCTCGCCTTCGACCTCACGGCCGCCTCCGCCAGCCATTTTCCAGACGTGTTGACGGCGGAAAAGAAGGACCTGGATGCCGACGCCGTCGCCCAGGCGCTGCTGGCCATCGCGGAGGAAGCGCTGCGGGACTTTGATTCCATGCGGGAGCGGGAGGGCGCCAAACTCCGGGAGGATGTGACGGCCAGACTGGGCGAGATCGAAGCGTTCGTTTCCGCTGTGGAGACCGCCGCGCCCCAGACCGTGACCGCCTACCGCGAGCGGCTCCGCCAGAAGATGGAGGAGGTCCTCCAGGGCGCGGGGGTGGACGAAAACCGCCTGCTGCAGGAGGCCGCCATCTATGCCGACCATATCGCCGTGGATGAGGAGACCGTGCGCCTGCGCAGCCACATCGCCCAGCTGAAAAAGATGCTGGACACCGGCTCGCCCATCGGCCGCAAGATCGACTTTCTGATCCAGGAGTTCAACCGCGAGGCCAACACCATCGGTTCCAAGTGTCAGAGCACGGAAGTGGCCCACGTGGTAATAGATCTCAAATCCGACATCGAAAAGATCCGCGAGCAGATCCAGAACATCGAATAGGCGGCGCGGCATGAATCTGATCAACATTGGATTCGGCAATCTGGTGGCCGCGGGCCGGGTCATTGCCGTGATAAGTCCCGATTCGGCGCCCATCAAGCGCGCTGTTCAGGACACCCGGGAGCGGGGCCTCCTCATCGATGCCTCGTTTGGCCGCAGCACGAAATCCGTCATCGTCATGGACAGCGGGAACCTGATCCTTTCCGCCCTGTCCACAGATATAATATCGAGCCGGCTCGCCGGCTCCAGCGTACAGGAGGACATTGGTACCGATGAATGAGAAGGGAAAACTGTTTGTAATCTCGGGCCCGTCGGGCGCGGGGAAGAGCACGGTGGTGCTCAAGGCCACCGACGGGAGGAAGGACACCTGCTTTTCCGTGTCCGTCACCACCCGCAAGCCCCGGGAGGGCGAGATCAACGGAAAGGAGTATTTCTTCGTCCAGCCGGACGAATTCAAGGAAATGGTCGCCAACGGCGAGCTTCTGGAGCACGCCGAGTATGTCGCCAATTCCTACGGCACGCCGAAGAAATATGTGGAGGAAAAGCTGGCGCAGGGTCTGAATGTGGTGCTGGACATTGAGGTCCAGGGCGCCGGGCAGGTCAAAGAAAAAATGCCGGACGCCGTGATGATCTTCATCACTCCGCCCAGCCTGGAGGAACTGGAAAACCGGCTGCGCGGCCGGCACACCGACAGCGAGCGCAAGATTGAAGCCCGGCTGTTCCGCGCCCGGGAGGAGTACCGCGAGGCGGTCAATTACGATTACATCATCATCAACGGCGACGCCGACGTCGCCGCGGGGGAATTCGGGTCGATCCTTACCTCGGAGCGCTGCAGATCGGCCGAGAGAAAAAAATTTTTAACGGAGGCGTTTTAATTATGATGCTTTATCCACCCATGGCCGAACTGGTCGAAAAGGTCGGCAGCCGTTATCTGCTGGTCAATCTTGTGTCTTCCCGCGCACGGGATCTTTCCGCCATCGCCGAGGAGGAGGGCGTGATCCCGGAGAAAAAGCCGGTATCCGCCGCCATCGACGAGGTCTATACCGGCAAGCTCACCATAGAAAAATAATGCCGGGCGGGGCCTCGGCCCCGCCCGGTCTTTCTTTCAATTTCGGAGAGGGGAGAGGGTCGTATGGCCGTCGCAAAAATCGCCGTGTCCGCGGCGACATATTGGCTGGACAAGCCCTACGATTATCTGATCCCCCAGCCGCTGGCGGGGCAGGTGGTGCCCGGGATGCGGGTCACCGTGCCCTTCGGCCGGGGCAACCGCCGCAGCGAGGGCGTAGTGCTGGCCGTGGAGCCGGACAGCGGGCTGGACAAGCTTAAATGCGTGGAATCGGCCTGCGATGCCGCCCCGGTGCTCACGCCGGCCCAGCTGAAGCTGGCGCTGTGGATGCGGGACCGGTTTTTCTGCACCGTCTACGAAGCCGTCAAGACTATGCTGCCCGCAGGGATGTGGTTCACCGCCGACGGCCGGCAGAAGGTCGGCGACAAGCTGGTGCCCTTCGCGTCCCTGACCATTGGGGCGGAGGACGCGCTGGCCATCGCGGAGCAAAAGCGCCGCAAAGCGCCGCAGCAGGCCGAGCTTCTGCGCACGCTGGCCGCCGTGGGCGCCGTCTCCACCCGAGAGCTGCTGCACTTCACCGGCGCGTCCCGGCAGTCCTTCAACGCCCTGCTCCGCGCGGAGCTGGCGGAGGAAAATCCCGTGGAGGTCTTTCGCCGCCCCGCCCGGTACGAGGGTGTGCCGCTGCCCCTGCCGGAGCTCAACGACAGCCAGCGCGCCGCGCTGGACGGGCTGCTGGCGCTGACCAGGGAGGGCGAGGCCCGGGCGGCGCTGCTGTTCGGCGTCACCGGCAGCGGAAAGACCGCCGTGTATATTCATCTCATCGACAGTATGCTGAAACGGGGCCGGACATCCATCCTGCTGGTGCCGGAGATCGCCCTGACGCCCCAGATGCTGCAAACCTTCTGCGCCCACTTTGGGGACGAAATTGCCGTGCTGCACTCCAGCCTGTCCGTGGGAGAGCGGTACGACGAATGGAAGCGCGTCAAAAGCGGGGAAGCCCGGGTGGTCATCGGCACCCGCAGCGCCGTCTTTGCCCCGGCGGAGGATCCCGGTCTCATCATCATCGACGAGGAGCAGGAGGACACCTATAAGTCCGAAAACGCCCCCCGCTACCACGCCCGGGACGTGGCCAAATATCTTGCCGCCCGCGCAAAGGGCCTGCTGCTGCTGGGCTCCGCCACCCCGGACATTGAAAGCCGCTACGCCGCCGAGACGGGGCGCTACAAGTACTTCGCCCTGCCGGAGCGGTTCAACAACCGCGACCTGCCCGGCGTGAAGATCGTGGACATGAAGCGGGAGCTCCGCCGCGGCAACGGCGGGGATGTCAGCTCCGTTTTGCGCGATGAGATCGCCCAAAATCTCGAGCGGGGCGAACAGAGCATCCTGTTCCTCAACCGCCGCGGCGCCAACAAGCTCATCACCTGCGGCGAATGCGGCTATACCTACAAATGCCCCCGGTGCAGCGTGTCGCTTACTTATCACAGCGCGAACCGGCGGCTGATGTGCCACTACTGCGGCTATTCCCGCACGGTGGACGCCGCCTGTCCCGACTGCGGCGGCATCCTCAGTTACGTGGGCTCCGGCACCCAAAAGGTGGAGCAGGAGCTGCGCGACCTCTTTCCCGGTACGGAGATTCTGCGCATGGATACGGACACCGTGTCCAGGGCTGGCAGCCACGAAGTGCTGCTGACCCGCTTCCGGGAGGAGAGGATCCCCATCATGGTGGGCACTCAGATGGTTACCAAGGGGCTGAATTTTGAAAACGTTACGCTGGTTGGCGTCATCTCCGCCGACCAGAGCCTGTACGCCGGGGACTACCGGGCCGGGGAGCGCACCTTTTCCCTGATTACCCAGGTGGTGGGCCGGTCGGGCCGGGGCGCGCGCCCGGGCCGGGCCGTCATCCAGACCTTTACCCCCGGCAACGAGACCATCCTTCAGGCCGCGGCCCAGGATTACGAAAGCTTCTATGCGTCGGAGATCCAGCTGCGCAGGCTGCAGAACACCCCGCCCTTTGCCGACCTCTACGCCGTCACGGCCTCCGGGCAGGACGAGGCCGCCGTGCTGCGCTGCTGTGCCGCCGCGCGGGATATGCTGGCGGACGGACTTTCCGCCCGCGCGGACGCCGTGATCCTGGGGCCCGCGCCCCTGCCGGTGGTGAAGGTCAACAACCGCTACCGCTACCGGGTAAACGTCAGCTGCCGGGCGGACGCCGCCGTGCGCAGCCTGATCTCGGCGGTGGTCATCCGGTGCGGCACGCAGAAAGAGTTTCGCGGCGTATCCGTGTATGCCGATAATAATCCCACAGATTAAGGAGAAAAACGATGGCGCTGAGAAGAATTTTGACAAAGGAAGACCCCATGCTCTACAAGAAATGCCGCCCCGTGACGGAATTCAATCCCCGGCTGCACCTGCTGCTGGACGATCTGAAGGACACGCTGGCGCAGGCCGACGGCGTGGGCCTGGCCGCGCCCCAACTGGGGATCCTGCGCCGGGCGGTCGTCGTCATCGAGACCAACGTGCCTGAGGGCGAGGAGGAGCGGTTTATCGAGCTGGTGAACCCCGAGATCGTGTCCGCCGAAGGGGAGCAGACCGGGCCGGAGGGCTGCCTGAGCGCTCCGGGGGAGTACGGTATCGTGGAGCGCCCCATGGACGTCACCGTCCGGGCGCAGGACCGCAACGGGAATTGGTTCACCCTCAGCGGTACGGGCCTTACGGCGCGATGCTTCTGCCACGAGCTGGATCATCTGGACGGGCACATGTTCCTTGAAAAGTGCCAGCGGATGCTGACGGACGAGGGGCAGTCCGGCGGAGAGGACAAGGAATAATGCGGGTCGTTTTCATGGGTACCCCGGATTTCGCGGCGGCGTCGCTGCAGGCGCTGTACGCGGCGGGCTTCGATGTGGCCGGGGTGTTTACCCAGCCGGACAAGCCGCGGGGGCGGGGCATGGAGCTTTCCTGCAGCCCCGTAAAGACGCTGGCGCTGGCCCGCGGCACCCCGGTATATCAGCCGGAAAAGCTGCGGGACGGCGCGGCACTGGAGACCATCCGCGCCCTTGCCCCGGACATCCTGGCAGTGGTGGCCTACGGACGCCTTCTGCCGGACGAACTTCTGGCCGTACCGAAATTCGGCGCGGTGAACGTCCACGCCTCGCTGCTGCCCAAATACCGGGGCAGCGCGCCCATCCAATGGGCCGTGCTGAACGGTGACGGCGAGACCGGCGTCACCACCATGTACCTCGCCAGTGAAATGGACACCGGCGATCTCATCTACACCGAAAAAACGGCCATCGGCGAATACGAGACCTCCGGGGAGCTTTTCGACCGGCTGATGGCGCTGGGCGCACAGCTGCTGGTGAAGACCCTGCGGGATATCGAGCGCGGCACGGCCCCCAGAACGCCCCAGAGCGCCGAGGGCGTCAGCTATGTCAGGCCGCTGGACAAGTCCTTAAGCCCCATCGACTTTCGCCGCAGTCCCCGGGAGGTCGTGAAATGGGTCTGCGGGCTGCAGCCCTGGCCCGTGGCCACTATGGAGATCAACGGCGCGCCCCACCGGGTGTTCGCCGCGCGCGTCGGCGAAGAAAAGACCGGCAGGGCCCCGGGCACCCTGCTGGCCGCCGACAGGGGCGGCCTGCTGGTGGCCTGTGGGGACGGCGGAACCGTGCGCATCACGGAAATCCAGGCGCCCGGCAGGAAACGGGTCTCCGTGGGAGACTATCTGCTGGGCCATAAGATCGAAATCGGAGAATGAGCATGGCGGATAAAGCCAGAGAAGCGGCGCTGGCCGCGCTGGGCCGCTGCCGCAGGGACGGCGCCTACAGCGCCGCCGCCATCGACGGCGCGGTGAAGAAATACGCGCTGGAGAGCCGGGACGCGGCCTTCCTGACCCGGCTGGTGCTGGGCGTGGAGGAGAACGCCGCCCTGTGCGATTATTATATCGGGCTGTACTCCACCGAGCCCGCGGCCCGGCTGGAGCCCAAGGTGCTGGACATTCTGCGTCTGGGGGTCTGCCAGCTGCTGTTTTTGGACAAAGTGCCGCCCAGCGCAGCGGTGAATACCGGGGTGGAGCTGTGCAGGGCCGCCGGGGTCGGCAGAGCGTCGGGTCTGGTCAACGCGGTGCTGCGCCGGGTGGCCGAAAACCGCGGCCGGCTGCCGGACGTCCCCGGTCGGGGCACGGCACGGTATCTGGCCGTGAAATACAGCCATCCGCTGTGGCTGGCGGAGAAGCTGACGGCCGACCACGGCTATGCTTTTACCGAGGCGTTTTTTGCCGCCGACAACCGGCCCTCACCGCTGGACGTGCAGGTCAACACCTTGAAGACCACCGCCGCGGCGCTGGCCGCGCGGTTCGCGGAAGCGGGGGTGACGTGCGCGCCCCATCCCCTGCTGCCCGACTGCCTGCGCCTGGCCGCCTCCGGCGCCGTGACGGCGCTGCCGGGCTTTGACGAGGGACTCTTTTATGTGCAGAGCGCCGCCGCCCGATGGTGCGTGTCCGCGGCGGAGCTTCGGCCCGGCATGACCGTACTGGACGCCTGCGCCGCCCCCGGCGGCAAGAGTTTTGCCGCCGCCATGGATATGAAGGACCGGGGCGTCGTCGTCGCCCGGGACATTAAAGAAAAGAAGATCCGCCTCATCGAATCGGGCGCGGCCAGACTGGGTATTTCCATTATCCGCGCCGCCGCGATGGACGCCCGGGAAAAGACGGCGGAGGTCTACGACGCCGTGCTGGCGGACGTGCCCTGTTCAGGCCTGGGCGTCATCGGCGGCAAGCCGGAGATCCGCAACCGCGCGCCGGAGGATATCGCGGGCCTGCCGGCCATCCAGCTGGCCATCCTGCGGGCGCTGGCGGATAAGGTGAGATGCGGCGGGGTGCTGCTGTATTCCACCTGCACGGTGCTGAAAGAGGAAAACGAGGATGTGATCGCGGCTTTCCTGGCGGATAGACCCGATTATCAGGCGGAACTGACCCGCGGCTTCTGGCCGCAGACAGACGAAACGGACGGATTTTTTGTATGCAGACTGCGGAAACGGAATTAAAAGATATCCGCTCCCTGCTGCCGGAGGAGCTGGAAACGGCGCTGACCGCGCTGGGGGAGCCCAAATATCGGGCAAAACAGGTCTTCCGCTGGCTCAACCGCGGCGCGGGCGCCTTTGAGGAGATGAGCGACCTGCCCGGGGTCCTGCGGGAAAAACTGGCCGGGGAATTCTTCGTCTACCGGCCCGGAGTGCTGCGCAGGCAGGTGTCCAGGCTGGACGGCACCGTGAAATACCTGTGGGAGCTGCGGGACGGCAACGCCGTGGAGACCGTGGTCATGCGCTACGAGCACGGCAACACCGTGTGCGTGTCCTCGCAGGTGGGCTGCCGCCAGGGCTGTGCCTTCTGCGCGTCCACCATCGGCGGGCTGGTGCGCAATCTGGCCCCGTCGGAGATCCTCTCCGAGGTGCTGTATTCCCAGCTGGATTCCGGGATGCCCATTTCCAACATCGTGCTCATGGGCATCGGCGAGCCGCTGGACAATTTCGACAACGTGGTGCAGTTCCTGCGTCTGGTCAATCACCCAGACGGTATGGACATCGGGATGCGGCACATCTCACTTTCCACCTGCGGCATCACCGAAATGTTTGACAAACTGGCCGATCTTAATTTACAATTGACCTTATCGGTCTCGCTCCACGCGCCGGACGACGAGACCCGTTCCCGCATCATGCCCGTCAACCGCGGCCGCGGCGTGGACGAACTCATTTCCCAATGCCGCCGCTACTACGAGCGCACGGGCCGGCGCATTTCCTTTGAATACGCCATGATCGACGGCGTCAACGACACGGAATATCACGCGCATCTGCTGGCCCAGCGGGCCAGAGCGGTTCACGCCCATGTAAACCTCATCCCGCTTAACCACGTGGAGGAGCGGGAATTCCGGCCCTCCACTCAGGGCCACATGAAAGCGTTTATCAGCATTCTCGAGAAAGAGGGCGTGAACGTCACGGTCCGGCGCCGGCTGGGCAGCGATGTGGACGCCTCCTGCGGGCAGCTCCGCCGGAAGTTTGAGGCAAAGTCTTAGTCGGAGGATACAATGGACTATTTTGGGATCACAGACAGGGGAAAAGTGCGCAGGGACAATCAGGACTGCTTCCTTATGGAGCCCCAGCGGGAGGGGGAGCGGTTGGTGGTCGCCCTGTGCGACGGCATGGGCGGCACCCGGGCCGGCGGCATTGCCAGCGATGTGGCGGCCAAGTCCTTCGTGGCCTTCGTGGGCGAGCGGCTAAGTGAAGGGGGCGACAGACCCGCGCCCTACGGTGCCATCCTCAAGGGCGCCTGTTCCGAGGCCAACGGCGTGGTCTATCAATACTCCTGCTATGACGCCGGCTACAGCGGCATGGGCACCACGCTGGTGGGCGGCATCATCGTGCCGGACAGCGCGGTGGTGACCAATGTGGGCGACAGCCGCTGTTATCACATCACCGGCGGCGGCATCACCCAGGTCACGCGGGATCACTCGCTGGTGGAGGAAATGGTTCGCCGGGGCGAGATCACCCGGGAGGCGGCCCGCCGCCATCCCCGGAAGAATATCATCACCAACGCGCTGGGCCTGGAGCAGGGCGTCACCGCCGACGTGTTCGAGATCGCGCTGGCGCGGGGAGACTGGCTGCTGTTCTGCTCCGACGGGCTGTCCAACGAGCTGGAGGACGCGGAGCTGCTGTCCGCCGCGCAAAACAGCGCGTCGCCGAAGGCGCTTTGCCGCGCGCTGCTGGACCTCGCGCTTGCCCGCGCGTGTCCCGATAACGTCACCGCCGTCGCGGTGCGGGCCTGATGGGAGGTCGCCATGGATAATCTGCCTGAAAACGATAAATACATCGGCCGCATCCTGGACGGCCGCTATGAAATACTGGAACGCATCGGCTCCGGCGGGATGTCGGTGGTCTACAAGGCCCTGTGCCACCGGCTGAACCGCTATGACGCCATCAAGATCCTGCGGGACGATCTGTCCGCCGACGGGGAATCCCGGGAGCGGTTCCAGGCCGAATCCCAGGCCATCGCCATGCTGTCCCACCCCAACATCGTCTCCGTGTACGATGTCGGCCATCTGGATGATATGGAATATATCGTCATGGAGCTGGTGGACGGCATCACCCTGAAGCAATATATGCAGAAAAAGGGCGCGCTGAGCTGGAAGGAGACCCTGCATTTCTCCATTCAGATCGCCAAGGCGCTGGCCCACGCCCATGAGAAGGGCATCATCCACCGGGATATCAAGCCCCAGAACATCATGCTGCTGAAGGACGGTACCATTAAGGTGGCCGACTTCGGCATCGCGGAGCTGCAAAGCAGCCTCTCCGGCTCCTCCGACCAGGCGGTCGGCTCGGTGCACTATATGGCCCCCGAGCAGGCCAAGGGCGCGGTAGCCGACGCCAGAAGCGATATCTATTCGCTGGGCGTGGTGATGTACGAGATGCTCACCGGCGCGCTGCCCTATACCGGCGACACGCCGGAGGAGATCGCCATCAAGCATATCAACGGCAATCCCGTGTCGCCCCATGAGCTGGCGGAGGATGTCCCGGTGAAGCTGGAGGAAATCACCCTCAGGGCCATGTCCTCCGATCTGCAGAGCCGCTATCAGTCCGCGGACGAGATGCTGGCCGATCTGGAGGAGTTCCGCAAGGATCAGGCCGCGGCGGAGGCCCGGCTGACCATCGCACCGGACGTGGCCCCCATCCGGGAGCGCGGCGGTATGCCCAGGGAGCAGTATAAGCAGCGGAAGAAGCGCTCGCGGAAGGTCACCATCCTCTCCGGCGTGTTCGGCGTGCTGCTGCTCATCATCGGGCTGTTCGCCTTTTTATGGAGCTTCTGGCTGAAGGGACTGTTTACCGAGGGGGAGCAGATCAAGGTCCCCAGCTTCGTGGGCCAGAACTGCGAGGATGTGATGAACGACCAGCAGTACAAGGGCATCTATAACTTCACCGTGAAGATTCAGATCGACCAGGACCATGAGCAGAACACCATCCTGGGCCAATCCCCCGAGGCGGGCAAGGAAATGTCGCTGGTGGATGAGGGCATCAATGTGGAGCTGACCATCAGCTCCGGCTATACCTCCGTGCAGATCCCGGACATCCCCTCCGGCCGGTATACCGAGGCCGAGGCCACGGCGATCCTGGAGGAATCGGGCTTTAAGGTCGCAGAGGAACAGATCGCCTCCGACACTATTAAGGAGGGCTATGTGGTCAGCACCAGCCCCGCCTCCGGCGAGACGCTGGATGTGGGCAGCACGGTGTATCTCATGGTCAGCAGCGGCCCGGAGGTTAAGAAGATCGCCATGCCCAACCTGATCGGCCGCACCGAGGCCGATGCCAGGGCCAAGCTCACGCTGAGCAATCTGCATCTGGGCAATGTGTCCTATGTGGAGAAGGATTACGACGACGACAGCATGTACGGCGTCGTCATCTGGCAGAGCGTGGACGCTGACATCCAGGTGGACGAGGGCACGGAGATTTATATCCAGATCTCCGCCAAACCCGCCGCGACCCCGACCAGCGCCGGATGATGGAGGACGGGATCATCGTCAAGGCCCTCAGCGGCTTTTACTATGTGAAAACGGCGGATGGCGTGGTGGCCTGCAAGGCCCGCGGCCGTTTCCGTCTGGACGGCACCTCGCCTCTGGTGGGTGACCGGGTGTCCGTCAGCCTGGACCCCGACGGTACCGGCCGGGTGGACGGTATCCATGAGCGGCGCAATTTTTTCATCCGCCCCGCTGTGGCCAACACCGACTGTCTGGTGTTTGTTGCCGCCGCCGTCAATCCGGTGACCGACCCCTTCCTCATCGACCGGGTGGCCGTCATCGCCGAGGCCGCGGACTGCGGGGTACTGGTGTGCGTCAATAAATGCGACCTCGATCCGGGGGATGGGCTGGCCACGGCCTATGCCAAAACCGGCTATCCCGTGGTGCGCACCAGCGCCGCCACCGGCCAGGGTCTGGCGGCGCTGCGGCAGGCCCTCGCGGGCCGGGTCTGCGCCTTTACGGGCAACTCCGGCGTGGGTAAATCCAGCTTGCTCAACGCCCTTTGCCCCGCCCTTTCACTGCAGACCGGCGAGGTCAGCGAGCGCCTGGGCCGGGGCAGGCACACCACCCGCCATGTGGAGCTGTTCGACCTCGGGGGGGAGACCTATGCGGCCGACACCCCGGGTTTCGCCTCTTTTGACGTGGAGATGGTCAACGCCGTGGAAAAGGACGAGCTGCAATTCTGTTTCCCGGAATTTCAGCCTTATATAGGCCGCTGCCGGTTCGACGACTGCGCCCATCTCAGGGAACCCGGCTGTGCCGTCACCGCGGCGGTGGCCGCGGGCGACGTGGCCCAAAGCCGCTATGACAGCTATGTCCGGCTCTACGATCTCAGCGCCCGGCACAAGTCCTGGGAGGATAAAAAGTGAAGCACACTTCCGCCGCCCCGCGCGTATAATGCTGTGATCAGTTTTTCGTGTGGGAAGGTGTTTTTATGCGCGGATGCGGAGGCAGGCATAGCTGGAACTGGGGCTGGATTGCCATCGCGGCGGGCGTCGTCATTATCCTCGCTCTCGTCCTGCCCCCGGCATTCTGGTGGTTCATGCTGGCCCTGGCGCTGATCGTTGCCGGAATCTGGTATATGCGCCATTGCTGAAGGAGACAGTTATGCGGATCTATGTCATCAGGCTCCCAAAATTCATCGCCCGGCTTTTTTGGTGTCGTCGGTAGGACCGTTCTAATCCATCCGTTCTTTTCATAGGCTGTACAAAAAGCCTGTAAGGAGAGATACGGATGGATTTTTCTTTGAAACAGAACAGTCTGAGCTGTTATCAGAAGCTTGCGGTGCTGTCCGGCGCGGTGGACTGCACGGCGGAATCGGTGGTGCCAGACACACAGGAGGACATCCTCCGCATCCTCGGAACCGCAGGCTTTGCCGCGGTGCGCACCAAGAACGCGGCGGACGGCGTGGTATCCGTCACCGGCGAGGTGATGGCGTCGGTGCTGTATGTGCCGGAATCGGGGGAGGGGGCCGCGGCGCTGTCCGTGAACGTGCCCTTCTCCTCTGAGCAGCGCTGCTGCGCGGAGGGGGAGGTCTTTCCCGTGGCGTCGGTGCGGCTCATGGCGCTGGAAGCGCGGCTGCTGAACCCGCGCAAGGTGCTGGTCAGGGCCACGGTCTGCGTTGAAACGGTGCTGTACGCCTCCAGCCGTCTGCTGTGGTACAGTCCGGACGAGGGCGGCGCGGGGGCGTGCTTGCGGGTAAAAACTGCCGTGGCCAGCGTCAGCGTCGTCACGGCGGTGACGGAAAAGACTTTCCTGGTATCCGACGTACTGCCGCTGCCTGCCGGAAAGCCGGCGCCGGCAAAAATTCTCGGCACCGCCTCCGTCCTGCGGGTCACGGACGCGCAGAGCGTGGGCGGAAAGCTCATCGTCAAGGGTACGGTGCGGACGGTGGTACATTACCTGTCCGCTGAGGGCGGACTGGAGTGTGTCTCCGCGGAGACGGCCTTTTCTCAGCTGGTGGAGACCGGGGGCGGCACGGATTTCACGGTGACGCCCCTGCTGACGGACGCGTTTGTGGAGCGGTTGTCCGCTGTGGACGGGTCGAGCCCGCTGTCGCTGGAGGTCCACGGCGTTTTGCAGGTCGCCGTCCGGGAGAAACGGGAGATCGAATATATAACCGACGCCTACTGTGTGGGCAGACCGCTGACGGCGGAGCGCGCGGTGCTGACCGCCGAGACGGACCCCGCCTGCGCCGTGACCCGCGCCGCGGCCCGGGGCCAGTTCGAGCTGCAGCGCCCCTGCACGGGAGTGGTGAGCGTGAACGTGCTGGCGGGCGCGGCAGCGGCGCAGGACGGCACGGCGTCCGTGCCCCTGACGGCGGAGCTGCTCTATCTGGCAGACGGCGGCGGCCTTTACGGCGAGCGCTTCTCCCTGACGGCGGCGGCGGACTGCGACGGCGGCGCTGTCGCCGTGGCGGGGGCGGAGGCAGTGGCCGTACCGGCGGGCATGAGCGTGGAGCTGCGGGCGCAGGCGGACTTCACCGTGACCACGGCGGGCAGCGTACAGCTGGCGGTGGTATCCGCGCTGTCGTCGCCGGACGACGTGCCGCCGCGGACCCGGCCCTCGGTCACAGTGATTCGGACCGGTGAGACCGACCTCTGGACGCTGGCCAAAGCCTTCGGCGCGGACGAGGATGAGATCCTGCGCTGCAACGGACTGGAGGAGCGGGAAATCCCCCGGGGCGTCATCCTGCTGATCCCATAAAGCCATGCCGAAAGGACAAATCCCGTCCTTTCGGCATTTTTTAGTTGCAGGGGCTGACGGAATGTGCTACAATATCAGCCGAGAATCAGTCTTTACTAAGGAGTTGTTAAAATGTCAGGACATTCCAAGTGGCACAACATTCAGAAAACGAAAGGTGCTGCTGACGCCAAGCGCGCACAGGCCTTCACAAAGATTGCCCGCGAGATGATCGTGGCCGTCAAGGAAGGCGGGGGCGGCAATCCCGACAGCAATTCCAAGCTGGCCGCCGTCATCACCAAGGCGAAGGCCGCGAATATGCCCAACGACAACATCAAGCGCACCATCGAAAAGGCGCTGGGTTCCGGCAACGCGGACAACTACGAGCACATCGTTTACGAGGGCTACGGCCCCAGCGGCGTGGCCGTTATCGTGGACGCCATGACCGATAACCGCAACCGCACCGCCAGCGAGGTCCGCCACGGCTTTGATAAGTACAACGGCAACATGGGCGCGGCCGGCTGCGTATCCTGGTCCTTCGCCAAGCGCGGCGTCATCGTCATCGACAATGAGGACGAGGAGCTGCGGGAGGATACGGTGATGGAGGCCGCCATCGACGCGGGCGCCGAGGACTTTGAGACCGACGAGGGCGCGTTTACGGTCTATACCGGCCCGGACGACGTGACCGCCGTGGCGGACGCGCTGACGGCCAAGGGCTACACCCTGCTCTCCGCCCAGGTGGAGATGATTCCGCAGAACGGCTATATCAAGCTCACCTCGGAGAGCGACATCAAAAACATGGAAAAGATGCTGGAAATCTTTGAGGACAACGACGACGTGCAGAACGTCTGGCACAACTGGGAAACCGAAGATTGACTTAAAATGCAAAGACGCCCTTCCGGTGCTGCCGGAAGGGCGCCATGTTTTTTGTGAGCTGGTCTGTAAGCCGGGTTCTGTCTTAAACAGCCATCTATCTGTGGCGTACCGTTGCCGATACGCTCAAGCCACCTCCACGGGACGGCCGGGCAGGCCATGTGTCCCTCCACGGTGTTGCTCCGGATAGAGTTTACAGCACCGACATGTCTCCATGCGATGGGTGAGCTCTTACCTCGCCTTTCCACCCTTACGTCGCCGCGCGCTGCGCCCGGCTCGGCTCCACCGCAGGCGGTGGGGCCTCGCCGCTTCGCGGCGGCTCCTTCTCCAATCGAAGCATGCTTCGATTGGATAGAGAGAGACGGCGATCCGCGGTATATCTCTGTTGCACTTGTCCGAGGGTTGCCCCTGGCGGATGTTATCCGTTATCCTTGCCCTATGGAGCCCGGACTTTCCTCACGCGCCGACTTTCGCCTGGCGCCCGCGGCTGTTCGGCCTGCTCACGTGGGCTATTTTAACCACTTTCCGCCGTTTCGTCAACGATTTTCTTGTATTTGTCCGCCGCCGGCATTATAATATTTCGGATTGAGAGGCGAATAATTTGACTTTCGATGGATATATCGACGATCTGAAAACCAAATCCGTGGCCGTGCTGGGCATCGGCGTAAGCAATCTGCCGCTGGTCGAGACGCTGCTGGCGCGCGGCTGCCGCGTGACGGCCTGCGACCGGCGCAGCATGGAAGAGATGGGCGAGGACGGGGAGAAGCTGGCCCTGATGGGGGCCGAGCTCCGCCTGGGCGAGGATTATCTCGAAAACCTGGATTTTGACGTGATCTTTCGCACGCCGGGTCTGCTGCCCTTTGAAAAACATCTGGCCGGGGCAGAGGCGCGGGGCAGCGTGATCACCTCTGAAATGGAGGCCTTCTTTGCGGTGTGCCCCTGCAAAATCATCGCCGTCACCGGCTCCGACGGAAAGACCACCACGACCACCATCATTTCCGAACTGCTGAAGGCGGCGGGCTATACCGTCCATCTGGGCGGCAATATCGGCCGCCCGCTGTTTTCCGAGGTGCCCTCCATGGGAGAGACCGACTACGCCGTGCTGGAGCTCAGCTCCTTCCAGCTGCACAGCATGAAATGCCGCCCCAACGTGGCCGTCATCACCAACGTGTCCCCCAACCACCTCGACAAGCACCTCGATTATCTGGATTATGTAAACGCGAAAAGCGCCATCTTCACCGATCAGACCCCGGACGACCTTTTGGTGCTGAACCGGGGCGACAAGCAGACCGGGGACTACGCCCTGAACGCGCCCGCCCGGCTTTCGCTGTTCAGCCGGGGCATGGCCGTGCTCAACGGCGTTTTTTCCGATGGCGCCTGTGTCTATTACGCCAGAAACGGCAAAACCGAGAAGATCATGGAGGTTTCCGAGATTAAGCTGCCAGGCGACCATAATCTGGAAAATTATATGGCGGCCTTTGCCGCCACGGACGGGCTGGTTTCCGGCGGCATCTGCCGTCAGATCGCCAGGACCTTCGCGGGCGTGGAGCACCGGCTGGAGTTCGTCCGCGAGCTGCGGGGCGTGACCTATATCAACGACTCCATCGGCACCAGCCCCACCCGCACCGCGGCGGGTCTGCACGCCATGAAGACAAAGCCAATCCTCATCGCCGGGGGCTACGATAAGCACATCCCCTTCGACGGCCTGGGCGACGAGATCTGCCGATACTGCAAGTCCGTCTTCATCACCGGGGCCACGGCGGCGCTGATCCATAAGGCGGTCACCGGGTCGAAATATTACGACCCCGAAAAGCTGCCCGTCACGGTGACGGACGATTTTGACCGGGCAGTGCGGGCGGCGGCGGCCTCCGCTGAAGCGGGGGACATTGTGCTGCTGTCGCCGGCCTGTGCCGCCTTCGATCAATTCAAGAACTTTGCCGAGCGGGGCAAGGTGTTTAAGGCGCTGGTCATGTCGCTGGAGTAATTTTTCCCGCTCCCCGCGCATATACTGCCGGGGGGTGGCAGCATGCTTTTCCGGCACAGACCCAAATATGTCCATGAAAACGGCCTTCCCGGGGAAAAACGACCCCGGCGGGCCCGTCCCCTGGTGGCGCTGCTGTGCTTTGCCGCGGCGGGGGCGCTGTTGAGCGGCTTTTGGTTTTTACGGGATCTGTCCACACAGATCGCCGTGTCCGACGCGGAAGATATCGTCACCATGTCGGTGAACAGCGCGGTCAACCAGTTGCTGTCGGCAAATGATTACGGCGCCGACTATTTCGTCGCCGTGACCCAAAACAACGCGGGCGAGGTCACGGCGGTGAGCTGTGACATGGTCCATATCAACTCGTTTTCCGCCGCGCTGCTGGATAAGGTCATCCACTCCACGGAGAGCGGCGCCCTCATCGTAAACGTCCCCGCGGGCAACCTCACGGGCTCCAGCCTGCTGATGGGCCGTGGGCCCGAGGTGCCCATCCGCATTATCTACCTCACGTCCTCCGCGGTGCAATTCAAAAACGACATCGTCTCCGCCGGCATCAACCAGACCAAGCTGCAGCTCAGCCTGGAGGTCACGGTGAACGTGGACGTTCTCATCCCCTGGAACACCCGCTCCTCCCAGATCGTCACCGACGTTTTGATCGCCGATACGGTGGTGGTGGGCAAGGTGCCGGATACCTATGTAAAAATGGAGTAGCGCTATGGACGAAAGACAGAGGATCGACGAGCTCACAGGGCGGCTGAACGCGGCCTCCGAGGCCTATTACGGCGGGCGCGAGGAGCTGATGACGAATTTCGAATGGGACGCCCTGTTCGACGAGCTTGCCGCGCTGGAAAAGGAGACGGGCTACATCCGCCCGGACAGCCCCACTCAGACCACCAGCCACGCGGGGAGTGAGCCGGAGGAGACCGGCGCGGGTGAAAAGGAGCCCCACGAGTACCCCGCGCTGTCGCTGGCCAAGACCAAAAAGGTGACGGAGCTCCAGGCTTGGGCCGGGGAGCGGGAGATCTGGCTGAGCTGGAAGCTGGACGGGCTGACGCTGGTGCTGACCTACGATGGGGGAGCGCTGACAAAGATTCTCACCAGGGGCAACGGTGCCGTCGGCACGAATATCACTTACATGAAAGACGTCCTGAGGGGCTTCCCGCTGAAGATCGCGGAAAGGGGCCATCTCGTCGTGCGCGGCGAGGCCGCCATTTCCTACGCCGATTTTGAAGCCATCAACGACACCCTGGACGACGCGGACGACAAATTTGCCAATCCCAGAAATCTTGCCTCCGGGACGCTGGCGCTGGACAAGACCAATCTGGACAAGGTGCGGGAGAGAAACGTCACCTTCCACGCGTTTACGCTGGTGTATACGGAGAAAAGCATCCGCTCCTGGGGAGCGCGGATGGACTATCTGGAGAAGCTGGGCTTTACCGCGGTGGAGCGGGAGCGCACCGACGCCGCAGGCCTGCCGGAGGCTGTCCGCCGCTGGACGGCGCGCGTGGACAGCGGAAAAATGGACATCCCAGTGGACGGGCTTGTGATCACCTACGACGATACGGACTTTGCAGCCACGGGCAGCGTCACCGGCCATCACGCCACCCGGGCGGGTCTGGCCTACAAGTGGCAGGACGTGTCCGCCGTGTCCACGCTGGATCATATCGAATGGTCCTGCGCCGCCTCCATCATCACGCCGGTGGCGGTGTTCGCCCCCGTGGTGCTGGAGGGCACCACCGTGTCCCGCGCCTCGCTGTGCAACATCAGCGAGCTGGAGCGGCTGGGTATCGGCGCAAACGGAAAAACCGAGCTTCAGATTATCAAGGCCAACAAGATCATCCCCAAGTGCACGGCTGTCCTTCGCGCGGAGGGACATTTTGAGATTCCGGAGAGCTGCCCGGTGTGCGCCGCGGCCACGGAGGTGCGCGTCAGCGGGAACAGCGGCACGAAAACGCTGCGCTGCACCAACCCCGACTGCCCCGCCAAGCATCTCAAGCGCTTCGCCCGTTTCGTCAGCAAGACCGGCATGGATATCGACGGCCTCTCCATCCAGACGCTGCTGGCCTTTGTAAACGCGGGCTTCCTCCACGAATATGACGACCTCTACCATCTGGACGGGCACGCCGACGCGATCCGCCGGATGGAGGGCATGGGAGACAAGTCCTGCGCCAATCTGCTGGCCGCCGTGGAAAAAAGCCGGCGGGTCAGCCCCGTCAATTTTATCTTTGCGCTGTGCATCCCCACCATCGGCCTTGACGCCGGGAAAAGGATCATCGCCGCGCTGGGTACCAGGGGCTTCCTTGCGCGCGTGGATGCGGGAGAGGGCTTTGAAACGATCGAGGGCATCGGCCCCGAACGCTCCGGCGCCATTCTGAGCTGGTTTGCCGACGGGCGCAATCAGCGCGTCTACCGCCGCCTCCTGGAGGAGCTCGAGATCGGGGACGTGGCCCCAAGGGAGACGGACGCCGGGCGGTTTGCCGGGCTGACCTTCGTCCTCACGGGCACCCTGGCCGGCTATACCCGGGACGAGGCCGCGGCCTTGATCGAGAGCCGGGGAGGGAAGACGGCCGCCTCCGTCTCCAAAAAGACCAGCTATGTGCTGGCGGGGGAGAACGCGGGCAGCAAGCTGACCAGGGCGCGGGAGCTGGGCGTAAAGATCCTCACCGAGCAGGAATTTCAGGAAATGATGAAATAAGAGGGAACAGGGATAGAGAGATGGGCAACACAGACAATCACGCCGTCGAAAAAGCGCTGCTGTTCGACGTGTATTACAGCGATGATCGGCGCCCGTGGGAGGCGCTGGCCGGGGAAAAAGAGCTGCGGGAAATGCTGCTCAACTGGTTTTGCCCCAGGGTTTTGGGCGACAGGCAGCTGCTTCCCGAGATCCCGGCCGACCGCGCGGACGCGCTTTGCCGTACCTATGGCCTGGGTGCCGCGCTGGCGGCCCACACCAACCCCGCCCGCTCCACGGAGATCACCGCCCAGGCCGTAGCGGCCATCGTGCCGCTGTTCGATACCACCACCGTGGGCGGCCGGGACTTCGCCGTCCGCCGGACGGACGCCGTGCGGGCGTATCTGCAGACACTGCTGGATTCCGCCGAGGGTGTGGAGGACAAGGTTTCCGCCATGGAACTGGCCTATATGTTCCTGTGCGATATCCCCAGGGACGCTGCCCATGCCCGGCGGCTCATGGAGACCTGCTATCAGTGGATGTACTGGTATTCCAAGCTCAGCATTGACCGTGTCGCCGCCGAAAAAGCGGATATCGAAGCCCGCCCCGCCTCTATGTATTGACGGGAACCAAGAAAAAGGACGCTGCTTTTCAGCAGCGTCCTTTTTCGCGTTCGGTTTACTTGTCCCGCTTGAATTCGGGGATGAGAGCAGCCTTGTCCGCGCCCATTTCGCCCAGCCGGGCCTTCATCTGGCCGGTCTTGCTGTTGTACATGGCGGTTCGCAGCTCCTCGTCCGGCACGAAGCGGTAATAGGTGGAGCAGAAATCGTTGAAGTTGGATTTCGTGTCCGGGCCGTAGTGCCGGATATAGATCAGCGCGCCCAATACCCCGCCCGCCGCGAAGCTGATCTTCAGATACAGCGCGGCGAAATGCAGCACCAGCGCGGCAGTGCCGCCGCACACAAGCAGCCACACAATGACGGAGACGGCGAGATAGCGCCCGGCGCTGGGCGCGATCAACTCGTCTCCGGCCTTTTGAAAGCGCCTGAGCATGGGCAGCGCAGTGGCAAAATTAAAGATCAGTTGCCGCAGGAACAGATAAAACCACAACCAGCCGCCCAGACACACCAGCGCGGCCCACATCACTTTCAGATCCATAGATCGGCCTCCGAAAAGAAGTATAATTTGACACAATAATAACACCCGGGCAGGGGAATAGCAAGAATATTCGCGCCGCGCCGCCCATAGATTGTCCACAGAGGAAGTGATGGGATGGACAACCATAGCCCCGCAATCTGGCTGCTGCCGCCGGACCTGCGGCAATATGCGGAGGCCTTTTCCGGCGCGGAGGAGATCCGCCTGCGGCAGGGCCGCCCGCCCGGCGTGCTGCTGGGGGGACAGGAGCGGCCCGTGCCCGGCTGCCGCGCCGTGACGGGCTACGATCTGGACGGCGTACTGGAACGGGCCACGGGCGCGTCGGTGCACACTGCCCGGGACAGCGTGCGCAGCGGCTTCGTGTCTGTAAAGGGAGGTATCCGGCTGGGCCTGTGCGGCTCGGTGATCACCCGGCTGGACAGGCCCGACGGCATCCGCCGCCTGTCCTCCGTCGCCATCCGTATCCCGCGGGAGGCGCGCGGCTGCTGCGACGGCGTCTTTCCCGCGCTGTTTCGGGAGGGCTTTGCCAACACGCTGATCCTCTCCCCGCCGGGCGGCGGTAAGACCACCTGCCTGCGGGAGCTGACCCGGCTGCTGTCGGAGAGCGGGGTCCGGGTGTCGCTGTGCGACGACCGGGGCGAGGTGGCCGGTATCTGGAACGGGGAGTCTCAGTTCGATCTGGGGCCGCACACGGACGTGATGTCCGACGCGCCCAAGGCGGAGACGGCGCTGATGCTGCTGCGGTGCATGAATCCCCAGGTGCTGGCCATGGACGAGATCACCGCGCCCGGGGATGTGCAGGCGGCGGAGGAGGCCGTGGGCTGCGGGGTGCGCCTGCTGGCCACGGCCCACGCGGAGAACGTGGCGGAATTTTGCACCCGGCCGCTGTACCGCCGGCTGCTGCGCGACGGTGTGTTCAAAAATGCCGTGGTGGTGGAAAATCACGCCGGCGCGCGCAGCTATCGGCTGGAGGCGCTGCCGTGAAGCTGTTGGGCGGGCTTCTGGTATTTCTGGCCTGCGCGGGCAGCGGCGTGTGGCGGGCGGCGCTGATCCGCCGGCGGGTGCGGACGCTGGGGACGCTGGACGCCGCGCTGGCGCTGCTGCGGGGCGAGATCTGCGATCGGCTGACGCCGCTGCCGGAGGCCGTCGCGGCGGCAGGGGGCGCAGCGGGAGAAACCGGCGCTTTCTTCTCGGCGCTTTCCACCGTCTCCGCCCAGATCGGGGACGAGCCCTTCTCCACCCTCTGGCAAACGGCGGCGGAGAAAAATCTGTGCTCCCTGCGGACGGAGGAGCTGGCCGCGGCGGCCGCGCTGGGCGGCGTACTGGGCCGTTACGACGCAGAGAGCCAGAGAAAAGCCATCGACGCCTGCAGGGACAAGCTGACCGCGGCCTACGCGCTGGCAGCCCCGGACGCGAGGAGCGCCATGCGCGCCGCCGCTGGAGCGGGAGCCGCCGTGGGGCTGATTTTGACCATTACATTACTTTAGAAACGCGGGGAGAAACATGGACATTGACCTAATCTTCAAGATTGCCGCCGTGGGCATTCTGGTGGCGGTACTGAACATATTGCTGACCCGTTCCGGGCGGGAGGAACAGGCGCTGATGACCACCATCGCGGCGCTGGTGGTGGTGCTGATGGTGGTGGTACAGCGCATCAGCGTACTGTTTGACCTGATCCGCTCGCTGTTTTCGCTGTAATGGAGACGGCGCTGCGGGCAGTGGCGGTGGGCGTCACGGCGGCCGTGGCCGCGCTGCTGATAAAAAAATCCAATCCTGAGCTGGCGCTGCTGCTGGCATTGACCGTGGTGGCCTGCATCGGGACGGCGGCGGTGAAACTGGCGGGCGCGGTGGGCGGCGCCATCGGTGAGGCGGAGCGGCTCTCCGGGCTGTCCGGAGCCATCTTTTCGCCGGTGCTGAAATGCGTGGGCATCGGCGTGGTGGCCAAGCTGGGGGGCGATCTTTGCCGGGACGCGGGTCAGTCCGCCGTGGCCTCGGCCGTGGAACTGACGGGCACGGTGGGCGCGGTGGTAGCCGCGCTGCCGCTGCTGAGCACACTGATGACAATGGTGGGGGAGATGCTGTGAAAAAACTGCTGCTGATCCTGCTGCTGGCGCTGCTGCTGGCCGTGCCCTGCCGGGCTGATCTGGAGACGGACGGGGCCGCGCTGCTGGACACGGACAAGCTGGAGAATGCCGTGCCCGGTGCTGCGGGCGAACTGCTGTCCGGCGCGTCGGTGGGCGGCGACACGGACAGCGCGCTGGGCGCGGTGCTGCGGGGCTTTCGGGACGATTTGCTCTCCGCGCTGCGTTCCGGCGGGAAAAACGCGGCCGCCGTGCTGCTCATTGCGCTGCTGTGCGCCGCGGTGTCCGCACTGTTCGAGTACGGACAGACGCCGGAGATCTGTACGCTGGCGGGCTGCCTGGGGATCTCGGCGGTGGCGGTGAGCGGCGTGCGCTCCCTGATCGGCTTGGGCACGGAGGCGCTGACGGCGCTGTCGGACTTCTCGGCGGTGCTGCTGCCCACACTGTGCTCCGCCGCCGTCACCAGCGGGGCGGTGACCTCGGCCCCTGCAAAATACGCGGCCACCGCGCTGTTTATGAATGTGCTGCTTACCGGGGCCAAGAACTTCATCGTGCCGCTGATCTACGGATATCTGGTCACGGTGATCGCCGGGGCCGCATTGGGCGGGACGGCGCTGAAATCCGCCTCCAAGCTGCTGAAATGGCTGTGCGTGATCGCGATGACGGTGCTGACGCTGGCTTTTACCGCCTATCTGAGCATCACCGGCGCGGTATCGGGCAGCGCGGACGCGGCGGCGGTAAAATTCACCAAGACCGCCATCTCCGCGACCCTGCCGGTGGTGGGCGGGATTGTGTCGGACGCGGCGTCCTCGGTGGTGGCCGGGGCGGGCATCCTGCGGGCGGCGGTGGGAGCCTTCGGCGCGGTGGCGGTATGCGCGGTATGCGCCGGACCTGTGGCGGCGCTGGGCGCGCAATACCTGCTGTACAAAGCGGCGGCGGCTGCCGCCGGGGCGCTGCCGGCCGGGCGGCTGGCGGGGCTGATTGACGGCGTAGGCGACGCCTGCGGCATGATGCTCGGGCTGACCGGCTGCGGCGCGGTGATGCTGTTTATTTCCATAATTTCCAGCGCGAGGGCGGTGACGGGACTGTGACGGAATTTTTGAAAAACTGGCTCTTGGCGCTGGCGGGGGCGGCGGTGGTGTGCTCGCTGGCCGTGACCCTGACGCCGGAGGGACGTTTTCGCCGCATTACCTCGCTGGTATGCGGCGCGGCCATGATCGCGGCGCTGATCTCGCCGCTGTGCCGTTTCGACACGGCGGCCTACGCCAGCGGCCTGGCGCAGTACCGCGCCGCCGCCGCGCAGGCGGCGGGAGACGGGGAGAAAATCAGCGAAGCGCTGAACCGAACATACATACAGGAGCGATGTGAGGCATATATTTTGGACAAAGCGGAAAAGTTGGGCGCGAATGTGGATGTGCGGATCACCGCCCGCTGGGACACCGGCGGCTGGTGGTATCCCTATTCGGCGCAGATCACCGGCGACGCCGGCGGCGGGAAAAGCGCGCTGACCGAGGCGATGGAAGCGGAGCTGGGCATCCCCGCGCAGCGGCAGGATTGGAGCGGAGCTGATGGATGACGGGGCAAAGAGGATCCTGTCCAAGGTGGGCAAATTCAAATATCCGCTGATCGTGCTGGCAGTGGGTCTGGCGCTGCTGCTGTGGCCCGGCGGCGGGACAAAGACCGCGGCCGCGTCCGACAGCGGCGCGTCGGACGCGGAGGCGCGGCTGGAATACGTCCTGTCCCGGGCGGAGGGCGTCGGAACCGTACAGGCGCTGCTGTCGGACGACGGGGCCGTGGTGGTCTGCGCCGGGGCGGACGATGCCCGGGTGCGGCTGGAAATCACAGACGCCGTATGCGCCTATACCGGACTTACCAGCGACCGGGTGACCGTATTGAAGATTGAAGAAAACAATGGGGAGGCAAATCCATGAAAAGCGCGAAGAAAAACATCTTGATGATCACGGTGCTGCTGTTCGTATGCGCGGCGGTGTACTTGAACTGGTCGTATAACAACCGCTGGGGCGGGGCGGATTCCTCCATGGTGGCCGCGGAGGACGCGGCCATGGCCGCGGCGGACAAGGATTATACCGCCGCCATGAGCGAGAAGGAACAGACCGCGTCCGACTATTTCGCCAAGGCCAGGCTCACACGGCAAACCTCCCGGGACGAGGCGCTGAATCTGCTGAAAACGGCGGCGTCCTCTTCCGGCGCCTCGCAGGAGACCATCGACGGGGCCATGAAGGCCATTTCCGCCATGGCGACGGAATCCATGCGGGAGACCCAGATTGAAAACGAACTGCTGGCCAAGGGCTTTACCGACTGCGTGGTGTACATCGCGGACGGGTCGGTGAGCGTGTCGGTGCCCGCCCCGGCGGCGGGGCTGACGGCCGAGCAAGTGGCCCAGATCACCGATGTAGTGACCAAGGATTCGGACTTTACCGCGGCTCAGCTCCATGTGGTAGAGGTCAAATAGCCGCATAAGCGCGCAAAAGGGACGGAGAACGCTCCGTCCCTTTTTGCGCGCTTTTTTCAGCCCGCGCTTTATTCAGCGTGTTTTCCCTTGCCATTTCGACCGGAAAATGATAAAATAAAACGCTTTGTACAATGAAAGGAGATCGTCTCCATGAGCCATGTTAAAGATCTTGCTCTCGCCCCTTCCGGCGAGATGAAAATAAAGTGGGTGGAAAAGAATATGCCCGTGCTGCGGCAGATCTCCGCCGACTTTGAAAAGACCCGGCCCTTCTCCGGCCTGAAGATCGCGCTCTCCGTCCATCTGGAGGCCAAGACCGCCTATCTGTGCCGCACCCTGGAAAAGGGCGGCGCCCAGATGCTCGTCACCGGCTCCAACCCGCTGTCCACGCAGGATGACGTGGCCTGCGCGCTGTCCGCGGGCGGGATGGAGGTCTTCGCCGTCCACGGCTGCTCCATGGACGAATACGAGCAGTCCCTGTGCGACGTGCTGGCCCCCGGCCCCAACATCATTATCGACGACGGCGGCGACCTGGTGCAGCTGATGCACACCAGATTTGCCGATCTTATCCCAGAGGTCATCGGCGGGTGCGAGGAGACCACCACCGGTATCCACCGGCTGAAGGCCATGGACCGCGCGGGGACGCTGCGATTTCCCATGATGCTGGTCAACGACGCCGACTGCAAGCATCTTTTCGATAACCGGTACGGCACGGGCCAGAGCGTGTGGGACGGCATCAACCGCACCACCAATCTCATCGTGGCGGGCAAATACGTGGTCGTCTCCGGCTACAGCTGGTGCGGCAAGGGCGTGGCGCTGCGGGCCAAGGGGCTGGGCGCCAAGGTCGTGGTCACCGAGACCGACCCCATTCGCGCGCTGGAGGCCATTATGGACGGCTACGAGGTCATGCCCATGGCGGCCGCCGCGGCCATCGGCGATCTGTTCGTCACGGTCACCGGCTGCGCCGGCGTCATCACCGGCGAGCACTTCCAGTCCATGAAGGACGGAGCCATCCTCACCAACGCCGGGCATTTCGATGTGGAGGTGGATATGGCCGGCCTGCGGAAGATGGCGGTGGATTCCTACGAGGCCCGTCACAACATCACGGCCTATGTGCTGCCCAACGGGCGCACGGTAAACGTCATCGCCGAAGGGCGGCTGGTGAACATCGCCGCGGGCGACGGGCACCCGGCGGAGATCATGGACATGAGCTTTGCCATCCAGGCCCTGTCCGCGGAATATCTGGTGCAAAACAGGGGCAAGCTGGCCCCCGGCGTGGTTTCCGTGCCACGGGAGCTGGACGACCGGGTCGCCCGGCGGAAGCTGCAGTCGCTGGGCGTGACCATCGACACGCTGTCCGACGAGCAGCGGGACTATCTGGGCGAATAACCGCGGATGCACAAAACAAAGGGGTGAGCGTGTGGAGAACGAAGAAGAAAAGACCGGGGAGACCGGCGAGGCCGGCTTCGATTCCCAGCGCGAAAAACAGTTTGAGGAGCTCAACATCCTTTTGGAGAACCGCAGTATGCGCGCTCTCCAGCTGAAGCTGGAGGATATGAACGAGTTCGACGTGGCCGAGTTTCTCTCGGAGATCGACGAAAAAAAGCGCCCCATGGTGTTCCGTATGCTCGCCAAGGAGACGGCGGCGGAGGTCTTTGCCAACTTCGACGTGGACGATCAGGAGCAGATCATCAACTCCATCACCGATTCGGAGCTTGCCGCCATCTTGGAGGAGCTGTACGTCGACGACGCTGTGGACATGATGGAGGAGCTGCCCGCCAACGTGGTCAAGCGCGTCATGCGCGCCGCCACGCCGGACACCAGGCGGCTCATCAACCAATATCTGCATTTCCCGGAAAATTCCGCCGCCAGCATGATGACCGCGGAATTCATCGACCTGAAGAAATATATGAACGTGCGGGAATCCATCGCCCGCATCCGCCGCATCGGCGAGGACAAGGAGACCATCTATACCTGCTTCGTCACCTCGGCGGACCGCCGGCTGGAGGGCGTGGTCTCCGTCAAGGATCTGCTGCTGCACGACGACGAGACCGTCATCGAGGACATCATGGACCGCAACGTGGTCTATGCCGTCACCACCGACGACCGGGAGGAGGTCTCCGGGAAGATCTCGGACTACGACCTGCTGGCCATCCCGGTGGTGGACAGGGAAGGCCGGCTGGTTGGCATCGTCACGGTCGACGACGTCATCGACGTCATGGAAGCCGAGACCACGGAGGACTTTGAAAAGATGGCCGCCATGACGCCGTCGGACAAGCCCTACTCCAGAACCGCCGTGAAGGATATGTGGAAAAACCGCATTCCCTGGCTGATGTTTCTGATGCTCTCCGCCACCTTCACCAGCATGATCATCACCGATTTTGAGGATTCTCTGGCGGCGCAGGCCGTGCTGGTGGGCTTTATCCCCATGCTCATGGGCACCGGCGGCAACTCCGGCGCGCAGGCCTCCACCGCCGTCATCCGCAGCATCTCGCTGGGCGATACCGAACCCGGCGACGCGCCGAAGGTCGCGTGGAAGGAGTGGCGGGTGGCCGTGCTGTGCGGGCTCTCCCTGGCCCTGATCAACTTCGTCAAAATGCTGCTGGTGGATCGGCTGCTGCTGGGCAACGGCGCCGTCACCGTGCTGGTGGCGGCCACGGTCAGCTGCTCCATCGTGTTTATCGTGATGTTCGCCAAGGTGGTGGGCAGTATGCTGCCCCTTCTGGCGGAAAAGATCGGCGTTGACCCTGCAGTCATGGCAAACCCGCTGATTTCCACCATCACGGACGCCGTTTCGCTGCTCATCTATTTTGAGATGGCCCGGATGGTACTGCACTTGCGCTAGCGGCGCCGGCCGCGGGCCCCGGCTCTGATAATAACAAGGCTGCCGCTTCAGCGGCCGCGACAGGAGGTATATCGCCATGGCGGAAGTCGTACTCAAAAATCTGGAAAAGATCTACCCCGCACAGGATACCAAGAAAAAGAAGGGCAGGAACGCGCCGGCGGAAAAATCCACGAATCTTCAGATCACCGAAGCGGGCGTCGTCGCCGTCCAGCAGCTCAATATCGACATTAAGGACCGGGAATTTGTCGTTCTGGTGGGCCCCTCCGGCTGCGGCAAATCCACCACCCTGCGCATGATCGCGGGGTTGGAGGACATCACCGCGGGCGAGCTGTACATCGACGGCAAGCTGATGAACGACGCGGCGCCCAAGGATCGGGACATCGCTATGGTGTTTCAGAGCTACGCGCTGTATCCCCACATGACCGTGTACGACAACATGGCCTTCTCCCTGCGGATGCGTAAGGTGCCGGACGAGAAGGACCCCGGCAAGACCCGCAAGCTCTCCGAGGAGGAGATCCGGGCCAAGGTCACCCAGGCCGCCGAGATTCTGGGCATCACCGAATATCTGGACCGCAAGCCAAAGGCGCTTTCCGGCGGCCAGCGCCAGCGTGTGGCCATCGGCCGCGCCATCGTCCGTTCCCCCAAGGTATTTTTGATGGACGAGCCTCTGTCCAACCTGGACGCCAAGCTCCGCAACCAGATGCGCGCCGAGCTCATCAAGCTGCGGGAGCGGGTGGACGGCACCTTCGTCTACGTCACCCACGACCAGACCGAGGCCATGACGCTGGGCGACCGCATCGTTATCATGAAGGACGGCTTTATCCAGCAGATCGGCACCCCGCAGGAGGTGTTCGATCACCCCGCCAACCTGTTCGTGGCCAGCTTCATCGGCGTGCCCCAGATGAATTTCTTCGACGCCGGGCTGAAAGCCGCTGAGAACGGCTATACCGTGTCTGTCGCGGGCGCGGAGATCGCCGTCTCGCCCGCGCTGAACGAGAAGCTCCGCGCCGCGTCGGCCCCCGCGGGTCCCGTCACCCTGGGCATCCGCCCGGAGCATATCGCCCTGTGCTACGCCGGCACGCCCAACGCCATCACCGGTCGGGTGGACGTGTCCGAGATGATGGGCTCCTCCGTCCATGTCCACGCCACGGTGGACGGCACGGACGTGGTCATGGTGCTCCAGACCATGGACATTGCCGAGGAGTTCCACGGCAGCTTCAAGTCCGGCATGGACATCACGTTCAACTTCAATTCCGCCTCCATCCACCTGTTCAGCAAGGAGACCGGGGACAACCTTATCTGAAATAGGACTTGACATACATCGAGACGCTATGTATACTATACATAGCGTCTCGATGTATTATAGGGAGGTGCCCCATGGATAAAAACAATATCGAGCATACCAATCTGCTGGCGCTGAAGCTGCTGTCCGGGGAGGATATGTACGGCTATCAGATGATCACGGAGCTGGAGCGCCGCTCGGAGCAGATCTTCCGCATGAAGGAGGGGACGCTGTACCCCATCCTGAAGCGGCTGGAGAACGCCGGGGCGGTGAAGTCCTACATGGCGGAGATGAGTGGCCGCACCCGCAAATATTACCACATTACCTCTTCGGGCCTCTCCCTGCTGAAGACCGAGGAGGCCCGGTGGGCGGAGTACGCCCGGGGCGTAGACGCGGTGCTGGGCGGCGCGAAGAATCTGGCCTGAGGATAGGGAGAATGGAGAAGGCAGATTTTTTGTCCGCGCTGGCGGTGCCCATGGAAAACGCCTCGCCAAGGGAACTGGCGGGGGTGCAGACGGAGCTTGGCGATCATATCGCCGATCACGCCGCCGATCTTGAGGCCGCGGGCTGGAGCGCGGCGGACGCCGAAGCCGCCGCCGTGGCCGCCATGGGCGACCCTGCGGAGGTGGGGGAGGCGCTGAACAGGGAGTTTTCCCGCTTCTGGGGGGCCGTTTCCCGCTGGGCCGCCATCGCGCTGATCCTCCTGATCGTCGCGGCGTTCCTCCCGGTATGCTATTCCTGCGTCGACGCGGCGCAGAGCCTCGCTTGGCGCATCAACCCGCAAAAGCCCATGGCCCGGTATTTCAAGGGGCTGGACACGACGCCTCTCGACATCCGTTGCGACGGCGCGGACGGGGACGTGGTGCGCTTTGCCATGGAAGCCATGACCACGGAGACCCTGCCGGATGAAAACGGCGTGGAGACGGAGTGGGACGCGGCCGTGATCGGGGTATGTATCTATGATAAAAATCCGTTCCGCTGCATCGCAAATTATTTGGATGAGCAGCCGGTGTTCCTTACGGACGCGCCGTATACAAACGGCGCTGAACGAAGCGGCGGGGGAATGTCCACGGCGTGGACCGCCATCCGGATTTATCGTGTACCTGTCCACCGCGGGCAGAAGACCGTCACAGCGCAATACGATCTCTTTGGCACATATTTCACGGTGGAAGTGCCGCTGTACTGGGGGGATGGGCATGAAGCATAAAAAATACGGTTCTACCCGGAGATCCACGGCGCTGAAGCTGCTGGCCGGAATTGCGCTGCTGCTGGCGTTCGTCTCCATGACGAACATGCTGGGGCTGCTGCCCGTGAACGCGCTGCGCCAGCTGGAGCAGACCACCGGCACCGGCCATACCCGGGTGGTCTGCGGGTACCACGACCGGGAGGCGGGCGTCTGGATCCATCTGGGTGAAAACGATCGGGCGCTGCTGCTGTCCGCGGCCGGTCTCAATTTATACGGCTGGTGGGAAAACGGGGGCTGTCCCAAGGCATTGTCGGCGGACGGTGCGACGATGGGCTACTACACGATCAGCAGCATAAAGCGTCAGGCCAAAGTCTATTACGTTTTCGGCAAGGTCCCCGGCGGCTGCGCAGGGGTGGACGCGGTGCTCCGGGAGGCCGGCGGCATGGCACCGGACCTCGCCATGGAGACGCCGTGTTTCAAGACTGTTGACGGAGACTGTTATTTCCTCTGCCGGGCGGCGGTGGCTTATGACGGAAACATGGAGAACTATCCGCACTATAACCCCACGGTCAAGGCACTGGACGCCGCGGGCAAGGTCGCGCTGGACGAGACGCTGGGCGACCCGGCCGTATTTACGTCGACGGGTTAAAAATATCCCCGGACTTGATGAAGTCCGGGGATATTTCAGTCGTTTGGTTCCACGGGATTGACGTGGACGGTGCAATGCTTCACATCGGGGAATTCCTCTTCCAGCTTGTGGTGGGCGTCCTCGGCGATGGCGTGGGCCTCGACGAGCTTCTGCTCGCCGTCGGCCCGGATTTCCACATCCACGTAGGTACGGCTGCCGAACAGCCGGGTTTTGATATCGTCTACGCCCAGAATACCGGGTACGGTCTTCAGCGCCTCCACCATCTTGTCGGTCTCCACCTCGCCGCAGGAGCGGTCCACCAGCCGGTCGATGCTCTCCTTGAAGATGGAAAACGCCACTTTAAGAATGAAAAGAGAAATGACGATGGCGGCGATGGGATCGAGGATGGGATAACCCAGCCGCGCGCCCAGCACGCCGGCGAAGCTGCCGATGGAGCTCAGCGCGTCGGAGCGGTGATGCCAGGCCTCGGCCTTCAGGGACACGGAGTTGATCTTTCTCGCGGCGATGATGGTATACCAGTAGAGCGCTTCCTTCACCACGATGGACACGGCGGCGGCGACGAGGGCCAGCGATCCGGGTACCTTGATTGCCGTGCCGCTGATGATCTTCTCAATGCCGCTGTAGCCGATGGCGATGCCCACCAGCAGCAGAATATTGCCCAGCAGGATGGAGGCGATGCACTCCATTTTTTCATGCCCGTAGGGGTGGGCTTCATCCGGGGCCTTGTGGGAAAAGACCGCGCCGATCATCACGATGAGGGAGCCCAGCACGTCGGACGCCGAGTGTACGGCGTCGGCGATCAGGGCGGCGGAATTGGCCACGAAGCCGGCGATGAGCTTGAACGCCGTCAAAAGCATGTTGCAGACGATACTGACGGCGGAGATCTTCATGGTTAGTTTTTTGGCGTTATTTTCAGACACGGTAGATACCTCCAAAAGAGTAAAAAATATCCGCGGGACGGATACCTATGTCCCGCAGATACTTATCGAATCGTTCTGCTGCGTCGCGCGCCCGGTTATTATAACCTGTTCATCGAGGGGCAGTCTACCATTTCGCCCCCCTGTTAGTCAACGCTAAATTTTGTTAGTCGCTGCTCTCATCCGCACCCTCCAGCTCGGACAGGTGCACATACTCGTCGTAGGTGCACAGCCGGTCGACGACGCCGTCGTCCGTGAGCTCAAGGATGCGGTTGGCCACGGTCTGGGTCAGCTGGTGGTCGTGACAGGAGAAGATGATATTCTGTGTGAAGGAGGACATGCCGTTGTTCAGCGCGGCGATGCTCTCCAGATCCAGGTGGTTGGTGGGCTGGTCGAACAGCATGAAGTTGGCGCCGGTGAGCATCATCCTGGAGATCATGCACCGCACCTTTTCGCCGCCGGAGAGGACCTTCACGGGCTTGTAGACATCGTCCCCGGAGAAGAGCATACGCCCCAGGAACGTGCGCAGATAACTCTCCCGCTTATCCTCGGAAAACTGGCGCATCCAATCCATGAGATCGTACCCGCAGCCGTCGAAGTAGGCGGAGTTGTCCTTGGGGAAGTAGCTCCACTCGATGGAGGCGCCCCATTTCACCGTGCCGGAATCGGGCTCTTCCTCGCCGGCGAGAATTTTGTACAGCATGGTCACGGCCAGTTCGTTTTTGCCCAGCAGGGCGATCTTGTCGTCCCGCCCCACGATGAAGGAGACGTTTTTCAGCAGGGGCACGCCGTCGACGGTCTTGCACAGGTCGGTCACGAACAGGCGATCCTTGCCCGGCTCGCGGTTGGCCCTGAAGCCCACCCACGGATAGCGGCGGGAGGAGGCCGGAAGCTCCTCCACTGTGAGCTTATCCAGCAGCTTCCGGCGGGAGGTGGCCTGCCGGGACTTGGACTTGTTGGCGGAGAAACGGCGGATAAAGGTCTGCAGCTCTTCGATCTTCTGCTCGGCCTTCTTGTTCTGGTCCTTGGTCAGCCGCTGAATCAGCTGGCTGGACTCGTACCAAAAATCGTAATTGCCCACGTACATCCTGATCTTGCCGTAGTCGATGTCCACGATGTGGGTGCAGATGTTGTTGAGAAAATACCGGTCGTGGCTGACGACCAGCACGGTGCCCTCGTAGTCCAGCAGAAAATTCTCAAGCCATACTACGCTGGCCAGGTCCAGATTGTTCGTGGGCTCATCCAGCAGGATGATGTCGGGGCTGCCGAACAGCGCCTGCGCCAGCAGCACCTTGAATTTCAGCCGGGGGTCCATGTCGCGCATCATCGTCTGGTGCTTCTCCGGGACGATGCCCAGCCCCTGCAGCAGGCGGGAGGCGTCGGATTCGGCTTCCCAGCCGCCCAGCTCGGCAAATTCCTCCTCCAGCTCGGCGGCGCGCAGACCGTCCTCGTCGGTCATTTCCTCTTTTTCATAAATAGCGTCTTTTTCTCTGCCGCAGTCGTACAGCCGCTGGTTGCCCATGATGACGGTGTCCATCACGGAATAGGCGTCGTACAGAAACTGGTTTTGCTTCAGCACCGACATCCGTGCCTTGGCGTCGATATAGATATGGCCCTCTGTGGGCTCCAGCTCGCCGGAGAGAATCCTGATGAAGGTGGACTTTCCCGCGCCGTTGGCGCCGATGATGCCGTAGCAGTTGCCGGGGTTGAATTGCAGGTCTACCCGGGAAAACAGGGTGGACCCCGCGAATTGCATGGTTAGATTTTCAACTGTTATCATAGAAACGACTCCCATAGTCTTTTTTAATGCATTGTACCACAAAAGCGCGCCTTATGATATACTGAATGTGAATTTTTGAAAGGCGGGGAAACGATGCCGGTGCCGGCCCTCAATTCCATAGCCCATCTGCTGGTAGACGGGGCCTGCGCGGCAGCGCTGTACGCCTGCTGCGGCGATGCGGCGGCGCTGGCGCTGCTGTATAACACACTGGCCTTTTCCACCCAGTGTCTCGTGGGTCTGGGGATGGACGCCGCCCGTCCGCGGCCCCGGTTTCTGACCGCGGCGGCCTGCCTCGCCGTGGCGCTGTTCGCCCTGCTGCCGCTGCCGGCGGTGTGGAAGATTGTCGGCATCGGACTGGGCAACAGCCTGTTCCATGTCGGCGGCGGCATGGAGACGCTGGAATACAGCGGCGGGCGCGCCGCGCCGCTGGGCGTGTTCGTGGCCCCCGGAGCCGTGGGTCTCGCGCTGGGCACGCTCTATCCGACCCTGCGGATGCTCTTTGCCGTTTTGCTGATCCTGACCGCTATCGGGATGCTGCTGCTGTCCCGCCGCGCTGTAACGCCTGCCGCGCCATCCGCCGCGCCTGGCGGCGTATCCTGGTGGGTGCCGCTGCTGCTTCTGCTGGCCGTGGCGGTTCGGGCTGTGGGCGGCGCAGCCGCGGCTTTTCCCTGGAAAACCGGCGCGGGACTGACACTGCTGCTGGCGGGATTCGTCTTTTCGGGCAAGATGCTGGGCGGCTTTGTCTGCGACAGACTGGGCGCAAAAACCGCCGCGCTGCTCTCCATCCCGCCGGCCGCGGTACTCACCGCCTTTTGCGCGTCCGTGCCCGCGGCGGCCCTGCTGGGCCAACTGCTGCTGAACCTCACCATGCCGGTGACCCTGTGGCTGCTGTACCGGGCGCTGCCCGACTCTCCGGGCCTCGCCTTCGGCCTCGCGGCCTCGGCGCTGTGGCCGGGGGCGCTGCTGGGCGGCATGATCCGCCTGAGCGGCCCGTGGGTGTGGCTGTGGGTGGTCGTCACTTTCGCGTTCAGCCTGCCGGCCATTCTCATCGTCAATAAGAAATTGTGCGGAAAAGGAGAACTGAAATGAAAAAACTCTGGGAGACCCTGCTGTTTGCCGCGGTGTTCGCCTCGCTGCTGATGACCTTCGCCTTTGCGGATCTTGTCCAGCCCGGCCCGGTGGAAGTGCTGACCTCCTTCGGCCTCCCGCTGCTCATTATCGCCGCGGCGGTGATCGCGCTGGCGCTGATCATTAAGGCTGTGAACAGAAAGCGGGCGCAGAAAAAGGACGAAGACAAAGACAGGCATGACGATCTATGAAGCATGCGGCCTTACCGTTATTGTCGAGACGGCGTTTTTCGCGCTGATCGGCTGCCGGGACAAGGTTTTCCTCGCGGCCTGCGCCGCGGTGAACGTGGGCACCAACCTCAGCCTCAACCTGCTGGTATCTTTCTTCGGCCTGTACGGCTCGCCGCTGATCTATGCGCTGGAGGTGGCGGTGGTGGGGATCGAATACGGCGTCTACGCCGCCGTCCGGGGCCGCTCATGGAGGCTGCTGGCGCTGACGGCGGCGGCCAACGCGCTGTCCTTCGGCGTGGGGCTGCTGTTGCAATAGGATTGCCACGGCGCGCAAAAGGGAGTACAATAGCGCCATTGATCGAAGGGAAGCGCATCCATGAAAAGAAAAATATTATCCATACTGCTGGCCGCGGCGCTGACCGCCGCCCTTACCGTGCCGGCCTTCGCCTGGAGCGGGGACGAGATGGCCGCGGCGGACGAGCTCTATTCGCTGGGGCTTTTCAAAGGCACCGGCGAGGGCTACGCGCTGGACCGCGCCGCCACCCGGCAGGAGGCCGCCGTCATGCTGGTGAAGCTGCTGGGCAGGGAGAACGCGGCCCTGACCGGGCACTATAGCCATCCTTTTTCCGATGTGGACGCCTGGGCGGACGATTATGTGGGCTACTGTTATCAGAAAAAGCTGGTGAGCGGCTATGACAAGACCCATTTCGGCGGCGGCGACAGTCTCACCGCCGCCCAATACCTGACCTATATCCTGCGCGTGCTGGGCTACGGCGCGGACAGCGACTTCAACTGGTCGTCGCCCTGGGCGCTGGCGGAGAAGCTGGGGCTCATCGACGCCGCCTTCACCCGCAGCGCCTCCGCGCCCTGCACCCGGGGGATGCTGGCTCAGATCACCGACAGCGCCCTGAAGGCGTGCTTCAAGGGGACCTCCGATACGCTGGGAGAGTATCTTCAAGCGGCGTCCAAAACCTCGGAGACGCCGCTGACCGGCGCGGAGATCGCCCGCAAATGCTCCGGCGCGGTGTTTTACATGACGACCTATGTGGACACGGACTGCAAGACCCAGTACGGCTCCGCCAGCGGCTTTTTTATCAGCGCCGACGGCGTGGCCGTGACCAATTACCACGCCATCCGCGACCATTACGGCGCGAAGGCCACGCTGGTATCCGGCGAGACCTATCCGGTGCTGGGCGTTATCAGCGCCGACCCCGCCCGCGATCTGGCGGTGATCAGGATCGGCAGAACGGCCGAAAGCGGCGGCACCATCGCAAAATTCCCGTATCTGACGCTGGGCCGCAGCGCGCTGCTGGAGGAGGGCGGCACCGTGTACGCCATCGGCTCGCCTTTGGCGCAGTCCAACACCATGACCTCCGGTATCGTCAGCAACTCCTGGCGCGTGGTGGATTCCGACCTGCCCTACATCCAGACCTCGGCGGCCACCGCCGTGGGCAGCAGCGGCGGCGCGCTGCTGAACGATCAGGGCCAGGTGGTGGGCGTATGCACCGCCATCCTTTCCAACGGCGACGATATGACCCTGGCCGTCCCCATCGACGCGCTGTCGGCGCTTTCAAAGACCGGCACGGTCTATTCGCTGTATGACTATTCCTACAAGCAGAGCCAGGTGGTGCGGGATACCCTCTGCTCCATCACAGCCGGCAGCGCCGAGATCACCGTGCCTTATCACCAGTCCGGGGCCGTGGTGATCACCACCGACTGCGTCAGCGACTTTTACATGGGCATTGAAAGCGCCGACCCCACCGTGGCCATCGCCCAGTGGGGCACTCAGATCGACAAATACAGCTGTACGCTGCTGATTACGGGCCTCGCCAAAGGTACCACCACCGTCACCGTGAAATTCCTCTCCGGCTATGGCAATCCCGATGCCGCGGCCGTGATCACCGTCCATGTCGTATAAAGGAGGCTGCCATGAAATTACCCCGACTGAAACCCTATCAGATCGCGCTGGAGGCCGTCTGTTTTCTGCTGCTGCTGGCCGGCCTTGTGTTTGTCGTTATCAAATATCCCGGCCTGCCCGCCAAAATTCCCAATCATTTCGACGGTGCCGGCAACGTCACCGACTATTCCGGCAAGGGGTCGCTGTGGCTGCTGGAGGGCATCAACATCGGCATGTACGCGATGATGACGGTGTTCATTTTCATTCCTGCCGTGGTGTACAACCCCAACGTGACCTGGCAGGTCAACCCCGCGTCCAGGGGCGCGCTGGCGTCGGAGACCATCTCGCTGCTGGGTGAGTGCAAGCTGGAGTGCATAGCGCTGTTTGACTATATGCTCATCCTCATTGTCCGCGGCGTCTCCATGGGAATCTGGCCGGTGTGGCTCATTCTGGGCATTATGACCGCCGGCATCATCCTGCGGCTCATCCGCATGAAAAAGGTCAGCGCGATGCCCAAGCAGCCCTGGGGGTGACATGATGGAAAACAAATTGGGCGCAAGAAAATGGGCCACGCTGCTGCTGGTGGGTCTGTTCGGCCAGTTCGCGTGGACCATCGAAAATATGTACTTCAATGTGTACCTCTATAACACCATTTCCACCGACCCGGGCTACATCGCCTCCATGGTGGCCTGGTCGGCCGGCGCGGCCACGGTGACCACGCTGCTGATGGGCGCGCTGTCCGACCGCGTGGGCAGACGGAAGGTCTTTATCTGCTGCGGCTATATCCTGTGGGGCCTGTCCACGGCGGCTTTCGGCTACATCACGGTGGATAACGCCGCAAAGCTCTTTCCCGCGGCCAATGCCGCCGCTGCCGCCGCCACGCTGGTGGTGGTGATGGACTGCGTCATGACCTTTTTCGGCTCCACTGCCAACGACGGCGCCTTCAACGCCTTTGTCACCGATGGAACCAACAACAATAACCGCGCCCGGGTGGAGAGCGTACTGGCCGTTCTGCCGCTGATCTCCATGCTGATTATCTTCGGCGCGTTTGACGGGCTGACCCGGGCGGGGGAGTGGCGGAAGTTCTTCAACATCTTCGGTCTGGCCGTCACCGCCGTGGGCATCGTGTCCATCTTTCTGGTGCGGGACGAGCCCGGTCTGAAACCCCGGCGGGACAGCTATTTCAAAAACCTGCTCTACGGGCTCAGCCCCAAAGTGATGGCCGCCAACCCCGACCTCTATCTGTCCTTCGCGGGCTTCTGCGTGTTCTCCATCGCGGTGCAGGTGTTTTTCCCGTACCTGATTATCTATCTGCAAAACTACCTCAGGATCGAAAATTACGCCGTCGTGCTGGGCATTGTGCTGATCTTCGCTTCCGTGGTCAGCGTGGTGTCCGGCAGGTTCATCGACCGGGTAGGCAAGATGAATTTCGTCCTGCCCGCCATGCTGGTGATGTTCTGCGGCCTCGCGGCCATGTATTTCGTGCGCTCCGCCGTGGGTGTGATCCTTGCGGGCAGCGTGATGATGAGCGGCTATATGCTGATGACGGCCGTACTGAGCGCCAACATCCGGGACTGGACGCCCGTGGACAAGGCCGGGCATTTTCAGGGCATCCGTATGATCTTTGCGGTGCTGCTGCCCATGATTATCGGACCGTGGATCGGGGCCGCTATCATCCGGGGCGGCGAGGGTACGTATGTGGAGCTGGGTCAGATCAAAAGCGTACCCACCCCCGGCATCTATCTGGCGGCCGCCGCCGTGCTGCTGCTGGTGCTGATCCCGGTATTCGCGCTGCGCAGGCGCGTGAAAACGTCGGGGAAAGATTGAAAAAGCTCACCGTAAATAACGGTGAGCTTTTTTATTTTCCGGCTTTATTTTCCGGCGGATCAGGGGATAAAGACCTTGTCGGGCGTGATGTCGGCCAGGGAACGCGCGCCGCACATGGTCATGGTGTCGCGCAGCTCGGCGGTGAGCCGGTCCATGTAGACCCTGAAGCCCTCCTCGCCCTCGGCATAGATGAAGGGCACCACGGGCCGGCCGATCAGCACGGCGTCCGCGCCCAGGGCCAGCGCCTTGAACACGTCCACACCGGATCGGATGCCGCCGTCCACGAAGATTTTGACCTTGCCCCCGACGGCCTTGACGATGCCGGGCAGCACCTCCGCGGTGGCGGGGCAGCAGCCCTGCACGCGCCCGCCGTGGTTGGACACCACGATGGCGGCGGCGCCGGCCTCCACAGCCTTCTCCGCCCCGGCCGGGGTCATGATGCCCTTGATGATAAAGGGCATTTTGGCGTAGGATATGATTTCCTTCATCTCCTCCACGGACTTGCTGCCCGCGTTGGAATTGTACTTTTTCAGGAAGGGAAGTCCCGCGCCGTCCACGTCCATGGCGGCGGCGAAAATGTTGTTCTGGTTGAGCACGTCCAGCTTTTCAAAGATGAATTCCCTGTTCCAGGGCTTGATGGTGGGGATGCCCAGACCGCCTACCTTGACCATGTCCTTCACGGCGCTGACCATCACGTCCGGGTCCATGCCGTCGCCGGTGAGGGCGGCAATGCCGTAGTGAACCGCGGCGGGGACGAGAATGCTGTTGTAGCTCTGGTCGGAGTGCTTGTCGCCGTAGTGCAGCTTCAGTCCGCCCAGCGGGGCGATGAACACGGGATAATCGAATTCGCGGCCAAACAGCTCAAGGGAAGTGTCGATGGGCCCGTTGGGGCACAGGGTGTCCATGTTCACAAAAATTTCCTGCCACTTGGCATAGTTGCGGGCGGCGGTATTGGCGGGCCATTTGCTGCCGGGGCCGGGGACGGCGTTGCCGCAGGCCAGACCGTTGCAGACAGGGCAGGCCTTGCAGATGGGTCCGACGCAGCTTCTGCCCTCGGCGAGAATTTCGTTATAATCCATGGTGACCTCCAAAAAAATTATTCTGCTTTCATTTTATCGGGAAAGAGAGGATTGTCAAGACTTTTACACCCCGGTGCCGTCAAAGGCGGGGATAAGTTCGCCGGTGGCGGAATCCGGCTCCTGCCAGAAGCCGTTTGTGATGCCGCAGTCCGCCATATAGTTTTTCAGCGTCTCGTTTTCCCGCCGGGAGACTCGTTTTTGCAGCGCGGGAAAGCGCTCCGTCCCCGGCATGGGCGTGAACTGGCTCATCAGGGAAAACAGCACACCGTTTTCCGGGAAGGCGCGGGCCACCCAGTCGATGACGGCCTTGGTATTGTCGGGAGCACCGGGCAGAATAAGGTGGCGGATGAGCACGCCGCTGTGCAGAATGCCTTCCCCGTCGAAGACGAAGGGCCCCGTCTGGCGGTACATTTCGAGGATGGCATCCGCCGCCCGTTCCGGATAGTCCGGGGCCATGGAATAGGCCCTGGCGAGCCGGGGGTCGGAATACTTGCAGTCCGGCAGATAGACCTGGACCTTGCCCTCCAGCATTTTCAGCGTGGCGACGTTTTCGTAGCCGGAGCTGTTCCACACCACGGGAATCCCCAGCTCCAGCCCGTCCAGCGCCTGACCGACCGCCCGGGCATAGTGGGTGGCCGTGACCAGATTGATGTTATGCACGCCCTGATCCCGCAGCCGCAGCAGGATATCCCGCAGCCGCTCCACCGTGACGGGCTCGCCGCCGCCGCCGCGGCTGATCTCGCGATTCTGGCAGAACACGCAGCGCAGATTGCAGCCGGTGAAGAACACCGCGCCGGAGCCGCGCGTGCCGCTGATGCAGGGCTCCTCGCCGAAATGGGGCGCGGCCCTGGCCACCCGGGGCAGGGCGGGAGAGGCGCAAAATCCCGCGGGAAGCGTGTCGCCCCGGCGCGCGCCGCAGCGGCGGGGACAGTCGATGCAGACGTATTCCATTTGTCAAAAACCCTTCTGTGCAAAATGCTTATATTCTCTGAAAAAACTCCGCCCATTATAAGACGGAATTGTGAAATATGCAAGAATTCACAAAAAGACGCAAAATGTACATGTTTTTCTGTAAAAAAGGTCTATAATACGAACCGAAAGCAGGAAAAAATCCCATAAATATAATAATTTTCCGCTGTTGGAGAAGTGCTGTATGCTGGATATCGTCCTGGTAGAACCCGAAATTCCCAATAACACCGGCGCCATCGCCCGCACCTGCGCCGCCACCGGGGCCAGACTGCATCTGGTCAAGCCGCTGGGCTTTGACATTTCGGACAAGGCCGTGAAGCGCGCGGGGCTGGATTACTGGTGGCTGGTGGACATTTCCGTGTACGAGAGCATCGACGCGTATTTTGATAAAAACGGCGACGCCGATCTCTGGCTGACCACCACCAAAGCGCCCCGCAGCTATGAGGAAGCCGACCTCTCCACGCCCCACGTGACCTTGATGTTCGGCAAGGAGACCGCCGGTCTGCCCCAGTGGCTGCGGGAAAAATACCGCGACCGCTGCATCCGCATTCCCATGATCGCCGAGGCGCGCAGTCTGAACCTTTCCAACGCCATGGCCGTTGTCGCCTACGAGACGCTGCGCCAGCAGGGCTTCCCGGGCCTGAAGGAAACCGGGAGCATGAAACCGGAAACTTAAAATCATTATATAGGAGGACTTGGCATGAACTACAACAAGAAAACGGTCCGCGACGCTGACCTGCAGGGGAAAAAGGTGCTGCTCCGCTGCGATTTCAACGTCCCACAGGACAAGGAGACCGGCGAGATCACCAGTGACAAACGCATCGTTGCCGCCATCCCCACCATCCGGTACCTGCTGGAGCACGGTGCCGCCGTCATCGCCTGCTCCCATCTGGGCAAGCCCAAGGGGGAGTGGAAGCCCGGCCTGTCCCTGGCCCCCGTGGCCAAGCGCCTGAGCGAGCTTCTGGGCATGGAAGTGATCTTTGCCGCGGACATCATCGGCCCCGACGCCAAGGCCAAAGCCGCCGCGCTGAAGCCGGGGCAGCTGCTGCTGCTTGAAAACCTCCGCTTCGACATCCGCGAGGAGAAAAACGGCGCGGACTTTGCCAGGGAGCTGGCCGGCATGGCGGATCTGTTCGTATCCGACGCCTTCGGCACCGTCCACCGCGCCCACGCCTCCACAGCGGGCGTGGCCGCTTATCTGCCGGCATACGCCGGATTGCTGGTGGAAAAGGAGCTGTCCGTCATGGGCAAGGCGCTGGACGATCCTAAGCGCCCCTTCGTGGCCGTGCTGGGCGGCGCCAAGGTCTCCGACAAGATCAACGTCATCAACAACCTGCTGGAAAAAGCCGACACCGTCGTTATCGGCGGCGGCATGGCCTATACCTTTATCAAGGCTCAGGGCTGCGCCATCGGTACCAGCCTGCTGGAAGAGGACAAGCTGGACTATGCCCGGGAAATGATTGCCAAGGCGGCGGAGAAAAACGTGAAGCTGCTGCTGCCCGTTGACACCGCCGTCGGCGACGAGTTCAAGGCCGACTGCCGGAAGAAGATCGTGGACATCAGGGCCATGCCGGAAGGCTGGATGGGCATGGACATCGGCCCCGAGACCGTGAAGCTGTTTTCCGGCGCCGTGAAGGGCGCGGGCACCGTGGTATGGAACGGCCCCATGGGCGTGTTTGAATTCCCTGCCTTCGCCGTGGGCACCGAGGCCATGGCCAGAGCGCTGGCCGACTCCGGCGCCGTCACCATCGTGGGCGGCGGCGATTCCGCGGCCGCCGTGGAAAAGCTGGGCTACGCCGACAAGATGACCCATATCTCCACCGGCGGCGGCGCCAGTCTGGAATTCCTTGAGGGCAAGGAACTGCCGGGCGTGGCGTGCCTGCTGGATAAGTAATCCCGGCCCGGGCAGTTCCGCGACCGAGCGAAGGCGACGGGAGCCGCGCCTGTGGCGCGTGTTTTAATCGAAGCCGCTGCGGCGGCTGCCGGGCGTGGCGTGCTTTGCTGGACAAGGAAATAAAATAATATAATCAGGTGAAAGAATGAACAGAAAATACAGAAAAACCATCATCGCGGGCAACTGGAAAATGAACAATGTCGCCAGCGACGTGAAGCCGTTTCTTGACGAGCTCAAGACGGCCATGCCCAAGACCCGGGGGTGCGACACGGTGCTGTGCGTACCAGCCCCGCTGATCCCCGCCATGCTTAAGGTCGTTCGGGACGCCCGCATCGCCGTGGGCGGACAGGACGTGTCCAGGTTCGAGAAGGGCGCCTACACCGGCGAGATCTCCGCGGATATGCTGGCCGACCTTGGCGCGAAATACTGCATCGTCGGCCATTCGGAGCGCCGCCAGTACCATCACGAGGACGATATGCTCATCAACGCCAAGGTCAGTGCCCTGCTGGCCAAGGGCGTCAGCCCCATCCTGTGCGTGGGCGAGAGCCTTGAGCAGCGGGAGATGGAGCTGACCATGGAGCATATCGCCTACCAGGTCAAGGCCGGACTTTTCGGCGTGGACGCCGCGCTGCTGCGCAAGTGCGTTATCGCCTACGAGCCCATCTGGGCCATCGGCACCGGAAAGACCGCCACCGCGGAGGAGGCGCAGGAGGTCTGCGAGGGCATCCGCGCTCAGATCCGCAGGCTGTACGGCGCCCGCCCCGCCCGGGCCATCAGCATCCTCTACGGCGGCAGCATGAACGCCAAGAACGCGGCCGAGCTGCTGGCCATGCCGGATATCGACGGCGGCCTTATCGGCGGCGCGTCCCTGAAGCCTCTGGATTTCGCGGCCATCGTCGCCGCGGCGGCGGAGTGAGCCATGGGGAAAAAATCCGTACTTCTCATACTGGACGGCTACGGTCTGGCTCCCGCGGGGCCGGGCAACGCCGTGACGCTGGCCGACACCCCCAATCTTGACGGGCTGTTCGCCCGGTATCCCACCACCCGGCTGTCCGCCTCCGGGCTGGATGTGGGCCTGCCGGAAGGGCAGATGGGCAATTCCGAGGTTGGCCACACCAATATCGGCGCGGGCCGCGTGGTATTTCAGGACCTGCCCCGCATCACCAGGGACATCCAGGACGGCGGCTTTTTTGAAAATCCCGCCTATGTCAAAGCCATGGCCGACGCAAAGGAGTCCGGCCATGCCCTGCACGTGCTGGGTCTGCTGTCCGACGGCGGCGTCCACAGCCACATCCGCCACATCTTCGCCCTGCTGGACATGGCCAAGGCCAGGGGGCTTGAGCGCGTCTATGTCCACTGCTTTCTGGACGGACGCGATGTGCCGCCCTCCAGCGGCGCGGGCTATGTGAAGCAGCTGGCCGACAAATGCGCCGCTCTCGGCAACGCGCGGATCGCCACTCTCCAGGGCCGGTTTTACGGCATGGACCGCGACAAACGCTGGGACCGGGTGCAGGCGGGCTACAATGCCATCGTCTGCGGCGAGGGTGTGCTTGACCCCGATCCCGTCCACGCCGTGGAGGCCAGCTACAAAGACGGCGTGACGGACGAATTTGTCAAGCCCGTGGTGGTGACGCCGGAGGGCGTAATCAGCACCGGCGACAGCGTGGTGTTCATGAACTTCCGCCCGGACCGGGCCAGAGAGATGACCTGGGCGCTGAATCTGCCCGACTTTGACGGCTTCGCCCGGAAAAAGACGGCTGTTCCGCTGTCCTATGTCTGCACCGCGCAGTACGACGAAAACCTGACCCTGCCCATCGCCTATCCGCCGGAGCGCATCGAAAACACGCTGGGCGATTATCTCAGCGCCAACGGCTACCGCCAGTTCCGCGTGGCGGAGACCGAGAAATATGCCCATGTCACCTTCTTCTTCAACGGCGGCGTGGAAAAGGAGGTCCCCGGCGAGGAGCGCTGTCTGGTGCCGTCGCCCAAGGAATTCCCCACCTACGACCTCATCCCCAAAATGAGCGCCGATAAGGTCTGCGACAAGTGCGTGGAGGCTATCGCCTCGGACAAGTACGGCCTCATCGTGTGCAACTTCGCCAACTGCGACATGGTGGGCCACACCGGCGTCCTGCCCGCCGCCGTCGCGGCGGTGGAGACCGTGGACAAGTGCGTGGGCCGCGTCCTCGCCGAGACGGCGAAGCACCCGGACACCGTGCTGTTCGTCACCGCCGACCACGGGAACGCCGAGCGCATGACAAACGCGGACGGCAGCCCCAACACCGCGCACACCACCAACCCCGTGCCCTTCACCGTGCGCATGGACGGCGTCCGCCTTTCGGGCGGCGGCCGTCTTGCCGATATCGCCCTCACCATTCTGGACGTCATGGGCCTTGAAAAGCCCGCCCAGATGACGGGCCGCAGTCTCATCCAACATTGATTTTATAAGGAGAGTTGCTATGAAACAGTATTTTGAGATCGTTGACGTTATGGGCCGCGAAATTCTCGACTCCCGCGGGAACCCCACAGTCGAGGTCGAGGTCACCCTCGACGACGGCACCGTGGGCCGCGCGGCGGTGCCCTCCGGCGCTTCCACCGGCATGTACGAGGCCTGCGAACTTCGCGACGGCGACAAGTCCCGCTACGGCGGCAAGGGCGTGACCAAGGCCGTGGAGAATGTCAACGGCGAGATCGCCGAGGCCATGGTGGGCCTGAACGTACTGGATCAGACCTCCATCGACAAGATGCTCATCGAGATCGACGGCACCCCCAACAAGACCCGCCTCGGCGCCAACGCCATGCTGGGCGTGTCCCTGGCCTGCGCCAGAGCCGCGGCGGAAGCCACCGGCAACAGCCTTTACAACTATATCGGCGGCGTCAACGCCAAGACCCTGCCCGTGCCCATGATGAACGTCCTCAACGGCGGCGCGCACGCCTCCGGCTCCAATGTGGATATTCAGGAATTCATGGTTTTGCCCGTGGGCGCCCCCTCCTGGAAGGAAGCGCTGCGGATGTGCGCCGAGGTGTTCCATGCCCTGAAGACTACCCTGAAAAACATGGGCTGCCCCGCCAACGGCGTGGGAGACGAGGGCGGCTACGCGCCCAACCTTGAGAGCGACGAGGATGCCCTGAAGGCCCTGGTACAGGCCATTTCCGACGCCGGCTACAAGCCCGGCGAGGACTTCATGATCGCCGTCGACGGCGCCGTGTCCGACTGGTACAACGAGGACGACCAGTGTTACCATCTGCCCAAGCGCGGCACGGTAATGACAAAGCAGCAGATGGTGGATATGTGGAAGGGCTTCTGCGACAAGTACCCCATCATCTCCGTGGAGGACGGCATGGGTGAAAGCGACTGGGAGGGCTGGCAGCTTCTCACCAAGACCCTGGGCAGCCGCGTGCAGATCGTGGGCGACGACCTCTATGTCACCAATACCGAGCGCATCAAGAAGGGCATCGAGCTGAAAGCCACCAACTCCGTGCTCATCAAGCTCAACCAGATCGGCACCCTCACCGAGACGCTGGACGCCATCCAGATGGCGAATCGCGCCGGCTGGACAACAATCGTCTCCCACCGCTCCGGCGAGACCGAGGACACCACTATAGCCGACCTTGTGGTGGGCATGAACGCGGGACAGATCAAGACCGGCGCGCCCTCCCGCACCGAACGCGTGGCCAAGTACAACCAGCTGCTCCGCATCGAGGACGAGCTGTTCGACGCCGCGCAGTACGCCGGCCGCGACGCGTTCTTCTGCATCAGATGACCTGCTTTCTTTAAAAAGAAAGCAGGCAAAGAAACTTTTGCGGCGCTTCGAGTCCTTCTAAAGAAAGTTTTCCGTGTCTGTATGAAATTTTGCCTCCGTGGCAACAATAGGGTCAGAAACCTATTCTTGTCACGGAGGTATTTTTATGGACAGCAAGGGTTCCGGCAAAAAGCTGGACAAATTTCTCGCCGGGAAGGGCTTCTACATAGTCCTTCTCCTGTGCGCGGCGGTCATCGGGGTTTCCGGATGGAGCCTGATCGCGGGAGGGGCTACGGAAGGGGCCGGCGATACGAATACCACGATGGAGGACAGCGGCGTTGTGGCCGGGGACTACGGCGAAGACGACTATGAACCGGTGGAGCCCGCGATCAGCGAGGCGACGCCTGCCCCGGCGGAGCCGGAGAACCCGCCGGACACCGCAGAGACGGGTACCTGGACCCAGGGCGACGTGTGGACCGCCTCCGCTTCTCCCTATGTGGCGCCCCTGGAGGGCGAGCTTATCCGCGCCTACAGCATGGATAAGCTGGCCTATGACGAGACTATGGCCGATTGGCGCACCCACGACGGCATCGACATCGCCGCCGCGGACGGCACCGCGGTGAAGGCCGTCCACGCGGGTAAGGTGGAGAGCGTGGGGGAGGACGACCTCTACGGCGTCGTGGTGGTGATCGACCAGGGCAACGGGGTCAAGACCACCTATGCCGACCTGCGCAGCACGCCTGCCGTAAAGACGGGCGATACCGTAGCTGCCGGAGACGTGATCGGCTATCTGGGCAACACCGCCATCTGTGAAACGGCGGAGGGCCCGCACCTGCATCTATCCATGACGCAGGACGGAAAAAGCATTGATCCGGCTACGGTGATACCGGGGTAAAATTCTCAAAAAAAGCTATTAAAATATGTTGACAAGCAGGGGTATTGTTTGGTACAATACCCCTGCTTGTTTGAGATATGGCGGCATAGCTCAGCTGGCTAGAGCATGCGGTTCATACCCGCAGTGTCCCCGGTTCAAATCCAGGTGCCGCTACCAATTATTCGCCGGATGTCAAACGGCATCCGGCGAATTTTTCAGCCCCTTTGGCAAGCAAGACGGTAATGCTTGGAGTGGAAGTAAGCGAAGCGCCGTAAAAGTTTCTTTGCCTACTTTCTTTTCAAAGAAAGTACGGCCCGGTGGTCAAGTGGCTAAGACACCGCCCTTTCACGGCGGTAACACGAGTTCGAGCCTCGTCCGGGTCACCAAAAAGGGACGATTCCGAAGGGAATCGTCCCTTTCATTAATGGCAAAATGGCGCAGTACTTCGCAAAGTAACGGAGACCAAAGACGGCAGAGAAGAAATTTCCGTAACCGCGAATTTTCTTCTTGAAATGAGAAAACCCCTATGTTATAATACACAAGCCATGGAGAATTAGCTCAGCTGGTTAGAGCGTCCGCCTCACACGCGGGAGGTCGAAGGTTCGAGCCCTTTATTCTCCACCAGATAAAAAGGACACATTGAAAGATGTGTCCTTTTTTTAAAATCCTGCGTTCCTGGCGGTTTCATACTTCGGTGATCCGAATTGCATGGGCGGAAGCGGATCTCCGGGGGTTTGCGGATGTTCAGTAGAAAAAAATATCGGAATTTAGCAAAAATGACCTCTTTTACCTTTCCTGTTGACAAGGGGAAAGAGATTATTGTATGATTTAACCAATAAAGGGTTCCTCCATGGAACTTTTTATAATTAAATTTGGAGGAATGAATGATGAAGAAACTGTTAGCTCTCTTGCTTGCACTGACAATGATCTTCGCATTGGCGGCCTGCGGCACCGGCGGCACCGCCGCAGCGCCCACCGCAGCGCCCGCTCAAGACATTACCCTGGATATCATTATCTCCCAGTATTCCGACAACACCCAGGCCTGGTGGGCCAAGGACGGCGCGTACGTCAAGGCTTTTGAAGCCGCCAACCCCGGCATCAAGCTGAATGTCGAAGTCGTCTCCTGGAACGACCTGTACACCGTGGTGAACACCCGCATCCAAACCAAGCAGACCCCCGACATCCTGAACATCGACACCTTCGCCGACTATGTGTCCGACGATCTGCTTGAGCCCACCGACGACTATGTTTCCGCCGACCTCAAGGCCAAGATCATTCCCAGCTTCTGGAACGCCAGCGAGATCGACGGCACCGTTTGGGCGCTGCCCATCCTGGCATCTGTCCGCGCCATGTTCTACAACAAGGACATCCTGGCCAAGGCCGGCGTTGAAGTCCCCACCACTTGGGACGAGCTGACCGCCGCCTGCAAGGCCATCAAGGCAAAGTGCCCCGGCGTCGTGCCCTGGGGGCTGGATATCTCCACCGATGAAGGCCAGGCTGCTTTCGCTTACTATACCTGGAACAACGGCGGCGGCTTTGTTGACGCCGACGGCAAATGGGCCCTGAACTCCAAGGCCAACGTCGACTCCCTCAACTACATGAAGAGCCTGATCGACGGCGGCTACTGCAATGCAGCCCCCTATACCGACACCCGCTACCCTCTGCAGGACGCCTTTAATGCCGGCTCTCAGGCCTTTATGATCGGCGCCTGCAACATGATGAAGGCCGACAGCACCGTCAACTACGGCGTGGCGAGCATCCCCACCAACGGCGGCAACACCCCTGTCGCGCTGGGCGTGTGCGACCGTCTGCTGGTCTTCAAGGACAGCACCGCCAAGGATCAGGATGCCCGCAATGCGGCCATCAGCAAGTTCTTTGATTACTTCTACAATGTGGATAACTACTCCAAATACATGGTGTACGAAGGCTTCCTGCCTGTCACTACCGACGCTTCCACCCAGCTGGCCACCAAGGCCGACCAGTACACCGTGGGCGGCACCGGCGCCGCCGGCAACAACGAGTACTTTTCCACCTTCTGCAATCTGCTGAATTCCTGCAAGTTCTATCCCGCCGCGAAGACGGAATGGATCGATGTAAAGCAGGGCGTCATCGACGCCGAGCAGCGCGTGTGCCAGGGCGAGAACGCCCAGACCGTTCTGGACGCTCTCCAGGCGAAGATCGCCGGCTAAACCCGGGCAGAAAAAATATTTCAGCATCTTTCAGCGCACATAGGGGGCCGGGCTCCAGCCCGGCCCCTCAGCTTGTCAAAGAACTCCCCACAAAGGAAAAATCGAGTAATTCGCGGGGGGAGTGTGAGGGGGGCGAAGCCCCGCCTCGATTCAGATAAATAGCCGCTGAAGCCTTGCGCAGCAAGGGTTCGGGGAGCGGAGCGACATTTTTTACGAAGACACGGTTTCGCAAAAAATTTGGCGTTTTGAGACTGTCAAAAATGCTTTTTTGACAGTCTCAGGGGCCGGGCTCCAGCCCGGCCCCTTCTCTTTCCCGAATCCGTCGCCGCTTCGGCGGGTTGGGGAAAGAGAAACGCGGTATTTCCCGGCCGGCAGGCGAGAGGAGTGATTCGATGAATAGACGTTCTTCCCTAAAGAAAGCGGAGCCTTACGTGTGGATGCTGCCCAGTATGGCACTGATGTGCGTGATGATCGTGATTCCGATTGTGACCGTCTTCAGGCTTTCCATGTCGAAAATCAGCAAGGCGGGCGTTGACAAGGGCTTCAACGGTTTCGACAACTTCAAGTCCATCCTGTCCAGCCCGACTTTCCTGCATATTCTGCTGAATACGCTGATCTGGACCGTGGCGGTGGTGGGCCTCTCCACGCTGCTGGGCTTTATCCTGGCCATGGTTTTGAATCAGGACTTCAAGGGCCGCAAGTTTGTCCGGGCCGTGGTGGTCTTTCCCTGGGCCACATCGCTGATCATTCAGGCGCTGGTCTGGAAGTATATGCTCAACGCTGACTATGGCGCGCTGAACGTCCTGCTGGAAAAGCTGGGTATCATCAGCAGTTATGTCAACTGGTTCTCCACCTGGCAGTCGACCTTCGCCTGGGAGTGCGGGGTCGGCATTTTCGTCACGGTGCCTTTTGTCACGTTCTGCATCCTGTCCGGCCTGCAGAACATTGATGCGAGTTACTATGAGGCGGCGGAGATCGACGGCGCCGGCTTCTGGAAAAAGCTCACGAAGGTGACGCTGCCGCTGGTGCGGCCGAGCCTTACGGTTGCCACCGTGCTGAACATCATCTATGTTTTCAATTCCTTCCCCATTATCTGGACCATCTCCAAGGGCGCGCCCGCGGACAAGACGCATACGCTGGTCACCTATCTGTACCAGCTGGCTTTCTTCAACGGCAAGTCCGGTGAGGCGGCGGCGGTATCCGTCATCGGCTTTCTGATCCTGTGCGTTTTCGCCGGGATCTACATGGTCATGACCCTGAGAGCGGAGGGCAATCAAGCATGAAGAAAAGAAAACCTATCGCGACGGTCGGCCTGTACCTCTTTGTATTCGTTGTCTGCATCGTGACGCTGTATCCCTACTTCGTCACTTTCGTGACCGCGTCCAAGAGCACTACCGAAATGTATGCCGCGGATATGACGGTTTTCCCCAAGGTTTGGCAGTGGTCGAACTTTGTTGATATCTGGAGCAAGGCGCCGGTCCTGAAATATCTGGTCAACTCCATCATTGTCGCCGCCGGGTCCACCGGCCTGGCCATCCTCTGCGGCGTGCCCGCGGCCTATGCCATGGCCCGGATGCAGTTCAAGGGCAAGTCCTTCTTCCTGGGTGCGGTCATCATGAGCCAGATGTTTGCCCCCGTGGTGCTGCTGGTGGGCATTTACAAGCTGATGGTGGGGATGCACCTGACCAATAACCTCATGGGGCTGATCCTGCTGGACGCGGCCTTCAATCAGGCCTTTGCCATCTGGCTGCTGCGCGGAACGTTCCTTTCCATCTCCCCGGATATGGAGCAGGCCGCCAAGATCGACGGCTGCGGCACTGTCCGCGCGCTGACGCGGATTCTGCTGCCGGTGGCGGCCCCCGGCATTGTCACCACGCTGATCTTTGTCTTCATCAACGCCTGGAACGAATACACCATCGCGCTGACGCTGATTTCCACCGATGTGCTCAAACCCATCACCGTCGGCATCAACACCTTCTACGGATACAATTTCATCCAGTGGCAGTATCTGTTTGCGGCGTCGCTGTTTGCCACCATTCCGGTGGTGATCCTGTTCCTCTGCATCGAAAAGCACTTGGTTGCCGGTTTGACCTCCGGCGGCGTCAAGGGCTGATGCAGCGCCAAAAGGGCATATTCCGAAAAACGATTCCGGAATATGCCCTTTTTCAGCGGTCGGCGCGGCCGGGCCGCACCGTACCGAACAGGATCGCCGTGCCAACGGCCGCGAACCCTACGCCCACCGCCAGCAGCAGGCGGATACCGCCGGCGCCCAGCAGCTGGCCGCCGGTGAAATTGCCGAAGCTGCAGCCCAGCGCGTAGGCCGCGGTGAACAGCGCCTGCCCCTTGACCATGTCCTGGGTGTCGATGCGCTCCTGGGCGTAGACGACGCCCGCCGGGATCAGAAAACCATAGGACGTGGATTGCAGCAGCTCCGCCGCGTACACGGCCCAGATGCTGCCGGACAGCAGCAGAAAGACGGCTTTGGCCAGAAAGGTCAGCGCCGCGATGCAAAGCATCCGCCCGGTGCCCAGACGGCGGTGGATCTGTGTAAAGAACAGGAAGACCGGCACCTCCACCACCGTGGCGATGGCCAGCGCCACGCCCACATGGCGGCTGTCGCCGCCCAGGCTTTCCATCAGCGTGATGAAATAATTTTCCGTCATGGCGTGAAACGCCGCCAGGAACAATACGCCCGCCAGAGACAGGCAATACCGGCGGTAGCGGCTGAAAAATTCCGGCAGGGAACAGGCCTTTGCCCGCAGCGCGCGCTGGGTGTCGGAGAGGGCCGCCGCGCCCGCGCCGGCTCTGGGGTAGAAAAAGGTCACCGCCACACAGCAGCCCAGCAGCGCCAGCGCGATCACCACCATGGATTCCGCGCCGAAGCGCTTCATGGCGGCCCCCATGCCGATGGACGACACCGCGAACGCCAGCGACCCCAGACCCCGGCCCACGCCGAAATCCAGCCGGTCGCCCCGGGCCACGTAATAGACGCTCAGCGCGTTGAGCAGCGGCTGGGTGGCGTCCAGCAGCAGCCCCGCCGTGAGAAAGAGCGCCGCGAACAAAAAGCTGGGCAGCGGAAACAGATGCAGCGCCAGCAGCGCCGCCGCGGAGAGCAGGGTGAACCCCGCGATGAGCTGCGGCAGGGAAAGCCGGGCGCTGCGGTCTGCCAGGGAGGCCGCCAGCGGCTGCAGCAGGCAGGAAAGCAGGTTGGCCAGCGCCAGGATGACGCCGACCTGCGCCGTGTCGAAGCCGCGCTGGAGCAGATAGGCCGCCGCGAAGCTGAACAGCCCGCAGTAAGCCATCCAATAGAAAGCCTGGTGCAGCGCGTACCGCGCGGTGAGAGAGCGTGAGGCGTCAGTCGTCATGGTTCATCCTTTGCGTTATTTTGCCGGTAACGGCTGGGCGTAGTGCCCTGAATGGATTTAAAGACCTTGGTAAAATAGTTGTAATCGGAGATGCCCACCCGTTCCGCCACGGCGGAAACGGACAGATCCGTCGTAACGAGCAGGACCCTGGCCACGGAGATACGCTTTTCCGCCAGCATCCGCATCACGGTACTGCCGTTTTCCGCCGCGATGGAACACAGCTTCGTTTTGCTGACGTTCAGTTTGACGGCGATCTGATCCAGCGTCAGATGCATATGATAGTTCCTGTCGATGAATGCCCGCAGACGCTGCAGCTCCGACACGTGGGACAGCTGCACCAGACCGTCGATCTGGATATAAGGGATGCAGGCGGAGAGAATACGGGCATAGGCCTCGATGTCCGCCATATCCAGCATGGGCAGGCGCAGAAACGGCTCTTCCAGCGCCTCGGCATCCTCTGCCCAGCCCAGCGTCTCCAGCGTGGCGCGCCATTGGGCCTCGATCGGCTGGGAGGTATCCAGCAGCTGGCCGAAGCAGAGGTAGGCGATGACCTCGCCGCCCTGCCCGATGGGCAGCAGTATGTCGCACAGCCCGGCGTGACAGCGGTAGATTTGATACGGCGTGCGCGCGCCGACATTGCGCGCCGCCATTTCATCGCACGCGTTGCAGCGGGCCAGCCCCGCGGGCGTACTCTGCACGCAGGCGCAAAAATCCGTCATCTCGCCGGAAGCGTAGATCACCCGGTAGGACGTATCCACCAGGGAAAAGCGGATGCCGGATAGCTGCTGAAAACTGTTGAGCAGCGGGTTCAGCTTTTCGAAGTCAAAGACAGCACCCATAGAATCAACCTCGAATTGAAATATTTTTCTAATATATGAACTGATGTTACTATTATTTTTCGGCAAAGTCAATAGAATGATAGATAGAAAATGCCAGCGTTGAGGAGAGAATTTTTGGATGGACGGACAATATGGCCCGGCGCTGCCGGTCTATACCGTGGCGGTGTGCCGGGGCGCCCCGGACTGGGCGCGCATCAAGCGGGCGCGCCTGCCGTATTCCCTGTGGCGCGGCACTGCCCCGGAAACCGATTTCGCCATGGCCTATGATCCGGCGGCGGGCTTTTATGTGCGGATGTGCTGCCGGGAAAAGGACCCGAGGATCGTGACGCCGGCGGACGACGGCCCCGTGTGGGAGGATAGCTGCATGGAGGCCTTCCTCAATTTCGACCCCGGCCGGGGCGACGCTTATCTCAATCTGGAGACCAACGCCGCCGGCGCGCTGCTGTGCGAATTTGGCGCTGAAAAGGCGGAACGGACGAAGCTGGCCGCATTGGGCGTCCCGCGTCCCACGATCAGAGCTCTGCGGGAAGCCGACGGGTGGCGGGCGGATTTTTTTGTTCCGCTGGCCACGGTCCGGGCCCTGTACGGGCGGGATTCCTTTGCCGCCGGGGACACGCTCCGCGGGAATTTCTACAAGTGCGGCGACAAGACCGCGCAGCCGCATTACGGCGCCTGGGCGCCGATCGCGCACGATACGCCGCTGTTTCATCTGCCGCCGTTTTTCGGCGTTCTGGTGATCGGCGCGGAAAACGGCGCGCAATAACAGGAAAGTGAGTTAACAAGTATGGAACAGGCATCTCTGCATTTCCGGACGGAAGGGACGCCGGTCAGCTGTGAACGATATGGCTGCGGGCATATTAACGAGACGTACCTGGTGGTTACGGACGCGCGCAGGCGCTATATTCTGCAAAAGATCAGCCGGCGGGCTTTCCCGGATGTGGACGGCCTGATGGAAAACATCGCGGCGGTGACCCGCTTTCTCGCCGCGCGGACGGACGATCCACGGGGCGCCATGCGCCTGACGCCGCCGCGGGACGGCGGCAACTACTGGCGGGACGGGGCCGGAGAGTGCTGGCGGATGTACGATTTCGTGGAGAACAGCATCTGCCTCCAGTCACCGGAGACCGACCGGGACTTTTATGAAAGCGCCATCGCCTTCGGCGGTTTTCAGCAGAAGATGGAGGATTTTGACGCCGCCACCCTGCACGAGACCATTCCCAACTTCCACAACACCCCGGATCGCTACCGCCAGTTCAAGGAAACGCTCCTGGCCGATCCCCTGGGCCGCTGCGGGGAGGTGGGACCGGAGATCGAGTTCGTTCTCGCCCGGGAGGCGGAGGCCGGGACGCTGCGGCGGATGCTGGAGCGGGGAGAGCTGCCGCTGCGGGTAACCCACAACGACACCAAGCTCAACAACGTCATGCTGGACGCCGTGACCCGCAAGGCGCTGTGCGTCATTGATCTGGACACGGTGATGCCAGGCCTGTCCCTGTACGACTTCGGCGATTCCATCCGCTTCGGCGCGGCCACCGCGCCGGAGGACGAACGGGATCTGGACAGAATGACGATGAGCCTGCATCTGTTCCGGGTCTACACCCGCGGCTTCCTGACGGCCTGCCCGGGGCTGACCGCGGCGGAGAAGGCCATGCTGCCCATGGGGGCCAGGCTGATGACGCTGGAATGCGGCGTCCGCTTTTTCAAGGACCATCTGGACGGCGACCGCTATTTTGCCATCCACCGTCCGGGGCAGAACCTCGACCGCGCCCGCACCCAGTTCAAGCTGGTGGCGGATATGGAACAAAAATGGGACGAGATGCAGCGCATCGTCGCTGAGGAGGCGCAACAATGACAATTCTGGTTACCGGCGGCGCCGGGTATATCGGCAGCCACACCTGTGTGGAGCTGCTGAACAGGGGCTACGACGTGGTGATTATCGACAATCTGGTGAACAGCAGCGAGAAGGCCGTGGCGCGCGTGGCCGAGATCACGGGGAAGAAGCCCGTTTTCTATAGGGCCGACGTCCGCGACCGCGCGGCGCTGGACCGCATCTTTGAGACGCACGATATCGGCTGCGCCATCCATTTTGCCGGCCTGAAGGCCGTGGGCGAGAGCGTGCGGATGCCGCTGGAGTATTACGACAACAACCTGCTTTCCACGGTCCGCCTGTGCGAAGCCATGCGGGATCACGGCGTGAAGAACATCATCTTTTCTTCCTCCGCCACGGTCTATTCCGGCGACAACGCCATGCCGCTGGGGGAGAGCGCCGTCACCGGCGCCTGCACCAATCCCTACGGCTGGACCAAATATATGTCCGAGCGCATCATGCGGGATATGGCCTTCGCGGACGGGGACTGGTCGGTGGTGCTGCTGCGTTACTTCAACCCCGTGGGCGCCCACGCTTCCGGCCTCATCGGCGAGGACCCCAGGGGCATTCCCAACAATCTCATGCCCTATATCTCCCAGGTAGCCGTGGGGCGGCTGCCCTGCCTGAACGTCTACGGCAGCGACTATCCCACGCCCGACGGCACGGGCGTGCGGGACTATATCCACGTCGTGGATCTGGCCCGGGGGCATGTGGCCGCCATCGATTATATGCGAAGCCACAAGGGCGAGAGCGTGTTCAATCTGGGTACCGGCACGGGCTACAGCGTGCTGGACATGATCAGAGCCTTCGAGACCGCCAACGGCGTCCGGGTGCCCTATAAAATCGCCCCCCGGCGCGCGGGCGACCTGCCGGTGTGCTACGCCGACCCCGCCAGGAGCGCCGAGGAGCTCCACTGGCATGCGGAACACTCGTTGGAGGATATGTGCCGCGACAGCTGGAACTGGCAGAAGAAAAACCCTTACGGTTACGGAGAATAAGTATTTCCGGCAGCATAAGGAGAGCGCATGATGGAATATCTCGGCATTGAGTTTCAGGTGAAGAATCTTCCCGCGCTGGACGCGGATTACATCCCCTTCGGCCCGTGGATGGAGGCGTATCTCGCAGAGGCTTCCCGGCCGCTGGACATCGCGCTGGAGCGGGAGAACGGCAAGGTTTCCGTCCACCATACCTTCCTGCGGGGCGGGGACTTCGCCCAGGCGAATTTCCGTTTTGCGGAGCGGTACGTCAAGTTCCTGCTGTGGAGCGTGGGCGGCTGGCGGATCTGCCTCCGGGGCGACCGGGAGATCGCCCGGCGGCTGGCGGCGGACTATACGCGCGGCGGCGCGCGAGCCTTCGACGTGCAGTTCATGGAGGACGTGTACGAGCACACCTTTGAAGTGGCGGACTGCACCGACGGCGGTTTCCCGGAGGCCAACGAGCGGTCCGTGCCCGTGGGCGGCCACATGGAGGGCTGCCGGATCGGCTTCGACGCTGGCGGCTCCGATCGGAAGGTCTCTGCCGTGATCGACGGCGAGACCGTCTATTCCGAGGAGGTCGTTTGGCATCCCAAGACCTCCGAGGACCCCCAATATCAGTACGACGGCATCGTGGCGGCGTTCAGGACCGCGGCGTCCAAAATGCCCCGGGTGGACGCCATCGGCGTGTCCTCCGCCGGGGTGTTCATCGGCAACAGCCCCATGGTGTCCAGCATCTTTTTAAAGGTTCCCCGGGAAAAGCGCGGCTTTGTCAAAAGCGTGTACGACCGGGCGGCGAAGGAGATCGGCGATGTGCCCATCGTGGTGGCCAACGACGGCGACGTGACGGCTCTGGCCGGGTCGATGAGCCTGGGCAGCGGCGCGGTGATGGGGATGGCCATGGGCACCAGCGAGGCCGTGGGCTATGTGGACGGGAGCGGCAATATCCTGGGCTGGCTCAACGAGCTGGCCTTTGCCCCGGTGGATCTGAACGGGCACGCCCTGCGGGACGAGTGGTCCACCGACATCGGCGTGGGCTGCAAATATTTCTCGCAGGACGCCGTGATCAAGCTGGCCCCCGCGGCGGGCATCACCCTGTCCGACGCGCTGACGCCCGCGGAGAAGCTCAGGGAGGTACAGGTCCTGGCGGAGGAGGGCGAGGGCGGCGCGCGGGGGATCTTCGCCTCCATCGGCGCGTATCTGGCCCACACGCTGTCGCTGTACTGCCATTTCTATACTGTGCGGCATTTTCTGGTGCTGGGCCGGGTCACCTCCGGCGTGGGCGGCACCCTGGTGGTGGACGAATGCAACCGCATCCTGCGGGAGGAATATCCCGCCCTCGCGGCGGCGATGCGGGTCACCCTGCCGGACGAAAAGACCCGCCGCGTGGGGCAGTCCGTGGCGGCGGCCAGCCTGCCACGCATCGGCTGAGGAGGCAGAACTATGCTTTTTAAGAATGCGCTGATCTATGGCGCGGACTTTCGCTTTCATCCCGGCTGGCTTACCGTGGAGGGCGGCCGCTTCGCCGCCGTGGGCGCGGGGGAGGCCGGTGCCGGGGGCACCGATCTCGCCGGCGCGCGGATCATTCCGGGCCTGGTGGATATCCACACCCACGGCAACAGCGGCGCGGACTTCTCCGACGGGTCGGACGAGGGCCTGCGCCGCATGGCGGCGTATCTCGCCTCCGTGGGCGTCACCTCCTTTGCGCCAGCGTCCATGACCCTGCCGGAGGAGACGCTCCATACCGCCTTCCGCACGGCGGTGCGCCTGCGCGGCGCGCGCCCGGCGGGCCTTGCGAAGCTGGAAGGCATCCAGATGGAGGGACCGTTTTTCTCGGAAAAGAGGAAGGGCGCCCAGAACGGGGCCTATCTGAGAAACCCGGATTATGACTTTTTCAAGCGCCTCTACGACGTCTCGGAGGGGCTGGTGCGCATCGTGGATCTCGCGCCGGAGCTGCCGGGCTCGGTGGACTTTGTGCGCCGCGCTTCCGCGCTGTGCACGGTGTCCGTGGCCCACACGGAGGCCGATTACGACGCTGCCAGGGCCGCCTTTGACGCCGGAGCCACCCATGTGACGCATCTGTTCAACGCCATGCCGCCGCTGCGCCACCGCGACCCCGGCGTGATCGGCGCCGCCGCGGAAAACGACCGCGTCTGCGCGGAGCTCATCTGCGACGGGCACCATATCCACCCCTCCGCCGTGCGCGCGGCCTTCCGGCTGTTCGGCGGGGCGCGGATGTGCCTTATCAGCGACGCCATGTCCGCCTGCGGAATGCCGGAAGGGAAGTACGCGCTGGGCGGGCAGGCGGTCTATGTCAAAAACGGATTGGCAACGCTGGAAAACGGCACCATCGCCGGCGCGGCCAGTGACCTGTACACCGACTTCCTGAATGCCGTCCGCTTCGGCATCCCCCCGGAGGACGCGGTTCGCGCCGCGACCTGGAACCCCGCCTGCGAGATCGGGCGGCAGCGGGAGATCGGCTCCATCGAGGCCGGAAAATGCGCGGATTTTGTGGTCTGCGCGGAAGACTTCCGGCGCCTTGCCGTCTATATCGACGGCGTGCGCGCGGACGGAAAGGACGGAGGAACGGCATGAGGATCATTCGAACCAGAGATTATAAGCAGATGAGCCGGGACGCGGCCAATATCATTTCGGCGCAGGTGATTTTAAAGCCAGACTCCGTACTGGGCCTGGCCACCGGCTCCAGCCCCCTGGGCGCCTATGAGCAGCTGATCGAATGGTACGTCAAGGGCGACCTGGATTTCAGCCGCGTGAGCACCGTCAACCTGGACGAGTACGTGGGGCTGGGTTTCGATAACCGCGAGAGCTACAGACGGTTCATGTACGACAACCTGTTCAGCAGGATCAACATCGACCCGGGCAACATCAATATCCCCAACGGCTGCGCCGCCGACCCCGAGGCGGAGTGCGCCCGCTACGACGGTGTGCTGCGCCGTCTGGGCGGCATCGACCTGCAGCTGCTGGGCCTGGGTGTCAACGGGCATATCGGCTTCAACGAGCCGGCGGATCTATTTGCCAAGGGCACCCATGTGGTGCATCTCTCCGACAGCACGATCGAGGCCAACAAGCGCTTCTTCGACAAGGCGGAGGATGTTCCCCGCGCCGCCGTCACCATGGGTATTTTTGATATCATCCAGGCCGACAGGGTGCTGATGGTGGCCTCGGGTCAGAACAAGGCCCGGGCCGTAAAGGACGCTTTTTTCGGCCCAATCACGCCCCGCGTACCCGCCTCCATCCTCCAATTCCATAAGGATTTCACGCTGGTGGCGGACGAGGCCGCCCTCTCTCTGGTGTGAGCGATTCGCAAAGCCGCGGCCATGGCCGCGGCTTTTTTACGCGCCGGGCACCGCAGGGGGGGAAAACGGGACTTTTTCGGGAAAATCGCAATAAAATTCGGCGTTATTACAAAGAAGCCGGACGGTTGTTTGGCCATTATCACTGAAAAGTCCGGGCTTTTCCCCAAAAGGCGGGAACGAATGCACTGAATTTGACACACAATTTCGCAGACTAAATAAAATATGAATGTTTTTGAGAGTAAAAAACAGGGGATTTCAAAATTTTGCCGCAGTGAGTTAATATTTTGACCGCTACAAACTGTTGACGAGCATTATTTATAATGCTACAATCATATCAATCTGGGAGAATGTTTTTTTGTGCAAGGAGCATAACCGAATGAAAAAAGTCATTGTACTGATCGGCAACTATGGCAGCGGCAAGACGGAGCTGGCACTGAACTTTGCGTTCAAGGCCGCCGAGACCGGCCGTACGGAGCTTCTTGACCTGGACATGGTAAACACCTACTTCCGCCTGACGGAGCGCGGCAAGATGGTCCGCCAGAAAGAAATACGGCTGGTTTCCCCGAACTACGCCTGTTCCGGCATAGAGACGCTGTCTCTCCCGGCGGAGGTCGCTTCGGCGTTCGTTCTGGATTGGGACACCGTCGTATTTGATGTCGGCGGCGACGCTGTGGGTTCCACGGCGCTGGGCCGCTATCATGAGGATTTCATGGACATCGAGCCCGAAAACCTGCAGGTGCTCAACGTGATCAACACCCGACGTCCCCTGGCCGGAACGGTGGAGAAGGTCCTGCATCTTCAGGAGGAGATGCAGATTCATTCCCGGCTGAAGATCACCGGCATGATTAACAACACCAATCTCGCCACCATGACCGGCCCCGACGATCTGCGGGACGGGTATGAGATCATTGAAGAAGTGTCCAAACGCTCCGGCATTCCAGTGGCGTTTACCACGGGCCGCAAGGAAATGCTGGACATTTTCATGTCTGAGGGCCACGACCCGAAGTATATCGGCACGCCTATGGCCATCGACACCTATATGCACCGCGACTGGGACAGCTATATCAAGGGGCTGGACGAGTAAGGCGGCCTGAAGGGGTAGCGTATCCGCTTTATGCGGCGAAGATATCGCTAAATAGCAAACAAGGCAAATATGAAAAGAAAAGAGGTAGCAACATGGTAAGAGTGACCATCAATGAAGCTGTCTGCAAGGGCTGCGGACTCTGCGCAAGGGCTTGCCCCAAGAAGATAATCCAGCTTTCCAAGACCAAGATCAACGCGAAGGGCTATCATCCCGCGGAAGTTATGGACCCGGCATCCTGCATCGGCTGTGCTTCCTGCGCTCGTACCTGCCCGGACGTGGCAATCCATATTGAAAAGGATTAAGGAGGAAAGAAACTATGGCATTGACTCTTATGAAGGGTAGCGAAGCGATCGCAGAGGCCGCCATCCGTGCCGGCGCCCGTTTCTTCTTCGGCTATCCTATTACCCCGCAGACTGAAATTCCTGAATATATGTCCGCCCGTATGCCCGAGATCGGCGGCTGCTTCCTGCAGGCCGAGAGCGAGGTCGCGGCGATCAACATGATCTATGGCGCGGCCGGCGCCGGCGTGCGCGCCATTACGTCCTCTTCCAGCCCCGGAATTTCTCTGAAGCAGGAGGGCATCTCCTACTGCGCCGGTGCGCAGCTGCCCTGCGTGATCCTCAACGTCATGCGCGGCGGCCCCGGCCTGGGCAACATCCAGGCCTCTCAGGGCGATTATTTTCAGGCCGTCAAGGGCGGCGGCAACGGCGACTATCATCTGCTGACCTACGCTCCCGCCTCCGTGCAGGAAGCCATCAACATCATGATGAAGGCTTTCGACAAGGCCGAGCAGTACCGCATTCCCGTACTGTTCCTGGCCGACGGCATCATCGCGCAGATGATGGAGCCCGTCCAAATGCCCGACATGGTGGACTTCAAGGTCGATCCCGAGAAGAAGCCCTGGGCTGTCACCGGCTGGAAGCCGGGCGACGATCCCGCCAAGCGCGCCGAGATTAACTCCATCTACATTGATACCGAGAGCCTGAGCGTCCACAACGCCGAGCTCCAGAAGGTCTACAAGGCCGTCATCGCCAACGAGCAGGAGTGGGAGTACTACAACCTCGAAGGCGCCGAGTACATCATTACCGCGTTCGGTACCGTGGCCCGCATCGCCAAGTCCGCCATCGACGTGCTGAAGGCCGAAGGCATCAACGTCGGTCTGGTGCGTCCCATCACCGTATGGCCGTTCCCGTACGACGCCGTCGCCAAGGCGGTTGCAGCACCCGGCGTGAAGGCCGTTCTGGATGTCGAGCTCAACGAAGGCCAGATGCTGGAAGACGTGAAGCTTGCCGTCAACGGCAGTAAGCCCGTGGACTTCTTCGGTCATCTGGGCAGCCAGATGCCTACCACCGACGAGATTGTGGCGAAGGTCCACAGCATGAAGGAGGGAAAGTAAATGTCCGTCGTATTCGAGAGAACCAAATACCTGACCGACAAGCAGTTCCACTACTGCCCCGGCTGCAACCACGGCATCATTCACCGCCTGGTTGCCGAGTGCATCGACGAGCTGCAGCAGGAGGGCATTATTGACCGCAACGTCGCCGGCGTCGCGCCGGTCGGCTGCTCCGTGTTCGCGTATCAGTACTTCAACTGCGATATGTACGAGGCCGCTCATGGCCGCGCCCCCGCTGTGGCCACCGGCTGCAAGCGCGCAAAGCCCGACACCCTGGTGTTCACCTATCAGGGCGACGGCGACCTGGCCTCCATCGGCACCGCGGAGATCGTCCACGTTGCGCACCGCGGTGAGAAGATCACCACCATCTTCGTGAACAACGCCATTTATGGCATGACCGGCGGCCAGATGGCCCCCACTACTCTTGTTGGCCAGAAGACCACCACGTCCCCCTATGGCCGCGACGAAGCCTGGTGCGGCGCCCCCATCCGCATTTCCGAGATGCTGTCAACCATTCCCGGCTCCTATTATATCGAGCGCTGCGCCGTGAACAATACCGCCAACATCATCAAGTGCAAGGCCGCCATCAAGAAGGCGTTCAGGTACCAGATGGAAGGCAAGGGCTTCACCATGGTGGAAGTTCTGTCCACCTGCCCCACCAACTGGGGCCTGGGCCCTGTGGAGGCTATGAGCTGGCTGGAAGAAAACATGATCCCGTACTATCCTCTGGGTGTATTTAAGGACAAGGGGGCCAAGTGATTATGAAGAACGAATATATCTTCGCCGGTTTCGGCGGTCAGGGCATGCTCCTGATCGGCAAATTCCTGGCCATGGCCTGCATGATGGACGGCAAGCACGTCTCCTGGCTGCCTTCTTACGGCCCTGAGATGCGCGGCGGCACCGCCAACTGCTCCGTCATCGTCAGCGATCAGCCCGTCGCCTCTCCGCTGGTGGATAAGGCCGATGTGGTCATCGCCATGAACCGCCCCTCTCTCGACAAGTTCGAGTCCCATGTCAAGCCGGGCGGCACGCTGGTCATCAACAGCTCCATCATCGACCGCAAGGCCGAGCGCACCGATGTGAACGTCGTCTACTGCGACGCCAACAAGATCGCCGAGAGTGTCGGCAACCCCAAGGGTGCCAACGTGGCCATTCTGGGCGCGCTGCTGGAGAAATCCCCCGTCTGCTCCGTGGATACCATGGTGGAAGCCATCCGCATCGAGCTGGGCGAGAAGAAAGTCAAGTTCCTGGAAGGCAACAAGAAGGCCCTTGTTGCCGGCATGGAAGCCGCGAAGTAAGCAGCCCCGCTCTCATTCATACATGTTTTTGGCGGTACGCGAAAGCGTACCGCCATTTTTTTTCCCCTGGCCGCACCGAAGGCTCGTATTTTCCGTCCTGATTTTGGGATACGAAATTTGTGGGCATTTGAATGCTGCGGCCTGTCGGCAGCTCACGGCTTGCCTTTGTCCTTGGGCTTAAAGATCACAGCCACCAGGAAACCGAAAAAGATCGCGGCGCAGATGCCGGCGGCCGACGCGGTGAGGCCGCCGGTGAAGGCGCCCAGCGCGCCTTTGGCAGCCACGGCCCTGCGCACGCCCTCCGCCAGCAGATAACCGAAGCCGGTGAGCGGCACGGTGGCGCCCGCTCCGGCCAGATCGACCAGAGGGCCGTAAAGGCCCACGGCTCCCAACACCACGCCGGCCACCACATAGAGAGACAGAATTCTGGCCGGTGTGAGCTTGGTCCGGTCGATCAATAACTGGCCCAGGGCACATAAGCCGCCGCCAACCGCGAATACCTTTAGATAGAGCAAAAATATTCCCATACATACACCTCAAGACAGGTTTTCAATGGCTACCGCGTGGCAGATACCCGGAATGCTGTCACCCTGCTGGGAGCTGGTGGGAGACAACAGCGCTCCGGTGGCCGCGAACAGCACCTTGTTCCAGATGCCTTTGGCCATGGCGCGCAGGATGTGCCCGCACAGAACCGAGGCCGAGCAGCCGCAGCCGGAACCGCCTGCGTGGACGTCCTGGGTCGCCCAGTCGTAGATCAGCGCGCCGCAGTCCATGTACATTGCGCCCAGGTCCACGCCGTCGGCGCGGAACAGATCCTGCACAATGTCGCGGCCAAGACGGCCCAGATCCCCGGTAAAGATGGCGTCGTAACAGCAGGGGTTCCGTCCGGTGTCGGCAAAATGGGCTTTCAGCGTGGCGTAGGCCGCCGGGGCCATGGCCGCGCCCATGTTGGTCGAGTCCACGATGCCCGCGTCCGTGATGCATCCGGTAGTGATGTGCGTCACGCAGGGGCCTGCCGTGTGCGCAGATAAGATGGTGCTGCCCGCGCCGGTCACCGTCCATTGTGCGGTGGGCGCGCGGACGCCGCCGTATTCCAGCGGATAGCGGTACTGCCGCTCAGAGGAGCAAAAGTGAGAACTGGTCAGCGCGGCCGTGGTGTCGGCAAAGCCGCCGTCGATGGCCATGGCAGCCAGCGACAGCCCCTCGGCCATGGTGGAGCAGGCTCCGTACAGTCCAAAATAGGGCGTGCCGGAGTCCTTCATGGCGATGGAGGAGCCCATGCACTGATTCAGCAGATCCACGGAAAAAATGTAGTGGATTTCGGAAGGAGGAAGGCCGGCCTTGTCGCAGGAAATTTGAAAGCATCGCTTGAGCATGGCGCTCTCGGCCTTTTCCCAAGTCTTTTCGCCGAAGTAGCTGTCGTCGGAAATGGCGTCGAAAGTGTCCCGCAGCGGACCTTCGCCCTCTTTTTTTCCCACCACGGCGGCATAGCTGCGAATCACGGGCGCGGATTGCAGGCACACGGTCTGCACGCCCAGTCTCTTTGTCATAATAATCACCTTGCGTAGCTTTTCCACCCTGAGCGAAACCATTCACATTTTCAATATAAATATTTTTTGAATTCTACAGCAGCAATAGGCACAAAACGCAGGGGAAAATTTTTAGCATTTTGTTAATTTCACCGGCGGGAATAGAGTAATTTCTGACAATTAAATAGAGTAAATTTACTCTATTTATCTGAGCCAAACGGAGTAAAATCATAAATACACAAGTAAATATTTTGTAAAGATTTTTTCACCTGCCGATAAAAATTGTCATTGAATCATTAACAGTATAGAGTGCATAGCGGCGTTATTTCACATTTTATTGATGTTTTGGGGGATGAAAATGAAAAAACAGGGTAACGCGTTTCTTGTCGTGTGCAGTCTCCTGCTGATCGCGGCCTGCCTGTTCTCGGTGTATTCCGGGGTGCGCGGTTTCAACGACTGCATGGAGATCAAGGACTACAAGACGCAGGAAAAGGAAGATGGCCTTGCCTCGATTGATACCGCGATCGACGGCATCAATCAGCTCAAGGAAAACGAGCAGACCTATCTCACCGGCGTCGGCACCTATACCGCCGGCCTCACCAGCTATGCCGCGGGCAAGCAGCAGCTTGCCAAGGGCGCGGCCGACCTCGCCGCGGGCGAAGCCAGCTATGCAGCGGGCCAGAAGCAGCTCGCCGCGGGCAAGGAGACTTATGCAGCGGGCCAGAAGCAGATCGCCGACAATACCGACGCATATAATGAAGGTAAGGCGAAGCTGGCGCTGGTCACGCCCATCTACAATATTGCCAAGGCCACCGGCGTCGATCCGCTGGGCGTCGTCGGCCAGGTGGAGGACGGCCAGGCGCAGCTCAAGCAGTATGAGGACGGCCAGCAGCAGCTTGCCGACGCCGCGGTGACCATCGCCGACGGCGAAGCGCAGCTGGCACAGGGCAAACAGACCCTGCTGGACGGCTACGACACCTACAATTCCGGCGTTGACAGCCTGAACGCCGGTGCCGCGCAGCTTGCCAGCGGCAAAGCGCAGCTGAGCGTCTTTGAACAGGGCATGGCCCAGCTGGCCGCCGGCATGGAAACCCTGATGACCACTCCGGCAATTATCGGCCATGACGGCACCACCGTTGAGGTGGAGAGCATCGCCAGCCGTCTGGGCGATGATTTCAGCTACTGGGCGCTGAACGACGACGGCAGCGTCAAGACCGTCAACGGCTGCCAGTACCTGAACCTCGACAACTGCCTGAAGGTCTGTACCGCCGGTCAGGAATTTATCGCCGATCAGGGCGACAGCGTTACCGCGGAGCTCACCGGCAGAATCTTCCTGTACCTCGCTTCCTTTGTGATCTGCCTGCTTGGCGCCATCGCCGGCATCAAGGGTGCCGACGCGGCTTATGCCCCCAAACATCTGGAAGGCACAACCTTTATGGGTATGCTGGTTGCGATTCTGGGGCTGGGCGCCAATGGCTACGGCCTCATCGGCGGCTACACCGGCTATACTTACCCGCTGAAGAACGGTACTTACAGCGGAACGCTGCAGCTGGCGTCGCTGCTGGCTCTGGCGGTCGCGGCAATCCTGTTTGCCGCCGTTTCCTATGCCGCGCTGAAAAAGTTTAAGAGCCAGCTGGCTTCCGGCGAGATCGCGGAAAATACGCCCGCTGCCGCCGGGACCGGAGCGATCCCCGCTCCCGCTGTGAGCGCGGCGCCCGTTGACGACGGCGGTATCGCCACCGACGTTACCGAGAGTACGGTCACCGCCGAGACAGCCCCCTCCGCCGGGACCGGCAGCCGGGAGAAGCTCCACAAACTGGAACGCGAGGAAGAGGAGCTCAAAGCGATGCTCGCCTCCCTTACCAGCAAGATCAACGATCTCAAGCAGCAGGAAAGCTGAGTTCAATTCATTCGTAGGCATTTAGATTTTAAATATACGAGATCATTTTTTGGGAGGAAATTATGAAGAAGAAGTACATCATCATGCTGGTCGTTATCGTATTGGCGGTTGCGCTGGTTCTCGTGCTCGCCGCATGCGGTTCCAAGTCCAACAAAGACAAAGATGTGGCTGAAAAAGAAGTGGAAGTTCAGGATGAGGATACCCCGCTGGCCTCCACTGCCGGTACCTCCGGCACGGCCGCTGCCGCCTCCGCCGGAACCGGTACGGGTGCTGTGACCACTTACGCCAAGAAGACCCCCAGCGCTGCCGTGACTTCCGGAACTACTACCGCCACCACGCCGGTTACCACGACTACTCCGACCACTACCACAACGACGACCAAAACCAGCACCGGCACAGGTATTGCCGGCGCGCTGGACACCATGATTAACAAAGCCGAAAAAACCACCGACGGCGTCGCGAATGCCATCATCGGCTACAAGTTCGGCCTGGTCCAGAACTTTGTGGATGCCGGCACAAATATCGCCGACAGCCTCCTGAGCGGCCTGACGGGCTGATTTTCTCAGATACTGTTCTCGCAAATCGAGGGCTGAAGCGGACTGCTGATAGTACAGCAGTCCGCTTCAGCCTGTCAAAGAACTAAAAGGGATCAATTTTTTAATGACGCGGGGGGCAGCGGAGTGACATTTTTGCAAAGAAGTATTTCGCAAAAAAACTCGGTGTTGATAAGGTAGAATAAGTTGCGCAAATTGAAGAAGCCATAAAAATGGGCACGGTTTGCAGCTCTCTGTTAGAATGAAGTCACGACACACCATTCTGAAAGGAGACAGCAAACCATGTCCGAAAAAATTGTACAGCTTAATGAGGAAGTAATCAAGGGCCAGATCAAAGAACTGGTTCGGGGCAGCGTGGAGGAAACGCTCAACGGCCTTCTGGAGGCCGAAGCGGCGAAACTGACGCAGGCAGCTAAATACGAGCGCAGTGAGGAGCGTCAGGGCTACCGCAGCGGTCATTACAGCCGAAACCTTACCACGACTTCCGGCGATGTCACGCTCAACGTACCCCGTCTCAAGGGAATTTCTTTCGAGACCGCCATCATTGAGCGGTATCGCCGCAGGGAAAGCAGCGTTGAAGAAGCACTCATTGAGATGTATCTGGCCGGCGTCTCCGTGCGCCGTGTGGAGGACATCACAGAGGCTCTGTGGGGCAGTAAGGTATCCCCCTCCACCATCAGCGAGCTGAACAAGAAAGCCTACGTCCATATCGAGGACTGGCGCAACCGGCCGTTACAGGGCGGGCATTATCCGTATGTCTACGTGGACGGTATCTACTTGCGCCGAAATTGGGGCGGGGAGTACGAAAACGTAGCCATTCTGGTGGCAATCGCAGTCAACGAGGACGGCTACCGGGAGGTTTTGGGTGCTGCTGAGGGGATGAAAGAAGACAAGGCCAGTTGGGTCAGCTTCTTCCAATGGCTCAGAGGCCGCGGCCTGGATGGCGTGAAGCTCATTGTCGGGGACAAGTGCCAGGGTATGCTGGAAGCTGTGGGAGAAGTGTTCCCGGAGGCGAAGTACCAGCGCTGCGTGGTGCACTTTTACCGCAACGTGTTCTCTGTGGTGCCAAAATCCAAAATCAAGCTGGTGGCAAAGATGCTCAAAGCCATCCATGCCCAGGAGAGCAAGAAAGCGGCCAGAGAGAAGGCTAAGGCGGTAGTGGCGCAGCTCCAAGACCTGAAACTGAAAGAAGCCGCCAAAAAGGTTGAAGACGGCATTGAAGAAACGCTCACCTATGCGGATTTTCCGTCTGAGCATTGGACTCGCATCCGCACCAACAACGTGATAGAACGGCTGAATCGCGAGATTCGCAGGCGCACCCGCGTGGTGGGCTGCTTCCCTGACGGAAACTCGGCACTCATGCTCGTCTGCGCCCGCTTGCGGCATGTCGCCGGTACCCAGTGGGGCAACAAAAAGTACATGAACATGAAGCATCTGGAGGCGGCTGCTGAGGACGCTTCCATTGCCGGTTAACTTTATTCCATCTGAGACTGCAAACTAATTTGCGCATTAATCTTGACACTACCTCGGTGTTTCGAGGCTGTCAATAAGACTCTTATGACAGCCTCAAGCGGACTGTTGCGGCAGCAGCAGTCCGCTTTGTTCTATTCGCCTTTGTATTTTCGCCGGGTAGCCAGTCCGCCGCGGATATGCCGTTCGGCTTTGTTGATCTCCAACAGCTCCCGCACACTGGCGCACAGCGCCGGGTCCACGCTCCGCAGCCGCTCGGTGACATCTTTATGTACGGTGGATTTGCTGACGCCGAAGTGCGCGGCGGCGTCCCGGACGGTGGTGCGCTTTTCCAGAATATAATTGCCCAGCGCACAGGCTCTTTCTTCAATGTTGGTTCTCATAATCAACACTCCCAACGATTGGCCTTACGCAAGCTTATGCGGAGAAAGAGTTCATTATGAAGTCCCGGCATTGCGGTGGCGCAGCTTTTCCAGCGATATTGTTTTTCGGCCGACGATGCGGACTGCCGCGCAACAGGGAGCGCGGAGACACCGGGCCGGAAGCCGGAGATCGCCGCCGGGTCGCGCCTGTCCCCGTTTTTATTCTTCATCCGCGGGGGGGGGGGCTTGGCACGAAATTAACTATATTAGTGCTTTTCAACGGGGTGAAAGTAGTATATACTGGCCCATAAAAGGGAGGAATCAACTTGCAGTTTCAACCAAAAAATGTCGCGCTGCGCGACGGCACCGTCTGCCGGCTGCGCAGCCCGGCCCCGGCGGATGCGCAGGCTATGCTGGACTATCTGCGCCTCACCTCGGGCGAGACGCCCTATATGATCCGTTTCCCGGATGAAGTGACTCTCACGGTTGAGCAGGAGCGCGCTGTGCTGGAAGACAGGCTGACCGCGCCCCGCGCCGGCATGATCGGCGCGTTTATCGGCGGCGTGCTCGCCGCCAACTGCGGCGTCGATCCCGTGGCGGAGCGGCGGAAACAGAGTCATCGCTGTGAATTCGGTATCGCGGTGAAGCAGGCTTTCTGGGGCAGGGGCATCGGGGGGCTGCTGCTGGACGAAGCGCTGCGCTGGGCGGGAGAGACGGGATACGAACAGCTGGAGCTGAGCGTCTTCGGCGAGAACGTCCGGGCTCAGCGATTGTACCGCTCCCGGGGCTTTTCCGAGGTCGGCCGTGTGCCGCGCGCTTTTCGGTTGGGGGAGGGCGTTTACGACGACGAGATCATCATGATCCGGGATCTGTAGGACCCGCAGCAGAAAATGGATAATTTAAAATCTGTTAATAATCATTGACGTTGTTTTGAGAATTCGTTATAATTAATAAATCTGAATCTTTATTTCAGATATTACACATTGAGAAAGGGAGTGGGGAACTATGGGAAGGTACGTGGTCAAAAGAGTTCTGCTTGCGTTTTTGACTATATTTATTATCTGTGCCATCACATTTTTCCTGATGCACGCGGTCCCCGGCGGGCCATTTAACCGAGAGAAGGCCCTGAGCGAGGCGACGATCGCGGCACTGAACGCACGCTATAATTTGGACAAACCACTGCTGACGCAGTTTTTTATTTATCTGCGCGAATTTTTCAAGGGCGACCTGGGCGTGTCGCTGAAGAACGGGCGTGAGATCTCCGCCATCGTCGGCGAGTGCTTCCCCATCTCCGCAAAGCTGGGCCTGCTGTCTGTGGCGGTGGCGCTGATCTGCGGCACGGTTTTCGGCAGCATCGCCGCCCTGACACGCAACAAGCTGCCCGACCGCATTATCATCTTCTTCTCCACGCTGTTCACCGCCGTGCCCAGCTTCATTCTGGCCACGCTGCTTTTGCTGATATTCAGCATAAAGCTCAACTGGGTACAGGTTTGGAACGCGACCTCCCACAGCTACATATTGCCGGTCATCGCTTTGGCGGCCTATCCCATGGCCTATACCACGCGTCTGGCCAAGACCAGCATGCTGGACGCGCTGGGTCAGGACTATATCCGCACGGCCCGGGCCAAGGGCGTCGCCCGCGGGAAGGTCATCTTCAAACACGCGCTGCGCAACTCGCTGATCCCCGTCATCACCTATGCCGGCCCAGAGATCGCCTATATCATCACGGGCTCCATGGTGGTGGAGACGGTCTTCACCATCGGCGGACTGGGCAGCCAGTTTGTCAGCGCCATCAACAACCGGGACTATACGCTGATCATGGCCACCACGATCTTTCTTGCGGTCTTGATGGTGGCAGCAAACCTGGTGTGCGACCTGCTGTATAAAGTCGTGGATCCCCGGATCCAGTACAATTGAAGGAGGAGGGATTCAAATGGCTGAATATGACGTTAATAAAATGCCCAAAAAATCGCCGCTGAGCGTGCAGATCAACCTTGAAAAGTTTGAGCCCGCCACCGACGAGGAAAAGCACCAGCAGGACGTGATGAGCCAGAGCACCACCTTTTTCAAGGACGGTATGCGCAAGCTGAGAAAGAACCCGCTGGCCATGGCCAGCATCATTATTCTGGTTCTGATCATTCTGATCATCATTTTCGCGCCCATGATCGTCCCCTACGGCTATACTGAGATCAACACGGTCAACGGCGTGCGCGACAAGAGCGCCAAAAACCTGGCTCCCTTCACCTACAGTGAGATGGAGCAGGAATGTATCGCCAACGGCGGCACCCGCTTCCCCCACATTTTCGGCACCGACGAGCAGTGCCGCGATTATTTCATGCGCGTGGTGTACGGTACCCGCGTGTCCCTTTGCGTCGGATTCTTCGCCAGCATCATCGTGCTGATTATCGGCATGATCTACGGCAGTATTTCCGGTTACGTCGGCGGGCGAACAGACCTGATCATGATGCGGATCGTGGACGTGATCTATTCGCTGCCCGACATGCTGATGGTCATCCTCTTATCGGTGGTCTTTAAGGAAATACTCAGTTTCAAGTCGGGAACGCTGCTGGCCTCGCTGGGCTCCAACATGGTATCGCTGTTTATCGTGTTCGGCCTGCTGTACTGGGTCGGCATGGCGCGGCTTATCCGCGGCCAAATCCTGACCATCAAGGAAAACGACTACGTTCTGGCGGCCAAGGCTGTGGGGGCCAAGTCCTCCCGCATCATCAAGCGCCATATCCTGCCCAACTGCCTGTCCGTCATTATCATTTCCACCGCCCTGCAGATCCCCTCCGCCATCTTCACGGAGAGCTATCTGTCCTTCGTGGGGCTGGGCGTTTCGGCCCCGATGCCGTCTCTCGGCTCACTTGCCAACACCGCGCGTGAGGGCCTGCAGTCCTATCCGTATAAGCTGGTGTTTCCCGCCCTTGTGATCTGCCTCATCGTCCTGTCTCTCAATCTTCTGGGCGACGGTATGCGGGACGCTTTCGATCCCAAACTGAAGAGGTGAGCGGCATGAGTGAAAACGGATACGAACATCTTCTGAGCGTGAAGGATCTGCACACGTCCTTTTTTACCGACAACGGCGAGGTTCAGGCCGTCAACGGCGTATCGTTCAATCTGGACGCCGGAAAGGTTCTGGGCATCGTGGGCGAATCCGGCTCCGGCAAGAGCGTGACGGCCTATTCCGTCATGCAGATCCTGGCCGATACCGGCAAGATCACCCAGGGCGAAGTCCTGTACAAGGGCGACAATATCACCAAATGGGGTGAGCGGCAAATGCGCTCCTTCCGCGGCAAGTGCTGCTCCATCATTTTTCAGGACCCCATGACCAGCCTCAACCCGGTGTTCACGGTGGGCAACCAGATCATGGAAGCCATCTTGCTGCACACCGAAAAGCGCGGCCAGGCCGCCCGGGACCGGGCGCTGGAGATGCTGCAGCTGGTAGGCATCAACGAGCCCGACAAGCGGCTGAAACAATACCCCTACGAGCTCTCCGGCGGTATGCGGCAGCGCGTGATGATCGCTATGGCGCTGGCCTGCGAGCCGGATGTCCTTATTGCGGACGAGCCCACCACCGCGCTGGATGTGACCATTCAGGCGCAGATTCTGGAGCTGATGCAGGACTTGCAGAAAAAGATGGGTATGGCCATCGTCATGGTCACCCATGATCTGGGCGTTATCGCCGAGATGTGCGACGAGATCATTGTCATGTACGGCGGCCGTATCTGTGAGCGCGGCACGGCGGACGAGATTTTCTATAACCCCAAGCACGAATACACCAAGGGCCTGCTGCGCAGCATCCCGGATATCAAAAACATGAAGGAGCGGCTGATCCCCATTTCCGGCACGCCCATCAACATGCTGAATATGCCCAAGGGCTGCGCCTTCTGCCCCCGCTGCGATTCCGCCATGAAGATCTGTCTGGAAGCCGTGCCGGAGGAGATCCGCATCAACGAGAATCATTTGGCATCCTGTTGGTGCAACGTCCGGGACGCGCGGAAAAACGGAGAGGGGGCGGCTGAGAAATGAGCGATTATATTCTGGAGGTCGATCACCTCAAGCAATACTTCCCCGTGCGTGTCGGCATGATGAAGACTGTCCCGCTCAAGGCGGTGGACGACGTCTCCTTCAGGATCGGTCATGGCGAGACTCTGGGTCTCGTGGGTGAATCCGGCTGCGGCAAGACCACCGTTGGCCGCTCCATCCTGCGCCTGTACGAGCCTACAGGCGGAACCGTTAAATTTGACGGCGAGGAGATCACGGGCAAGAACATCGGGCCCATGCGCCGCAGGATGCAGATGGTGTTCCAGGACCCCTATTCCTCGCTGGACCCGCGCATGACCGTGGAGGACATTATCGGCGAGCCGCTGGATGTCCACCATCTTTACGGCAACCGCAAGGAGCGCCGGGAAAAGATCCTGCACCTGATGGAGCTGGTGGGCCTGAACGCCGAGCACGCCACCCGCTATGCCCACGAATTTTCCGGCGGCCAGCGGCAGCGCATCGGTATTGCCCGGGCCCTCGCCGTCGACCCCGCCTTCATCGTCTGCGACGAGCCCGTCTCCGCGCTGGATGTGTCCATCCAGGCGCAGGTCATCAATATGTTCGAGGATCTGCAGGCCCAGCTGGGCGTCGCGTATCTGTTTGTGGCTCACGACCTGCTGGTGGTGCATCATATTTCCAAGCGTATCGCCGTCATGTATCTTGGCCACATTGTGGAGACCGCAGACGCCGACGAGCTGATGGATGCGCCGATGCATCCCTATACCCAGTCTCTGCTTTCCGCGGTGCCCATCCCCGATCCCAATACGGCCCGGGAGAGAAAGCGCATCGTGCTGGAGGGCGACGTGCCCAGCCCGCTGAAAATGCCCACAGGCTGCCCCTTCCGCACCCGCTGCCGCTACGCCACCGAGCAGTGCGCCGCGGAGAGCCCGCAGCTGACAGACCGCGGAAACGGCCACGAGGTGGCCTGCTGGAACAAGTAAACAGCGGGGGCGGGCGTCCGCGAAAAAATGGCAATTTAAAGTGTTGAAATATTCTGAATATTCAGTTATACTTTGGATACGCCGAATACGCCGATTTTGTAGTTCACTCTTGCGGTGCAGGAGAAAACAATAATAAATATGGGAGGAAAAAAATGAAAAAGTTTCTAGCATTGCTTCTTGCCCTCGCCATGGTGTTTGCGCTGTGCGCCTGCGGCGGCAGCTCTACCACGGGCGGCGGCAGCGGCGACGGGACCGACGCCAATTCTCTCGTGACGTCCGCGTTCATCGACCCGCTGAACGACTGGTCCAAGTATGATGATCTGATCGCTCAGATCAAGTCCAGCACGGACTTTACGGCCCGTACCAAACTGATGCACCAGGCTGAGGACATCCTGATGTCCAACTTCTGCATCCTGCCGTTCTATTATTACAACGACATTTATCTGCAGAAGTCCTATGTGGACGGCATCTATTCCAACCTCTTCGGCTTTAAGTTCTTCCAGTACAGCACCCTGTCCAACGGCTCCGACACGCTGCGCCTCAACCTCGCCAGCGAGCCTACATTCCTTGACCCCGCGCTGAACAGCACCGTTGACGGCGCCTGCCTCGCGGTCAACAGCTTCGCCGGTCTCTACACCTACGACACCAGCGGCAAGACCGTTCCCGACTGCGCCGAAAGCTACACTGTCTCAGCTGACGGTCTGACCTACACCGTGAAGCTGAAGTCCGGCCTGAAATGGTCCGACGGCTCCGACCTGACCGCCAAGGATTTTGAGTACTCCTGGAAGCGCGCCGCCAGCCCTGTTACCGCCGCCGACTACGCTTACATGTTCTCCGGCTTTGACGGCTATGACAACAACGGCGCGATCAACGTCACCGCCACCGACGACACCACCCTCACCTTCGTCCTCAGCTCCCCCTGCGCTTACATGGAAGATCTGATGGCGTTCCCCGCCTTCTATCCTGTCAAGCAGTCTGAAGTTGAGAAATACAGCGATTGGCAGACCAGCCCCGGCCACTGGTGCCAGGACGCGGGCTTTGTGTCCAACGGCGCTTATACCTGCACCGGCTGGGATCACAACGTCTCCATGACCTATGAAAAGAACCCGTACTATCATAACGCCGACAAGGTCACCGTCAACAAGCTTCAGTTCATGCTCTCCGCCGACGATACGGCGATTTTCGCCGCTTACAATGCCGGCAACATCGACTTTGCCGATACCGTTCCCACCGACGAGGTGAAGAACCTCCTCCAGAACAAGGAGTTCCATATCGTCGACAACCTTGGCACCTACTATGCGGCGTTCAACTGCAAGAGCAAGCTGTTCGACGGCAAAACTCCCCAGCAGGCCGCCTGCATGCGTGAAGCCATCTGCATCCTGATCGACCGCGACTACATCGTCACCAACATCGGACAGACCGGCCAGGTTGCCGCCAACGCTTTCATCCCGCTGGGCATGGCCGACGGCAACGGCGGCGTGTTCAGAACCGATGATAGCACCGGCTACTTTGCACTGAACGGCATCACCAAGGATAAGGATGCCACGCTGGAGAGGGCCCGTACCCTGCTGAAGGCCGCCGGCTACAAGTTCGACGATAAAGGTATGCTGGCCTCCGACACCCCGATGGAACTGACCTACCTGACCAACAACGGCACCGGCCATGTGGCCGTGGCCGAGGCCATGCAGCAGGATCTGAGCGCTCTGGGCATCAACGTGACCATCAACCAGATGGACTGGAACGTGTTCGTGGAGGAGCGCAAGGCCGGCAACTTCGACTTCTGCCGTGAAGGCTGGCTCGCCGACTTTAACGACCCCATCAACATGCTGGAGATGTGGACCACCAAGTCCGGCAACAACGACTGCCAGTTTGGCCGCGTTGACACTGCCGCCACTACCGCTCCCTGAGCAATCAATCGACCCCGGACAGGGCGCTTCGGCGCCCTGTCTTTTTTGCGCGGTTGACGGGCCGCGCGGCGGGGAATATAATGGGACATCCCAAAAACGGAGCTGATACCATGACCAGAAGCAGCGGCGTACTGCTGCCGGTGTATTCGCTGCCCTCACCGTATGGCGTGGGCACCTTCGGCCGCAGCGCCTACGATTTTATTGATTTCCTCAAGACGGCGGGACAGCGCTATTGGCAGGTCCTGCCCCTGGGTTTTACCGACTTTGCCGGCTCGCCCTATTCCTCCGTCTCAACCTTCGCGGGCAATCCCGACTATATCGATCTGGACATTCTGGCGCGGGACGGCCTGCTGGAGCCGCCGCTGCTGACCGGGCTGGACCGGGCGGGGGATGCGGCGGTGCTGGACCGCGCGGCAGTTCATGCCGGCAGGGAAGCGCTGCTGCGCCGGGCTTTTGAAAACGGCCGGGAGCGGTACGCCGCCCAACTGGAGCAGTTTTGCGCCCGGACCGGCTGGCTTCGCGGATTTGCCCTCTACCTTGCGCTCAAGACCCGCTTTGGCGGAAAGCCCTGGTACGACTGGCCGGAGGAACTGAAAGCCCGCAGAAGCGACGCAGTGGCCGCTCAGGAGCTGGAGAACCGCGAGGAGATCGCCTATCAGGAATTCCTGCAATTCCTGTTTTACCGCCAGTGGCGGGCGCTGCGGGACTATGCCCGCGAAAACGGCGTGCAGATCATCGGCGACGTGCCCATCTATGTGGACGCCGATTCCGCGGACGTGTGGACGGAGCCCTGGTTTTTCGAGCTTGACGCGCGCTGCCGGCCCATCGACGTGGCCGGCGTGCCGCCGGATTATTTCTGCGCGGAGGGGCAGCTCTGGGGCAATCCGCTGTACGACTGGGAGCGCATCCGCGCGGACGGCTGGGGCTGGTGGATCCGCCGCATCGACGGCGCGAGGGCGCTGTACGACGTGATCCGCATCGACCATTTCCGCGCTTTCGCCAGTTTTTGGGCGGTGCCCTTCGGGCAGGCCACCGCAATCAACGGCCGGTGGCGCGCTGGCCCCGGAGAGGCGCTGGTCTCGGCGCTGCAGGGCTGGTTTCCCGGCGTGGAATTCATTGCCGAGGACCTGGGCATCCTAACCCCGGATGTGGGCCGGCTCATTCGCAAGACGGGCCTGCCCGGCATGAAGGTGCTGGAATTCGCCTTCGCGCCCGACGGCTCGTCGGATTACCTGCCCCACAAGTACGAACCCAACTGCGTCTGTTACGCGGGTACCCACGACAATAACACCATTCTCGGCTGGCTGGAGGATATCGGCCCCGGGGAGCGGGATTTCGCAAAAAAATACCTCGCCGTCAACGGCGGGGAGGGCTGGTGCTGGGGCCTGCTGCGGGGCGGCATGGCCTCCCCGGCGAAGCTGTATATTGCCCAGATGCAGGACCTGCTGGAAAAACCCGGGTCGTGCCGCACCAACAGCCCGGGCACGGTGGAGGGAAACTGGCGATGGCGGCTGCTGCCGGGCGAATGCAGCCCCGCGCTGGCCGAAAAGCTGCTGGAATACACGAAAATGTACGGCAGAGCGAAATAAAGAAGAGAGCGGCGGTCAGCCGCTCTCTCGCCTTATCCGAGCTCTTCGTCCAGCACCTCGCCGCTGCACACCGTGTTGGTGGGCCCGGTGAGCAGGATATCCCGCGCCGAGCCGCCCTCCGGCGTGACGGTGACGGCGAGCTCGCCGCCGGGCATGGCGATCTTCACATCCCGCCCCGAGACGGCGCCCAGCAGCGTCAGGGCGGCCACGGCGGCCCCGCAGCCCGTGCCGCAGGCCAGCGTGAAATCCTCCACGCCGCGCTCAAAGGTCACGGCCTTCAAAGCGTCCGGGCCCAGTACCTTCACAAAGGTCACGTTGGCGCCCTTGGGGAAAGCGGGATCGCGGCGCAGGGTTTGCCCCATTTTGCGCAGCTCGTCCGTCTCCAGCGCGTCCCAGCCGTCAAAGCGCACCACGCAGTGAGGCAGCCCGGGGTCCCCCAGCTCCACGTAGGACGCGGCGTAGTCCTTGCCGTGATAGCGGACGGGGTGCTCCAGCGTCAGCACGCTGGGGTCGTTGAGGCGTACCTGATACGTCCGCCGGTCGATGCGCCGGCCGGTGACCAGCCCCGCGGTGGTCTCCACCCGCTGGATATCACCGGCCAGACCGTGCTCGCAGCCGTAGCGGCAGATGCAGCGCGCCCCGTTGCCGCACATCTCGCCCAGAGAGCCGTCGGCATTGTAGAACAGCATGGCAAAATCACCGCCGTGCCGGGCGGGGGAGACCGCCATCAGCCCGTCGGCGCCGATGGAGAGCCGCCTGGTGCAAAGCCTCGCCGCAAGCCGGGACAGCATTTCGCCGGAAAGGCTCCCGTCTCTGTTGTCGATCACGATGAAGTCGTTTCCGGCTCCCTGCATTTTGGTAAATTCCATCCCGCGCCTCCGAATTTGCAATTTCCATCAGTATAACACACCGCCGCAAGCGGATTCAACGGTGAAAAAGAGCGGCAAAATTTCTTGACATAGGCTATTTGCTATGCTAAGATATTCAGGCTGACAGAATCGATGTTATTTCGGCTTGCAGAAGTACCCAAGAGGCCGAAGGGGCTCCCCTGCTAAGGGAGTAGGGTGTGATGAGCACCGCGAGAGTTCAAATCTCTCCTTCTGCGCCACGCCGCCGCGAACGATTGGGTTCGCGGCGGTTTTCAGTTCCCGATAGGGAGAGATACCCAAGTGGTTGAAGGGTCCGGTCTTGAAAACCGGTAGGTGGGTCACTCCCACGCAAGGGTTCGAATCCCTTTCTCTCCGCCATACAAAAAGCCTTGAAATCTCAACGATTTTGAGGCTTTTTCTTTATCTGTAAGTTCGCGTTTACCCCTAAGTTTACCCCTTACAGAAAAATTTTGGCCCATTTGCAGCTATGAAAAGACCCCGCCGAGGTCATCCCCGGCGAGGTCATTTTTTTATGCTTGCTTGATATTCAGACTATCAAAATAAGTCTGCATCCGGGCGGCGGTGTCCTCCTGCATCTTTTCCGAGCTATGGGCGTAAACGTCCAGCGTAAAGGAGGCAGTAGCGTGACCTAATAGCTGCTGAACTGATTTCACATCCGCCCCGGACGCTATGGCCACAGTGGCGGCCGTGTGGCGGAGGTCATGCACACGGGCATCTGGCCTACCGATACTGGCGGCGATTTTCTTGAAATGACTGACAAAAGTCGGGGTCATAAGGTGTACGCCCGTCGCGTTAGTGAATACCAAATCGTCCGTGTTACTCCATGCTTCACCAGCCGCGAATCTGTTTTCAACCTGCCGCTGCCGCTCCGCCCGGAGATAATTAAAGGTAATTGGCGGCGGCGAGATTGTGCGGGTCTTTCCGCTTTTGGTGGTGTCACTGATGTAATAGGTCTTTCCGTCGTGCCGCTGAAGTTGTTGACTGACGGTAATTTTCTCAGCCTTGAAATCCACGTTAGACCACGGTAAGCCGAGACATTCCCCTTCCCGAAGCCCGGCAAACAGGCACACCGAATAGGCGTTGCACATGGGGTCATCCTTTATTGCATCCAAGAATAGCGGGATCTCCGAATCAAGTAACGGATGAATTTCAGCTTTTTTGATTTTTGGGAGCTCTGCGCCCTCACATGGATTTGAAACGATATACCCCTGTTTCTGCGCCACGGAGAACGCTTTGTGCATCACGGCGGCGACATTCTTCACGGTCTTGCCCGAAAGGTCGTTGGCTGTCATGGTGTTGTAGACCCGCTGAATGTCAACTCCCTTGACAGCTTGTAATTCCATTGCCCCGATTGACGGGTAAATATGCTTCTTCGCTATGTTTTTGTAGGCGTATAAGGTGCTCTCACGGACTTTGTTCACGCAAAACGTGTCCAGCCATAGCGTTATCCATTGTTTTACGGTGGCCTTTGTGGGCGCGATATACTCCCCGGTGTCAATATTTTTTGTGGCCGCCCGCAGTTTTTCCGCCACTTCCTTTTGGCTTTTGCCGGTAACGGTCTTGCGGACGGGCTTGCCTGTGCCGGGGTCACGCCCTACGGAATAACGCGCTTCCCAATAGGTGTATTGCTGCCCCTTGCGGGTGATAGTCTTCTTGCGAATACTGCCGCTACCGGCGGGGTTACGGGTGTTCTTCGTCCGTGCCATGATCGCCGCCTCCATTCTCAAAAGAGTGGTTTTCCAAATACTCCCGATAATCCGCTTCCATGTCGCCAAGGTGTTCCAACGTGGCTTTCGCGCCCGTCAGGGCATCCAGAGCGACGGCAAATACTCTGGTGGCCTGCTTTTTTATTTCGCCGATCTTGTAGAGAAATAAATCTTGATACGCGGGCAGTACAAAACCTAATGTGCTAACACTGCGGTACCGTTCTAAATCTTCGGGTGTCAGAGCTGCCAACGCTTCGGACCTTTTCCGCATGTTGTACACAAGCATGCTTAGACTAATAATATCGGCATTACTATTTGGAAATCGGACCGTAAGCAGCGCATTTACTAGATCAAGTAATGGGCTATAGTCCTTGTTGTGTAGCAACTCCACCGCGCCTTCATCAAGGCCGGTATAGGCGCACACACCCTGTAACGTGGCGTCCGGGTTCTTGACATCCGATAATCCGAGTAACCAATCAGTCGATACGCCGCACACCGTGGCTATCCGTAACAGGTCAGCCGCGTTTGGCAAGCGTTCTCCGTTTTCATAGAAGCCAATTGTGGCCGCGGATAAGCCGAGTAGTTTTCCAAATGCGGCTTGTGAACGGTCTCCGCGTAATTGATTAAACCGTATCATAAAGGTAGTGTTCTTGCGGTCAGATTTTTCAACAACATTTGTTTTCATACTGCGCTCCAATAACTGCATTTGTTATGATGCGTTGTTATTTTACTATATTGGTTGCAACTACAATTGTTTGATGCTATAATAACGCCATAAACAAGTGTTGTCAAGTGCTTTTTGAAAATTATTTTTAGGAGGGTAACATGAACGCTGACGTAAAGGCAAAAGCATGGGAGAAGGGCGTGAAACTCTGGCAGATTGCGGACGCATTAGGCATACAAGACAATGCTTTCTCCCGCAAGCTCCGCCACGAATTGACCGCCGAGGAAAAAGAGAAGATTTTCAAGGTCATAGACGGGTTGGCAAGGAGGTGATCGGATGGATGATATTCAAAAGCTCGCAATCAACGCAGACGAGGCCGCTAAAATGTTGGGGATCAGCAAACCGGTGATGTACGATCTCATGCATAGCGCAGGATTTCCGGTTATCAAGGTCAGCGCGAACCGCTATATCATCCCAGTGGACAAGTTGAAGTCGTGGCTCAACGAGCAGGCGGGGTGATACGGTGTGCCGAAATACCGCAAGCAGCCGCTTCCGCTTTGGGTCACCGCCACGCTTGACGGGCGGGAGGGCCGATTTGTTCAGTTAGGCAATACCATGCTGACCGGAAAAAACTCAAAATTCAAAACACTTCCGGCAGGGGCGCAGATGCTTTACATTGACATGGTAATGGAAGCCGGAGGAAAGCGCGAGTTTGAATTTTCACTGTCTTCTGCAACAAAGTACGGGATAGCAAAGGGAACTTTTGAGCGGAACAAGAAGCTTTTGATTACAAACGGATTTGTGGAGTGTATAGAGAACAACGCCCACAGATGGCAGAAAAATAAATATAGGTTTTCATTTTGTTGGAGAGAGCCCGCGAGTGTGTCCCCTTTGGGGAGCGGTTAATTGGGCTATATGCATGGCAATATATAGTATACCCTATCCAAAATGGGGGTGGTCAATGAAGCAAAATTTTTCACTGGTACCCCCATTTTGGATACAGTAACCTTCGATAAATTGCTCCCAGTGACCCAAAATGGTGCAAGTTTATAACCCTACCGTGACCCAAAATGGGGGCCGAAAAATGAAGATTCCCCGTTATTTTCCCTGAACATGTTCCGAACACGTTTTTTTATTACGCCCGCTAATGGGCTATACATGTACCGCTAAAGGTACATACCTACATACTTACTAAGGAGAAAATAGAATATGCGTATCGCTAACTATTGGGAAACAGAAGAACCCGAAACACTGAACACAGGCAAGAATGTACTGCGCCATTTCCCGGAGGCCGAGCGGCTGCAGGTCAGCACACCCGACTTTGTGGGCCGTGATGGACAAACCCATACCGGCAAAACCGTGGGTGTTGATTTGGAGCCTATTCATGAAAAGATCGCCGCCGGCGGTGACGAGGCAAAGGCCGTGGTGGACTTCTTTGCCCATGTTGTCGGCATTGAACAGGAGGCAAAGGAGGAATGAAAGTGCTCAGACCGTTAAAGGCAATCAGAACGAAATGCCTTGACTGTTGCTGTCAGCAGCGCAACGAGGTCAGGTCGTGCCCGTCAACCGATTGCTCGCTCTGGCCTTATCGCTTCGGACGCCGCCCCGCACCAGATGAAACTACGCAAGATTAATGGGCAGCTGAGAAACGCCCGCAACGCGAATAAACCCCTACAAGCGTAAGGCTTTCAGAATTTCCGGGGGTGGGGTGGTATACTTTGCCGCCCCCCGGAAATCAGTTTTATTTGCGTGACATCATGCAGTAATGAGAGCAAATTTTGAAAGGAGGCTACACAGCATCGCAATAAAAACGGGAACGCTCGTGTTTTGGGCGGGCGTTCCCCACTGATTAGCGCCTATGGCACTTCATGACCCAGCGCCCAGTAAGGTTGTCTCCGGGGCCTATGAGTATTCCACCTACAAGGCAAACCGTCAGATTGCGGCACAGCGCGGGGAAACGTCCAAAGACAGCGAATGGGACAAGTATGCCGACGCAGAGAAGAACGGTGTGGATTTCTGGACGATGTGGAAGATCAAGCACCCGGAAGATAAGAACGATAACGGCAAAGCAGACGAGAAGGAGCAGAAGGCCGCTATCAATGCGTTGGCCGGGATTACGTCACAGCAAAAGACATATCTGCGAAAGAGCATAAAATAACATCCCGATAGCATCGGAATATCAACGGGAGACGCCAAACTTTCTGACGCCTCCCGCAAACCTATTATGTGGGCGCAATGTCACGCTTTTGAGCCGCTGGAAGTGCCTGTTTACGGGCGTTTTGAAAAGCATTTTTTGATTAGAGGTCAAATTATACCGGCAGGGCTAAAAATGCGATTTATAAGCGTGACATATGCGGCAGGAGGTGACACAGGCGAATACAAAACAATGCCACGGTTGCCGATACTGGCGGCGGCTATCCCCGTGCTTAAAACAACGTGCTTGTCACTATATTCTTGATATGTACTCTCTGCGCAGACGCGACGGTGACGTGTGCAAATCAAAGGACAGCACGCAATACATACCACGGCGGCCAGAATAATTCCAATTATCAAAAATTAGGTAACTCTAAATTAGCCGGGGAATCACCATATTTCTATTATCTTCACTCTCTACATTTCCGGGCTCCATTTGTGTGCGTGCCTAAAGCCTTTATGCTCTGCTTCTACTACAGTGTGTACATAACAGTCTCCTTTATTCGAAGTTATTCTTACTCTGTCATATTGCTGGTCGAAAGGCAAATGATAGATTTTTTCCCCGCCCTTTGCTATGTTACATTTTATAATCGGGTAATCATCAAGAGGGAAATTGTCTTTTACTTGAATGCTTAGGTATTCAGCAAATCGCTTAGCTTCATCGGATAATGTGGAAGATGTATAGATAATAGGAGTTACTTCACAATCACCATTTTCCATACTATAAACAGCCGTAGCGCCATATAACTGAGCAACTGTATTTTCTCTCACAAACTTGCTGGCGGCTAAAGAATAGCGCTTGCATTGGATAACAACTATTACACCTTCCTTTTTTGCAACAAGATCAATTCCCCTGTCTTCAACCCCACTTACGGCCCCAACGTAATCGACTGCGAACCCATTGCTTTCGTATACATATCCAACAAAACGTTCGTAATCACGTCCGGCTTCCCAGTTAGACCGACCTCGTTTCATATATCTGTCAAGTGCAAGCTGGTTTTTCTGAGTGACAGATAGCCTCGAATACTCGCTTGGGGAGAGCCATTTACGCGTATTATCATAACCGCTATCGATATTAGCCGCATCTTCAAACGCAACTTTGGGTTCTATTGCCTCAAAATCTTTAAGCCATGGATATATGTTTTCTAGGAAAGTAAGTTGGTATTCAATTTTTTTACATTTTTGTACTACCTCTCGTTTTGACTTAGCAATAGCGGAAATTTCCTCGGCAGCTCTTATTGCTGGGCGCTTTTTATGACAAAGACTGTTTGATATTTGTTCGTCATAAACATACAACAAGTCTGCATATTGGGTTGCCATCCAAGGATAAGTTTGCAACTGCTCGGCATTCAACCTCTGTATTTTAGCCCGGTATCCTTGCTCCCAGACAGAAAGCGCATTATTCATGGCTTTGTTACGTACGTCCTCAATTTCTTTGTTTGCCTTGCTGCATATATCTTTAAACTGATTGTTTGCATCTCGTATTAAGCTTGCAACTGCGGAACACAGAATAGCGATTACCACAACATCCCATGAAGCACAAGCACTTACTGCTGCATTCAACCCAAGTTGAGCGCATAACCATTCAGCTATAAGCTTTAATATCCATCCGGGACCAATAGCTGCGATAAAAAGCCAAAGCAGTATGTACAGTAGGAATGTTTTTAAATTGCATCCTGATTTATTTTCAAACGGGTTGTACGCTTCAGCACTTGACTTGCGTTCTTCTGAATAAGAGATTATCTGTGGAGCTGAATTTTTTGCGGAGTTATCGCCCTTTATTGAACCCCTCAACCCATTTATAAACATCGGCCAATCCGACACCAATTCATCATCAAAGTTCTTTGAGCGTACATACTGCGCTCCGCAAGGGCAAGTAAATGCGAGATTGTTATCAGCATCACATAACATAAAATTTCCACATACAGGGCACATATAGACGCATTTTCTCACATTTAAGCCTCCACTTACCAATACTATGCACTATCCAAATTTTTACTCTAAAATAATTGTACGCCAATATTCCCATTGCAGCTATTATTTCTTTCTACAAAATTCAACGTTTGCATTGACATATGTGCATAAAAGATAGACAGATTGGCCTATAATTGCAGGGCATTTACAAAATGGTTTAGAATTATTTGTGATCTCCATTTTTTAGAACCTGCCCCCCGTTTTTCCGGGTGGGGGTATATAGTAAAATAGCGCCGCCGTTATGGTGGCGCTGTTTCTTTATGCGATTCTGAGATTGTTTTTCATGCAAGCGCACATATAGACCTATAGGTTCGCCAGCGAGAGCGCCGTCGTTTTTCCGGGTGGCCCATCGGGTAGGTGGCAGGCAGGCACATGGCTCCTAGCTCACCCACAAGCCCCTGTGCAGCCCAGGAGGGTTATCCATTGCCCTAGTCAAGCAGCTAATTGGATGTTATAAGAGTATACAAAATTGGAATACCTTCAAAATGAAGATTTGCCAAACTTCCAAGGCAAAACAGCAATGCAAAAAAACAAAGTGGCGAAAACCTCCACTTTGAAAAGCGGCAAGTGCCCAAAACGGTAACTTGCCGCAAAGGAGACAGGCTCGACCCGTTTTCAGTTGTCCTCAAATTGAGGGGGGGCAAGGCTCACTCTCTGGCGGCACTTTGCATATCACGTTCTATTCTTGCCCCAGCTATTTCCTCTGCGAGGGAGGCCAATGCCGCACCGGCTATATTACAGGCTGCCTCATTTGTTTCCCTAGTATAGAAGCTATCTGGGCTGCCAATACCAAGCAAGATATGAGCCATCTCATGCCCAAGAATAAAAGCGGCTTGCTCATCGCTCTCAAAACAATCGCTCTCCGGCATCATTATGGCTTTGGCTTCGGCATCAGCCCTTGCGAGTATCTCACCGTCAATACAATCATCTGGAACTTCCTGATATACTATTCGGAACCCTGCATCACAGCAAATTTGCTCAAGGGTCTTATAGACTAATCCATTCCTATACATATTCACACCCCCTCACCGTCGCTGGGTACATACTCCATAATATCCCCTGGCTGACAGTCTAGCAGCGCGCACAATGCCGAGATTGTTTCTGTGGTAACGGCCTCCCCATGCTTGAGCTTGTTTACCGTTCGGGGGTGTACTCCGTTCTGTCTAAGCCAATATGTTGAGCTATACCCACGCTCAGACAGAAGTTGAAACAGTTTATCGTATTTTATAGGCATATCCTCACCTCACCATAGTATATTATCACATTAATGATGTTCCCGTAAAGGTACAATTTGCACAAATCAGTATGTTCCTTTCCGTACACAATGCCATCTTGAAATATGTTCCCGATATGGTACAATATAGACAGTCAAGGGGAGCAAGGCCGGACATACTGGTGAAACGGATGGACTACCTAATACATTCCAGATAGGCCGCTCCCCGACAATATGAAAGGAGCAGAGACCATGAGTGCAAAAGATATTGAGGCCAAAATTAAGGAGCTTCGAGAGCTGCAAGCCCTCATTGACGAGGCGCAGACCGAAGCCGAAGGTATCAAAGACACGCTGAAAGCCGTCATGGGTGACACAGAGGAACTTCGGGCGGGAGAATACAAGGCGACATACAAGCCGGTTACCTCTGCCAAATTTGACGCGGCGGCATTCAAGGCCACTCATGCCGAGCTCTACAGCCAGTACACCCGGCAGACTACCACCCGCCGCTTCTGTGTGGCGTAGGACGAAAGGCGGAGCGGGGGCATTATCCGCTGCCCGCTCCAATTTATACATCTGCCCCCATTCTTGAGGGGAGAAAGGCTTATCATGGTAAGAATAGAAGTTAAGGAGACAGACGAGCAGAAAGCCCGCTCCATGGCAATCATAGAGGCAGGCCCGGATATGCTCAAACTGTACAACAGATCAAGCGAAACGGGAAAGCAAATTCTGCGGCTATTTGTTCTGCTGGACGAAGCCACTCAGGACAAGGCGCTTGAGATGATGCGAGAATCAGGAGGTACAAATGAGTGAAGATGACCGGCGAATACTTAGTATGTTAGATAGAGCAACGGATAAAGACGCATTTATTTCTGCGCTGGAAGAATCAGCCCGCGAATACTCAACACGGCCTCCTGTTAATCCAGCTAGCAAGGGGCAGTAAGTCCGAACGGGAGCAGAAAGGGGGGCGACGCCTACAGACAGCCCAAGATTAAAACAGAATATCAACGCGCAGGGGAGCGGTGAAAGCCGTTCTTCTGCTTTTTTAGTATTCTCACAGATCATATGCGGTGTATAATGTCACCGTATCAAATAACATATATTAGGAGGTTCCATATGAAATACGACACAACGCTTTTCCCCTCCGTGCTGGCCGACATTACCGCCTATGCGGACAAGCACTTTGACGGTGCACGGCGGTGGAATGTCAAGCAGATAGCGCAGTACATGGGAAAGACCCGCCAGTGGTGCTACAGCACCTACGGCGTAACGGTTCATGGCGGATGGACTATTTTTGAGCTGGCAAGGAGGCTGTCATACTAATTGATTTACCCCTAAGTTTACCCCAAACAGATTTTTTTCGGCTACTACTGGATTTTTCTAAGTTGTCTGCAAACCATTGATTTTACTGAGTTTCAATGCTGGGATATTTTAAAATTTATCTCGTTTTTTTGCCCTAAATAAAATTCGAATCCCTTTCTCTCCGCCAAAAAAGAGGACCGCCATAGGCGGTCCTCTTTTTTGGCGTTCCCATTAAGGGGATTCGAACGGGAGCGGCAGTGAATGGAGCGGGCTGAATTCTTTTTGCCGTCCTACCGTTCGCCTTGTCACCGCGCTGTTTCCCTTTTTGGGCGTTTCACTAAAAATCAGACCCCTTGGAAACCGCGTCCTGACAGATCTTACAAAGTCGAAAAAATGCCTTGCCGTCCGGCGAAAATCGTCCTATAATAACACGCGAAAAGATTTTTAACCCCGGTACCGTGATGCCGGCAAAATCGCTCATATTATGGTATGGCGTGGAATGCGCCTGCCTATGCTGCGTATCTTGCCGCCTGCGGCAGGATATTTTTTTGTGTCTGGAGGATGAAATGAAACTGAAAGCACAGCTGATGGACGAGCAGGGACTAAGCCGGGCGCTGATGCGCATCTCTCATGAGATCGTGGAAAAAAACAAGGGCGCGGGCAATCTGGTGCTAGTGGGCATTCGCCGCAGGGGAGAGCCTATCGCGGCGCGCATCTGCGAGAATATCAGGAAAATCGAGGACACGGACGTGCCCTGCGGCAGCATCGACATCGGCTTCTACCGGGACGATCTGACCCATCTGAACGAATCGCCGGTCATCCGCAAAGCGTCGCTGCCCTTCGACGTCGGCGACAGGGATGTGGTGCTGGTGGACGATGTGCTTTACACCGGCCGGACGGCCCGTGCCGCCATCGAGGCGGTGTTTTCCTGCGGCCGGCCGCGGACGATTCAATTCGCCGTGCTGGTGGACAGGGGACACCGGGAGCTGCCCATCCGGGCGGATTATGTGGGGAAAAACGTGCCCACTGCCAAAACCGAGCTTATCGAGGTTCGGATGCCGGAATACGACGGTGAGACCGGTGTGTTCCTGATGGATAATGCGCAATAAAAATAGAGATAGTTGAAGGAGAAAAAAGGTATGAATCTGGTTTATGACATCAAGGACAAGCCCCGTTTCGGGCAGTTGCTGCTATTCTCGCTGCAGCAGCTGCTGGCCATCATGGCGGCCACGATCGCGGTGCCGTCGGTTATTAACTCCACCTGCGGCACGGCCATGACGGCTGCCGCCGCCCTGTTTGGCGCCGGTATGGGTTCCATCGTCTACCTGCTGTTCACCAAATCCTCCAGCCCCGTGTTTCTGGGCTCCAGCTTCGCTTTCATCGGCTCCATGATGTCCGCCTTCTCCGGCGCGGCCTCCATGGCCGCCGGCTATTGGGGTCTGATTCTCGGCACCGTCATGGCGGGCCTGGTGTACGTCATTCTGGCCATCGCCGTCAAGTGCAGCGGCGTGGGCTGGATCAACAAGCTGATGCCGCCCGTCATTATCGGACCTACCGTAGCCATCATCGGCCTGAGCCTTTCCACCAACGCCGTTGCCGACCTGATGAACCCCACTGTCGAGGGCGGCAGCGTCTATGTGGCGCTGATCTGCGGCCTTATCACCCTGTCCGTCACCATGCTGGCCTCCACCTACGGCAAGAAGATGATGAAGCTCATTCCGTTCATCGTGGGCATTCTGGCCGGCTATGTCGCCGCCAGCATCTTCGCCTTCATCGGCCGCGCCACCGGCAGCGCCGCGCTGATCGTCATCGACTACAGCGCCTTTTCCACGATGAAGGGCCTGATTTCCGCCCCGGGCTTTACGTTCCTTATGGGCTCCGGAGACGGGATCACAGGTACCTATATTCTCACGCTGTTCGCGGCCTATGTGCCGGTGGCCTTCGTGGTCTTTGCCGAACATCTGGCCGACCACAAGAATCTCTCCTCCATCGTGGGTGTGGATCTGCTGGAGAAGCCCGGCCTGACGCGCACTCTTCTGGGCGACGGTATCGGCTCCATGGTGGGCGCGTTCTTCGGCGGCTGCCCCAACACCACCTACGGCGAATCCATCGCCTGCGTCGCCATCACCCGCAACGCCTCCACCACCAGCATCTGGGGCGCCGCAATCATGTGCCTGGTGTTCTCCTTCATCACCCCGCTGATGGCCTTCCTGGAATCCATCCCCCATTGCGTCATGGGCGGCGTGTGTATCGCGCTGTACGGCTTTATCGCAGTGTCCGGCTTTAAGATGTTCCAGACCGTGGATCTGAACAAGAACCGCAACCTGTTTGTTTCCTCCGTCATCTTTATCACCGGTGTGGGCGGCTTGACCGTGTCTTTCGGGGCCGTGACCATCCGCACGGTGGCCTGCGCCCTGATCCTGGGCATCCTGGCCAATGTCATGCTCGCCAAGGAAAAGGACGAGCCTGCCGCGGAATAAGGACAACGAAAAAATCGGCTGCCCGCGGGCAGCCGATTTTTTTGTGCGCTTATTTTTCCTCCAGCTGGGAGGTGCAGTGTGGGCAGCGGGTAGCCGTAAGGGGTATCTCGCTTTGGCAGTAGGGGCAGATCTTTGTGGTTGGCGCCGCGGCCGCTGCCGGCTTTTTGTGGAAGGAGGCCGCCGCGTTGGCCGTCTTGATGACCAAAAACAGCGCGAGGGCCACGATGATGAAATTTACGACGGCGGAGATGAACGCGCCGTAATGGATGCTGACCTTGCCCACGGTGATGGCCAGATTCGAGAAGTTGTCGCGGAACAGCAGACCGATCAGCGGGGAGAGGATGTCGTTCACCAGCGAATCGACAATGGACTTGAAGGCGGCGCCGATGACCACGCCGACGGCCAAGTCCAGCACATTGCCGCGCATGGCGAATTCCTTGAATTCCTTCAGAAATTTTTTCATTTTAGCAGGCTCCTGTCAAAATACTTCTGTGCCGTAATTGTAGCATTTCGCGGCGAAAAAGTAAATACGGTAGGGGAAATCCGCGTGTTTTACACTTTTTTAGACGGCGGGAAAAACTGCTTGACAAATCGGCGAAATTCAGTATAATACTCTTTGCGCGTAGCGGGTTTGTGTAATGGTAGCACACCGGACTCTGACTCCGTTTGTGAGGGTTCGAATCCTTCACCCGCTGCCAAAGGAAAGAGCTCATCTTTATAGATGAGCTCTTTCCTTTAACTGCTTGCGCGAGCTTCCCACACCGGCACGATTTCAATAACCAAACAAAAAATCCTCCGTCATGAACGGAGGATTTTTTGGTTAGCCTATCTGCTGAGATAACTGATCAGCAGCTCCTGCAGCAGTTCGTCCCGGTCGATGCGGCAGATCAGGCTGCGGGCGTTGTTGTAGTTCGTGATATAAGTCGGATCTTCGGAAAGAATATACCCCACCAACTGGTTGATGGGATTATAGCCCTTTTCCTTCAGAGAATTATACACGGACGACAGTATTTCTTTCATTTCGATCTTGCTGTCAATGGCCGTGAACTGCCTTGTTGCGTCTTCCATGTCAATCCCTCCTTGGACGGCATACCGGGTACGCCGTGATTTCTTACAAATCTATTATACCAAAGAAAAACAACAAGTAAAGGCCGGAAATATTACCGTTCCGTTACAGTTTCCGCCGTTATTACCGGATAACGGCGCCATACTCGGTCTTCAGCGCGGCCAGCGCGGCGGCGACGATCTCGTCCGCGTGTTCGTCGGTGAGGGTCTGATCGTCGGCGCGCATGGTCAGCGCGAAGGCCACGGACTTCTTGCCGTCGGCGATATGCACGCCAGTGTAGATATCGAACAGCTCGCATTCCTTCAGATAGCCGCCGCCGGCTTTCAGAATGCAATCCTCCAGTCTGGCCGCGGGGATGTCCGCGCGGCACACGATGGCGATATCCCTGTGGATGGACGGGAAGCGGGGCAGGGGCTGGTACACGGGTCTCGCGCCGCGCGCTTCATACAGCGCCGCGAAGGAGAGCTCCGCGCAGTAGAGCGCCGCGTCCACGCCGTAATTTTCCGCCACCTTGGGGTGAATCTGACCGAACACGCCCAGCACTTTGCCGTCCACGATCACCCGGGCGCAGCGGCCGGGATGATAGGCGGGATTGTCGGTCACCGGCTCAAAGCTGGCCTTGTGGGTGCGGAAGCTCTTGAGGATGGTCTCCACCCAGCCCTTGACGGCGTAGAAGTCGATATCCTCGCCGTAGGCGCCCATGGAAAGAACCTTCGGCTCGTCGGCCAGCCCGTCGGGCCGCTTGAAGTACACCCGGCCCAGCTCGTACAGCCGCGCGGACTTATTGCGGTAGTTATAGTTGCGGGTGAGGATTTCCAGCATGGAGGGCAGAACGGTGGTGCGCATGATGGAGGTGTCCTCGCCCAGCGGGTTGAGAATCTTCAGGCTGTCCTGCAGCGGCGAATCCGCGGGCAGGCGGATTTTGTCGTAGTAAGTGGGGCTGATGAAGGAGTAGGTGATGATCTCATCCATGCCGAAGCTGCGGCATAGGACGCCAGCCAGCCGCTCGGCCTCCTGAATCTCGGTGTAGCCGCCGCAGCGGGTGTTGCCGCCGGAGAAGCGGATGGGAATGTTGTTGTAGCCGTAGAAGCGGGCGACCTCCTCGGCAATGTCGGAATAGTGTTCCACATCGCCGCGCCAGGAGGGGACGAGGATAGTATCGCCGTCGAGACCGAACCCCAAGTCAAGGAGAATCTTCTCCATGGTCGGGCGATCGATATCGGTGCCGAGAAGGGCGTTTATTTTATCCGGCTCCAGCTTCACGGTGGTCCGCCCGGCAGGATTGGGATAGACGTCAATGATGCCTTCCACCACCTCGCCGGCGCCCAGCAGCTCCACAAGCTCGCAGGCGCGCTGTACGGCGGTCATGGTGTTCTCCGGGTCAAGACCCTTCTCATAGCGGGCGGAAGCGTCTGTGCGCATTCCAAGGGCTGTGGCGGTGCGCCGGATGGAAGCGCCGTTGAAATTCGCGGATTCAAACAACACCATGTCGGTGTCGCCGATAATTTCCGAGTTCGCACCGCCCATGACGCCGGCCACGCCCACGGGCCTGTCGGTGTCGCAGATGCACAGCATGCTCTCGGACAGGGCCCGGGCATTGCCGTCCAGCGTCTGGATGGTCTCGCCGGGTCTGGCGGTGCGGACATGGATCTCGCCGTTATTGACGCAGGAAAAGTCGAAGGCGTGCATGGGCTGGCCGTATTCCATCATGACATAGTTGGTGATGTCCACGATGTTGTTGATGGGGCGCATGCCGCAGGCGCGGATACGCTGGCGCATCCACTTGGGGGAGGGCGCGATCTTTACATTTTTCACCATGCGGGCGGTGTAGCGCACGCATAGGGGGTCCTCCACAAAAACCCTGGCCAGCCTGGTGATATCTCCGCCGGCCAGCGCCTTGACCCGGGGCGCGGGCAGATTCATCTTCATGCCGAAGGTCACGGCCGCTTCCCGGGCCAGACCCACCATGCACAGGCAGTCCGGGCGGTTGGGCGTGATCTCGAAATCCACCACCTGATCGTCCTTGCCGATGACGGGCAGGATATCGTCGCCGGGCCGGATGCCGTCCTCGTGGAGGATGAAGATGCCGTCGTCGATGCAGTTGGGGAATTCCTTCTGCTCGGCGTGGAGCCCGTCCAGCCCCAGCACTTTATCGGTCTTGGTGTCGTAGGCCACCAGGTCCCACTCGTGGATGTTCTGATAGTCCACGGTCAGCGTCTTTTCAGTTCCGCCCAGATCAAACACGCAGCTCCACAGATTGACGCCGGCCGGGGCCACGGATTTCACACCCGCGCATACGACGCTGCCAAACACCTTGTCGCCAGGCCTGATGCCCGCGGGGACGGAGGGCCGGGCCGGGTCGATGGGCTTATAGTTATTCAGCAGGGCGGCGGGTTTAATGACACCGTAGGCAAAGTCGTGGGTGTCCAGCTCCAGCTCCTTCAGGGAGCAGAGCATGCCGTCGGACAGCACGCCGCGCAGCTTGCCGCGGAGGATCTTCTTGCCGCCGGGCAGCAGGGCGTTGTGCTTTGCCACGGGGACGAGATCGCCCGCGTGGATGTTCCACGCGCCGGTGCAGATCTGGAGAGGCTCTTTTTCGCCCGTGTCGATCATGGTGACGAACATATGGTCGGAATCGGGGTGCTTTTCGATGGAGAGAATTTTTCCCACCACCACATTTTTGATCTCCGCACCCAGGTCCTCGGTGGTCTCCACCTTGGAGCCGGCCACGGTCATCGCTTCGGTAAAGGTACGCTCATCCGCGTCCACAGGGACGAAGTCTTTGAGCCATTTTCTTGAAAGCAGCATTCTGTCGTTCCCCCTTTCTCAGAACTGTTCCAGCAGCCGGACGTCGTTTTCGAAGATCAGCCGCAGGTCGTTGATTTTATATTCTCCCAGCGCCAGGCGCTCCAGCCCCATGCCGAAGGCCCAGCCGGAATAGACGTCCGGGTCGATGCCGCAGTTGCGCAGCACCTTGGGGTGCACCATGCCCGCGCCCAGCAGCTCGATCCAGCCCTCGCCCTTGCAGGTGGGGCAGCCCCTGCCGCCGCACTTGTGGCACTGGATATCCAGCTCGCAGCTCGGTTCGGTGAAGGGGAAGTGGTGGGGTCGGAACCGGGTGACGGTGCCCTCGCCGTAGATTTGCTGCACGATGAGGTTCAGCGTGGCCTTCAGGTCGCCCATGGTGATGCCCTTGTCGATGACCATGCCCTCGATCTGGTGGAACATGGGGGAGTGGGTGGCGTCCACCTCGTCCTTGCGGTAGACGCGGCCGGGAGCCAGCATACGGATGGGCAGGGGCTTGGTCTCCATGGCGCGGATCTGCATATTGGAGGTCTGGGTGCGCAGCAGGATGCTGCTGTCCTCGGTGAGATAGAAGGTGTCCGACCACTCCCGGGCGGGGTGATCCTCGGGCGTGTTGAGCTTGGTGAAGTTATAGTCGGAGTATTCCACCTCCGGCCCGTCCAGGATTTCAAAGCCCATACCGATAAAAATATCCTTGATCTGGTCGAGGACATTGTACATGGGATGCTTGTGCCCCAGGGGCACGAGGGTGCCGGGAACGGTCACATCCACGGCCTCGGCGCGCATTTTGTACTCCAGCACTTTTTCGGCGAGAGCGGAAGTGCGCTCGTCCAGTTTGGCCTCCAGTTCGCTGCGCAGCTGGTTTGCCAGCTGCCCCATGGCGGGGCGCTCCTCGGCGGAAAGCTGGCCCATCTGCTTGAGAATGGCGGTTAGCTCGCCTTTTTTGCCCAGATACCGGACTCTCAGCGCTTCCAGCGCGTCCACGTCGTCGGCTCTGTCGATGGCCTCGGTCGCGGCTTCCCTGAGCTTCTGCAACAGTTCTTTCATGCTTGTTGACTCTCCTTATCACAAATAGTATTTCCCGAATGCCGGCGGCAGGATAAAAAAAGAAGCCTCCCGTCCCACAAAAAGGGACGAAAGACCATTCTTCCGCGGTACCACCCAGATTTGGCATAAAGCCACACTCGTTGCCGGATAACGGCGGCGCCGCCGGGGATTGGCCGGAGCTCGCGGGCGAACCAAACGTCTCCTGCCGCGGAGAGCTTTCAGCCGGTGGCTCTCCCTCTCTGGGGCGGCGGTATTGCGTTATCTTCCCGTTCAATGCTTGTAACGTGTTCTTTATAACACTTTTTGCGGCGTTTGACAACACAAAATTGACTATCCCGCGGCAGAATTATATAATATGCAGAAGAATGCGAAGCCATAGGGGGGCTGACTGTGAAAAATGATGCCGATTCCGTTCATATCCTTGAGACAGGCGACGTTTCGCTGCCCCGCCGTGCACGGGACGTGAACAAATACGACTGCGGCCGGGTGCTGGTGGTCGGCGGCAGCGTGGGCTACACCGGCGCGCCCGTGCTGTGCGCCGCCGGGGCGCTCCGCGCCGGAGCGGGCCTTGTCTGGGCCGCGGTGCCGCAGGCGATCTATCCCATCGCGGCGGGAAAGCTGCTGGAAGCCATGCCCTTCCCCCTGCCGGACGACGGCAGCCGTTTTTCGGAAGCGGCCGTCCCCGTGCTGCTGGATAGGCTGAAAAAATGCGAATGCTGCGTCCTCGGCCCCGGTCTGGGCCGCAGCGAAGCGCTGATTGCGCTGGTGCGGTCGGTGCTGGAAAACTGCGCCGTACCGCTGGTGCTGGACGCCGACGCGCTCTATGCCGTGTCGCGGGACATGACGATGCTGCAAAGCGCCCGCTGCCCCGTGGTCGTCACGCCCCACGGCGGCGAGTTTACCCGGCTTGGGGGCGCGCTGACGGGCGATCCGGCGGCCGACGCCAGGGCGTTTGCAGGACAATACGGCTGTGTCACCGTGCTCAAGGGGCCGGAGACCGCCGTCGCTTTCCCGGAAGGCGGCGTCTTTCTCTCCCGTTTCGGCAATCCCGGCATGGCCGCCGGCGGGTCGGGGGACGTGCTTTCGGGGCTGATCGGGGGCCTTGCCGCCCAGCTGCCGCTGCGGGATGCCGTGCCCGCTGCCGTGTGCATCCACGGCCTTGCCGGGGACCTGTGCGCCGGGCGCTTTGGGGAATATTCCATGCTCCCCGGCGATATGATAGAAGCAATACCGGAAGTGATGAAAACAATGATCCGGTGACGGAGGACGGCATGAAGCGAACAGCCCTGTTCGCACTGACGATAGCCCTCCTGCTTTTACCCGGCTGCGGCATGAAAGCGGAGGAGACGGCGATCCGGGATTTCCAGACGGCGCTTGCCGCGGCACAGACGGTGTCCTTCACGGCGGAGGTCCGGGCGGAGTTTTCCGATAAGACCGAGGAATATACGCTGAACTATACCAAAGACGCCGACGGCGCCGCGGTGGAGGTGGAAAAGCCGGAGCTACTGGCGGGCCTGCGGGCCCGGGTGGGGAAGGACGCCTCCGCGCTGGAGTACGACGGCGCGGCGCTGGATACCGGTCCACTGGCCGCCTGGGGGCTATGCCCGGTCTCGTCCCTGCCGGAGCTGGCCGCCGCCATGGCGGACGGGCATCTGGATCTGGTCTGGCGGGAGGGCGACGCCGTCGCGGCCCGGTTTATTCCCCGGGACGATCTCACGGTGACGGTCTGGTTCGGGGCGGACGGCGCGCCTTATCACGCGGAGGAGCAAAGTGACGGGAAAGTACTTGTATACTGTGATATAATCAATTTTACATTCAGCTAAAAGAAGGCGGAACCAATGAGCGAGCTTCAAAAAAGGACCTGGGCTGAGATCAGCCTGGACAACATCGAACACAACTACCGCGCCGTGAAGGCCGGTCTGCCGGCGGGGTGCAGATATCTGGGTGTGGTGAAGGCCGACGCTTACGGTCACGGCGCGCTGCCGGTGGCCCACCGGCTGGAAAAGGCGGGGGCGGACTATTTGGCCGTGTCCTGTCTGGACGAGGCGCTGGAGCTGCGCCGGGGCGGCGTGGCCATGCCCATCCTCATCCTGGGGCACACGCCGGTGGAATACCTGCCCGAGCTCATCGAAAACAACGTCACCCAGACGGTGTCCTGCCTTGCCAAGGCGGTGGAGTATTCCGAGGGCGCCGTAAAATACGGCGGGACACTGCGCATCCACATCAAGCTGGACACCGGGATGTCCCGCCTGGGCTTCCTGTGCGCCGGACGCCATTTTGACGAGGGCGTGGACGGCGTGACGCGCTCCTGTATGCTGCCGAACCTCGATCCCGAGGGCGTGTATACCCACTTTGCCGTATCCGACGAGCCGGGCGCGGACAACCGCGCTTACACGCAGGCTCAATTTGACCTCTTCAACCGGGTGATCGCCGGCTGCGCCGCCCGGGGCGTGACCTTCCGCATCCGCCATTGCGCAAATTCCGGCGCTGTGGTAAACTATCCCGGGATGGCGCTGGACATGGTGCGCCCGGGGCTGACGCTGTATGGCTACGGCGACGCGGGCGGCAGGCTGGGTCTCAAGCCCGCCATGCGGCTGGTCACCACGGTGAGTACCGTCAAGATTTACGATCCGGGCACGGATGTCAGCTACGGCCGCCGTTTCCGCACCGACCGGCCCACCCGCATGGGCGTGGTCGGCATCGGCTATGCCGACGGGCTCTTTCGCGCCGCGTCCAATAAGTGCGCTTTCTGGACGCCTCACGGCTTCGCGCCCCAGCGGGGCACCATCTGCATGGATATGTGCATGCTGGATCTCACCGACCTGCCCGACGTCACCGTGGGCGACGAGATCGAAATATTCGGTGCCAATGCCGATATCAACGCGCTGGCGGCAGCGGCGGGCACCATCTCCTACGAACTGCTGTGCGGCGTGTCCAGACGCGTGCCGCGAGTGTACCGGGACTGATTTTTTCCCATGCCGTGTATAAAATTCTCCGCTCCGTGGGAGAATGATTTTCGTACCCTACATAGTATGTAGCGGGCGACTATCTACCGGAGTGTGAGAAAATTGAGCATGGTCAAACGCGGAGACATTTACTACGCCGACCTCAGCCCCGTTGTGGGCAGTGAGCAGGGCGGTATGCGTCCGGTGCTGATCGTTCAGAACGATACCGGCAACAAGCACAGCCCCACGGTCATCGCCGCCGCAATCACCAGTCAACTGGGAAAGGCGAAGCTTCCGACCCATATCGAGCTTTCCGCCCAAAGCGTGGGATTGAGCCGGGACAGTGTGATCTTGCTGGAGCAGATCCGTACTATCGATAAATCCCGCCTGCGGGAAAAAATGGGCCGTCTGGACGAGGACACGATGACAAAGGTAGACAACGCCATTGCCGTCAGCTTCGGACTTGAATAAAAAAACTCTCCCGGTTTTCCGGGAGAGCCTTGATAGAATATTCCCGAAAGGTACATAAGAGATGAGAAAAAAACAGCTTCGCGTCATCCTCACCGTGGTCGCCATCGCGCTGGTCGTGGGGGGCATCGTGTTCCTCGCGATCAACAACTACCATTCCTCGGCGGACCCGCTGGTATCCATGAGCTACATCAACGAAACGCTGACGCCCGCCCTGCAGGCCAAATTTGACGCCCAGCTCAAGGCGTCCGAGGAGGCGCTGCAGGCCAGCTTTGTATCCGCCATGTCCGAATCCGGCGGCGGCTTCACCTCCGTAACCATGACCAGCGGCCAGACCCTGGCCTGCTCCGCCGGCAGCGAGCTGCTGCTGGTGTCCGGCAGCGCCCAGGTGGTCAACGCCAGCGCCGTCAGCGATGTCACCGCCGGCGCCGCCATGGCCGCGCAGGCCGATCTCGCGGCCAACCACCTCTACCTGGTCACCGCCGCGGGCATCGCCGTCACCGCTGTCAACGATGTCACCGTGATGGTGCGCGGCACCGCCACCGTGGCATGATACCGCATATTGCCGCAGCTCCGCTCATATAGTTGAGCGGAGCTTTTTTGTGGAGGTGTGCCATGGAGCGTTATCCTGTGATCATCGGCGGAGAGGCGCGCGGCGAGCTGCGCGTGACGCTGAATGGGCTTTTCACCGTATTTGAGCTGGAGACCGACCGCGCGGAGGGTGTCGTACGTTTTTCGGTCTATGGCGGCGGCCGGGAAGGGCCGCTGGGCGTGGCCGCGCCCCGTGGCGGGAAGCTGTACCTCCGCCGCCGTTTCAGCGCGGCGCAGCTGCGGGATTTCCCGCAGACCATCGACTATGCCGCCCCCAGCGGTGAGCCCGCCGAGAAAAAAGAGGAACCGGCGTCCCCGCCGCAGCCCGCGTCGCAGCCCGCGCCGCAGCCGGAGGAGACCGAAGACGACCTGCTGTGGTTTTCCACACCGGAGGGCGTCCTCACCGCCTTCGACGGCAGGCAGAGCCTGATCGCGGTGCCGTCGGACGCGCCCGGCGCGCCCCGCGGCATCCGCCGGGTGATCGGCGGCAGGGAATATGTGGTGTTCCCCGGTTATCCGGGGCGCAAATAGTATTGGAATTCGGTCCCGCGTATGCTATAATAGATGCGTTACAGTCAATACATGCGGCTGAATTATGTAAACATCATTCAACGGAGGAATCTGCGCTATGCTCATGACAGACCTGATCGCGAAAAAGCGCGACGGCGGGATACTTACCACCGATGAGATCAATTTTATCATAGACGGCTACGTGAAGGGCGATATTCCCGACTACCAGATGTCGGCGCTGTGCATGGCCATCCTGTTTCGCGGCATGGAGCCCCGGGAGACGCTGGATCTGACCATGGCCATGATGAATTCCGGCGAGACTCTGGATCTGTCAGGCATTTCCGGTATTAAGGCCGACAAGCATTCCACCGGCGGCGTGGGCGACAAGACCTCGCTGGTGCTGTGCCCCATGGTCGCCTCCTGCGGCGTGAAGATCGCCAAAATGTCCGGCCGCGGGCTGGGTCACACCGGCGGCACCATTGACAAGCTGGAGAGCTTTCCCGGCTATTCCACCTCCATTTCCGAGGAAAAGTTCATTGAAAACGTCAACAGGATCGGCATCGCCATCACGGGGCAGACGGCGGAGATCGACCCCGCCGACAAAAAGCTCTACGCCCTGCGGGACGTGACGGGCACGGTGCCCAGCATCCCGCTGATCGTCAGCTCCATCATGTCCAAGAAGCTGGCCGCCGGGGCGGACATCATCGTGCTGGATGTGAAATCCGGCAGCGGCTCCTTTATGAAGACCGAGGAGAAGTCCCGGGAGCTGGCCCGGGAGCTGGTATCCGTGGGCAAGCTGGCCGGGCGCAGGACCGTGGGTGTCATCACCGATATGGACGAACCCCTGGGCTACGCCGTGGGCAACGCGCTGGAGGTCAAGGAGGCGATAGCCGTGCTGCGCGGCGAGGAGAAGGGCGAGCTGCTGGAGCTTTGTCTCACATTGGGTGCCTGCATCCTCACCGAGGCCGGTCTCGCCGAAAACGACGGTGCGGCGAAGGCGCTGCTCCAGTCCCACATTGACAACGGCAGCGCGTTGGATAAGCTGGGCGATCTGGTGGAAGGGCAGGGGGGCGACCGCCGCGCCGTCTACGATATTTCCATGCTGCCCGCCGCCACCGTCACCATGGAGGTGCCCTGCGCGGCGGAGGGCTATGTGGACCGCATCCAGGCCGACAGCGTGGGACTGGTGTCCATGCATTTGGGCGGCGGCCGGGCCACCAAGGACAGCGTCATCGACCTTTCCGTGGGCGTGATGCTGCACAAAAAGGTGGGTGACAGGGTGGAGCGCGGCGACAGTCTGGCCACAATCCACGCCTCGTCCCCGGACAAGGCCCGGGAAGCCGCCAAGCTCCTGCGGGACTGCTACGCCATTTCCGGCTCCCCTGTGGAGAAAGCGCCCTTCATCAAGGGCATCGTTCGATAGAACAATTAAGCGCCGCCTCTTTCGAGGCGGCGCATTTTTCTTTTATGGCGGTTTCGTCACTGTACCGCGTGGGTGCGGAGATAGCTGAGCATCTGCAGCAGCCCCGCGGAGTTGGGCGTCAGCCCGTCGCCGCTGTCATAGTCGGCCTTGAGGTAGCCGTCGGCGTCCGCCAGCGCGGTGAAACTGTCGGCGTATTTGCAGCCGTTGTCCGCGGCGGCCTGCTGGATCCAGTTGTTGGCCAACCTGATGGTGTCCGCGTTCATATTGTTGGCGGTGGCGTAGGTCTTCGTCACCGGCAGAATGGAGTTGCAGAGAATCACAGTCTTGGGGCTTGCGGTCTTGATGCCGGTGAGCAGGGAAGTATATTCCGACGTGAAATAGTCCTTGCCCATGAAGGCGCAGCCGTTCTCACCCAGCGTGATCACCAGAATGTCCGGCTTGGCGGCGGCCACGGCGTCGGTGATGGACGGGGTGTCCTTGCCGACGGTGAGCTTAACGCTGCTGATGCCCGAGAGAGACACGACCCCGTCGGCGGTGGACAGCACCTTGGCGGTGTTCTCCTTGTCCGCCAGCAGCCCATAGCTCTTAATGCCGGCGGTGGTGCCGTCGGCCAGGAAGGTCATGCGGGCAACGTAGCTGTCTCCGCCGTCCGCCGTCTCGCCCAGCAGGGCGGAGGTGGTCAGGGCCTGCGCGGTCTCTGTGGCCTGGGGCGCCGCGGTCTGCGCGGCGGCCTTGGTGCCCGCCTTGGCGGCTTTTGGGGTATAGTCCTTGGTAAAGGACGCGAACAGCAGCGCAAACAGTACCAATGCCACGCTGAGGATCATCAGAATCGACCAGACGGAGTACAGGGAATCCCTTTTTTTCTTGTTCATAGCAGGCACCTTAACCTTATACCGATACGGCGGACTGAAATCAGTCCGCCGTCGTTGATTGTTGTGGGATTACTCGGCCTCGGCCAGCTTTTTGGCTTCCTCGATGACCTTCTGCTGCACGTTGCCGGGGGCCTCCTCGTAACGGATGAATTTCAGGGTGAAGGAGCCGCGGCCCTGGGTCATGGAGCGCAGGTCGATGGTGTAAGAGGACATCTCCGCCATGGGGACCTCGGCCTCCACGGTCTGCATCCCGTCCTCGGCGGTCATGCCCAGCACGGTGCCGCGGCGCTTGGAGGAAATATCGGACATGATATCGCCCAGATTGGCATCGGGGATGGTGACCTTCAGGTTGCCGATCGGCTCCAGAATGGTGGGCTTGGCGTTGGGGATGCCCTCCTTGTAGGCCAGCTGCGCGGCGGTCTTGAAGGCCATTTCGTTGGAGTCCACGGGGTGATAGGAGCCGTCGTACAGGGTGGCTTTCAGCCCCACCAGCGGGTATCCGGCCAGCACGCCCTTGTTCACGGCCTCGCGCAGGCCCTTTTCCACAGCGGGGAAGAAGTTCTTCGGCACGCTGCCGCCGAACACTTCCTCGGCGAAGATCATCTCGTCCTGCTCGTCCTGGGGCTCAAAGCGCACCCAAACGTCGCCGAACTGGCCGGAACCGCCGGTCTGCTTCTTGTGACGGCCGTGGGCCTCGACCTTGGCCTTGATCTTCTCGCGGTAGGGCACGCGGGCGGGCTTCAGCTCGGCTTCCACGCCGAAACGGGACTTCAGCTTGGCGCACAGCACGTCCAGCTGGATGTCGCCGGCGCCGGACAGCACCTGCTGCTTGGTCTCGCCGTTATTGACGAGCGTAAAGGAGACGTCCTCCTCGTTGAGCTTGTTCAGACCGGCGGCGACCTTGTCGTCCTGCCCCTTGGTCTTGGAGAAGATGGCCATGGAGTAGCAGGGCTCGGGCAGCTCCACCGGGGGCAGCTCCACTTCGTTCTTGGGGTCGCACACGGTATCACCGGTCTTCCAGTCCATCTTGCCGATGGCCACGATGTCGCCGCAGGCGACTTCCTTGACCTCGGTGTTCTTCTTGCCGGACATGATATACAGACGGCCCAGCTTATCGGTGCTGCGGGCGCGCATATTGCGCAGGGACATATCGGCGCTGATCTTGCCGGAGAGCACCTTGACAAAGCTGTACTTGCCGAACTGGTCGGAAATGGTCTTGAACACGTAGCCCACGGTGGGGCCGTCCACTTTGATGCCCTCAACCTCGGAGGGGTCGGGAACGTAATCCGCGATAGCGCGCAGCAGCACTTCGGTGCCCACGCCGGTGAGGGCGCAGCCGCAGAACACGGGAACGACGGAGCAGTCCTTCACGCCGGCCTTCAGCCCGGTGACGATATCGTCCTCAGACAGCTCCATGGCGTCGAAAAACTTTTCCATCAGCTCCTCGGTGGCGCCGGCGGCGGCTTCCATCAGCACGGCGCGCAGCTCCTCGACCCTGCCCGCGTCGGCGGCGGGGATGTCGGCCTTGGCGGTCTTGCCGCCGGCGGTTTTGTAGGCGCAGTTGTGCACCAGATCAATGACGCCGGTGCCGTCGGACAGGGGGGCTACCACGGGGCAGATGACGCCGCCGTACTTGCCCTTCAGGGCTTCCAGCACGGCATAATAGTCGCCGTGTTCCTCATCCATCTTGGAGATATAGAACATGGCGGGCTTGTTGGCGGCTTTCAGATATTTCCAGCAGCGCTCGGCGCCCACGGAAAGGCCGTCCTTGGCGCTGCACAGGATGAGACCGGCTTCAACGGCGCGGATGGCGGCCAGAACCTCGCCCACAAAATCCTGATAGCCGGGGCAGTCCAGCACATTGATCTTGACTCCGACGAATTCCACGGGGGCCAGCGCGGAGGAAATGGTGATCTGGCGTTTGATCTCCTCGGGGTCGTAATCGCAGACGGTATTGCCGTCGGTGACCCTGCCGAGACGGTCCAGCACGCCGGTGGCGAACAGCATACTCTCGGCCAGGCTGGTCTTGCCGCTGTTGCCGTGGCCCATAAGGGCAATGTTGCGGATTTTCTTTGTGTCGTAGCTCATGAGTCGTTTCCTCTCCTGTATATAAGTTTATTCGTTTTCACAAAAACCGATAGACGGTCAACGAATTGATTATACACTATTCCAAATGTGATGGCAACAGAAAATTATCAGCGGCGCAGGCCGAAAACCAGCGCGGCCTCGGGCAGCATCCAAAGGAGCATATACAGCAGCAGATTGCCGGCCGTGACGGAATCGAAGGCCGCGGACAGGCACAGGAAAAACATCAGGATCATACCGATCACGGTGCACAGCACACTGAGCATCACGTTCAGCCGGACGACGGTATAGAGCCGGTGCCCGACGTCGGACAGCTCCACCAGCGCGGACAGCCCCTCCCGGGAAATCACGGCGGCCACTTTGGAATCGTTGGAGCGCTGGGCGGCGGAGATCTCATAGCGCTTGGCGAAGCTGGGAAAATCGAAGCCGTCCGTGGGCATGCGGAATTTGTGGCGGATCATTTCCGGGGTGATATTGAAGTCCCGGATGGCGAAGATGGGCTGCCGGCGGGTGTGCAGCAGGGAGGCCAGCGCCCGCTGGACGGTCACCACGGGGGTATAGCTGACGGTGAAGATAGCGGAAATCATACCGTTGACGGAGACGAACACGGAGTTCTTCGACGCCAGCTTCTGGGGCAGGCGGACGCCCATCAGGCGCATGAACCCGGAATTGCCGCACAGCACCTCCTCGCCGCGGATCATGGCGGTGAGACCGCCGCCCTCGTGGCAGCGGAAATCGTCGATCTGCTCCATGGCGCAGCCGTTCTTTTTCATCAGATCGGTAAAGATGCCGGACACGCCGGAGCCGGAGGCCGCGATGACGCTGCCGGTGTAGGAGATAATTTTTTTGGGATCCATCCCCTCCAGGATGCGGATGCTCTCAAAGGCCACGGTGTCCCGCGGAAAGATATCCCGGTCGGTGATCACGATGTGGCGGCTGCCGCCGATGTCGTAGGTGCCGGACCAGCCCGCGATGGCGGAGCCGGAGCGGAAGATCCTGCGGGAGACGGCGGCGTAGGGCAGGGGAAAGCCCAGCAGGGCGGAGAGGGGGGCCGCCGGCATAAAGATCGCGGCGAGGATATGGACGAAGTTTTTGAAATCATGGCCGGCCACCGCCGCCACCAGCGCCAGCGCCACCGCCGCCGCCATCAGCCAGGGGGCCATGGCGGAATAGACGATCTCGTCCGGCGTGATCTCCTCGGTGCGGCGCAAAAAGTTTTCGGTACTGGATTTTGTCTTCAGCAGCGTGATTTCCCTGTCCGCGATGCCGGCCTCCGCCGTCACGGCGAAGGGGTCGCGGCTCAGCGCCAGCGTGCGCAGGGTAATGCGGTTGCCCTTGCACATCAGCAGGGAGGACCACAGCGCCCCGGTCAGGGACAGCGCGGACACCGCGCAGAAAGGCAGCCCGATGGTCTGCGTACCGGTGACGGCGATGATCACGGCGTCCAGCGCGGAGAGCACGCAGGACACGGCGATCAGCGACCCCGCGCCGGGCTTTTTGCGCACAAGATCCATGATTCCGGCAGTAAAGACATCCAGACACAGAACCACCACGGCCAGCTCCAGAATCAGGCACATGAGAGTGCAGACGGTGGCGTTATGTAAACGGCCAACGACAGGCAGCCCGAAGGACAGGTACATCAGTACCAGGCAGAACGCCGCGGAGAGCTTTGTGCGGGTGCGCAGGTGGTTGATATGGGAGCCGTAGTAGCGGGAGGCGCGGTCGGCGTCCAGCTCGGGGCCCAGATCCTCGGCCTCCTCTGGGGGCGCGGCCTTTACGGTGGTCCTGCGCTGCTGCCGCTTGAGGGAGATCATCGCCATCAGGGCCAGAAACGGGGAAGCCGCCCGCTGGCCGAAGGGACGCTCGGGCTTCTCCGGGCGCAGAGGCTCGTCGTAGCGCGCGTCCGACGCGGGCTCGTACTCGCCCTCGTCCATCGGCTCGTCGGGGGAGGCGTATTTGGCGGGCGCGGCATCCTCGTCGGAGACGTAATCCAGCCGCACTTCCCGCAGCAGCTTGTCCAGATCGCCGCCGCCCACGGGCTTATAATCCTTGATGATATCGTAGTCGGTCTTTTCCGCCGCCGCGGGCGGCTCCGGCTCTGCCCGGCCGTTTTCCTCCCCGGATTGAATGGCGGCGGCAAAAACCTCGCCCTCCCGCTCCGGGACGATCTTCTTCGCCGTGGGCTCCGCCGCAGAGGACGTTTCCGTCTCCGCTACGGCCAGATTCTCATCGCTGAATTCATTGAGGATGTCGTCCAGCGAGAATTCCTCTCCCAGAGGCTCGCCGTCCGGCGTTATCTCTTTTTCAAAATCATCCATCTCTATCCTACCCTGCCTTCTCGTGATTGGGCGCGCTATTTTGATCGCTGGCGCAGAACCTCATACATGGTGACGGCTGCGGCAGCCGCGGCGTTGAGGGAGGTGACCCGGCCTTTCATGGGGATGCTCACGATAAAATCGCAGCGCTCCCTGACCAGCCTGCCCATGCCGTCCCCCTCGGAGCCGATGACCAGCGCCATGGGCCCGGTGAAATCCGTGTTCCAGAGATCGGAACTGCCGTCGGCGGCGGTGCCGTAGATCCAGAGGCCCTTTTCTTTCAGCTCTCCGATGGCGGCGGGGATGTTGGGCACTCTGGCTACCAGCGCGTGTTCCGCCGCGCCGGCGGAAGCCTTGTCCACGATGGCGGTCAGGCCCGCGCTGCGCCGCTTGGGGATGATGATGCCGTGGGCACCCGCGCATTCGGCGGAACGGATGATGGCGCCCATGTTGTGCGGATCGCTGACCTCGTCGCAGACGATGACGAAGGGGGCCTCGTTCTTTTCCCCGGCGGCGGCGAGAATATCGTCCACAGAGGCGTAATCCCGCACGGCGCACACCGCGACGACGCCCTGATGGGCCTTAGTCACGCTCATAAAGTCCAGCTTGCGGCGGTCGGCGTCCACCACCACGATGCCCAAGGCCTTGGCCTTGGAGGCGATGTGTCCCAGCGTCTTGTCCGTGTCGCCGGCGGCGATATAGATCTTGTCGATGGTACGGCCCGCGCGCAGGGCCTCGATCACGGCGTTCCGCCCTTCGATGATTTCGTTTTTCAAGCCGTTTTCGGCGTTATCAGTATCCATAGCTGCTCCATTTTCATAATAATACAGCTATCATGTTACCATATCGCCGCCCAAACATAAAGGGAAAAATTCAGGAAGGGACAATTTTTTTGTGGACTTTGTTATTTAATGAAGGTATCATAAGATCATCACAATTGGAGGACAACGTATCCAATGAAAAGCTTTATGAAAAAAATTGATCTCTTCTGCTACCGGCATCCGCGTTTCGGCATCCCGAATCTGATGCTGTACATCGTGCTGGCCAATGCGGCGCTGTGGCTGCTTTCCGCCATGGACACCTCGGGCCTGCTGCTCTCCAGCCTCAGCTTTTCCATTGGGGCCGTGCTCCGCGGCCAGGTCTGGCGCCTGGTCACCTTCGTGCTGGTGCCGGATGGCGGCGGCGGACTGCTATATTTGCTGGTGCTGTATTTCTATTACTTTATCGGCAATGCGCTGGAGCGGGAATGGGGCCCGGGCCGCTTCACCATCTACTATCTCATGGGCATGGCGCTGACCGTGATCTACGGTGTGATCGCCTATTTCGCCGCGGGGCAGGATACGGGCCTCACCGCCTCGTATCTCAACCTGTCCATGTTCTTCGCCTTCGCCACGCTCTACCCGGACAACATCGTCCTGTTCATGTTTTTCCTGCCCATCAAGGTCAAGTGGCTGGCCATTGCCGACGCGCTGTATTTCGCCTATGCCATTTTCCGGAGCCTCGGCGCCGGTATGGGCATGATGGCATTCCTGCCGCTGATCGGCGTGCTGAACTATTTCGTGTTCTGCGGCGACCATCTGTTTTACAGGGTCATCCCTACGGGGCGTGAGCAGCGCAAAAAGACGATGAATTTCAAGCGAGAGGCACGGAAAATCCAATACGAACAGAAGAATGCCGCCTACACTTATAAATGCGCCGTTTGCGGCCGCACGGACCGGGACTATCCCGAGCTGGAGTTTCGCTATTGTTCCCAGTGCGCGGGCTATCATTGCTTCTGTCAGGATCACATCAATAACCATGTGCATTTTACGGAGTAATTCAAAAGAGGTCTGAGCGGTGGCAAAACATCTGAAGAAAAAATCAAAAACCACGCGGCTGTTCAGCAGCAAACCCGGCCGGACGGCCCGGATTCCGGCGGCTGAGCCGGAGGAGCAGGACATTCTCCCGCTTAAATCCGGGGAAAGGGAACAGCCCGTCTCCGATCTTCCCGAGCTGGGGATGGAGGACGCCGGTCCGGACAGTTTGCAGGTGGAGGATATCGAGCCCACCGCTATTACGGCGGAGGACTTGCCGGCCCGGCCCGCGTCGGCGGTTGTTTCCGTGCCCGCGCCGCCAAAGCCGGAACCCGAACCCGAACCCGAATTTGAATCTGAACCAGAACCGGAACCGGAACCGGAACCGGAGCCGGTCCGCCGGGTGGACAAAAAGCCATCGGAAAAGACGCATCGCCGCCGCAGCACCGCGCACAGCCGCCGCAGCGGCAGGCGGGTCCTGATGGTGCTGGGACTGCTTCTGGCGGCCGGAGCCGTCACGGTGGTGATTGTGCGCAACTGCGGCAGCGGCGAGCTGTCACCCCTCAACGACAGCTATGTCTTCTCGCCAAAGGCGGTGGAGAGTTCCGCCGCGTCGAAATACATCTCCGATACGGCGGTCATGGTGAACGACGGGGAGGTGGAGAGCTACACCGCCTCCGACGCGCTGACAGTCAATTTTGGTCTGGGCAGCGCCTATACCTCCGTCAAGGGCGTCACCACCTTCCGGGGCGACAACTTCCGCTCCTCCGCCTCCTACGGTACCGCCGCGCTCACCGCGGGCAAGTTTGCCCAGAGCTGGAGCAGCGGCACCGGCTCCCTCGCCGACGCCTCCGGCGGCACCTGGACCGGCAGCGGCTGGACGGGCCAGCCGCTGATCGTCTCCTGGCCGGACGCCGTGCGGGAGAAGATGACCAGCCTGTATGACTGGGCCCGCAAGCAGACCGGCCTGGTGGAGGTCATCTATCCCACCATGGACGGAAAGATTTATTTTTCCGAGCTCTCCACCGGCAAGGCCACCCGGGACCCCATGGATCTGGGCTTCACCTTCAAGGGCACGGGCTCGCTGGACCCCCGGGGCTATCCCATCCTGTATGTGGGTTCCGGCGCGAACAGTACGGCGGGGAAGTCGCGGGTCTTTATCATTAATCTGCTCAACTGCACGGTAATGTACCGCTTCGGCTATTACGAGCCCTTTGCGCAGCGCGACTGGAATATGTGGGATGCCGCGCCGCTGGTGGACGCCGCCACCGACCAGCTGATCTATCCCGGCGAAAACGGGCTGCTGTATATCCTCCATCTCAACACGCTGTACGACGAGGCCGCGGGGTCGCTGACGGTGAACCCGGACAACGTGGTCAAATGGCGCTACAACGGCGTGCGCACCAGCACCTATACCTATTGGACTGGCTTTGAGGCCAGCCCGGTGTGCTGGCAGGGGCGCATCCTCATGGCCGACAACGGCGGCAACCTGATCTGCCTTGATCTGAATACGCTGAAGGTGGACTGGGTTTGCGACGTGCTGGACGATACCAGCTGCTCGCCGGTGCTGTCCGTGGAGGAGGACGGCGTCTACCTTTATCTGGGCGGCGCGTTCCATCCCGGCTGGCGGGCGAAGACCTCCGCCGCGGTACCCATCTACAAGATCAACGCCGTCACCGGCGAGGTGGTCTGGGAGACGGACTACACCTGCACCGGAGACGGCGATCTCTCAGGCGGCGTTCAGGGCACGCTGGCCATGGGCAAAAACCAGCTGACCGGCCTGATCTTCGTGCCTCTGGCCTCCACGCCCGACGCCAAAAGCGGCAAGCTGGTGGCGCTGGATACCAAAACCGGCAAGGAGGTCTGGCACTTCGATACCGACGCGTACAGCTGGTCGTCGCCCGTGGATGTGTACGATGCCGCCGGCAAGGGGTATCTGACCTACGCCACCGGCGACGGGACGCTCTATCTGCTGGACGGCAAGACCGGCAAGACGCTGGATACCTTTGATCTGGGCGGCGCTGTGGAAGCGTCCCCCGCCGTCTATGACGACTGGCTGGTCATCGGCACCCGATCGGGCAGGATCTGGGGCGTCCGGCTGGGTTAAGAAAAACGCAGACCGTTATACGGTCTGCGTTTTGTCGTGTTTGTCATCCGGCGGGGCTTCCGTGCCTTCGGGCCCGGTGCCGCCGCATTTTTTCGTGACGCTGGCGATGATCTTGTTTTTATAGGCCAATACCACGCCCACGATCACGGCCACCGCAGCGGCGATCACAAGGGCCGCCGTATAGCTGCCCTTGGACAGGCGGTCGCCCATGTAGGTGCAGATAAAGGTGGAGGGGATGCTTCCGGCGAGGATAGCCAGAACGTATTTGCCCTGTGAAATATTGGTTCGGGCGAACAGATACGGCATGATGCCGTTGGGGATGCCGGGGATCAGAAAAAACGCGAAAGCGATCATTTCCGGCTTTTTAATCTGGGAGAGCTTGTCGAGGTAATGCATCTCTTTGCGTTTGCTCATGCGCTGCACCGCGGGCTCCAGCAGATTTTTCAGCTGCCTGACCGAAATGAATACCAGCAGGTTGCCGAACACACAGCCCGCCAGATTGATCAGCGTGCCCCACCACACGCCGTAGCACAGACCGGTGAGCACCTGAATGACGGCGGAGGGGATGACCGCGACAATGATCTGCAGGGCCTGCAGGCCCATGAGGATGGGTACGCCCTTGGCGCCGTAGGAGCCGATATACTGCACCATGCGGCTCTCGTCGTCGGCGTCGGAAATGACCTCCCTGAAAAGCGGCAGCAGATCCACGACCATGATGACGATCAAGCCGATCATGGCCGCAAAAATAAGGAACGCGAGAAGTTTTTCTTTCTTTGTTCCCTTCATCCGCGGCGGCCTCCTGATGTTGGTTTATGCAGAATACTTGTGGCCCATTATATCAAAGCCGCCGGAGTTTTACCAGAATTTATTTTGACACGGCAAAGAACGGCAGGCAGAGCCGGCCCATAAATCAAAAGTCCGCCGTTCTTATGAACGACGGACTCTTTTTTTGGTCGGAGTGAAATTATAGGGCTTGGGGAAATCCAGAAATATCAATGGTAAAAATGCGGTCGGCGAGCTGTATTTTCCGATAACCTAAAAGCCGCTGAAATCGGTTTGATCACAGCGGCTTTTAAGCTGCAAATGGCGCAATCCATTCACACAACATAATTTCAATCCACAGATCGCTCTGACATTTTTATTATATAACATTCCACCTGTAAAAATGTCGAAACAAAAGGAATTTCCAATCGCATGTTAATTACCTCTATGTTGTGTGCAAGGATTGCCTTTATGCAAATCAGGCGTTCTTAATGACAATTCCTCGGCGTATTATTTTCAGGGGTGGTGATTATGATTTATATACGAGGTCCGCCAAAAAAAGGACCCAGGTCAAATAACCTGAGTCCTATGGTCGGAGTGTAATTATAGGATCTGGAAAAAGTGAGTAATATCAATGGTTTGCAGGCAATCTACAAGCAGTATTTACACCAAAAAATGAAATATCGAGCATTACGCCGTCCAAACGAGACTATGGACGGCGTTTTCATATCAATAACATGAATAAGGAGGGATGCAGAATTCCTATCGGGCCTGACTGAAAAGTTGGGCCTTTTTTTATGCCATTACAGACGAAGGAGGTAAGCACATGGCAAAAAGTAAATTAGCTGTCATTAACGGCGGCGCGGTACAGACGGTCACAGAACCCGATGCGGATATTGAAAATCTGGCTGCACCGGACAATCTGATTGTCCTGAACGGGGGCGCGGCTCCACCTCTCAACCTGACCACAGAAGAAGCCGCCAAAGAACCCGCTACCGAGATTGACGGTCAGTCCACGCTTGAAAACCCGGCTGTACCGGAAAGCATCGAAGCCCCGCCCTCCGAACTGACCACCGAGGAAACCGCGATTCTCGCCCATGAGGGCGAAGCGGCCTTGCGGGAAATGGGCGAAGAACAGCTTGAACCGCCCGCGCCGTTTGACTTCGGCGGTGAACACGTCACCGATACCGACGAGATTGCCACGCCGCTTGATGAAAGCAACGCGGTTTTGCCGGAGAAGCAGGAGTCAGCGCCGGAGGCTGAACAGCCCCCCGCCCCGGAACAGAAACAGGGGCGCAGGGGCAGGCCCCCGAAAGCAGATAGGGCCGATAAAGAGCCGACGCCTGAAAAGCAGGCGCGGCGCGGTAAGGAGGCCCCGCAGAAAACACAGGAAACCGGAGCCGAAGAAGATACCCGGCAGGAATGGGAAAAGCCGCTTTCTGAGCTTGAACCCAAAAAAGAGCGCAAGCCCCCTGCGGCAAAAGAAAAGCCAGCCGACGAGGAAAAGGCACAGGCCACGGAAGGCCCCACGCTGAAAGAGCGGAAACAGAAGCTCGAACAGGAATTGCGGGAAAAATACGGCATTCCCAAAACAGATAAACCCGTTGCGCCCTGGATTGCCCCCGAAGTGGAACAGGTTGTCAGAATCCCGCATGATAAGCTGCATTCCTTCAAAGATCATCCGTTCAACGTGGAGAAAGACGCTAAATTCATGGCGTTCGTTGCCAGTATCCGCGCCCACGGCGTAACCCAGCCCGCAATTATCCGTCCGGACGGAAAGGACGGTTATGAAATCATATCCGGACACCGCCGCGATTTAGGCAGCATTGAGGCTGAAATCCCCTATACGCCCTGCATCATCCGCGCTTTGAATGACGATCAAGCGATTCAGCAGATGGTTGAGGACAACGTAAACAACCGGGAAATCGGCACGATGGAACTGGCGAAAGCCCTGAAAATGCAGTTGGAGGCTATCAAGCATCAGGGAGCGCGGCAGGCGTTGGAGGGAAAGGACTTCACCTCTGACGTTGACAAGCGTTCCAATGAAATCATTGCAGAGAGAAACGGCATGAGCGTGAAGCAGGTACAGCGGCATATTGCCCTTACCCGATTGACACCGGCATTACAGACAATGGTTGACGGTAAGACGGTCGGTGACAATAAGGCGCTAAAACTCTCTTTCACCCCTGCAGTAGAGCTTTCATACATCAAGCCCCGCAATCAGGACTATATCGCCGTTGCCATCGAGGGCCAGCAATCGGCCCCGTCGCTGTCGCAGGCACAGCGTATGAGGGAGCTTGACCAAAAAAGTATGTTGAACGCTGATATTATCGACGGCATCATGCTTGAAGAAAAAAAGGAGGTAGACAAAGTGATTATTTCCAGTCAGGAATTGAGCCAGTATTTCGGGAAAGATCAAACCCCGCGCGACATGAAAGATCAGATTTTGAAGCTGCTGGACGAGTGGAAAGGAAAGCAGCCGGAGCTTTCGAAGCCGAAAAAGAAGCAGGAACAGGAGAAATAACCTCGGGCCAAGTTGACCCGAGGTTCGTATGCGGGGCGCTGCCCCGCGCCCTGAAGCTCAAAGGATATAATATATTCCCCGTCGCCGCTTATCAGGTAGCATAACCGGGAAAGTCTGTCAAGAGCTTGCCGCCGCAGGCGGTGCTTCGCACTCTTGACAGGCTTCTCCCGGTTATGCTTTATGCCTGTCAAGCGACGGGGATATATATTCCTTTGAGCCGCTCCCGCCCAAGAATGGGCGGGCGGGGGGTGGGCTGACTTTCAGCGCAAACATGAACGGAGGTGCTTCCTTTATATATGAAAAGACCACTTGCATACATCACCGCCGCATGGAGCGGCGATTACCCCACCGACGCCAAAAGGGCGACAGAGTATTGCCGGGCGATCTACGAGGCCGGATTTTCCCCAGTATGCCCCCTGCTTTACCTTCCCCTCATTCTGGATGACGCAATCCCGGAGGAACACAAAAGCGGTATCGACATCCAGCGCGACCTTCTGCGCCGTTCCCATGTGCTTGTCGTTTGCGGCGACGGTGTGAATGAAGACATGAAAAACGACATAGCCACAGCCGGACGGCTGAACATCACGGCGACCACGCTGGACGGCATTCTGACGGTCAAGGGACAGGGCCGCAGGGAGGCCAGGGCCAATGAGCGTGATTGAAGCCTATGTTACCAAACTTGGGCGGTATAACGAAGGGCATCTGATCGGGGAGTATTTGAAGCTCCCCGCCGAAACCGGCGACGTGCAGGCCCTGTTGAAGCGAATCGGCATAGACGGGATACGGTATGAGGAAATCTTTATTACCGATTACGAAACCCATGTTGACGGCCTGCATGATTGCCTGGGCGAATACGCAAACATTGACGAACTAAACTATCTTGCCTCTCTGCTGGATGAAATGGACGAGGGCGACCTTGAAAAATTCGAGGCCGCCCTTTCCTACGGCGAGTATACGGGAAGCCTGAAAAGCCTGATTAACCTTGCTCAGAATCTTGACTATTACGAATATTACCCTGGCATATGCAGCGAGGACGATTTGGGGCGGTATCTGATCGACGAGCTTTCCGCGCTGGAGGTGCCGGAATATCTGGCAAATTACATCGACTATGAGGCATACGGGCGGGACGCCTCGCTGGAGGACAGCGGACTTTTCACAAACACCGGCTACATCGTAAGCACCGGCGGCAGCTTCATCGAGCATTACAACGGCAGGGAGATCCCGGAGGAATACCATATCTTCGCTTATCCGACAGAGGAAAGGCCGTCAATTTTGGAAACTATCAAGCGGTTTCAGGAGGCGCAGGGTGCCGCTCCCGCCCCGTCCATCGAACGGCACAGACCCGCCGCCGCCCGAGACGAAAGATAGGCACATCGGGCCAACTTGGCCCGATGCGCCGGGAAGGAGGTCATAAATGCAGGAAGATATTGAACGGCGGGCTGTTGCCCTGTCGGTCAAGACGGGCAAGCTCACCGCAAGGGCGCTGGCAAAAGTTCTTTCAAAGGCTTTACAGCAAATCCAGAAAAAACAACGTGCGGGCCTCGCCCCGCAGGGGAAGCAAAGTGTCCGAAGGCTTATGAACCACGGCGTTTCCACCAGCGCAATCCCGCTGGACGGGGAAACAAAGCTCTTTGACCGCGTGGCCCGCAAGTACAACGTGGACTATGCTTTTCACAAAACAGACCCCGGCAAATACCTCTTGTTTTTCAAGGCCGGGCAGGCCGACGCGATTACGGCGGCTTTCTCCGAATATACAAAGCTGGTTATGGGCCGGGGCAAAAACAAACGCCCCTCCATCCTTGAACAGTTAAAGCAGTTTGGGGAGAAAGAACGGTCAAGGCCCCGCGAGCAGGAGCGGAAACGGGAGGCGGCGCATGAGGACAGATAAAATCAGGCAGTATGTACTGCCCAACATCCCGTATCTGTTTATCCTGTGGTGCTGTCTGAAGCTCGGTATGGCGTACCGCCTCGCGGCGGGAGCCAGCTTCGGCATGAAGCTGATCGGCATAATCAAAACCATCGGCCCGGCCTTTGCGACAATAGCGCCGGGCCTCGTCGCGTCCGACTGGCTGATCGGCATTATCGGAGCCGTTATCATCCGGCTTGTGGTGTACTGCAAGGTAAAAAACGCAAAAAAGTTTCGGAAGGATGTGGAGTACGGCAGCGCCCGGTGGGGTACGGCGAAGGACATCAAGCCGTTCGTAGACCCAATTTTTCAAAACAACGTCATTCTCACCGGGACTGAATTTCTCACGATGAACACCCGGCCTAAAAACCCGGCCAACGCTCGGAACCTCAACGGCTGCATCATCGGCTCGTCCGGCTCCGGCAAAACCCGCTTCTGGCTGACCCCGCAGCTTCTACAGGCTCATTCCTCTTATGTGGTTGTCGATCCGAAAGCCAGTATCCTCGGGCAAGTAGGCTCTTTTTTGAGGCGGCAGCGATACAGAATCAGAGTATTCAACAGCATCGACTTTTCCAAATCCATGCACTATAACCCCTTGTCATACATCAAAACGGAATCGGACATTCTGAAATTCGTCAACACCCTGATTACCAACACGAAGGGCGACGGCAAGGAAGGCGACGAGTTCTGGACGAAGGCGGAAAACTTGTTGTATTCTGCGCTGATTGCCTACATTGTCTTTGAGGGGCCGGAGGAAGAACGGAACATCAATACCCTTGTGGACATGATTAACAGCATGGAGGTCAAAGAGGACGATGACAACTATAAAAATGCTGTGGACTACATGTTCATGGGACTGGAAAAGCGCAATCCCAACCACTTCGCGGTCAGACAGTACAAGAAATACAAGCTCGCCAGCGGCAAGACGGCCAAAAGCATCCTGATTTCCTGCGGGGCGCGGCTGGCCCCGTTTGACATTCCCCAGCTCCGAGAGATTATAAGCTACGATGAAATGGAGCTTGACAAGATCGGCGACCGTAAAACGGCCGCTTTTTTTGTGATCTCGGACACGGACAGCACCTATAATTTCATCGTTGCCCTTGCCTTTAGCCAGATGTTCAACCTGCTCTGCGAACGGGCCGACAACAAATATTCCGGCAGGCTTCCCCATCATGTACGGGTACTGTGGGATGAGGCGGCCAACACGGGGCAGGTGCCGCAGCTTGAAAAGCTCTGCGCCGTCATCCGTTCGCGTGAAATCTCACTATGCCTCTTTTTGCAGGCCCAATCTCAATTAAAGGCCCTGTACAAAGACCACGCTGAAACCATCATGGGCAACATGGATTCCGTCATTTTCTTGGGAGGCCGGGAGCATACCACCGTCAAGGAGCTTTCGGAGGCGCTGGGAAAAGAAACGATCTCCATGTATACCGAGAGCCGGACGCGGGGCAATCAGGAAAGCCACGGCCAAAACCTGCAACGGCTTGGTAAAGAGCTTATGACAATGGACGAATTGACCACAATGGACGGGAGCAAGTGCATCTTGCAGCTTCGCGGCCTCCGTCCCTTCCTCTCACCGAAGTATGACCTGAAAAAGCATCCCAACTATAAATACACCGCCGAGGCCAACAAGCGCAACAGCTTCGATATTTCCGCCCTTATCAACCGGCGCATGACGGTCAAGCCAAATGAGCAATACACGGTTTACGGCGTGGATGTGCCCGATGCGGACGCCGCCGGCGCGGACGAGGATATTCTCAACTATGACGATATAGACGACCCGGAGGCGTTCGCCTGATGCCGCTGCTTCGGGCCAACTTGGCCCGAAGCGTCCCTGTCCCCGACAACATTGACCTGTGCTGTCACTACGTTATGATATTAGTGACTCCGAAAAGTGAGGTGATGCAAATGGGGACGAAAAAAATGGGGCGTCCGACGGATAGCCCAAAGGATATTTCGCTGAAAGCCTATCTTGATAAGGAAACCGCCGAAAAGCTGAACGACTGTGTTCAGGCATTGAAGGTTTCCAAAGCGGAGGTTATGCGGCGCGGTGTTCACAGGGTACACGACGGCCTCAAAAAATGAAAGGAAGCGGCGCTCACCGATGAAAGTAATACGCAGCTTCCCCCACGCGACTTCCGAAACGGAAATCCGCATAAATATATTAGCATATGCGGCCAGCTCCGACAAGACGTTGCGTAAAAAACAACGAAAGGACGGAATACCATGAAAAGCATTTTAGAGGAATTTGCCTGCGGGAATGTTACCCTTGAGCCGCGTTTTTTCAAACGGGATTCCCGGTATGGACGCGCCGTGAAAACATTGACAGTGTGTGAGGAACAATTATTCGCCGTTCTGAATGAGGCCGACAAGGAAATCTTGAAAAGATTCTCCGACGCCCAATCGGAGATCAACAACCTGTCCGGCATCGACAGGTTTGTTGACGGCTATCGGTTGGGGGTACTCATGACCGTTGAGGTTTTCAACGGAGAAAGCGACTTGATCGCCGGAAGGGAGGATTGCTGACATGAAAAGTGCGTTGGGTAATTCCCTTTTGAAGCGGCTTTACGACGGCGAGATATATCCCGCTGAACAGACCAATCCGAAGCAGCCGGAATACAAGGAGCTTTTACGGAAGCTCTCCGGGGAAAAGGAATACTTCCGTGAAAAACTCCCGGAAAGCGACCGGGAACGGTTTGACGAGATAGGCAATATGTACTTGGAAATTGCGTCTTTATGCGGTTACGAGGATTTTGCCTACGGCTTCCGGCTGGGCGCGGGCTTGATGGCTGAGGCCCTTGTCAACGGCGACGGGCTTGCCCGCGACGAAGATTAAAATATGAAGGCTGGAAAGAGGATTGCCGGGCGGCAGTCCTTTTTCTATTGCTGACGATGAAGCCATACCAAATACGATTGACGTAAACGCGCCCGGAACGGACGCCGCCGCAGGCGGGGACGAGGACATCCCCCATCGCGGAAGGCCGGGGAACCGGGCATGTTTGCATAACATCGGGCCAACTTGGCCCGATGTACCCCGCCGCCAAAACAGGCGGCTTTTTTCATTCCCGGGGCAACTGCCCCAAACCAATAAAACATATGGAGGTAATCACATGGAATTCTTTTCTTCCGCAGTTACAACCTTACAAACCCTTGTCATCGCGCTGGGCGCGGGCCTCGCGGTGTGGGGCGTCATCAACCTTTTGGAAGGGTACGGGTCGGACAATCCGGGCGCGAAAAGCCAGGGCATGAAACAGCTCATGGCGGGCGGTGGCATCATCCTTTTGGGCACCACCCTCATTCCCTTGCTGTCCGGCCTGTTTTAAGGTAAGGCGTTATGGATTTTCTCACCGACTGGATTACCGAATGGCTGAAAAGCGTGCTGATCGACGGCATCATGGGGAACCTCAGCGGGCTTTTTGACAACGTAAACAATCGGGTCGGAGAGATTGCGACACAAGTGGGAACCACCCCGGCGGCATGGAACGCCGGGGTGTTCTCCCTCATACGGAACCTCTCCGAAACGGTTGTATTGCCGATTGCAGGGCTTGTACTCACCTTCGTTATGTGCTACGAGCTGATCCAGATGATCGTAGACCGGAACAACCTTCACGACATCGACACATGGATGTTCTTTCGCTGGATTTTCAAAACCTTTGTCGCCGTAACAATTCTGTCCAATACCTTTACTATTGTCATGGCAGTATTCGACGTATCCCAGCATGTCATACAAAACGCGGGCGGCCTTGTGGGAAGCAGTACCGCCGTCAGCGTGGATATGCTGAACAATCTGGACACCACCCTTCAAGGCATGGACATCGGCCCGCTGCTCGGCCTCTGGCTGCAATCCTTCTTCGTCAGATTCACAATGTACGCGCTGAATATCGTGATTTTCATAATTGTCTACGGGCGCATGATCGAGATATTCATGCTGACCAGTTTAGCGCCTATTCCTTTTGCGACGGTCGTAAACCGGGAGCTTGGCAGCATGGGCCAGAACTATTTCAAGTCCCTTCTGGCGATAGGCTTTCAAGGGCTTTTGATGATGGTCTGCATTGCCATTTACGCGGTGCTGGTGCAGAGCATCAGTACCGCCGGGGCTTCGGATATGAGCGGCGCGATCTGGACGGTCATGGGCTATACGGTGCTTCTGTGCTTCACCTTGTTCAAAACCGGAAGCCTCTCGAAAAGCATTTTCGGGGCGCACTAACGGCCTCGGGCCAGCATACACAAATTATCTGGCTGCGACGAAACGGCTGGGTATATCCGCGGGCGTCGGCGGCAACATGTTCGCGCCGGGCAAGGAAATCACCCGGCAGGAAATGTTTACCTTGCTGTACAACGCCTTGAATGTCATCAACAGCTTGCCGCAAGGCAGCTCCGGCAGGACGCTCTCCGATTTCACAGACGCCGGGCAGATAGCAACATGGGCGAGTGACGCCATGATGCTGCTTGTCGAAACCGGGACGATTTCGGGCAGCGGCGGCAGGCTCAACCCCACAGGCACCACCACCCGCGCGGAAATGGCGCAGGTGCTGTATAACCTGCTGATAAAATCATAAAAAATAAAAAGAAAAGGGAACTTTTATGAAGCAACTGTCGGCAGAGCGGCGAAAAAGCCACAAAAAATATAAACCAAATCAATAATCCAGTCAGGCGGTCTTGAAAAACAAGGCCGCCTGATTTTTTTATGTTCGACAAAACATTGCCCGTTTTCCTATAACTCACCAGAAATTGACACGGGCATACTCTCGCGGCGGCGGATTCACCCCCCGCGCTATATAACGCTCCGACCGGCTATTCAAATGTGACGCTCGGCGCGGTGCTTTTCTTCGGCGACGCGCGCCGGGCTGGATTGGATATTGTATGGATTTGGCGCAATACAATATCAGGCTGGCTCGCGCCCATTCAAAAGCAGTACATAGCGATAACAGCATAGGGAAATTCAAGGGCAATCCCATCGTCCGGCAGAGGCCGCGCAGCGGTAGTGCCGGGGGCAACGAGCCGCTTGATACCGCAGCAAATACGGCCGGGTTTACGACTTCCCGTAGGCCCGGCTTTTTATATGCAATGCCATATTTGCAGGTAAGCCCGCGAAAGGCTGGGCGTATTCGCCATGCCCGCACAGCGGACAAGCCCCCTATGAGCCTCGGGCCAACTTGGCCCGAGGCGCGGGAGCATCCCCGTTGCCGATCCCCGCCGCCTCCATTTCGATTTTGCTCATTCAAAAATCGAAATGGAGGAAATTCACATGACAAAAATTAACCTGCGGGATTTTTACCCGTTTTATAACATGGACATGCTGATCGACGTACCCGAAGAAGTTGCGGGGGCAATGCTGGAGGCCGAACGGCTGGAGCGAAACTACAACCGCCGTGTTGTCTACAATCGGGCGTATTATTCGCTGGACGCCGGGGACGGCATCGAGCAGGAGGCCCTTTTCCGCACCGTCTCGCCCTGCGAGGTTTACGAACGGAAGCTGACGATGGAACAGCTTCACGCCGCACTTGACGCTTTGCCAACCAAACAGGGGCGAAGGCTCTATGCGCACTACATACTCGGTCTGTCTCAAACGGAAATTGCGCGGGCCGAGGGTGTCAGCGTGGCCGCCGTCAACGTCGCCATTGAACGCGGACTGAAAAACATGGAAGGTTTTTTGAAAAAAATTCTCTAAGCTGTTTAATAATCGGTGTTCAAATCGGCAAGGTTTATGAGAAGCGTTTTTCTTCTCGCTGCCCTTTGATAATTACATACCGATGGCCCTGATACGTTCGTTCGTGAGGGAGCCACGCCGCAGGATGCGCCACGACTTTTCAACGGGATTCCCGATTGAAAACGAGCGATAACACCGCTGCGGCAGGCAGGCCGTGGCAGGTCTGCGGGCGACGATCTTACGCACGGTGGATACTTGCGACTTCAACGCTTCACAGCATTGGTCGCCGCGCCATAAGCATGGGGCGGGGTGAAATTCCCATGAGAGCGAGGCCATCGCCCGTCCGGGCCATCGTTTAGAGCTTTCCATAAAGGACGCGCCGCGCCGGAATAGACTGTCTTTGTCTTATGACAGCCCACAATATCCGGCGCGGCGTTTCTTATTTCTACACGGAGGAAATCATCATGGATGGACTGAACAAGCTCTTTGCGGATATGACGGCGGAGCGTTGGAGCAACGCGGCCTGCCGTGGCTATGTCATTTGGGCGATGGAAAACTGCGATTTTCCGTCCGCCGACATTCAGCGCGTGGTAGCTGAGCTTCATGAGGTTTTCGATTTCAGGGCCATCGAGGAAGCCGAACAGCACTACTACAACAGCTGCTATTGACCTCGGGCCACGTTGGCCCGAGGCGTGGAGCAAGATGAAAGGAGATCATATGCCGGACGGTAAAACTGAGGAATATACCTATCAGGTGGATAAGATCAGCTTTGTTGTGACGCCGGTATATAACGAGCAGGGCGAGACAGTCACGGCAATTCTGCTAAAGCTCATGAAAGCTGATACGGAGCGGACTTGCACGGCCTCGACATCCTTAACACGGGCAGGCGGCAGTGGTATACTATAAGTGTAAATACTGCTTGTTTGACTGCCGGAAAGGAGGCTGTCTTGAAACAGTCAAACAAGAAAAATCGCAATATGTACACCGCCGCTCTCTATTGCCGTCTGAGCCGCGACGATAATCTCGATACCGAATCCAACAGCATTACGAACCAAAAAACCCTTCTGAAAAAAGTGGCGAAAGAAAAAGGCTATGAGGACGTTCAGTTTTTTGTAGACGACGGAATAAGCGGCACGACACTTGACCGCCCCGGTTTTCAGCAGATGATAAAGGCGATTGAGGCGGGCTATATCTCGGCTGTATTTGTGAAAGACCTGTCTCGTCTCGGACGCGATTACCTGAAAGTCGGACACTACACCGAAGAATTTTTCCCTATGCACGATGTGCGGCTGATTGCCGTCTCAGACGGCGTGGACAGCGACGAGGGCGACAACGAGTTTACCCCGTTCCGCAACATTATGAACGAGTGGTACGCGAAGGATATTTCCAAAAAGCGCCGCATCGTCAATAAGCTCAAAGGCAATTCCGGCATTCCGCTATCGCCCCCACCCTATGGGTATATAAAAGACCCGGACGACGCGAAACGATGGATGGTGGACGAGGAAGCGGCCCGTGTCGTTCGCCGCATTTACCGGATGGCGCTGGACGGATACGGCCTTGCTGAAATTGGCAATGCTCTGGAGCGGGACGGTATTCTGAATCCTACATATTACTGGCGGAGTAAGGGAACCAATCGCGGCGGAACAAAGAGTTCCGTGCAGCCTACCCAATGGGGGCATACCACTATCAAGAAAATCCTGACCTTGCAGGAATATTGCGGCGATGTGATTAACTTCAAGACTTATTCCAAGTCGTACAAGATGAAAAAGCGTATCGCCAACGACGAGGAAAACCGTGTTATATTCCTCAACGTTCATGAAGCCATCATTGACCGGGAGACATGGGAGAAGGTACAGAGCTTGCGAAGCGGCACCCGCAGGAAAAAGCCGACGGTCAGCGAAGAACGGAGTATCTTTTCCGGTCTGCTGAAATGCCCGGAATGCGGCGGCAACCTTAACTATCACTTCAATCAAAATAACCACGACATCAAGTTTTTTAGCTGCCGCAACCATAACACCGGATATAGGCCGTGCTCTGCCACCCACTACATACGGCTGGACTTTTTGGAACAGGTGGTTTTGCAGGAAATCCGCCGCCTCACACAATTTGCCAACGAGTACGAGGACGATTTCGTCAGGGAGATCATCGGTCATTCGGCGAAAACGGCGGAGCTTGAACGGTCATTGAAACATAAGGAGCTTGACGTTCTGCTGGCGAGGGATAAGGAATTGGATACGCTCTTTGAACGGCTATATGAGGATAACGTATCCGGGAAGGTCAGCGACGAGCGGTTTGCCAAAATGTCCAAGAAGTATGAACAGGAGCAGGGCGAAAACGCCGTCAAAATCAAGGCTCTTAAATCGGAGCTTCGGAAAGATGGCGGGCAGTTCATGAACGCTGACACGTTTTTGGAAACCATACGCCGGTACACCGACGCGCAGGAGCTTTCGCAACGGATGGTGACGGAACTTATCGACCACATCGACGTGTATCACGCCGAAAAGGTCAGCGGGCAGACCATCCAGCGAATTACTATTTATTATAACTGTATCGGTTCTTTCACGGTGCCGGAGCGCGAGAAAATCCCGGAAATGGATGTCTGTATTAAAACGAGAAAAGGCGTAGCGTTAAACTACTCCCAAGCGCAGATTGCGGGTTAGGGCGTGATGCAGATGGAAAAGAAACGAGTTTGCATTTATTGCCGCGTGGCACATGAGGATGATTTTTCCCTGTCGGCGCAAGCCGATGAATTGCGCCGGTACGCTGAGAAAAACGGGCATATCCTTGTCAGCATATCGGCGGAATATGGAAGCGGGCTAACTCTCAATCGCCCGGCGCTGGCACAAGTCACCAACGCAATTATAGAGGGAAAGGTTGACGTGGTTTTGATAAAGAGCCTCTCCCGCATCGGGCGCGATTGGGGCATGGTGCAACAGTACATCGACCTGCTGACCAGCCATAACGTGACCCTGCTTTGTGTAACGGAAGGACTTGAAATCAGCAACCACAACTTTTATCCGTTTAGTTTGAGACAAAAAAACAGAGTGTCCTTATAAGATACTCAGATCCTATAAGGACACTCTGCATGGTCCGAGTGACTGGATTTGAACCAGCGGCCTCTTGACCCCCAGTCAAGCGCGCTTCCAACTGCGCTACACCCGGATTTGTCAGCCCGCTTATGATAACACACGGATTTGATAAAATCAATACCCAGTCTTAAAAATTTTGAGGGGGGCGAAAGCCCCCTCAAAAGTGCCTTTATGTACTCTCGGATTCCAATTCAAGCCGATTTTCCCGGACGTTTACGCGCTCATAGCTGCGCTTCTCCGCGGTCCGATATTTCGCCGCCGCCCGCCCGACAATCTCGTCCCAACTTACGGGAATGGTCTCGCGGGCGTTTTGCCCGACCTCCCGCAGCGCCTCGTAGGAAAAGATCTGTCGGATCTTTTCTGCCATTTTGGCGCAGTCATTTTCTGCGGTAAATCCGTTGACGCCGTCTGTGACGACTTCGGCGGAATTGGAGCCTGCCGCCAGCAGGGCCGGAAGCCCCATCAGCGCGGCCTCGCGCAGCACCAGCGGCGCGTTGTCGTAGATGGAAGGGAAGAAAAACAGATCGCCGGCCAGATAAAGCCCATACAGCAGCTGCCGATCGGCAATCTCTCCCAAAAAGCGTACGCTTGTACCCAGGCCCAGCTCATCCGCGTATTTCAGGATCGCCGCGCTGTCGTAGCCTTTTCCGGCAATAACGGTCAAATATTCTCCACCGGCCGCGCTCAGGCGCTTGGTCACATCCAGGATCAGCTTCAGATTTTTCTGCCAGATCTGCTGTCCGACAAACAGCAGAATGTGCTTATCCGCCGGGAGGTCGAACTTGCCGACCGCCTCGCGGCGCAGCGCCTCTGGGTCTGGCAGTTCCACCATGTCCACACCGTTTTCCATCACCTGGATATCCCCGTGGTAGCCGTAGCTGCGCAGGGTCTCCGCCGTACTTTGACTGCAGGCCCACACCTGATCGACCTTACTGAAGAAGTCCACAACATAATTGGCTATAATACGCGCGATGAAGCGGCTGTGGGTGATGTTCAGCGCGTCGTCGTAGAACTTGCTGTGGAAGGTGGCGATGACGGGAACGTTCATTTTTTTGCCCAGGTAGATGGCGAAGCGGCCCTCAAGGAAAGGGGAGTGGGCGTGAAATGCGTCAAATTGTTTATCCTTGAACCAGCGCCGCAGCGAGCGGGAAAACATCGGCGCGGGGAGCAGATAGGAAATGCCGGGGATCTTGACGGCCGGGGTGCGGATGACGTCATAGGGAGCGCGGTCCTCACAGGGCTCCGCCCCCCGCGGGCACACCACGCAGCAGTAGCCGCCGTCCGCGCTCAGCCGACGGGCGTAAGAATCCACCGTGCGCACCACGCCGTCGATGGAGGGGTAAAAAAGGTCGGTGAACAGCGCCACGCGCAGCGGTCCCTGCGGGATCTCGCGCTTTGCGGCGGGCTTCTTGGCCGGCACGGCGCTGCGGGTGATGATGATCAGACCCAGAATCAGCCAGCCGTAATACACCAGCAGCCGCCAGATCAGCATGGCCCAGAACAGGTAGGCGCTGGTAAGCGATGAAAACACGGCGTAGAACGACCCCTCCGCCGCGCCGGAATTGCCCGGCGTGGGGATGATGGTAATGGCGGCGTAGATGAAAACCACCAGCGAAAATACTGTCCACCAGCCGTTGGTGCCACCGAAAGCGCGCAGCACGAAAAAGGGAATGGACATGATGGCCATCTGATAGACGAGGGAACAGGCCATCAGTTTTCCGAACAGGTGGGGGGACTGCCTCAGCATCTTCAGGCTCCCGACGTATTCACCCAGTGAGCCGAAGATGGAGCCCACGGCTTTGTCGTAATCCTTGACGATGTGCAGAAAGCTCAGCAGCTTGGCGCACCAGCACACCATTTTCCCAAAGATATGGGGGATGTAGGCGAACAGCACGATGCACACCGGCACGAACAGATAAAACGCCAGCCCGACATAGGCGCTGATGCGGATGGCGGCCACGTTCTGGGTGACGCCGCCGTTGAAGATGAACACCACCGCGGCGATCAGCAAAAAGGCGAACTGCAGCACCAGAAAGCCCGCGATGGGCAGTGCGGCGCTGGAGCCGGTGGAGAGGCCGCGCTTTTTCAGATAGACGATCTGAAAGGGCTGGCCGCCCGCGCCCAGCGGCGTGATGTTGTCGTAATATTTGCCCAGCACGGCGCATTCAAAAGCGCCTTTGGGGTCGTCGTGGCCTTCGGCGGAGATAATCATGATGCGGTATTTCAAAAATTCCATCAGCACCGCCACGCCGAAGCAGGCTGCGGCGAACAGGAGATACCACATATTGATATCCAGTTTTGAGATGTTCTGGACGCCCTTGGCGTCTTTTCCGAACTCGTGGAAAGCGATATAGACGACGATTGCTATATTGATGGCCAGAAAGAACAGCAGACCGTAGAGCTTCCTTCTGTCGACATTTTTTTGGATTTTCTTGTCCGGCATCGGCATTGCCTTTCTAAAAGCGAATTCATTTTTCAACGAAAATGGATAACCCGTTTTTTAGCCATGTCATGGTACCACATTTTCGATGGCGCAACAATAGAGAAAAGGAAATAATAAGATTTATTAATACGCCGCGCCCCGGGATCAATGTTATCCTACCGGAAAGGGTCTTAAGAAACAAGCGGGTGATTTCTTAAGAAACAGTTAAGACCCTGTTTGGAACATCGCTTAAAAAATACTTAAACATTTGAACGGTTGTATCTTAAACAGCGATAGTTTATCATGAGAGCATCAGGCGGGAGAGAGGAGAACCACTATGTATACGGTGCTTGTGTGCGACGACGAGCGGGATATCGTGTCCGCGCTGAAGATCTATCTTACCGGCGCGGGCTACCGGGTGCTGGAAGCGTACAACGGCGAGGAAGCTCTGACGCTCATCGGCAGCGAGAGCGTCCAGCTGGTGCTGCTGGACATCATGATGCCCCGGATGGACGGCATCACGGCCATGGCCCGCATCCGGGAGAAGAGCAACGTCCCCGTCATTTTGCTTACGGCCAAGACCGAGGATACGGATAAGGTGCTGGGTCTGAACGTGGGCGCGGACGACTATATCACCAAGCCCTTCAATCCCGCGGAGGTGCTGGCCCGGGTCAAATCCCAGATTCGCCGGTACATGCAGCTGGGCGGCGGCGCGGCGGAAAAGACCGTGCTGAAAAACGGCGGGGTGGAGCTGGACGACGAGGCCAAGTCCGTGACGCTGGACGGCGAACCCGTGACCCTGACGCCCAGAGAATACGATATTCTAAGGTATCTTATGAAAAACCCGGGCAAGGTCTTTTCCCCCAGGGAGATCTACCGCGCCGTGTGGGAGGATGAGCCGCTGGGGGCGGAAAACGCCGTGGCGGTGCATATCCGGCACATTCGGGAGAAGATCGAGATCGACCCCGCCAATCCGCGTTATCTCACGGTGGTCTGGGGCAAGGGCTATAAAATGGAGGCGGAGCGCAAATGAAAAATGCCGCAAGAAAAACCTGGGTCAAGGTACTGTGCGCATTTCTGACGGCGCTGTTCGCGGCGGGAGCCGCGATATCGCTGGTCGCGGTGGGCAAACTTGCAGACAGCGGCGTCTACGACGGGACCGGCGAGGTGGAATTCCGCAATACCCTGCTGGAATCCCAGCTTCAGCAGGAGATCGTCCGGATTCAGGATTATGCCAGCGCGGTGGAGAACGGCTCGACAAGCGTCGTCAGCCACTACAAGATGGCATTCGGCAGCGAGGCCAGCAATCTGTGCTTCACGGTCAGGGATTCCTCCGGCGCCGTCGTGCTCACCAACGGCAGCGATACCGCGCCGCTCGCCGGCATTACGGCGACATTTTCCGTCAACAACGCCGATTATACCGCGGAGCTCGCCGTCCGGCACGGCCTCGCCGCCGCCGACGTTTATCAGGATATCGTCGAAAACTGCGCATTCCTGTACGGTGCGCGGTACTGGCTCATCGCGGCGGCGTGCGCCCTGACGGTTCTGGGTCTGGCGCTGTTTGTGTTTTTGCTCTATGGCGCCGGCCGCCGGGAGGGGACGGACGAGATCGCCCTGCGGTGGATGGATAAGATCCCCTGCGACCTCTACACCTTTCTGCTGGTCCTGGCGATAGTGTGGATCGGCTCTGTCGTCGCGCAAGACAACTGGAATTTTTACGCCGACCCGCCGTACCTGCCCTGCGGACTTGCCGCCGCCGGCATCGTCTTTTTGGGGACGCTGCTGTGCATGTCCTGGGCGGCGCGTGTCCGGGCGGGAAAATGGTGGCGGCACAGCGTGATCTTTTCTGTTCTGCACTGGCTGAAAAAGCCTGCCGTCTCCCTCGTCGGTCTGATAAAATCCCTGCCGCTGATCTGGCGAACGGCGCTGATCGCCCTGGCTGTGTTTCTCTTTCAAGTCATTTTTTACGCCTCCCGGGCCAGCTTTCTGTGGCTCCTCCTCAACCTCGCGCTGTGTCTGGCCGCGCTGTATCTGACGCTGGATGTCCGCAGGCTGCGCGCCGCGGCTCAGGCGCTGGCGGACGGCAATTTCGACGGCCGGCTGGACACCTCGAAGATGCATTGGGAATTCAAGGCCCACGGCGAGGATCTGAACCGCATCGGGGACGGCATCGCGCTGGCGGTGGAAAAGCAGACGAAGTCCGAGCGGATGAAGACCGAGCTCATCACCAACGTGTCCCATGACATCAAGACCCCGCTGACCAGCATCATCAACTATGTGGATCTGCTGAAGAAGGAGGACGTGCAGCCGGAGAAGGCCAGGGAATATATCGCCGTGCTGGACCGTCAGTCCCAGCGGCTGCGCAAGCTGACGGAGGACGTCATCGAGGCCTCCAAGGCCTCCACTGGGAACATCCCCGTGGAGCTTTCCAAAACCGATATGAACGTGCTGCTCAGTCAGGCGGCGGGGGAGTATGAGGATAAGCTGGCGGCCCGGAAGCTGGAGCTGGTGCTCTCGCTCGCCGGCGCGCCGCTGCCCATACTGGCGGACGGGCGTCTGCTGTGGCGGGTGTTTGACAATCTTATGGGCAACGCGGTGAAATATGCCCTCCCCGGTACCCGGGTCTATGTGACCACCGCCGCGCGGGACGGCTTTGCCCAGGCGGAATTCAAAAACATTTCCGCCGCCCAACTGAACATCTCCGCCGACGAGCTGATGGAGCGCTTTACCCGGGGCGACGCCTCCCGCAACACCGAGGGCAGCGGGCTGGGGCTCTCCATCGCGGACAGCCTCACGCGGCTTCAGGGCGGTCAGTTTTCCCTGGCCATCGACGGCGATCTTTTCAAAGCCACGGTTCGCTTCGCGCTGCGGTCGGACACGGATTGACAAAAAAAGCTACCCTCCGGGAGAAAATTGTGCTATAATCCGTAACTATGATGATGATTTTACGGAGACAGCCAATGACGGCAAAACGACTGATCGGCGCGATCCTCGCCCTGTGCCTCGTTTCGGCGCTGTGCGCCGGGGCGCTGGCGGATTCCGTTCAGTATCCGCCGAATCCGCAGGTGGAGTATCAATATGCCACCGCCGTGTCTGTGGGCACGGTGCGCTACATATCCCAAACTGCCGACAGCGCGCTTTATTATGCGGACTACTGGGGAAACTGGACGCCCAAAGGGGAATGCCTGACCGCGTCCATCTCCATGGCGCTGTCCTATATCGGCGTGGATGACACGCCGGCCGCCATCCTGGATTACGGCGGCGGCAGCACCAACAACTATCACGGCTGGGGCGGCTCAAAATATCTGGAGGCCGGCTTTGCCGACGCCTTTGCCAACTATGTCAACGGCGCCGGCAGCTACACCCCGCCCATCGTCCACCTCGGCAGCTATTCCTCCGGCGGACATTATGTCGTGGTGATTGGCAAGGTGTCCGACAACGTCTATGCGGTTGCGGATGCCGCCATGGACAAGCTGTGGAATCTTACCATCAACGGCAGCACCGCCTCCTATGATTATTACGGCGCGTCCAAGACCGACACGCTGGGCTCCTGCATGCAGTATTATCTGGACAACAGCGCCCTGGCTCCGGCTCCGCCCGCGGGCGAGCCGGGCACCCAGGTGATCTTCACCATCGGCAGCAAGACCTATCTCAGCGGCGGCGAGGAAAAGACCGGCGATGTCGCGCCCTATATCGTCAGCGGCTACACCTATCTGCCGCTCTACTGCGTCTGCGCCGAGTTGGGCGCCCAGGTGACCTGGAACGGCGAGACCAAAACGGTGACCCTCACCAAAGGCGGCACGGCGCTGGTGCTGACCATCGGCAGCAAGACCATGACGGTCAACGGTACGGCCACCCAGCTGGCCACCGCGCCGGAGGTTAAGGACAGCCGCACCTGTCTGCCCATCAGCCCCATCACCAGGGCCTTCGGCGCGTCCATCGCGTGGGACGCCTCGGCCCGCACCGTCACCCTCACGCTGCCCCAGGAATGATTCTTTCAGCGCCGGACTTCTGTCCGGCGCTTTTTTCAGAAAAAGCTTGAAAAAAACAACTGACGGGATTACAATCGCGTATGCCTGCGGCAGACGCGATTTTTCGCGCAATTTATATGAAACAGAGGTGAGAACGCATGGATGCTGGCAGCAGTAACGGTGTGACGCCCGGTCGAAGTAGCTCGGGTGCCGGAAGCGATGAACCGCCTTTGCGGGGCGCCGTGCGTTCCGCCGTGCTTTTTTGACCTTTCATGCCCTTGCTCCTGCCTGAGAAAAGCCGGGTGACCGGTGAACCTTAGGAACGGAGGAAAGAACAGTGGCAGAAATGTCTGTAACGATCAATGATACCCTGGAGATTCTGCTGGAGCAGAAAAAGTACAATGCCATCAAAACCGTGCTGTCCACCATGAACCCGTCGGATATCGCGGCCCTGCTGGAGGACGTGCCGCCCGGAGAGCTTTTGCTCCTGTTCCGGCTGCTGCCCAAGGAGCTGGCCGCCGACACTTTCGTGGAGATGGACAGCGAAGCCCAAAAAGCGCTGGTGCAGGGCTTTTCCGATACCGAGCTGAAATCCATCGTGGACGACCTCTATGTGGACGACGCCGTGGATCTGGTAGAGGAGATGCCCGCCAATCTGGTCAAGCGCATTCTCAGTCAGGCGGAGCCGGATACCCGCCGCCTGATCAACGAGATACTCAAGTATCCGGACGATTCCGCCGGGTCGCTGATGACCACGGAATATGTCGATCTCAATCCCGGGATGACGGCGGGGGAGGCCATCGGCCATATCCGCGCCACCGGCGTGGACAAGGAGACCGTCAATCTGTGCTATGTGGTCGACGACAAGCGCAAGCTGCTGGGCGTCGTCTCGCTGCGCAGCATCATTCTGGCGAAGCCGGATATGCCCGTTTCCGAGCTCATGGAGCAGAATGTGGTCTCCGTGAACACCCATGAGGATCAGGAACTCGTGGCCCAGACCTTTGCAAAGTACAATTTCACCGCGCTGCCCGTGGTGGATTCCGAGGACCGCCTGGTGGGCATCGTCACCGTGGATGACGCCATCGACGTCATGCAGGAGGAGGCTTCGGAGGATATTTCCAAGATGGCAGCCGTCACGCCGACCGGCAAGCCCTATCTGCGCCTGTCGGTATTCGACCTGTGGCGCTCCCGCATCCCCTGGCTGCTCATCCTGATGATCTCCGCCACCTTTACGGGCATGATCATCACCCATTTTGAAAACGCGCTGGCCACCTATGTGGTGCTTACCGCGTTCATCCCCATGCTGATGGACACCGGCGGCAATTCCGGCAGCCAGTCCACCGTCACCATTATCCGCAGCCTGTCGCTGGGCGAGATCGGCACGAAGGACACGATGAAGATTCTCTGGAAAGAGATCCGCGTGGCTGTTTTGTGCGGCCTGACGCTGGCAATCGTAAACTTCGGAAAGCTCATGCTGTTCGACAGGGTCGGCTTCAAAGTCTCGCTGGTGGTCTGCATTACCCTTGTCTTCGACGTTCTTGCGTCAAAGATTGTCGGCGCGCTGCTGCCGCTGGGCGCGGAAAAGGTGGGGCTGGACCCGGCGGTGCTGGCCAGTCCGGTGCTGACTACCATTGTGGACGCCGTGGCGCTGCTGATTTATTTCACGGCGGCCACGTATATTCTCGGACTGTGAACCGCTCGGCAGGGACGATTTTTTCGCCCCTGCTTTTTATCGCAGCACCAGCAGCGGCAGGCAATCGTCCATCCCGGCATAGAAGGACATCCCCCAGGCCAGGTTCAGCAGCGTATCGTCGCGCTGAAAGGGCTCGTTGAGCGCGTCTTCCAGGGCTGCGTATTTCTTTTCATCGGTGTTTTTCATCTCAAAACCTCCATAATCAGCGCTTTTCCTGATTACGCCCTTATTCTAACCGCCCGCCTCCGCCGCTGCCATTCATCCGCCTTACACTTCCATCCCCATCCTTACAGTTTCGCAAGAATGCCATCAGAATTCGCAATACCTCCTTGACAGAATAAAATAGGATGGTAGAATTATACAGGCAAATGAGCGCACCCCTATTTTGATTTGGAGGCGAAAAAATGAAGAAATTTCTTGCCCTGCTGATGGCCGTGGTCATGATCGCGGCTCTGTGCGCCTGCGGCGCGCAGCAAACCGGGGCCGCGGCCACCGCCGCGCCGACGGCGGCCCCGGAAAGCAATGTCAAGCTCCAGATCCTCTGCGAGCAGGACGACAGCATGCTCAACACCTACAGCCTGCTGGCCGTCAACCCCAAAGCGCCGTTCAAGGATGCCGACGGCAAAGCCGTCAGCGGCGTCGCCATCAATACCGCGGGCGCGGCCGCGCTGATCAATTGGCTGCTGTCCGCGGACACCGAAAAGCTGGCCGCTGGTTACGGTCAGGACAAGTACGGCCAGCAGCTTTTCTACCTGCTGGACAAGGCGCCCGTCTCCACCGCCGCGATTCCCGCCCCCACGGACGCCACCAAGACCATCCGCCTGTCCACCACCACCTCCGTCAACGACTCCGGCCTGCTGGATTATCTGCTGCCCCAGTTTGAGGATAAATACGGCTACAAGGTGGAAGTCACCGCCGCCGGCACCGGCAAGGCTATCGCCAACGCGGAATGCGGCAACGCCGATCTCATTCTGGTTCACGCCAAAACGCAGGAGGAAGCCTTTGTGACCGCCGGCTACAGCTATGTGCTGGACGGCTTTGAATCCGAACGGCTCTCCTTCCTCTATAACTACTTTGTGCTCTGCGGCCCTGCGAACGATCCCGCGGGTGTCAAGAAAGCCGCCAGCGTGAAGGATGCATTCAAGCTTATTGCGGACGGGAAATATCCCTTCGTCTCCCGCGGCGACAAGTCCGGCACCCATACCAAGGAAGTCACCCTCTGGCCGGCGGAGCTGGGCATCACCACGGACGCGGACAGCGTCGCCAATTACACGGCCTGGTACATCTATTCCAACGCGGGCATGGGCGCCTGCCTGACCATGGCCAACGAGAAGGGCGCGTATATTCTCTCCGACAAGGCGACCTTCCTGACCTTCGTCGCCAATAACGGCGTCACGACCAGCTGATTTCATGTCCACAGCTTTTCACCAGGCGATCGGGCTGATGTTCTCCGGCAGCGCGCTGCTGGAGAACATCCTCGCCGTCACGTTCCGCATGAGCCTCGCCAGCTCCCTGATCGCGCTGCTGCTGGGTGTCCCGCTGGGTATTCTGTACGGCAGCCGCGCCTTTCCCGGCCGGCGGGCGCTGGTGGTAATCAACCGCACGCTGATGGGCCTTCCGCCCGTGGTCTGCGGTCTTTTATGCTACCTGATGTTCTGCGGCGTGGGCCCGCTGCGGGGCCTGCAGCTGCTGTATACGGTGAAAGGCATGGTCATCGCGCAGATCCTGCTGATCACGCCCATTGTGGCCGGCATGATGGAAAGCGGCGTATCCGCCATCGCGCCGGACATCCGCGAGACCGCGCTGGGTCTGGGCTTCGGCGGGTGGAAAAGGCTGCTGCTGCTGGTCAACGAGAGCGCCTATCAGATCGTTACCACCTATCTTCTGGGGCTCAGCCGGGCGCTGGCCGAGGTGGGCGCCGTGTCCATGGTGGGCGGCGCCATCGCCTATAAGACCAACGTCATGACCACCGCCATCATGAATTACACCAATATGGGCAATTTCGTCACGGCGCTGGCCCTGGGCATCATTCTGTTCGCGCTGTCGCTGCTTATCAACATTGCGGTGTCGATTCTGCAGGGGAGGCTGGCGAAATGAAGCTCAACGCGCTGACCAAAACCTATGGCGGCCGCACCGTGCTGCGTCTGCCGGAATTTGAGCTCCTGCCGGGAAATATCTACGCGGTGGTGGGCGGCAATGGTTCCGGAAAATCCACGCTGGCGAAGATTCTCTCCGGCGCGGAGCGGGCCGACGGCGGCGGCACGCCCTTTGCGGGCGAAAGGCCGCCGGTGGGCTATCTGCCTCAGAAATGCTACGCTTTCCGTCTGAGCGTCCGTAAAAATCTGCGTCTGGCGGGAAAGGACACCGCCCGGGCGGACGCGCTGCTTTCCGCGCTGAACCTGGCCCCGCTGGCGGACGCCAGAGCAAAAAAGCTCTCCGGCGGCGAGACCCAAAAGCTGTGTCTGGCCCGGGTGCTGATGCGGGATACGGCGCTTTTGATCCTGGATGAGCCCACCGCCGCGCTGGATGTGGAATCCACGCTGGCGGCGGAAAAGCTGATCGGGGCCTACCGCGCCGAGGCGGGGGCCGCCGTGCTGCTGATCACGCACTCGCCGGCGCAGGCGGCCCGCATGGCCGACTTTGTCCTGTTTTTCCACGAGGGTGAGCTGAAGGAATACGGCCAGGACATTCTTCAGACTCCCCACAGCGACGAGCTGAAGCGGTATCTGAATTTCTGGCGCGATTGATTGGAGGAATACTATGTCGAAATACGCGGGCTATATGGGCCGGGTGGCACAGCTCGACCTCACCACCGGCAAGGTTTCCGACTATCCCTGGTCGGACAGGGAGCGGGAGCTTTATATGGGCGGCAAGATCATGGCCGCCCGCATTCTCTATGACAACCTCACGGGCAGGGAAGAGCCGCTCTCGGCGGAAAACATGGTGGTCATCGCCACAGGCCCGCTCACGGGCACCGGCGCGCCCAGCTCCAACCGATTTGATATCTCGTCCCTCTCGCCGCAGACGGGCTTTATGGCCTCCTCCAACAGCGGCGGGAATTTCGGATATTATCTGAAAAAGGCGGGCTACGACGCCCTGATCCTCACGGGAAAATGCGACGGCCACAAGTGGCTGGAGATCGAAAACGACCGCTTCACGCTCCACGATGCGGAGGATCTCTGGGGGCTGAAAATCAGCGAGACGCAGGAGAAGCTGAACCAAAAGCTGGCGGACGACCGCGGCTGCAAGGTCAAGTGCGGCATGATCAGCATCGGCCCCGCGGGGGAGAATCTGGTCAGGTACGCCTGCGTCATCAGCGGGGAGCGCGCCTCCGGCCGGGCAGGCATGGGCGCGGTGCTGGGCTATAAGGGGCTCAAGGCCATCACCGCCGCGGGCAACCATGGGATCCCGATTTACGATCCCCAGCGCACCGCCGCGTGGAACCAGAAGTGGTGCACATATCTGCGCGCCCACCCGCTGACGGGCAGCCAGCTGCCCCGGCTGGGTACGGCGGGGCTGGTCAGCGCCATGCAGATGCGCGGCATCCTGTCCACCAAGAACTACAATTACGGCCAGTATGAGGAATTTGAGAAGGTCAGCGGCGAGGTCCTGGCCGAGGAGCACAATCTTGTCAACAAAGGCTGCCTGTCCTGCCCCATCAAATGCGCCCGCTCCGTGCTGGTGGACGGCAAGGAGGTCAAGGGCCCCGAACTGGAGACCCTGGGCCTGCTGGGCGGCGGCATCCTCAACGATGATCTGGCGCGCATCCTCCGGTGGAACAACGAGCTGGATGAGCTGGGCTTGGACACCATCTCCGCCGCCAGCACGCTGGCCTGGGCCATGGAGGCCAACGAAAAGGGCCTGTGGGACAACGGCCTGCACTTCGGCGAGACCGACGGCATTTCCCAGCTGTGGGACGATATCGCCCACCGCCGCGGCATCGGCGACGAGCTGGCCGAGGGCAGCAAACGCCTGAGCAAAAAGTATGGCGGCGAGGATTTTTCCATCCAGGCCAAGGGGATGGAGCTTGCGGCCTATGAGCCCCGCCGGGCCGTGGGTCAGGGCCTGGGCTATGCCGTGGCCAACCGCGGCGGCTGCCACCTCAACGGCGGCTATCTGGTGATTTTGGAGGGCCTGGGTCTCTACACCGATTCCCAGACGCCCCACGCCAAGGCCGACCTCACCATGATGTTTCAGGATTTGATGGAGGCCATTTCCGCCACGGGCCAGTGCCTTTTCACCTCCTACGCCTTTTTCCCTGGCTTTTTGATCTCTAAGCCCAACGGGCCCATCACCAAAGCCGCCAACGCCGCCATCCCCTATATCGGCGGGGTGGTGCGGGTGCTGAACAAAGCGCCGGACGTGATGTGTTTCCATCTGCCGGTGTTCCACCACACCCGGGAGATCGAATATGCGCTGGGCATGCCCATGTATTTCGGCAAATATCTGCGCATCGGCGAGCGGGGCTACAATCTGGAGCGCTGCGTCAGCGCCCGTTTCGGCGTGTCCGAGAAGGACGATTCGCTGCCCAAACGCCTCACCGACGTGCCGCAGGACCCCAACGACCCCAGAACGGTGGTGCCGCTGGACAGGATGAAGCCCGAGTATTACCGGGCCAGAGGCTGGAACAAGCGGGGTCTGCCCACCAAAATGACCCTGCGCAGGCTACAGATCCTGTGAGGAGGCTGAAATGGTAAAAGTCAAATTATTCGGCGTCTTTCGTCTGGACAGCGGCGTGAAGAGCCTGGAGGCGGACGTGACCACGGTGAAGGCGCTTTACCCGCTGATCGTGGCGGAGGCCAAGCGCCTCGATCCGCGCTCGACGCTGTCGGAAAAGGATCTGCGCGGCTGTATCGTGGCCGTAAACGGCAGGCAGGTAAAACCCAATACCACATTATCCGACGGCGACGAGGTCGTGCTCGTCCCGGCGGTGGCGGGAGGCTGACGGTATGGCATATCGCATTACGGACGACTGCGTGGGCTGCACGCTGTGCGCCAAAAACTGCCCGGTGAAGGCCATCACCGGCGAATTGAAGCAAAAGCACGTCATCGACGCGGGCCGCTGCGTTTCCTGCGGCCTGTGCGGCAAGCTGTGCCCCAAAAGCGCCATTGAGGACGATTCGGGTACCCGCTGCCCCAAGGTGCCCAAGGCGCAGTGGAAAAAGCCCCGGGTGGACACGGCGGCCTGCGTGGGCTGCTCGCTGTGTATCGAAAATTGTCCCGGAAACTGCCTGGAGCTGTCGCAGCCCCGGTTCCACGGGGATATCCGCATCTTCTCGAAGCTGGTCCGGCCGGAGGACTGCATCGGCTGCGGCATCTGCGTGAGAAGCTGCCCCATCCGTGCCATCGAGCTGTGGGAGGTCCGGGCGTAATCCTGCCCGGCGCCAAAACTCTATTTACGGAAAGGAATCCGGCCCGCGAAACGCGCTGGAAGTACTATGTTTAAACACAAAGAGATTAAAGAACTCAAAACAAAGCGGCTGATCCTCGTGCCGCTGGACGACGCGACGCTGCGGGTCCGCCTGGATACCGAGCCGGACGAGGAAATGAAAGACGCCCTGGGGGAGATGCTGGCGGGCTGCGCCCGGCATCCCGAGGCGCGCCTGTGGTATACCGAGTGGCAGATGCGGCTCAAAACGGACGGCACCGTCATCGGCTCACTGGACTTCAAGGGTCCGCCCGACGAGAAGGGCGAGGCGGAGATCGGCTACGGCACGGATGCGGCCTATCGCGGCAGCGGCTATACCACCGAGGCCGCCAGAGCGCTGATCGACTGGGCCTTTTCTCAGTCCGAGGGCCTCTTTTACATCATGGCGGAGACCGCGCCGGACAATGCCGCGTCCCAGCGCGTGCTGGAAAAGCTCAAATTCAAGCCCACCGGCAAAACGGGCGGGGAGGGGCCCCGCTACGAGCTGGAGCGCCCCGAGACATCCTGGACCGCCATCTTCATGTGCCTGGGTCTCAGCGTGGGCGTGAGCTTCGGCACCGGCCTCGGCAATACGAGCATCGGCATGTGCCTGGGTCTTGCCTGCGGTGTTGGACTGGGCGGTCTCCTGGATGCGGAAGAGAAGAAAAAACGCGACCGGCGCAGGGCTGAACGCGCAAATACCGATATTGAAAATGTTCCGTGACTTTTCTCACGGAACATTTTTTTAGTTTTTGTAGCATATCATGAATCCCGTTGAAAAAACATGGATTGAATTGTATAATAATATGAGTTTTGATCCTCAGCGGCGCGCTGCAGATGTTTTTTAAGGAGTAATAAAAAACCATATATCGGAAAGGAAGTCGTTGAAAATGGCAGAATTGAGACCGAAGATCGTCAAGCTGTGCAAGGTGGTAGGGGGCCTCACCGGACTGGTCAACAAGATCGATGAAAACGCCCCGGAATACTATTGCCTGGCCGGCGTCCTCACGGACGACGAGGCCGATGTGGCTATCGCCGCCGGCTTGCGCCAGACGCGCACGGCGGAATACCTCGCGTCCAAGGTCGGCAGGAGCGTGGAAGAGACGCAAAAGATCGCCGAGCATCTGGCCTGGATCGGCGTTTTCCGCATCACCAGGGACCCCGGCGACGGGAAGGACCGCTTTTTCATGCAGATCTTCGCCCCGGGCATCATGGAGATGATGGTCAACAACCGCACGCTGCTGAACAGCCACCCCGAGATTGGCAGGGCCTTTGAGGAATATACCCGCATCCGCATGGCGACCATGTCGCCCATGCTGCCAAACGGCTATGGTCTCATGCGCGTGGTGCCGGTGGAGAATGCCATCAAGGACATCCCGGGCGTCTGCGACTACGACCGCCTTTCCTATTATCTCAACAAGTACGACGTCTTTTCCGTGTCCGAATGCTCCTGCCGCGCCTCCCGCACCACGCTGGGCGACGGCTGCGGCCACCTGTCCGAGGATATGTGCATCCAGATGGGCAAGGGCGCGGAACATTACATCCGCACGGGCCGCGCCCGCCAGATCACCCGGGAGGAAGTCTATGAGATTCTCAAGCGGGCCGAGGACAACGGGCTGATGCACGATATGCCCAACATCGAGGAGGCCGGCGAGAGCACCGCCATCTGCAACTGCTGCGCCTGCGCCTGCTTCGGCCTGCGCGTGGGCTTGATGTACGGCGCGCGGGACGTGATCCGCTCCAACTTCACCGCAGAGGTGGACGAGGCCAAGTGCGTGGCCTGCGGCCAGTGTGTGGAGAGTTGCCCCGCCAACGCCCTGAAGCTGGGCCAGAAGCTGTGCTCCAAAGCGGACCTCACCCCGCCGGACTATAAAAAAATGGCCGATTCCCTCTGGTCGAAGAAGGACTGGAACGTGGACTACCGCGACAACAGGGAGGACGTGGTCGCCACCGGCACCGCCCCCTGCAAGACGGCCTGCCCGGCGCACATCGCCGTTCAGGGCTATCTGAAGCTGGCCGCGCAGGGCAAGTATGCCGAGGCCCTGGCGCTGATCAAGAAAGAAAATCCCTTCCCCGCGGTGTGCGGGCGCATCTGCAACCATCGCTGCGAGACCGAATGCACCCGCGGCAGCGTGGACGAGGCCGTGGCCATCGACGAGGTCAAGCGCTTCATCGCCGACCACGACCTGCACGAGGCCACCCGTTACATCCCGCCGATGGTCAACCAGATCGGCCGGCCCTATACCGAGAAGATCGCCGTTGTGGGCGCGGGCCCCGCCGGCATGAGCTGCGCCTTCTATCTTGCGGAAAAAGGCTACCCCGTCACCGTTTTCGATAAGAACAAAGTCCCCGGCGGCATGCTGACGCTGGGCATCCCGTCCTTCCGCCTGGAAAAGGACGTGGTCAATGCCGAAATCGACATTCTCCGCGCCATGGGCGTGGAGTTCAAATGCGGCGTGGAGGTCGGAAAGGACGTCACCCTTCAGCAGCTGCGGGACGAGGGCTACAAGGGCTTCTATCTTGCCATCGGCGCGCAGAAATCCGCCCCCGTCGGGGTCCCCGGCGAGGAGCTGAAAAACGTCTGGGGCGGCGTGGATTTTCTGCGCCAGGTCAATCTGGGCAAAAAGCCCTTCGTGGGCAAAAAATGCGCCGTCATCGGCGGCGGCAACGTGGCCATGGACGTGTGCCGCAGCGTGCTGCGCCTGGGCGCCAGGGATACCTGTGTCCTCTATCGCCGCTCGCGGGACGAGATGCCCGCCGCGGCCGACGAGATGGAGGAGGCCGAAAAAGAGGGCGTGCGGTTCCGTTTCCTTGCCGCGCCCGTGGAGTTTCTCGGCGAGGAAGGGAAGGTCAAGGTCGTCAGGGTCGAGCTGATGGAGCTGGGCGAGCCGGATGAAAAAGGCCGCCGCAAGCCCGTGGGTACAGGAAAATACGAGACCATCGAGGTGGACAGCGTCATCGGCGCCATCGGCCAGACCGTGGATTGGGGCGCGCTGGACACCGGCGCGCTGGTCAAGACCAAAAAGGGCACCGCCGAGGCGGACGGGTTCACCTATCAGACTGCCCAGCCGGACATTTTCGTGGGCGGCGACGTTTACACCGGGCCGAAGTTCGCCATCGACGCCATCGCAGCCGGCAAGGAGGCCGCCGTTTCCCTGCACCGCTTCGTCCATCCCGGCCAGAGCCTTACGGCGGGCCGCGACCGTCGGGAATACAGGGCGCTGGATAAGGACAGCGCGCTGATCCCCGTCAGCGGCTTCGACAACGACAGCCGTCAGGCGCCGGGCTACAACGCCGCCAAGGCCAGGTCCTTCGGCGACGCCCGCGTGACCTTCACCGAGGAACAGGTCAGAAGGGAGACCGCCCGCTGCCTGGGCTGCGGCGCCACCAAGGTGGATGCGTATCTGTGCATCGGCTGCGGCCTGTGCACCACCAAGTGCAGGTTCGACGCTATCCACCTGAAAAAGACCCGCGATTGGGAGGCCGGCAAATTTGAGACCATGCCCATCAAGGTGGTGGAGCACGTGGTGAAAAAGACCGGTAAGATCCTCAAAAAGAGCCTGGGATAATAAGATGCATGAACTGGGGCTGCTGGACGCCATGCTCAGGACCGTGGACGGCATTCTGGCCGGAGAGAGCGACGTTGCCGGCGTCGCCTCCATCACGCTGGAGGTCGGCGATCTCAGCGGCGTTGTGCCGCGCTTCCTCTACGACTGCTGGGACGCCGTCCGGGACGGCACAAAATATGCCGCCACGAAATTGAAGGTGGTGTCCGTTCCGGGCACCGCCCGCTGCGAGGATTGCGGCCGCGAATTCAATGTGGATGTGGAATCGCTCCGCTGTCCGCGCTGCGGCGGGGCCAGGCTCACGCCGCTCACCGGCCGGGACATGACCATCAGCGAGATTGAAGCCTATTAGAAAAAAGAGGACGGTTCAATATGAACCGTCCTCTTTATCGGCCTTCTTATTCCGGCAGCTTGCACACGTCTACCCATTCCAGGGCCTTGGAGTATTTGAACAGCTCCTCCGGCGTCAGCTCGATGGCGCTGTTGCCGCTGCCCACGGCGGGGAACACGGTGGTGAAGCGCTTCACGCTCTCGTCGATGTAGACCTCCACGCCGTCGTTCACGCCGAAGGGACACACGCCGCCCACGGGATGGCCCACCAGCCGCAGCACCTCGTCCGGCGTGGGCATGGAGGCCTTCATGTGGAACTTCTCCTTGAATTTGTGGTTGTCGATCCGGGCATCGCCCGCGGCCACGATAAGAAGGCAGCTCTCGCCGTTTTTGAAGGACAGGGTCTTGGCGATCCGCGCTCCCTCCACGCCCAGCGCCTGAGCGGCCAGCTCCACGGTGGCGCTGGAAACGGAAAACTCCCGCACACGATCTTCGATCCCAAACTGCTTCAGATATTCTCTGCCTTTTTCGATTGACATTCTTCTGTTGTTCTCCTGATGGTAATCGTAATTTTAATTTCGGCCGAAACCGCCGCCGCCGAAGCCGCCGCCTCCGCCACCCATACCGCCGCCGAAGCCGCCCCCGCCGCCACCGAAACCGCCGCCGCCGAAGCCGCCCCCGCCAAAGCCGCTTCCACCGCCGAAACCGCCGCCGCCATGGTGGTTATGGTCGTTCCAGTCATTGAAATGGTTGGGGTCATAATGGGAGCCGGGCCGGAAACCCCAGTAAGGAATGCGGGGCCCGAACAGCAAAAACAGGGGCAGCCAGCTGCCGGTGCGGGTATAATAGCTCCGCCGGAAGGAACGGAAAATGGCGGCCAAAAAGAAATAGATGACAAACAGCCGGATGAGCAGGCTGAAGATGCCGCCGAAATTGAACACGTTGCTGCCGCTGGAATACTGACTGCCGCCGTCGTTGTAATTGCCGGAGCTGTTGCCGGAGGACGCCACGGCGGCGCCGTATTCGTTGTCGAACCAGTCCATCATCTCGCCGAAGATATAGCTCACGGCCTTGTCATATTCGCCGGCGTCGAAATAACTTTCAAACTTGCTCATCTTGCCGCCCACGTCGGTCTCAAAGGTGGTGCCGGTGAGGCCGGTGCCGTATTCGACATAGTATTTGTTCTCCGCGGTGGCCAGCAGCAGCAAAACGCCGTTGTTGCTTTTCGAAGAGCCCACGCCCCAGTTGTTGAACAGCTGCATGGCATACTCGCTGGAACTCATGCCGTCCAGATAATCCACCGTGACTACCACGATCTGCGCGCCGTCGCATTGCTTTTCCAGCGCGCCGTTGTAATTGATAATGTCGCTTTTGGTGCTCTCGGAGAGCACGTTGGCATAGTCGGCCACATAGAAGTCGCTGCTCTTGTCCACCACCGCGAAGGCCGGAATACACAGCGCCGCAATCAGCAGCAGGGCAAACAGCAGGGAAAGGGTTCTTTTTTTCATGCTCGCTCCTTACTCAAAAAGTTCCGGGGCACTCACGCCGGTCAGTCCGGCAAAAAAGGATGCGGGAAATGCATCGTAGGTATCCCGCAGAAATCCGCGCACCGTGTCGTTATAGCCGGATTTGTCGATCACGCCGGACGCGCTGGTGAGAATGCTCTCATACTGGGTGACGCCGGAGGCGTCCCGGTCGGAGAGGGGCTGCGCCTGAAGATCGGTGATCAGCGCCGCGGTGCCGGAGAGCAGCGCGGTATAGCGATCGTAGATCTCGCCGGGGGTGCCGTTTTCAAGGCTGCTGTCCAGATCGTCCCGGGCAGACTTCACGGCGGAAGCGTCCACGCCGGTATAGTTGGCCGCCAGCGTGGCGAGCCCCAGCGCGGCGCTGGAGACGTTTTTCAGCTGGCTCTGGATGCTGGGGTGCTCGTAGCCGCCGTAGGTTACGCCGCTGTAAAAGCCATCGGTGACGGTCTGGCAGGCCTGCTTCAGCTTGATGCCGGAAGACAGCAGCGTGGAGCCCACTACGATGACCAGCGCCAGCAGGATGGCCACCGGGCGCTTTTTCAGAGTATCCATCCGGTTCTCCTTTACCTGTTCAGCCCTTGATCTCAAGCAGCTTCTGCTTCAGCTCACCCTCGATGCGCCCCAGCTCCTGTTCCGCCTGGGCCCGCTTGGCGCGGCCGTCGTCCTGGATCTGGCGTACCTCGTCCAGGGTGGAGATCAGCTCCTGATTGGTCTTCTGCAGGGTCTCGATGTCCACGATGCCGCGCTCGGATTCCTTGGCCACGGCCACGCTGCCCTCGTGCAGCTTCTCCGCGTTCTTCTGCAGCAGCTCGTTGGTGACCTCGTTCACCTCGTGCTGGGCCTTGGTGGCCTGCTCGGAATGGTACATGGACAGTGCCAGCACCATCTGGCTCTTCCACAGGGGAATGGTGTTCACGATGGAGGACTGGATCTTCTCCGCCATAAGGTTGTCGTTGTTCTGCACCAGCCGGATCTGCGGCGCCATCTGGATGGAGATCATGCGGGTCAGCTCCAGATCGTTGAGCTTCTTTTCGAAGCGTCCGATCATATTGGCAAAGTCGTTGGCTGCCTGGGCGTCCTCGGGCTGATTGGATTCCCTGGCCTTCTGCTGCAGCCTGGGCAGCTCCTCGCCGCGCAGCTGCTCGGCCCGGAGCTTGCCGGCCAGGATGTACATGGTCAGCTCCTTCTGGTACTCCAGATTCTTCTCGTACATTTTGTCCAGCATGGCCACGTCCTTCATCAGGGTGATCTCGTGGCTGTTCAGCTCGTCCACGATCTTGTCCACGTTGACCTCAGCCTTGCTGTACTGGGCTTTCATGGTCTCGATGCCCTGGGCGGATTTCCGGAACAGGCCCATAAAGCCCTTTTTCTGGCTCTCATCAAAATTGAGCCCCTTCAGCTCCACAACCAGGCCGGACAGCATGCCGCCCGCCTCGCCCAGATCCTTGGTGCGCACGGTATTGAGGGCCGACTCGGAAAAGTCCGCCACGTTTTTCTGCGCGGCGGCGCCGTAATTCATCACCTGCTCGGTATTCATCACGTCGATCTTGGCGGCGAATTCCTTCACCGCGGCCTGCTCGGCGGGGGAGAGCTTATCCATGTCCAGCTTCTCCACGGGCGCGTCGACCCTGGCGGCGTCGCCCACGGCCTGCGCGGTGGGCGCGGGCGCGGTCTCAACGGCCGCGGCGGTGGCCGCGCCGGGGTCCAGGGTCAGGGTGGGGATAGAGTCCTCTTTCTTGGCTTCGTCCATCTTTGTAATATCCTTTCAGATTAATTCTTTTCGCCGGTCCCGCCCTGCCGGGCGGTGATATCGAAATCCCTGTTTCCGGCCAGTCCCTCCCGGGCCAGCATCCTGTTCATGACCTCGATATCGGTCTCGATATCCATGGCCTGATCGGCGAACAGGGAATCCAGCTGCTTTTTATAGGCGGCGATGGCGGTGTCCAGCATCTCCTCGATGTTGGCCATGCTCTTGGACAGGTTGTCGCCCTCAATGCCCTGGCTGCTCATGCGGTCGTAGGAATTGAGCAGCTTGATGGTGGTGGGCAGATAATAGTTCATGAACTTCTTGATCTGCGGCACATCCGACGGGTCGGCGATGGCGTCCTGCTTGATCTTGTCGGTGATGCGCATCAGCTCGTTGATCTTTTCGCGGATACCGGGGTCTTTAATCGAGGCGTAAAGTCTGCCCATCTCCGCGATGGCGCGGTCGCCGTCGGCCACGATGGGGTCCACCGTGGGGCCGTAGCTCTTTTCAGGCTCCGGCGCTTTCACCGGTTCCGGCTCGTCCCTCCGCTGCTTTTTCCGCACGGCGCCGCCTACGACAATGCCTATGGCCAGCGAGACGGCGGCCACGGCGATAAGCCCCCCCAGCTTGTACATCGGCAGAAACAGGCTCAGGAACAGCCAGGTCAGCGCGAAAGCATAGATGGGGCCGGCGGATTTTTTGTGTCTGGACAAGTACATCGCCTCCTGGATTCTTTTGCACAAATCAGTTCTATTATTGTATATCCTTTGCCCCATGCCGTCAAGGGTATTGCGGAAACAATATCCTGTGTAGTATAATAATAAACACCTGATAATAAATACCTGATTTGGCTACAATAAACTTGGAAGGGATGCCGGTGTCCGACATCCCCCCATATTTTGAAAGCGGCGGTGCGCACCCGGCCGCTGTACTATTCTATGCCGCGCCCGCGGCTGTGTGACGGAGGAGAGACTATGCTGAAGATCGCGCCGTCGATTTTGTCGGCGGATTTTACCAGGCTCGGCGCCGAGGTGGAGGATTGCCTGGCCGGCGGAGCCGAGTACATACATTTTGACGTGATGGACGGCATTTTTGTGCCCAACATCTCCATCGGCATCCCGGTGCTGAAATCCCTGCGCAAGGCCACCGACGCTTTTCTGGACGTGCATCTGATGATCGACCGGCCCGGGCGCTATGCAAAGGCCTTCTGCGACGCCGGCGCCGATCTTGTCACGCTCCATGTGGAATCCGACACGCCGGAGAATATCGGAAAAGCGCTGGACATCGTCCGGGAATGCAGGCGCAAAACGGGCCTCTCCGTCAAACCGGGGACCCCGGCGGAGGCGCTGTATCCCTTCCTGGACAAGCTGGATCTGATCCTGGTCATGACCGTGGAACCCGGCTTCGGCGGCCAGAGTTTCATGGGCGGCATGCTGCCCAAGATCCGGCGGCTGCGCGACGCCATCGACAGCGTCGGCGGCGGGATCGAGCTGGAGGTGGACGGCGGGATTGACGATAAGACCGCGCGCCTGGTGAAGGACGCCGGCGCCGACGTGCTGGTGGCCGGCTCCGCCGTGTTCAGCGCGGCGGACCGCGCCGCGGCCATCGCCGCCATCCGAAACGCATAACAGGAGAGTATACTATCATGTCCTTTTTCCCCAAATCCCTTGAAAATCTCATCGACAAATTTGCCTCGCTGCCCGGCATAGGCCGCAAGAGCGCGCAGCGGCTGGCCTTTCATGTGCTCTCCCTGCCGGAGGGCGAGGCCGAGGCCTTTGCCGGCGCGATCCTGGACGCCCGCAGCAGCGTCCGCTGCTGCAGCGTGTGCCAGAACCTCACCGAGGGGGAGGTCTGCGCCATCTGCGCCAGCGACCGGCGGGACAAAGGCACCATCTGCGTGGTGTCCGAACCGCGGGACGTGCTGTCCATCGAGCGCAGCCGGGAATATAACGGCGTATACCACGTCCTCCACGGCGTGCTGTCGCCCATGAGCCACATCGGACCGGATGATATCCGCATCAGGGAGCTGATGAGCCGCGTGGCCGCGGGCGGCGTGCGCGAGCTGATCATGGCCACCAACCCCGATACGGAGGGGGAGGCCACGGCCATGTACATCTCCCGGCTGGTCAAGCCCTTCGACGTGCGCGTCACCCGTCTGGCCTACGGCATCCCCGTGGGTTCCAACCTGGAATTTGCGGACGACGCCACGCTGACCCGCGCCCTTGAGGGGCGCACGGATATGTGAGTTGACAAACGCACATATTAATGCTATAATCTTACATTGCAATTTGTAACCAGTCAAGAAGCGGAGCTTCCGGCCACGGCCGGAACTGATTTTGCACTTTTCGCCGCGGCAAGCGGCGTAAAAATATTGCAGTTACATAGATGCACGCTTTTCAAAGCGTCGGATCGGGATGCGCAGAATTTTTGGATTCTGCGTACAGTCCCGCTTTGTTGGTGTGCTCAAAATTTTTTGAAACGGAGCTATTATGGCAGAAAACAACACCAATAAGCCGGCCGCCGAAAATCAGCAGGCCGCGAAAAAAACCAATTCCCGTCCCCGCCGCCAGCGGAACGCGAACAAACCAAACACCGACGCGGAAAAGCAGCCGCAGGTCAAGACCCTGCAGCAGCCGCAGACCCCGCAGCCCGGTGCCGCACAGGCCGGGCCGGCCAATGGCGCGTCCCAGACCCGGACGCAGCCCAAGCCCCGCCGCCAGCCCCGGCAGGAGCGCGCCGCCGACGCCGCGGAGGAGGGCGCGGGCCGTCAGTCCAAACTGAAGATTATCCCGCTGGGCGGTCTTGGCGAGATTGGCAAGAACATGACCGCCTATGAGTACGGCAACGACATCATCGTGGTGGACTGCGGCATGGGTTTCCCGGACGAGGATATGTACGGCATCGACGTGGTTATTCCTGACATCAGCTATCTCAAGGCCAACGTCGGCAAAATCCGGGGCATCGTCGTCACCCACGGGCATGAGGATCACATCGGCGCCATCCCCTATGTCATCGCCGATCTGGACGTCCCCATTTACGCCACGGCCCTGACCAACGCCATCATCGAGCTGAAGCTGGACGAGCGCGGCCTGCTGAAAAACACCCAGATTTTCACAAAGAAGGCCGGGGACCGCTTCCGTCTCGGCGTATTTGAGATCGAGTTCATTCATGTGAACCACAGCATCACGGACTCCGTGGCGCTGGCCATTCATACGCCGCTGGGCGTCATCATTCAAACCGGCGACTTCAAAATCGACCTCACCCCCATCAAGGGAGAGATGATCGATCTCACCCGCTTCGGTGAACTCGGCAAGCAAGGCGTTCTCGCGCTGCTGTCCGATTCCACCAACGTGGAAAGACCCGGCCACACCGAGTCGGAGCGCAAGGTGGGGGAGGGCTTCGACAAGCTCTTTCTGGGCTGCGAAAAGCGCATCATCGTCACCACCTTCGCGTCCAATGTGGACCGCATCCAGCAGATCATCAACGTAGCCGCCAAATATAAGCGCAAGGTGGCCGTCACCGGGCGCAGCCTGGACAATATCATGAAGGCCACCACCGAGCTGGGGTATATGGACATCCCGGAGGGCGTGCTGGTGGACATCAACCAGATCAAGCAGCTGCCCAAGAACCGCATCTGCATCATCTGCACCGGCAGCCAGGGCGAGACCATGTCCGCGCTGTACCGTATGGCTTTTTCCGAGCATCGTCAGATCGACATTGACGCCGGCGACCGCATCATCATCTCCGCCTCCGCCATACCCGGCAACGAGAATACTATCAGCCGCGTGGTGGACGAACTGTTTTTGAAGGGCGCCGAGGTCATCTATGATAAGAGGACAGACCTTCACGTCTCCGGCCACGCCTCGCAGGAGGATCAGAAGATGATGCTGGCGCTGACAAAGCCCAAGTACTTTGTCCCTGTCCATGGCGAGTACCGGATGCTTGTGAAGCATGCTGAGCTCGCACGGTTGATGGGCGTCGACCCCCGCAATATCATCGTCGGTGATAACGGCAAGGTCATTGAGGTTACGCGCCGGAACATCAGGCTCAACGGTACCGTTCAGGCAGGTGAACTCCTTGTGGACGGCTCCGGCGTGGGCGAGGTCGGCAGCGCGGTCATGCGCGATCGCCGCAAGCTCGCTGAAGACGGGATGGTCGTTGTCGTCATGGCTATTTCCACTTATGATAAGCACCTCATGAATGAGCCGGAAATCATCACCCGCGGTTTCGTCTATGTCAAGGAATCCGACACCCTTCTGGATGAGCTCAAACGCGTCACCACCGAGTCGGTGGAGGCTTGTGATGCCAAGCACATCCGCGACTTTTCATCCATCAAGAGCTGTGTCAAAAGCAACATTTCCGGCTATCTCTACAAGGCCACCAAATGCAGCCCCATGGTGCTGCCCGTCATCACCGAGATATGATCCCGTATTTCGACGCCCACTGCGACACCGTCACAGCCTGGGACAGCATCGAGAAAAACCCCGGTCAGCTGGACGCGCTGCGTCTCTCGGCCTTCTCGCCGTCCGGGCAGATCTTCGCCGTGTGCTATACCCGGGATATGCCCGGCGGCTACGCGAAATATCTGCCCTCGCTGCTGCGGCAGATCGCGGCCTCGCCCACGCTGACCCTGTGCCGCACGGGGCGGGATATCCGCGCCGCGGCCGCGTCGGGAAAGACCGCCGCCCTGCTGGCGGTGGAAGGGGCCGAGCATTTCGGCTGCACGCTTGACGGGCTGCAAAAGGCCCATGACGCGGGTGTGCGCTCCGTGAACCTCACATGGAATTTTGATAACGCCCTGTCCGGCGCGGCCATGGCCTCCGGGTCGGGCCTCACCGGGCAGGGGCGGGACTTCGTCCGCGCGGCTCAGGGGCTGGGCGTGATGCTCGACCTGTCGCACCTGTCCGAAAAGGGCTTCTGGGACGTGCTGGAGATCGCGGAAAAGCCCGTCTATGCCACCCATTCCGACGCCTATGCCCTGTGCCCCGTGAAGCGCAATCTCACCGACGCCCAGTTCACCGCGCTGACAGAGCGCGGCGGCGGCGCGGGCGTCAACCTCTGCGCCGATTTTATCGGCCTCACCCGGGATATCGACGCCGTGGCCGCCCATATCGAGCATTTCCTGGCGCTGGGCGGCGGGAAGTCGGTGTTTCTGGGCACGGATTTCGACGGGATCGACGAAGCGCCCCTGGGCCTCGGCGGCGCGCAGGATATGCCCCGGCTCTATGAGGCCCTGCTGCGCCGCAATTACCCCGAAGCGCTGGTGCGGGACGTCTTCTATGACAACCTTGTACGGATCATGGAGAGCATGCTGTGAACATACAGATTTTTGGCAAGAGCAAATGCTTCGACACCAGGAAAGCGGAGCGCTGGTTCAAGGAGCGCCGCATCAAATACCAGTCCGTTGATCTGCTGCGCTACGGCATCAGCAGGGGCGAGCTCAGCTCGGTGAAGAACGCCGCGGGGCTGGCGGCCCTCATCGACGAGACCGATCAGGATTACCCGCTTTTGAAATACCTCGCCTCCGACGAGGCCAGATTTGAAAAGCTGCTGGAGGACCCCTATCTGCTGAAGACCCCCATCGTGCGCAATGGGAGGCAGGCCACCGTGGGCTATCAGCCGGATGTGTGGAAAACCTGGGAATAAAAAAAGACGCCCTGTGGGCGTCTTTTTTTATTCCTGTAATTGTCCGTGCTTTTTGAAACTGCCGACGGTGTACGCGATCAGCCCCGCCCAGATGAAGAAAAACATAATCAGCTTGGAAGGGGAGACCGTCTCATGCATAAAGAGGATACCGCACAAAAACGTGATGGTGGTGCCGGCGTACTGCAAAATACCCACGGTCTTGAAGGGAAGCTCGTTGACCACCATGTTGTACAGGATCATGGGCAGCGCGGTGACGATGCCGGAGAGGATCAGCAGCCCGATATCGCCCGCCGCCGCGGCGGACGCGAGACCGCCTTCGCCCCGGAAGAAGATCAGGATAGCGGCCAGCGCGAAAGGGGACATCAGTGTGACCTCCACGGTGAAGCTCACCACGGGGTCGGCGTTGGCAAAGCGCTTGATGGTGGCATAGGTGGGCCAGATCAGCGCGAAAGCCAGCGCCAGCAGCGGGAAGGAGCCGGAGGTAATCACGCTGATCAGCACGCCCACGCAGGCCAGGCCCACGGCCACGAATTCCATCGCGTGGCCCTTTTCCTTCACCAGAAGCAGTCCGGCCAGAAAGATCACCAGCGGGTTAAAATAGTAGCCCAGCGCGGAATCCAGCACGTGTCCGTTGGTGACGGCCCAGATAAACAGCGTCCAGTCCGCGCACAGGAACACCGCCGCCGGCACCAGATACCGCATGGTCCTGCCGTTACGGAACAGGGCGCGCAGTTCGCCGAAGCGGCCCGCGCAGAGGAGATAGAGGCAGGTGAACAGCATGGCCATCACCACGCGGACGCACATGACGAACATGGTGTCGAAATGATCCAGCAGCGCCCAGTACATGGGCTGCAGCCCCCAGATCAGGTAGCAGCCGAAGATACAGCACAGCGCCCCGGTCAGCGATTTCTTGGCAGGTTTCACGCGTTTGCGCTCTCCTTGAACTGCACGCTGCTGCCGAAGGTGTTGCCGCTGGGCAGCACGCTGATAAAGGACTTGCCCACGCCGAAGGCCAGCGGGGTACCGTCCTTGAGGGCATAGGAGAAGCTGCTGTTCACGTCGCCGCGGCTCCAGGTGATGGGCGCATATTTGCCGCCGCAGCAGAAGTAACCCTCGCCGCTGCCGATGAGATTCACGGCGAGCCGTCCGTAAGTATCCACGGTCTTGGTGTCGGCAAACAGCACCAGCACGTTTTTGAAGGTCATGTCGGTCTGACCGTTGTCGGTATAGGTGTTGCCGTACTGATAGGCGGTGTACAGGCCGGTGCCCGCATCATAGACGAAGCTGGTATTCTTGCTGGAGTTGTAGATGCATTTCACATAGCCCGCATTCTCGGTGCACTGGTCGGCGGCGGTATCGCTGAAGGTCAGACCGTAGCTGGTGTCGTAGCCGTCGTTGTGGGCGGTGCGGAAGCCCTTGTTCGCGGTGGTGGTCAGGATGCCGGAGCCGGCGGCGAAGAGGCTGTGCTCGATGCCGTACTTCTGGCGGGACTTGTCGCGGAAGAAGGTGCCGCTGGCATAGCTGCCGCGGACGCCGTCGATATCGTCGGCGCCGTAGGACTTCACATCGCTGTAGGCCTGCTCGCTGCCGCCTGCGTGGACGGTAATGGCGTCGTAGGACAGGGCGATGCTCAGATAATAGGGGCGGAGGGAGCGCATGCTGCCGATCTTTTCAATGTCCTCCACGCTGTGGAAGACGGCCATCATGCGGGTGATGCCGCCCTCGGCCAGCACTTCATAAATAATATCGGCGTTGGACACGCCCACCTGGGGCTGAGCCACGCTGATGTTGTTGATCATGATGGCGTAGGGTCGGACGGCGCTGATGTCCTCGCTCACGGTCTCACCGGTCAGAGGATTGACGATGGGTGTCGGCGTCGGCGTAGGGGAAGCGATGGGTTCGGCGGTCTCGGCCGCCGGGGTCTCTGCTTTTCCGCAGGCGGAGAGCAGGGCCGCGAGCATTACCAGGGCAAGCAGAACAGCGATCATTCGTTTCATGAAAGGTACCTCGATCCTGAGAAATTTGACGCAAATATGATACTACCCACGGAGTTCTTTGTCAAATGCCCCGAAATGTGATACACTAAAAGCCAGGAGATGATTGTATGTATGAAAAAATAACAGCGGAGGCCCGCGCCGCCATGGAAGAGCTGCTGACCCGCGGCAGCTTCAAAGCGGGCAATCTTGTCGTGGTGGGCTGTTCCTCCAGCGAGATCATGGGCGCGAATATCGGCAAGGGCTCCACGCCGGAAGCCGCGCAGGCGGTGGTGTCGGGAATTTTGCCGGTGGTCGCGGCCCATGGCGGCCTGCTGGCCGCCCAATGCTGCGAACACCTGAACCGCGCGCTGGTGGTGGAACGCGCCGCCGCCGAAAAATTCGGCTATGAGATCGTCTGCGTCCGGCCCCGGCCCAAGGCCGGCGGCTCCTTTGCCACGGCGGTCTACGAGGCGTTCGCCGACCCCGTGGTGGTGGAGCATGTCCGCGCCTCGGCGGGTCTGGACATCGGCAACACCCTCATCGGGATGCACCTGAAGGACGTGGCCGTGCCGCTGCGGCTGGAGACCAGGCGCGTGGGCGAAGCCTGGGTCAACGCGGCCTATTGCCGGCCCAAGCTCATCGGCGGCGTGCGCGCCGAGTATCCGGACTGAAAAGGACGCAAAAAAAGCTGCTACGTCAGGTAGCAGCTTTTTTATTGTTGCAATTATTTCACAAAGTGAAGGGACAGCGTGAGGAGGACGAAGACCAGCGCGAACCACTTGGTGACCTTGGCCAGCTTCTGATCCAGCGTCTTGGCCTTGCCCTTGGACAGGAAGGTCTCCGCGCCGCCGGCGATGGCGCCGGAAAGGCCGGCACTTTTGCCGCTCTGCATGAGGACGATGACGGTCACCACAAGACCGGAGAGCACCTGGAGGATGGTAAGAACAAGAAACCAGTTCATGTATATATCTACCCTTTCAAAGTTTTCTGCACATCAATAGCGGATAACATAATATCATAAGGATTGCGCTATTTCAAGCCTAATTTTCACTTTTTCCATCCGAAAACGTGAATTCCTCCGCCGCGCGCACCTGTCTGTTGAGCAATACCATGCCCAGCCCGCCGCAGCACACCACGCCCGCGGTGATATACCAGCCCGCGTGGTAGGTGGCGAAGGTCAGCAGGCCGCCCATCGCCAGCGGTCCCACGGCATAGGCCGCGCCGCGCACGAAGGTGGTAAAGGCCGTCACCCTGCCCAGACAGGCGGCCGGGATATGCGTGGAAACGAAAGCACCGATCTGGATGGTGGAGCAGATCTCGCCCAGCGTAAACAGCTCGCCGCATACCACCAGCAGGCCGTAGGCTGGGGCCAGCGCAAATCCCAGATAGGCCGCGGCATACAGCGCCCCGGCCAGCGCGATGGCCCGCAGCGGGGGCAGGCGATGGGTCAGCCTGGTGATCAGCGGGGTCAGCGCGATAACGGTCACCGCGTTGGCCGAGCAAAGCACGCTGTAGAGTTTGGCGCCGCCGGCGCCGAAGCGGCTGCCGAATTCGGCCGGCAGCAGGAAGCTCCACTGGGCGTAGCAGAAGTCGTATAAAAACAGCAGCAGCGCGAAACCCACGATATAGGGCGCGGCTTTCAGCGCGCTGCGCAGCGTGGGCTGCCGCGCCGCCGTCTCCGCCGGGTGCCGCGCAAAGCGCTCCCGGACGTTCAAAAGCAGGATCAGCACTCCGGCGATGGTGGTGGCCCCATCCAGCAGAAACAGCAGGCTCAGATGGCGCTGGAACAGAAGCCCGCCCAGAATGGGACTGACGGCCATGCCGATGTTGCCGCCCAGATACAGCAGGGAATAGGCTCCCTGCCGCTGCTCAGGCGTTGTGTAGTCCGCCAGCAGCGCCTCCGCCGCGGGGACGGTCAGGGAGATCAGGTCCGCCGCGAGAATGATGCAGGCCAGCATGGCGTAGCCCGTGAGACCGAAGCCGCAGACGAGATAGAACAGCGCGCCGCCCAGACTGCCGCCCACCATTACCTTCATCCGGCCGATGGAATCGGCCAGCTTGCCGCCCAGAATCACGCAGGGCGCCTGGGTCAGCACCAGCAGCGCCGCGACCTTGCCGGCGGCGTCCGTGGTCAGCGCCAGCTTCTGGGTCATGATCAGCGTCAGCAGCGGCATGATGAACATCCCCATGCTGTTGACGAGCTTGGCCAGAAACAGAAAATAGACCTCCCGGGGAAAGCCCCGGTAGGCGTCGAAATACAGCTTCATCTTGCACCCCCCGCCGGCGCGATCAGCGGAATGCGCATCTCCTCCGCCGTCATGCCCGCGTGGACACCGATGATCTGGCGGGGCGTGGTGAACAGGGTCACGTTGTCGGTGGACACCGCCAGCATGTCGCCCAGCAGCTCGTCAAACCGGGGATGATCCCCGCCGGTGCCGAACAGGCCCGTTTGTTTGACTTCCGCCCTGGTAAAGAGCTTGAATTTGTCGCCGAAATGCGCCTCAAACGCCGCCGCAAGCTTCCCCTCACAGCCATCCTTCACGAACAGGTTCAGGGCCCGGGGCTCGATGGAGGGCAGACGCACAAGGCAGTCGAGAATGTCGGGGTAATCGGTGATCACGGCCACGTCGGAATCGACCTGGCCGTGGTCGGCGGTGATCAGCAGCAGCGTGTCGGACAGGGAAGCCCACAGCGCCTCCGTGCGTTTCTCTAGTTTTTGCAGCTTCTCAACGGACTTTTCCGACGCGATGCCGGTGGCGTGCATGGTGCCGTCCGGTTCGTTCCAGTAGGCGTAGATGTATTTTCGCCCGTCCTGCGCGCACAGCTCCCCGACCCGCCGGCAGATGGCGTCAAAGCTGGTCGGGCAGGGCGGCTCGAAGGGTGTGGCATAGCAGGCCTCCACCCCCGCCGCCCGCAGGCGGTCGATGACGGAGACATAGGGGAAAAACCGCCAGGGCACATTGTAGTCTGCCGCGGGGAGCTTTGTGTCCTGCACGGTGTTGAGAAATACGGTGACGTTTTTGCCGATCTCCTTATAGTAGCTTTCCCAGCCAAGCCAGCCGTGCTGATTGGGCAGAAGACCGCTGTCGAGGGAGGTGGTGGCCGCCACGGTGGTGGGCGGAAACACGGAGGAATAGACCCCGCGGAGATTCCGCCGGAAAAAGCCGTCGGGCGCGAGATTGCGCTCCAGAATGTTCAGGCCCATACCGTCCAGCAGCAGCACCACGACGTTCTTATAGTCTTTTGCCAGCAGCTCGTCCGCCAGCGGCAGCGTGCCGTTGTCCGGCCTTTCCGCGCCGTAATAGCGCAGGATGGAACAGGCGAGGTTGGCGATACAATTCTTATAATCAGGATACAGTAACTTCATAAATTTTCCTTTATCAGCTTGGCCACCGTCTCCACGGATACCTCTTTGTTGCTAAAATCATCAAGTATGGTCCGCTCGATCGGAAACTTGTAAGTAACAGACTTGACAAAATGCCTGTATTCCTTCTGCTCAGCGGCCGTATAAAGCTGTACATCGGAAATCAGGTATTTTATCAGTTGGCGCCTTTCCGCAGAGCTCATTTTATCATACACAGTATCGAAAGAGGAAAGAACGTGGTAAATTGATTGTATCGTCATTTGCTCCTGCTGTAAAGTATCCATTTTCATAGAACACTCGTTTATGGCGTCCTCTATACTGTATATGTTTTCATATATTCCATCGAGTCTGCGGGTGTAATCGGCACGACGGCGCTCCGCATAACCGTCGTCATCAGAGATGCCGTCAATGTCATGCTCAAGACTTGAACGGCTGCGCTGACAGGCCGCAAGTTGCTTTTTATAGCCTTGCATCTCACGCTCTATCTCCGAAAGGTCAATGGCGCTCCCTATGCGCTCCTGCACATCACGAACGAAGCGGGGATTTCTGATCAGTTTGCGGGTGTACTCCATGACCTCGTTTTCGACTTTTTCCGCGACAGCGCCATTTCGTTTACATACCGTGGTACCCCGGTGTTTTGACGCATACGAACACACATAGGAATCCGTATGCTGCTTGGTCCCGTCCTGATTGACCCATCGCGTAACGCCAATGTACATTGGCGCACCGCACTGAGGACATTTTACAATGCCTGACAGAAGGTGCGCGTTTTTCTGACCAATGGTATGATTACCGCGCTGCCCACGAATGGCACGGATATTCTCGACTCTGTGAAAATCCTCATCCGTTATGAACTGCTCATGAGTGATTTTATCGCTTAAAATATAAGTGTCCTGTTTGACAAGCCGATATTCGTTTTCCTCCCCGGCAACCTTCTCGGTACGGCGTTTGCCCCATGCCACTCTGCCTGTGTAGATTGGGTTTCCAAGGATTCGTTTAATTTGATCGGGGCTCCATTCCCCGTAGCTTGGTTTAATCGAGTTCTTTGCCGGCTTTCGATAGTATTCATTACGATTCAAATAGGCGGAAATAGCCGTGTATCCCATGTTCCTATTCAGAAACTGATCAAAAATCAGCTTTACGACTTCTCTTTCTTCCGGTACAGATTCCAGCTTTCCTTTTTGCAGAGAATACCCATACGGAGCAAAGCCTCCGTTCCATCCACCAGATTTTGCTTTTTCTTCACGGCCCAGCAGACTTTGCGTGAGAATATTTTCCCGCTCCAATTCTGCAACTGCGCCGAGAATGGTAATCATCATTTTTCCCATGGAAGTGGATGAATCGAGCCCGTCATCTACGCACATCAGATGGACACCGTATTTCATGATAAATTCAAGGGAATTGAGAACATCGCGGGCATTGCGCCCGAAACGCGACAGCTTGAACACAAGGACATAATCAATCTGCATCTCGCCCGATTTTATATCATCAAGCATTTCTTGAAAAGCTGTTCGTCCCTCGATGCTCTTGCCGCTTTTGCCTTCCTCAATATAGGTTTTCAGCACAACCATCCCTTGGCGCTCTGCACAGTCCGTCAGATAGCGTTTTTGCCCGTCGAGACTGTATCCCTTAACCTGACGCTCACTGCTGACACGAATATAGATGACGCATCTTTTACCTTCTCTTACTCCGTACATAGCACGCCCTCCCTGCGGGACGACCACGGCGGTCGCCCCGCGTTTTTTACTCTTACGCTGTATGCGTGTTCTCGTCAGACTTTTTCAAATCTGCCGTATACTTGACCAAAATTTGAGCCAGCACATTGATGAAGTTCTGATAGCAAAGCTGCTGCTCTGCATCCGGTTCCGTGTTTTCATCCCTGACAGGGAATTTCAGTTCAATGCCGTTGTCGGCTTTGTAAACAGTGTAATTGCTTTCTTTTTCTGCCATTCAATCGCTCCTTTTGGTGTCTCCGATAAAATGGCTTCCGTTTGCCGCTCACGTAACTATTCAGTTACATTTTAGTTCATCTCTCTTTGTATGTCAACACGCATTGTAAGTAAATCGTCACTTTCGTAACTTGCAGATTGACGGTCGGCGCATGCGGAACTATAATGGACCTACACCATCCAGGAGGTGATAAGAATGGGTATGGCTCAAGTGATTCGCGTTGCGCTGATCAAGAGAGGTACGTCTATAACCGAACTCGCTGAAAAACTCGGCTGCACGTCGCAGAACATCAGTGCAAAATTGCGCCGGGACAATTTCAGTGAGAAAGAGCTACAGGAAATAGCCGCAGCAATCGGCTGCCATTTTGAGGGGAAATTTATTGTTGATGAGTCCGGGGAGACTCTATAACTTTTTCTGCGTTTGCGGACTCACTTTCGGACAGCATTTTGATTGCCCGTTGATTGTTCTGCGCCGCTTTCGCTGCGCGGAGATTTGCGCCGTCAAAATTGACCGGGAGACATGCTTCGAGGACGCGGCCATAAATGCGCTGACAGTCAACATCATCTGAATTCTTTATTGTATAAAGGGGGATATTCGTTGTCACAATCATGGGCTTGCCGGACAGCAGCCGACGATTGACCAGATCGAAAACGCGCTCCTTCCCGAAGCTGGTGCTGCGCTCTGCGCCCAGATCATCGAAGATGAGCAAATCGGAACGCATGAGGTATTTGATGCAGCGTTCACGGTCCTCGCCCATAACGCCCTGCATACGGTTTACCGCGTCTGCAAGACCGATGAAGCGAACAGATATGCCGCGATCAAGCAGCGCATTTGCAACACATCCGGCAGCATAGCTTTTACCCGTGCCGACGTTGCCGAACAGCAGCAGACCGATATTTTCCCGGCTGAATTCTTCCCACCGGTCGGTATAGGCTTTTACCTTTTGAAGCTGCGGCGTCAGCACTGCCGCGCTCTCGAACCGCCATGTGTACGCCGGAATATCCGAAAAAGCCTCTGCGCGGAGATTTTGCAAATAATTCTGTCGCTTCCATTTCTTCTCCTCAGCGGCCTTTCGTTCTGCTTCTTCACCGGCGCACTTGCAGAGAACGGGGTGCTTGATGAAATCACCATGACGGTGGTTCTCGTCAAAAAACGCCTCCTTCGGCGTGCGGCACTTGCCGCAATACAACAGCCCGTCACCGGGATTGATATAATCCTCCGGCGCGGCGGCTGCTCTTTGTTCCAGCAGCTCATTGAGAGCCGCATCCATTTTCATAGGCATTCTCCCTCGTCATAAACATGTTCATAATCGTATTTGCTGCCCGACGCACCGGCGTCCTGTGTAATCCAGCTTTTTATCGTGGCAGCATGATTGCGGTAGGCCTTTCCCGTGGATTCCATATATGCGGAAAGCTTTTCAATGTACTTTTCCCAAATGCCGGGATATGCTGTTTCCAGCTCCGTAAGCTGACCATCCGTGAGCAAAACATTGTTGTACTCACCAAAACTGTGTGGCTTTTCACTCCTGTCTTTCTGAATCAGATCTTCTTTATCCTTATCAGTATGATTAGGAGGCAAAGTCTGCCCGTCATGAAGGGCAACATCCCGCCCATCCATAGGGCAGATATTGCCCTCCGGTGGGGCAGAAAGCTGCACCATAAGGCTGTGTAGCCTTGTAATGCTGATTGTGGCAGTAGTCTTTGTTTTATGCGCTCTGTCCAATCCCGGATTGGGAAGGGCTGTTTATATCGGCAGTATCAGAATAGGAGCAGATGTTAAACGGGTATTCTATACCGCGTATGTTGTTGTCATGGTTGCGTTGCTTGGCATTTCCTTCTTTGTGAAGGATAAGAAGTAGCAACTTCCAGTTTATTGAGCAGACAAGGAGGGAGCATGAACACAACCATACAAGAACGCTTAAAAGACCTGCGTGTGGAACGAGGGCTGACGCTGGAACAGCTTGCGGAGGAAACCCACCTTTCCAAATCTGCTTTAGGCAGTTATGAGGGGGACAATCTCAAGGACATCAGCCACTATGCCCTTATCAAGCTGGCAAAGTTTTATGGCGTGACCGCCGATTATCTGCTGGGGCGTTCTCAAACAAAAAATCACCCAAACGCCGAGCTTGCAGACCTGCGTTTGAGTGATGATATGATTGAGTTGCTGAAAAGCGGGCTGGTGGACAATTCTCTCTTGTGTGAACTGGCGACACACCCGGATTTCCCCCGGCTCATGGCTGACCTTGAAATCTATGTGAACGGCGTGGCGGTGAAGCAGGTGCAGGCCGCAAACGCCATAGTGGATACCATGAGCGCAACGATTATGAAGCAGCACAATCCCGGCCTGACCGACCCGCAGCTACGGCAGCTTGTCACCGCCCATATTGACGATGACAGCTTTTGCCGCTACGTGATACAGCAGGACATAAACGGCATAGCCCTTGACCTGCGGGAAGCCCACAAGGACGATTTTTTCAGTGTCCCGGAGGACAATCTGCTGGAAGATTTTTTGCAAGCCGCAGAAGAAGCCGTTGCCCCGGGCAGCGACCCGGAACAAGCGGCGATGGCGTTTATCTGCAAGCGGCTCAAACTGAACTACGGGAAGCTGTCGGAGGAAGAAAGAAAGTGGCTGAAAGGGATTGCGCAGAAGTCGGACTTGCTGAAAAATCCCAAACCGCAGCGGGGGAGAAAGTAAAGGGATAAATCGGAATTTGACAAAGGAGTGTATATGAAAAAGTAACTTCCAGTTTGCCAGAGAAAGGTAAGGTGAGCGAATGAGAATATTATACGAACTTTCATGGTTATGGGAGACGCTGGTCATTGCGCTTGCGGCTGCGGCTGTTTGCGTGGTTTGTGCCATGCTAATCTGTAAGGCAGTAAAGAAGAACCTCAGCAAAAAGACGGCGGCAGTTATCGGCGCAGCAGCGTTTGCGGGCGCTGTTTTGGCAGTCATTGTGATTGCCCGGACTCCGATGCCGCTTTGATTAAACGGGATGCTTGATTGCCTGTGCATAAGTACAACTTCAAGTTTATCGGGGAAATAGCAAAGCCAGTCGAGCCAGTCAACGGTCAAGATGAACGGTGCATTTCATGCGCCGCCGTTGACAGTCCCGTCCGGCTTTGCTAAAGGGTAATCAAGGCGGGAAAGCCCTAAAACGGCTTCCCGCCCATTTCAATTTTGAGAGAAAAATCCATCTGCTTTTTCGTGAGTGTGTCCACAAGTTCGGGACATTTTGTCCCGAAGTCCGGCGTGGGACGAGGGACGGGGGCTTTCATATATTGATCCGGCTTCGTGGCGGTGCTCCATGGTCTGGGCGGCGACGATGGGCTTACCGCTTTCGCTGGAGGGTGTCGGCGCGGTGCTCAAGCTGGATAAGCAGAAGCTGACCGAGGGAAAAGACCTCATCAAATACTTCTGCCAGCCCTGCGCACCGACAAAAGCCAATGGTGAACGCACCCGCAATTATCCGTATCATGCGCCGGACAAGTGGTCGTCGTTCAAAAAATACAACGTGCGTGATGTGGAAACGGAAATGTCCATACAGGCACGGCTCATTAAGTTTCCCGTGCCGGAGTCCGTATGGGACGAATATCACCTCGACCAGGAGATCAACGACAGAGGCGTGGCACTGGATATGACGCTCGTGCGGGAAGCCATTGCCATTGACGGGCGTTCCCGCTCTGAGCTTACAGCGGCAATGAAACAGCTCACCGAACTGGACAATCCGAACTCGGTACAGCAGATGAAGCAGTGGCTTGCCGACAACGGTCTGGAAACGGACACGCTCGGCAAAAAGGCCGTTGCGGAACTACTCAAAACAGTGCCGCCGGAGCTGGCTGATGTGCTTGCACTCCGGCAGCAGCTTGCTAAATCGTCGGTAAAAAAGTATCAGGCGATGGAAAATGCCGTCTGCGCCGATGGTCGCGCCCGTGGAATGTTTCAGTTCTACGGCGCAAACCGCACTGGGCGCTGGGCAGGTCGGCTCATCCAAATGCAAAACCTGCCGCAAAACCATCTGGAGGATTTGGCGGAAGCACGCGCTCTTGTACGCGGCGGCGACTTTGATGCTCTTGAAATGCTCTAAGGATGCATTCTATACACTGGATTATATTTACCTTCACTTACATCCGCAGCAAAAGGCTCGCAATGATAGTCATCCGTTGCTTCATCGTAAGGAGTCCCATTTTCCCTGATGAATTCATCTATAA